>JAESFI010000004.1_pt1 | contig 531861 bp, 428 predicted proteins | sample 9269361 | NCBI WGS metagenome assembly JAESFI01 (sample SAMN14504119, study PRJNA617095) | algae metagenome | isolation source: Brasilonema angustatum HA4187-MV1 and co-occurring heterotrophs from moss... | place: USA: Manoa Valley, Honolulu, Hawaii | collected 2009-07-20 | reverse complement strand
CATCCGTTCGGTTAGACATCCGTCGTATTGGCCAAATCAAAGAAGGCGCTGATAACGTAGTGGGTAACCGTACGAAAGTGAAAGTCGTGAAAAATAAACTGGCGGCTCCTTTCAAAGTAGTTGAATTCGACATCATGTATGGTCAGGGTATTTCGAAAGTTGGTGAGGTTCTTGACCTGGCTGTCGAAATGGAAATCGTTAAAAAATCGGGCTCCTGGTTTTCGTATGGAACCAGCCGTTTGGCGCAGGGTCGTGATGCCGTTAAGGAACTGCTGCTCGATAATCCTGAACTGATGGCTGAGCTGGAAAATAAGATTCGGACGAAAATTGCCGAAGATCAAGATGCTCTACTCGACCCAGTTCTTGAAGGCACCGATGCCGACGACGAAGGCGAAATTGACGATTAAGTCGATATTAATTTTTCCGTAAAGAGGTGGCTAAGTTTGCTTAGCCACCTCTTTTTTTATTTTTGTGTCCACTGCACTATGGCGAACCATCACAACAAACTTACCGTCTGCCCCAATTGTGGCACAAAACTCAGCCCAGAAGATAACTTCTGCCCAAACTGCGGGCAGGAAAATCACGAAGTTAAACTACCGCTGGGCCACATCCTGTATGAGTTCGTCGAGAGTATTACCCACTTCGACAATAAACTCTGGAATACGCTAAAAGCCATCTTTACACGTCCTGGTAAGATGACCGCCGAATTCCTGGAGGGAAAACGGATGCGTTATGTACCGCCAGCGCGCTTATATGTATTCGTGAGTGTCATTTTCTTTTTCCTGGTGGGTAAGTTCGCTGATTACCAGCTAAAACAAAGTCTAGAGGGTTATAAGAAAGTTGCGGGTGATTCGCTCAATACATCATTAAAAATAGATTTAGATGGGCTGGTGAATAATGATAGCTTATTAAAGGCGACCCATTTAAGAAGTTTAGCGAATGATGTTACTGTCTCTACGCCGTTGAATCAGACCGCCTTAGAAAACAAGGTGCGTCAACTGAAGCAGGCAACCCAAACAGAACTAGATTCCTTACTGAGTGCTGCTAGCGTAAGTGTGACAGACACAAACCGTGCTAAGTTACGCCAGCTTATCTCGCTGATTCCCGAAAAGCCTACCATTGAGTGGTCAAGCGGTTTTAATTTTTCTAAAAAGAAGTTTGATAACGAGCAGGAACGGCGTGAATATGATGAAAGTCTGGAGACGATGCCTGAAGCACAGTTAGATTCATTAATACGCAGTGAAGGAGAGACGCCTTCCTGGTTTACCCGAAATTTTCACCGACGGCAAGGAAAACTTAATCAGTTAACCAAAGAAGAAAACGCTCATCAGTTGCTACATGCGGTTACGAAGAACTTTTCGGTGGTTATGTTTATCCTCATGCCGTTTGTAGCAGTTCTTTTATTGTTTTTCTATTTCCGGCGTGGTCGCTACTACTATGAACACCTGATTTTCTCGGTGCATATTCACACGGTTCTCTTCCTGCTTTTTTCAATAGCGTTACTCACTACCTTTTTTGCCAGCCCCGATGTGACGTCTTCGGTACTGAAATGGACAATTTGGGTTGGCTGGGCTTACTTCTTTTTGTCGCTTAAGCGTGTTTATGGCCAAAGTTGGGCCAAGACTACAGTTAAATTTCTCTTTCTGAGCTTTATGTATAGCCTGATAGCCACTGTGTTCTTAGTTGTTGCTGCGTTTGCGGGACTACTGACATTTTGATTTTAACCCTTGTAGATTAAGTAATTGGTTTAGGTTAGATAAAAAAAACGAGCCCCGATAATCTGATTATCGGGGCTCGTTAATTGAACGAAGTTTACCTATCGGTTCTCTAACGGAACAAACTCGCGAAGGGTTGCGCCTGTATAAATCTGCCGTGGGCGACCAATGGGTTCTTTCTGCTCACGCATTTCCTTCCATTGAGCAATCCAGCCAGGTAAGCGACCAATAGCGAACATCACTGTAAACATATTGGTCGGAATACCGAGTGCGCGGTAAATGATACCCGAGTAGAAATCGACGTTCGGGTACAGTTTGCGTTGGATAAAGTACTCATCATTCAAAGCAGCTTCTTCCAGTCCTTTAGCGATGTCCAGTACGGGGTCGTTAACACCTAGCTTACTAAGCACATCGTCGGCCGCTTTCTTAATGATTTTGGCGCGAGGGTCAAAGTTTTTGTATACCCGGTGACCAAAACCAAACAGCCGAAATCCCGTTGTTTTAGCGTTTTTCGCCATATCAACGTACTTGCTTACGTCACCACCATCGGCCTTAATGGCCTCAAGCATTTCAATAACTTCCTGGTTAGCACCACCATGTAATGGACCCCATAAAGCGCTGATACCTGCCGAAATAGACGAATAAAGATTTGCCTGCGACGAGCCAACTAACCGTACTGTTGAGGTCGAGCAGTTTTGTTCGTGGTCAGCGTGAAGAATAAGCAGAACGTTCAGTGCTTCAGCAACTACCGGATCAACTTTGTAGTCCTCAACCGGTAGCGAGAACATCATATTCAGGAAGTTCGGGATGTAATCGAGCCGATTTTGCGGGTAATTCATCGGGTGCCCCGATGCTCGTTTGTACGACCAGCTAGCAATGGTTGGTAACTTGGCTATTAACCGAATAATATGCAGATCGGTATTGTCGTCTTTGCCGTTCTCCAGATCAGGATAGAAGGCACTCATAGCACTTACCAGCGAAGACAGCACCCCCATCGGGTGAGCGCTAACCGGAAAACCGTCGAAAATTTTACGCATGTCTTCGTTGACAAGCGTGTGGCGACGAATAGCGGTTTCAAAGGTTGAAAATTGGTCCTGGGTGGGTAATTCACCATAGATAAGCAGGTAAGCTACTTCCAGAAATGACGCTTTAGCGGCTAAGTCTTCAATAGAGTATCCCCGATATTGTAGAATGCCTTGTTCACCATCTAAGAACGTGATGGCACTTTTGGTAGCACCCGTGTTTTTATAACCCCGGTCTAACGTAACGTAGCCGGTCTGATCACGAAGATTTGAAATGTCGAATGCTTTTTCATGTTCAGTGCCCTCCAGCGTTGGGAACGAATACGACTTGCCGTCGACGGTTAATTCAGCGGTGTTTGCCATACAAAAACAGGGTAGAGTTGATCAGAGGTAATAATTAAGGTCTGTTGAGCATCCGGACAAATTTGCCACAACGGTCGGGACATCTGACCAGAAGGGTAGGCTATCTGACTGGTCCGGCGAAATTAGCCCAAAAACAGAAACGACGGATGAAATTGTATTAAAAAAGCCGAATTACCTTTTTATTAAAAAGTAACCCGGCAAATGCAAAATAAGTTTTACTCTATCGTTTATAGAAAATTCCGCCCTTCATAACCATGCGTATCCGACGTATATCAGCAATGTTTTTAGTTGGATCACCATCTACCGCCACCAAGTCGGCTAGTAAACCAGGCTGAACCTGACCTCGATCAGTTAAGCGAAAAACTTTTGCATTAACGGATGTGGCTGAGCGAAGCACATCAATGGGTTTCATGCCATAATCGACCATCATTTCTAACTCACGGGCATTGTCGCCGTGACTAAATACACCTACATCACCACCTGCACAGATCGTTACACCTGCGTCTAAGGCTTGTTTAAAGGTAACTCGCTTCTGCTTAATCCGCTCGGGTTCGGGGTCTTGGCCTTTCTTCCAACCACGGTACTGACTAACTGCATCGCCAGCAGCCAGCGTTGGACAAAGAGCGGTACCATGCTGCCTCATGAGCGCAAAAATCTCGGGAGTCCCCGTGTCTCCGTGTTCAACGGTGGTGCACCCACCCAAAATCGCCCGACGCATCCCCTCAGCAGAGGCAGCATGAGCAACGACTTCGCGGCCGCTGCTACTGGCAACTTCGACAATCAGTTTGATTTCATCGATGGTAAATGTTGGGCGCGCTTCGGCCATTAGCCCCCAACGATAATCAGCGTAAATTTTTATGGCATCAGCACCTTTGCCAATCTGCCGCCGAACGGCCTTAATCAGCGCATCTTGTCCATCAGCTTCTTCTGCTCCCTGCGGGACATCAATGTCGGGGCTAAAACCTTTTGGTGCATAGCTACCTGTAGCGATAAGCGCCCGTGTGACGATAATCATGCGTGGACCAGGAATAATACCCTGATTAATGGCTTGCTTTAGGCCAACGTCGTCGTAATCAGCCCCTTCTGTACCGAGGTCGCGTACGGTTGTAAAACCCGCCATCAGCGTTTTCTGTGCATGGACTGTTGCTCGAGTCACCCGCAACGATCGGGCTTCTTTAAGCACCTGATCATCCCAGGTTGTTTCGTTATACGGATGCAGTAATAAATGCGAGTGGCCTTCAATTAAGCCGGGTAGGAGTGTTGTTCCTTTTAAGTCAATTACTTCCACGCCATTCGCTGGAATATTCGGGCCAGCGGCTTCAATTTTATCGCCTTTTACCCGCACAGTCCAGCCTTCGTGCATAGTTTCTCCGTCGAAAACACGGTCGGGGCGGAGGAGATAAGTTGTTTGGGCAAAAAGTGAAAGAGGAGTAAATAGCAGAAGAAAGTACAGTTTGTTCATGAAGTTTTGAAGAGGCAGGTGATTCAACTCAAAAATATGCAAAAAAGCGCCCATTGGGCGCTTTTTTGCATGTAAACTGTAGGGAAGAAGACTGAACAGACTCAGTTGCGCTTATTGGAAATGGCGTCCCAGGCTCCCTGGCCAAACACTAAAACAACCAGTCCGGGTAATAGAACCGCTCCGGCTCGAAAACCAGCGCCAGTCAGTTTGTAAATTCCTGTATTGTACTGCGTAAAACTCTGAAATAGATAATAAGCTGATCCTGCCAGCAGAGCAACCAATATAACTATAGAGATCCCCTGCCCCAACCGGCTAATCAGCCAGGCTACTAGTAAAGCCGACCCGACGGTCATCGCTACAGTGCCAACGGCTTTGGGAAATGTTTCGACAGCTGTGTAATCAAAAAAGAACAGTCCAGCCTGCCCAATCAAATTAGGATGGGCTAACAGCCAGCCATCCAGAACGATAAGAACAATCAATAAAATGTAAAAAAACGGGTTACGCATGATGAATATTTCAGGTTGTTAATATGTCAGCGAAGATAACGGTTTTGCCAGTAGAGCTATTGCTGCAAGCTAATGACACATTATGGACAACTATCCAAAAAAATAACCTGCCTGACACTGAGCCAAGCAGGTTGAACTTTATCTATTAAAGACATAAACCGTTAATCAGCCAATTCCATTTTCAGAAACTTGCCCGTATAGCTCCCCTGTACCTCCGCAACTTTTTCGGGTGTACCTTCAGCGATGATGTTACCGCCTTTGTTACCCCCTTCGGGACCTAGATCAATGAGATGATCGGATACTTTGATAACATCCAAGTTGTGCTCGATAATCAGGACGGTATTACCCTTATCGGCAAGTTTGTTTAGTACATCAAGTAGGTGAGCTATGTCCTGGAAGTGAAGACCAGTAGTCGGTTCATCGAGAATGTAAAGCGTTTTACCCGTGTCTTTCTTCGACAATTCTTCCGCAAGTTTAACCCGCTGGGCTTCGCCACCCGATAGTGTAGTAGCGTGCTGACCAAGCGTGATATAGCCGAGGCCAACGTCGTTTAAGGTCGTTACTTTGCGCAGGATTTTCGGCTGACTGGCAAAGAAGTCCAACGCTTGCTCAACCGTCATGTCAAGCACGTCGGCAATAGATTTGCCTTTGAAACGTACTTCCAATGTCTCACGGTTAAAGCGTTTGCCTTTGCAGGTTTCACAGACAACGTGCACATCAGGCAGAAACTCCATTTCGATTTTCTTCATACCCGCGCCTTCGCAGTCTTCACAACGACCACCTTTTACGTTGAACGAGAACCGACCGGGTTTGTAGCCCCGAATTTTGGCCTCGGGTAGTTCAGCAAACAACGTCCGAATTTCGGAAAACATACCCGTGTAGGTGGCCGGATTCGAGCGTGGTGTCCGACCAATGGGCGACTGGTCAACTTCAATCACTTTATCCAAGTGCTCCAGGCCATCTACCGATTTGAACGGCAGTGGTTCGCGCTTCGACTTGTAGAAATGGCGATTTAATACCGGAAAGAGCGTTTCGTGAATCAGTGACGATTTACCACTACCCGATACGCCCGTAATCGTAACCATGCGGCCGAGCGGTAATCGCAACGTTACGTTCTTGAGATTATGACCGGTCGCATTCTTGATGACCAGGAATTTGCCGTTTCCTTTACGCCGTTCCGTAGGAACTTCAATAACACGTCGACCGCTTAAGTAATCGGCCGTGGTGCTACCATTCCGTAAAAATTCGTCGGGTGTTCCAATGCCGACCACCTGCCCGCCGTGCCGACCAGCGCCGGGGCCAATATCGAGAATGAAATCTGACTCAAGCATCATGTCTTTATCGTGCTCAACTACCAAGACCGTATTACCCAAATCCCGCAGGTTCTTCAGTGACTCAATCAGTTTGACGTTATCACGCTGATGCAAACCAATACTTGGTTCATCCATAATGTAGAGAACGCCAACCAGTTGGGTACCAATCTGGGTAGCTAAGCGAATACGCTGTGCTTCCCCACCCGATAAGGTTCGCAGGGGACGGTCAAGCGTTAGGTAATCAAGACCAATGTCGAGGAGGAAGCCAATGCGCTTGCGAATTTCTTTCAAGATTTCCTTGGCTATTACGTTCTGGCGATCGCTCAGACGGCTTTCCAGTCCGTCAAACCAGCTCGTTAATTCCGAAATGTCCATGCGGGCCAGTTCGGAAATATTTTTCTGGTCGATTTTGAAATACAGCGATTCTTTTTTCAGTCGGGCACCACCACATTCAGGACAGGTTTTAACGACCATAAAATCCTTCAGCCACTCCTGAATTTTATCGGTGCTGTTCTCCTGCTGCCGCTTCAAAAAATTGACAATACCTTCAAACTTAAAACTGTAGTAGTCTTCGCCCGGATGCTTTTTCGACGGTACAGTAGCTTCGTCTTCGGTGCCGTACATAAGCACCTTAAATAAATCATCCGAAAACTTCGAAACAGGCGAGGTAAGATTGAGTTTATATTTTTTCAGAATCGCTTCGATTTCCCGGAAAATCCACAAATCCCGGTATTCGCCTAATGGTGCAATAGCGCCCCGACTGATACTCAGTGATTTGTCTGGAATAACCGATTCTTCAGTAATTTCCTCAACAATACCCAGACCATTACAAACCGGACAGGCGCCATAAGGCGAGTTGAAAGAAAATGTATTAGGCGACGGTTCATCATAGCTAATCCCCGACTCTGGGTCCATTAGGTTCTGTGAGAAGTAAACCAGTTGCCCCGAACCGTCGAGCATCTGCATAGCGCCTTTCCCCTGACGTAACGAAGTCTGCACCGACTGACTTAACCGGTAACGATCTTCCGTTTTAGGAACCAGTCGATCAATTACGATTTCAACATCGTGAATCTTATAACGGTCTAACTGCATCTTCGGCACAATGTCCTGCACTACGCCATCTACGCGCACTTTGGTATAGCCCGTTTTGGCAATCTGCACAAACAGTTCACGGTAGTGCCCTTTACGGCCTTTGATCACTGGAGCCAGCAGGGTCAATTTCTGGCCAGCATACTGATCCAGAATGGTATCGATAATCTGATCCTGCGACTGGCGCTCCATCTTGCGCCCGGTCAGGTACGAAAACGCTTCGCCTGCACGGGCGTAGAGCAGCCGCAAGAAGTCGTAAATCTCGGTCGTAGTACCGACTGTTGAGCGGGGGTTTTTGGATGTTGTTTTCTGCTCAATCGAAATTACCGGACTCAGGCCGTTGATTTTATCGACATCAGGCCGCTCCATGTCGCCAATGAACGAGCGGGCGTAGGCCGAAAAACTTTCCATATAACGCCGTTGCCCTTCAGCGTAAATGGTATCAAACGCCAGTGACGATTTACCACTGCCGCTGATGCCAGTTACCACCACCAATTTGTTGCGGGGTATGGTAACATCAATGTTTTTGAGATTGTGTTCGCGGGCGCCAAGTACCTCAATCTGGTCGTAGCCCGTCAGGTCAATATCGGTAAGTCCGGAGTGCCGGTCCAATGCTTTTTCTTCAGTCACGTTGCCGTTGGCTTATTCTAAAGAACAACGTAAAATAGGGGGACGTAGTTTCCCTTAAGTGAACTGGTTTTATTGGCCAACGATTTGTTTACAGTTACTTATCTTTGATAATCCGTCTAATCCTACTATGACTATGGCCACCGCTTATGATGCCCCCCGTCGACCGGCGCCGAAACCCCGACGTAGAGTTCCTGACTCGTTGATTTACGAGATTATGGACGGGAAGCCTATTTACCGCAAAGGTTATCGGGATGTGCTGTCAGGCAAAAAAACACTTGAAGAAATTATGGGTGCCAGCACCTTGCAGTCAGTTATTGTTACTTACTTGATTATTCTAGTAGGAAAATTTATTGACGATGATGCTTATTTCGTTTTAGCAGGTCGGCCAGGCATTCATATAGACCATCGAAATAATATAACGAACGCCATTTCTATCTACGGCCAGACAGTGCTAACACCTGCCAAAATCTCCAAAAAATACGCAGATGTACCCCCTCAAATCGCTATCGAGATTGATATAGAAGCTGATACGAGTGAAATGACCGAAAACAGTTATATATACAAAAAGACGCGAAAGCTATTTGACTTCGGAGTGCAGAAACTTATCTGGGTATTAACCGATCCGCAGGTTGTCATCGTAGCAACGCCCGAACACATTGAAACGGTGAACTGGGATAAAGACGTAGAAATTATGGCCGGTAATGTTTTCAATATTGCGGCTTATCTGGCTAAGAAAGGCATAAGCGTGGAGTAGCACGTAAATAAGACAACATGGATTAGTTATCTGCTTCCACTAACTCCTTTAACCCTTTGAGAATTTTATCCCAGCCTTTTTCTGAGCGCTCGTACCGTTCCTGAGCACCTTCGCCCTGGCCGACATTATCAGAGATAGATAGTACAGTTTCGCCGTCCTCGAAAGTTAGTTCGTCCGTTACTATTGAAAAATTGGTGGGGTCTTCGTCGCCTTCATTAGCAAGGCTATATTTCAGAAGCTTGTTTGGCTCAATAGCCAGAATCTGGCCCTTCATTTCTATATCCTTGACATAAAACAGTTTGCCAGTAAACGTAATGGTGCTGCCTACTTCCCAGTCAGAATAAACTTCGCAATTAAAGAAATACTCTTTTGTTTTGGTTGGATTCGTCAACGCATTCCAAACTTCGGCTGGATCGGCTTTAATGCGAACCGTTTTTCTAACGACAAACTCTTCCATAAATAAAGTCAGTTAACTAGTCCTACCGGCCCTTCTTACAAACCAGTATGACTAATTAACTGACTACAAGCACCTACTGTTTATTGCTGTCAACAACCAGACGCTGATCACGGTTGGCCACTTCCCAGGCCGTGTAGAATACTAATCGGGCTGATTTTTCGGCGAGTTTGAAATCAATCTTCTCTACATCGTCGGTTGGCTGGTGGTAGTCAGCGTGCAACCCATTGAAATAGAAAATAATGGGAATACGATGCTTCGCGAAGTTGTAATGGTCGGAGCGGTAATAGATTTTCTGTGGGTCCTGCGGATCATTATACTTATAATCCAGCTCCATTTTTGAGTATTTCTGGTTAACATCTTCGCTGATTTTATGCAGATCTGACGAGAGCTTATCCGAACCAATCACATAAATATAATTGTCAGATTTGCCCTGATGCAGGTCATCAACTCGGCCGACCATGTCGATATTCAAATCGCAGACAGTGTTTTCGAGGGGTAGTACTGGATTCATATCGGCGTAGTACTCAGACCCTAATAAGCCTTTTTCTTCGCCCGATACGGTTAGGAACAGAATAGATCGGCGCGGTCCTTTGCCAGCCGCTTTAGCCTGGGCGAAAGCCTGCGCAATTTCTAATACGGATACAGTGCCTGAGCCGTCGTCATTTGCCCCATTATTAACCTGTCCATTTGGGCTAATCCCAATGTGATCGTAGTGCGACGAAATAATCATTAGTTCGTCCTTTTTGTCAGAGCCTTCAATATAGCCTAGCACGTTCGACGATTCGGTTTTTTCTTCCACTCGGTCCGCTTTCACGGAGATATTCCCCGTCAGTGATGCCGTAACGGGTTTCGTTGACTGAGGAAGTTGAGCCGTAGTTTGCTGAAGATTCGCAGCGGTCGTATTCAACAAGGCAGCTGCCATATCAGCCGTAACCAGGAATACACCTGTTGAGCCCACATTCTCGGGTCCAGGTTTTAAACTCAACCGATTGAAACGCCCCTGCAAGGCACCTCGTTGCGTCAGCACTTGCTTGAACGATTCGGCCGATTCCGCTGAAATAATGAATAATTGAGCCGCTCCTTTATCTTTTGCCAGCAAACTTTTAGCGCGCCATCCGTTAGGGCCGCTCCACTTTGAAGGGTCACTGCTGCCGCCAATCAGCGTTTTACCATCCGCCGTTTTAGGTTCACCTTCCAGCATTACAACTGCTTTGCCTTTTACATCGCGACCGGCATAATCATCGTAAGTAGCGTCGCCAATGCCATATCCAACGAAAACAGTTTCGTAGCTTGTTTCGGTCGGCAAATACAGTAAACCATTTGTTACGAAATCTTTCAGATTCTCGAAGCGTTTACCGCCAGCGTTAACGTAAAATTCACCCCAGGTTTTTTTGTAGAGTGTGAAAGGCTGTTGATAAGCCAGTTTGCCGTCAGACGTTTTAAAAACGGGTTTCAGCCCTTCGGCAGAAAACTGACTGGCGATATATTCAGCCGCTTTCCGCTGACCAGCTGTACCGGTTTCGCGTCCTTCCATATCATCAGCCGCTAATACACGGAGGTGCTTTTCAAGATCGGCTGAGGTGATGGTGTTGGCAAATTGCTGCTGAGCAGTACTCAAAAGTGGCAAACTCAGCAAGCCTGCAACAATTAAGGCATGAGAAGATTTCATTAAGGATTATTGATTAAACACTAGTTTGTTTGGGTGAAGCCTGGCTACGAGCTAGCCGAAATTACAACTATAGATATGAATTAACAACGTTTGTACAGCCACTAAATGATACATCCTTTCTGAGACAAACTAACGACATATTCTAGTGAACGGCAGATTTACTCTTTCCAGCCCTTTTGTTAGCTAATCTCGTCTTTAACGTATTGATTTCCTTCCGCTGTTGAATAACGTACAGCGTCAGTTCTTCGATTTTTTGCAACAGTAGGGTGTTGAATTCAGCTACCTTGATCCCTTTCTCGGTTTCCGAAGCTGCTGGCACATCGGGTAAATGACCATGATCGTTAATGTATTTCTCTACTTCTTTTAGCGAACGCAGCTTATACGTAGGAGCAAACACGTGGTCGGCCTTTACGTTTTTTACTTCCAGGTCTTCGGCCAGAATCTTTCCATCGACAATGAGTTTGGCATCTGCGTCCTGAAGGAAATTATTAGTACCAATACCAACTTTACCTGTAACGAATTCATCCCCAACTACGTGTAAACGAGCAGCAGGTATAGTTTTTCCTGTACCTATTCCCAAATTCCCATTTGACCCTATGCCCATTAACACTTCTCCACCAAGCGTTATACTCTCCCCAGCATTACGTTTTACCCATTGAAAGAGAGGGAAAGTAGGGCGCATATCAATTCGAAAGCCAGCGCCATCACTATTCGTAATCGCATTAGACTCTCTAAAGTTGAGGCTCATGTTTAAAATCGAACTTGATGGATAACTGTCGTCAACTTCAGGGATAAGACCCATTGGCTTTTCCAGAAAGGGACTCGACAATTGTATATTCCCCTTTACATCCAAAGCACTTTGAGGATTATCTGTATTGATACCTATATTGCCATTTCGGTAGATACTACCTGTGCTTGTCGGGCTACCAAGCCATTGTTGCGCTTTAACATGCGTGATTGTGAATAGGCAAACTGATAAAAAGTAATATTTAACCATAAAAGGTGATTTTTTTTAGTAAAAATATGAACGTATTAGTATTTATACCAAAGCTATTCGAGCTACTTGACTAGCTAATATGGCTTTTTTCTGTTTTTGCTGTAATTAATGCAGGCAAGAGTAAAAAGCTGATGCTGCTTAACAGTAAATTAATGGCAAAGAAAATGGCGTGTAAGAACGTTGCTACAACCGCTCCTCCGGTTAGTGTAAATCCATACAGCACCAGCGCCCGGCTGACTAGAAAATGATAGGTGCCAATGCCGCCTTGTGTCGGTACGGCAAGTCCACCTATCGAGCTGACGGCCATGATAGTTAATGCCGCTGCAGGAGGTAAGTGATGTGTTGAGTCGACTGCTAATAGGAGAATATATGTTGTAAGCCAGCTTTGAACCTGATTTAATAAAGTAAGTGCTATAAATAGCCCGGGCTGGGGCAGTTGCCTAATAGCCATAAACCCCCGGCTAAATCCCTGAATAATACCTATGATCCGAGCCGTCAGCGGATGATTACGCACACCTGGTCGACTCAGTGCCCACCAACTAACCAAGCTGGCTATAACCAGAAAGCCAATTAGGCCGGTAAGTAGATACGTATTCGGAACAGCCAGCGTTAAACTGCTGAGGTACTGAGCCATTCGTTTGAACTCAAATAACGCTGTTAGTACTAACACCAGTGCAAGCATTATTATATCGATGATGCGCTCGGCCACAACCGAACCGATGCCTTGCGCTAAGGGTACATCGTCGGTGCGTTGGAGCGTTAAGCAGCGGGTTAATTCGCCGGAGCCAATTATAATCATGCTTGAGACGACGCCGGTCTGCATGGCAATGGTCGTTCGGAAAACAGTTGGTCGGTAACCAAGTGCTTGTAGGGGTAACTGCCAGCGTTTACCGCGTACAATATATCCACCGATTGTAACTAATCCGGCTAAGGTAATCAGCCCGTAGTTCGCTTGTCGGAACTGCTCGCTGATTGCGCCAAAAGAAATGTCTTTTAGTGCATAAATCAGCAGCGCAACGGCCAGTAAAATAGGGATTCCTCGCCGGAGGATGGATTTGTTCATGCGGGCAAGTTACCGGTTTTAATAAAGACAATTGGCCGACGTAGTAAATTTGGCATGGTATTAGTAAGTTTGATTAATTATATACTGTAGCCCAAATCAGTAATTCTTCTTAAGTTTCTTTATGTCGAAGAAATCGAAAGGTCCGTCCACCGCTGTCGGGGCCAGACCAGCCGTAAAGCCTGCCAGTTCTCAACCGACTAAGCCGCTTCGCCAACCCGTACAAACACCGCCGTCTGTTGCAGAACCTGCCAAGGAAATCAATGTACCAAAAGTCGAACCAGCGTTTGAATTAATTCGGTTCGATAAACGTGTAAAGTGGCTTTTAGGCATTTGTGCCGGGCTGTTTATTCTATCAACACTGGCAAAAATACATCCAGTATCGGTTGCGATGTGGAATCAACTTCTGCCTGATGGTAGTCAGCCAAAACGGGGTATTGTTTCAGGTGAGCCCCGGCAAATCCGAATGGATGATTACGCAGTAAGTACGCCCTGGCTGCTTTCCCAAGTGAACAATGGTTTACCCGACCAGAACGAAACGATTGGAGGTGAAAAAGCGGCTGTGCTGGTGGCGCCTGCCAAACACTTCAGCCAACTGTTCAAGCCGCAAAACTGGGGATTTTTCTTTCTGGATGTCGAGCGAGCCTACGCCTGGACATACAGTTTCTTCTTTGTATTTGCGCTGCTGGGAAGCTTTTTTATGTTTTCGCTGCTGACCCGCAACAATTTCTGGTTGTCCGTTTTTGGTGGTTTTTGGCTGGTATTATCCTCGGGTACACAATCGTGGGTTTATGGACCAGCGGTTATGATCGGTGCCGTCGGATTTATTTTCACCGCTATCATCTATCTGCTTTACAGTAGCAACCGGAAAACTATACTCGTAAGCGCTATTGCCTTGGCGTGGCTACTTATGGTCTATGCGTTAATTCTTTACCCGCCCTATCAGGTGCCACTGAGCTATGTTCTGTTGGCGCTGCTTGTTGGGTATTTTATCAATAATCTGGATATTAAACGCATGGTAGCTGCCTGGCCCGTTAAAGCAGGCGCAGCTGTGCTAACCGTGGTGTTACTAGCCGGTGCATTCCTAATGTTTTATCAGGATATTAAGCCTACGCTCGACGCGATCATGAATACGGTTTACCCCGGTAAACGGAGCGAATCGGGCGGCACAGGCTTCATTGGGAACTGGTTCTCGGAGTATTTTTCGTGGCAGATGAACGACCGGCAGTTCCCGGCTAAATGGCTTAATAGCTGCGAACTTTCGCATTATATAACCTTTGCGCCAATTGTGATTCCAGCTATGGTTTTCTCGTTCTGGCAAACACGACGAATTGATTGGGTACTAATTCTGCTTAGCCTATTTGTTATCGTTGGTTATGTATGGATTGAGATTGGTTTCCCGACTTGGCTCGCTAAGTTAACCTTATGGGACATGAGTCCGACGCGCCGGACGCAGATTCCCTTTGGAATAGCTAACGTTATACTGACCATTGTTTATCTGTACTTCCTATCCACGTCAACCGTCAAGTCGAAGGCCTTATATACGGGACTTGGTTTTGCTGGCGTAGCAGCGTTTATGATCTATGCGGCTCAACTAAACATCAGCGATTCGGAAGGTTTCTTTAAATGGCATCAGGTATTTGTTCCTATGCTTTTCTTTGCTGGAATGGGCATATTGCTTCTGCCAACCTGGGAGCCTAACTACCGGACGGGTATTTTTTGCGCGGGTATAACGTTGTTTCTATTACCTAATTTTCGTTTGAATCCCGTCGCCAAAGGATTATCTCCAATCACCGAACACGTGCTTTACCGAACGGTGCAGGAGATTCATCAGCGCGACCCGAATGCTCGGTGGGTAGTTAACGGTAGCCAGTATATTTCGTATCTGACAACGGCGACCGGAGTTAAGCTCTTAAGCGGAGTCAAGTACATTCCAGCCCGGAACATCACCAGCGTACTTGATCCGCAAATGAAACGGGACTCAGCCTATAACCGGTATGCGCACACAGTTTATCAATCGTATGTCGATCCGACGAAACCGGATTCGGTGATTATGATTAACAATTTTGAAGATGGCTGCCTGGTTGCTATGGACCCCTGTTCGCCCCGCTTTAAGAAATTGAACGTGAAATATGTTATTTTCGATAAGCAGCCTCAGGTGGTTGAAATTCGCTGTATGAAGGAGATTTCCACATTAGGAAATATTCATATTTATCAGATCAATCAATGACCAGGTTAACGGGTGCGTCGCCCAGAATTCTGATTGTCGTGCCGTGCTTCAATGAAGAAGCGTCGATCTCTGCGGTTGTCGCAGATATAAACCAGATTAAGGCTCTATATGGCTTAAACCTGGATATTCTAGCTATTAACGACTGCTCGACTGATAATACGCTGGGTGTGTTGCAAACGCTGGACTGCTTATATCTCGATTTGCCAGTTAATCTTGGTATTGGTGGAGCCATGCAAACTGGGTATCGGTATGCTTGGCGGAAAGGCTACGACATTGCCGTGCAGATGGATGGCGATGGACAGCACCCGGCTCATGAATTGATGACGATTCTGCAACCGATCATTGATAATAGGGCCGATGTAGTAATAGGGTCACGATTTCTGAAAAAAGAAGGTTTTCAATCGTCGGCGATGCGCCGAGCTGGTATCAATTACTTTCGCTGGCTGAACCGGACGCTAATTGGGCAAACCATTTACGATAGCACTTCTGGTTTTCGAGCGTTTAATCGTAAGACGTTATCGGTAGTAAATCGGTATTATCCAGACGAATATCCTGAACCCGAAGCTATCGTGCAGTTTGGATTATCAAATCTACGGATGCTGGAAGTGCCGGTACAGATGTTAGAGCGTCAGGGGGGCGTATCGTCCATCAGTAATACCCAGGCAATTTATTATATGCTTAAGGTTACGCTGGGAAGTTTGTTTGTGTATACCCGACTTCGTCGAAAGAAAATACCAAATCTGGCTTGATGTATGGAATCGTTATCGGTCACTATTCAGCTCATTAGCCTGTTAGGGGCGACCCTGTTTATGATCATGATTTTCCGGCTGATTGTGCGCGGCCGGTTGCGTGAGGAGTATTCTATCGTCTGGATTATTTGTACAATTATCCTGATTGTCTTTTCGATCTGGCGAAAGGGGTTAGAGCACATCTCCTTACTGCTGGGCGTTTATTATCCGCCCTCGCTGATATTCCTGGCGGCTATTTTTGCCATTATCGTTTTTCTGGTGCACCTGTCAGTAGTTAATTCCAAATTACAGAATCAGATCAAAGATCTGACGCAGGAAATGGCTTATTTAAAACAGGAAATGAAACAGATTCAGGAGAAGGCACAAGCGGAATCGACAACGACCGAACCTGAAACGGTAACTGCACTTTAATATTCTCTGACAGGATAAACAGGATTTTTGTTAATGTCTATAATCCAGTAAATCCTGTCAGAGAAAACGCTATCTGCTCATTAAGAACAAGTTGTGTCCTACACGAATTCAATCCCAGAACTCAGTATTATCATTGTTTCGTATAACAGCTTGACTGACCTTAAACGTTGTCTTCCAACTTTGTGGTCGCAGTCAGAAGCTGTAACGTTTGAACTAATAGTGGTTGATAATCATGGGAAAGATGGGGTGGCTGAATGGTTAACACAGCAATATTCGTCGATTTTATTAATAAAAAATCCGGCAAATTCTGGTTACGCAGGTGGTAATAATCTTGGTCTGACTCAGGCTAATGGCCGTTGGGTACTGTTCTTAAATCCTGATACAGAATTAGCTACGGATTTCCTGGAAAAGTTAATGGCTACGGCCCGACGATATCCGGAGGCACTGATTACCCCTAAACTGTTGCAACCAGATGGAACGATCAACGCTTGCGGAAATGAGATGCATTACACCGGCCTGACAACTTGCCGGGGACTTAATCAACCTGCTACAGCATTTACTCAGCTAGAATCTGTTCCCTTGCTCTCGGGAGCGGCACTGTTAGCTCCGCAGCATGTACTTCAGAAGATTGGTGCCTTCGATGAGAGTTACTTCATGTACTTTGAAGATACTAACCTGTCGATGAGGGCGAGATTGGCTGGTTATCAGCTTCTTTGCGAACCGGCCGCCGTTTTGACCCACTATTATACATTGGGTATGTCGCCCATGAAATTTTACTATCTGGAACGTAATCGACTGCTTACGTTGCGAGAGATTCTATCCGAAAAAACCTGGATACGGTTGCTGCCCGCTCTGTTCATGACCGAAATGCTGATGTGGGTGTTTGCACTACGGGGCTGGAGCTATCTGCAGGTACGGTTTCGAACCTACGCTTATCTGTTTCGCAATTGGGCGGTAGTTGGTCAGCGGCAGCGGGTCATTCAAACAACCCGGTGTATTACTGATGACCAATTACTAGCTGGCAGTTTGGTTTCACTACCTTTCGATCAGTTAATTGGTGGTAAGCTGGGACGAATTTGCGATGCTATTACCCGACCGATTTACTCCTTACTTCGCCCTACTCTTTAATGAGCAACCGCATCAACGGGCTTCTCTATTTTGTATCGGTTTGAGGCCTCGCCAAAAACCATCTGGAACATATCACTCCAGGTTGACGCTTTCAGGAGAAACTTGCTCGGATTCTGACGTATTTTCTGATAAAGTAGGCTCGCTTCATACACGTTCGTTGCACCGTAGGTAGCGGCATTGAAAAACAAGAATGGATGCGAATACCGTTGCAGATCATACCACACAACATTAAACGTCCGATTGTGAGCTTCCTCAATCATTTTGTTAATGCGATCAGCACTGATTCCACGCTTTGCGGCTACGAATCGGGTTGCTGCTACAATGTCGTCGTACTGCTTATTTAATCGGGTATTTGCTTCTTTCAGTGCCGTTTCGATAAATGGAATAATATCGAATGTTTTGGCCTCTTCGGGATTAAGTCCTGCATCGAATGACTGAAGAAAGTTTTCCGCAATCATATAACTATACGACGCTGAATAGATCATATCACGATGAAATGGAATGCTTACTTCGCTGGAAAACAAATCGGCCGACCGCTGATTAGCGTCATAATTAAATTGTGACGATCCAGTGCTATGCGACGAAAGCCCATTGAGTCGCAAACGCCTTTTGGCATACACGTATTTTCCAATCGCATTAGCTAAGGCAACGGCAGAGTATGAGTCAGGGATTTGTGAGCGGAATAAGGTTTTCGAAACGCTCTTAACCTGATTGATCACCGCCATATCGATAAAGGACGTGTAGACGCAGGGAATGGGTGAGTGCTCCTGCTGACAGCGCATTAGCTTCTGCAATTCTGTATTCCCATCTCTGACCTCGTAACCGTTTTGAAAACTGACTTTCATCATGTTGGCCTGCTGTTTATTGAAATAAGAAGGCCAGAGGTACATATCCGTATTCGGATTCATGTTGATCGCTGCAAGACCAGTTTCGTTCAGCAAGTCATTTGAATCCTTTACGGAATTCGGCAAAAGTCCATCATCATCACCCAGGTATGTCACGAATCCATCCTGAACATGCGATAAAGCAAACTCCCAGTTATGCGACATACTGAGTCGCTTTTCAGTGTTAATGTACTGAATACGAGGATCATCAAACGAAGCCACTACATCCCGAGTATTATCCAGACTACAGTTGTCCGAAACGATAATCGTTAAGTTGTCATAATCCTGAGTCGTGCAGGTACGAAGCGAATGTTGTAACGTATCGGCGCGTTCGCGGGTAGGAATGACAATCGTGAATTTTTTTTGCTCCACCGTGCTGTTCAGGTTAATCTAATCCAATTACTGTACTCGTTTTAAATAGCCTTCCGGGGCCACCGAGATCAGAAGCTTATTATCAATCGCGTGGTCTATTTCGAAATCGTTGGTTTGCTTCAGAAACTCCCAGACAGCGGTTTTAGGGTTATTGCCTTTATCCCAGGGACGATCATACATTGAGGCTGGCATATCTTCCACTATGGTATCGAACACAACCATGTAAGAACCAACTGTCACAAATGGGGAATACAATTCCAGTTCGCGGAGCACGTGATCGTGTGTGTGATTTGAGTCGAGGCATACCATGACAGTTTTTTTGTCGGCTACTCGTTTTCCAACTTCAGCGACCAGCCCTTCATCAATAGCCGATCCCTGAATCATGGTAATGCGTTTGAACATCGGGTGCGCTTCGATTTCCCGGCGATTATGCTCCCGAATGTCAATGTCGATCCCAATAACTTCACCTTTGCCGATTAGCTCAAATAGGGATGCGTAGAATATAAGCGACCCCCCGTGCGCAATGCCCGTTTCAATCAGTAAATCAGGCTGAATACGCCAGATCAACTCCTGCATGGCAATCATATCCTGCGGGTATTGAATAATGGGCCGACCCATCCAGCTAAAATTGTAGGAATATTTTTCGCGATTCGAGGCTACGTTAAAGGCTTGAGCAGCAGCCACTAAATCTTCTTTTTGCGGGTAAGAAGCCGCACGTTCGGCGCATTCTTCCTGAAAATCAGCAATTGGGTCAATAGTAGTCATGGATTTAGTATAGTTAACAGTTTTTGATTATTACCCCAGAAAGCCAGCGGCTCGTAGGTAGGGTAGGGGTAATGGCCTAAATTTAGTGAGAGTTGATAATTGTGCTCCCACATAAATCGTTCCACTAATGTGCGAACAGCTATCGGCTGGCCACTACAACAGTTAATTGTTCCTATAACCTTCTGTTGTAGAGAGGTTTGCAAAATTATTTTTGCTACATCTGTTACGGATAAATAATCTCGAAGTTGCTCGCCTTTCGACATATTAAAACTCGTATCGCCCCGCAGTGCAGCTGTTTCCACCTGCGCCAGCAGCGACTTTGGATTCTGCCCCCGACCATACATATAGAATAACCGGAGCCACTTAAAAGATACATTCCGGTCCGTTAGGACTAAGTCAAGCGCCTTACGTAACATGTCTTTTGCCAATCCATAAGCTGTTGTCGGTTGAGTAAGTAAATCTTCAGCTAAACAGCCGCTTTGCAGTCCATATTCCAGACACGTTCCTGTTACGGTTAGGTCGGTAAGGCCGTTGGCGATCAGGTTGGTTAGGAATCGGTAATGTTGCAGCCAGTAGGTATCAACATGAGCCAGCGATTTATAGTCCGGCAATCCCTGCCAAGCTAAATGAATAACGGCATCGGGACGACCAAAGTGCGCGTACAGGTCCGTCGTTAACCAGTCGGCGCTAATATCGAATGGAATAAATTGCACACTCGGCAACCAAGCTGCTCGTTCGACTGGTGGTTCAGTGCGGGCGGTGGCTATGACGCGCACACCGTCCTTTGTTAGTAACTGCTCAATGACGTGCTGACCAATAAAACCCGTTGCGCCAGTGACCAATACTGTTTTATCGCCGGTTACCATACCGTTAGTTCGGGAATGGCAACCACAAACTGACCGTCCCACTCACGGATGTACGCCAGTTGCTGCGTGATTTCGTCGCGGAGGTTCCAGGGTAAAATTATTACATATTTCGGTCGCTGAGCCTTCAATACGGCTTCTGATACGACCGAAATATGGCTGGCCGGTAAGAATTTGTCCTGCTTGGCTGGGTTCGCATCGACCACAAAGTTGATCAGGTCATGTTTAACTCCGCAAAAATTCAATAACGTGTTTCCTTTTGCTGCTGCACCATAAGCCGCTACCGATTTTCCGGCCCGTTTTTGTTCGATCAAAAAACTAAGCAAGTCCAATTTTATACGCTCGGCTTTGTCTTGAAAACCAGTATAATATGTTATGTCGGTCAGACCCGCATCGGTTTCCTTTTTAAGCAGTGCCGCCACATTTGGCGAAACGGCTAACGCGCTATTGTCAGTATGTTTGGCGTAAATCCGTAAGGAACCACCATGTGTTGGAATCTCTTCCACGTCGAACATTACCAAACCCTGCGATTCAAAAATCTGGCTGACCGTATAAAACGAGAGGTAAGAAAAATGCTCGTGATAAATCGTGTCGAACTGGTTCTGCTGAATTAGATTCAGCAGATGCGGAAACTCCATCGTTACGACTCCAGTCGACTTCAGAATGACTTTCATCCCGGCCACAAAGTCAACGATATCGGGAACGTGCGCCAGAACATTGTTACCTAATAGCAAATCGGCTTTGGTTCCTTGTTCCACTAATTCGTGAGCTAACTCTGTCCCGAAAAAGCGAGTAATCGACGGGACACCTTTTTCGATGGCTACGGCCGCTGTGTTGGCGGTTGGCTCGATGCCCAGCACCGGTATCTTCTTTTCAACAAAATACTGGAGTAGATAACCATCGTTAGAAGCAATTTCAATCACCTGCGAATCAGTAATCAGGCCAAATCGCTCGGTCATTTTCTCTACATAGCGCTTCGCATGGGCCAGCCAACTGGTCGAGAAAGACGAAAAGTACACGTACTCATTATCGAAAATGGCGTCCGATTTCTTGTATTCGTCAACCTGAACCAGAAAGCATTTTGGGCAGGTATACACCTTAAGCGGATAAAACGTTTCCGGTTCATTCAACTGCTCGTGAGTTAGAAACGAGTTCGACGCGGGCGAGTTAACCAAGTCAATGAAAACGTGCTCTAATGGCGTATGGCAATAGCGGCAATTCATGCGATCAAAGGGTTACACCGACAAATCGGTCAGTTATAAGTGGGTGCGTAGCATCACGTTCGGATAAATCTGTGACGGGCAGCGGCCACTGAATCTCTAGTTTCGGGTCGTCGTAGCGAACGGCTCCTTCACTATCGGGTGTATAATAAGCACTGTGGCAGTAAACTAATTGACAATCGTCGGTAAGTGTCTGAAAACCATGCGCAAAGCCTTTAGGAATGTAGATCATTTGCCCATTTTCAGCCGATAATTCAGTTCCGAACCAGTTCAGAAACGTTGGTGAATCTGTTCGTAAATCAACGATCACATCCAACACACGACCAGCTATACACCGCACTAATTTGATTTCGGCATAAGGCGAGTACTGAAAATGCATACCCCGAACGGCCCCAGTTTGACGTGTCATGGAATGATTCATCTGCACCCAATCTTCGGTATGGCCAATCTGACTAAATAGTTGCTTATCGTACGTCCGCATAAACCAGCCACGGTTATCACCACGCGGAGCCAGCGTAATCAGATAAGCACCAGCTAAGGGGGTTTCGGCAAAGGTCATCGGGTCCAGGTTAAGTTTTGTGCCTGCGCCTGCTGCACGTAAGCCATTAAGTCTGTTTCTGTATTTAGATGGTTCTGTTCGTAATAAGCTCGGTACCAATCAACTGTTCGTTCAATAGCCGTGGTCGTATCCCAGACTGGATACCAGTCAAGTTCACGGTGGGCTTTCGAGCAATCGAGTTTCAACAGATGTGCTTCGTGCGGATTCTGCGCTGATGGTTGTTCATCAATACCAACTGCATCCCACCGACGCTGTGCCTGCTGAACGACAGTTCGCACCGGTAAAATGTCGTCGGGTTCCGGACCGAAATTCCAACCCGAAGCTGCTAATACATCGCCGTTCAGCAACCGCTGTCCAACCAGTAAATAACCGGATAATGGTTCGAGTACGTGCTGCCAGGGCCGTACGGCTTCCGGATTTCGTATCACGACGCGCTGCCCCGATACACTACCCCGAATCAGATCGGGAATCAGCCGGTCAGTCGCCCAGTCGCCACCACCGATTACATTTCCAGCTCGTACGCTGGCCACCAGCGTCTGATGCGTTTGGCCGTATTTGTCGGGGTTGAAAAATGAGTTTCGGTAACTGTTAACCACCAATTCCGTTCCGCCTTTCGACATGCTATATGGGTCATAACCGCCCATTGGATCGGTTTCGACTAGCGGATGACCATCTTCTGGATTTTCATAACATTTGTCGCTTGTTACGATCACCACCGCCCGAACGGATGGCGTTTGCCGAACACATTCCAGAACTTTAGCCGTACCCAGCACATTCGTCTCAATCGTCTCAATCGGATGCTGATACGAATACCGAACCAGCGGCTGGGCGGCCATGTGAATGACTATATCAGGCTGGTGTTTCGTAAACGTAGTCTGCATGCAGGCTAGATCATTAATATCTCCAACCTGATTTGTTATCTCCAACTTAAGCAAGTCCCAATGACTTGGTTCCGTTGGAACTGGCAGCGAATAACCAATCACGTTAGCACCAAGCTGGTGCAGCCAATAGGCAAGCCATGACCCTTTAAAGCCCGTATGACCCGTCAGTAGTACAGTTTTATTTCGGTATTGATCAGCGAATAATGAAGGCATTAGTTACCATATTTTCCACTCGGCGGTGCCTGCGTTCCAGGCCGTATCGAGTTCGAGTTTGTCACGTAACGTATCCATGGGTTTCCAGAAACCATCGTGCTGAAACGCCATCAGTTCACCTTCGGCAGCCAGCGTTTCCATGGGGTAACGCTCCCAGGTAGTATCATCGCCTTCAATGTAATCGAAAACTTCCGGTTGGCAGACGAAAAAGCCGCCATTGATCCAGGCTCCGTCACCTTTGGGCTTCTCCAGAAACGAGCGTACACCGTTGGCCTCACTCACGTCTAAAGCGCCAAACCGGGCTGATGGCTGTACGGCTGTTAACGTGCATCGTTTGCCATGCGATTCATGAAAAGCGGTCAGTTTTGTAATGTTCACATCCCCTACACCATCGCCGTAAGTCAACATAAATGGTTCATTACCAATATGGTGTCTAATGCGTTTAATGCGGCCGCCTGTCATACTGTCCTTTCCTGTATCAACCAGGGTAATCTTCCACGGTTCAGCGTGCGAATCGTGAATTTGTACCTGATTAGTGCTTAGATCAATAGTTACATCAGACTGATGCAGAAAGTAGTTAGCGAAATATTCTTTGATTATATATCCTTTGTAACCGAGGCAAACAACAAACTCGTTAAAGCCGTGAGCCGAGTATATTTTCATGATATGCCACAGAATGGGCATACCGCCAATCTCAACCATCGGCTTGGGCCTAAGCACCGTTTCTTCGCTTAAACGGGTGCCCAGACCACCGGCAAGAATCACAACTTTCATAAATATGGGCTTAGTGGTGGGGTGAAAACAATAGGATATAAACCCGCTTAACAAATATCATGCAAGGTTTTGAGTTAAATCGGGTAAAAGCTACATTTTTTTAATTTGTTTATAGCCATAACCAAGTTAGCCATTGGTGACTAGCGGCAAATCGCACGTTTTGGCGTAAATTTGAGTTTCCAAAAAAACAAAACGTGGGCCATCCCGGCATGAAACTAAATCTTCAGCAGACAGACATATTTGAAGACCGTCACCACGGTCAAACTCAAGCCGCTCAGGCCGATATGCTTCAAACGATTGGCGTTACGTCCATCGACGAACTAATTAGTCAGACTGTGCCGGAAGCCATCCGACTCGAAAAACCACTCGATTTACCGGCAGCCAAAACAGAAGTACAGTTTTTGACGGACTTTAAGAAAGTTGCCAGCCAAAACAAAATTTTTACATCCTACATCGGTACAGGGTATTATGATACGATTACCCCGAACGTTATCCTGCGTAATATCCTGGAAAATCCTGCCTGGTATACGGCATATACGCCTTATCAAGCCGAAATTGCTCAGGGGCGGCTCGAAGCTCTACTGAACTTCCAGACGGTTGTGTCGGACCTGACGGGAATGGATTTAGCTAATGCCTCGTTGCTTGATGAAGGCACCGCAACTGCTGAAGCCATGCATATGCTGTACGCACTACGCCCGGCGGCTAAGAAAAATGCAGCTACGTTTTTCGTATCGGAGCGGTGCCATCCGCAAACCATCGATGTACTTAAAACCCGAGCTACGCCGATTGGGGTTAATCTGCTAATTGGTGATCACAGCACGGTTGATTTAACGAATGGCGACATTTTCGGTCTGCTCCTGCAATACCCGGCTTCCGATGGAGCTGTCTTCGATTATACCGATCTGATAGCCACGGCGCACGAGCTGAACATTACAGTAGCCGTAGCCGCCGACCTGCTGGCATTAACCTTATTGACCTCGCCTGGCGAAATGGGGGCTGATGTAGTAGTTGGTTCGTCGCAGCGGTTTGGGGTACCAATGGGATACGGTGGCCCACATGCTGCTTTTTTTGCTACTCGTGATGCCTTCAAACGGCAGATTCCAGGACGGATTATCGGTGTATCGCAGGATGCCGAAGGAAAGCCTGCTTTACGGATGGCTCTGCAAACCCGTGAGCAACATATCCGTCGCGAAAAAGCGACCTCTAATATCTGTACCGCGCAAGTTCTACTGGCGGTTATGGCTAGTAGCTATGCCGTTTATCATGGTCCAAAGCGGTTGCGCGCCATTGCCGAGCAGGTCCATGCCTTGACGAAAGTATTCGCAACGGCCCTTCGTTGGAGTGGTCACGAAGTAAGTACAGAACAGTATTTTGATACAGTTACGGTTCGGGTCGAGGATGTTGAATCACTGAAGAAATCAGCGCGGGCGGCTCATATAAACTTACGCTATTTAGCTGACGACGAACATGTAAGCGTATCGTTCGATGAGGCTAAAACGCTGGACGACGTATTGGAATTACTCTCGATTTTCGGTATTAAACCGGACATGGAGGCTATTCTGGAAAGCCTGGAAATCACGTGGCCTGAATCGTTGGTACGCAAATCAGATTACCTGACACACCCGGTTTTCAACACGCACCATACCGAACATGAGATGCTGCGTTACCTGAAATCGTTGGAAGAAAAAGACCTTTCGCTGGTTCATTCCATGATTTCGCTGGGTAGCTGTACGATGAAACTGAACGCCACAGCCGAAATGATCCCGGTAACCTGGCCGGAATTGGGCAAACTGCATCCTTTCGCGCCAAAAGATCAGACGACTGGTTATCAACAGTTAATTAGTGAGTTAAGTGCCTGGCTTTGTGAGATTACTGGCTTTGCGGCCATGTCGCTACAGCCTAATTCGGGCGCGCAGGGCGAATACGCCGGCCTAATGGTTATCCGGGCTTACCACGAAAGTCGGGGCGATAATCACCGCAACATTTCCCTGATTCCGCAATCGGCTCACGGTACTAACCCGGCTAGCGCGGTGATGGCGGGCATGAAAGTCGTAATCGTGAAGTGTGACGAACGCGGCAACATTGACGTAGCAGACTTGAAAGCTAAGGCCGAACAATACAGCAACGACCTGTCGTGCTTGATGGTTACTTACCCATCAACGCACGGTGTATTTGAAGAAAGCATTAAAGAAATCTGCGATATCATTCACCAGCACGGTGGACAGGTTTACATGGATGGTGCCAACATGAATGCGCAGGTTGGCCTGACCTCGCCGGCTACAATCGGTGCTGACGTCTGCCACCTGAACCTGCACAAAACGTTTTGTATCCCTCATGGAGGGGGAGGTCCGGGCATGGGCCCGATTGGTGTTGCTCCGCAACTGGTACCATTCCTGCCAGGTAATGCCTTGGTACACACGGGTGGTGATCAGGCCATTCACGCAATATCGGCTGCCCCTTATGGTTCAGCTAGTATCCTTACTATTTCGTACGCCTATATCGCTATGATGGGTGGTGAAGGCTTAACGAATGCTACAAAGCGGGCTATCCTGAACGCTAACTACATCAAAGCCAGGCTAGAAGGCCATTACGAAACTTTGTATACTGGTACCAACGGTCGTTGCGCGCACGAGATGATTATCGATTGCCGGCCGTTCAAAGCAGCAACGGGTGTTGAAGTAGAAGACATTGCCAAACGACTGATGGATTATGGCTTCCACGCGCCAACGGTGTCATTTCCAGTAGCTGGTACGCTGATGGTCGAACCAACCGAATCAGAAACCAAAGCCGAACTTGACCGGTTCTGTGAGGCCATGATTGCTATTCGTAACGAAATTCGTGAGATTGAAAATGGCGAAGCCGACCGGACCAGCAACGTATTGAAACACGCTCCGCACACGGCAACGGTAGCTCTAAGCGACACCTGGGACCGCCCTTACAGTCGCGAAAAAGCGGTTTATCCGCTCCCACAAGTGCGGGCACGGAAATTCTGGCCGAGTGTCAGCCGAATCGATTCGGCTTATGGCGACCGGAACTTGATTTGCGCCTGCGTACCAACGGAGGCCTATGAAACAGAAGTGGCCGAAGAGGTGAGTGCAGAGCAATAGGTGTAAGCATACAAGTAGAACATAAAGGCCACCAGTCTTGCTATAGGCTGGTGGCCTTTGTAGTTTAGGGCGTTGTAGTTGAAAACCATTGCTTATGAAATTTTACGTTCTTACTCACCTAGTCGTCTGCTTAGTTATTACGCAGTTATCAGGTCAATCTTTCAATGACTTACGCTGGAAGGGAGACAGTTCTTATAATGCCAAATCGTTTGCGGCAGCTGGTCCGTTTTATGTTCAGGCCGGTCAGATTGCTGAGTTTCCGTTTCAGTGCAGACGCCTGTATTATGATGCCGCCTGCTGTTATGCGCTGACGGGTAAAACCGAGCGGGCATTTACTTATCTGACGTCGGCAGTTGATAAGTACGGCTACGATAACCTAAACAACATCACAAACGATCCGGACCTAAAATCACTGCATGCGGATGGTCGTTGGGCACCGTTACTCAAGCGGATTAAACCACGTACGGCCTATAGCGATGATCCGTTGAAGGCGCAACTTATTACAACCGATGTGCATAACTTCTGGCAGGCTTATGATCAGGTTCAGAAAGATACGAGCCAACGGTCGCAGATTTATCGGGATTCGTATCTAGCGAAAGCTACGCCGGGTCTTCAGGATTATTATGAATACAAAATCCGTTCGCTCAATAATCTGGTGAAAACGCACCGAAAGATGCCCCAATTCTATGCGTCGATTCGCCCTAATACCCTCACCGTCGATAAGCAGAAAAAGCAGATGGTCGACAGTTTTGTCAAGTTTAAGAGCCTGTACCCAGACGCTAAATTTCCTGACGTTTATTTTGTGATTGGTTGCTTCAGCAGCGGAGGTACCTCTACCAATAACGGGTTAATTATCGGCCTGGATCAAAACTGTCGAACTGATGCTATTCCCACTTCGGAGTTAACCCTTTGGCAAAAAAACAACTTCAGCAATCTTGATGGGCTGCCCTATATTGTTGCGCACGAGTTAATTCATTTTCAACAGGATCATTTGGCGCAGGATACAACGCTATTACGTGCGGCTTTGGTAGAAGGCATGGCTGATTTTCTGGGTGAATTAATTGCGGGTAAAACGGCGAATCCACGGCTGGCGGCTTTCGCTAAAGGTAGAGAAAAACAGATCTGGGCTGATTTTAAAAAGGAAATGTATTTAAAACGAGCTTCGAACTGGATTGCCAACTCAAACCAGGAAACGGCTGAGAAACCAGCTGACTTAGGGTACTGGGTGGGTTACGTGATTTGCAAGGCCTATTACGACGAAGCTGCTGATAAGAAACAGGCTGTGCACGATATATTGCATATTAAAGATTATAACAAATTTTTAGAGAAGAGTAAAGTGGAGGAGAAGATAAGCGCGCTCTGAAAAAGGTGACAAATTGTGAGCGTTAACCTCAAACTGGTCTTCAATATTTGCAGCTTCTGTTCGTTAAAATTAAGACCCGTCCGAATTTGCATTATCTTGGGCGCGGAAAGCCTTTCTGCTCAATAATTCTATGAAAATCAATACGTCGTCTACGCTACTGGTGGTGTTGGGATTGGCCCTGGCGCTAACGGGCTGTAATTCGGCCATGCAGGCGTATAAAAAAGGAGTGCGTCACTTCGATGCTGGCGAGTATAACTTGGCACTCACGCAATTCCAGAAAGCGTCGAAAGGTACAATTGACCCGGCCCGACTGAATTATTACACGGCCGAATCCTACCGATTGTCGAACCGGTTTGGCGACGCGGTGCCTTATTACCAGAAAGCCATAGAAGCGAATACAACCGAGCCTGATGCCCGTCTCAATTACGGTTATGCCCTCAAATCGCAGGGTAATTATGCTGGGGCTTTGGATCAATTGCAACAGTACGTAGCCAATGCGCCAAAAACAACAGTCAAAGCCACCCTCGACAAAGCCCGGCGTGAGGTTGAAACGCTAAAAGCTATTGACATTATCGCGAAAAATAAATCGCTGATTACGCTCCGAAACATGGGCAATCTCAACTCGCCAGGAGCTGAGTTCGCGCCGGTTATACGAGGTGAAGAATTAGTTTTTACGTCGTCGCGGAAGGACCATCTTTACAAAAACAACGGTCAGCAAATGCTGGGGTTGTACAAAACAAAACTGAATCAGAACCCTGACGAAACTGGTACGTCACCCGCGCCGGAATTGTTTAGTCAGAACGTCTTTCAGGGCGATGTGAATGAAGGAACGCCCGCTTTCTCAAAAGATGGCAAAACGATGGTGTTTGCGCGAGGCAACAACGGAAAACGTAAAGGTGGTCTGGACGTGGATCTGTACATTAGCCGGTTAGGCGAGGGTAACGTCTGGAGTCAACCGCTGCGTTTGCCGATCAGCGATTCGACCGCCTGGGATGGTTCACCCGCCTTTTCGGGGGATGGCAAAACGCTTTACTTTGCGTCGAACCGCGCCGGTGGAGCGGGTGGTATTGATCTCTATCGTACCAGTATTGATGCGTCGGGCCGGTTCAGTCGTCCGGTAAACATGGGCCGTGATATCAATACGCCCGGTGACGAGATGTTCCCCTACGTCGGGCCTGATGCGAAATTGTATTTTGCCTCGGATGGACATCCGGGTTTAGGGAAACTGGATGTATTTGTAGCCACTCGGTCGCAGGGGGTTACACGAGTAGACAATATGGGCCAGCCAATCAACTCGCCCGCTGATGATTTTGGACTGATTTACACGGAACCCACTAAAGGTTTCCTGGCCTCGAATCGAACTGGTGGTAAAGGCGATGACGACATTTATTTCTTCCAGGAGGGGCCTGCACCTGATACGACCACTATCGCACAAAATCCACCGCCAACGGGTAACAAGATAGTTCGCTATTTCATTGCGGGTACGGTTTCGGCCAACGAAACGCCCATTACACCGCTTGATTCGGCCCGCGTCCGGATTCTGGATGATGCAAGTGGCCAGCCAATTGCTGAAGTGACAACGGGACAACCAGGTACGTTTGGAAAATACCCATTGCAGGAGGGTAAAGACTATACCATCCTAGCCGAACGGAAAGGCTACCTAACGCGCCGGGAGCAGTTTACGATGCAGGGGAAAAGCATTCCGCAAATTTTCCTAACCAAACCTGAAACAGACACGACATTCAACGTAGCGCTCCTGCTGGATAGATCAGTGCTGAACAAGACGTTTGTGCTGGAAAATATTTATTACGATTTGGATAAGTACAACATTCGAGCCGATGCATCCCCCGAACTTGATAAGATCGTTGTGATTTTGAAAGATAACCCGACGCTCAAACTCGAACTTAGCTCGCATACTGATTCCCGGGCGCCGGATGCCTATAATATGAAGCTATCGCAGAACCGGGCTAAAGCAGCGGTCGATTATATTGTATCGCAGGGCATTTCAGCCGATAGGCTGGTCGCGAAAGGTTATGGTGAAACACGGCTTGTTGTTAAAAATGCGAAGACCGAGGAAGAACATCAGCGCAATCGCCGAACGGAGATTAAGATTCTGGAGTTGTAATATTGGCGATCATTTCCAAAAAGAAAACCCGTTGACTAGTAGTCAACGGGTTTTCTTTTTGGAATAGGGCCGGACTGGCGCTTCAGCATCTTTTAATCTTCCAATACGGTAATGCTGTTGATCTTGTCGCCCTGCTTAATTTGATCGATAATATCCAGACCTTCAACCACTTTGCCGAAAACCGTGTGATTACGGTCAAGGTGAGCCGTATTCTGGCGGTTATGGCAAATGAAAAATTGTGAACCACCCGTATTGCGTCCCCGGTGCGCCATTGATAAGACACCCCGGTCGTGGTATTGATTTTCGCCGGTCAATTCGCAATCAATTGTGTAGCCAGGTCCGCCTGCGCCGGTGCCGGTTGGATCGCCACCCTGAATCATGAAATTAGGAATAACGCGGTGGAATGTAACGCCGTTATAAAATCCTTTTTTGGCCAGCGAAATAAAATTATCAACCGCTTTAGGGGCATCTTTCTCGAAAAATTCGATGGTCATTGTACCCTTGTCGGTATTCATTTGTGCCTTTGGCATGACTGAGTCTGATTTTGTTGTTGGTGCAAAAATACGATGATTTTCGGTCAAAGTCAGGTCAAGTTTTTCTGACAGAATTAACATGATTTTCAGGATTATTTAGCTAACGCGATCTTGTAAATCTTGTTAATCCTGTCATAGAGAAACTACCGAACACGCTGGAATTTTGAATAGCAAGGCTGTTCGCAACGGGGTAGTAACGTTAATACATCCCCCTGAATACTAACTCCCTGCTGGAAGAAGACATTTGCCCGGTTGGTATAAATGTAAAAATTCATGAACAAGCTATCTGGGTAGGTAGTATCGACTTTATAATACTTGGTTGGATTATAATACGTCATCTCCGTACCATTAGCGGATAGCTTTCCATTCTGATCGAACGTCAGCGTTTGAGGGGGCACAGTCGGGTACCGTTTGGTCATGTAAAAAGACGTGTCCCGACTAGTCCGGATAGTATCGATTCGGCGAACGTAAACCGAATCGATCAACGTTGAGTCGTTCCGAATAGTGTACGTATATAAAATCGAATCTTTCTGAAAACGCCGTTCTACTAGTTGCCATGTTCCCGTAATGCGTGCATCACCCGGTCCGGGCGAGAAATTTGCATTCTCGTCTTTACAGGTAAGAGTAAGACTAGCTACAAACAGGAGTAAGCTTAAGTAAAGGATTTTTCTCACCGGATGATTCTATTCATCTGAACTGGAACGCCAACCCGGCGTTCCAGTTCAGATCCTATACAAACTCTATGCCTCGTTCTTTAGCGTCGGCTACAAAGTTTTTGACCTTTTGCTCTTCTTCTTTCCGACAGATCATCAGCACGTTATCATATTCAGCAACGATATAGCCATCTAATCCGTTTACTACGACCAGCCGATCTTTGGGTGTTTTAATAATGCAATTCTTCGTATCGTAGAGCATGATGTGCCCGTCAATCACGTTGAAGTCTTCGTTTTTATCTGATACCTCATAGAGTGATTTCCAGGTACCCAGGTCCGACCAGCCAAAATCACTCAGCACTACATACACGTTTCCAGCTTTCTCCATGACACCATTATCGATGGAAATGCTTTTGGTAAGCGAGTAAGCTTTGTCAATGAATTTTTCTTCCTGATCCGTATAATAAGCATCGTTACCTTCCTCAAAGATTTCGGCTACTTCGGGCAGATAGGATTCAAAAGCTTTGATAATCGTCCGTGCGTTCCATACGAAAATACCAGCATTCCAGACAAACTCACCACTGTCCAGAAACTGTTGGGCAAGTTCAAGATGCGGTTTTTCGGTAAAGGTCTTTACACGCAATGGACGCTGTTTAGCCTCTGAATCAGTAACGCCTTCTTCAGGAATATATTGGATATACCCGTAACCAGTGTCGGGACGGCTGGGCTGAATACCGAGTGTTACAAGAATGTCCTGATTTTTGGTCGCGCTAAGCGCCGTTTGAATGGTGCGCTGAAATTCTTCCTCCTTCAGAATAATGTGGTCAGCAGGAGCTACGACAATATTTGCTTCGGGGTCCTGTTGGGCTATTTTATAACAGGCATAGGCGATACAAGGCGCCGTATTGCGGGCAATAGGTTCGCAAAGAATCTGATCATCAGTCAGCTGGGGTAATTGTTGCTGACAAAGATCTTTATAAAGCGAACTGGTAACGATAAAGATATGGTCGGGTGGGCAGATGCCATTAAAGCGATCGGCGGTTTGTTGTAGCAGCGTTCGGCCCGTGCCGAGTACATCATGGAATTGTTTGGGATAGCTGGTCCGGCTAAAGGGCCAGAACCGAGTTCCAACACCCCCTGCCATGATAACAACATAGGTATGATTCATGGATATTTACTTGTGAAATGACAAAGTTGTCACTAACTAACCAATTTAAAGGGAGGCAAGTTACGAATTACGAGTTAGCGGAGTGGATAGATCTTAATGAATAATGAGTTATGATCAACCATTGCAACAATAAGTCCCGTTTTGGAGTACTAGAGATATTGTTCCATTCGTTTTTTTTGTAGCTTACGCTCCTAATTCTTTTTCGGAGACTGAATCGTCTAAAAATCAAGTATTTATGAAGTATTACATGTATGTAATCTGCCTGGTGGCTGCTGGTTTTGCATTAAATGCATGCAGTAAAAACAATGATGCTACTCCCGCTTCACCCGTAGTAGGCCGTTGGGAATTAAATAGGGGGCTGTTAAGTAGCTATCCAACTTCAGCGAGCCTCAATGGAAGTTCTCTGGATTTGTATTATGTTGAGTCTGTTGGATCGACAATTGATGTCTTCTCCGACAATACATTCAATGAAAATTACCGAAACATTTTTGTTGACGATGGCAGTGGAACCTGGACTTTCTCGAATAATACACTGACATTAAAATACGACGCTGGCGATCAGCAAACTTATACATACGCTAAAAATAAGAATATTGAAGAGTTGTCAGCAACGCAACTTATCCCTTATTCAGTACCTGTTTCCAGCACGGCTAGCGTATCGGGTCAGATTCAGTTGGTCTACCGAAAATAATCGTTTGCCAAATTAACTTTGTTCAAAAGCCGGTGTATTATCACCGGCTTTTTCTATGGTTACGGCCGAGAAAGATACTGCCCTTTATATATATAACGCGTTTTGTAGAACGGCTTTTATAAGCCTTCCGCTAAGTTGTCGATAATATATATTTACTTAAAGGTCAATATTTTATTCTGTACGAATAGCTCTTGTGTTATATACATTTGGTTTGATTATATTTTATCAAAATAATAAATAATACATTTTGTGCAGTAATAAGCTTCTTTAATCCTTATTAATTCGTACTTTCACAACACTCTATCTACTAAGGAGTTATATTCGATTTTACTTTTATTTTATCCCGAATAAATACAAAAACTTACAATTATGTCATCACAACTAACGCGCCGGGACTGGCTGCGCGCCAGTGGCCTTCTGACAGCCGGGCTGGGTCTGACCCGGTTTACGCCAACTGAAGCTGCCCGGCCAGCCGCCCCGTTAACATCGCCCTTTACTAACGAATTTGCTTTTACCAGCGACCCGTTCGACAAAATGCCGAAGCTCCGGGCGCGGTTGTTTGCCAACGAGAATCCCCTGGGCATTGCCCCAAGTGCCAAAGAAGCGCTGGTCAAAGCAGCGGAAATAGGTAACCGCTACGCCTGGATGGAGTTTGCGCAGTTGAAAACGCCCTTAGCAGAAAATGAATTAGTAAAGCCCGAACACATTATGATGTCGCCTGGCTCGTCGGATATTCTGATGGCTGCGGCTGATTATTTTGCCAAAGGGGGCGGTACTATCCTGACCAGCGCAATGACCTACGACGATTTGCTCCAGCGGGCGGAGAAGTTTGGCGCAAAAATCAAGGCGTTGCCAATGACGAAAGACTACAAATACGATCTACCAGCTATTAAAGCAGCCATCACACCCGATGTGAAACTGGTCTATATCGTTAATCCAAATAATCCAACCGGTACCATCGTTCCAACGGCGGAACTGGAAGCTTTCTGCCGGGAAGTAGCACCTAAAGTACCCGTCTTTATCGACGAAGCTTATATCGATTTCTTTGAACCAGCCGAACGCCCAAAACTGGGCAAACTTGTTTCTGAAGGGCTAAACGTGATTCTGGCCCGGACCTTCTCAAAAATTCACGGGTTCGCGGGGCTGCGCTTAGGGTATGCCATTGCGCAACCTGACATGCTGAAAATTCTGCATGCGTATACGAACGGGGAATTTGCCGTCAGTATCACGACACTTATGGCCGGCATTGCCAGCTATAAAGATGTAGATTGGCAGAACCACTGCCGCGCTGAGAATGCAAAAGCTCGAACGTACACCACAAAAGCCCTAACCGACATGGGTTACGAAGTGATTCCATCGGCCACAAATTTCATTCTCTTCCCGATTCGCATGAAAACCAAAGCCTTCGAAGGGCAAATGTTTGGGCAAGGCATTGGCATTCAAACCCGCGATTTTAACGGGCAGCCTTTCTGCCGGGTTAGTGTCGGTACAATGGATGAAATGGCCATTTTCATGGATGGATTTAAAAAAGTAGTTGGATAAAAGGAGGAAGGGAGAAAAGGAGGAAAGGAGAAGGTCGCTAACATAACGAGTCACACTCCTTTCCTTTATTTCTTCTTTCCTCTCTCTTTTTATGACCCGAAGAGACTTCATCAATTCAACAAGTGCGAGTTATGCCAGTTTGCTGGCGTGGGGAATGCTTCATCCGGCACCAGCTCCTGCGTTCAATCTGCCTGCCAATGGTCAGTCGAGCGAGGGTAAGGCGCGGAAGGTTATCATTTTAGGCGCGGGTTTGGCGGGGTTAACCACCGCCTACGAACTCGGTAAATTGGGGTACGATTGTACAGTATTGGAAGCTCGGTCACGGCCGGGTGGACGAGTCTGGACCGTTCGGGGTGGCACGAAAGAAACTGAGATTGGCGGTACACCACAAACCTGCTCATTCGAGGATGGCCACTATTTCAATGGAGGAGCGGCCCGGATTCCGCACCATCACCAGATTACGCTTCATTATTGCCGCGAACTTGGTGTTCCCTTACAGATTTTCAATGGTGCTAATGAATCCGCTTACCTCTATAATGACGGTGGTACGGGCGAGCTAGCGAACCGGCGAATGCGGATCAGCGATTATCACCATGATATGCGCGGCTACACAGCCGAACTACTTGCCAAAGCCCTCGATCAATCATCGCTGGATCAGCAACTGACCAAGGAAGACGTAGAAAAATTGATCGATTTTCTAAAAAACGAAGGCGATCTAAACACAACGCATCTGTACAAAGGCACCAACCGCCGGGGCTACAAACTCAAAAGTGATCCTGGTGCTGGCCATACACCTGGTACGCTCACCGATCCCTATGGATTGACAGATCTGCTGAGGTCGGGATTTATGCAGCCGGTTTTCTACAATGTAGGTGATTACGCTTACGAACAGCAGGCTACATTGTTGCAACCGGTTGGCGGTATGGACATGATTCCTCGCGCGTTTGAGAAAAAGCTGGCGGGTAAAATCCTGTTCAATGCGCCGGTAAAGGAACTTCGCAAAACTGAAAATGGTGTTCGGGTAGTTTATCAGAAAGATGGTAAATCCGTTGAATTAACCGGCGAATTCTGCGTTTGCACGCTACCTATGCCGATGCTCAAAAACCTGGAGTCGGATTTGTCGGGGACGGTAAAGCGAGCTGCTGATTTTATTCCATACATGAAAACTGGCAAAATCGGGCTACAATTCAAGCGTCGGTTCTGGGAAGAAGATGATAGTATTTACGGTGGTATTACCCGCACTAATATGGATATCAATCAGATATGGTATCCATCGTTTGCTTTACAGGAGCGCAAAGGGGTTCTGATCGGCTATTACAATTTCTACAGTCGGGCCGAAGCCGTGGGCGCTATGCCAGTGGCTGAACGCGAAAAACTGGCCTTAATGCAGGGTGGCAAAATTCATCCGCAATACCCGACCGAGTTTGAAAATTCGTTTTCGCTGGCCTGGCACCGGGTGCCTTACAACGAGGGCGGTTGGGCTAACTACGACGACTCTACACGTAAGAAATACTACCCCGCTCTACTTGAACCAGATGGGGCCATCTATTTTGCGGGCGAACACACAACTTACCTCACAGCCTGGATGGCAGGTGCTTTTACGTCAGCGCGTCGGACGGTGGAAGCTATTCACGCTCGCGTTGGTGAATACACGAAGAAATAATTAATAATCAGTATGAAAAACAACCTGTTACCTCTTCTTCTTTTTCTCTGCTGCGCTGTTGCTACGCAGTTTTTCAGTCAGCGTGTCTGGGCGCAAACTGCCTCGGCCAGCATGACACTTGATCAATGGAAGGCTGTTAAAGCCATTAAAATTGCTAATCTTGATAAGGATACCTACTTCAAATCGGGCGGCTTCATTCTGGATCGCTACGAAGAGCGGCCTGCGTATGTGTTCACCTACAGCGATGGTATTACCCGCAAGATTTACCTCTACAAAGTGTTCTCGTCGGAAGACACAAAAGAGCTAGGTCTGCTGGCTATCTACCAGAACGGTAAGACGGCTGAAATAAAACCATTTGTAATCCCGGGCGCTTCCGCTGATCGGAAAGCATGGGATGCCTACATTGATGATTTGAAGTACGTCGGTGAAAAAGAACCGGGCCTGATGTCGACGCTGACGTTTGTGCTCTCTCGTGAGATGGCTGGTTTGTTATCGGGTGCTGGTGCGAAAACCGAGGAAGGTGGCGCGAAGAAAAAAGAAGAATATAACTTCTGCTTTGCGCCGGAAGCACCCGTAACTATGGCTGATGGTTCGTCGAAGAAAATAGTTGATATAACTGCTGGCGACGTGATCATGGGTTACGACAGTAAAACCAGAACGCTCTCACCCACACGCGTAACGAACGTTTCGGTTCACCAATCTAATCAGTTCCCGCTAACAGCTGTATGGCTTACTCCAGTTAGTGAACTCACTGCCGACAATCGCACAGCGCTAACGGCTCCATCTTTACTCGAAGCTACCGCTAATCATCCGGTGCTGACGGCTACTGGCCGCAAAGCGCTGGGTGAAATGAAAGTTGGTGAAGTGCTCTATCGGTACGATGCCGCAGTAAATGGCGTTTCGGCTTATAAAGTTGTGCGAGTTAACCAAGCTGTTCGCACTGTATTTAGCGTGTACAATCTGGCCACCGAATCAGGCGCTTACTTGGTTGATGGTACGGTAGTACTGGATAAGTAAGCGTTTCCTTCTGTGATATCGGGTTTGATAACCCGACATAGCGAGGTTTCTTAAAACTGAGTAAGTAAGTTATAAAAACTCGTTTTTGAGAAACCTCGCCATGTCATAAGTGAGCATCAGACGCCACCGGCATCACCAGAAGTTCTTTCATTCTGCCCGGTTGGTAGAGAGTTGGTCTAAGTTCAAGCCTACTTAACCGGCGTAAGCCCTTCCCGTCGTACCTTTCGGACGATAGTTTTTCGCCGGGTACGCAGTACTCCTCTCTCCGTTTTTACTCTGCATTTCCTGGCGAGCCGTCCCTGCTATCAGGCTGGTTATGGACAATGTAGAACTACTCTCCCGCATACAGTTTGCGTTCACCATCGCCTTCCATTACATCTACCCGCCCCTGAGCATTGGCCTGGGCGTTTGTCTGGTAATCATGGAAGGCCTTTATCTGAAAACCAAAGACAAAGTTTACGAAGAGCTAACCCGCTTCTGGGTACGAATTTTTGCGCTCATTTTCGGGATCGGCGTGGCTACTGGGATCGTTATGGAGTTTGAGTTCGGCACCAACTGGGCAACTTACTCACGTTACGTAGGCGATATTTTTGGCTCGGCACTGGCGGCCGAAGGCATTTTCGCTTTTGCGCTTGAATCGGCTTTTCTGGGCATCTTGTTGTTCGGCTGGAATCGGGTCAGCCCACGCGTACATTTTATGGCAACGGTACTGGTGGCGCTGGGATCTATTTTTTCAGCGCTCTGGATCGTAGTAGCCAATTCGTGGCAGCAGACACCCGCTGGTTACCGAATTGAAGGCGAAGGTATGCAGGCCCGCGCCATCGTGACGGACTTCTGGCAGATGGTCTTTAACCCGTCGTCTGTTGAGCGGTATTCTCATGTGCTGATTGGGGCGCTGTTGTCTGGATCGTTTCTGGTGCTGAGTGTGAGTGCGTGGTATATTCTAAAAAAGAAATACGTTGTGCACGCACAGGCAGCGTTTCGAATTGCCCTTTGGGTTGCAGCTTTATCGGCTCTTAGCCAACTATTTACCGGTCATAAATCGGCGGAAGTCGTTACGAAATACCAGCCCGCTAAACTAGCGGCCATGGAAGGGCATTTCGAGAAATTAGCTCCAGCCGATATGTATTTAATGGGTTGGGTTAACGCGAAAGAGCAAAAGACGACCGGCCTAAAAATTCCCGGTGGCCTCTCGTTTCTGGTGCATCAGGATTTTCAGCGACCTATCCCTGGCTTAAACAGCGTCAAGCCCGAAAATCGTCCAACGGCCATCAATTTCGTATTTCAGACGTACCATACGATGGTGGCTATTGGCATGACACTGATTGCCTTAACGCTCTTTAGTTTATACCTGCTTTATCGCAAAAAACTATTCCAGACGCGTTGGCTAATGACGATTTTTGTCTTTTCTGTCTTGCTACCACAGATTGCCAACCAGGTTGGCTGGTACACGGCTGAAGTTGGTCGGCAGCCATGGGTAGTGTATGGATTGCTGCGTACGTCGGACGCGTTGTCGCAGGCGGTTAAGGCAGAGCACGTGCTAGCATCACTTATTATGTTCACGGCCATCTATGTCATGCTGTTCGGGCTATTTCTGTACTTACTAAATAAGAAAATTCAGCATGGCCCCGACGTAGCTTCGGATGAAGGGGCATCGTCTTCTCGCATGAATCCGTCGTTTTCTCCTATATTAAAGAGCGAACGAGTAGATGAGTGAAAGAGCGAAACAGTCCGTCAAATCGCTCTTTCACTCATCTACTCGTTCGCTCATTCAACCTATGGATACATTCCTTGGAATTGACTTACCTACCTGGTGGTTTCTGCTGATTGGCGCGCTCATTAGCGGCTACGGCATTCTGGACGGCTTCGACCTGGGGGCCGGTGCGCTGCATTTGTTTTTTCGGAAGGAGCAAAGTCGCCGAATTGCGCTCAACGCCATCGGACCGGTCTGGGATGGTAATGAAGTCTGGCTGGTGATTGGCGCGGGTTCCCTGTTTGCAGCTTTCCCACTCGTTTACGGTACTATTCTATCGGTGTTCTACCTGCCGTTTATGCTGTTTTTGGTGGCTATTATTTTTCGGGGCATTTCGATTGAATTTCGCAGTAAAGAGGAAATGAAGTGGTGGCACCAGCTCTGGGATATTAGCTATTGCGTCTCTAGCATCGTTATTTCGCTCTTGTTAGGCCTGATATTGGGTAACCTCATTCAGGGTTTGCCGCTAACTGCCAACCATGAATTTGTCGGCCGTCTTCGCGACTTTTTTAATCCATACGCCGGGCTGATTGCTATTACAGTGTTGTCGTTGTTCATGATGCACGGCGCCATGTATCTGCTCATGAAAACCGAAGACCGGCTTTATGCAAAACTGACTGTCATTGCCAATAACACCAGCAAGTTTTTTATCCTATGCTTCATAGCTACCTCGCTGGCCACGTTGATTTATGTGCCGCACATGACGGCCATTTTTAAAGCTAATCCAGAACTGTTTGCGCTACCTATTGCCGCCGTTCTGATTGTGCTGAACATACGCCGAAGCATCGAGAAGCGGCAATATCGGCGCGGGTTTATTTCATCTGCTATTACGACAGCACTGCTGCTGATTCTGTTTGCGATGGGCTTATATCCAAATCTGGTACTATCGACAGTTGATCCGAAAGGCCACATCAGCATTTACGAAGCTGCTTCATCAGACGGCTCCTTACGAACCATGCTTTTATTTGCTTTCATCGGCATGCCGCTGGTCGCAACCTATACTGTGTTTATGTTCTGGACCTTCCGTGGGAAAGTGAAACTGGAGGAACACAGTTATTGATCATTCTGTCTCCCGCTCACCTCTCCGCAACGCATTCACCAAATTATGGGCTCGACGGGTAGGTTCGGGAATGCGGTATCCACCGTCGCATTGAAGGGTGAGCGAAATAGCGGTTTCCAGATCGATCAGATGGCCGGGCGATACGTAGACTGGATTAACCTTATTTTTTGTCCGCAAGGCTGCGCCAATCACCTCCCCGTAATGCCGCATTGGCGACCACGAACCACGTTCGAGAGGGGGCTCGTCGTATTTGCCAACCAGTACTGATTTACCACAACCAAACGTCGGGCGGTTTAAAAACAAGCCCCCATGAGAAGCAATCCCAATTCGGCGAGGATGCGCTGTTCCGTGCCCATCGAACATTACCACATCAGGCTCGATCTTCAGCTTCTGCCAAGCTTGCAGCAATGACGGTATTTCGCGAAACGACAGCAGCCCGGGAATATATGGAAACGGTGCTGTACTGATTACACCTGCTTCTTCAATAGTTTCGAGCGTTTCCAGATTCAGCACCACAATGCCGGCGTAGACGGTTTCCTCGAACTTATTGAACGAAATATCGCAACCGGCAATGGTTTTGGGAGCTGTCGTCAGCGGTTGAATACGGATCTGGGAACGTAACTGCTGTTGCAGCGCGACGGCTTCTGTGGGCAAAACGCTCCATTCATGCAAGGGTTGGTAAGTAGCCATAGTTGCCGGACATACTGAGTTAGTACGAACTAAACTAATAGCACCGACAACAGTTTGATCTGCCCGTTTCCGATTACAACCGCCTGGCGGGCATATCCCCATTCTGATGCACGACTACCTGCATTACCTTTCCGACTGCATCTTTCTGAAACGTTAGTTGTGCGTTGACCACCTTAAGAAAGAAATCGGTTTCGCCCGACGGAAAAATTTCTAATCGATCCTGCCCCGTTACCTGTAAAAACAACCGGTCTTTTTCCATCGTAATGGCTAGTATGCGGTTGTCCGGCAATTGATACCGTCCCACATATTGCTTCAGAACTGCTTCACTCAGATGAACTGTCTTGAAACTGATCGGCAGTTGATAGGGCAGGCCATGGGTAATAAAAACCAGGTCGCGAGCCAGCGGTTCCAGCGTAGTTGCATCCGACGTATCATCGACATTACTGAGCATGATAATCACAATATCATCGTCCGGAAACAGCATAAAATAGGTTCCGAAACCGGGTAAATTACCGTTCTGGAAATAAAGCTTTTTGGTACCGGCAAACGGCTGAATGCCCCAGCCATATCCCCAGTTACTGGGCGGGATCGGCGTAAAGGTCAACGCCCAGGAATCCGGTTTTAAAAACTGCTTAGCCCGAATTGACCTGGCCCAGCGGTATAAATCATCCACGGAACTGTACATGCCCCCGGCCGCGTAGGCCGCAGTTGAGTCGAGTGGACGAACAGCCACCAAAACCGAATCTTTCCAGTACGTGTAGCCCGTTGTTTTATCCGCCTGGTGTACATTGACAAAGTCAAAGCCCGTCCGGTTGAGACCAAGAGGCCGGATAAACCGTTCGCGAATCACGGTTTCAAACGGCTTCTGCGTAACTTTCTCAATAATCAGCCCCAATAAAAAATAGCCCGAATTGCTGTAGTTGACCTCCTTGCCGGGCGTATTCATTAGCGGTTTATCTCTGAACGTAGCCAGCACCCGTTCTTTGGTAATAGGCCTGGTAAACGCCAGACTGTCTTTCCCGTAAAGCACTCCTTTGAAGTCATAAATGCCGGATGTATGGGCAAATAACTGCTCAATAGTAATCTGATCCCCGTTCGGGTAATCGGGTAAGTAGGTACTTAGCTTATCCTTGACAGACAGCTTTTTCTCTTCCTGCAATTGCAGAATGGCTGCTCCTGTAAAGGTCTTGGTGATCGAACCGAGTTGGTAAATACTATTGGTGTCGTTTGGGATTTTCGCGGATTCATTCCGCCAGCCGTAGCCTCTTTGCAGGAGTACTTTCCCTTTTTGCGCAACCAATACGGTTCCGTTGAACCGGTGCATGCGCGTGGCCACGGTCAAATACTCATCCAGTTTTTGGGCCGTTGTCTGATCAGCCTGCGCCTTAACGGGGGTGGTTAACAATGTGAGCAACAAGAACCCCAGCCAGCATAAGAGCGTTTTCATAACTCATTGATTTGGGCCCGAAACAGGTCAAAATCAACGCGTCAATCTGCTCAAATCCGGATTTGAGAGGTATTTCTCTTCTGCTGAGCTTGGTATTCGCCCGGCGATACACCCGTTAATTGCTTAAATGTCCGCTGAAATGTAGCCTGTGAGTTGAAGCCGCAATCGAAAGCAATGCCTGTCAGCGTCAGGTGGTTATGTGTGAGATCAGTAAGTCGACCCTTTATCTCTTCGATACGGTATTCGTTAACGAAGCTGTTGAAGTTTTTGTGCAGATGCTGATTCAATACGGCTGAAATTAACCTGGGACTTAACTGTGTGTGCTGACCTAATTTTTCAACCGTTAATTCCGGATCTAAAAACAGTCGTTCCGTCACCATAACGCTTAGCAGCGCGTCGGTAACAGATTTGACAGTTGCGTTGGGAAGTTCGGCACCTATTGGTTTTAATGGCTGGGAAACGGGCATCGATCGGGTATGTAGATAACCTTTCAGGCCCAACCAATAAATTAATACTGCAATGGGAATATAAATTGGATACCACCCGAAGCGATCCAGCAACGGGCCACGAAAAACCGGAATGATATACGGCACCAAATGGATAAACCATATTACTTGAAAAATCAGAAATGCGGTAACAAACTGCTGAAGCCAGCGCAACTTATGGCTTTCTGTCTGCAGAGTTTGGCCGGTGGGCCGCGAGGAGTTAAGTAGCCGCTTCGTCAATACCAGATAAATCGTGACTGAAAGCCAGCGCGGAATGTCGACGTAAGTATTGTATTCGTCCATCGTATGCCCCCAGACCGGACCGCTTTTCTGGTCAAAAAAGCCTAGCAGCATCCCGACAACGAACGTCCAGCCCAGAAATGGGGCGCCTATATCTAGCACTATTGGATAAAAATGGCGTCGTTCAACTCGGCCTAGGTGAAACGTTGAATCCAAAGTCGACTTTGCATAAAAATAAATAAGGGGGCCAATGGGCATAGCCATGATGAGCGGCATCAACTCAAGCATGAGGCCTACCCACCGATTTGTGACGGGAATACCTACCGCCAGACTCATCGATGCCAGCAATCCAATGAGCGTTGCTAGCAGTCGATTCGATAATCGGCTCCCTTTCGGATTATTCCACAGCAGAAACACCAGGATAATCCCCTGAATGCTGCCCAGTAGCAGAATAAGGTCAAAAGGGGAAACTGTCATGCCGCTCTAATCCACAATCTTCACCTGGATTCGGTGGGGGGCGGGTTGCGTGCCGCCAAAGTAGAGTCCGGTGCTATAGGCAAATGACTTATCGTGTGTAAATGGCACGGCCTTCCCACCCAAAACCTGATACAATTTGCGGTCGTAGTCGATCTTGATGGTCAGTTTTGTAGGCTGATTGATAATGGCTTCGGCCACTTTAAAGTCAATCCGTTTGCCCTCGACGTAGATGTACGCGCCTAAATCAATACGCTGCCGTTGGGCATTCCAGCGCCAGCCAACCCGAGCGCCATCTACCTGATGGGGTGGTACACCGTCCAACGACTGATCCTTCGAACCAACAAAGCCCAATCCGATGACTTTATTCCAGTCGTCGGCATCAACGGCGCCGATGTCGTATATGCAGGAACTGTCGAACGTAACCGTAGCTGAAACCTCGCTGGGGCTGATGAGCAGCCCGACTTTACGCTTCGGATTCGGCTCGTGATCGCCCGCTTCGATCACAACCCAGTCTGGATTCGATAGCAGGAAATCAGGCACGCACGCGCTCATAAACAGACTAATGCCGATAAGGAGACATCTGGAAACCAAGGGTATAGCACGTACGGAGGAAAGAATACGGAGCATAGAATGGGAGCTGGGATAAAGAACCGTTATGCAAATAACGGGATAAATCAATTGATTTGTATTAAAGCTCGTCAGCGGCCACCACAAAGCTTATGCCAACTAACACCTGAGAAAGATTAGCTTCCATAAAACGCGTTTCTGATAAGCTGAACGGCCATTCACATAGTAATTTTAACTAACAGGGCAACCTTTTTGTACCTTACCTCATCTTTAGTCAAAACGCACCTACCATCCTCTTATGTTACCCAATAATCGGCCACCTAGCTGGGCCAGCTTACCCGTTCCTCCTTACATTTATGCCGTTGTTTTTGCTTCCTTTTGTGTCGTGATGGGCCTGCTCTGGGACATCATGTGGCACATCAGCATTGGCCGCGACGGACTATTTGCCCCACCACATATGGTGATCTACGTGGGTGCCGTGGTAGCAGGGCTGTTTTCCGCTTACCAGATCCTGAACCTAACCATCCGAAAAAGCCATCCTGGACGGACTGCCGCTGTACCATTTTGGGGAATTTTCTACGGACCGCTGGGAGCTATGTTCTGCGTATGGGGTGCCCTAGCCATGCTGACCTCAGCTCCCTTCGATGACTGGTGGCATAATACTTACGGACTTGACGTCCAGATTCTGACGCCCCCACATACGATTCTGGCCATCGGCATCATGACCGTGCAATTCGGCGCGATGGTGGGCGTACTGGCGCTGCAAAACCAGTACCGTAATGCCGAACCGTCAGTAGTTGGCAATAATATCCGCCGAAAAGCTCGGCTGACCTGGCTATTTGCTCTTTCGGCAGCTTTGTTGCTGGCCATGCTTTTTACCATGGCGTCAGAGTCGATGGGGCGGTTTGAATCACATAATTCACTTTATTACGCTACGGCGGCTATTATACTGCCATTTTATCTGCTGGCCGTCGGCCGGGCGTCGCTGCTCCGCTGGCCACTGACTACTATAGGGGGTCTTTACATGCTGCTGCTGTTGTTGCCAAGCTGGGTGCTCCAATTTTTCCCTGCTACGCCCCGGCTGGGTCCGGTCCTGAATCCGATTACACACTATCAGCCGTTTCATTTTCCCGTACTGCTTATTATTCCAGGTTTTGTACTCGATCTGCTCATGCACCGTTTTGAATTTCCTAAAGCCGGACGTAAGCTGAACGATTGGTGGCTGGCTATTATCTATGCGGTTGCGTTTATGCTAGTGTTGCTGGCGGTCCAGTGGGTCTTCGGCGGTTTTTTGCAGACCTCTCCTTACGCTCGTAACGGCATTTTCCTGTCTTATTCCTGGGGCTACGACAGTCCGCCCGAATGGGAATACCGCTACGTTTTTCCACCCTGGTTACAGCAGTCAGCCGCTGAATTCGGGCTTGGATTTGGTAAGGCATTGTTATTTGCCATCTTATCAGCCCGCGTCGGTTTGCTATGGGGGAACTGGATGAAACAAATAGCACGGTAAATAGAAAGAAAATAAAGGGTAAAAGCGGTATATCCGTGATTGAATTGATTAGTTGAAAAACCCATGAGTACAAGAAGAAATACGATTCGAACGAAATGGCTAGCACTGCTACTGTCGCTATTTCATTCTTTCGCTCTTTCGCCATTAGCCGAAGGCCATGTGGGCAGTTCGGGCGTTATTCTGCAAAAACAGGCTGGGAAATACTCGCTACTGGTTAGTATTCGACCGCCCGACGTCGTACCCGGAACGGCCATTGTCACCGTGTTTGTTGAACAGGGGCGCGTCAGTAGCATTGGAGCACGGCCCGTTTTCTTTCGCTCCGGCGACAAAGGTGCTCCTACTTACGACGTGCTGACACCCGTGAGCGCCAACCAGTACGAAGGCGACTTGTGGCTGATGGATTCGGGCTCATCTAGTATTGAGCTGACCATCGATGGTCCGGATGGAAAACAAAAAGTAGTTGTTCCAGTAGTAGCGATGGCTACGGCCCTGCGCGACATGTCGTCTGGTACGGGTATAGGATTAGCTCTGATGGGATTACTTCTCGTCGTGATGCTGATTACCATTATCGGCGCGAGCAACGCCGACGGTATCGTTTCTCCCGAAAAGACGGCTTCGGTAGCTCTCAGACGTCGGCGACTGATAGGTATGGGTGTTGGGCTGGCCGTTATTGCGTTACTGCTAACAGGCTGGCGGTCGTGGTGGACTAGTACCGCGGAAGATTATCGTAACGTACAACTGTATCAACCAGCAACGATTAACTCATCGATACGAATTGCCAATGCACAACGGCAACTAACTATTCAGTTCGACACAACGGGTATTGGTAAAAATCGGCAAAAACGACGGTTGCTGAGTTTTCTGATTCCTGATCACGGGAAGCTGATGCACACATTTCTCGTACGGATGCCGGGCTTGGATGCCTTTGCTCATTTGCACCCCAGTCGGCGCGATACACTAGCCTATGAGGCTGCGTTACCACCACTGCCGGGGGGGAAGTATTTGCTTTATTCTGATGTGGTATACCGCAGCGGTTTTACGGAAACATTAACCGATACCGTCGAGATACCTTTCCTGAAAATTTCTGCCGAAGCAGCCGCCAACGCTAAGCCATCCGACCCGGACGATAGCTGGCTCGTGACCGAATCAATGGGCGTGAAAACGAATGCCGTTAATGTTCCGCATCTGGATAATGATATGGTTGTGTGTGGAAAACCCGGTGCCAGTATGAAGCTGGCCGATGGTTCAACTATGTTCTGGATGGATAAGCCCGGACAGGTTTTAGAAGTCGGGAAACTATATAATCTGAAATTTGCAGTGGCCGACGCGCAGGGAAAAGCTGCTCAACTAGAGCCGTATTTAGGCATGGGTGGCCACGCGGCCATTCTACGCTCCGACGGTAGCGTATACATCCACTTACATCCAGTCGGAACCTACTCGATGGCAGCCGAAGGGTCGCTGGTTAATCGCATTGCCGACACGGCCCGTACTTTCCACTATCCCGACGCAAACCGCTTTCGCGATAGCATCGACGCCTATGTAGCGAAACTCAAAACCCTACCTGAAGTGGAGAAGAATAAACTTTTGCTGGCAACTATACCTACTATGAATCATCCGATGAAAACGGCCAATATGGTTCAGTTTCCCTATGCCTTTCCTCGCGCTGGTCATTACCGTATCTGGGTTCAGGTCAAACGAAATGGCCAGGTTCTGACGGGAGTCTTCGACACGGAGGTGAAGGAATCGCTGCTTTAAACAGTAGGTTCAGCCATTTTTCTGGTTTTAGAAGCAGCATTTTTGTTCGTATCGCTCGCCAAAATTCTATGTCCCAATCCATAACCCGTCGTCAAACACTGGCGGCTCTGACTGCTTCTGTGGGTACTACATTTTTAGCCAAATCAGCAATCGCTTCTTCCGTTAAGCCGATTCTCTCGTCAAGTAGTTCTGCAGCCGCTAAAGATGCCTTTACAATTTGCTTGAACATGAGTACCATTCGAGGGCATAAACTCGGGTTCGTAAAAGAACTGGAGACGGCCTCTAAAGCGGGTTTCCGGTCGGTGGAAATCTGGATAGAAACGTTACAGATATACCTTAAAAACGGCGGTACAGTCGCCGAGGCTCGCAAACGACTATCGGATCTGGGTATTACCATCGAAAACGCCATCGGTTTTGCGCCCTGGATTATTGATGATGATGCAGCCCGTACAAAAGGACTCGATCAGTTAAAGAGCGAAATGGAAATGCTCGCGCAGGTAGGCTGCAAACGCGTAGCCACGCCACCAATAGGTGCTCAGTCCCCCGGTAGCCCAAAAATAGACCTCTATAAAGCGGCCGAACGTTACCGCGCCATTCTCGAACTGGGCGATAAAACTGGCGTGGTTCCGCAACTGGAAATGTGGGGATTTTCGCCGAATCTGAGCCGAATCAGCGAGGTTATGTTTGTCGCCATCGAAAGTGGGCATCCGTCGGCGCGGGTTTTACTCGACATTTATCATCTCTACAAAGGTGGTTCCAGTCTAGCGAGCCTGCCGCTGGTTGGCAAACCGGCGATTGAAGTCTTTCACGTCAACGACTACACCGCCGATTTCCCCCGCGAAAAAATCACTGATGCCGACCGCGTCTTCCCCGGTGATGGTGTTGCGCCGATTAAAGATACACTGAAAGCTATCAAGCGAGACGACCGGCCCATTGTGGTATCGCTGGAAGTATTCAACAAAGCCTATTATGCTCAGGATGCCCAGACCGTCACTAACACGGCTATGGCGAAGATGAAGGCGATGATAGCAGGAGTGTAAAAGACCTTTCCGTGCTGTCAGTTTTAGAAACTGACAGCACGCTACAGAATCAGAATGCCCACGCCAACAGACCGCCATCTACCGCAATGGTCTGTCCCGTCACGTAGCTGGATGCGGGCATACTCAGGAATGACACGACTGAGGCTACCTCTTCTGGTTCGCCGATACGGTTCATGGGCGTTCGACTCAAAATTCGGGTTAACCTTTCAGGGTTGGTCAGTACAGGCGTTGCCAGCGGTGTTTTGATATACCATGGCGCTACGGCATTAACCCGAATTCCCTCAGGCGCCCATTCAACCGCCAGATTGCGAGTTAGTTGGATCATAGCCGCTTTGGTCATTCCATAAAGAGAACCGGTGCTTGTAGATGCGATGCCCGATACCGACGACACGAAAATCAATTTGCTATTACCCGATGCTGAAAGCATCGGGTAAGCCGCCTGACTCAGTTCGTATGCCGAGCGGAGGTTAGTATTTACTATGTGTTCGTATTCAGCCGGACTGTATTCAGCGGTTGGTTTGCGGATATTCGTACCGGCATTATTTACCAGAATATCCAGCGAATCCCATTTTTCTTTGACCGCTTCTATAACCTGAGACGTCGTACCCGGCTGGCTCACATCGGCGGCTATTCCCTCGACTGTGTGACCTTGTTGGCGATATTCAGCTAATTGCTGCTGTAGAAATGCGTTATCACGAGCGACGATAAAAACGGCCGCACCCAGATCTAAAAACTGCCGGACGATGGCTTCACCAATGCCTTTAGTGCCGCCCGTTACCAGTGCACGTTGGCCAGTAAGCGACCAGAGGGAAGTAGTCATAATAGTTATCTACGTTTTTTGATTGACAGAAGCAAAATAGGCGCTAGCCAATCGTAAACCTAAAATCATAAACCAAATACCATAACCTGTAAACCATAAAGTCTTTTGCCAATTCGCCATTCGGGCGTTATTTTTAGGGGTTCCCAAGCAAATACTATACGCATGAACAAACGAATCGGCCTACTGATGGGCTTAGTCCTGGCAGGAAGCGTTGCGTTGGCGCAGAATAAACCCAAACCGGAGGATGTGCAGACATTCACGCTGAAGAATGGTATGAAGTTTATGGTGCTGGAAGACCACTCGATTCCAAACGCCAACTTTTATACGTTTTGGAAAGTGGGTTCCCGCAACGAAGTTCACGGCATTACTGGCTTATCGCACTTTTTCGAGCATATGATGTTCAACGGCGCTAAGAAATACGGTCCTAAACAATTCGACCGGGTAATGGAAGCGAATGGAGGTTCCAACAACGCCTATACCACCGAAAATACCACAGTCTATACCGACTGGTTTCAAAGTGGGGCGCTCGAAACAATTTTCGACCTCGAAGCCGATCGCATCCGTGATTTGGCTATCGATCCTAAAATGGTAGAAAGCGAACGGGGTGTTGTCTTATCCGAGCGGAGTACGGGGCTGGAAAACAGCAACTACCGCGTCATTAACGAGCTGGTGCAATCAGTAGCATTTGTCGAACATCCGTATATGTTTCCCGTAATCGGGTTTGAATCGGACATTAAAAAGTGGACGCAGGCCGATCTGGAAAAATACTTCAAAACATATTACTCACCCAACAACGGCGTGGCGGTCATTGTCGGAGACGTCTCGGCGGCTCAGGTCAAAAAGCTGGCGGAGCAATACATCGAACCTATTCCCGCCCAGAAACTTCCTGATAGTTTACGTACGGTCGAACCGCCCCAGAACGGCGAACGGCGGGCAACTACTTATAAAGATGTGGCTACGCCCAATATCTTGCTGGCTTATCATACACCCGCTACCCACCATCCCGATTATTTCGCACTTGATTTGTTAAGTGGTGTATTGAGTGGTGGTAATTCCTCCCGGCTGGTTAAGTCACTCGTGCTGGATTCAACTATTGCGTCGCGGGTGTTTAGCAACATGGACATTTCATTCGATCCAAGCCTGTTTTCAGTTTATGGAATTGCCGCCAGTGGTGTATCGGCCGAGCAGTTGGAACGGTCAATCGAACACCAGATTGACAAGGTGATCAACGAGGGCATTACCGATACAGAACTGCAAAAACTAAAGAATCAGAAGCTGATGGAGTTTTACCGGACGATGGAAAGTATCAACGGTAAGGCTAATTCGCTGGGAACGTACGAGCTATATTTTGGTGATTATAAAAAGCTTTACGAAGCGCCGTCGCTTTACGAAAAGGTAACGAAGGAAGATGTTCAGCGGGTAGCGAAAATGTACCTTACACCTCGTAATCGAACGGTTGGTTTTCTATTGCCAGAACCGAAAACGAACCCGGTAAAAAACAACTAGTAGTTGTTAAACGAATCCAAGTTCTGAACTAGATTAACCTGCGACTAGAACTCTACTATTTTCACGACGCTTAAACCTATCTTGGTTGGCAAAAAAGCAAACGCTCATTTCGTAGACTAATCGTAAAAAAGCCCCGCCTATCAGCGGGGCTTCATCATTCATGGGTTAAGTTGCGTTGCCCAGACGACAGATCTGAAAAGTGCAGCCAATCTTCTCTGAATTTACATCAGGTCAACAGTAGCCTTAATGACCAAGAATCGCGCCGTATTATATAATTTAGTAAACTATATTTTAAAAAAAGCTTATTACATATGAATGAGCATTTCTATGTGTGATTGATGTAAGTAATTACCCTTTGATACACAGTTAAATACGACGTTTATATATTATTAATTATAAATAACATATTTATTAATATCTACAGTAATGTAAGAGAGTATACTATATTTTTCTAAATTTTATCGAATTATAATCAAGATTGGAGTAATTATTGTAGCTCCCTGCCAACTAATTAAATTTTGTATTGATAAAGCTATTCACGTATGCTAAGACTGGTTCAGTATAATTAAACATAGAACGTTTCAAATATCTATTGGTACTAAGCTATTATTAATTAATGAAAAAGTACAAATTTTCAAGTTTATGACTCGCTCAGAAAATATTATTAATCAGGCATTTGAAAATTAATGAAATTTAATTGTATCTACATGAATCCAAAATGAATTATAAAACAGTATATACCGTAATTTGGTAAGATATTGTTAAATCAATAGCTACTAACTCTCCATGAATGTAAAATTATCTTCTGAACAGACAAGTCAATCGGGGTTGGCCTACCAGCCTCATGAGTATTTTGAAACACTTTATAATCGTTATGTTGGTAAGGTTTATCAGCAATGCCTGGCCATGACCAAAGATTCGGAGCTGGCTCAGGATTTTACACACGACATTTTCCTGAAAGTATTTCACAAACTGGATGGTTTCCAGCAGCGGTCAAGCGTATCAACCTGGATTTATGCTGTTGCTTACAACTATTGCGCTGATCAATTGCGTATAGCTAAACGGTTTCCTGTCAGTCCATTAGAAACTTATCTGATCGATGAGCTAACAGAGACTGAACAGGATAACATCTATGAAGAAACGGTTCAGCACATGAATCGGGTGCTAAATATGTTGCCAGAAGCTGATCGGCAATTGTTGGCATTAAAGTATGAGCAAGGTAAGCGGGTAGAGCAAATCGCTCATTTATCAGGATTAAAAGTAGATGCGGTAAAAATGCGACTCAGACGAAGCCGACAGCGAGTAGAACGCCTGTACCGGCAGCATGCTACTCAGTAGTTGACTGATCAGAAATAGTCTTTTTTCGTTACTGGCATTAGGCTCGATTTGTGGGCTATAACCTATAGGCAACTTGCCGAACCAGTTCCGTTTTGCCTTTATATTGACTGTGAGGCTCGAACCGATAGTTCGTTATCTCTACCTCCTGCATCTCCTCCAGACGAAATAGTTGCCAGCGGCTCGGTGTCTGGCCGTTAACTACTACGTCCCGACAATAACCAAATAAGCCTAATGACTGCTCGTCAGGCGTGAAGCCAAGCATATAAGGCTCAACCGTTCGCCAGCTATGGTCGAGTTTGAACTGGATTACGCACTTGTCATCAATAGACTTAGTTAACAAGTCGATAAGTAGAGTAAATGGTCTAGGAATCATAGCAGCACGAAGTCAACTTGTGGTATACATAAAGTCATCAGCTACACATATTGTACCAAATTCTTAATATCGATAGTCAGCGATAAAATAGCTTAGTTTTGAATTGTTTGTTAGGGTCAGTTGATGGGATGAGATCCTGCTGGGAAATACTAAGAATCTGAGTGTTTAATTAATGAGGTTATTGCACTTTCACTGGTTAGATAAGGCCATTTCAGCTTGATATTTATATATAGATTTTAAGGCAGGTGTACCTGTACTGGTTAATATAAACGCTGGCTTCAATTGAAACCAGCGTTTAATCTAACCCATAAATGGCCAGGGTTTACGCCACTGGCAGCAGGATAAATGCAATTTTTAAGCCAAGTGTTTACCGAAAAATTTATGCAAAATTTCTTCTAATGAAATTTTTTTAATTTATTCATATTAAGAAAATATATGAACGCCATATGCTGGTTACATCGATTAAATTAGGTGTTGGGGCAAACTGAAAGAATTGACGAAATTAAGTGCTTTAAAATGGTAACATGGTAAAATCCAACTCAGACGTCGCCTTTAGAAAACATAACGTGTACTAATCAATGCCTATATAGTCGAGCTGCCCGATCGGTAGGAACTATCCGATAAATCTTATCTAATGCATTATTTATCATAAAATTGATACGATCAAAAAGGTACGTCGATAAAGTTTTTCGGTTTAATCAATAACCGGCCTATTTTTTGCTAGTCCTAATAACACTGCGTTCACTACATAATTCCATCGAATTTTTATTGGTACATCCTAAAACCTGCTCTTGCAAGTAGGTAACAGAAGATAGCAAAAACACTTACAGACCCACTTCAGTTAGTCATTGCCTCTTTAACAAAGCCTTTATCCTTCAAACACGGCATTTCTTCTAAAAAACAGCTTACCTGTTTTGTACACTGGCATTATTAATGCATCTAATAAAGAAACAATAAGGTAGAAAGGGTCGATATGCGTGAATCGTGCCTAAGCGTAGAATTCGTCTGAACTTCAAATTTTTACTTACTGACGCATGACCGACCGACTCATAACCGCCTTGTCGTTCCGAAATGCTATGGCTTACCAACGCGTTCGAGCGCTTCTGGAGCAACTTGCCGAGTACTGTACCCAGCATGGTATTGCTTATCGGCTACAACAGCTTTATGACTGTTTGGCAACGTATGATCGACTGCTGGCAGCAACGCATAGCCAGCAAAAATCACTTGCTATAGTAGAAACCCTAATAGATCAGGCAAAAACAAAGGGGAATACTTTTGCCTGGCTGGATACTGAACTCCGCTTTGAGACCTATGCAGCCGCAATGGGTAGCCGTGTTCAGGCGGCAAAAACAGATCTGGAGCGGCAAACTAATCCAGATGATGCAGCTCTTGATATCTATAATGAGCGGGTAAATCGATTTGCCACCGGATAAGCTTATTTATTAAGACGCCGGTAGCGCAATTAGTTGAAGAAGTTGTTCTGCCTGCTGGTTAAGTTGATTCAAACTCTCGGTGTGAGTTAGTAGCTTTTCGAAGTTTTTCCGAGTAGGGCGCAACGTCATCCGATCTGCCTGCGTGGTAAATTTTTTCAGCTCCTTTTCCATATTCATCAATAATTTCAGAAGCTGATCAATTGGACATTGTCCGATGTATTTGGCGGTGCTTACCCCTAATTGTTGATGTAAACTAATCGTGTTTACATGGCCGATGAGCTGATTGTAGTTACGATGAAACGCAGAAACCGCTACTGCCCACTTAGCCAGTATATCCTCAGGTCTTTGTTTATCTGCCGACTGCGAATTCTTGGGTAGTCGTTGGGCCATTAATGTAGGTAAGTTTCAGATTATGAAGACGGTAGTTTATAGGACACAAAGAACAAACTTTTTTCTTGATAATTTCACTCTAGCAGTAGGCATTAATATATCTAATGTTACTTAACGGCTGTTTTCTTGACTATTTTTATACTTACACAGTCATAAAGTCATCTTTATCATACGTAAAAGAGAGTAGTTAGGATTGAATCCTTGAGTACATAGTTGGCTCTATTTTTATGCCTATTGTCATTTATTTTGATCAGTCGCTGACCACTAAAAAAGCAGGCTCATGCTTAGGCCTGCTTTTTTAGTGGTCAGTAGTAGAAGCGATTTATATTTAGTTAGTTGATAGAAGGATGGATCTTGATAATCACTGGTTTTGCAATAGGGTTTACTGACTTTATATGTAGGTCAGGTAGATTAGATCAGCGTGAAGTGCAGGTGATAAAAAGCAGTGCGTTTTATCAGGAAGCCGGCAGACAAGTTAATACAAGCAGTTGCTGGGCTTGTTGATTGAGTAACTCCAGGGAGTTAGTATGGGCCGCCAGCTTTTGATAATTTACCTGCGTGAGTTGCAGGCCTGAAGAATCAATATCTATTAACAGAGTTTCTAGTTGCTGCTGCATTCCACTAAGAAATGTCTTTAACTGACTAATGGAGCATTGATTCACATTAGCTCCTGCATCCATTTTACCGGACAGCTTATGTGCATGTATAATAGTATATATCTGGTGATAATTAAGTTGAAAACAGGCAACCGCATTTATCCAGCCAGTAAGCACGTTTTCCGGGTCTAATTCATTAATAGGCGAGGTTTTGTAGTCACTTTGTTGCCGATCCATACTGATTTTGTTTAACACTGTGTGGTAATTACCATACTGTAAATTAAACAAAACCATAATTCGGCAACATTTTTTGTGAGAATTTTTATTAAAATAGTTAATGTCAACAAAAGAGTATTTTCAATAGCAGTCCAAAATTAGCCATTGGTTGACTAGGGATGGGATTGGGCTTTCTAAAATTCTTTCGCTGATAAATTATACCCTCTGGATAGTAGTAGTATATACGAACAATTAACGGATCAACTCGTATCAATCGGTGATTTTTATGCCTGTTAAAATGGCCTTCGGCACGGTATTTGGATTAATAAAAGTCATCGCATTAGCTTGTTTTTCAAGCTAATTGCCTTAAAAACTAACCTCTTATGGAAACAGAAGCATCAACTCAGGCGATTGCCTTTGCTAATTGGCTTTGGCTTAATTATATCTGCTATTATAGTAATGGCCGAGGTCAATGGTTAGGCCATGATGATACTGGGCCGTTAACTACTGAAGAGCTTTATAAGAAATGGTCCCTGGATTTTCAGGGAAACACAGCCGTCTCTGCGGACCGGGCAAGTGCTACATACTAGGCAGGTATATAAGCTGCGGACAAACTCCTTAGATTAAAAAATAGCTATGATTATTGATAGCGGATAGGGGGTAGGCTTGCTGTTTCCCACCAGTAAGTCCGTAGTTCCCGAAAGTAAGCGATCCACTGCTGAACATCAATAGGTTTTACCAGGTATGAGGCCACTCCGAGCTGATAAGCCTCTTTAATATCATCATTGGCCGCTGATGCACTCAACATCACAATCGGAATTCGTTGAAAAGCAGTACCCATTGATTTTATTTGCCGAAGCAATTGCCAGCCTTGCTCTCGACTTGGTAAATACAGATCCAGCAGGATTAATTGCGGAATGTCCCATTCCTGATGGCGACACGTTTCCAGTAGATTTAGGGTTTCGAGAGTGGATGCTGTCCTGACTGCTCTCACTTGAGGTAAACAATCCTTTAGAGTCTGCTGAATAATCAGCCAGTGATCGTCGTTGTCGTCAACTATTAAAACACTGGCATTACTGATGCTTGTTTTTTTTTTGCCTGTAAGCCCTGGGGTTAGCATTCGAGAGAATATTAGGATCTAGGATCACGGAAGTAAAGATAAACATTATTTCACGTAACCTAGCTATTATGCAGGCCGCCAGTGCCTAAAACAGGCCTGATTCATCAGTCTATCAGTTCGTTGAGTTTCTTAGAAGCGATAGTTTCTATTTGACGTATTAGGGGCAATCAGACAGTTTAAATTGCATTACGCGTTGTTTTCCATTGTCATCCAATATTACTGTAGTAGCAAGTCCAGCGCTGTTCTTTTCGAGCTTAACCCGCTTAATAATCGATTTCAGAATAGCCGCTCCGTTCGAATCGATTGAGTAGCCATCAAGCGCCTGAGTAGAATTAATGCGCCACGGCATAAGATTGAATACATCGAGGGGTAAACCATGAGCTGGCATCAGCGATTCCGCACTGCGAGTGGCGGGGTCAAACGTCGCGACTTCAGTATAAAACAGTTTGCCATCGTCATATAGATTCATCTTGCTATTTCCGGTGGCATCGAAGATAAACTCTTTCCTAAACGGGGCACCCCAATTAGGATCGGTTGCTGCCTTAAGGTGAGTAATTCGTCCCTGCGCATCGTAACTAACGGTAGTCGTAACCAACGGTTTCCCGGCAAGTTGATCAATAACCTGCGTAAGCTGACCATTTGTCCACGTAAAGCGTACGGCATCTCCAATTCCCCAACCGGTTATCTCTGTAGGTTTCTGCCCGTCAACGGTAATAGAAGCTTCTGCTATCTGGTTGCTATTATTATACGTAAAACTGTACACATATACTTCTTTTTTACCACCGCTGGCCGATCCCTGGTACTCAATCGTCATCTTTGAAACATAACCTGCTGAATTATATTCATACAGATGCTTATTACCGTTGCCACGATCTATTTCGGTAAGTTTACAGGCGCTGACTGGTGAAGGTGGGTCGGTATCTGTTTTTTTACAGTTCACCATCATGAACGTCAGAAAGCTAATCAAACTGGCAAGCAAAGGCTTTTTCATTGTGTAGTCTGGATTTGTTGCTACAAACCTAACTACAGCCTGTGCGGGCGACCAGCCAGAAAGGCCGAATGACATCAAACGTTATCTAAAACTAAGCCAGCTACTTGTCAATAGATGTAGCAGATAAGCGTGACAGAAATACGAGCTACTGCTGCCTGTAACTATTCGCTTCGCAAGCTCTTTATCGGATTCATAAGGGCGGCTTTAATGCTTTGGAAGCTGACCGTCAGTAGGGCAATGCCGATAGCGAGCAGGCCCGCCAGCGCAAATATCCACCACTCAATGTCAATTTTATAAGCAAAATCTTTCAACCACTGATTCATCGCGTACCAGGCAACGGGCGAAGCGATGATAATGGCAATAAATACCAGTTTGAGGAAGTCTTTAGAGAGCAGACCGATAATGCTGGTAACGCTGGCACCCAGTACCTTACGAACCCCGATTTCTTTCGTTCTCTGTTCGGCCATGAACGCTGCCAGACCGAACAAGCCTAAACAAGCAATCAAAATAGCCAATCCGGCGAAGGTTAGTGCAATTGTGCCGATACGCTGTTCTGCACGATACATATCGTCGAAACTATCGTCCATGAATTGATAGCTGAAGGCCTGGCCGGGTGCGATTTGCTTCCATTTTGCCTCAATCTGCTTAATCAGTGCCGGGATGTCTGCGCTGCTCAATCGAAAGGAAGCCGCTCCAGAATTGGGGTCAAGAATCATCGACAAGGCTCCGATATTACGTCGTAGCGATTCGAAGTGAAAGTTTTTGACAACCCCGATAATAGTAAATGTTCTGCGGGTGGTAAGCTTTGGATCATCAAAATCCCAAATTCGTTTACCAATGGGATCTTTAAAACCAAATACCTTCACGGCGGCTTCGTTTAGAATAATTGCCGATGAGTCAGCACCAAATTCCTTCGAAAAATCGCGGCCCTTAACAAGCTTCATACCCATTGTTTTCAGGTAATCATAGTCAACAGGCCAATTCTGCATGTTTACCCCCTTATTCATATCCGATTGCCCTACGGCATAGAAGGAGTTATCGCTACGGTTGGAAGGCGTTGGTAAATAACCCGAAATACTCCCGTTAATTACACCCGGTAGTCGTAAGACTTCCTGTTTAAAGGTCTCAGCCTGTTTACCAATAGCATATACACCGTGGACGGTGAGAATATGATCACGGTTGAACCCCACATTTTTGGTCTGGATAAAGGTAATTTGTCGATAGATGATAATTGTACCAACAATCAGAATAACCGACATCATGAACTGAAAAACGACTAGCCCACTTCGCAAGCCGGCGCTACGAAAACTTACGTTAATCTTACCTTTGAGTACGGTTATCGGCTGGAAAGATGATAAAAACAAGGCGGGATAACTGCCGGCTAATAAGCCGACTACGATAGGTAAGGCGATTAGTAGCGGCAGATAATATGGAGAGACTAACTGGCCGATAGCTAGTTCTTTAGCCGCTATAGTATTGAAACCTGGCAAAGCCGCAGCAACGATAATCAGCGCCAGCACCATCGCTAATGTAGTAGTCAGTATCGATTCGGTCATAAACTGACCAACGAGTTGCTGCCGTTCGGAACCCATTACTTTCCGAACGCCCACTTCTTTAGCCCGGTTCGCTGAACGAGCGGTGGCTAGATTCATGAAATTGATGCAGGCAATTAGAAGAATAAAAAGAGCGACGGCCGAGAAAATATACACATACTGAATATCACCGTTGGGTGCTAACTCGATCTGTTGTTTGGAGTGTAAATGAATATCCGTGAGTGGGATAAGCCAATAGTTTAAACTGTTACCCGCCTTGCGGAACTGTTCCATCGTCGAACCAAGCATTTGCATAGCCTGGGGGCCAACATACTTCTGGATAACTGTTTCGAAGTTTTTAGCAAATGCAACCGGGTCTGTTCTGGGTTTTAGCAGAATATAAGTGTGATGATTATTACTAAGCCATTGCCCCCAGCTATAATCATCGTTCAGCATTGAGATAAAGAAATCGCTTCGGAAATGCGAATTTGTTGGCATGTCGCGCATTACCCCAGTAACTTTGAACGTGCGGTTGTTATCAAAGATCAATGGCTGCCCCATCGGATTCTGAGCTCCAAAGTGCCGTTTTGCGGCCGACTCGCTAATGACTACCGAATTGGGTTCGGCCAAGGCTCGTTTAGGATTGCCCGATATAAGTGGCAATGTAAAAACATCGAATAACGTCGAGTCAGCGAAGGTAATGTTGTCTTCACGTAAGTTCGTCGGCTCCCCCGTTCGCTTCACCGACCAAGTACCGCGATGGTGCAGTCGCACAAACTGCTCGACCTGTGGATAATCTTTCTTAAGCGTCGGACCGATCGGGTCAGGAGAAACGGCGAAGTGCATATCATTACCCCCAAACTTGATGTCTGACTGAACGCGGTAAATCCGGTCAGCTTTTTCGTTATAGCGATCGTAGCTTAACTCATCCAGCACATAAAGCATAATGAGCATACAGCAGGCGAGGCCAACCGCTAGTCCGAAAATATTGATAAAGCTAAATCCCTGCTGCTTGCGGAGCGTCCGCCAAGCGATTTTGAGATAATTGATAAGCATAGGGGTAAGGGGCTGGTGCAGAGGAGTAAAATACTACCTCTTATATTCCTTAGTTAATGACTGATTTTCCTTCTGAAATGGCCTTGATCATGGCTTCCACATTTCCCTTATTCAAGGCATCGGGCGCCTGTGGCAGCGCAGCCTGTAAGTAGGGTAACGCTTCTTTCGGTTTACCCAGCGCAACCAGTGCCCGACTCATTCCCAGATTCGTGGTAAACTGATTCGGGTATTTGTCGTAGTTGGTTTTAAAAACCGCATAGGCTTCCTGATTTCGCTTTTGGCCCAATAGCAGTCGACCGTATTGATGCAACTCGTTCATCGTTCCTAAGGGCATCGCTTCTTTCAATAAAGCGGCAGCTTCATCTGGCTTATTGGATGCGGTTAGAATCGCGGCTTTTGTGCTTAGCGTCAGAAAGTTTTTCTGACCAACATAACGAGCGTTCATAGCCTGGTCAGCCCAGACAAGTCCCTGATTTAGGTCGTGACTGGTGTCTAGACAGTAGGTTGCAGCCTGCACCAGCGATTGCCACGTAAAGCCAGGTTTCGATAATAACTCGCGCCGGAACGACGCCATTTGTTGCCTTACCAGATCAACACTCACCGTAAACGGAATCATACGTTTCTCCCACAATAAGGCTACCGCAGATGAACTATCGGTCTGATTAATAAACGAATAGGTTAATAACTCTACCGATCTATCGAGTGGTTGATTTTTTACGGTTACACGTAATACATCCATAGCGGGGTCGTAATAATAACTACCCCACGATACCACGATTTTGGAAAAGATAACGGTAGTTTCCTGTTCGCCGAGGTTCATGAACAGACCATAGGTGCCTGCTTCCAGCGGTTTACCTTCGACCCGCACGTTATCGGAAAATGTAATCGTGGTCGTTTCATTCGCGCCGGCTCGCCAGGGAGCCGGCTGACCCGGTCCGTAGCCGAGATCCTGGAAACCGTAATGAGCGATAGGTGTTCCCCAAATTTTTCCTTCGCGCCCTTTCACGCCGGGCCGGTCATAATGAACTGTGACGGTCGTCAGCCCAATCTGCTCGGAAACCGACGCTTTTTTATTTCCACCACCAGGGGGCATCGTGAGTTGCGCCCAGCTAGCTACGGTATTGAATAGCAGGCTAATAATGATAAAGGTGCGCATAAGGCAGCGGGGTAAGGGCGTGGGGTAAATAAGTCTTGTACCAAGTGCTTAGCCTCAGGCTTACGGTTTGTGTTTCTGAGCTTATGCGAACCTGCACTTTTGGGCAGTTTGCCGATTGCGCTGGTTTTTCGGTATGATAAAACGCAAGCACTAGTAGCATGAATACTCCTTTCAGAAAAAGATCAAGAACGATCAGTTGAACTTTCATAACTTAATAAGTACCTAAAGAGGAAGGCTGGATATTATATAACTGCTAGGATTATGCCAATATGCGTAATGAGTTAGTTGTTAGTAAGTTATGCTAATTGTATAAACGAAAATGTCCACTATCGGACAGATTTCGTACGACAGTGGACAGGTGTTTTAGAGGTCATAAGGGTAAGAATAAAGGGGGTTAGCCGTTAACCCTTTGCCCTTACCTCTATGCCCTCTGCTACTCAGATCGTAAACTCTTCACCGGATTCATTAAGGCAGCTTTGATACTTTGAAAACTGACTGTCAGAAGGGCAATGCCGATGGCCAGCAGGCCCGCCAGCGCAAATATCCACCACGATAAGCTGATTTTGTAGGCAAAATCCTGTAGCCAGCGATTCATTAAATACCAGGCAATTGGCGCGGCCAGAACAATGGCGCTAAGTACAGGCTTAAGGAAATACCAGGAAAGCATCCGGACGATACCAGTGACGCCAGCTCCCAGTACTTTCCGCACGCCAATCTCTTTCGTCCGCTGGTGAGCGCTGAATGTTGCCAGTCCAAACAGGCCCAAACAGGCAATAAAAATGGCTAGTGATGAAAAAATGCTGAACAACAAGCCGTACTGTTGATCCTGCTCGTATTGCCGCTGGTAAAAGTCGTCCAGGAAAAAATAATCCAATGATGATTCCGGGAAAATTGAATTCCAGACGTCTGTAACCTGACCGATTAACTGTTTTGGATTGCCAGTGCTGATTTTGATCGAGTAATAATCCGTTGGAATCCACCGAAACTTCGGGTCCATGAACAGCATGATTGGGGTAAACGGCTGATGTAGCGACTGCTGGTGATAGTCCTGCACCACGCCGATGATTTCGTTACTGTGGTCGTCGCCGGTTTCGAGCGTCACTTTCTGACCAATCGCTTGAGCGTTAGACGTAAACCCAAACTGTTTAACAGCCGATTCGTTCAGTACCAGCGCCGTTGAATCAGCGGGTCGGGTTGCATCGAAGCCCCGCCCGGCTACGAGATGTAGTCCGTACGTCGAAATAAAATCAAAATCTACCGCCAGCATTTCAACGAGTTTATTGGTGCTGAATGGTGCTCCGAAGCGACGATTTGCTAGAAACTGACCGACTCCTTTGCCGGGAACGGAACCAGAACCGGTCACATTCACAACGCCAGCAAAGGATCTTACCCGATGTTTAAACTGGGCCACTTTATCATCGTAATTGGGCGAATTAATCGGCGCTTTCAGCACGACGACCTGATTGGTCAATACGCCTGGCTGCTGATTTATCATGTAAGTCGTTTGCCGATAAACGACCAGCGTGCTGATAATTAGAATCACTGATATGGTAAACTGGGCAATAACCAGCGAATGACGAAACAGGCGTTCTCTGCCCGAAACCTGAATCTTACCTTTCAGAACCGACGCCGGTGCCGTCCGCAAAAGTACCGTAGCCGGATAAATGCCCGTTAATATTACGCCCAGCAGCCAGAGTGCCATGAATCCCAGAAGTGCAATTGGATCGGCCCAGATGGCTTGACGCAGGTGAAGTGAGTTGGGCAGAAGCACAGTTGCCAATACAATAAGTACTCCAGCTATTAGCAGTGCAATCGTATGAATCAGCAATGATTCAATCACGAATTGAACTAGCAGCATCCGTTTTGAGGAGCCAATCATCTGCCGGACGCCCGCTTCTTTAGCTCGGTACATAGCCCGCGCTGTTGTTAGATTACTGTAGTTAACCCAACTGATGAGTAGAATGACCACTGCAATGATCGACAGAAAAGACACTGCCATTCGGTTGCCTTTTACTTCGATTTCATTGGGCGTAGCCGGATTCAGGTGGATGTTGCGCAGAGGAGTTAATTTGATGCCCCACTTGGCATCTCGCATGGTTGGCTCAGTCTTGTATTGCTCCGCCAGCGCCGGAAATTTAGCTTCTAATCGGCTTGGATCAGCATCGGGACGGAGCTGCACGAACGTGTAACTTGAGTGTTGGTACCAGAAATGCCATAGTCTATCGGGTACCGTTTTCCCTGAAAGCAGCATATCGAACTGCATGGTCGAGTTAACCGGCAAATCGGCGAAAACACCCGTCACTTTAAACGTTGGTGTTTGGGGCAACCGACTAATCTCCAGCATTTTCCCGATAGGATTTTCCTTGCCAAAGTATCTGCGTGCTGCCGACTCTGAGATGACAACGGAATTTGGTTCGTTCAGAAACGTTCTAGGGTTGCCCTGTACGACTGGATACGAGAAAAACGTAAAGAAATTAGAGTCAGCCAAGCAAACGTGGGCCTCCCGAAACTTCTGGTCTTTGTAGCGCACAACGCGTTCCGAATTTCGCCAGACGATGCGGGTAAATCCTTCAACTTCTGGGAAATTGGACTTCATGGCCGGAGCCATGCCGGTGGTGCTGGTGGCCCAATAATCATCCTTCTGCCCCGGCTTAGAAAACAGACTTTCGACCCGGTATACGGCTTTCTCTGGCGCGACAACCTGATCGTAACTTCGCTCAAACCGCACGTATTGAATGAGCAGCCAACAGGTTGCCAGGCCGAGCGATAATCCAGTTACATTTAGTACACTATACAAGCGCTGCTGAACAAAGGCACGCCAGGCGATTTTGAGGTAATTGGTAAGCATAGGGGTAAGAGGCTGGGGCATAGAGGTAAGGGAGAGAAAGCTTACCCCTCTGCCCTCTGCTATTCAGATCGTAAACTCTTCACTGGATTCATCAGGGCGGCTTTGATACTTTGAAAACTGACTGTGAGAAGGGCAATACCCACCGCCAGCAGCCCAGCCAGGACGAACACCCACCAGTCAATGGCGATGCGATAGGCGAAATTACTTAGCCAGCGGTTCATGGCAAACCAGCCAATTGGTGAGGCCAGTGCAATGGCGATCAATACTAACCGCAGAAAATCTCGGGAAAGCAGACCAACAATACTGAAAACAGACGCCCCCATGACTTTCCGAACGCCAATCTCTTTAGTCCGTTGCGCTGTTGTGTAGGCCGATAAGCCGAATAAGCCCAGGCAGGCCAGGAAGATCGATAGAAAAGCAAACACACTGAAAATTTGACCAGTACGTGTTTCTGACGCATATAACTGGTTGAACTCCTCGTCCATAAAACTGTACTCGAATGGTCGGTCAGGAACGATTGAGCGCCAACTGGTTTCAAGCGCCTGTAAGGTAGTAGGCAAGTTGCTTCCCGATAGTTTAACCAGCAGGACGTTGCCCCAAGCTTCTGGGAAAATAATGAGCGGCCCTATGCTTTGCTTCATAGACGCAAAATGGAAATCTTCGACTACAGCACTGACCTCACCAGGTCGGCCGCTGCCCATGTCCATTTTCTGGCCGATGGCTTCCTGCGGTTTCCAGCCGAGTTCTTTGGCCGCCGATTCGTTCAGGATGAAATGGAAATAATTGAGACTGTCTACTTTCTGAGACGCCTGAGCCATGTCGGCTTTATTCAGGTCGCGACCGGCGATGATGCGAATGCCCATCGTCTTAATAAAGCCCTCATCGACCGGAATCGCCGTAACCATTTTTGATTTACCGTCCGGCATATCCTGCCGACGCATACTGTAGCCACCTTCGATAAACACTGGCGACTCGTAAGCCCGTGCCACGCTCGACACGCCCGCATGCTGGCCGAATTCGGCCTTCAAGGCGTCTATCTTTTCGTTTACCTGTTTGTTGGCAGGCAGTACTAATACGTGGTCTTTGTTATAGCCCAGTTTTTTGTGCTGAATGTATGACAATTGATTGCGAACCAGTAGCGTGCTAACGATCAGAAAAGCCGTAATCGCGAATTGAAACACAATTAGAGCCTGTCTAAACTGACCTGCACCGGCTGTTTTTAAATGGCCTTTCAAGACCCGAACTGGTTGAAAACGGACCAATACTAACGCCGGATAACCACCTGCTACCAGACTTACTATCAGACCGATTCCGAATAAAGCCAGTAAATAGGTGGGCGTCAGCCAGACCGAGAAGGAGAATGTGCGGTCCGACAGTTCGTTGAACAAGGGTAAAACCAGGTAAGCCAGTAGAACACCTAGCCCCAGCGCCGTAAACGTAACGATAATCGATTCGCCCATAAACTGCCCGAACAATTGTCCCTGCCCTGCGCCCATGACTTTCCGAACGCCCACTTCCTGCGCCCGCTCAACCGCGCGCGATGTGGCCAGATTGACGTAATTAACGCAGGCAATCACCAGAATCAGCATGGCAATAGAGCCGAATACATAAATGTAGATCAAGTCGCCGTTGGGTTCAAAATTTCCCTCTACATCAGAATGCAGGTGCACCCGGCGAATGGGCTCTAAATTGTAAGTCAGGTAATTACCACCCGACATTTCGTCCTTGCTGAACTGGGTTTTGAGGAATGTTGGGATTTTAGCTTGCAGCGGAGCCAGCGCTTCGGGCGACCGCAGCAGCAGATAGGTAGCGTAGTTAGCCGACCACCATATTTCTTCTTTTGAAGCGGGCAGCGTTGTAAACGAAGCCAGCAGATCGTATTTAATCTGCGAATTCGACGGGCAATCTGCCACTACGCCCGTTACGGAATAATCCCGATCGGAACCGCCGGTATTGATGCGTAGCGTTTTACCAACCGGATTGGCCGAACCGAAGTATTTTCTGGCTATGGATTCGGATAACACCAGTTTATTAGGGCCGGCCAGTGCTGTTTGGGGATCGCCTTTCAGTAGCGGGAACGAGAACATGGAAAACAGTGCCGAATCGGCAAACACCATTCGCTTCTCGCTGAATTGGCGGTCATTAACGTGGACAACCGCCCGGTAGTTAATCAATCGCGTGGCCGACTCTACCTCAGGAAACTGCCGTCCGAATTCCGGGGCTACTTTAGTACCAGTAACCGGCGTTTTATTAACATGGCCTTCCATACTGTATTCCATCGTCACCCGCACAAGCCGATCCGCTTTCTGCTGAAAGTCGTCGTAACTCAACTCGTGAGTAATGTACATGAATAGCAGCAGGCAGGAAGCTAGACCTACTGTTAGGCCAATGACGTTTATGCTCGAGAAAATCTTGTTTCTCAGCAGGTTTCGGTAAGCGGTTTTGAGGTAGTTGGTGAGCATGTAGGTAAGGGTTTGGGGGCAAAGGGGTGAGGGGAGAAAGCTTAGTCCTCTACCCTTACCCCCGTGTCCTCTGCTATTCAGATCGTAAACTCTTCACTGGATTCATTAAGGCGGCCCTGATACTTTGGTAGCTGACGGTCAGGAGAGCAATGATAACGGCAAGTAAACCAGCTAGGGCAAATACCCACCACTCAATGTCAATTTTGTAGGCGAAATCCGCCAGCCATTTATCCATTGCATACCAGGCAATTGGAATGGCAATAACAATGGAAATTAGTACCAGCGACAGGAAATCTCTAGATAGTAATCCGACAATATTAGCGGTTGATGCACCCAGCACTTTGCGAACGCCAATCTCTTTGGTCCGCTGCTGAATGGTTAGCAGTGCAATAGCAAACAGACCCATGCACGACAAGACGATGGCAATGCCAGCAGCGGCCGAGAAGATATTAGCCAGCCTTTGTTCACGTTTATACCAGCGTTCGGTATTCTCGTCGAGGAATGAGCCGATAAATTCCTGTTTGGGGGCTACCGATTTCCAGGCGGCTTTGATGGTTTCCATGGCACCAGTCAGGTTCTGCGGATTGACCCGAACCAGAATGTATTTGATAGGCGCATTGGGCTGCATTTGCAGGGTAATGGGCTTAGCTTCCTGATGCAGGGAGTAGAGATTAAAATCTGATATGACGCCGACGACCTGAAACTCTTTCTGGTCGGGCTTGATGAACTTGCCAACTGGATTCGTTTCGCCCATAGCTTTCGCCATACTCTGCGTAATAAGAATGGACGTACTCGAATCGGTACCGAAGCGGGGGCTGAAATCGCGACCTTGCAAGAGCTTGATGCCCATTGTTTTCAGATAATCGGTATCGACCCGTACCCAGTCACAGACGACGTCACGTTTGCCATATCGAAAACCGAACATCATTCGTGAGGAACTGCCGTCCAGTCCAGAACCAATGTTAACCCCCGAACCCGATACAGCTACAATATTTGGTTGATTGGCCAGTCGGTCGCGCATGGTTTTCAACGCATCCTGGTCATTCAGCTCGTTGCCGATGGGAATGCTTACGACTTGCTCCTTATCCAGGCCCATTGGTTTTTGCTGAAGGTATGAAATCTGCTGACGTACGATGAGGGTACAGACGATTAGTAAACAGGCAATTGTGAATTGCGTGACGATGAGCGAATTCCGGAGTAGCCCCGGCCGGCTTACTTTAACTTTCCCTTTTAGCACTTCCACCGCATTGAACCGCGTGACGAACCAGGATGGATAGCCCCCTGCGATAAAGGTAATTAGTAAAAAGCCCATTACTGTTACCAGTATTGTCGTCGCCGTCAAAAAATCGGCCATTTCCAGGTGGCTCTGAAAGAGACGATTAAATATAGGTAGCACACCATACGCCAGGCCCAAACCAATCAATAAAGCGGCAAAACTGAGCAGCAAAGTTTCACCCCAAATCTGCCCAAACAGCTGTCCCCGTTGCGCGCCGAGCGATTTCCGAACGCCCACTTCCCGCGCCCGCGAGAGCGATTGGGCAATAGTTAGATTGATGAAGTTAATGCAGGCAATGGCCAGAATGAACAGCCCAACCAATAGCAGTGTATACACGTAGGTTTTACTGATACCGAGGCCACGCGTGGTTTCCGTATCGAAATGAATGTCGAGTAGGGGTTGTAGCATCAAACTCTGCTGAAAGCCCAGTTCATTTTTCGGATAGCCCTGCGCCTGCCGATCTTTCATATCGGAGGCAAAGTATTTATCCATCATCGCCTGCGTCCGCCGTTGCAGCGTTTGGGGATCGGTGCCAGGCTTCAATTTGATATAGACATCATGATTGCCGTGATCCCAGCGATCTTTAAACTCGGCATAATCACCCGCGTTTTCGCTACGGATCAGGGCGTCGTAATCGAACGAAGAGTTTTTGGGAAAATCGCTCACTACGCCCGTTACGTTGAACGTCTGCCAGCTTCCATTTACGCTAAGTTCGAGCGATTTGCCTACGGGATCTTCGGTTCTAAAAATATCTTTAGCCATCGTTTCGCTGATGACAATATCGCTCAGACTGTTCAGGGCCGTTTTCACATTGCCTTTACGCATCGGAAACGAAAACATCTGTAAGAAATCGGCATCGGCCAGCCGGATATTTTCATTGTACGTCTGGTTATTTCGCCGGACACTAGCACTGCGATTGAACCAACGAGTTACGCCTTCTATTTCCGGAAATTCGGCCTTAAGCACCCTGGCAATCGGATAGGGCATTGTAGCTCCTTTGTCTGGTGAACCATCGCGGTTCGACGATAGGAAATAGATCCGGAAGATCCGATCGGCATCGGTATGGAACTTATCGTATGAGAATTCGAAGGCCGCCGTCAGAAACAGCAGTACGCCCGTACCGAACGCCACCGATAGCCCAACAACGTTAATGAGCGTGTGAGTCCGGTTTTTCCAGAGGGTGCGGAAGGCAACTTTAAGGTAATTGCGGAGCATATTATTTTGGTTAAATTTGAAGAGGTCATTTATTGATTCGATAATGGATTATTCAACGCCAACCCCTTATCATTTTTTAGCTATAGACGATGGGGCTAATGCTCCAGTCATCCACCAGCGGATTATTGCAAGGCTAACAGCAAAGCTCTACCCACTTTATGAATCGGGACGCATTGCCTATGAACCGCTTCCCGAAATGATGGTTGGTGAATATAGCAGCCCAACCCCTGACATTATTCTATATGATAATGAAACGGATCAAACCAAAGTCGTTGTTGAAGTGTGCCAGACTCGTGGTCTTAAAGCCGATTTAGATAAAGTTATTCGTTTAATTGATGGCAATCTGTATGGCATCCGCGAAGGTTTCGTCTACGATTACAAAACCCATCAATGGTACCGCTATCAGTTTGACGATGGTGGCCTGACTACTGAATCCTCGTTCTCCGAAATTCTGCAACTAGACCTGAACGCTTTTTTATAACTCACTTAACCTTCACTTCCTTTTTCTCCCCCTCCTTTACGGTAAACGACGATTGAATTTGTAAGACCTTATTCTGCCAATACATTAGCCGATAGTCGCCCGCCACAAGTGGCAACTCGAACGGAAAGGTTGATTTCTCGTTTTTCGTTAAGTCAAATTCATGTGTCGTTGAGTAATTATTGCCGTTGATTACCAGCTTCCCTTTACCGGTGCAGGTTTCGCAAACAAACGTAACCATCGGCTCCCCATTGTTCGGAATCGGTAGGCTAGAGGGCATTGGCATCGGTTTATCACCTAGGCCCAGCGAATCGAGTACCCGATTCATCAGAGAATCCTTCTGAGTGCGATTCAACCCTACAATGTTGAAGGTATGCGTTCGATCTACTGACTGTCCGTTTTTCTTCCCTGTGACGTGAATCGATAAGGTTTTGCCATTATCGTTAATCTGCGACATCAGATTCGTCTGAGCGCTGGCAACCAAACTACTGGTGGTCAGAAAGCTCAAAAGAAACAATTTCATCATAGTGCGTTAATTCCTTCTATCAATCTGCTGTTAACAGGCAAAACAGGACCAGAAATTTGACTTTCTAGTCCTGCTTCGCCCGTTAATGCTATAAATTACTATTTATTCCGACCGCAAACTCGTTACCGGGTTCATCAATGCGGCTTTGATACTTTGATAACTAACAGTTAAAAACGCAATGGCAATAGCTAAGACACCCGCTATGCCGAAAATCCACCAAGTCAATTCCGTCTGATAAGCGAATGTGCCGAGCCAGCTATTCAATGCCCACCATGCCAGTGGAGAAGCCAGCACGAGGGCTACCAGCACCAGCGCCAGAAAGTCTTTCGAAAGCAGGCTCGTAATGTTGGTGACGCTGGCACCCAATACTTTCCGAACCCCAATCTCCTTTCTGCGTTGTTCGGCCGTAAAAGCGGCCAGCCCAAACAAGCCCAGGCAGGAAATCAGAATAGCAATAATCCCAAAGTAATTGACAAGGGTATGCACCTGTTGTTCGCTGCGATACAGGCTTTCGTATTCTTCATCTAGAAAGTGAAAAGAAAAGGGATAATTCGGGTTGAATTGTTTCGAGATTTTCTCCAGATCGGTGAGTGCCTGCTGCGTTTGACCCGGACGAGTTCTCACAAGTAAATAACTCGTATTCTGATAATTAAAGCAGAGAACTAAGGGCATTATGGCCTGATGGAGCGATTGAAGGTGAAAATCTTTCATCAGGCCAACGACAGGTCCTCTGCCCATCCAGAATTTGATTTCCTTACCGACAGGATTTTTCATGCCTGGCGTGGATTCGCTCATCATTTTGGCAGCCGCTTCGTTGATAATATAGCTCGATGAGTCGGCCCGACTGTTCGCTCGAAAATCACGTCCGTCCAGTAATTTAATATTCATGGTGCGGATAAAATCATTTCCCACAAACATGCAGGCTACACTGTTATCCAGTTTTGAGTTTCTACCCTGCCAGTCTAAATCGCCCGATGTGCCTTGTATATTCAGCGGCAAGGCCATCGTCGTTGTGGCGGAAGAAATAGATGGTAACTGAGTAACCTCTTTCAGAAACGCATCAAATTTTTTTGTATCTGTGAAGCCTTCAATAACCCAATACAGTACGTTTTCGCGGTCAAGACCGAGGTTTTTGGTGCGTAAGTAGTCCATTTGTTTTCCCACGGCCAGCATACCAACAATCAGAAAAATTGACAGTGTAAACTGGAAAACAACCAACGCCTTTCGGAAGAAAGCCGGACCTGCCCCAAACTGCAATCGGCCTTTAAGAATTTTAATTGGTTGTAGCGATGAGAGGAAAAGAGCTGGATAACTTCCGGCCAGAAAACCAGTTATAAGCACCAGGCCGAGAAGAAGAACCCAGAGTATCGGATCGGTGAAGTCAAAAACTAGCTGTTTGCCAAAGACGGTATTGAACGTAGGTAATGTGTACCAGACCAGTGCAATAGCCAATACAGTGGCAAATAGACTGGTTAAGAGCGATTCACTTAAAAACTGCCCAATCAGCGAAGTACGTAACGCGCCAACTACCTTTCGAACTCCCACTTCTTTCGCCCGCGTAGCTGAACGGGCCGTAGCCAGGTTCATGAAGTTAATGCAGGCAATGGCCAGAATAAATAAGGCTACCAGCGTAAATACACGAACATATTCGATACGGCCCCCAATGGATTTCCCATTCTTGTATTCGCCATATAAATGCAGGTCGGTAATGGGTTGTAAGGTTGGTCGGCCTGCTTCGAAATTTTTACCAGCAAAGCGTGGATAAATTTGCTCCATCGCTTTCTCTGCCTGCGCCAGCGTCGTTTTTGGCTGCAAACGGACGTAGGTAAAGAAAGAGCTGTTACCCCAGGTTTTCATCCAATCCTGCTCCTGTACCTTCCAATTGACCAGCCAGTCGAATGTCAGGCTTGAGTTATGGGGCAAGTCTTCAATAACAGCGCCAACTACGTAGTATTTATCGTTGTTAAGCTGAAGCGTTTTGCCCATCGCCAAGCCGTTTGGGAAGAATTTTTCGGCGACTTTCCGCGTAATAATGATCTGGTTGGTTTGGGCGAGCGCGGCTTTAGGATCTCCGTAAATAGCAGGCAGATCGAATACACCGAAAAAATCTTTGGTAGCGTAGTAGCCTTTTTCTTTAGCGGCCTTCTCACCTACCTTGATCAGATAATCAGCGCCATAATTGACTTTAACGGCGGCAGTTACTTCGGGAACGCTCTGGGTAATCGCTTCCTGCAACGGACCGGGCGTAACTGTGTTTGTACCAACTTCGCCGGTATTTGGGTTTAGAAAATTGACCCGTACGAAACAGATGTTTTCGGCATTCGGCAGAAAACGGTCGTAGCTTAATTCATCGCGTACCCAAAGCCCAATCAGCAGACTACACGCCATGCCCAGCGCCAGGCCAAACACATTGATGCCAGAGTAGAGTTTGTGCTTCAGCAAACTCCGGATAGCGATTTTGACATAATTGCGGAGCATAGGTATTTTGATTAGCATGAACCGGTATTCGTCGGATTAAGAGACTCGCTATGATTTTAACGCTTCGCTTTTGCAAGAAAGCAGAATCATAGCGAATCTTTTAATTCGACGAATACCGGTTCAGGTAACTATACGTGGAAATTTTCCGTTACTACTCGGCCGTCGAATAGGTTTACGATGCGGTGGGCGAAACCAGCATCATACGGGGAGTGGGTTACCATGATGATTGTCGTGCCTTCTTCGTTCAGTTCACCCAACAGTTTCATCACTTCTTCGCCATTTTTGGAATCGAGGTTACCCGTCGGTTCATCGGCCAGAATCAGCTTGGGTTTGGCCACAACCGCCCGTGCGATAGCCGTCCGTTGTTGCTGACCACCCGAAAGCTGTTGCGGGAAGTGATTTCGCCGGTGCATGATGCTCATCCGCTCCAGCGTTTCTTCTACACGCTTTTTCCGTTCGTCGGCAGGTGTTTTCAGATAGAGTAGGGGTAATTCAACGTTTTCATAAACGGTCAATTCGTCGATCAGATTGAAGCTCTGAAATACAAAGCCGATGGATCCTTTGCGCAGTTGCGCCCGTTGCCGCTCGGTCATACGGGCCACTTCGGTACCGTAGAAGTTATAATCACCATCGCTGGGATTATCCAGCAAGCCGAGGATGTTCAGCAGCGTGGATTTTCCACAGCCAGATGGACCCATAATGGCCACAAATTCACCATCTTTCACATCCATATTGATGCCATTGAGAGCGGTGGTCTCTACTTCTTCGGTTGCGAAGAGTTTCTGAAGGTTAATTGTTTGGATCATTGTGTAGGGGGATGTCTGAACTGGAACGCCAGTTCAGACAATTTTAGAATTCAAGTACTTCGTTATCGCCAAAATTTTCGTAAGAACTCGTAATTACTTGCTCGCCAGGCTCTAATCCGCTTAATACTTCATAGAATTCCGGGTTTTTGCGGCCCAGTGTAATCGGCCGTTTCACCGCCCGTTTGCCAGACTTATCGACCACATATACCCAGTTACCGCCCGTGTCGGAGAAGAAGCCGCCAACTGGAAGCAGGGTTGCTTTTGCCGCTTTGCCCAGCTCTAGCTGAATCGGTGATGACTGACCACGCTTGATACCCTCAGGAGCACCTTTTGGGAAAATCATATCGACTTCGAACCGACCATTTTTTACTTCCGGATATACCCGGCTGATTTCAATGTCGTGCATTTTTCCGTTGAATTCAAAAGAACCTTTCAGTCCCGAAAACACCCGGCTGATGTAGTGTTCATCGATACCGACGCGCATTTTGAAGCCGTTCAAGTCATCAATTTGGCCGATATTTTGGCCGCGGTTGATGTTTGAACCTACTTCCACGTCGATGCTCGACAATTGTCCTGACACTGGTGCTTTCACGACAAGATTATCTAGCGTTTGTTGCCAAAGAGCCACATTTTTCTGCGTACGTTGCAGCGTGCCCTCTAATTGTTTAATCTGGAACTTGGCGTTTTCTTCCTGATACTTCTGCGTTTCGATCTCGATACCACGCTGACTGACCAACCGGTCGTAAGCGCGCTTCGCTTTCAGGTAATCTTCTTCCGAAACGGCTTTATCTTTATATAACTTGGCCTGCCGGTCGTAAGAATCTTTCGCCTGAGCGATTTGAGCATCAACATCCGCCAATGTTTTTCGCAATGTAAAGCGCTCAATCTGAATACGTTGACGTGTATTTTGCAGGTCATTAACGAGTCGGTTAGCCTCCGTTTCGGATTGTAAGAAGCTCAGTTTCAGGCTCTGGTTCTCAAGTTTCAGCAGCACCTCGCCTTTCTTGACCATGTTACCGCCTTCTACAAGCTTTTGCGTAACATAACCACCTTCGATAGCATCAAGCCGGATGGTTTTCAGTGGTTGAACCACACCCGTCACAGCGATGAAATCTTCAAAAGGGCCGGTAGAGACGTCAGAAACAGTTATTTTATCTTTTTCAACATTCAGTTTCGATCGGCGGTCTGCGAAGATGAGTGTGTATGCAAGCAGTCCCAGAATTAGCGCACCGCCACCAATAATAGCAATGCGTTGAGTAGTCCAAAATCGTTTAGGTAAGACGCGATCCATTAGTTATTGAGAGATTTAAGGTTAAGCAACTAAGTGACTAAAAGGCCATTAACTCGGCGAGTCCGTATTCGTTACTTATCTACGGACATACTATGTGCCAATGTCATGCCAGTTGCCACCAGCTTCTGATAATCAATTGTTTAACTTTTGTAGAATATACTTTCCTGTCCGCTTTCGGACGGGTTTTGTCCGCTTTTGGTGTAGTGTTTCGGCTCGCTAATATGACGTCATTTTAATTTACTCTCTTACTGCATTTAGCATCCACTCATTTGGTCCGTGGCTCTACTTTTGCCAGTACATAAGGGAGCAGCGTTTTGGAACGAGTAGCAGGGTTCAGAAATTCGTATGTCAACTGGCTGACGTGGTAATACGGAAATATCGCTAGCGTATGCAACGTAAATCCTCGATTCGTAAGCGAGTCAGCATAAGCCGCTGTTGTAAATACCTGTTTCTGTCCCTGCCGAGCCTGCAATCTTAGAACTGAATCGGTTCGGGCGTAGTGAGTTGGTGCGTTGGTGTAAAACTCGTATGACCAGAAACTACCTCCCCCAACACCCGTACCCGGCTCGTACAGGATAGTTGCATGCTTAGCGAGATTAGGTTGTTCGTTGGCGTAACGCGCGGCTGCCATTCCCGCCTGATAGTTCAGAAAGGTTGGGTACAAGGTAAGGTTTAATGTACATGCCAGAATCAGCATGGCACCGACCATTCGTCCGACCAACGATGTTAGATTAATCACCCGGAAAATACTGAATGTGGCGAACGTAATTACGACAATCCAGGCCACAGAACTGACAAGCTGGTCGGGTTTAACAAGAAATAGTAAACCGATGGCTAACGCGGCAATTAATAGCCCAATAATGGTTTGTCCAATTGTCCACCGCCGTAGGGCAATTGGACTTAAATTCGCTAGAAATTGAGCCGTCAGTATGGCATAGAACGGAAAGACAATGTTCAGATAATGAGGCAACTGGAAACCAGATAATGAGAACAAGGCAAACGTAGCCAGTCCTGAGCCCAGTGATATGTATTCAAGTCCGGCCTGGATAGGTAGCGGATTTTGACGTTTAACTAAACCAATAAGCGCCTTACCTACAGCTATGTAGAGTGGCAGCGACCAAGGCAAAAACGCCCACAAGAGCGTATGAACAAAGAAAAATTTGTCGCCTGAACCTTTAATTGGCCCCGTATTGAAAAACCGCCCAAACTGACTATCCCAAAAGAAAAACCGAACGCCTGACACGCCCGTCTGCCCAAAAATTACTTTCTCAGGATGCAGGTCAAACTGTTGATACAGGCAATAAACTTCGGGTAGGGTAAATAGAAACGACAACGCGACAGCTACGTACCAGCGAGGCTTAAGAAGTTCTCGCCAGTGCCCTGTCAGAAGCCAGTGCAAGACCAAACCAGCGCCAATTGGTACCAATACGAAAAGACCTTTGGTCATCAGCGCGCAGCCGGTCAGGAATGCACCGATCAGCAGATGATGAGGCTGGCCACCCTGGTAGAGCCGGTAAAAGTGGTAAACCGGTCCGATAATAAGCGGCATCAGATAGGGCTCTGCCCGAACATCGCTGTTGGATAAGACTCCGTGAAAAGCAGTCAGTAACACTAGTGTCGCAACTTGAGCCACTAGTTTTGAATAAACTAGTCGGGCAAACTGGTAAGTATACACAGCGCTACCTAAAAAGAACAACAAAGCCGGTAGTTTATAAGCGACCGTATTGACACCGAAAACAAGAAAACTACTGGCTGCTACCCAAAACGGAAAATGAGGTTTGTCGAGCCAGTCGGTACCTACGGCGTAGAGATTGACGAAATCGCCGGTTTGGGCTATAGTTTTGGCAATGCAGGCGTAGAGTGCGCTGTCGAGTTCCATTACCGGCGGGAATAAACCTGTAGTGTTCAACAGCACACTGACGGTTACTAGCGCATAAAACCAGCGATCGTCAAGAGGGAGGGGAGTATCATTCATCGAATGACCACTTAATGATAATAATGACAACTTACTGGCAATTATAACCGCTTAACACTAATTTAAGGGTCTAAATACGTAAGAAAACCGTAATTCGTTGCTGAATTAGACTACCGTGCAACCTATTCACCTGGTCTTTCATCTTTGAGCATATGCAAGACGCTAAACTTCTGTTGGTTGACGACGACCCTGATGTGTTGCTGGCAGCCCGGCTGCTCCTCAAACGACACGTCGCTTCTGTAGACATCGAAAAGAATCCCGAAAAGCTGCCGTTTCTGCTGAATAATAACCGTTATGATGCCATTGTGCTGGATATGAATTTTCAACGCGATGTCAGTAGTGGGCGGGAGGGGTTTGCTTGGCTCGATCGAATTTTGGACATCGATCCCCAGTCACGAGTGATTCTGTTTACGGCCTACGGCGATGTTGAAATGGCGGTTCGGGCGATCAAAGCCGGTGCGGTCGATTTTGTGCTGAAACCCTGGCAGAACGATAAATTTCTGGATACGATCCGTAAAGCTGTTGAAGGCAAACAGGAGGATAAGGAAGAAGCAGGTTCGGTAAACGGAAAGAAGAACGGAAAGGAATCTACTGACAAAAAATCAGCAAAGCAAACGAGCATTATTGGCTCCGCCATGCGCCCGGTGCTGGATACGGTTGAGCAGGTAGCCCCCACCGACGCCAACGTGCTGATTTTGGGCGAAAACGGCACCGGTAAAGACTTGGTAGCACGAGCCATGCATGAGCAATCTCACCGGCACGATAAACCGTTTGTAAGCGTCGATGTTGGTGCATTAACCGAGAGCCTCTTTGAAAGCGAACTCTTCGGCCATGTGAAAGGCGCTTTTACAGACGCTCGTGAAGACCGCGCCGGGCGCTTTGAAGAAGCAAACGGTGGTACCATTTTCCTGGATGAAATCGGTAATCTGACTCTGGCTCAGCAAGCCAGACTGTTAACGGTGTTGCAGCAGCGACAGGTTACCCGTGTTGGTGCCAACAAATCCCGGCCGATTGACGTACGGCTAATCTGCGCTACTAATATTGATTTAAACGAACGCGTAGCTGATCGCACCTTCCGGCAGGATTTACTGTATCGAATCAATACCATTGAACTGCACCTACCCCCGTTGCGCGAACGGCCGGGTGATATTGGCCAGCTCGCCGAGTTTTTCCTGAAGAAATACGCCAAGCAGTACAACCGTTCGGTGTCGGGTATCAGCCCCGCTTTGCTGACCGAAATGAAACAATACCGCTGGCCAGGTAATGTACGGGAGTTGCAGCACGCGGTTGAACGGGCGGTTATCCTGGCTCGCCCTGAGTTGACGCCGGGAACTATGCTGGAACCCACCAACTTCGTCTTTAAAAACGGCGCGGCCGCAGCTTCTCCAGTGAATGAAACCCTGCAACTGGAAGATATGGAACGCCAATTAATTCAGCAGGCCATGCAAAAATACCGGGGTAGTATTACCGACGTCGCGCGGGAGTTGGGCCTCTCACGGCAGGCACTATATCGGAGACTAGAGAAATTTGGACTGTAATCGTCGAGGCCTTTTTGGAGCCTCTATTCAGATAGCCGTTAAGGAAAATCGGTATAATTAAGCTTGTCTATTCTTTTAAGCCTGGTTATCATGGGTCGGTGGGTTACTCTAACCGACCCTTTTTCTTGGCACGTCTGCATGAAAATCTTTATCGCCCTTCACGTTCTTCTAGCTTGTATTGCACTGCCGACAGTAGGACAGGACAAACTCAGTAAAGCTAAGACTACAAATCACCTTGTCAGCCGGGCACCGCTACATCAGAACCCGTATATCGAACTGCCGCTGGGTACCATTAAACCGCAGGGCTGGTTAAAGGAAATGCTCATTCGCCAGAAGGCTGGTGCTACCGGCAATCTGGATAAACTCTATCCGCTGGTTATGAATAATCGGAATGGCTGGCTAGGTGGCGACGGCGATCAGTGGGAGCGGGGACCGTACTGGATCGATGGACTTTTGCCCCTGGCTTACATTCTGGACGATCAGGAATTGATTGCTAAAACCAAACCCTGGGTTGAGTGGGCGCTTAACAGCCAGCAGCCTGACGGTTATTTTGGTCCATCCAAAGATTATGGTCCGGAGCCGGGTATCCAGCGCGATAATAGCCGTGATTGGTGGCCTAAAATGGTGATGCTCAAGATTTTGAAGCAGCACTATTCAGCTACGGGCGATCAACGGGTAATTAAGCTGATGACTAGTTATTTCAAGTATCAGCTGAAAGAGCTTCCTAACAAACCGCTGGACCACTGGACGTTCTGGGCTCGCTACCGGGGCGGTGATAACCTGATGGTTGTGTACTGGCTGTATAACATTACCGGCGATAAATTTCTGCTGGACCTGGGCGATCTAATCCATAAACAGACGTTCGACTACACCAACGGATTTCTGACTACAGATATGCTGGCGAAGCCGGGTAGTATTCACTGCGTCAATCTGGCGCAGGGTATTAAGGAGCCACTCATTTACTATCAGCATCATCCGGACAAGAAATATTTAGATGCCACGAAGAAAGGCTTTGCCGACATCCGAAAATACAACGGCATGGCGCACGGTCTTTACGGGGGAGATGAAGCCTTACACGGTAATAATCCAACACAGGGTTCGGAGCTTTGCTCGGCAGTGGAAATGATGTTTTCACTGGAAAGTATACTGGCTATTACTGGTGACGTTGGCTATGCCGATCAACTGGAAAAAGTTGCTTTCAACGCTTTACCGACTCAGGTATCGGATGATTTCATGACCCGGCAGTACTTCCAACAGGCTAATCAGGTGATGGCGACCCGGCATACGCGTAATTTCGATGTTAATCACCACGGTACAGACTTGTGTTTTGGGCTACTATCCGGTTATCCATGCTGCACCTCGAACATGCATCAGGGATGGCCAAAATTTGTGCAGAATCTGTGGTATGCTACGGGCGATAAAGGTTTGGCAGCGTTGATCTATTCGCCTAGCCAGGTAAAGACAACTGTAGGCAACGGTACGGTTGTATCAGTTAAAGAAGAGACGGGATATCCCTTCGAAGAGACTGTCAAATTCACGCTAAATTTTGATCAGGGTGTAAAGGCGGTAACATTTCCGTTTCACCTGCGTATCCCACAATGGTGTAAGCAAGGAACCGTAAAGATTAACGGGAAAGTCTGGAAGGAAATGGCGGGTAATCAGTTGGTGAAGATTGAGCGCGAATGGAAATCCGGCGATGTAGTCGAACTGGAACTGCCGATGCATGTATTCAAAAATACCTGGTATGAAAACTCAATGTCGGTTGAGCGGGGCCCAATCACCTATGCCTTGAAAATTGGCGAATCAGCTACGCTGGTTCAGAACGATAAAGACCCGATTGATTATGGAACTTCCTACACGGAAATTCGCCCGACAACGCCCTGGAATTTCGGTCTGATTCAAGTGCCGGATAACAAACTTGAAGGGGAATATAAAGTGGAGAAGAAAGGACCGGTTTCTAACTTCCCGTGGAATCCCGAAAATGCGCCGTTAATCATTAAGACAAAGGCTAAGCGCATTCCTTCCTGGGGGATTTATAACGAAATGACCGGCCCAATTCCGTACAGCATTACCTATCAATTAGAAACGGCGAAGGAAACGGAAGACATTATTTTAATTCCTTACGGCTGTACTAACCTGCGCATTTCGCAATTTCCAGTGGTCATACGATAAAGAAACCTTCACCATATAATTTGTCAGACGAAACGTCAACGGGTTAAACTATGACAAAGGCTATTATCGTTGCTGCGTTCCTGGGTGGATTTATTTCGTTAGGAATTACAATACCTAAAAAGCCAGTAGCTCAAAAAGCCCCACCAAAACCGAATATTGTCCTGATTATGGCCGACGACATGGGCTATTCAGATCTGGGTTGTTATGGCTCCGAAATTCCAACCCCTAACCTAGATAAGCTGGCTCACGACGGGGTTCGGTTTACCCAGTTCTACAATACCGCCCGGTGTTGCCCGACCCGCGCATCCCTCCTAACGGGGTTATTCCAGCATCAGGCGGGTATCGGTCACATGACTAAAGAGCCAAATAATCGGGTTAACTACGATTATGGTGTCGATGGTTATCGAGGAGAAATAAATCGTAATTGCGTGACGCTGGCCGAGGTGTTGAAATCCGCCGGTTATCATACCTATATGACCGGAAAATGGCACCTGGGTTCCGAAAGGCCTGATTTACGTCCACGCCAGCGGGGTTTCGATCGCTATTACGGATTGTTGGCCGGGGCCAGCAGCTACCTCGATCCCATTCAGCCGCGTGGCATCTGGCAGGATAATAGCCCCGTTGAACACGTAAGTCAGCCATTTTACACCACCGACGCTTTTACAGATAATGCCCTTACGTTCCTAAAGGAACAGAAAGATCAGCAGCCGTTTTTTCTGTATGTAGCATTCACCTCCCCCCACTGGCCACTGCATGCGTTAAAAGACGATATAGAACGTTTCCGAGGTAAATACCGCCAGGGTTGGGATGCGCTGCGGGAGCAGCGTTTCCAGAAACAGGTCAAAGAAGGTATTGCATCTGCCCAGTGGGGATTGTCGGCCCGGCCAGAGATTTACCCAGCCTGGACTGAACAGGATACGGCTAAACAGCGGGAGATGGATTATCGGATGGCCGTTTATGCGGCACAGGTGTATCGAATGGATCAGAACATTGGTAAGCTAGTCGATTATCTAAAAAAAACCGGAAAACTAGATAATACATTACTGGTGTTTTTGTCTGATAACGGCGCCTGTCAGGAAGGGGGCGTGTTGGGTGGGGGCGCTTTGAGCGATGTTAACGATCCAGCTAAAGGGGGCGCTATCTCGTACGGGGCTGTCTGGGCTAATGCTTCCAATACCCCATTTAAAGGCTTTAAGCATGTTTCTTATGAAGGTGGCATCGCTACGCCCTTGATTGTTCATTATCCGGTAGCCATTACTCGTCAGAAAGGGAAAATTACATCTGCCCCCGGCTATTTAATCGATATAATGCCCACATTCATTGAGGTTAGTGGGGCCGCTTATCCGACCGAAGCCAAAGGCCAGAAAATTCATCCTTTGGAAGGAAAAAGCCTGTTACCCGTATTAACCCACGGCACACGCCAACCGCATGAATACATGTATTGGGAGCACGAGAATCATCGCGCTATCCGGTTTGGGAAGTGGAAAGCCGTCGGCGTAATTGGTGCCCCCTGGGAGTTGTATGATCTGGAAGTTGACCGAACCGAACAGCATAACCGAGCCGCCGAACACGCCGATTTGGTTAAAAAACTCGATCACCAATGGACTACCTGGGCTAATTCACATCAGGTTTTTCCAAAAGGAACGATGAAGACGGATTTCACTAAAGAGTGGAATTTCTTTAAAACGGTAGACTGATTGCGACGGTCTCTATCCAAAAACTGCTTGGATATAGTCCTGATTAATACTCTTAAAGGGCCGTGTTTTCCTCGAACGGTTTGGAATGGCCCAAGGCATTGGCTATAGCTTCCTGTGCCTGCCTGACCACCTCCTCGACGGTTTGCCCAACTGGTTCAATACCCGGCAAAACGGTCCACGACATGCGCGAAAAAGAGGTTAACGGAAACAACCCTTTTGGATTGAAACGCCCCGTTCCCTGAACCGCGATTGGCACAACGAGGGCGTTGGGAGCCCGTTTGATCAGCGTAGCTACACCACCCGTCACGAAGGGTCTCATTTGGCTATCAGCCGACCGCGAGCGAGTGCCTTCCGGAAAAATTACGGCCGACCGGTTCGTCTGCTGAATGAGTTTTCCTAACCGGGCAATTTCTACAATGGCCTGCTTAGGGTCCTTGCGGTCGATCAGAGCAGCTCCGCTTTTTCGCAGGTTATAGGATACGCCGGGAATGCCATGTGCCAATTCTATTTTAGAAACGAAAATGGGCGTGTGGTCTCTTAAAAACCAGATGATCGGTGAAATATCGAACATGCTCTGGTGATTGGCTATGAAGATAATGGGTCGATCAGTAGGCAGATTAGGTTGTGGATAATAGTGAATGCTACTGCCGGTCAAATACCAGCCATAGGCAATGCAGGCATTCATCCAATCAACCGTTTTTTTGTGAGCGTCTTTACCGAACAGATTGAAGGCAATGGCCTGAGCTACGTGAAAAACAACCAGTACTAACCCAAAGTAAGGTAGATAAATACAACTTAACAGATAATCCAGGATTTTCTTCATATATGTGATACCGATACTACATTACGCAAAAATAAAGACCAACTGATTTTTATCAGGTCTAAAAAACCGAAATAAACGAGTTCGGTAGTTTATTTTAGCTGAACTTTGTCTACCAAAAAAATCAATTAATCCGCTTCCGCGTTTCATTTACATGAACTTATCAGGCTCCCGTATAGAGGTTATGCGATTCGTCGGTGAAAAAATCGACGCTTCCATCGAACAGTTTCTTAAACCGATTGAAACCAACTGGCAACCAGCCGATCTGCTGCCTGACACATCGAGTGAAACGTTCCTGGCTGACGTTAAGGCCTTGCGCGAAAGTGTTCGCGAACTCTCCTACGATTATGTAGCCGTTCTAATTGGCGACACGATTACTGAAGAAGCGTTGCCAACTTACGAGTCATGGCTGATGGCAATGGAAGGCGTCGATCAGGATTCCCCTAATAGCTGGAATCGCTGGATTCGGGGGTGGACTGCCGAAGAAAATCGTCATGGTGATTTGCTTAATAAATTTCTTTATCTGTCGGGGCGGGTTAACATGCGAGCGATGGAAGTCTCAACCCAGTATCTGATTGCCGACGGGTTCGATATTGGGACTAGCCGCGACCCGTACCGGAATTTTGTTTATACGTCCTTCCAGGAGCTAGCCACTAATCTATCGCACCGGCGGACGGCCACACTGGCCAAACAGGCAGGCTGTGTGCAGCTTTCTAAAATTTGTGGTGTCATTGCATCAGATGAAATGCGGCACGCCAAAGCATACAAGGCGTTTGTAAGCCAGATTTTCGAAGTTGATCCGTCAGAAATGATGCTGGCGTTTTCTGATATGATGAAGAAAAAAATTGTCATGCCTGCTCACTTCCTGCGGGAAACAGGCATGAAGCTTGGGGAGACATTCAGCCATTTTTCCGACGCAGCCCAACGATTGGGTGTTTATACTACGCAGGATTATATCGATATTGCTGAATCGCTGCTGACTGACTGGAAGATCGATACAATCACGGATCTAAATGATGCTGGCCAGCGTGCCCGCGACTACCTGATGGCATTGCCTGCTCGATTACGTCGTGTGGCCGACCGCACCAAAATTCCGGCGCTAGAATATCCATTTAGTTGGATTGCCTCGTAGAGTTATATGGATCGTTTCGCTCTGGGTATTGCTTGGCGCATTATTGCCATTATTATTCTGACCAGCGTTATCGTTTCGCTTTACCTGCGCGAGACGGCTCAGTTTTGGCTGTTTCCTGCCTGCGTTGCGCAACTGGTACTTTCCTTTAACCTGTATCGGTATGTTACGGGACTGAATCGCAAACTAACGCGCTTTCTGGAATCAGTGCGGTATTCCGATTTTGCGGTGGCGTTTCGGGCTGACAGCGACCTTGGTCCTACGTTTTTTGAACTTAATGATCAGTTCAACGAAGTTCTGGATGCGTTCCGTCAGGCACGGGCTGAGAAAGAAGCCAATCTACATTATCTCAATACCATTGTCCAGCACGTTAGTGTTGGATTGTTGACGTTCGATTCGGCGGGGCAGGTTGAACTGGTTAATCAAACGGCGTTGCGGCTGTTGGGCATCTACCGGCTACGTACCCTCAACGATTTACAGCATACGCATCCGGGCCTGGCTGATTTGCTTTGCTCAACCACGAGCGCTTCAGCACCAGTCATGTATCAGACCCGATCGAGCGGCACGGATACCGATGGTGAGCTGTCCGTGCGTTGTACGGCGGTTCGATTACGGGGCCGACTGGTTACGGTTGTATCAATGCAGAACATCCGGACAGAACTGCAGCAGCGGGAATTGATTGCCTGGCAAAACCTGACGAAAGTACTGCGCCACGAAATCATGAACTCTATTACACCCATTGTATCGCTAGCGGGTACCATGCGTGATATTGTCGAAACGGACCTGGTTCCCTGGGCTTCTCCAGACGGAGATGAAGCTACCCAGCAAGTATCGCCGGCACCAGCTTTTGTGGCTGAATCTGTTGGTGATCTTCGTGATGCATTAATGACGATTCAGCAACGGGGCGCTGGTGTTATGCAGTTTGTGGATGCTTACCGCCATTTCACCACAATCCCACAGCCGATTTTTGCGGATGTATCGGTCGATCAATTACTACGTACCGTCGTTCAGCTAGTTCAACCACAGGTCCAGAAGAATCAGATTACTTTAACGACTTCTTTATCATTGCCAAATCTGGCTATTCGGGCGGACGCTTCTCAAATTGAACAGGTATTGCTGAATCTTATCAAAAATGCACTGGAGAGCCTGGATGGTACCCCTAACCCTACGATTCAGGTTGAAGCCGAAGCTGCCGGATCACGCGTGGTGATCCGGGTGACCGACAACGGGCCGGGCATCGAGCCGGAAGCGCTGGAACAGATTTTTATTCCATTCTACACGACAAAAAAAACAGGCTCGGGCATTGGCCTAAGCCTGTCTCGGCAGATCATGCAACTCCACAATGGTCAGCTCACCGCCGAGTCGACGCCTGGCACCGGAAGCACGTTTAGTCTGACATTCTAACGTGTCCGTATCAGTCTAATCGGTATAACACCGTATTTCCATCAGCGCTGCCGGAGCAAAATCAGGCTGTTGAATTGTACTCCTTTTCTTCAGGTGAATGGTTAAACTACTTGTCTCAATAGGTTGCGCAAATCGGATTGTATTGTTACTCTGGTGGTTATGCGTTTGCTGGAAGATGCGCTCCTGTTGATCATTGCATAGCTCGTAGGCCTGCACACAAAAGGGGACAACGGTTTCAGGATGAATCATAATAACCGATTCGAGTGGGTGATCAAAGTCCGTATCGAAACGCAGTTCAACGCGACTGATCCGTTGGCCTGTCGGCCAGGTTAGGGTCAGTGTCGGGTTCGGATCACTACCGTCGGCAACCCAGGCATTCGGCTGGTGGGTTGGCCGCTGTGACCCGTTACATACATTTTCTGGGCTAAACAACTGAATACCCGGCTGAATTCGTAGGGCGATATTCTGCCCATCGGGCCGCCGTTCGGGGCACCAGAACTCGAATGTATCGACGCCAATATCCTCGGTTGGTTCCTGCTTGCCGTAATTAGAAACGGCTGGATTGATTTTGTTAAATACTGATAAAACGCCCGTGACTCGTAACCGACTGTATTGCAGTTGAATATGTTCGTTTTTTAGAAAGGTAACGAATACATAACCCGGTTCGCCCATCCGACTGCTAAAGGGTAACTGGATTTCCTGTTTGCCTTTGGCCAGTGGCAGGGTCAACGTTTCCAGCGTTATATCGGGTGTGTGGTTAAAGGCTTTACTACTTCGCCGTAGCTCAACCGTTAGCGTTGTTTCGCGCTCTGCAGTGACCCAGGCCGTCATTTGTGGAATGGCACCGACGGACAAGGGCAGCATTTGAGCCGCCGATTGCGCTAAAGGGCGTACTGGCCCGTCAGGGGGAAGCTCTGTTAGAACAAATTCGCTGGAAGCCGTCAACGTAGCTTGCTGCGTGAGGTCAGCGTTATCCCGAAGCGTGACACCAGGTATGTGCTGCCCAGTTTTCAGTAGCTCCTGTTGCAGGATTTGCATATGGTCTGTTTCAGTCAGGTCGCGCGGCAGCAGTTGGTGCCGGCTGCAAAGGGCAGCCGCCATTCCTACGGCCTGAGCACCGTGAGCGCCCGTAGCCATTACCCGCGATGAGCCGAATGCAACGTGTGAGGCACTGACAATGCGGCCAGCCAGAAATAAGTTCGTGATGTTGTGGCTATATAAACAGCGGTATGGAATCTGATAAATGCCTTTGCTATGCCACTGATTGCAGCCTGGTTTCTCCGAAAAAACACCATCAGCAGGATGTAAATCAATCGACCATCCCCCGAAAGCAACAGCATCAGGATGGGTTCGTTGCTCAACCACATCCTGTTGTTTCAGCATATAATCGCCCTCGAATCGGCGACTTTCGCGCTTACCGGGTATCTGCCCAACCCATTCGAGCGTCATGGTTTCGGCTTCGGGAAACTGACCGGAATTTTTGATGTAATTCCAGACACCGTAAACGACTTTCCAGAGTTCCCATTTAATGGTTTCGGTATCATGTACCGTATCTAACCGGCCACCGTACTCGATCCACCACAATTGACAACCGTATTCCTGTGCATTGAAGCGTTTGTAACGGGGGATTTTGGTTATGTCATCCAGCGCATAAGCGGGCGGGATAAACCGCACCGATCGGCCGGTATCTTTTGTGTAGAAATAGAGCGAATGGCCCAGTAATTCACCGTATTCAGCGGTTGGGGCAAACTTCTCTCCAAACTCCTCCTGACTTTCGGCTCCCATCCGAAAAGCGGCTCCGGCCTGAAAACCAACGATGCCATCGCCTGATGCATCGCAGAACAGCGGTGCGACCAGTTCATAGGCTGTACTATTCTGGCTGCAAAAGGCTTTCAGACTACTGATCGTTTCGGGCGTCGATTTCTCGACTTCATAAACGGCCGTATTCAGCAGCAACTGGATGTTGGGCTCCAGCACTACCTTTTCCAGTAAAATCGTGTCGAAAATCAACGGGTTGCCTTCCGGATTCCGGTATAGATTTTCAAGGAGTAGTTCGTCAATAACACCGCCTTCGCGGGCCCAGCGGTTGTTGTTGCCCATATGGGAAGTGGCCCCCAGAATCCATAGGCGCACTTCGGAGGAGGAGTTACCACCCAACACCGGCCGGTCCTGAACCAGTATGACCTTAATGCCTGCCCGGGCTGCCGTAATGGCGCAGCACACGCCCGATAAGCCACCACCCGTAACTATCAGATCGGCGTCGTAACGGACAGTTTTTACGGTTCGTTTATCGGCTGCTTGTTCGCGTATCATTCGTTAAGTCAATCGTTTGCGTGAGAATAGAAAATCCCGTAGGCTTCACAATTTCTACGGTTAGCGATTTATCAAAGCCGCGCACTGGAATTAGTAACTCGGCTTGCTGACCCGGTTGCAGATCAGGAATTGAAAAGGTTGACGTCGCTGTTTTAAGCGTATAATTTTTGATGGCATAGGCCGGGAAATCAGCTCGGGCCGACACTCGGAGTTTGAGTGAATGAACCCCTTCACGACCCGGTTCCCAACTTACTTTTTCCATTACAACGGGGGCCATATCAGTCTGATGCGCTTTGTAAAGCGGCCGCTTTGACCGGTCTGACCGAACCAATCCCCAGGGGCGCGTACCGTCGGGATTCGTACCGTCGTGCCGGCTCAGGTAATCGTTGAACGACCACCACGACGCGCCCACCACGTAGGGCAATTGCCGGATATCGGCCAGAAACTTTTCGATGTGGGTAACCTGTCCGGCTTCACCGTCTTTGCCATCAGCCCGCGTGCCGTATTCACTGATGAAAATCGGCTTGTTAGGATAAAGCGAGTGGATGTGCTTGAGGATGTTCGCGTGGTTGCCGTAGGTGTTGGTCGAGACAAAATCGCAGTACTGACTGGCTTCGTCTTCCGGTTTTTTCGGCAACGTATTCAGTCGCATCGACGCGAAAGTGTATAACCGTGTCGGATCAAGTTCACGGGCGTAGGCGATCATATCTTTGGTCCAGCGCTGCCCGGCGGGTTGCTCAGATAGGTATTCGTTACCAACGCTATAGGCGATCACACAAGGGTGATTCCAGTCGCGCTCGACCATTTCCCGAAACTGCTGCCGAAACTTCGAGCGGACGGTATCGTTGTCCATTTCCCTGGGCGTCAGCTGCCAGTTTCCGGCTTCGCTAATAATCAGCATCCCATTGCGGTCGGCCCAGTCATAAACGGTTTCGGATGGTGTATAGTGGGTCAACCGGTGCAATTCCATACCGGCCTCTTTCATTAACCGCAAATCTTTCTCTACCAGCCAGTCCGGTTCCAACGAGCCCTGCCCCGGATAATCGACCACGCGGTTACCACCCGCCACTTTGATGGGCTGACCGTTAAGCAGAATCTGCGTGCCACGAACTTCCACTTTGCGGATGCCGAAATGGGTCTGAACAGTGTCTGTTCCGGTAATTACCTGTGTATCGTACAGTGTTGGCTGATCAACGCTCCAGAGTTTTACATCGGCTGCTTTCAATACTGTTTCGGCTTCCAGTACTGTTGTTTGATTTGCCGCAACATTTGCTGCATTTTGCTTCCAGGTTAGTGCGAGTGGCCTGTTATTTTGCGTAATCCGAAAAGCCAGTTTAGAAGTGATTGCCTGTCCGCCGGCGTTGCGAATCCGGGCTTTAATTTTCAGCGTAGCCGTGCCTTTTGTTAAGTCGGGAACGGCTTCTGTTTTGACGTTCTCTACATACACTTCCGGTTCAACAGTCAAGTAAACCGGACGAATCAGTCCACCATAATTGATCCAGCCCGGAAATGGATCATTCGGCTGACCATTATCCTTAGCTCCGGGAATTGTACCTACTCGCCACGTATTATTGTTGACCGAAATCGCGATAGTGTTTGTAGCGCCGTTAGTTTGGTCTGTTTTCAGAAAAGGCGTTATATCGAAATGAAATGGTGTATAGCCACCTTCGTGCGTTCCGACTTTCTGGCCATTTATCCAGACTGATGTTTCGTAATAGGCTGCGTCGAAATGGAGCAGTACTCGTTTGCCCGCGGTCGGTTGCCAGGGAAAAGTCCGTCGGTACCAGGCGGTTCCGGTATAAAACTGGTAGCGTAGATCGACTGAAAAACAGTGCGGAACAGTCACTTTATCCAGACGATTGAGAGGTAAATCCTCCCGGTACCACTTATTTGCAACACCTGCATCCATCGGATCCATCATAAACGACCACTCGCCGTGAAGCGGAACCGCGTTCGGGTCGCGGATGGCGTATTGGGCGTTAGTTAATGGAGCTAGCCAGGAAAGAAAAAAGGCTACTAACAGAATTCGTTTGTAGGTCATACACAGTCATGCCCCTGTTGGACATTTAATGGTTTAGATACTACTTCCTCGATTATCAGTGATTCGAATTGATGAGTTTCTCGACTGGGTGCGGCAGAGATAACTGAACCCGTTGAGCAGCCCGCCAAGGTATTAGCGCTGCCAATAGAATAACAACACCAATAATGGCCGTAATGCTACCACCGATGTTAGCTAAGGCGCTTAGACCAAACAGCATTAGTGCCGTAAATACCAGCGCTCCGGCAATTACCTGTAACCCAAATCGGTTCTGTTGCCGTACTGCCAGCGCTTCTTCGGGTGATTCGGCCTGGGCTTCCTCCCGTTTTTGTTGGCGGGCTATCAGATATTGATTGTACTCATCCGCTATCTGAGCCTTTGACCGGGCGTATAATTCATAAGCCAGCAGAAGTAGCAAAGGCAAGCCTACGCCAATGATTGTTTCTGCACCACGGGTCAGTTTGAAATCCATTAGCAGGGGCGATAATACCTTGAAGAACAGATTGACTGTAAGACTAATGCCGGTTACCCAGAGCGTTACCCGGCTGGTCAGGCGTTTGGAAAACAGAGCCCATAGCGGAGGAGCCAGCAACGGCCCACCGGAAATGGACGAAATACTGAGCACGACTTCGACGATCCCACCAGCTGCCGGAACTAGTAGCGCAATACCGATCATGCCTAGGCCGAATACCCAGGAGGAGCCACGCGCCACGCGAATCAGTTGCCGGTCCGAAGCCGACGGATTAATCAACCCTTTGTAGATATCATTCGTGAAAACTGCCGAAACCACGTTCAGAGCGGTGTTGGCACTAGCTGAAGTCGAAAAGTACATACCCGTTAGCATCAGCCCCAGCAAACCCGGTGGCAGTACGAGTTTGCAAATCATCAGGTACGCATTTTCGGTGTCCAGGCCGGTCAGACTGGGGTTAATAGCTTTGTATATCATCGGCGGCATCATCCAGATAACCGGGCTAATCAGGTATAATCCTGCGAATAGAAACGCAACTTTGCGGGCCGATTTTGGGCTATCGACGCTGGTGTACCGTTGTACGAACGTCCAATTACCGCCGATGTAGCAGATGTGATAAATGACAAAAGCCGCTACAAATCCGAAGGTGTATTCACCATTCAGCAGGTTAAAAAAATCGTCGGGAACGTGCTGAGTGAAACTATCAAAACCACCCACTTTATCGAGTGAGAGAGGAAGAAGAATGAACACGGCGGCCGATAATACCACGAACTGCAAAATGTCGGTAACCATCACGGCCCAGAGTCCACCAACGGCAGTATAGGCAATCATAAATATACCTAGCCCGATAGTACAAGGCATCAATGGCAGGTTTAGCGATGAACTGACCAGTTTAGCAACCGGATAAAGTACCGAACCTTTGATGAACAGTGAAACCAGCGTAAAAATGAAAATATACGCTTTCTGAACCGTGGCTCCTAGCCGTTCACGGATAAACTCGGCGGCCGTTAACGCGCCCGTAGCGTTCCAGCGGGGCGATAGATACAGGCCTGTAACTAATGCCCCAATGCACATAGTCCATTGAATGGTAATGGCTACCCAGCCGTGCTTATAGGCAATGGAACCCCAAGCGACGAACGTCCCCGCTGAGAAGAAGCTCATGAACAGCGATAGCCCACCAATAAACCACGGTACGGCTTCACCACCCGCAAAAAATGATTTCAAGTTGCGGCCCGTCCGGGCAAACAGCATCCCAATTCCCAGCACGAAGGCTGAGAAAATGACGATGACAGCGGTATCAATGGTTGTATTCAATTTATTTAGTTTTGTATAAATATTCGTGCCTGTGCAATATCCGAGTTATTCATTTTACCAGATTGAGGAAGACACTCAGTTTTATTTTGAAAGCGTCGGCCCTAAAGGAGTGATTCAGAAAGTAGTTATTTTCAGTTTGATTAGTGATCCTAATATCTACAATCTGGCGTTGGGTGATCTTAATCCAAATACAAGAGAGATAGATGATCAGGTGGTTAGTGATAATGGTGATACCGCTATAATTATGGCTACTATATTTCACATCACACACCACTTTTTATCTACTCACCCAAACTTTACCATACTTTTCCGAGGGAATTCCCCTGCTCGAAATCGGCTTTATCGAATGGCCATCAACCGAGCTGAAGAGGAACTCTTGAACTATTTTGTTATGTTTGGTTTCTACCACGATTCCTGGGAAGGATTTAGTTCTAAGCGTCCTTACGAATCCTTTCTGATTCGTAAAAAATGAGTTTTGAATAAACAATACACGAATGAAAGCGACTAAAGAACCATTAGTCCCAGTAGTTGCTCCTAAAGGAATTCTGAAAGGAAAAGACGGCCGGGAACCATTTGCTGACAAGATCGAAGAAGCTAAACGTTTTCTGGAACGGGTCGGCCTGCCTGACGAAATCAAGAAACCATAGTAAGCAGTTGTAACTTCCCGTACAAAAGCTGAGATGAGGGTATCAATGGTTGTATTCATATACTCGAAATCCTGTCAGAAAGAAAACGCGTTACCGTAAATCAATTTCCAGTACTGTCTGTCCGAAACCGGGTAAATCCAACGAAATAGCATCGGCAGAAATGGCCTCATTGGTCGGAATCCATCGGACGCCCGCAATGGTTTTTTGCAGAACAGTTGGGTTCAACTTTATTATTGATTTCGTAGGCTGTGTCCGGTTATTTTGCAGAATGACATACACTTTGTTTTGATCAGCGGAGCGAGTCAGTATGTAATCAATGACGGGAGTGTCGGGTTGCACCAGGCCATCCTGAATTAACAGCGCCACTTTCTCACCGTATACCGTTCCCGGTGCAAAACCGTACGTCTGGTGCGGTCCGACTTTGGGCGTTACAAACCCACGCGGAAAAATCACCTTGCCACCCGACCGTAATTCTGCTTCGGCTAACAGGTAGTCCGTTAGCCAGCCGATTTGCCACCAGGCATGATGTGGATAAGGCCCAGCGCCCCGATTCATGGCATTCCAATAGTATGACGCTACGCTCGTTTGCGCATCTACAAAAGCATCTCGCCCGATGGCACCCGCCCGCGCCATATCCGCAAAAATGGGTTCTTTCGTGAGTGCATACATTCGAATAAACAGTCCCGCATGACTACACAACTGAATTGGTCCGCCCCGATTGGCAGAACCAAAAATACCACCATGTTCAAAGCTTAGTCCGGTCTGACTGATCTCCCAGTCTTCGCGCTGAATTCCGTTGACGACCTTGGCCGCGTGGCTCGCAATCGGATGGGTGTAAATCGAAGTGGTATAGATCTTAGCCGCTGTAATTGCAGCATTCTTATAGCGGGCGTCGTGGGTTAAGTCGTATAAATCCAGCAGCGCTTGGGCTGATTGGCCAGTGGCAAAATCGGGTGCGTAACGAGCGTCACCACACACGCCTAGGAAGCTCCCAGTTTCAATCGCATTTTTAAGAAACCAGTCGGCCCCTTTGCGGGCGGCAGCCAGGTATTTCGGATCGTTTAATAGGCGGTAAGCCACAATCAGCCCGTAAAATGTAGGTCTGACATCCTGAATATCTTTAAAGATTTCCTGGTCCGTGTGTCGGTCGTAGGCAACGGCCCAATGTCCGTCGGGATACTGCCAGGTGAGAAGCCGGTCGGCACCTAACCGTAGCCGATCTTTCAATTCGGTATTGGCAGGCTCGAACAGGAGCATATTGCCAATGTCGAGCATGGTATAATAAGTCAACGCAATCGGCTCAACCACCTCGCCCCATTCCTCGACAAACTTTTTCGACTTAGCCAGGTAATATTGCCCCTCAACAGCACCCTTAAAAAAGTTATTAGCAGTTTCTTGTTGCGCCAGCTTGAAATTCAGGGCGTAAGGCAATACATTTTCAGTCAACAGCGGGTCTTTAGTCGCGTTCGCCAGCATCCACATGGCGCCATAGTCGGAGTTTTTCATGGCGTCTTTGTTAGACCCAACAACGCCCCCCAAATACGACTGTGCTCCAATTTTCTTGCCCTCAAACTCCTCAATGTTCCACATCGACGTTTTTGGATCGGTTAGATAATGGTGCATTTTCTGGATGCGGTCAGTCAGCGATTGCTTACTCTGCCGCAGGGCCAGCGTTTGCCGGAACTGATAAATGTCATAGACCGCGTGGTTCAGCGCCTTGAACCAGTCCCCATCGGTTAGGCTGTACCGGAAGATATAGCTAACCGTTTCCCCTGCCTTTATCGCTGATTTGGGTTCGCCCAGAATTGGGTAATAGAGAGTCGGCGAAAGCTGAGCTTTGCGGTTCATGTGCGATAGGCCAATGTTCCAATCCGTCTGCGTGCTTTTGTCATACTTCCACGGATCACGGGCCAAACCCGGTTCAGGAATGACGGAAAGCGTAATGCCGGTTCGAGTAGTCAGCATCGGGCAGAGCGTACTAGCGCAGCGTTCGCGGTACACAGCGGGTATCGTCGGAATGCCGTGACCGTAGGCATAGGCCAGCGCAAAGTTTTTCTGAAACCGGTTCCCCTGGAAATAACCCGGCACGGTGGCCCAGGCCATATTCTGTTCAGTTGTGGTAGCGAGGGTCGGCGTCGCCAGCGAAAAATAACCTGTCTTCTTGGGCGTAATCGTCTGTTTGACCATAATATCAGACGGGAATTTTGGATCAAACGACCACTCTGTGCTGATGGTAGCTGCGTCGGTTTCCTGACGGAAAGCGAGATGATTTTTAGTCGTTTGCTTTCCGTCCTTCGGGAAGAAATGAATGGCCTGCCCGGCTTTATTTAGCGAAACTGGATTAGTGCTTTCGGCCCACTGCGTTTGCTGGTAGTGGTACTTTTCGCCGGGGAAAACGGCACCCGTAATATCTTTAAAGGTCGTGTCAGGTTTTTCTGACGGCTTTTCAGCGGCATAGAGCAGCGTATTTTCACCAGAGGGAGCGGACATCGTTACCCAACCAGCGCCTTTCCGTACGGCTACTTGCCCGATAACCCAACCTTTGGCCGTGTTTTTCCAACTGATTTTCACCCGCTCATTCACCAACGACAGCATTTGAGATGACTGTGCTCTAGCCGATAGGGTGGTTATTGACAGGAAAATGAATTGCCAGCTTATGTGCTTCATGGTTAATTGTTCGTTTTGGCCGAAATGATTGATGGAACGCAGATTATTATGACGATTATGATTTATCTGCGTAGATCATAATCGTCATAATAATCTGCGTTCTATAAAATCATGTTCACTATTTCCAGTCCGGATTTTGTTCCAGTTTCGGATTTGCGTTTAGCTCATCCTGCGGAATCGGGAAATACTTGTTCTTGGCCGTTACGGGGCGAGATGGATATACCGAGTTAACGGCTTTCGGGATTACCGTCAGATATTTGCCAGTTCGGGTGAGATCATACCAGCGGTCGCCTTCGGCAAAGAATTCCCAAGCCCGTTCCTGAATGACCGCATCGATAAATGCGTCTTTGCTCAATCCTGCCTGTAAATCGGGTAAACCCGCCCGCTTCCGTACGGTATTGATGTAGCCATAAGCCGTTGCAGATGCGCCGTTAAGCCGCGCTTCGGCTTCGGCCGCAATCAGATATACATCGGCCAGCCGGAAGATGGGAATATTGGAAATCATGCCCGTCGTTGTGTTTGGGTCCTGATATTTCTTAATCAACACACCATCCGTAGTAATGGGTGTAATACTTCGTTGCGGAATAATCTTACCACTTCTGTCTACGTAGTTTGTATCAAGTAATTGACGGCGTTTATCGGCGGGGTTAAACGAGTTGTAGAACGACATATAAGCGAACATCGACCCGAATGTTGTTCGGCCATATTCAGCGCCGGCACTACCTGCAGGGCCACATAAGCCCGTCAACTGGTGCGAGCGGCCGGGTGAAATCGGGTCCACTTCGTAAGCCCACATATTTTCGATGCGGGCCGCATCTTCCTGATCGTACTTGTACACATTGCGCACATCGGGCATCAACGAATATTTGCCCGATGTAATGACCGCCTGTGCTTTTTCAAGCGCTTTCGCCCAATCCTCGTTGTACAGAGCCGCTTTTGCATAGAGCGCATTAACCACTTCTTTCGACGGGCGCCCTTTATCAACGGCTGGGTAGGAGGGAAGTCCAGCCACAAACGCCTGATCTAAATCGCTGTAAATTTGCTTATACACGTCAGCTTTGGCGCTTTTGCCAACCACTGCAGCTGCTTCAGAATAGCTAGGCGTAGTTTTAATAGGCACATCCCCGAAATTCTTGGCCAGCGCCCACTCGTAGAAAGCTCGCAGAAAATACGCTTCGCCGATGATTTGCTTTTTGCGTGTTTCATCCATGGCAGCCCCCGGTACTTTGGCAATAATCCAGTTAGTTTTTTCGATACCGTCGTAGCTCGACGCCCAAATCTGCTGGGGTGACTCGTTGGTTCGGGAATTACTTTTCTGAACCGTATAGTTAACATCGTATGAGAAGAGTGTCAGTGTGTTACGACCGACAACACCGCGTGGATACGTTTGGTCATCGCTGAAGTCGGGGACCAGGGTCATGGCTGGACCACTATACAAATCAGCCACCGGGTCATAAGCCGCAATCAACCCTTTTTCGGCGTCGGAGGCCGTTTTGTAGAACGCTTCGGTATAGATGGACGAATAAATCGTTTCGTCCAGTTTGCAGCCTGCTAAGCAAAGGGCTGCGAGTATAGGAATGACTATCTTTTTCATGCTTAAAGAGTGAAAGAGTGAATGAGCGAAGAGTAATCGATGCGTTTTTTCGCTCATTCACTCTTTCGCTCTTTCACCATTTAAAAGGTGACTTGTAGGCCCCCCAGGAATGATTTGGCTTGCGGATAAACCAGATTATCAATGCCAATTGCCGTATTGGAACCAGCATAGGTATTAACCTCCGGATCAAAGCCGCTGTATTTGGTGATCGTGAAGAGGTTATTTGCACTTACATACACCCGGATGTTCTGAATGCCTTTGATGCGTGGTAGCGTGTAGCCCAGCGTAATGTTCTTACAGCGTAGGTATGATCCATCTTCCACAACATAATTACTTACGGGCAAACGGCCACCCTGTGCCGGAGCCGGGAATTCAGTACTTGGATTCGTAGGCGTCCAGCGATTAATGACTCCTTTCAGCATATTCCGTTGCCCCAGGGGTAGCGTAAACGACAGGCGGCTGGCATTGTAAATATCGTTGCCTTGCGAGCCAGACAGGAAGGCATTGAAATCGAAGCGCTTAAACGACAGGTTGGTCGAGAAGCCGTAAATAAATTTCGGATTTGGATTACCGGTGATGATCTGGTCGGCTGCTGAGATGGTGCCGTCACCGTTAAGGTCTTTCACCTTCTGACCACCCAACGTCCCCCCATAACCCGGTAAAATCGTTTCGCCCGTTTGGTTGATACCGTCAAAAACGTACGTTTTAAACAGACCTAATGGGCTGCCCACCTGCAGAATCGAATAGGCGGTTACGAAACGTTCCCGTGTTACGCCCCCATCCAGATCTAGTAGTTTGTTTCGGTTAAAAGTAGCATTGGCCGACACATTCCACTTCAAAGGTCCATCCAGAATCCGGGCATTAACGGCCAGTTCCAGCCCTTTGTTTTCAAGTGAGGCAAAGTTACCCGTGATGGTGCTATAACCTGAACTTAGCGGCAGCGTTTTGACATACAGCAGGTCTTTGGTCGTCTTCTGATAAACATCGAAAATCAGGCTTACTCGGTTGTTCAGGAAACCCACATCGAGGCCAATATCAGTTTGAGCCGAACGCTCCCAGCGTAGATCGGGGTTGGCAATACCCGACGGGTTAATGCCAATCATGTAGCTGTGATTAATGTTGTAATCGCTGCCTGGGTTCGGGGCCGAAACTGTTGCCAACGATTGATAAGGATCAATCCCAGCAGCGTTCCCGGTGATGCCATAACTGGCCCTCAATTTCAAGTCCGAAAGCCAGCTCACTGATTTAATAAATGATTCTTCGATAATCCGCCAGCCTGCTGATGCCGCTGGGAATACTCCATATTTGTGATTCGCCCCGAATCGGCTTGATCCGTCGACACGCGCAGTCAGATCCAGAAAATATTTGTCTTTATAACCATAGTTGATCCGACCTAGGTAGGAGTCCAGCCGTTGGGTCGTGCGGTTGCTGCTCACCGTACGGTTAATCGCTAATTGCAACGCTTCATTCTGTGTCGCATCGTTTGGAAAACCATTGGCATTAATTTGGTTCTGATTATAGTTTTCTACCTGAGTAGCAAATACCGCTGTAGCTTTGAACGAATGGTGTTGTGCAAATATGTGATTGTAGGTCAGGATACTTTCATGCAGAAGCGCCATGTTATTGGTGTTCGTTTTTGACGCTGAGCCTGAATTGTCGTTTAAATCCGTTCTGTTAACAATCGAGCGGGGAGAGTAGGTATCACGAAGGCTATTCTGCATATCAATGTTGAATGAAGCCCGGTAAGTAAGCCCGTTCAGGATTGTCGCTTCTCCATACAGATTAGCCAGCGTCCGCTGAATTGCGGTCTGGTTCAGAATGGCGGTGTAATTCAGTGGGTTTATAACCTCGCGGTATTGACCATTGGCCTGTTCGCCGAATGGGAAAATAGTGCCGTCTGTCCGATAAGGCTGTAACGTAGGCGGTGCTCCAATAGCCGCTCCCAGAACGGTATTATTTACGACAGCCGCATCACCAATGGTTTGAGAACCTGTAGTAACGCCTGAGTTGACGGCGTAACTTCCTAAAATACTGGTTCCCACTTTGAATCGATCACTGATCCGATGATCAACGTTCAGCCGGTAGGAATAGCGTTTAAAATTGGAGTTAATAATAATCCCGTCCTGATTAAAGTAATTGGCCGAAAGGGCTAGCTGCGTTTTTTCGGAACCACCGTTAATAGACAATTGGTGACTCTGGATAGGGGCTTGCCGGAAAATGATCTTCTGCCAATCCGTTCCTTCACCTAGCGACGCTGGATTCGCATAATAGTTATTTTTAAACGTTTCGTTTTCTACCTGAGCGAATTCGGCGGCATTCAGAAGGGGCAATGTTTTGTTTACATTCTGCACCCCATAATAGCTATCGAGCGTTACACGAGTAGCGCCCGTTTTGCCGCGTTTAGTCGTAATCAGCACCACGCCATTAGCCGCCCGTGAACCGTAAATAGCTGATGCCGACGCGTCTTTAAGGATTTCAACCGATTCAATATCATTTGGATTAATCGTTGAAAGCGGACTGACGCTATTGATTTCATTACTGTTATTGGTACCATTGGAAATTTGAATACCATCGACGACGTATAGCGGTTCGGAGTTTCCGTTAATAGAGTTCGTACCGCGAATTCGAACGCTGATGTTACCGCCAGGCGCGCCCGTATTCTGGCTGACCTGCACGCCCGATACCCGCGCCTGCAAACCCTGGGCCACATTGGCAACGGGCGTCTGCACTAGTTCAGCCGACTTAACCGACGCAATCGCCCCGGTAGTTTCCACTTTCCGTTGGGTACCATACCCTACCACAACTACCTCGTTTAGCGATCGATCGTCGGATTGAAGGCTGATATCAATAGTGCTTCGGTTTGAGACGGCCACTTCCTGCGACGTAAACCCAATGTAGGAAAAGGTTAATGTAGTTGAGCCAGCAGGTACTGACAAGCTATATTGTCCTTCAGCATTGGTCGTGGTTCCCTGCTGAGTTCCTTTAACCAGAACGTTAACACCGGGTAGTCCATCGTGTGTGACAGCGTCGGTAACCCGTCCAGTAACGGTCAGGGTGCGGGTCGATTGAGCCTGGCCCGCCAGTGCGGCCAGGATCAGACAAGTAATACCGATCACGGTTCGTAATGATAGAATTGATCTCATTGGTTAAGCAGCATACTGCCTGTTCGGTTTGGGATTGGTGAAATTGAAAAAATGCAAAAATATAAATCGTCAGAGGTGACAATGGCCTTTTGATTCAAAAAAAGCAGTTGATAAGTAATTGGACTGCTAAGGGATCAAACAAGCTGATTTTATGAATTATAGCTTGATATTAACCCCGGCTAGTCATTCTGCAAAGAATTTTTTGACTTTTTTAATTGGGAACATTCCCAAGATTTTGGGAATGTTCCCAATCCTGGAAGTAAAATCACAGATGAATTAGCTTCTAATATATAATGTAGAAAGAGCGTAAATTGGATAAATTATATTTAGGATAATGCACCAAACAACAATTATAGATATCGCCAAAGCATTGGGTATCTCCAAATCAACCGTGTCGCGGGCGTTGACGGGGCATCCAAACGTGAATGCCGCAACGCGTCAGCGAATTCTGGATATGGCAGCTCAGGTGGATTATCAGCGGAATCAGTTGGCGATTTCGTTACTAACGAATCGGACCAGTACGATTGGAATCATGGTGCCAGAATTCATTAGTTTTTTCTTCCCCAAAGTAATTATTGGTGCGCAGGAAGAACTGGCTCAGTCGGGGTATAATGTAGTAATCTGCCACTCGAACGAATCCTACGAAACCGAGGTGACAAACGCAAAAGCGTTGCTGGCCAGTCGAGTAGATGGTCTGCTAGTTTCTCATACGAAGGAAACCCGCAACTTTGATCATTTTCGAATATTTCAGCGTAAGGGAATTCCGGTCGTATTTTTCAACCGGGTGTGCGACGATATGGATGTATCTAAGGTAACGATTGATGATTATAATGGTGCTTTTCAGGCTGTCGAACACCTAATCCAGACCGGACGACGGCGAATTGCCCATCTAGCTGGCCCCGATACATTGATGAACAGCCGCAACCGACTTAGCGGCTACCGAGATGCACTGGCAAAACATGGCTTACACATCGATCCGGAGCTAATTATATCTTACGATTTGAACCTGGACAAGGCGAATATTTACGTCAACCATCTGCTGAATTTGCCTAATCCGCCGGATGCCCTGTTTACGATCAACGATCCGACAGCACTCGAAGCGCTTAGTGTGGCGAAACGCCGGGGTATTCGTGTACCGGATGATCTGTCCATTGTCGGCTTTAGCGATGATCCGATCTCTGCGCTTATCGAACCGGGTCTGACAACCATTGCCCAACCTGTCGATGAAATGGGTCAACAGGCTGCAAAAGTTCTGCTTAAACAATTATTGACGAAAGACGAGGGATTTGTACCCGAGCGAGTTGTTCTGCCCACTCGCCTAATTGTTAGGAGGTCAACAGTTCCAACTGGCTAACAGCCTAATATGCTAACAATTTCGTTATACTTACAAACTTTTAAAATGCCGGGGTGCTATAGGAGCGATTAGCACTGGAATATTCTATAAAATGAAACGCTGAAAAGTATTCCTTTGCCCGAAGATCCTGTTTAAGCTATAGAATTTGATTCTCCACATTATGAAATCAACTAAACCAGCCAATGTGCGTCAGCCAACTAAGGCTACAAAGTCGAAGAAGAAACGGAATTTAGATAACTCCGTCCTAAAGCCGTTTTTCGGGAAAAGCCCTGAGAACATTTGGGATAAGGATATTTATACAGGAGAAGGAAATTTCAGTTTCTAATGGACGAGATAATTATCGACACGATTGTATTAGACTATCTAACTCGTAATCAAAAAGCACTATCTCCCACTGCTAGAAAGCATATTGAGCAAGCCGACACCGTGTATGTTTGTGTAGCAAGTCTCTGGGAATTAGCCAATCATATCCGGGAAGGCCTAATAGTTTTAGATACAGATTTCGATAATTTTTACCAAAAAGCGCTGCAAACATTAAGTATCACACTTCTAGATACCCAATGGTCAGCTCTTAGTTATCTCGCTACTTTTGATTACCAAATTATTAGTAAATCCTGGCAGCGAACGGTTAATGGTATAATCTCTACAGGCGTTAAGCAAGATCTTCATAAAGATCCTTTTGATCGAATGATTATAGCACACGGTTTGGCTATGAATCTACCCGTTGTGTCGCCAGATACATTCTTCCCATATTATGCAGATAGAGGATTGCGGATAGTTTGGTAATGAGCGTATATACTTACTCCTCCCGCGTCCAGACAATAAAATCCGTTACCGGTGCTTCGGCCAGCAGGGGTCGGATAAGTTGCACGACCTGCCCCCGGTGATAAGCGGCATGATGACTCATGTGCGTCAGCATATCGAGCAGCGTACTTTGAAAAGGTATTCCTTGTGAGTTGGTGTAGGCGATTGGCTGCACTAAATCTACTTCCGAAAGACCAGATACGTAGCTAACTAACTGTCGGTGCTGGCGTTCAGCGGTTTCGATCATCCAGCTTACCGGAATATCCTCCCAAATAGAAACAAAAACCGACTCGTGCGTGATGCGCCCAAGCCAGACGTGTTGCGCCGACAGTATATGGCCCATCACTGCAATGGCCCGCGCTGGAGGATTTTCTACTTTCTCGAGCGCATCAATGATGCGCTGATTAGCCCATAGCTCGTAATTCAACAGGTGAATCAGGTAGTTTTTCATTTAGGTAGTCCTCGCTTGGTCGCCTGGTAAAGCGCTTCCACGACATTCGTTCGGGTATTCAACGAACTAATCTTGTTATTGTTACGCGTGGGATAAACCCGGTTTGATAGGAAAACGTACGTTAGGTTATAGGCCGGATCAGGTTCGACCCAAACAAACGTGCCGGTGAAACCTGAATGCCCATAACTAGCTTTGGTAGCCGATCGGGGGCCATTGCCGGAGTAGGTAAACGACGGTTTATCAAAAGCTAGTCCACGCCGGTTACCTAACTCCGGAAATTGGTAGCGGGTAAACTCAGCGATGGTTTTTTGAGAGATGAACCGTTGACCACCGTAGCTACCCGTCTGCCGGTACATTTCGTAAACTTTCATCAAATCATTCGCCGTTCCGAAGAGTCCCGCGTGGCCTGATAACCCATCCAGCATAGCTGCGCCTTCATCGTGGACACGGCCCCAAATGAGCGTTTTCCGAAACAATGAATCGTATTCCGTCGGCACAATGCGGGTAAGCGGGTAAAACCGGCGCGGTTGAAATGTCAGCGTAGTAGCGCCAAGTGGTCGATAAAACGTTTCCTTGAGATAATCTTCGAAGTTTTCGCCGGTTAATCGTTTGATAACAAGCGGATATAGAATAAACGATAGGTCAGAATAAACGTATTCCTTTTTCTCGTTCAGCGGAGAGTCTCGTATTTGCTCATAAATGGTTTGCGGGTAGCGCCGGAATTCATACAGGCTGTCGGTTACTTCAATTGAATAGCGGTTCGAGCGTTCATCCTGGAACGTTTTGGGCTTCCATGAGCCATCGGGGTTTTTTGTGTCCATCCAGAACGGAATCCATGCACGTAGCCGGGCCTGGTGGGTCAGCACATCGCGCCAGTGCAAATCTGCTTTGTTTGATTTTTTAAAACTAGGCAGGTAATCGCTCATCACCCCATCCAGGTTAAACTTCTTTTCGTCGACGAGTCGCATCAGCGCTGGCGTTGACGCACTCACTTTTGTAACCGACGCCATGTCGAACAAATCATCCAACTGCGTTGGGGCTGGCTCAGCTCCTAAGGAAGCATCGTAGGTGTGGTTACCGTAGGCTTTACGGAAAATAACTTTACCATTTCGGGCCATCTGCACTACACATCCTGGAAATGCTTTTTGAGTAAGCCCGACGTTAACCAGCGAATCGACCTGTTGCGCCAGATACCGGCTGTCGATCCCCACTTCTTCGGGGATGGTATATTTCATGCGGCCGTTGGGCTGAACTATCAGTCCGTCGCCAAGCCGGAACCGCTGATTTACCGTAACGGGCAGTTTACCCGATGCGCCAATCGCCCCGAAAATCAGTTGAGCGGCCAGGTCTTCGGTATAGCTCGTTAATTGATATGGCATCACGACAGCCCGCGCCTTCTCGATGTTTCGGCTGGTTTGAGCCGTATCCATCGGGAACGAGAGTTTATCCAGCACGTATGGATTACCAAATATCGTCACGACTGCTTTACCCGTAGCTACCATCTCGCTGACAAGTGCTGCCGTTCTGGGCTGCAAACCATAATTAGCGGTTGGCCGAATGTTGTTCAGATGAACGTCAACCAGCAGCAGATTATATTTTTTGAGCGAATCGCGCACGGCTGCCAACGTCGAATCAGGCGTTTTCGAGGTTAGATTGTAATGATCAATCTGTGTATAGTTAGCCGCCATTTGCTGAAAAGCCGTCAGCTTATCGCTTTCGATAGCGACTGAAGCAATTCGAAGTGTATCCAGGCCTTCCAGTGGCAATAGGTTCCGACCACCACCGGCCCGATCACTCCTGACCGGATCATTTTTTAATACAGTCAGACTGGCTTCAGTCAGTTTCCGATTCAGTAATTCGTCTTTTGGCTGATTCAGGTCGCTAACGAGATTGTCGAGGACGACAGGCTTATACTGATCCAGACCAACCCAAGCCTTAGCGCGGAGAACTTTCAGGCAGCGAGCATCCAGCGACTCCTGCGAGATACGCCCGTTGGCGACCGCCAACCTGATTTGATTAAGGGCCGCGGGTACGTTTTCTGTGAATTCCAGCACATCCATGCCAGCTTCCAACCCCAGTTCATCGGCTTCACCCGACAGAAAATATTTCGTGACGCCTTTCATGTTCATGGCGTCGGAAAAAACCAGTCCCTGAAAGCCCAGCTCATTTTTGAGCAAATTCGTCACGATTGCGGGCGACAGCGTTGACGGGCGATTGCGAGTCGTGTCCAGCGCAGGAATACTCAGGTGGGCTACCATTACGCCCGCAGCTCCGGCATTAATTAGTTGCCGGAACGGATACAGTTCGAGCGAGTCGAGTTCGGCGCGACTCTTGCCGATTAATGGCAGGTCATAATGTGAGTCGGTACCCGTATCACCGTGACCGGGAAAATGTTTTAGGCTAGTTAATAGTTGATTATCCTGCATGCCCCGCACGTAAGCCAATGCTTTGCGAGTGACGGCATACTTGTCTTCGCCAAACGAACGGAAGTTAATAACCGGATTATTCGGATTGTTATTTACATCGACTGATGGCGCAAAGTTGACGTGAACGCCCAACCGACGCGCCTGTTTGGCCAGATTAGCACCCATCTGGTAAATCAGGCTGTCATTGCCCTGCATAGCCCCCAAAGTCATCTGATATGGGTAACGGACTGTACTGTCTAACCGCATAGCAAGGCCCCATTCGGCATCCATCGCGATCAGTAGGGGCACGGCGGAGTTAGCCTGTAAGCGGTTCGTGAGTCGGGCTTGCCGGACCGGGCCACCCTGAAACATAACGACGCCACCGAGTTTATTTGTTTTTACCAGATTGATGAGTGAGTCTTCATAAGCCGGTTTCCGGTTCGAATAACCCGCTACCATAATCAATTGGGCAATTCGGTCGGCCGGCAACATATTCGTGAAGACAGAATCGACCCAGCAGTTCTGGCGCGCATTAAGCTGGAAAAATAAGGGTGGCTTAGTTTGTGAAAAAGCCGTTGTTAATGACAGAAAAATGCTGATAAAACCGAACAGAGCGGACCGGCAGCAAACCATAGATGCGATGAATTGTATTGTGAAGCTTCAAAATTACGAAACTATTCCCGGTTGCCTAGACCGTAAAATCAAACTCAGTTATCTGGTGGGTAGGTCATAAAAAAGCCATCCCTATCAACAACTGATAAGGATGGCTTTCGATTTAATGACAAATGCGCTGTTAGCGACGGTAGCGGCTTGGGTGCTCACGACCAACGCCGAAGCTATAGCCCAGTGCCAGCGTAATGGTTGAGTTTTGCAGCGCATTACGGTTACCCCACAAATTAGGCAAATTGCTTTGTACGTTGCTCAAACCTAATGTATAACGGGCATCGATCAGGAAGTGCTGCCGGTTGCCAGTGCCCCAGTTAAGTTGAAAACCACCCGATGCGCCCAAATCCAGGTCATTAAAATCATTGGTATTGTCGCCATTGATAACCGGTCCCGACCCCGAAAGGTAATCACCATTGAGCCGTTTGGCGTTGAGTTTAATGCCCAGCGAAGGACCAATGAAAACGTTCGGTCTGAAATTGCCTTCCAGCGTCAGAAAGTAGCGGGCTAGTACTGGAATTTCGAGGTAATTGACCCGCTGCTTAAACTTAATTCGGCCATCGTTATACTCGGTGCCACGCTGAGAATACAGAAAGTCAGCCGAAATGCCGAAATGGTTTAACGAGCTGTACATCAGAAAAACACCAGCACTCAAACCCGGCGTAAATTTCATGTTATCGGCGTTTCCCCAATAATTAGATAAATTCAAGCCAATGCGTGGTCCGGCACTGAATCGCTGCTGCGCCAAAGCGCCTGATAAACAGCCGAAAACGATCAAGACAGTCAGATAAGTGGAGCGTAGTGAAATTGCGCGAAACATGGAGGATTCGATAGATTGATTTGCCGGGTTAACGATCGATGTTCGACAAATGTTTGATTTTAGCCTCCGTTTTTGTCTAGTTTCTACGCAAAAAATACGTTTAAGCGGCTCGATAAATAGTTGTCTTAGGTAACCCCAGAGTAGTCTTGATCTGAGAATGCTGCACTGTTTTCACGTGGTTGACAGGCTTGCTTTTCACAGGATGCTTGGGTGCGAAATAGATAAAATAAATGGCCATCGCCAACATAAACAGAATGGCTGCCGTGGTTGTCGCGATCCAGAGAGGCCACAATCGTTTCCGGTTTGCTGATTCGTGAATACGCTGATGCAAAGCATTATGGAGGTCGGCCAGTTGTTCGCTAGCCGGGGCAATCGTTGTACCGGTAGCGGTTTTCTGCATAGCTTCCAAACCCGCCAGCGCATCGGCGTAGAACGGGTTTTCCAGCAGCAGGCGCTCTACCCGGTAGCGGGCCGGACCGGTTAACTGACCGGCCTGATAGGCCTGTAAGTCGTCGAAAGTCAGTTGATTATCCATATTTACAACGTGGATGATCTGCCAAGGCAGGTTTCCACTATAACTTCATTAAACAGGCGCTGACCTGTCTTACTTCTGCATACAAATTTTCAAATTTCGGCGGCCATTTTGCAAATAACTTTTTACCTGTTTTAGGTCATAGCTCGTTAGATCGGCTACTTCGTTATAGGTTTTTCGTTCCAAGTAAAAAAGCCGCAGGCAGGTCTGCTGCTCAACGGGCAGCGTTTGTAGGCAGGTTTCCATGTACGTCAGATTCTCCTCGAGATCAGCCGCCTGGTTTTCTACTTCATAACCCGTTAGCATGAGGAGCGGTTCATCTTCATCCGCACCAGTGTCACTCACCAGGGCGGCTTTCGGATGTGCCTGACTTTTACGGAGTTGCATGAGACAGTAATTGCGCGCTACGCTGTGCAACCAGTGACCAAAGTGTTGCACCTCGTGTCGGCGGAGGTCAGTCACTAGCTGTTCAAACAGGTTCATGACGGCGTCCTTAGCCTCGTCTTCGTCGCGCAGATAATTGAAGCAAACTGCATAGATTAACTCCATGTGCTGCTCATACAGTTCTCCCAAAATGGTCAAATCTCCCGTAGCGCGATAAGCCGTCACGTATGCTGCCGCGTCGGGATATCGATCAGTTAAGGGTTTAGGCTTGCGGAACCGTTTGAGAAACATTGTGTAGCTGACTGCTTACAGATTAGATGCACAAGTACACGAAATTCCACACGAGTTTATTATCTAATCAGAAGTTGTTGGCTGATCAGCTTCCCGGCTTCTTCCAAAACAAATCATCATTACTGGTATGGAAGCAGATAACCAGGTGTGTTTTATACTGTTTGGTTTCATAACCGCAGTCGAGCGGCTCTTTGCATCCGTAGGGAAGTAACTCTACGTATTGCACCGTTTTGCCAGCAGTTCGGGTTTCCGAGTTATATTCACTATGAAGGGGACATGTGATCCGATACATATGCTCTGCCAAAAATGAATCGACATAATCTTCCTTTTTAGTCGGCACGTTATGATAATTAGCTAATGAATTTAGACGCAAAGGTCGCCCGTTAATCAAGCGTTCTCGCACTTCTGCTACGCTCAAAAAGAGCCCTTTTTCATCTTGAAAATAAGCGTTTTCCTGCGGGTCCATAAAAACCCATTTTTTTAAGGACTTAATGTAGACCGCATTGAATGAATGTCCACCATCAGGAGCAGGGTAACTGTTTGAAAAACAGATTACCACACGGGAATGAAATCCCATCGCCAGGAAAATTTCATTCATAGCAATTGCCAAAGGATAGCATCCTTGTGAATACTGCCGGGCTTTATAGGTTTCAATAATATGTTTGGCAGTAAGTGTATCCAGATTTACAACATCATCATGGGGAACCTGCTTATGAAACCAACTTAGCAAACGAATAGCTTGATCAATGTCCTGCCCTTGGCCTGCCACAGAATCTAGTTGATATAGATTACGTAGTTCGGCTAGTTGAGGGGCACGGGCTGACTGATAAGTGAAGTCGGGAAAATTTTGGCCTTGATTTCGATTATAGGCAGGGCTTTGTTTTAAATCCGTTATAGGATTAATTCGAATTGACTGTGCTGCTACATAGCTAATTGGTATATACAGAAAGAAGATTTTAAAAAACAGTAAATTCAGATTTAACATAGTTATGTGATCAAAATATAATTGCTTACCGCTTGACAGCCGTTGTAAATTTAGTTTTCTTGTAACCGCTCAAGTACAAGCAATTAAGAACAAGGACACTAGTGAATGTGCTGGTAGAATGAAAAGAAGAGAATTGTATTGCTAAAGGATGAGTGTATAGGTTCATCCTTTAGCACATAGAAATAACTACCTAAGCCTGATGAAGTAGCCGTCAATGTCTATTTACGTCCGCCACCCAAATCGAAACCGACACGAAATCCCGTGTACGAGCTTTTTGCCGTGAACTCAATAGAACCTAACTGATAGATGTGGGTAGGAGCGGCATTATAATCAATACTGGCTACAAAATGACCTACCTTGATTCCTACTCGAAATAGTCCCCCAATAGCATTATAATCAGCCATAAATAATTCTCCTTTTGTTGAACTCTGCTCGAAGGAAACGCTCCCGCCCGAGGAAACATAAAAGAGGCCTACCCCTGCTCCTACAAATGGGCGGAAATTCGAGTCGCCGAAGGGGCCAAATAGATAATTTCCTGTGAGGATCGCTGAATTAAAGTTCGACGATAATCCTGAAGTCGTTCGGTAGGTGTTATCCGGTTCAACTCCCCTGATCATCTGGGCCGATTCTAGCCTCAGTCCTAAGTCAAGATGAGACGTTACACTATATTTTGGTTCGATGCCGAACAGAAATCCACCTTTTCGAGCACTCCCGGTAGGGCTGGCGTATCCGACGGATACATTTACTTTAAACGGTTTATACTCCTGAGCCTGGGCGAATGTGGATGCTAAAAGGGCAATAATGGCAATAATTTTCTTCATTGTTTAACTCAATTGGTTTACTTAACTAAGACTGAACAAAGTGGGTTAGTCTCTTTGAAAGCATACCAACGGTCGAAAAATCATCACCAATACGAGGAAATGATATGCGTAACAATAATCGAGGTGGGCGTCCGATCATTTGTAGTCAATCTTCCATGTGGTACTGTAATGAAGAGAAGAGACTGTTTGCCTAATTCAATCGACCTCTCATAACCGAATGCCTCGATCGGAAGTTACGTACTCATATCAACTCAACGAAATTATGAAACGTATTCTGTTGCTTTCCAGTCTGCTAAGTTGCGGACTTGTAGCAGGTGCATTTGCTCAGAGTAATCAATCTCCGGAGATGCAGCAATCGACCTCAACGGTTGATACCCGTCAGGCTAATCCACCTCGACCCAAAATGCAGAAACCGACAAAACAGGACCAACGGCGTATGGAAGAGGGCCTGGATTCGACTCAACCGAAGAATCGGAAACAAAAGCGGCTGCGTCCTGATTCTCTACGTCGGGGCGGGGCTACCCGCGTCGATACAGTTCGGTGATTAGTAAGGTGGGTGCAAACCTATCAAAGATAAACCAAAACTGCGGGTTCCGCCCGCATTACTTTTCGCAAACGTTATGATCAAACTCTTGCTCGGTGCTCTGCTGATCGCGACGACAGTAGTGGCACAAACGCCAAAAACTAGCTCGGCACAATCAACAACCGGTTCTGCTAAAAAAGCGTCGGCGGCAGCTCCGCAGGCGGCTAAAGGAACCAAAGCCACATCGGGTTCGGCAACCCGCCCAGCCAAGCCCATTCCAAATCCTCCTCTGAAAGAAAAATTGGAAAGTGGCGACAACGCTATTCCCTCCTACAAACAGGAGAAGGATGCTGGTGTTCACCGGTTAAAAAACCGCTATTCGCCCCGACGGACTGCTACCGGTGCCCGTAAGGATACTATGAAGAAACAATCGCTTTAGTAGCTAACCAGCTAACCATCAAGTGCAAAATAGTCCGGCTAGAAACTGGGCTATTTTGCTTTCTCCCGTTTTTTCTCTTCCCGTTTTTTCTGACGTTCAGCTTTCCGCTCCGCCCGCTTCTCTTTCCGTTCGGCTTTCTTTTCGGCGCGTTCTTCTTTGCGCTCGGCTTTCCGTTCTTCTCGCTTTTCTTTAAAATCTTCCTTAACGCTTTTCAGCGCATCTTTGAGGGTAATATTATTGTCGAATTCACCTTTGAAGGCTTCGATATAAGCGTTGCGTAACACACCAAAAATGGTGGGCCAGACGAACGTTTTGATGTTATCGACAGTGCCACTGAGCGGAATTCGGGTAGCTACCTGATCGTGTTTCTGGTTTTTGAGCACCGCCGTACCTGCCTGCGCAACCAACTCCGTAAAAAACTTGCCTACTGACCGATTCTCATGCTCGTTGATTTTAAAGATCTGCATGCCTTTGGTGAGTGGCTTCAGATAGCCGTTCAGCTTACTGTCGAGCATGGCCATCTCGCTATAGACGCTTACCGTACCGCGTTCAAAATCGATATTCGCATACTCACGGGCAAGATTGTTTAGTTTAACTAACTGAAGGTCAGCGAAACGCATATTATAATCAAAATCCGGTACCTGTTTCAGCAGGTTCATATTTGCCGAGAAGTTCATTGTGCCGCCATATCCTTTCACATCGCCCGAAGCGACAACTGGCGAGGGCAGTTTATTATCCTTATCTTCGACATTACGGATGTTTTTGATCTCACCTTGAAACTTCTGCAAGGATAAATCGGCGCGGGGTTGCGTAATCAGACTAGTCAGGTTGATTTTACCGTCGACAACCGCAAATCGGTTAATGTTTATTGGCAGAAGTTTCTTTAGGTAAGCTGTCCAGTCCACATCTTCACCCGTCTGACGGCTGGCCTCTTCCTCACTAAAAGCGAAGTTAATTTCGGGTTCGTAGCATTCCACTTCACTAACCAGACGACCCTTAAACAAAGATTTCCATTCGACCGACAGGTCAATTTTTGGAATGTAAACAAACGGCTCTTTGATCTTGCCAGCCACCTTACGTATGCGTAAGTCGTCAATTTGATAAGCGCCCCTAATGAGCTGGATGTCAATATCCTCAACGTGGCCGGTGTAGCTACCCATATCAGCCAGGGTTTTATTCACGTACCGTAGCACGAAATACGGAAGCAGCAGCCGGGCAATGATCAGCAGAACGACAAGTGCAATCAGGATTTTGGTTGTGCGTTTCAAAACGTTGTGTAGTTGGTATAACGTTTTGATAAACGCGTAATTAGATAAATGGTTAGGCGGTAAACAAACAATAAGGCCAGGTTTGCGAACCCGGCCTCACTCGAAAAATCTGGCACTATAATCAAACCTTACCGGCTTTTCGGCGAAAATTTCTGGCCATCCAGCGTCGTGTATTTAAAGTCGGTGATACCAGTGAAACGGGCGTCATCGAAGTTAGTACCACGCGGAAATTTGGTGTATTTGAAATCGGTATTACCCGAAAAACTAGCTTGTTTAAAGTTTACACCTTCGTCGAAATCCGTGTATTTAAAATCGGCCGACCGCTCGAAACTAGCTTTCTGAAACGCTGATTCCTCGTTGAACTTAGTGTATTTGAAGTCAGCATAACCGCGAAACGTTGAATTGCTAAAATCGGCGGCATTCTTAAATTTAGTGTATTTGAAAAGCGCTTCCTGCCGGAATGTATTACCAATAAAAATTGCCCGCTGGCTGAACACTGAATATTTAAACGTAGCATCGTCCTCGAACTTACAGTTCTCAATCGTTACGGCTTCCGGAAAATCGGCGTTATAGACAATGTTACTGGTTCTAAGAATTTTCCGGTCCTGGTCTTCGGTACGATACGCCAGAAATTTCCCCTGAAACGTACAATTGCGGAATGTTAAGGGTGCTTCAACCACACTTAAATAGTGCGCGCCTTCTCCCCAATTTCCGTCTCGAATTTCTTTTCGATTGGTCAGACTGGTTAGGTCAAGATCACCTGTAATCGTGGTATTTTGATAGGAAACAGCCTCTTTTCGATTAATCTTATCCATAATTTCCTTCGCAGAAACGGTTGTTTGCGCCATTGAAGGAATCACAGCAACGAAGGCGAGCAGAAGGGATGTAGTAACAAGTTTCATGAATCAGTCGTGTTTGTTTCTACAAAGATGCCGGTTAGTGCAAGGAGGTTGCATGGACTGCGTAACGCGGACATCTTGTTAGCAAGATTATGCTCTTCGATTGACAGGTCATCAGAAACTTGCAGCCAAGATGTCTACGTTACAAAAAAATAGTATGCTTGCATAATATTAGTGGAAAACTGGTAGATTTACATGGCAAATTTGGACAGGAGACTACAACAATGAAGAAGGAGAAAACAGTTGATTTTCACATAAAATGGGCTTGGCACGCTATTTCACGCATGTACAACGCCTATGCCGCCCGGTTTGATATTACGATGGCCATTGGCTACGTACTATTGAATATTGATCTGGAGGAGGGCACTCCAGCCACTAAAATTGGCCCCCTGTTGGGAATGGAACCTCGTTCGTTGGTACGGATGCTGAAGAATCTGGAAGAACGCGGCCTGATTCGCCGAGAAGTTGATGGTAATGACAAACGGTTTGTTCGGATTTACCTCACCGAGGAAGGGAAAGCCAAACGCGAGATGGCGCGCGATGGAGTAATTCAATTCAACCAAGCTATTCGCGAACGGATTCCGCTTGATAAACTGGTCGTTTTTCTGGATGTAATTAAGGAAATTAACCGAATGGTTGAAGAAGAAAACGCGAAGATCAAGACTACGGAAGCCGAAGAATTATCGCTGGAATAGCCTTATTGACGCAGACGAATTAATTAAACTGAAAGACAGGAATGCTGATTCCTGATAAAGCAAAACCATGGAAGCAACCCTGGAAAAACCCACAACTCAAACCAAAAAACGTACGATCCGGCGCGTAGCCGTGTTAGGTTCCGGCATCATGGGCTCGCGCATTGCGGCTCATTTCGCCAACATCGGCGCGGATGTGTTACTGCTGGACATTGTTCCGAAAGAACCCAATGCTGCAGAACAGGCGAAGGGCTTGACGACTGAAAGCCCGGCCGTGCGAAATCGGGTCGTCAATGACGCATTTCAGACGATGCTGAAGGCTAGTCCGGCGTCGCTTTATAGTCCCAAGTTTGCCGAACGGATTAAGCTGGGGAATTTTGATGATAACCTTAAAGAAATCGCTAATTATGATTGGGTGATTGAGGTTGTTGTTGAGCGATTGGATATAAAACGTTCGGTTTATGAGCGGGTTGAGCAGTTCCGTAAACCGGGTACGCTGATTACTTCCAACACGTCGGGAATTCCGATGCATCTGCTGACCGAGGGGCGAAGCGAGGATTTTCGGCGAAATTTCTGCGGTACACACTTTTTTAATCCACCGCGTTATCTGCGCCTGCTCGAAATTATTCCTGGCCCGGATACCGATCCAGCGGTGGTTGATTTCCTGATGAGCTACGGCGATTTATACCTGGGCAAAACAACTGTCTTGTGCAAAGACACGCCCGGTTTTATTGCCAATCGGCTCGGTATTCAGTCGCTGATTCAGACCATCCGTGTGGCTGAAGAACTGGGCCTGACGGTGGAAGAAGTCGATAAACTCACCGGTCCAGTAGTCGGTCGGCCCAAATCGGGGACGTTCCGATTGTCGGATGTGGTTGGACTGGATACGACCGTCAATGTAGCGGGTAATCTCGTGAAAATGGAGCACGACGAGTCGCGGACATCATTTGAGTTGCCGCAGTCGGTACAAAAACTGATGGAGAATAAGTGGCTGGGTGACAAAACCGGTCAGGGATATTATAAGAAGACGAAGGACGAGAAAGGCCAAACACTGATTCTAGCGCTAGATCTGAAAACGTTCGAGTACAAGCCTTCGCAAAAGGTAAAATTCGCGACGCTGGAAAGCACGAAGGCAATTGACAACCTCAAAAAACGCTTTCCAGTACTGATTGCCGGACAAGACAAAGCGGGTGAATTTTACCGCCGGACCTTTGCCGATGGATTCCGCTACGCAACCTACCGCATTCCCGAAATCTCGGACGAGCTCTACCGGATTGATGCGGCTATTACAGCCGGTTTTGGCTGGCAAATGGGCTTATTCGAAACCTGGGATGCCATTGGTGTTCGGAAAGGTGTAGAACTGATTGAATCGTTTGGGCAAAAGCCCGCGCAATGGGTGTACGACATGCTCGATACTGGTTTCGATAAGTTTTATAAAGTTGAAAGCGGCAAGCTCAAGTATTACGACATTCCGACGAAAAGCTACAAAGCGATTCCCGGTACGGAAGCGTTTACGATTCTGGAAAACTTGAGCAGCAATGTCGTCTGGAAAAATTCGGATGCATCGGTTTACGATCTGGGCGATGGTATTCTGAATGTCGAATTCCGGAGTAAGATGAACACCTTTGGACAGGGCGTTTCGGAGGCCCTGATGAAAGGTATTACATTGGCTGAGAAGGATTTCCGGGGGCTGGTTGTTGGTAATGATTCGACCGAAGCGTTTTCAGCGGGCGCGAATCTGGCCACGCTGTTTATGTTTGCCGTTGAGCAGGAGTTCGATGAGGTAAACCTGATGATTGCTCAATTCCAGAATCTTATTACCCGGCTGCGGTATTCGTCGATTCCGGTTATTGTAGCGCCCCACACGCTCACATTGGGTGGCGGCTGTGAAGCTACCTTGCATGCCGACCGAGTAGTAGCTCATGCCGAAAGTTACATTGGCTTAGTCGAAGTAGGTGTCGGACTGATTCCGGCGGGTGGCGGTACGAAAGAGATGGCAGCCCGTGCGTCGGATTTATACCAAACCGGTGATCCGGAACTGAATATTCTGCAAAGTGTATTCATGAACATAGCCACGGCCAAAGTGTCTACCTCGGCGCAGGAAGCTCGCGAAATGAATTACCTCCGATCAACCGACCAGATTGTATTGAACCGAAGCCGACTGTTGGCCGAAGCTAAACAAGCCGCAATTGAACTGGCGGAGAACGGTTATACGCAACCCAAACCGCGTAAAGACATTAAAGTGCAGGGGAAAACCGGTATTGCCTTATTTAAAGCAGGTATCACGGCCATGCGTATGGGTAACTACATTTCCGACCACGACGTGAAAATCGCCGATAAACTGGCTTACGTTATTTGTGGAGGTGATTTAAGCAGTCCCCAAACTGTTTCGGAGCAGTACCTTCTCGATCTGGAGCGTGAAGCGTTCCTGTCGTTAACGGGAGAGAAGAAAACCTTGGAGCGTATTCAAAGCCTGTTGACGGGCGGTAAGGCGTTACGGAATTAAGAAGCTAGATTATATAATATACGGTGGGACAAGGCAAGCCTGTTATCCCACCGTATTTTTTTTGGCTTCTTCTGCCTGACTTTCCTTGCGAGCATTTAGGTAGCCTTTGATGACCGTGAAAGTCGTAACGGCCAGAAAGAAAATGATGATGTACTGCACATAATCGACGATCCAGGGGAAGCGATCCCCGAAGAAGAACCCCCCACCCACTAGGACCAGCACCCAAATAGCGGCCCCGATCACATTATAGCTCATAAAAAACTGGAAGGGCATATGAATCAGCCCAGCCAGCAATGGAGCAAAAGTGCGTACAACGGGTAAAAAACGAGAGATAATCAGGGCGCTATTGCCGTATCGAACAAAAGCATCCCGCGTGTTATCGATGTATTTCTGCTTGAAAAACAGCGAATCTGGTCGGTCTTTAATCCTGGCCCCAAAATAATAGCCCGTCAGATAACCAGTCAATGATCCTAGCACAGCCGCGCCAAAAATACAGACGAGTAGGAGCCATAATGGTACATTCAGCAGCTTTGTACCGGCAAACACACCTGAGAGGAACAACAGATAATCGCCCGGCAGAAAGAAGCCAAAGAAGAATCCGTTTTCGATGAAAACGATAAGCGTAATCACGATTAATCCACCCGTCCGAATAATCTCTTCGGAGTTAAGTAGGTATCTGAAAAATTCGGTTATCTGATCCATAATTAAAGAGTGAAAGAGCGAAGGGGTCTCAGGCCACTCTTTCACTCTTTAAGTCCGTACCGGCGGCCCGGTTTCGTTCATTATATAAACTCCGCCAGCTCCAGCCAACGGTCCGATTTTTCGGCGATGGTTTGGTCAAGTTCTTCAATTTCCCGCGCCCAGGCCGTTAACTGTTCGTGGTGGCCTCCGCTGTTGAGTAGACTCACCACGTCGGCTTTCCGTTGCTCCAGCGACTCGATTTCTTTTTCGAGCGTTTCGTATTCCCGGACTTCCTTGAATGATAATTTCTTTTTACTGCCATTCGCCGTATTCGCTCCCGAAGAAACCGTTGGGACAGGTGTTTGGTTCTTCGGCGCTTCCGGACGAGTTGGCTCGACTTTCTTTGTGGGCTGACTATCCCGCCATTCGCGGTAGTCGGTATAGTTGCCCGGAAAATCCCGAACTTTTCCTTCTCCTTCTAATACAAAAACATGTTCAACGAGCCGGTCCATGAAATAACGATCGTGGGTAACGATCAGAACGCAACCCGAGAAGTTAAGCAGGAAATCTTCCAGTACATTTAGCGTCGTGATATCAAGGTCGTTAGTCGGCTCGTCCAGAATCAGAAAATTCGGATTCTGCACTAGTACCAACAATAATTGCAACCGCCGTTTTTCGCCCCCGCTTAGCTTCGATACATAATCGTATTGTTTCTGGCGATTGAACAGAAACCGACTCAGTAGTTGCGTAGCTGTAACAGTATCGCCGTTAGCAAGCTTCATTACTTCAGCCACATCCTGCACCACGTCAATTACTCGCTGATTCTCGGGTAAATCCAATTCGGTTTGTGTGTAATAACCAAACTTTACCGTACCACCTGTGGTAATCTTGCCCGAATCCGGACGGAGTTCACCTGTTAGCATATTCATGAGCGTCGTTTTGCCCATGCCGTTTTTACCGATCAGACCTACGCGGTCCTGCCGCTTGAAGGTGTAAGTAAAATGATCGAGCAGGACTTTCTCGCCAAAACGTTTGCTCAGGTTTTCAACTTCCAGAATCTTGCTACCTAGTCGGGACATTCGCAGGTTCAGATCCAGTTCACCGTCGTTGCGCTTACCACTCGTTTTCTCCTTTAGATCCTCGAAAGCATCAATCCGGTATTGGGCTTTGGTGCCTCGTGCTTTCGGTTGTCGGCGCATCCACTCCAACTCGCGCCGGAACGTGTTACGGTCTTTGGCTAGTTCAGCGGCTGCGGCTGTTTCGCGCTCATCTTTCTTTTCCAGAAAATACGCGTAATTGCCTTTATAAGTAAAGAGCTGCCCATTATCCAGTTCGGCAATCTGATTGCAAACCCGATCCAGAAAATAGCGGTCGTGGGAGACCATCAGCAGCGTACCATTGTTCGTATTGAGGTGATTTTCGAGATATTCGATAGCTTCCAGATCGAGGTGGTTGGTCGGCTCGTCTAGAATCAGCAAGTCAGGATTTTGAATCAGCACTCGCGCCAATGCAACCCGTTTGCGTTGGCCACCCGACAACGAACTGACTGGCTGCGTTACATCCTGAATACCTAATTCACCCAGCATCTGCCGAATCTGGGCTTCATAATCCCAGGCCTCTAATTTTTCCATCTCCGACATGGCTCGTTCAAGCGCAGCATGATCGTCGTGGGTTAGTGCGTGTTCGTAAGCCCGGACGGCATCGAGTTGGGCACTTTCTCCCGCCAGCACTTCCTCTATTACCGTTAAGGCATTGTTGAGGTCGGGCTGCTGGTCAAGGTAGCCGACGCTGATATCTTTACGCTGGCTGACAACGCCAGCATCAGGTGGCATAGCTCCAGCCAGAATAGATAGCAAGGTTGTTTTGCCGGAACCGTTCGCTCCAACTATGGCTACTTTATCGCCCCGATTGATGCCAAACGTCAGGTTTTGAAACAGAATGCGGTCGCCGTAGGACTTGGTTAAATTTTCCGCTGAGAGGTAATTCATAAAAAAATAATAAGCTCGCTAACAGAATCTAGTGAGGAGGCAAAAGAATCAAGTCCAGGTGATTAATACGTTCAAATGCATTATCACCAGTAACAAGCGGTAAACCCGTAATAAGAGCCGATGCTGCTACAATTGAATCCATCAGTCTCATACGAGTTACTCGTTGAATTTTGGTAGCTTCAGTTTTTACTTGTAGGGTTAACTCAACGATAATACAATCGTGCAGTAAACTTTTTATAATTCTGCGTTGATCAACTAGCTGGTTGGGCTTGCACTGCATTTCAGTTTGCCAGCGTACTTATGGACGTCTAATTTTTTAGTAGACTTCAATTGCTGGAGTTGCTTTGCAAGCTCTTCTTTGGTCGTCGCTTTACTAAGTTTAATGGTCATGCTGTCAGAATATACCTAGAAAAAGAAAAACTCTACAATCACAAAGATACAACAAAGCAATCGTTCGTACTTTTACTGCGCAAGCCTGTTTCCTCATACTGTTAACCAAAAATGTCTCCTAAACATCTCCTGACGATTATTGCCTTACTAACTGGAACGGTCGTTTTGACAAAGGCTCAAACTATTACCGACTTCAAATCCTACACACAGGTAATTCCGGGTAGCAATCAGGTTTACGATATGGTGGCTATTCCGGGCGGGAAATTTCAGATGGGTAGCCCAGCCACCGAAAAAGGTCGCCAAGCAGATGAAGGGCCGCAGCATAGTGTACAAATCGAGCCATTTTACATAGGCAAGTACGAAGTAACTTGGGATTTGTATGATCTGTTCGCCTTCACGAACATGGAGAAGGAAATGGCGGCTAAATATAAAGAACTAGATGCTAACTTGGCGAAAACGGATGCCACGACACGGCCTAGTCCACCATACGTAGACATGTCATTTGGTATGGGTAGGGCGGGTTATCCGGCCATTAATGTGACGCAGTATGCGGCTATCAAATTCTGCGCCTGGCTCTACGCGAAAACCGGTGTTTTTTACCGACTACCCACCGAAGCTGAATGGGAGTATGCTTGTCGGGCAAATACAACGACGCCGTATTCTTTCGGAGCTGATGTCAAAAAATTGGGCGAATATGCGGTCTTCAATGGCAACAGCGACGGCGCTTATAAAAAAGTCGGTACAAAAAAGCCTAACGCATTCGGTCTCTACGATATGCACGGCAACGTGATGGAATGGACTCAGGATCAATACATTGCCGATTATTATCAACAAGTCGCCAGTGGCAAAGTAAAAGAACCCTATGCACCAACTAAAACGCTGTACCCAAATTCGGTGCGGGGTGGTTCCTGGGATGATGCCCCTGAAGTGCTACGGTCAGCGGCTCGTACGCCATCAGCACCAGCCTGGAAAGTAATCGATCCGCAGAGCCCTAAATCTGACTGGTGGCTAACCTCAGCTTCTTTTCTCGGTTTCCGTATCGTACGGCCCGCCAAAACCCCCAGCGAAGCTGATATCAAAGCGTACTACGATATCAAACCGATTAAGGATTATTAAAAAGAATGATGAATTATAAAGGATGACTGATGACCGTAGACAAGCTATCATTCATCATCCAGAGATGGTTTTTCTTCTCCTCGGTGCTAATCTTGGTGATCGTATAGCTACGTTGCAAGCTGCTGTTAATTTGGTTACAGAGCGCGTGGGGACAGTAGTTCTCCAATCGGGATTGTATGAAACGGCACCTTGGGGCGGTATAGACCAACCGGCTTTTCTGAATCAGGTATTAGCCGTTGAAACTACCCTTGATCCGGAAGCAGTGCTGACTCAAACGCAGACTATTGAGCAGGAACTCGGTCGCGTTCGACTTGAAAAATGGGGCGCACGGCTGATCGATATTGATATTCTCTATTACGATAGCCTCATTTTACAGAAGTCTAGCCTTACAATTCCGCATCCGTATTTGCATCAGCGCCGGTTCACGCTTGTACCACTCGCTGAAATTGCGCCAACTTTTGTGCATCCTATTTTTCAGAAGACAACGTTGGAATTGCTAGCGGAATGTATGGATCAAGGGGAGGTTACATCACTCTAATTGTCGGAAATCAGCTTAATAGTATACCTGCTGGTATCCCCAGTTCTTTGTGGAAGAATTTAGCCATTTCGAGGGTTAACGGCTTGCGTCGATTTAACACCGCTGATACATAGCTTTTGCTACCTACTTTGCCTACAAAATCCTTGTTACGGTAACCGTTTTCCTCCATCTTGAGCCGAATGGCGTCTATAGGGTCGGGAAACGGAATAGGATAATACTCATCTTCGTAAGCTTTAATAAGTAGTAAGGCTACTTGCAATTTTTCGCCATCTGGGCTGTCAAGGGGAGTTTTCTGGTCGAATTGTTCATCAATCCAGGCCATCATTGCATCGTATTCCTGTTCCGTCTTGATCGGTTTTAGTTTCATGATTGTTGATGCTGAATGGTTATTACGTTTATTTTGTGGTACTCAGTGTGCGTGCCGAACCATTTGATCTGGAGAGTTTTATAATCAAATACCATCCATACAGCTAGTCGATATTTATTCCCCATAATATTAAAAACTACCCGATCGTCAGCAACAATACTTGCAGAGCCGTAAACAGTTTTCAATTCATTAAAATTAGCGAATTCGCATTCTTGCCATTCTGCATACCACTGTTTCAAAGCATTTGCTGCCGCCGGATATTGTTTGCAATAGTTTAGCAAGGTTCGTCTTGCTATAATGTTGAATATGCTGTTGCTAATAGAAGTTTACTCATGGTGGACAAATATAGAGAACTTTAAGTGTCTACAACCAATAATTGTAATATGATAACCATGTAAGAATTTTTAATTTTCTAAAAACTTCGACCCTACGCTGAAAATATAGTACCTTTGCGCTCAGTTTGTTATCATTTTCTTAAAAACAATCCCTATTATGTCTGCCATGCTTGACACCGTACGTTTGTTAGCTGATCGCATCAACGCACTGGAAGAGTCATCCACGCTGGGAATGACCAAAAAAGCCCGGGAACTGGCCGCGCAGGGTCATAAAGTAATTAGCCTGAGCGTTGGAGAGCCCGATTTTAAAACGCCACAGCACATTTGTGAAGCGGCTAAAAAGGCCATTGATGATGGTTTTCACGGCTATTCGCCTGTTGCTGGCTATCCTGACCTTCGCAAGGCCATTGCCGATAAGTTCAAGCGCGACAATAATATTGATTGGAAACCTGAAAATATTGTGGTTTCGACGGGTGCTAAGCACTCGCTGGCTAATGTTATTCAAGTACTGATTAATCCAGGTGATGAAGTCGTTATTTTCTCACCATACTGGGTTAGTTATTCTGAAATGGTCAAGTTGGCCGAAGGTAAAGCCGTCGTTGTTGATGGGTCGTTTGAAAACAATTTCAAAGTGACCCCAGAGCAGTTTGAAGCCGCTATTACGGACCGGACTAAAATTGTAATGTATGCCTCGCCTAATAACCCAACCGGCTCTATTTATTCCGAAACTGAACTACGCGCTATTGCTGAGGTCGTTGCCCGCCACGAAAACATCTATGTGCTGGCTGACGAGATTTACGAATACATCAACTTCACGCCCGAAGGTCACTTCAGTATTGGTTCAATTCCGGAAATTGCTGACCGCGTTATTACCGTGAACGGTGTAGCGAAAGGTTACGCCATGACGGGTTGGCGGATCGGCTACATTGGTGCCGCTAAATGGATTGCGGAAGGGGTAGAAAAATTACAAGGCCAGGTTACCTCGGGCACGAACTCTATCGCTCAGAAAGCCGCCGTGGCAGCAATCAATGGTCCTTTGGAACCCTCGAAGGAAATGGCGCAGGCTTATCACCGTCGTCGTGATTTAGTGGTGAAATTACTGAAAGAAGTCCCCGGTTTCCGTACTAATGTGCCGGAGGGCGCTTTCTATGCGTTCCCCGATATCAGCTACTATTACGGTAAATCGGACGGTACAACGACTATTGAAAACTCCGACGATTTTGCTTCGTGGTTACTTAATAAATCGTATGTTGCTACAGTGGCCGGTTCAGGATTCGGAGCACCAGATTGTTTACGTATTTCTACGGCTGCATCAGATGAATCGCTGGCAGAGGCTGTACAACGGATTAAAGATGCAGTAGCAATATTGAAGTAACAAACTAATAAATAATAGTTAACTAAAATCGCCGGTCGAAAAACATCAGATTGATAATTACTGATGTCTTCCGACCGGCGATTTTATTTTTCGCAATATTGGTGTTTTAAAAACTTACCTCTGGCACCATAATTGACATAGTTGAGTAGGATATGTAAGTAACAATAAGTTGTACGTTTCTTAGGATATTTAGCTATAATCTACCCTACAAACCTTTTGAAGCCTGTCAAGTTTTGTACTAAAACCAGGTAAATTTCAAATATGGCAGGAATAAACGGGTATAGATTGACGCAAATATTGTTTTATTACCTAAATGGCCGTAGATTTAACTAATACATTAATCCGCTGAGGCAATGAGAAATGTTCGTCTTTACATGATCTTTCAATGGGTATTCTTCCTGCCCATCATTTTACCTTTGTGCCTTGTCTATGGAGCAATACGTGGAGCTATGCAAATGGCCGAACGAGTAATGGATCAATTAGTGGCTGATGTGCTGTCAAAAGGTGAAACACATCCTACGCACATAAATTAATTTCTCTGCGCTTTAGCCACTCCTAAGCTGTGTTTGCAAAGCAAGACTGGCGTGGCGTACTCGTGTGCTTGCGGAGACAATCCTTACTCGAACACATTGTCCAGATTCTTGTCTTTATATTGCTCATCGTCCAATTCCAGAAATTCCTCCCAGAACGGATCATTCGGTAAACCCGCTTTGCAAATAATTGGCCGGTCCGGTGCGCCAGGTTGTTTAACTGGATGGACGAAATAAAGACGACGAGCGTGTAAATAGATCTTCTTATCGGCTACAGCCCGATCATATCCATACTTAACATCTCCCCGAATCGGACAGCCTATGTGCGCCAATTGTGACCTGATCTGATGCGGTCGCCCAGTAATTGGATTTACTTCCAGTAAATAGTGCTCATTGATTTTGCCTAAAACTCGGTACGATAGCTCGGCTTTCTGCGAGTTGGGCGCTTCATAATCGTAGACCGTTACCTGGTTTTTCTGCTCATCTTTAATAAGCCAGTTCACCAATTTATCAGCATCTTTAGGCGGCTTTCTCCGAACGATTGCCCAGTAGGTTTTCTGAACCTGCCGCTTCCGGAATATTTCGTTCATCCGTTCCAGCGCTTTTGAGGTACGGGCAAACACAACCAACCCACTTACGGGTCGGTCGATGCGGTGAACCAGACCCAGAAACACTTCGCCAGGTTTGTTGTATTTCTCCTTGATGTAATCTTTCAGCAAGTCCAGTAACGTAACATCGCCAGTACGGTCACCTTGTACTAGAACGCCTGGTTCTTTATTGACTATAAGCAGGTGATTATCTTCGAAAACCACCTGAAATGGTTTCTTCTTCATAAGTAAGTGCAGGTAAATTCCCGCCATATTAGGCAAAAATGCGGGTTTCAACCCGCACTATCTGTTAACTCAATACGCTTCTTTCGCGTTCGGGAAATCGTTGGCTTTTACATCATCCACGTAATGAGCGATGGCCTGAGTCATTACCGTGTGTAGGTCGGCGTACCGGCGTAGGAAACGCGGTTTAAATTCGTTAGTGATGCCGAGTAAGTCGTGAAGAACTAAAATCTGCCCATCCGCGTCAGGGCCGGCTCCGATACCAATAGTGGGAATATTCAGACTTTTCGAAACAGTTTTAGTCAGGGCGGCCGGAATTTTCTCCAGCACTAATCCGAAGCAACCAACGTCCTGGAGCATGTGGGCGTCGTCCATAAGCTTCTGCGCTTCAGCTTCTTCTTTGGCGCGAACGGCATAGGTGCCAAATTTATAAATGGATTGGGGTGTTAGGCCAAGATGCCCCATAACGGGAACGCCTGCGCTCAGCACTCGAGTGATAGATTCCTTTATCTCTAGTCCACCTTCCATTTTCACCGCGTGTGCGCCCGACTCTTTCATAATCCGAATGGCCGATCGCAGCGCTTCCGATGAATTTCCCTGATAAGACCCAAATGGTAAATCAACAACAACCAAGGCCCGTTTAACCCCCCGAACCACCGAGGTAGCATGATAAATCATCTGGTCGAGGGTAATAGGTAGCGTCGTTTCGTGGCCCGCCATGACATTCGAAGCCGAATCGCCTACCAAAATTAGTTCTACACCAGCCGAGTCGACTACCCGCGCCAAGGAGTAATCATATGCTGTCAGAGCTGAAATCTTTTCGCCCTTGTTTTTCAGCTCCTGGATGGTATGGGTAGTAACGCGCTTGATATCGGGATTGTGAACAGACATTTTCAGTGAGCAGTTAGCAGCCAGCAGTGATCAGTGAATAGTCTGGCCGTAGATTATTCGGAGCAAAAGTACAGCTTTCGTAAGCATATACTGTTACGACTCTGTGTCGAAACTGCTCGCTGCGTTTAGCGTGGTGTCAGCCACGACTCAGGATTGAGTTTGGTGAATTCCTTCCAGATTTGAAACTGGATTTCGGAAACGCCATTTTTGTCGGTGGCGACGGTACCTATGGATTCCCGGGCTTTTACGCGCTGGCCTGAGTGGACTGACACGTTTTTGAGTTTGGCGTATACTGTAAAGTAATCACCATGCTGAATGGCCACCACGTTATTCATACCAGGCATGTTGGTTACGTCCTGCACAATGCCATCGTACACAGCGCGGACGCCTTCTCCTGCATTCGTTTGGATGTCAACACCTTGGTTTTCGACGTAAATACCTTTTAGGACAGGGTGGGGCTTACGACCGAAACGATCTGAAATAAAGCCACGGGAAACGGGCCAGGGCAAATGATTACGAGCGGCCGTAAACGACGATGCCAGGGCGGTTTCTTCATCGTTAAGATTATTATTTCGTCGTTCGTCAGGTTTACGGGCAGTTGGTTCGGGCTCTGCAGCTTTCTCTATTTTCGCTACATCGGCAGGAGCCGGTTTTTCACCAGCTTTTTCGGCCGCGGCAATGGCGTCCTCGGCTCGCTTCCGTTCGGCGGCTCGGCGGGCGGCTTCCAGTTTAGCGACTCGCTCACGCTCGGCTCGTTCGCGGGCTTCCCGTTCTGCCCGCTCTTTAGCTTCCCGAACGATGATGCGCGTAATCATGGCTTCAAGCCGTCCGATGGCCCGGCGACTTTCAGCCAATTCAGCTCGAAGTTCGGTCTCTTTCTGGCTTAACTCCTTGACAACCTGATTCTTTTCGTCTTTTAGTGTTTCCAGCTTTTTCGACTCAGCCACTTTCACGGTTAGCGTACCACGCTGCTCCTGTCGTTTACGCTGTGTGGCCTGCTGCTTACCCTGCAACATGGTTTGCACATTATTCATTTGCCGAACCTGACTTTGCCGGGCGTCGGAATACTGGCGCAAATAACGGTAGCGGGCGACGAGCTGATTGAAATTATCGGAAGCGAACAGAAAGCCTAGTGGATTAACCTGTTGTCGGCGTTTATCCGCTGCATAAACCATAGAGCCATATTCTTCCTTAAGCTTGTTTAGGTCGCGCGTGAGGGTGTTACTGGCTTGCTTTAACTCTGTAATCTCCGTCTCGGTTAACCGAATATCTTTGTTCAGTAGGCCAATTTGCTGTGATTGCGTCTGGATTTGCTGATTAAGTGCCTTTAACTGGCCTAAGCCTACCTGCTTCTCCGAGGCTGTTTGGTTTAGAATCGTTCGGATCTGTCCCATTTTCTCCAGATTCTGCCTTTTCTCTTTCTCCAGCGCCTGTCGATTACGTTGGGTTTGCTGTGCCAACACAGGCGTAATTAGCCACGCCAGTATCAGTACTACTAAACTGGTAGCAAACCGTCGATGAAATGATAAGGAAGACAGTAGTGAAGGATACATAAGTATTTTAACCAACGAATTGACCTATGGCCGACGGCCATAACTAGCCGGGATATTAAAAGGAAAGCCCGGGTTTTTGTCAACTAGCTCAACTTTATTATGCTTGATACGCAATAAGGTCTGATAAAATTGTCCATCAGGCTTTGCGTAATCGAGTGTTACGAGGCTGGTATAAGGAAATAAGAAATTGTTCAGCGATGTAAAATCTTCATAGTCGAGCCGGAGCGTATTTTTAGTAGGCTGCTCAGTTAACATCAGTTTTTTTAGTTTTCGGTCTTCGCCGATGTAGTTTTCAACCAGTACTTTACCTTCGCTCTGGCGTAATAATAAGTAATCACGCTCATTTTTGATTTTCTGAGCGGGTCGTTTTGGGAGTGGCAGGTTACCAACGATAAGCGCCTGTAATAACTCGAAGTTCATATCAAAGTTGAACCGGCGACTCAGGGTCGGGAAGTCATAGACGGTGTACTCCTTATGAATTTTATCAATGATCGTAATCGAGTCGCGACTGATCTCTCCCCGAACAGCTTCGATGCCTAATTTAGAAACTGATAGCCAGATCAAGCTGTCTTTCCGAACCCGGATGGTCACGTTCGCATTGTCGATATCCTGTTCAGGGCTTTTAAACGAAATTTTTGATTTGGCAGTCAGGTAACGAAAATCGATTTCGGCCACATTAGCGCGAGCCTCCTCAATGCCGGGTCGATTTGGACGGGTGGCAGTTGTTGTTGAATCTTTCGAAGGTGCTGGCGGAGTAACTTTTGCAACGCTGGAATCGACTGGGGTCGTATTTGGAACGGGATTAGCGGTCGTATTGCTGTGTGACAGGCGCTGCCGTCGACAACCCCCTGCGATTAACAGGAAAGAAAAGAATAGAGCAAGCAGTATATGTTTGTTCATTGGGGTGATTCATGATTTAAAGCTTATGGTGTTTAGTTAATTAATAACAGCTAACCGTAAACTTTAAACCGTAACTCGTTTATAACTTTCCAGAAGAGATTTTCTTATCCAGATCTGCGTTAGTCCCACCTTTTGCTTTAGCTTGTTTCCACTGTTCCAGCGCTTTATCGGGTTGACCAAGCTGGAAAAGCACATCGCCATAGTGTTCGATAATGGTAGCACTCACATTCGTCGTGTCGGTCAACGCTTTTTCCAGGTATTGTTTTGCTTTGGCGTAATCCTTCGATACATATAGAACCCAGGCGTACGTGTCCAGATAAGTAGCATTAGTCGGATGGCGCTCCACTAGCTTCTGCGCCAGTTGAACGGCTCTTGGCAGGTTTTCTTTCCGAAGCGAGAGAAAATAGCTGTAATTATTCAGCACATGATCGTTCAACGGGTCGACTTTTAGGACTGCCTCGTAGGCTTCATCTGATTTAGCGTGATCACCCAGCCCATTGTAAGCGTCGCCTAGTTGACCATCGATGCCTTTTTTCAGTTCACTATTGGACGTAGCCGCCAGTAATTTCTTACTTTCTTCCAACGCATCGACTGCCTGCTGGTATTTCCGCTTAAACAAATTAGCTGAGCCGTTAGAATACCAGAATAATCCCTGCGTGGGGAAAACTTCCAGTGCTTGCCCGGAGTGGGCTAGCAAACTATCGACCTGATTTAACTCACCATCGAGTTGCAACAAGGCTCCCCAAACTTCATAAATTGACCCGTCGAGTCTGGCCGCTTTAGCGTAAGCATCACGCGCTTCGGTCTTTTTGCCCTGTTGCATCAGCAGATCGGCAAGCATTACCTGTGCTTTAGGGTCATTCGGGGAAGTTTTGGCTAGCCCCTGCGCCATTTTTAGGGCATCCTGCTGAGCAGCCGGATTCTCACCCGTCATACCCACGTAACTCGACAACACTCTGGCTTTTAAACCCGCTTCTAGATTAGGACTAGCTAAGACTTGATTTAACTCTTTCGTAACACGGGCCATGTCGCCCTTTTTACGGTAAATATCTGCTAGCAGAACGTGGGCCTGCGGTAGGTCAGCATTGAGTTTGAGCGCCCGGTCAATCCAGGTAATGGCCTGGTCGCTTCGGTCATTAGCAATGAGCAATTCAGCACCTTCCAATAGATAATCAGGGTCGCCAGGTTCGGATGCTACTAGCTTCTCAGCTTCTTCAACCGCCTTATCTATTTTGTTCTGTTTGAGGTAAATACGTTGCTTCTGCCGGGTTATCTCCTCGTTAAGCCCCAGTTCTCGCTCAACCCGATTGTAAGCCTCTAACGCTTTATCGGGTTTCTCGTCGAACAAATAAATAGCAGCCAGCTCAACGCCGTACTCAGCATTAGCCGCGCCTTTTTTCAATAAGGCTTCGTAGAGTTCTTCGGCTTCGCTGTAGCGTTTCTGTTTTACATAGAGCTCACCCAATAACAATGAGTAAAAGCTATTGCTGGCGTCGGCGTTGTGGGCCTTAACCGCGTGAGGAATAGCCTCGGCAACTTTGCCAGTCTTTAGCAGCGCATTGGCGAGAGAGTATTGAGCAGCCGCGTTCGCGGGATTTTTTTGTAAAACCTTCTCAAACTGAGTAATAGCCCGCGCTGGCTCGTCCGTCATCAGGTAACGCATACCTTCCGTGAACTGTGTTTCTTCTTCAATACGTGTCGTGGTTGTCGCGCCGGCTTTGGCTAACGCTGTATCGGCCTGCGCCGATTTTTCGCGCCGACGTTGCGCCGAAAGTGGCGTTAAACTAGTCCACAACACCAGTCCGAAACAGCCAATCCATCCAATCAGGTATCGGTTATGGCAAAGATTATATCTTGTATTCATGCTGATCAGCGTATCGAGAAGGTTCTTTCCCTAGAAAACGTGGTCTGCCTTGTCTCTATTGCAGTTTCGACGGGACTAAAGCCCCTCAGACAAAGGTAGTTTAAAATCATGGAATGAAAGTTAACCAATTAATCTGTGAACATGTCCATGATTTGTGGTTTTATACCATGACAGCGGGGTAATTCATCACCGTACGTTATTTAACAAAATCAGGATTAATTAATGGAAACTTTGTATACAGCCACGGTCAGTAACGTTGGCGGACGCGAAGGCGACGTAAAATCGCTTGACGGAATTTTGGAATTAAATGTAAAACGGCCCGTTGAAATGCATGGCGAAGGTGGTGCGGCTAACCCGGAAATGTTATTTGCCGCAGCGTATAGCTCGTGCTATAACGGGGCGCTGATGGCCGTTGCCGAACGGCGTAAGATTATTCTGCCGGAGCATGCTGTTGAAGTGAGTATTTCGCTCAATAAAGATGGCAACAATATGTTTCTGTCGGGCAAGATTACGGTGAAGGCTCCGCACATGGACCACGATCAATTACAACAACTGGCCGAGAGCGCCCATGCTGTTTGCCCTTACTCGAAAGCCGTGAAGGGCAATATGGATATGAAAATTGAGGTATTGGTATAATGTGGCATAGGGGCATGGGGTAAATATATAATCAAGATTTACCCCATGCCCCTATGCCCAATCCTAACTCACCGTATCATACACCTGCACACGCTGCCAGAGATGCGCGCATTCATCCACAAATTTTAAGTGGATGGGGTGTGATTGATACGTATCGTGGGCGGCTTTATCGGCGAAGACAAACGTGATCGAAAAATCGTATGAGTGGTCGATGACGGGTCGGCGGGTGTCGGCCGGAGTACCGATGTAAGCCGCTGAAATTTCGTTAACTCCTTTAAGTGATTCGAGACCAGCGCGCAGTGCCTGGTGGTCGTCCTGGCTTTCGGGGTGGTGAAGCCAGAAAAAAACGGTATGAACGAACATAGGGTTTATGGTTTACAGTTTTTGGCGGTGCGAAACTACCATAAACCGTAAACCAAAAACTATAAACCGCTTAACTAAATTTCTCTAACTGCTTTACCAGTACCGCAAAATCCTTTGGATAAGGAGCCACAAACGTTTGCTCTTCACCATTTAGCAGCGTAAACGTTAGAGAGTGTGCATGCAAAGCAACCCGCTGGATCAGAGGTAATTCTTCAGTACCTTCTTTGAGATTGAATTTTCGCTTTAGATCGGACAAATAAACAGGCTCTCCGCCGTAAGTCGGATCATTGACAATAGGCGCTTTCAGACACATCAGGTGGACCCGAATCTGGTGCATCCGGCCTGTAATAGGCATACATTCAACAAGCGTTGTTGTCCGGTAAGCCTGTAAGGTATTGAAAATCGTTTCGGCTACTTTGCCTTTCTCGCGGTCAATCCGAACGGCAGTTCCGTCTTTGATGGGCGCAATAGGTAAGTAGACTGAGATTCCATCGAAGTCGTGTACGCCATTCGTAACGGCGTGGTAGCGTTTCGTAACCTCCCGGTGTTCAAATTGCATCGCCAGATGCCGGTACGCTTCCGGATTTTTAGCAATGGCCAAAGCCCCCGACGTTTCTTTGTCCAGGCGGTGACCTAACTGAGCATCCGGATGGTACGCTTTCGCCATGCGCACAATACTCTGCGCCCGGTCGTTTGTCCGCTCATCCAGCGATGCCAGATGCGGTGGCTTGTTGATCAGTATATAATCCTCATTCTCAAAAAGAATAAGGTCTTCAAAAGCTAGTTTCATTAGTACTTAACTTAGTCGTCAGTCAATAGTCGCCAGTCAATTAAGTACTCTCAGTTGACAGCGACTTAAGAGAAACACAAAAAGCCTCCTCCCGATCGGAAGAGGCTCTGGAATAAAATTCTTTGAGCGATTACGCTACCAGCGTACCGCGTTCAGCTGCTCTGCGAATAGTAGCTTCCAGACCATTTTTGTTGATGGTCTTAATTGCCGATGTTGCTACTTTCAGCGTGATCCATTCACCCGTCGATTCAACGAAGAACCGCTTCTTTTGCAGGTTGGGATAAAATTTACGCTTGGTTTTATTATTAGCGTGAGAAACATTGTTTCCCGAGCGTGTGCGTTTTCCTGTGATCTGACAAACTCTGGCCATTACCGTACTCGTTTTCCGTATGAGGGCGCAAAATTCGCTAATTAATTCATAATCTGCAACTCAATCCCGCTTTTTTTTGAATCCATAGGGGCAATGGCGACAACCGTTCTGGCAACAATGACCCCGTTTGAGGTGATAGCGTGCCGTGAAAACCACATATCCTTCCGGAGTATAATAATAGTCTTCGTCGTCTAGATTGGGTATTCGGGGCCTAGGTGGGTGAGCTGGCATGATTTTGGGGTCTGCCTGAATACATGTATTTTTGAGTGAAACGGAGGCTTCTGTCAATAGGTTGCAAAGCACTGACTTAGCCTTCTCAAAAAAATCATGGTTTAACTTCTTTCTCTGTCAGCTATGGAAACGATTCTGCCTATTTCCGCTACCGACCAGGCGATGCAACTGGAATGGAACTACGGTGCCCATAATTACCATCCTGTTCCGGTGGTACTGACACGGGGCGAAGGAGTTTTTGTGTGGGATGTTGAAGAGAAGCGATATTTTGATTTTTTATCAGCTTATAGCGCTGTTAGTCAAGGGCATTGCCATCCGCGAATTATTAACGCTATGATTCAGCAGGCCCAACGGTTAACGCTTACGTCGCGGGCATTTTACAATGATAAGACCGGCATTTGCGAGAAATACCTCTGCGATTACTTCGGATATGATAAGGCACTGATGATGAATTCGGGTGCCGAAGGGGGGGAAACCGCGCTGAAGCTGACTCGTAAATGGGCCTACAAAGTCAAAGGAATCCCGCAGAATCAGGCCAAAACCGTATATGCGGCCGGTAACTTCTGGGGACGAACGCTGGCCGCCATTTCCTCATCGACAGACCCAAGCAGTACAAACGATTTCGGACCACTTTTACCAGGTTATATTGTAATTCCCTATAACGATCTAAACGCGCTGGAAGATACCTTCAAAAGCGATCCTAATATTGCGGGCTTCATGGTTGAGCCGATTCAGGGGGAAGCGGGTGTTGTAGTGCCCGATGAGGGCTACCTGCGTGGTGTTCGCGAGTTATGTACCAAATACCACGTACTTTTCATTGCCGATGAGGTGCAGACAGGTATTGGACGGACAGGTAAGCGCGTGGCCTGCGATTATGAAAACGTTAAACCCGATTTGCTAATATTAGGTAAAGCGCTCTCGGGTGGAACAATGCCCGTTTCAGCAGTGCTAACCTCCAATGAAGTGATGCTAACCATTAAGCCGGGTGAACATGGTAGTACATATGGCGGAAATCCGTTAGCCTGTGCCGTAACGATAGAAGCGTTACAAGTCGTTGAGGATGAAAAACTGGCCGATAACGCGATAGCCATGGGCGAGGTTTTCCGGGCACGCATGACAGCGCTTAGCCAGAAAACAGACCTGGTTAAATCCGTACGAGGTAGGGGACTGCTCAATGCTATTGTGATTCAGGAACGCACCGACTTAGGATCAGAAACCGCCTGGGAAATATGTCTGAAATTAAAAGATAACGGTCTATTGACTAAGCCAACTCACGGCGATAAAATTCGTTTCGCTCCCCCATTAGTCATCAACGAGGACCAAATGCATGAAGCGTGTGATATAATCGAGAAGACGATACTGGAGTTTTGAGGTAAAATGCAAAAGCGGGGATTCCATCAATGAAATCCCCGCTTTTGCATTTTATTTTTTATTCACCTCGGGCTCCGTTAGATTCATACATTGTTCCGCCGGGCGTTGGCTGGCCATTTTTGAAACTGGCCACTAACCGGCTACCGTCTGCGAAGTAGTAAGTGCCTTTGCCGTTGGGGACGTTGTTCTGGAACCAACCGGCGTATTTATCGCCATTGCGGTAGAAATATACACCGTAATCGGAGCGAAGGTTGTCACGGAAGTTGCCTTTGTATTTGACTTTACCATCCGCATAATACTCAGTTCCTTCACCATGCTTATCGCCTTCCTCAAATTCGCCGGCATATCGTTCGCGGGTTGGGTATAAAAATACACCGGTGCCATCTTCGCAGTCGCCCGAAATACAACCGACTCTTGCCGGAGCATTAGACCGCACCGCTGGTGAACTTGGTGCTACAACTGGCCGACTTGCTACGGTTGGCGTGTTGTTAGTCACAATCGGTTTAGGTGCGGCCGCAACGGGCGCATTCACGACTACCCGACTTTTGGGATACATGGCTTCTGCTTCCATCCAGCCTTTACGGATGGCTTCAATACGAGCAGGTTTCGCTGGATGTGTCGATGTAGCATACGTATTTCCCAACGTCCTTACTGCGACGCTCGCTTCCTCCAGTGACGCACCTAACTGGTGCATTACAAAACCAGAAAAGCGATCAGCTTCGATTTCTTTCAGCGGCTGACCTCCTTTGCCGTCGATGGTATGTCCTTGCAGATGATGGCCAATCTCATGCGCCATAATGCTGATGGCCGACCAGTCGGTTTCGGTTTCATCCTCGATATTTTGCATGAAGGCCGCGTCGTAAATGATAAACCGCTGTCCCTGGAGTACGGTGGCGAAACAGTTGGACGTGTTGGAACACTCCATAATCTTGAAATTACGCATTAAGCCAATAGGCCGTAAAATTCGGTCGACAACCTTTTCGGCGTGACCGTTGGAGACAGCGCCTGCATTAGCACAATTAACCTGCGGGTTAACTGTTCCGCCGGTATAATTACAGATAAAGGCACCAGCGCCGAAAGGTCGTGCCGGACTGGCCGTTTGCGCAGCTAATGGGTTTGCAAGAACTGCACTAAGTAGTAGAATGGGGACAGATAAAGCCGCTTTCACAGGCATAACCGAAGTGGGTTAATCGTTCAACACGGCTCAATAACGAAGGAAAGCAGACGCGGATTGTGATTCTCGTAAAACAATGCAATTGACTTCCGTTAATGATCATATTTTATAACGATTTGGCTATCTGTTCAGGGCAATAGTTACTAAATTGCCGGTTAGTAATAGCCTACATATTTTAGTACCTTATGCGCCCCTTAATCGATATTGTTAATCAAATTCATGCGCTTGAAAAGCGGGCAGAAAAGGATATCCAATCAGGGCCTCTTTATACTCGTCACCTCCAACGAATCCGGCAGTCTCTAACTGAGTTAGGCATTACTTATCACAGTCCCGAAGGGGAACGTTATACCGAAACCCGCACCGATATAGAAGCCAATTTGGTGGGTGACGCGACTAATAATCCAACCATTACTCAGGTTATTAAGCCTATCGTTATGCAGCACGGTCAGATTGTGCAGGCAGGCATTGTTATTGTCGAAGGCGAGTAACCTATATATCCATATCATGCAAACAATCAATTTTGGGATTGATCTGGGCACTACTAATTCGTTAATTGCCCGATTTACTGGTAAGCAGGCTGAAGTATTTAAGAATCCTGTTGGCCTGAAAGAGAGCCTGCCAAGTTGTGTAGCGTTTCGGAAAGAGCGCACTTTGGTTGGTGATAAGGCCCGGGAGTGGCTGCTGAAAGATCCTCTAAATGTATTTGCCAGTTTTAAACGCAAAATGGGTACCAGCGAAACGTATTTTATACCATCGCGTAATGAACAAATTACACCGATCAATCTGTCGGCACTGGTACTGAAAGAGCTTAAAAACTTTGTCCATACTGGCGAAACGCTACAGAGTGTTGTCATTACGATTCCGGCCAGCTTCGATACCGTACAAAGCAATGCAACTAAACAGGCTGGTCTGGAAGCTGGCTTTAGCGAAGTTGTCTTACTACAGGAGCCTATTGCGGCCTCGTTAGCTTATTTCAACCAGCATACGGTGAACAAAGAAAGCGGGAAATGGCTGGTTTATGACCTTGGTGGGGGAACATTCGACGTTGCTCTTATCGGTATTGATAATAACGAAATGCGCGTACTCGACCATCAGGGGGATAATTACCTGGGCGGCATTGACTTTGACCATAGTCTGGTGATGGAGCTATTGGTACCGCAGTTGGTTCAGCAGACGGGTTTGGTCGATCTGGCTAATCAACTACTGACGCGAAAAGGCTATTTTGAGAAGCTATATTACATCTTATTGCTCAAAGCGGAAGAAGCAAAGAAGGAGCTTACTACGAAACCAACCGCTGAAATTGAATTGACGATCGACAGGTCAGATGACGATGAGATAGACATTATCCTGACCATCAGCCGCGATGAATTCAACGCCGTCATCCGTGACCGAGTCAATGAGACAATCGCGATGCTGGAGACGATTATCGTTCGTAATAACTTAAGAATCGCCGATATCACGGAAATCGTGCTAGTGGGCGGAAGTACCTACATTCCTTATGTTAGAAGTACAATTGCCGAACGAACAGGAATACGCGTCAACACCGATGCCGATCCGACAACGGCTGTGGCTATCGGAGCTGCTTACTACGCCGGCAGTACGCCCGCTCGTTTGACTAGCGTCGCAAGTGAACCGTTGGTTAAGTCGTCTGAGCAGATACAGATTCAGACGGGGTATAGTAAAACCACGAAGGATCTCGAGGAGTACATATCGGCCAGCGTACTAAATTTTCGGGAAGGTATTTCGTATCGCATTACTCGAACCGATGGCGGGTTCGATACCAGCCTGCGACCGCTTACTGAGCGCTTTGGCGACTTTGTGAGTTTGTTGCCTGATCGCGTTAATACGTTCACGATCAGTCTGTTCAATGTGTACAATAATCCGGTGTCAGTACAGGCCGAGCCCATTACGATTACACAGGGGCTGTTTAGTTTGTATGGCCAGCCATTGCCTGAGGATATCTGTCTTGAAATAGATGATCTAACCAATAATGCTACTCGTTGTGAACAGGTTTTCGCTCGCAACAGTGTGTTGCCGTTAACCCGTACAATCTATCGTGAATTGAGCCGCACCATTCGCAAAGGGTCAGATGAAAGCCTGATTATCAACCTACTGGAAGGCGATGCCACTCAGCACCCGAGTACGAATAAAAATATTGGTGTTATTGAAGTACGAGCAACAGATTTACCTACCGATCTAATAAAGGGCTCCGATGTGGAACTGAAAATTACCATGAGTGAATCTCGCGATGTTTCGGTGAGTATTCACTTGGGTATGACCGATCAGCAGTTTGACGAGGTATTTAGCCCAACAGAGCGGTATGTAAGCCTGGTTAAATTACGTGACGAAATTACTGAATTACGAGGGCAAATTAGTCTGGACCTGGACAAGGCAATTCAGCAGGAGGAATACGAGACAGCCGCCCGGATTCAGGAATTAGCTGATCGTGCCAGGGCATTGTATAATCAGGCGAAGGCGCTCCAGTCTAATACGCTGACCGACGAAAAATATCAGCTTGACGAAGCCAAACGAAAATTGGCTCGTGAGCTTTATGCGAATGGAGTAGTCAGTAATCGGGTTCTGCGGACGAAGGAGCGTTATTATAATTTGATGAATCAGTTGGAATCGTGGGCTGCAACCTTGCAGGAAGTATCCCCAACTGTAAGGCAGGAAATTCAGTCGCTTAAAGCAGCCGAACCAGAGGCTATGCGTGGCAACAATTATATGCGTGTAGAAGCTCACTACGCTAAATGCAGCCGCCTGTATAATAACACAATCCTTTATACCCCCACGCTGCTGGTCCACTTTTTTCATATATACTCCAGCCTTAGAACTGAGGAGTATACGGATTATGCGAAAGCGCAGGTTGAGATCAAGCGGGGCGAGAAAGCATTGGATAGGCAGAATCACGACGAACTCCGAAGTGTGTTGCTAAATCTGCTTAGTCTGACCAAAAACAGCGATGTAGTTGAAACCAGAATCAAAGGCACTGGCTTAGGTTAACAGTTCTCGACTATGGCCTACAAATCGCCCCTATATCTGCTGGATAGCCTGCACTTACAACCCGACGAATTAACGCCGGATGGCTTGGTTCGACTGCGAAAAAAACTGATTGCCGAGTTCAATCTCTCGGCGGGGGTAACTATTACTGTTGGAGATAAGCAATATACCAAAGACGAGGCCCTGAAAGCTATCGACCGCCTTAAGGATAGCGATCATTTGAGTGAACACGCTATTATTTTTCGGGATAAAGCGCTGTTGGGCTGGCTCGAAAATCCGATTAGTGAACCTTTTCCGGCAAAATCGATAAGTGAACAACGCTGGAGCGGTCGCCCAACTGATTTTTTTTATTCAGTTCTGGCCGAAGCGTTGCTGAAGCACTGTTCCTGGTGGCTGAGTAAACGAAAATTTGGATTACTCAAAGAACCACTAGCGGTTGCGTTTGCTCTGCCAGTTGCGCTACAGGATGATCTGTTAACGATGATTTATGAGCAGCTAGAAAACGTAGTGGCTACGCTCGAAGCAGCTATCGAACAGCCACATCATGGACACGACCATGCCGCGTTTAGCTTCATAATTTATGACGATTGGCCTGATTTTCTGAATAGTTTACCCAGTGGCACCTTCTGGGGTGTCATTAATGATTTCTGTATAAATGCCATAAATTATACCGTTTCTATTCAGCACGACCAGCGGCAATTCGCTTATGAAATTACGCATCAATTAATACGCACGAACTGTGATGAAGGTCTTAAAACAACCATTCAAAGCAACTACGTTATTTACAGAACGAATTATTACAAACCCAGTACGGCAGAAGCCAGTTCGCCAAATTACTGGCGAATTGGTTGGGTAATTATTATTCTGCTTAAGCTGGCTTATACGTGCAGTAGCTATTGATACATTATTTAAACACCTGCTTGCCTACTTTTCCTTTATCGCCCACTGCGTAACAAACGCCTTTAACGCAGCCTACCGAATGAAACCCGTCGGTATCGAGTTGTTGCCAGGTTTGCCCCTGATCAGCGGATAAATTGCTGCCCGAAGGGCCTACCAACAGCAATCGATCATCAGGAAGTAAAGCAATTGCTTCTTTCAAACCCGATGGCTCGACTGGGGCAACGGCCTGCCATGTTTGGCCACCATCGCGGGTTATGGCAACGTTCTGCTTAGGCTGCTCTTTCTGTTTGTAGGTAGCACTAACGACCATCCCAACTTTCTCGCTGAAAAACTGCATACCAACGAGACCCGCCATTTCACCACCGGTTAGGGGCGTAGGGCTAACCGCCCAGGTTTTTCCCCGATCATTGGAGCGAAAAACGCGGCCATAAGGACTACCTCCGGAAGCAATCCATACATGACGTTTGCCCTGTACAATCAGGTTGGTACCACTAGCAGCAAAAGCGGCTTCATTCGGTTCCATCTGGGGGAGCGCAATAGGAGGAACCGGCTGCCAGGTTTTGCCAGCGTCATCAGTAGTCAGCATAAACCAGCGACCATCGACTGGATCGCTTACCACGATGCCGTGCTGCTTATCCCAGAAGTCCATGCTATCGAAGAAAACCCCTTTTTGCTGGGTCTGATAAAGCAACGTCCAGGTTTGGCCGCCGTTGGTGGTTTTGTAAATACGAGCTTGGCCTTTTTCGGCCAGACCAGCGCTCATGAGGTAAGCAGTCTGATTATCAATAGCCTTTACGTCACGGAAGTCGCAGTTGTGAGCGTCAGGTACAGTGCCGGTTTGCCAGGTTTTACCTCCGTCAGACGTGCGTACGAACGTACCTTTGGTGCCACCAATCCAGACCACTTCGGGGCTAGCCACACTAACCGAGCGGAAGCTGGCATCAGTGCCTACGACCTGCGGTTGCCACTGAGCAGCAAGGGGAAAGCTAAGAGCCAGACAGCCCAGCAGGTTTAGAATAGCTTGTTTCATCAGATCATAATTTACCGCAAAATGGCAAATTTACTGGAGAAAGCCAGCTCATGGATCTGACTATATACTGTCAACATTAAGGCGTTCTGCTAGTTGAAACAGGTGCTGTTTTCTGAATTTCGGCCTTAAGGCGCGTGATCTCCTGGCTCTGGCTATCCGATTTGAAATAATAATAAAGGCCAAGAATCAGAAAGATTTTGGACAGGACAAACACCGCAATGAAAGCCGGGCGCCAGAGTTTATGAACCCGAATGTGCGTATCGTCGACCTCGACTTTTACGTAGGAGTGCTCGTTTGACTGAGGTTCGTTCCAGGCTGGATCAGCATGCTTTTGAGACGGCTCTCGCCATTTCCGGATTTCAGTATTGCTGATCTGGAGTTCAATAGCCTCCCGAATGCCGGGTGGGGGCGGCACTGCGTTGCGCAGGAAATAAGATTCCATATCGGCTTCGAGTTCGTTCAACTCTGCCAATATACTCGCGTCTGTAGTCAGAAGCTGCTGCACTTCCTCTCGCTCTTTTTCTGTAGTTATGCCTAACAGATACGCTTCCAGAATGCCGGTTTTCAAATATTGATAGGTCTTCAAGACGAACGAAGTTGCTTAAAGTAGGTATGAATAAATCTCAGAACGTTTGTTTGTGATACTTGCAGTTTCTTAGCCACATCCTCAACTGTGTATCCCTGACGGAACGACAAATCAAAAACGAGCTTTTCAACTTCCGTAGTGTTGGTCATATCAGACGTGATATTCCCTTGATGCAAATCGAGCGAAGCAGCTCTGGCTGCCAGTGCTTTAATCCGTGCTAACCGAATAATTTCCCCCGCAGTGTGTGACGAAACTCCCCACTGTGACTTTAATTCTGATGAAGCAAACAAATCAATCAACACCTCCTGCGCCAACTCAGGTTCCGGAATAATTGTTAAAATAACTCCGTATGCCATCGATCCATACCGATCATACAAAGTTAACGGGTTTGCGCCATTGGTAATTTCTCCAGAAGTATATTGTCTTCCTATTCCTAGTTGTTCCATTACACCATTAATCTGGTAAGCAAGTATAGCTATCTACACCAGCAATTAATACAAATAAAGATTATGTATGTGATCTAGTAGATGGTATCACTTATGGTATACGACCTGCAATTTATTTAAAATAATGGAAATTGTCGAACTAAAATGTATAAAAAATTAAACAAATCTTCAGCTTAGTAGTTAATCCTCTCTTAAGTCAAAATTTTAGGTAATTTCTACTATTCATATTGTTCTCGAATGCTGTCAGTCAGGAGTTGATATAGGGTTGAAAGTTTAGGCTGAGTGGCTAATAGACTCAAATGATTTCTGATCGTAGTCAGATCACCCCGCCGGGCAGGACCTGTCTGTACATCAGCGGGATTATCCGCAGCCAGCCCTTTCCGAAATGTTTCAGTAATCAAAGGACGAAGCAAGTCAAATTCCAGTCCCTGTTCCGTCGTGAGTTCATAGGCAATACTCAGTAAATGATTGGTAAAATTACAGGCGAAAACTGCGGCTATATGCAGTAGTTGGCGCTCTTCTGATGTGATCAAATAGACAACATCGCTTATTTCCTGGCCTAGAGTAACCAGCGTCTCCTCTGTAGTCTTATCAGACGCTTCAAGGCAAAGAGGAATGGTTTCAAATGGGAGGAAAGACTGACCTCTTGTAAAGGTCTGAAGCGCATAAAAAACGCCCGTTTTTACTGGAACATCACTATAAATCGCCATCCACTGTTCCAGTAATTGAAGTGATTTGCTGCCAGACGTATGTACCAGGATGGCCTGTTCGGGCAAAACCAGCCGGGAGCAGACACTTTCAAGCGCATCATCGGGAACGGCCAGAATAAATAGCTGCGACGGACTGTCGGCAAAGTTTAACTCTGAATGAGGGCGGGCATCGTATAAGTAACTAATCAATTGGCGAGAATGTTGAAGCTGACGACTGTATACTTCATTGATATGATGCCCCGCATTTTCGAGAGCCGGAGCCAGATGCCAGGCCAGGTTGCCAGCACCGATAAACGAAATTTCCATAGCCAATTATAAGCTATTCTGTTGGGATTCGGTCTATTTCAAACAATTAGGACAAACAGCCAATTAACGAATTGGACTTTTCTGGCATGCCTGATAGATCGCTTTGTCAATTTCTGAATTTATCAACGTCTTTTCATCAAATGGAAATTTTAGTACTAATCCTGTATGGGGTAGCCCTACTGTTATTGTTCATATATAATTGTGGGCAACTAAGTCTCATAATAAGATATCTCCTTTCGGAGCGAAAGCGCCGGATAGAGGCCCAGCGAGCTAATGAAGCTATCCCCGACCAATTGCCCCGGGTAACGATTCAGTTACCAGTATACAATGAGCTCTATGTAGTTGAGCGTTTGATTGATGCGGTGGTGCAACTACATTATCCCAAGGCTAAACTTGATATTCAGTTACTTGACGACTCGACGGATGAAACCGTAGCTATTATTGAGGACCGGGTAAAGACGTATCAGCAGCAGGGTTTTGATATCGAACACATCCGCCGACCCGAACGGAGGGGGTTTAAGGCGGGTGCGCTGGCGTATGGGCTCGAACAGGCGAAAGGGGAATTCATTGCCATCTTTGACGCTGATTTTGTCCCAGACCCCGAATTTCTGCTTAAAACCATATCGCACTTCAATGACCCTAAAGTAGGGATTGTACAAACGCGCTGGGAACACCTTAATGAGGACTTTTCGCTCATGACCCAGCTACAGGCATTTGGCCTTAACGCGCATTTTACGATCGAGCAAAGCGGGCGTTGTGCGTCTGGGTTCTTAGCTAATTTCAACGGGACTGGTGGCGTTTGGCGTAAATCGGCGATCCTCGACGCAGGGGGCTGGCAAAGTGATACGCTAACCGAAGACTTGGACTTAAGCTATCGGGCGCAATTGCGCGGCTGGAAGTTTGTTTACCGGGAAGATATCGGTTCACCCGCCGAATTACCTGTGGCGATGAACGCGCTGAAATCGCAGCAGTACCGCTGGATGAAAGGCGCGGCCGAGTGTGCCCGGAAATTATTCCGCAAAGTGCTCCAGACGCCAGGTATATCGCTGTCGATGAAACTGCACGCGTTTTTTCACTTGTTCAGCAGCGCCACATTTATTCTGGTGTTGATTTTAGGGGTGATGAGCGTACCGCTTATCTATATCCGACGGCTGCACCCCGAGTGGGAGTGGGTATTTGTTGTTATCAATATGTTTCAGTTTAACCTGTTGATTTTAATTACGTTTTACGGTATTCCGTTCTGGTTTCTTAAATCGACCCCTAAGGTTAAGCTACTTTGGTATTTCCCCATGTATTCCTCGTTGATGATGGGCTTGTCGTTGCATAACACAATTGCGGTTATCGAAGGTTATGTTGGGCGGAAAACTCCCTTTGTCAGAACGCCTAAGTTTAACGTTAAGGCCGCAACTGATAGCTGGGCCGCCAATAAATATGTCAGCAGACAAATTAGCTGGTTAACAATTGTTGAAGGGCTGTTATCGATCTATTTCCTGGGTGGATTAGCGTTGGCCGTTTATATCCAGGATTTTCGGATGTTTTTTCTGCACATCATGCTTATGATTGGTTTCGGTATGGTTGCCATTTATTCCCTGCTCCAGGCCGCTAATCGTCCGGCGTCTGTGCCAGCTTGATTTGATTAAAACGCCCGTTTAATCAATAGCAAACTGGCTGCTTACACTTTCTTGACTTATTTTGCCAACCGAGTTCGCTCTGATCTCGGTTGGTCTATTTTATATCATATCTAAATCATTACTGCTAGTATGAAGCACAGTTAATGCTTACTTTTGCGCTTGCTTATGTATATCAATAGATTTAGTTCGATTCATACTACCGTTTAAAAAATCTATCGCTTCATTAGACAATTGGCTCGATTTTGGCCGTTTGATAAAAGTGTAAGCCGTACGCTACTATTTCTGAACCCGAAAAGTACCCCCAATGGTGAACCCTTACTTTGTTCACAATTTTATAATTAGTCACAATCTCCTTACTATCAGCAGACTTCTGTTCGACGCGAACAGAGGGTTAATGCTGGTATGCTGGTTGCTTGTCGGGCTGGGTGTAGGTTTCGGTCAAGATCAACCTAAAACACCACCCGTTCGCCGGGGAGCAGCTGCCCGACGGCAGCAGGCAGAAGCTGACTCGGCTCGTGCCGATGCGCGTCGGCGTGCCATTGCCCGTGCTGATTCGGCCCGAAAAGCAGTTCAGGAGCGGACCGATAGCCTTCGGGCGGCTCGCAGCGCGGGACGCCGGGCAACAATTAACTGGCCAGATCGTCGGGCAACCCGGTTCTCGGAAATGCCAGCTAAATCACCCTTTATTCTGCGTGATCCCAAGGGCGTATCAACCGACTTTCGATTAAATCCTGACGGGAGTGTAGCCGTTTCCGAACGGGTCCGAACAGGCGTGTCTTTGTCAGGGGCACCGATGCCGAATAGTGTACAGGGACAAACCGCTACCACCGCACCACCTGCGTCGGGTACAACCGCTCCTGGTCAGCCTGCCCCTGGCTTAGCGTTACCACCATCGCAGTATGGATTGCCTTATCGCCCGGCTGAGACGATTCCATTTTCGACTTATAATCAGCTTCAGGATCAGCGTGTTGCTCAAAGTCTATGGCGCGAATACAGCGCCCAACGCGACGGTCAAAGTGCTATGAGTGGACGGGGGCTAATCCCAAAACTCGAATTACCGCCTGTTATCGATCGATTGTTTGGTGGGAGCCAGGTCGATTTTAAGCCGAATGGATTCGTAACGCTCGATTTTGGTTATCTTTATCAGTTTATTGATAACCCGGTTATTCCCGTTCGGCAGCGTCGAAATGGGAACTTCCTGTTTAACGAGCAAATCAGCATTAACTTCAATGGGAAGGTTGGTGAGAAACTGGGCGTACTGGCCAATTTCGATACGAAGGCCAGCTTTAACTTCGAGAATGCGCTAAAATTAAATTACCGACCTGGCGGAGGATTACCGGCGTTCGGTACGGGGCAGGGATTACCGGGTATGCCAAATTTGCCCGGTGTTCCAAACATGCCCGGCGTTCCAGGCGTAGGTAATAACACACCTGGTTTACCTCAGTTTACACCTCAAAACGAGAGTATTTTACAAGGCCTCGAAGTGGGTAATATCAGTTGGGCCGTAAACAGTCAATTGATTCCGGGGGTGCAAAACCTGTTTGGGATTAAGACCCAGCTTCGTTTCGGTAAACTGAACGCAACCCTGGTTGCTTCGCAGCAGCGGTCTCGTAAGCAGGAAATCGTATTGCGGGGCGGTACATCGAACCGACCGTTTGAAATTCGGGCTGATCAGTACGACGAAAATCGACACTTCTTTTTGTCGCAGTTTTTCCGGTCTAACTACGAAGCTTCGTTGAAAACGCTGCCGCAGGTAACATCGGGTGTAAACGTGACGCGTATTGAGGTATACGTTACCAACCGAACCAACACCACCGAATCACTGCGGAATATCGCTGGTTTCCAGGATCTTGGCGAAGGAAATCCTTATAGTCAGAACAACCCAACTATACAACCGTTTTCGCGTAACAACCGGACGCCAACCGCCAACGATGCTAACGGCCTTTTTGGTAAGCTGACAGCTAATCAGGCTAACCCTTTTCGGCAGGTCGATCAAACAAACGACGTATTGACGGGGCAGTATCAACTGGCGAAAGGAACAGATTATGATCTGTTACGTGGCGCAAAGCGACTGACTGACCGCGAATATAAACTTCAGCCAGAACTAGGCTACATTTCGCTGGTTACCCCCCTGCGAAACGACGAAATTCTGGCGGTTGCTTACGAATACACGTATCAGGGCCGACGCTACAAAGTGGGTGAATTAACCGAAGATTATCAGTCCCGGCGTGATAATGAAGTGCTGGTGCTGAAACTGCTGAAATCGGCTACGTTGCGCAACAACCTCCAGTTGCCGATGTGGAACCTGATGATGAAAAACATCTATTCGCTCAATTCGGCGCAGATTACACGGCAGGGATTTCAATTGCGGATTATTTACAAAGACGACTTAACTGGTATCGACAACCCGAACTTGCAGGAAGGTCGCCGGACGCAGAATCGCCCACTGGTGCAACTGTTTGGCATGGATCGACTTAACCAGCAGTTAGACGCTCAGCCGGATGGTAACTTCGATTATGTCGAGAACATTACCATCGATAGCCGATATGGAAAAATCATTTTCCCTGTATTGGAGCCGTTTGGGTCGTATCTAAACAATCAGTTTGATGCTGACGAGGATGGGCTTAAGGCTAAGTACGTCTTTAATCAACTATACAGAACAACGCTGGCCGACGCGCAGCAGATTGCTGATAAAAACAAGTTTTTCCTGAAAGGCTCGTTCCAGTCGGGCAACGGGGCCGAAGTGCAACTGCCGTATGGAGTTAACCAACAATCGGTGAGTGTAACCGCTGGCGGGGTGCCGCTTGTGGCTGGGGCAGATTATGCGCTCGATGCGACCACCGGTCGGTTGCGAATTATGAATGAGAGCGTAACGAACTCGGGTCGGGAGATTCGGATTAGTTACGAACTGCCAGATTTATTCCAGAACCAGATTCGTACCCTGATCGGCACACGGTTGGATTATGCCATTAACCGCGATGTGAGCATTGGTCTAACAGCCATGCACATGAAAGAGACACCCGCTGGCTATCTGACTCGCGTATCGCTTGGTAATGAGCCTGTTAATAATACGATCGTTGGTTTGAGCGCCAATATCCGTAAAGATGCACCCGGACTAACTCGTCTGCTTGATGCCTTACCCGGTGTGCAAACTAAAGAATTATCGACAGTTCAGTTCAACGGCGAGGTGGCGCAGCTTTTCCCCGGCACGAACCCACGCGCTCGTAACGAAAGCTACCTAGATGACTTTGAAGCCGCCCGCACCATTTTTGATCTGACGCGTCAGCCAACGCGTTGGCGGTTGGGCGCTACGCCACAGCAGTTTCCACAAGGTACTTTTGCCGACCCACTGCCGTATGCGTATAACCGTGCTAAAATTTCGGTTTATTCCGTCGATCCCAGTTTATACACACCCGGTTCATTGGGCGTTGTCTCAAACGTTGATCCTGACGATGCGAATGCGCACGTGTACGAACGGTATTTCTTACCGACCGATCTGTTTCCTGGACGATCGGCGCGTCCGGTGCAGTTGCCCGAAAATATTCTCGACGTAGCGTACTTCCCCAGCGAACGGGGTATGTACAACTATAATACAAACCTGGATGCTAACGGTCGCCTGTCGAATCCAAGAGGAAATTTTGGATCCGTTACACGGGCCATTGCGTCAGATATTGACTTCGATAATGCGAACATCGAGAACGTTACTTTCTGGCTAATGGACCCGTTCGTGGCGGGAGAGGCCGGAAAGATCCGGGGTAGCACTGATCCTAACCAAAACATTAATAACACGACAGGTGGTAAGCTAGTCTTTAACCTGGGTGATATTTCTGAGGATGTTATCAAAGACAGCCGCTACGAATTTGAAAATGGTTTTCCGACCAGCGCCGACACGGCTAACACCCGAATCGGTGGTATTGCTAATACCAACTGGGGAAAAGCACCGACCCAGCAGTTTGTGACAAACGCGTTCCAGAGTGGAGCCCGTGATCGACAGGACATTGGTCTGGATGGTCTGAGCAGCCAGTCAGTTATTCCAGACGGCGTCACATCAGAGCAATCGTTTTTCCAGAATTACCTCACGGCTATTCGGACGCGGGTAACGAATCCAGACGCCCTTTCAGCTATCCAGCAAGACCCATCGGGCGATGACTTTAAGTTTTATCTGGGCGAAGAAGCTGATCAGCAGAAATACATCGTTGCGCGCTACAAGCAGTTTATGGGTATGGAAAATAACTCGCCCGAAAACGTAAGTACAAACCAGTTTCTGACCCCTGCCTCATCAACGTTGCCCGATATTGAGGACCTCAATATTGACAACACTATTAACGACAACGAAGCGTATTACGAGTACGAAATTGATCTGCAACCAGGTAAGCTGGAAGTAGGGCAAAAATACATTGTCGATAAAGTGTCGGTGCCTTCGCCCGGCGCACCGGGTGGTGTTGTGACCTGGTACCAATTCCGGGTTCCGGTACGCGAACCCCTGCGAAAAGTAGGCAGCATTAACGGATTCAAATCGATCCGATTTATGCGGATGTATCTGACCAATTTTGCCGAGCCGGTGGTGCTGCGCTTCGCTCAGTTACAGATGGAAGCAAATCAGTATCGTAAATACACGGGCGATTTGACACAGCGTGGCTTACAGGAAGTACCAGAACCATACGATGCTAATTTTACGGTTTCGACGGTTAACATCGAGGAAAACAGTAGCAGTACTAATTCTGCGCAAGGTGGTAGCAAGTATACGTACTCGGTACCACCAGGCTACGTCCGCGACCGCGATTACACACAGGTTAACACGGTAGAATTGAATGAGCAGTCGATGCGCTTAAGCGTAACCAACCTACGCGATGGCGATTCGCGGGGCGCTTTCCGGAATACCAACTTCAACCTGTTGTTCCGGGAGCGGCTGAAAATGTTCATCCATATGCACAATCCGGATGACGAAAGCGGGCAAGTTTCGGCTTTTGTACGGTTGGGAACAGACTATACAGATAACTATTACGAAATTGAGATTCCGACCCTGATTGCAACCCCTGCGAATACGTCGGATGCCAGTTTAATTTGGCCGACAGGAACGTCGGGCGGATTAGGGGGTAATGATCTGGATATTGCCTTTGAGGAACTGGTTAACCTAAAAGCGAACCGAAATCGACAGCTGACCCGTCAAACTTCGCTTCCGTTCTCAGAAGCGTCGGCGAATGGACGATACCGACTGACGGTAGTCGGAAACCCCGATTTGAGTTCGGTACAGTCGGTTATGATCGGGGTGCGCAACCCCCGAATTATGGGCGATGGTGAACGACCGAAAACGTTTACAATCTGGGTCGACGAACTGCGGGCCAATGGCTACGATCAGCACGCAGGAACAGCAGCTATTGGCGCACTGAACATGAAGCTGGCCGATATTGCTACGGTAACCGCATCAGGGCGAATCACGACCTTTGGCTTTGGGGGTGTGCAGACCCGCATTGGTGAACGGGCTTTAGAAACAACTACAGAACTGGGCTTTTCGTCGGCGGTGTCGCTGGATAAATTTCTGCCCGCCAATTGGGGACTCCGGATTCCACTTTACCTCAGCTACGATCACCGAAATATAGACCCGCATTTCGATCCGCTAGACCCTGATGTGCCGCTGGAAACGTCTATTTCGACAAAGCCTGAATCGCAACGTGATGCCTATCGTCAGTTAGTACAGGATAATACGACGCGTCGGGGCTATAACTTCTCAAATGTCAGAAAGATAAAAACGAATCCGAACGCGAAATCGCACTTCTGGGATATTGAGAACTTTGCGTTTACGTACGCCTTCAACGACATAAAACAGACAAATATTCTGACCCAGGAATACCTGCAACGGCAAAACCGGGGCGGCATTGCGTATACGTACAGTGCTCAGCCAAAACCTTTTGAACCGTTCCGGAACGTGGCTTCTTTTGAGGCACCGTACCTGCGCTGGCTCAAAGATTTTAACCTAACGCTGTTGCCGTCATTGGTGTCTATCCGGACGGATATGGATCGGAGTTTTATTAAAACACAGCTTCGCTCCTCCGACTTGACGACCAACGGAATCGTACCGCAGTTTGAAAAATACTTCCTGTTTAATCGCTATTACGACCTGACCTGGAACCTCACCCGTAGTCTGGTCGTGACGTACCACGCTCAGGCAAATGCTGTCATTGACGAGCCAGCAGGTGACATTGATACGCAGGCCAAGCGCGATTCGATTCTCAACAGCATTAAGCATCTGGGCCGGATGAAAAACTTTGTGCAGGACATTCGGGCTACATACCGATTGCCGCTGGACAAAATTCCGCTGCTCGACTGGATTGCCGCCGATGCAGTGTATGGAGTAGGATATCAGTTCCAGGCTAATTCATTTGGTATTGTCGATTCGCTAGGGGTACCGTTCGGAAATATTTTGCGTAATAGCCGCGAAGAAGGGATTACGGGCCGGGTTGATTTAATTCGGTTGTATAACAAAATTCGGTATTTACGCTTCGCCAATACACCTTCCCCAATCCGGAAAAATTTTGCCCGGAATCCAGGTGATATTGAGGATATCGTTCGAGGGGAAAGCAAAATACTCAAAAACTTCACGCGGGCACTGCTGACGGTTCGGGGTATTAACTTCTCTTACACCCGGCAGGAATCTACCATTCTGCCCGGGTTTCTGCCAACCCCTAAATTCTTTGGGTTAAGTTCTGAGAATGCCCCTGGTTTAGGTTTTGTGCTGGGAAGTCAAGACCATAATATTGCTTACACCGCGGCTCAGAAAGGCTGGCTCTCACCGAGTACGGTGCTAAATACGCCGTTTCAGCAAAACCTAACCAAGAAATTTACGGCCAGTACGACCCTAGAGCCGTTTAAAGATTTCCGAATGGTTGTAAACTGGCGTCTTGACCGCACCGATGCTTACCAGGAGTATTTCCGGCCAGGATCGGCGGGTGGACCGTTCGAGACGTTTTCTGCGGTGCGTAACGGGCAATTCAGTATGTCATTCTGGTCGTTCCGGACCGCATTTATCGGGCTGCGCAAAGACAATACCTCGCCCATTTTTGACCGCTTCGAAAGTTATCGGGAGTACTTTATCAACAAGCTAACTGCTGCTAATAGCGAGAAAAGTGGTACCTACACCAGAACATCACAAGATGTTCTGATTCCGGCTTTCTTTGCTGCCTACAGTGGGCAGCCAGTTGAGAAAGCTCAGTTATCACCATTCTATAATTTCCCACTTCCCAACTGGCAGGTAACCTATAATGGTATGTCGGGCCTTGGATTTATTCGGAAGAGATTCAGCGCCTTTACCATTAATCATAGTTATACATCAACGTATAGCGTTGGGAATTTTATTTCCAATCTGGATTATACGGCCGCTTACGTAAACCTGGCGGTGCAGGGGTATCCAATGTCTACGGCCGTTAACCAGTTTGGGCAATTTGTGCCGGTATTTGCCATGAGTACCATTACCATGTCGGAGAAGTTTGCGCCGATGATAGGTGTTCAGTTCCAGACGAAGAACCGAATTAGCGGTCAGTTAGCCTATAACCAGAGCCGCGATGTAGCGTTGAATTTATCGAACGCGCAGGTGGCTGAGCTCTCGAACAAGGACTTAACAGCTTCGATTGGTTTTACACGGCAGAATGTCCGGATTCCGTTCCGCATTAATGGGGCCTACAAGCGGCTCAAAAACGACCTGACCTTCTCTTGCAATCTGACCTTCCGAGATACCCGGGCGATCCAGCGTAAATTAGACGCTGAACAGATTATCACAGCCGGAAACGTGAACTTCCAGTTACGTCCGCAAATCAGCTACATCGTCAGCCGCCGGTTGAATTTCAACCTCTATTTCGACCGTACGTTCAACGATCCGCTCGTTTCCAACTCCTTCCGCCGGGCCACTACTTCCGGTGGAGTGCAGGTGAAATTTAACCTGGCTGAGTAATCGCTTAGTTAACAGATGCTGGTAAGCAAACTGATTGGTTAATCTTTTTCTAATGAATTCCTGACCAACAATCCAACCAATTGCCGGTTGAACATAGAAAATCCAAACAAAACGCATGATGAATTACAATCCGCTCGGAAATACAGGGGTGCTGGTTTCCGAAATTTGTCTTGGTACGATGACGTTCGGTGGGGAAGGCCACTGGAAAGCAATGGGCGAACTCCAACAGAGCGCGGTCAATGAGATCGTGAAAACCGCCATTGAAAGTGGAATTAACTTCATCGATACGGCTAACGTGTATTCATTTGGTCAGTCGGAGTCGTTGACCGGTCAGTCGATAAAGGAACTTGGTCTATCACGGCACGATCTGATTATTGCGACCAAAGTGCGTGGGCGCATGGGCGAAGGCAAAAATCAGGTGGGCTTGGGGCGTTTGCAGATTATGCAGCAACTGGAAGGAAGTCTGAAGCGCCTGCAAACCGATTATGTTGACCTATACCAGATTCACGGATTTGACCCGTTGACGCCGTTAGAAGAAACGATGCGCGGTCTGGAAGACGTAGTCAGAAGTGGTAAAGTGCGCTACATTGGCTGCTCGAATCTGGCGGCCTGGCAGGTGATGAAAGCCAATGGCATTGCCGATAAATACGGCTGGAGCAAGTTCATCTCGACCCAAAACTATTACTCCATCGCCGGACGTGATCTTGAGGCTGAGATCGTACCAATGGTGCAGGATCAGCAAATGGCTATTCTGCCGTGGAGTCCATTAGCGGGTGGTTTTCTCTCAGGCAAATACACCCGTGAAAATACACCTGACGACGATTCACGTCGAACGAAGTTCGATTTCCCACCGGTCAATCAGGAACGTGCTTATGACATCATCGATGTTATGAAGCGGATTGGCGACGATCACGGCGTATCAGTGGCCCGAATTGCGCTGGCGTGGGTGCTGGCTCAACCCGGTATAACAAGCGTTATCATCGGTGCTAAAAATACAGATCAGTTGACGGATAATATTAAGGCGACAGAAATCAGTCTGACAACCGAGCAACTGGACCAACTTAACGAGGTAAGTGCCGTGCCTCAACCCTACCCGCAATGGATGATTGAGCGGCAGGGCCGTGACCGGATGGCGCCTGCTAATTTTGCGCCCAGCGCATCGGTTGTCGTTCGGTAGTCTGCGATACTGTTTGCAAATCCGGCGCGGTCTACCGTATTTTGTGACTAGCATTATTAAACCTCTACAATGAATTTTCCTGCAGAACTGAGTTATACGGAGGATCACGAGTGGATTCGGATCGAAGACGACGGAACGGCCGTGGTTGGAATTACGGAATTCGCACAGCATGAACTGGGCGATATCATTTACGTGGATATTAATACCGTGGGCCAGTCGCTAGCGAAAGGTGAGGTATTTGGAGCAGTTGAAGCCGTAAAAACCGTATCGGATCTGTTTTTGCCGATCGAAGGTGAAATCCTGGAAGTAAACCCAGCCGTTGAGAAAAAGCCCGAATTGCTTAATAGCGATCCCTATGGCGAAGGCTGGATTATTAAAGTAAAACCTGCCGATGCAAGCCAACAGGACGGTCTGTTAACGGCCGAAGCCTATCAGGAATTGGTAGGTGCCTAATTGATTTAACGAGATAATAGAAGGCTCCGTAAGGGGCCTTTTTTATGAACTTTACGGCTCCATACCATCCGTTGAGCCATCTAACTGCCCATGCAACTTCTAATTCGGTCTGCCCGTATTATAGACCCTGCCTCACCGTTCGATGGACAACAACTTGATATTCTGGTTGATAACGGTCTGATTCATAAAATAGGTCTGAATATAGCGGCTGAGGATAGTACCCGTGTCATTGAAGTGGATAACCTGCATGTATCGCCCGGCTGGTTCGATATGCGGGTGTTGGCGCAGGACCCTGGTTATGAACATAAGGAAGATCTGACAAGCGTGTGTCAGGCTGCGGCTGCGGGTGGTTTTACGGATATTGCCGTCCTTCCGAATACAAAACCGGTTGTCGATGATAAAGGAACGCTGGGATACGTTCGGCGAATGGGCGAAGGGCAACCTGCATGGGTTCATGTGATAGCTGCCGTAACGAAAAAAGCGGCTGGTGAGGATTTTACGGAGATGCTCGATCTGCATCATGCCGGAGCCATTGCCTTTTCAGATGGGCAGCACCCTATCCAAAACCCAGATTTATTACTTAAAACGCTGCAATACTTACAACCAATCAATGGACTACTGATTAATCGGCCGGAAGAAACGCTGCTGACTCGGTTTGGTCAGATGCACGAAGGTATTCAAAGTACCTTACTAGGTTTGAAAGGGATGCCTGCGTTAGCCGAAGAGTTGATAATCGAACGCGATTTACGGCTTCTGGAGTACGTAGTAGGAGCAGAGGTAGGGGAAAAGGGTCTATCGAGTTCTGCCCTCCACTTCTCCACCATTTCATCTGCTCGCTCCGTTGAGCTGATTCGGCAGGCGAAGGCGCAGAGAATGCCGGTAAGTTGTGATGTGGCGGTTCATCAACTTGTTTTTGATGATTCGGCGCTCGCCGGCTTCGATACGAATCTGAAAGTAAGTCCGCCTTTCCGGTTGGCGAGTGATGTAACCGCTCTATGGGCAGGGCTTGCTGATGGTACAATTGATGCCATTGTCTCGGATCATACGCCCCAGGACGCCGAAAGCAAAAATCTAGAATTCGATCTGGCTGAGTTTGGAGTTACGGGATTGGAAACGGTTTTTTCTGCGTTAATAACACATAATCGGGATTTGCCGCTAGACGTTTTACTCGATAAGCTAACTATCCGACCTAGGCAAATTCTGCGGCTACCATCGGTTTGTATCGAAGAAAATCAGACAGCCAGTCTAACGCTTTTCGATCCCGCTGGTTCCTGGACGTATAGCCGGACTCGCTCGAAATCAAAGAATTCGCCGTTTCTGGGTCAAACGCTTACTGGCCGCGTGGTCGGTACGGTGCATCAGGGGCGGTTTTATCAGAACACATGAAATCTATACTTGCGTATTTTAATCACCCGTTGTTGAAGTTCCCCTTACTGGCCGGACTTATCACGGGCGTTTTGTGTTTTTTCTATTTCCTGGCTTTATACGCCATGGACGTTCCCCCGCTAGGAAACGTCCGTGTTCTGGATTTTGGCATCCACATTATTATGATGGTGGCTACGATCTGGTATTATCGGAAAACAATAGGCCATGGTCGGTTGCATTTGTGGGAAGGCTTAACCATTGGTTATGTGCTCAATACGATAGCTGCGCTGGTGAGTGGCTGGCTTGTCTATCTGTTTGTTACGCAGATTGATCCCGGCGTATTTGCGGAGTATGTAGTCAATTCCAAAAAACTGTTGCTGGACGGTAAGAAACAGATTACCGATCAGTTCGGGCCGGAAACGTTCAATGATCAATGGTCAAAAGTAAGTACCATGCAGCCTTCCGTACTTTTGCCCGATGAACTCACCAAGAAAACAGCGCTGGCTGTGCTGCCGGTACTAATTATTTCACTACTATTCCGGAAACAGGATTACAGCGTAATGCAGTAAAACAGATATTTTATGGAAGAACAATTCCCGCCAACTCCCGCCCGTGTTGCCCTGAAATGGGGATTGATATTGGGTATTGCTACAATCGTTTATTCCGTCATTCTGTTCATGACCGATAATATCGGTAATCGAGAACTGGGTTTTATTTCCTATGCGCTTATTATTGTTGGGATTATCTTAGCGATGCGTGAATTCCGGGGGGTAAACGCAGGCTATATGACCTATGGAGAGGGGTTAACGGTAGGAACGCTTACGGCAGCGATTTCGGGCTTACTGGGTAGTTTGTTTTCCGTGTTTTATACAACTGTCATCGACACTGGTTTTATGGAACGCATGATGGAGAAAACACGCGAACAACTGGAGGAACAGGGTAAAATGTCTGATGAGCAAATCGATCAATCGATTGAAATAATGCAGAAATTTCAGACGCCGGGATTACTATTTATATTCGGCCTTCTCGGGACTGTGTTAATGGGGCTACTTTTTTCGTTGATTATAGCAGCATTCATGCGCCGTAATAAAGCCAATCCGTTCGACTAAAACCAACCAGCCCCCTTATGCTGGCTATTTTTCGCAAAGAAATCAACCAATTTTTTTCCTCGCCCATTGCGTACATTATTATGGCTGTGTTTCTGACAGCCATCGGGTTGCTGCTATGGGTATTTCCTGATACGAGCTTGCTGGAAAATGGCTATGCCGATATGGGGACGTTTTTTAACCTGACGCCCTATGTCATGCTATTTCTGGTGCCGGCTATCACTATGCGTTCCATCGCGGACGAAGTACGAGCTGGTACACTTGAATGGCTATTAACCAAGCCTGTTAGTCGCTGGGGCGTGGTAGGGGGGAAGTTTTTGGCAAGTTGGTTACTGGTAATTTTGACTTTACTGCCGACGCTGCTTTATTACATTACCCTTTATCAACTTGGTTCACCCGTTGGTAATATTGACTCGGCGGGCGTGTTTGGGTCGTACATTGGACTGGCCTTACTAGCGGGTGTCTTTGTTGCCATTGGCCTATGGGCATCGTCGCTCAATGATAATCAGGTTGTTGCGTTCGTACTTGGCGTATTTTTCTGTTTTCTGCTTTATGTTGGTCTGAATGCGCTGGCGGGCTTATCGCTGTTTGGAAACTTATCCTATTATCTTTCCCTGTTCGCACTTGATGAGCAGTATCGATCGCTCGGCCGGGGTGTTATTGACTCTCGCAATGTTGTTTATCTGTTGAGCCTGCTTTTTATATTTCTCCTCCTTACGGTTAATCGACTAAAACAATGAGCAGAACGGTTATGAACCGGGCAACTTTACTCTATTATGCTGCTATTGGCTGGACTATTACTATGTTCATCGGCTGTTCGTTGCCAGGCGAAGAACTCCCCGATATGTCAGGTGGCCGGGACAAGTGGTTGCACATCATAATTTTTGTAGGCTTCGGGTTGCTTTGGCGATTAACTGGCCGATCGGCCTGGTGGGTAATTATCGCTGGAACGCTATACGGAATACTAATTGAAATATGGCAGGCACTTATGCCCCTTGGCCGCTCGGGTGATGTCTACGATGCGATTGGGGACACAGTTGGTACACTAATAGGGGTCTTGCTAGCCTGGGGCGTTAAGAAGGTCATAAACGTATAAGTCCGATGGCTTGCTAGTGATAATAAAAAAGCCCCTTCGAATTGAAAGGGCTTAACTAACATTTACAACCAACACACTATTTAAGGGCTGTTGATCGGGGAACACCCGTACATTTGACGCTGATAATTTTATAAGCCTGTACATACCCCAGTTCACCTGAGCGACTTAAGTCCACACAAGCATTTGATTCATCACCTGAGTCGTAGCGAATAATACCACGCAGATAATACGCTTCCGCATGGCGCGGATTCAATTTAAGCGTGCTGTTGCAATCAATCAGGGAGCCTTTCTGATCACCCAGCGACGAGCGAACCATTGACCGGATAAAGTATGCTTCAGCATTCGTCGGATTTAGTTCAACGGCCCGGTTCAGATCCTGTAAAGCGGCTTTGCCTTCACCAGACGAGTTTTTCAGCATACCCCGAACAAGATAAGCATCAGAACGATCATCACCGAGTTCGGCAACTTTGTACCGATCCTGAACGATTGAGCCCAGTAATGGCAACGTACTAGTCGTAATAAAATCGCTGTAGTAGGCTTTGTTCTGACTGGTAACCGAGCCCATTTCGATAGATTTATCAATATCAGCAACGGCGACTTTCGTACCGCCTTTCCGGCTCTTGCAGAAACCCCGGCTAAAGAGCGCCTTATAATGATTCGGGCTTAGCTGTATAGTTTTGTCGAAATCAGCAATGGCGTTGTCAAATTCACCCAGGCGGGTTTTAACCAGACCGCGACGGTAATAGAGCTCAGCTTCGTCTTTGCTTAATTCGATAGCCCGGTTGAAGTCGACCATTGCCGTTTTATAATCTTCCATTTTGAAGCGGGCATAACCGCGACCCGCCAGCGCCTGTGGCTTGTTTGGCGCTTTTTCAAGAGCCAGACTATAATCGGCTAAGGCGCCTTTGTAATCACTCAACTGCATTTTACAGTTACCGCGAGCCGTGAGAACATTCGCGTCATTCGGCGCTAACGTAGCCGCTTTATTAAAATCAGCCAGCGCGCTGTTTGTATAGTTAATCTGCATACGACACAAGCCGCGTTGGTAATACGGAATGGCGTCATTGGGACTTAATTCGATTGCCCGATTGAAATCCTGCATAGCGCCCCGAAAGTCTTCCTGACGCGTGCGGTTAAGACCGCGGTACAGATACGCATTGGCATCACTGGGATTAAGTTCCAGCGCCTGATCAAGATCCAGGTTAGCACCCTGAATGTCGTTCAAACTGATTTTGGCCAGGGCCCGATTGTAGTAGCTGGGAGCATTTTCGGGATTAAGAATAATAGCGGAGGTAAAGGCTTGTAAAGCACCAGGGTAATCCTTAGCGTTACTTTTCTGGACACCCTCGTTAAAGAAATCGACTGCTGTTTGCTGAGCTTTTGCAAGATGAATGGTTAAGCAGCAAATAATAGCCAATACAGTTACGGATAATTTACGCATAAGTAGATTCAAGTTACGTTTAAAAATGAGACTGTTCCTGCAAAACTATAGGTAAAGTCTGTAACTGAACAGCTTATAGGGCGAAAAATCAAAATAATAATTGCAGTATTTACTTAGTAACGCATAATTGTTATATCCAACATGAAAATTATGGCGGATGAGTACACTAACACCAAGTTTATTAATCATTTCTACGGTAGAATTAAAGTATATAATATATAGCTTAAAGTATAGCCGATCGTAGGGCAATTTTGATCTTAATTAAATTCTAACTGCCTAATCAAAGGAGGTTAACGAAAAAATCGCCAATTTGACCCCACAAATCAGCTGATTACGCTATGCATATTGGATTCGTTGGCTTAGGAAAAATGGGGTTTAACCTCGTTAGTAACTTAATAAAGCACGGCCATACTGTTGTTGGCTATGATATTAACGCAACGTTAGTTGAAGAAATAAAGACCGAAGGGGCAGAGGGTGTTAATTCACTTGAAGACCTCTACAAAGCCCTGCCTGAGAAGCGCGTACTGTGGCTGATGATTCCGGCTGGACCATTAGTCGACAATGTTATCGAGCAACTGCTGGCTTTTATGCAACCCGGCGATGTAGTTATTGATGGCGGTAATTCGCATTATAAGGATTCTGTTCGTCGGCATGATTATCTGAAGCAAAAAGGCATCGGTTTCCTTGATTGCGGCACGAGTGGCGGCATCAGCGGAGCACTAAATGGAGCCTGTACGATGGTAGGTGGCGATCCGGATGTAATCGAACCGCTGCATGGTGTGTTCCGGGATATTTCCGTTGAAGATGGTTATCTGTATACGGGCCCTGCTGGCAGTGGACATTTCACGAAAATGGTACATAATGGTATCGAATATGGCATGATGCAGTCCATTGCCGAAGGTTTTGAGGTGTTGGAGAAAAGTCAGTTTCCAATTGATTTTGCAGCCGTTGCTAAAATGTGGGGACATGGTTCGGTTATTCGGGGCTGGCTGATGGACCTGACCCAAAATGCTTTCCAAAAAGATCCCAAGCTTGACGCGATTAAAGGGCGTATGTTCTCATCCGGTGAAGGCAAATGGACACTGGAAACAGCTCTCGATCTGGGGGTACCAACACCAGTCATTGCCCTGTCGCTTATTATGCGATATCGCTCCCTGCAAGACGATACATTCACTGGAAAAGTGGTGGCTGCCCTGCGAAATGAATTTGGCGGGCATGCAGTCGAGAAAAAATAAATTTCCGTCTGATAATTCTGACCAAATAGAGTCGGTTTTTTTTCGTTAATATTACACGAAGGTTCAGGCAGTTTCGATTGTCGTCTATAACGAAGTCGAAACTGCCTGAACCTTTTTTTATACTTTTTAACCTACTGTACTTAATTTATGAAGGTATTGGGCAGCATACAGGACCCTACGTTCACTGGGCGCGATTACAACCGGATCGATCGCTTTTTTCTCCGGTATATTAAAGATGAGCGCGATCTTCCCTTTATTTACCTTACGCTGCGAATCAGTTTTATACTGATTCCCCTAAGTGTCCTGCTGTTCATGCCTTTCGTTACGGGTTGGATATGGTGGACCGTAGCGGCTGCCCATTTTTACGTCAGTAACTTTGTCTTTAAAGGGCCATTTGGCCTGATGCTGCACTGCACGAGCCACCGGCAGTTTTTTAAGTCCGATTACGATTGGATGAACAAATACCTGCCCTGGATTCTGGCTCCCTTCTTCGGCCATACGCCTGAAACTTACTACAGCCACCATATTGGTATGCACCATCCAGAGAATAATCTGGAAGATGACGACAGCAGCACAATGATGTTCCAGCGGGATAACGTCTGGAGTTTTCTGGCTTACTTTGGTCGCTTTTTCGTGGTGGGTGTACGTAACCTGCTGAGCTATCTTCGCGAGAAAAAACGACCTAAACTAGCTACGCGCGCCCTGACCGGCGAGATTATTTTTGGTGTTGTAGCGCTTGTATTGCTTTATGTTAACTGGCCCGCTACGGTGCTGGTATTTCTGTTACCACTTGTTATCTACCGGCTAATTGCCATGATGGGCAACTGGACCCAACACGCATTTGTGGATGCCGACGAGCCGGGTAACGCTTACAAAAACAGCATTACCTGCATTAATGTGAAGTACAACAAAAAGTGCTGGAATGATGGCTACCACATTAGTCACCATGTTCGCCCTGCCATGCACTGGACCGAACATCCTACGTTTTTCCTCAAAACTATCGATAAGTACGCCGTGAATCAGGCTATTATTTTTGATGGTCTAGATTTTCTACAGGTGTTTTTCCTGCTAATGCGTGGCCGCTACGACGTTCTGGCCCAGAACATGGTCAATGTGAACAATATGTTTGCCAGCGAAGATGAGGCTATAGCCCTGCTTCGTTACCGTACGAAGCGGATTGAGGTTCAGGTTGATGAACCAGTTGTGGTGCCCGTACCAGCTATGTAATTGATTTGTTACCTGAGGTCATCTGGTTGTCATTCATTATGAGATTGCTAACTTATAGTGAATGACAACGATTAATTAACTATTCCCGCCATCAACGCGGGCTTCGATAATCTGCTGAATATCAACAGATACACTCGAGAGAAAATCGTAGCCGGTTAGCTTCTCAAGCGCATCCACTGAGGTCAGATAAGCTCGCCAGGGTTTATCGGCTGCCGTTTGCTCGTTTGGAATATTTACTGCAATGATTCGGGTATTCTCCGTAATCTGAAAAGTAGCGTCAGTACCGGTTGGTACAACAATCAGAATTTTCCAGAGAGTAGCCGGAACGGTCAGTTTTCCAGCCGCAATTGAGGTCGCAAAACCATTCTGGCCGGTACCGCCTGTGCCGCTCACACCAGCAATAATATAGATCTCATTACCGTTGCTCATCAGTTGACGCTCATAATCTTCTAAATTTTTCCATACTTCGCGGTTGTTTCGAGGGGCTTGTGGCACGATGTTGGTTAGGAGAAACGTGGCTGCATTATCCTCCGGCGTTATATCGCGATCGTCAGAAGGGCAGAGATGCCCTCGGTCAAAGCCCGTGTTGGTATAATCGCCCGTATGAGCTGCGTACCAGCCTGTCGGTATGAGTGGGTCAGGTCGGAAGTCGTTCGTACGGCGACTGTCGCCTTTCCAGCTTGTGTTCAGGCACCAACTTACCCAGTTGGCAATTCCGCGACTACGATTATAGGACAACACATACTGAGGCTTGGTCATCAAGTAATTGTCAGGATCGTTGGTGGATGCACCACTCGGATTACCAAGTGCGATATTACTGGACCGACTCAGTGCTGCTGAAGTTCCAGTCCCAGACGGTATCGGGCGAGCGGTTCGGCAATTACCAAATAGTATACTCAGGCCGATAAATAGGATAAATGTTTTCAGTTGTTGATGCATTTGAATTGATTTTACTGACAATCTTACGGAACTTTGATAATCCATAGATGGGGTTGTTTACTACTTGGTGTAATTATCGAACTAAGTAACAAACCAGCCAGATTTTAACCGACGAGTTATCTGCTGTTATGGCTAAAAAAAAGCAAACACCGGGCTATGATAGCCCGCGCCCGGTGGCTACCAAACCTTCTCCGGCAACCACCAGCGCTCCCGTGCGTCCTAATGCAAATCGCGCTGCTGAGACAACCCAACGTCCGCCCGTACGACCCGCAGCGCCAAAGCCAGCGGCTACCACACCCGCTTCCGATTTACCCATTGAAAGACGACCTGTAGTCTGGTGGCCACCAGTGGTATTAGCAGCGCTCGGCTTCCTGCTGTATGTCAACACGTTCGGGCATCAATATGCACTGGACGACATTGCGGCCGTTGGGCAGAACCTGTTCGTGAAAAAAGGGCTGGCTGGTATTCCAGACCTGCTTCGCACGGAATTCTGGCACTTCAGCAATATCTCGCTAGGATACTACCGCCCCTTATCGCTGATTACGTTTGCGATGGAGCAGGAATATTTCAAAGATAACCCGAATATCAGTCACATGATTAACGCGGGCTTGTATGCCCTAACGGGACTGGTAATTGGTGTATTGCTGCAAAAATGGATTTCCGGTCAGACAATCATTGCGTTCCTGATTGGCTTGGTATTTATTGCTCACCCGATTCATACTGAAATTGTCGCCAACATTAAGGGCCGGGATGAAATTCTGAGCTTTCTGTTTATTTCGCTGATGCTGCTTACCTACTGGAAGCATCTGGAATCTGACACCCCGTTCTGGTTCAAAGGCCCTACTTCTGACTGGCCGCTGGGTGGTATCGTGAGCTTGTTCTCCATTGTTGGCGGTTGGGTTATCGGTAGTAGTTTGATGGTTAACTCACTGGGTAGCACAGCGGGCGGTGTTCTGGGCGTGCTTATTATGGGTGCTTTATCGGGAAGCTGGTTAGGACTGGCTTGTGCGTCGCTCTACTTTGCATTCCTGTCGAAAGAGTCGTCTATTGTGAGTCTTGCGCTTATTCCGGCAATGCAGTACTGGTTTGCCCGTCGTAACGTCTGGCAATCGCTGATTAGCTTATGGCCTTTCCTGATCGTGGCGGCTTTATTCTTCTATCAGAAGCAAAAAATGATCGGTACGCTCAGCGGAACACCTCCCGTCGACTGGGCTAACTATCCGTATGCCATCGAGAAAACCCAGAAATCGACCATGTTCAAGTTTCTGGAGTATTACATACGGCTGCTGATCTTGCCACACCCGCTGGTCTACGATTATTCGTATAACGTTATTCCGTCGGGTGGCAAGGGCGATCTGCTGACGTGGGCTGGCTTCTTCACCTTTGTTGGTATGCTCTGGTTAACCTGGAAAGGGTTTGTTAAGCGGACTCTCTGGGGCTTTGGGCTCTTCTGGTTCTTCGTAACGATGGCCCCTGGTTTGGGCTTTATCTGGCTGCGGGGCGGTATTTTCGCTGAACGCTTTGCCTACGCTGCCGTTATGGGCTTTGCCTTTGTGCTGATCTGGGCGCTGCAAAAATTCCTGGTGCGCGATTCGGTAGCTAAAGAAGGCGAACCGGTGCAGAAACCATTACTGGTTCGGTACGCGCCCGTACTGGGATTGATGGTGGTTGTTTCGGGCCTTTATTCGTTCAAAACCGTCGAACGTAACCGCGATTGGGAAAATAACTTTATTCTGTTTAACTCCGCATTGCCTTATGCTCCAACCAGCTGTCAGGTACAGCGGCACGTCGCTAATGAATGGATTGAGAAGGGTCTGAAAGACCGTGCCCAAGCCGACACGATCGCTAACCGCACGAATAGGATCAAACCCAAACCAACGGTTGAGCAGATTAAGAAGGCGCAGGCGCAAATTGATACCAACATTGCTCACGCAAACAAACATGGTCGTTGGGCGCTCGATCACTTGCAGGAGTCAACGCGGATTTATCCGAACTTTGGGGAAGCCTACTTCTCAATGGCCTATGTGTTCCAGAAGATTATCCCGAACGTCGACTCGGCTAAGTATTATTATAAGCAAACCATTCGAGCCGCTAATGCCTATGCGCCAGCCTATAATAACCTCGGTGTAATTTACCAGAGTGAAGGTTTCGCGCAAAATAACCGGCAAAAGCTGGAACTGGCTTCCTATTATTATAACCGATCGATGGTTGTGAACCCGGCTTATGTCGATGGTCAGAACAACCACGCGAATCTGATGAAAGCAACTGGTATTGATGTGAAAGTACTGCCAGACTCATTACTTAATAAATATTGAGGATAATCAAAATTCACTTGCTAAAAAGGCCCGTTCATGATATGAACGGGCCTTTTTACTTAAAAAACATGGTACGCTTATTGCAAGTAACTTTTAAGGGTGATTAGCTAAGTAGAAATACAGGAAGCGTTCATAGGAAATATGAAATGTACTGTATATCAAATGAATGCAACCTAATAGTACTTCGTTATAAACCGTAGCCATGTTTAAGAAAAGTTATACTTTCTTCTTTTTAAGCTGTATTACTGTGTATTTGGCAACGTTCGCTGTTGTCTATAACGCCAAAGCACAGTATACTACGTTAACAGCTTTGACGGTAACTCCCCGGGCTAATTTTACACCGACTCCTCCCGATCTGAAAGGTTTCTGGAATATTGATGTAGTAGGGGATTTCTACATACCTACCAGTAAATCGATGACGTTCATGGCGGCCGGTCGTAATTTACACGTGCAGCAGGATCGGGAAAAATTGTTCCGGCGGGGCTTCACGGCATTGGAACGCACCCGAATGACGAATGATGAGCAACATATTCCAATCTTTAATGAAAAACCGGCTGGCTGGAAAAGTCCGTTAACCCAGAGTCAACGGGCGTTAGTGCTGAGCCAGAACTATTTTTATTACCCTCCATCCAATGAATTCAACCTGTTATGGGCAAAGGAGAGTACTTATGCGCCATACACGTATTTTCTCCGACCGCTCAACGATCCATTTTATAAGAACAGTCTTGGGGCTGCGGTATATCACCTGGGTGAAGGCTGTCTGACATTCGGTGATTGCCCGACGGGTAAATACATAAATACGTATGGACGGGTATTTTATGACATTGAGAATGAAGGCACGCCTGATGACAACCAACAACAGCAGATTAATTTATACGTGTACATGATGCAGGCGCTTCGGGAAGTGTCTACACCAGCCACCGAAATAGGATCTATTGGGCCAATACCACATAATAGTTTTGGGTTTACCCGGGAAACAGATCTTACCGCTAAGCCTGACTGGCTATGGGCTAATCCTGCCCTGCATACGGAAGCTCAGTTGAACAAAGCAATTTATTCGTCGAAAGATCGGGGTATGCCCGATGTCATTGTCGGTAAATCATTTGCTGATTACGCTGATTATCAAATGCCTGGTGTTTATTATGTATCACAGGCATTTAGTTATACGGCTGCTCATACTGGAGATTATGAACCTCATTGGCTGGGTTCACTGCTGCATGAGCAAGAGGTTAATTTGGCGCTTTCGCCTAAAAAACGCATTGCCTGGCAATGGATGTTCAATACGCAGAGCTATGATTTACCGGGCAATAGCAGCCGGGCCGAAAATCCCGCTCCACCTGCCATTGCCGAAGGAACCGCTATTTTTTACTGGTTTACGGGAGCCGATGGGGTGTTATTCTGGGATGATGCCAATAACCTGACGCCCAATCGAAATACATTGCCCGACAACGATCCGAATAAAGGGCTGGAGAGTGATCGGAACTATGCCTGTTATGAACATTACCTCCATGGCTTATGGCGCATATTTCATCACCACGCCGACTTATTCAATGGCAATGAAGTCTACCTTAATCAGCAGACGGAATGCTCGTTCGATAAGGGGCAGACCTGGCATAAGTATAACGCCCGGGATTTGAAACGACTGGGCTTACCCTTTGCACGGGCTATCGTTAACGGCGATCAGATTCTGATTGCTGCAAGCATGCCTTATGCATTTCCAGGTCAGCAGACATCCATGCAGGTACGCTACAGCAATGGCCGGTACAAGATTGCTACGGAAATTAATCTGACGGGTGACGAGGTTTTTCTAGGACGGGCTACAATGACTAGTTATAGAGAATTTCCGATTGCGCTTTGCAACGGGTGTAAGTAAAACCTATTCCTGCATTAACTCTCTCAGAATCTTCTGAGCCGCTATCGAAATCACCGTTCCCGGTCCAAAGATACCCTTAACCCCCGCATCATAGAGAAACTGATAATCCTGCGCTGGAATAACTCCACCAGCAATAACCATAATATCCTCGCGACCGATTTTCTTAAGCTCTTCGACAAGCTGTGGCACTAACGTTTTATGCCCTGCGGCCAGACTCGATACGCCTACAATATGTACGTCATTCTCGGCGGCTTGCCGGGCTACCTCAGCCGGGGTTTGAAATAGTGGTCCCATATCCACGTCGAAACCGAGGTCAGCGAAACTTGTGGCAATTACTTTAGCACCCCGATCGTGGCCGTCCTGTCCCATTTTAGCCACCAGAATTCGAGGACGTCGACCATCAAGTTCAGCAAATTGGTCGCTTAACTCGCGCGCCAATCGAAAATTCTCGTCGTCGGATACTTCCGCTGAATAGATACCTGATACGGCTCGGATAGTAGCCTTATGACGACCAAATGCCTTTTCCATAGCATCAGAAATTTCACCCAAGGTTGCACGGTGGCGGGCCGCTTCGACTGCGAGGGAAAGGAGATTTTGGGTAGAGGATGGGGTCAAAGCGGCTTCAGTCAGCGCGGCCAGCGCCTGCTCAACCTGTTGCTGATTTCGGCTTGCCTTAACCTCGCTTAAGCGTTTGACCTGCGCTTCCCGGACGGCCTGGTTATCAATAGCCAGTAGTTCTATCTCGGTTTCAGTGGCTGGTTTGTACTGATTAACTCCTACAATAATGTCTTTTCCGGAGTCAATACGGGCTTGTTTGCGGGCAGCTGCTTCTTCAATACGAAGCTTCGGTAAGCCCGTTTCAATGGCTTTGGTCATACCACCTAACTGCTCGACTTCCTCAATCAGCGCCCAGGCTTTTTGAGCCAATTCTTTTGTAAGAAACTCGACGTAATACGAACCACCCCAGGCATCAATAGCGCGCGTTACCTCGGTTTCGTATTGTAAATACAATTGCGTGTTGCGGGCAATACGGGCCGAAAAATCGGTAGGTAATGCGATCGCTTCGTCTAACGAGTTTGTGTGCAAACTCTGCGTACCGCCTAATACGGCTGCCAGTGCTTCAATCGTTGTCCGGGCGACGTTGTTGAACGGGTCTTGTTCGGTTAAGCTATAACCTGATGTTTGGCAGTGTGTGCGGAGCGCCAGCGATTTTGGGTTATTAGGACTAAACTGCTGGACGATTTTAGCCCATAATAACCGACCTGCTCGTAGTTTGGCGATCTCCATAAAGTGGTTCATGCCGATACCCCAAAAGAAGGACAAGCGTGGAGCAAAATCGTCAATACTCATACCTGCATTTAGTCCAGTACGAATGTATTCCAGTCCATCAGCCAATGTATAAGCCAGTTCGAGATGGGCCGGGGCACCCGCTTCGTGCATGTGATAGCCGCTGATGCTGATGGAATTGAACTTCGGCATGTGTTGGCTGGTGTAGGCAAAAATATCGCCGACGATGCGCATGGAGGGTTCGGGCGGATAGATATAGGTATTCCGAACCATGAACTCTTTCAGAATATCATTCTGAATCGTTCCCGACAGTTTTTCTGGCGGAACGCCCTGCTCTTCGGCAGCAACGATGAAAAATGCCATGATCGGAATAACCGCGCCGTTCATCGTCATCGAAACGGACATTTGATCTAGCGGAATCTGGTCGAATAGGATTTTCATGTCCTCCACCGAATCGATGGCCACGCCCGCTTTACCTACGTCGCCCACCACACGCGGATGGTCGGAATCGTAGCCCCGGTGGGTCGCCAGGTCAAAGGCAACTGACAATCCTTTCTGCCCAGCCGCCAGATTTCGTCGATAGAAAGCATTAGATTCTTCAGCGGTTGAAAACCCGGCGTATTGCCGAATCGTCCACGGTTGCCGAACGTACATACTCGCGTACGGCCCCCGCAAAAAGGGTAAAATGCCAGCCGCGTAATTCAGGTGCTCGGCATCGTTTATGTCAGCAATGGTGAAGCGTGGCTTAAGCTGAATGCCTTCGGCGGTGGTGAAAGGCTTAGGGCTTGTGGCTTGGAGCATAGGAGTGCTTTCCTCCACGTTTCGGCTAGCCTGTTCGTTTATCTTGGTAAAATTCGGTCTCATAGGTGCATTAGCAAGATTGCTTATCTAGCCGTTTAACCCTAAAAGGTCTCAAAAAAGACCTTTTAGGGTTAGAAGTTTACTCAAATGCCTGCGCTAGTCGCTGGTCAGGTAATGAAGTGTCGTTAACTAATCTAACCGTTTCACTAGTAGAACTTTCTCCTTCATCTGACCGGAACTTCGTTACGCCTACAATTACTTTCCCAGCCTTTACTGCTTCAATTTTTTGGTGGTAAGATTGTTCAATTACCGAGCGGATAAATCCGTCGGCAAATGCCTGTTTATAACCACCCATACCTTCAACATCAAGAAACAAAGTCCAGGCTGACTCGATAAATTGGTGTGTCAGGTTTTCAATATAATAAGCACCTGCCGATGGGTCAGCTACTTTATCCAGATAACTTTCTGACTTCAACAAAATAGACACATTACGGGCAATCCGGTCTGCGTGCTCTTGGTTGGAATCATTGGCTGGCTGACCCAGAACTGTGTTATATGGATGTATGGTCAGCGCGTCGCAACCGCCAATTACCGCAGCCATTGCTTCAGTAGTAGCTCGGAGCAAATTGGTGTAAGGTGTAGCGGTAGCGTCGTAAAAAGTAGAGGTTTGGGCGTGGATGAATAATGGATCGGTCCGCCGATGCGGATGAATAATGAATAATGAATGATAAGCCTTAAAAATGCGGTCTAATAACACACGAAGGGCGCGGAGTTTGGCGATTTCTAGAAAATAACTTGTGCCCACAGATAGGGATATAGCCGTTTTCGGAACCAACTGATCAATGGTTAATCCTTCGTCTGTAAGTCGGTCATAAACACCAACCAGCGAAGCCAACGTAAAGGCAAGTTCTTGAATTATAGTCCCACCAGCATTATGAAATGCGTGACTACTCACATAAATCGTACGAAACTGGGGAGAATCTGCTGTTAAACGCCTTACTTCGGCACTGACGTCGCCAGGATCCGTTAAGAGACCACCTTTGAGCTGGTAAGGGGCTATAGTTTTTAGTCGCCTTATAAAATCAACTGGATCAATACTGGCTGCCAAGCGAAAGTAAATAGGTGTGTCGCTGAGTTTAATTCCGTTCAGGAGCTGGGTTAAATCGGTTTCGGCAGACAAGGAAAGAACCAGTCCGTCTGCACCGTTTACTAATGCATTACGCAGTAAACTGTTATCGGCTTTAGCATCATTAGTTAGGGTATATTCCGGCACATTGAGCCAACCGGGCGTTTGCTTCTGGGCAGACTGAATAGTTTTAAGGGGAAGTTGGGCCAAATCGTTGGCCGTATAGTATAGTTCTAAGGTAAAGCCTTCGTCGGTCGGCCAGCGCAGACTTTCGTAGACCGAATCGCTTTTCAATTCCTTCTGAACCTGTACCAGCCAGGCATTTTTGTCGGCATCTGGAAATAAATTTGAAAACAATGGCTCCATCGAAAGCTAAGGGATAACAAAACGGTAAAAATACGCTTTTCTCTTTTTGGGGATACAACCGCTTTTCTAACTCGCTATTGGCTAGTACTGTTGCATTATTCGAAGGGATTTGCTACAGCCCTTGACGTTCTACCTGAATCACGTAAATTTAGCTTAACGATTAAGAAAGGACAGACCGATTAGCTAAAAACGCGGCCTAATTTCGGCCACTCAATGGGATAATTGGCTACATTTGTCTCCCTTTTTTCACCGGCCCGACCGTAACAGTGAGAATCTTGTGAATGTGACACCCCAGACAGGCATGCAGCGTGAAGTAAAGACGGTGTGGAATCGCTGTCTGAGCGTTATTCGGGAGATTGTGCCCGAACAAACCTTCATTACATGGTTCGAACCGATTGTTCCATTGCGGCTGGTCGGTAATGTTTTGACCATTCAGGTTCCAAGCGAATTCTTTTACGAATGGCTTGAGGAAAACTTCGTTCATGCCCTGCGTAAAGCGCTCGACACCGCTATCGGGCGCGACGGCCAGCTTGAATATTCCATCATCGTAGATAACGGCAGCGAAAAAGACCGGCCCATTACGGTCAACATGCCGACTACCAAAACACCTCAGACGGCCAAACCGGATAATGTCAGCCCCGACATTCTAAAGAGCCCGTTCCAGCTAAAAGATCTGGACTCACTTACGCTCGATTCGTACCTGAATCCGAGCTATACCTTCGATAATTACGTGGAAGGCGATTGTAATCGACTGGCGCGGTCGGCGGGTTTTGCCGTGGCTGAACGACCAGGTGTTACGTCCTTTAATCCGCTCATGATTTACGGGGGCGTTGGGCTGGGGAAAACCCATTTAGTACAAGCCATCGGGAATTTTATCAAGAATAACAACCAGACCAAGTTCGTACTCTACGTAACGTCGGAGAAGTTTACGAACCAGTTTCTGAACGCGGTCCGTACCGATGGTATTCGGGATTTTACGGCCTTTTACATGCAGGTCGATGTGCTGGTAATCGACGATGTTCAGTTTTTGCAGAAAAAGGAAAAAACGCAGGAGATTTTCTTTCACATCTTTAATCACCTGCATCAGTCCGGCAAGCAGATTATTATGACCTCCGACCGGGCACCACGGGCGCTCGACGGCCTGGAAGATCGATTATTGTCTCGCTTTAAGTGGGGACTTTCGGCTGATCTGCAAACGCCGGACCTTGAAACACGTATTGCCATCATTCAGAAAAAGCTCCAGGCTGAGGGTGTTTATATCGACGATAACGTCATCGAGTATTTGGCTCATAGCGTCAATACCAACGTTCGGGAACTTGAAGGCGTTATTGTGTCGCTGATGGCGCAGGCCTCGCTAAACCGGCGCGATATTGACCTTGAACTGGCCAAGCAAACCCTACGTAACATCGTGGTGGATTCTGATCGAGAGGTGACTATCGATCTGGTTCAGGAAATCGTAGCTGACTACTTTAACGTGACTATCGCTGATCTGAAAGCTAAAAGCCGGAAGCGGGAGCTAGTTCATCCACGGCAGGTTGCCATGTACTTGGCCAAAGAAAAAACGGATCTTTCTTTAAAGTCGATTGGTTATCATTTCGGTGGTCGCGATCACAGCACCGTTATTCATGCCGTGCAAACCATTAGTGATCTGGTAGCGAAACACCCTGAAACGCGCGACATAATCGATAAACTGAAAGCGCAGTTCAAATAGCTTTTTGTCAGCAAAACCGAAATGGCTGAAACACTTATTATTCCCGAAACGGCGTCCCGCAGAGACATATATGATAGCCTGATTCCGCAGATTGCCGCGCTGGTTGAAGGTGAAACGGATCTCATCGCTAATTTGGCCAACATTGCGGCCGCGCTAAAAGAAGCCTTCGGATTTTTCTGGGTTGGATTCTATCTCAAAAAAGGCGATCAACTGGTGCTTGGGCCCTTTCAAGGACCGATTGCCTGCACACGGATTGCCTTTGATAGAGGTGTTTGTGGAGCCGCTTATACGAACCGGGAAACCTTGGTAGTGCCCGACGTTGAACAGTTTCCGGGCCACATTGCCTGTAGCTCGGCTTCCAAATCAGAGATCGTGGTTCCCATATTCGATCATGCCGGGAACGTCAGCATGGTATTGGACGTGGACAGCGATCAACTAGCCGATTTTGATGATATTGATGTCAGTGGTCTTGAACAACTAGCCGCTCTGATTACGACGCTTTGACGAAAAGAGAGATTCGTTAATAACTGTTAAATTCCCGACGACTCTTAAACCTTAAGTCAGCCTGCTCATCTTACGTTCGTATTTAACAACAACGTACGAACATGTTTAAGAAAATTGCCCTGAGCGGCCTAATGCTTTCGCTGCTCTCCCTGCCGTTACTGGCGCAAACAACAACTGATGCACCGGCTACCACAAATAATCGGATAGGCCGAAACGGCGGGATGCACCGTCAGATGGGCGACCCTGCTACACGCGCCCGGAAAATGACCGATCGCATGACGAAGGAACTAGGACTGGATCAAACCGCATCGCAGAAAGTATATGATGCAACGTTGGCCCGCGCTCAAAAAGTGGATGCTATTCGGAAAGGTAGCGACGATAACAAGGCAAAAGCTCAGGCGCTGAAGGCGAATGCTGACGATTATAAAGCCAAGTTACAAAGCATCCTGACTCCAGACCAATTCGCTAAGGTTCAGGCTATGAGGAAGCACCATGGTCGTGGTGGCAATCAGAGCAATAGCGAAAGTAAATAAGTACCAGTAGTTCGTCTATCTTACTAGCCCTGCCAATTTTGGTGGGGCTTTGTATTTGGCTAATTGCTTAGTGGCGTCAGAGGCTAACATCTGACGTGGCGAGGTTTCTCGAACCAGACAGCACTAGGCATCATAACGAAACCATAAGCTTAGTCAATATTTTTCGGGCGCTTAATACCTAGGTTCGAAAGTCAGTGCAGTAAAGTTAATGGCATTTTTTCTTTTTCTGTAAACTTACTGATACCCTCATGGCTTCTTCTCTTTCGCGCCGGTCATTCTTACAGCAGGCATCCCTGACTATGGCTGTCGGCCTTACGACGCCAACATTACTTCCGGCAAAACCGAACCGGAAGATTATTGAGACAATGGTAATTGGCCATAATGGCTACCGGTACCGACCAGTGCCCGGCTGGGGTGTCCTGGATGCCGGTAAGAATCCCGTTAATGATTGCCACGAAATGGTGCAGGATGCCAGCGGGCGCATACTGATGCTTACCAACGAGACAAAAAATAATATTCTTATCTACGATAAATCGGGGAAATTGCTCGACTCTTGGGGGCATGAGTATCCCGGTGGGCATGGTCTGACGCTCGGTGGCGAAGGTGCTGATCAGTATCTGCTGATAACGGATACCGATCGCCATCAGGTAATTAAAACCGATCTGAAAGGTCGCGAGTTGATGAAACTCGACTACCCGCGCGAAACGGGAGTATATGCGCATCCGGCCCAGTTCAAACCAACCGAAACGGCCATCAATCCGGCCAATGGCGATATCTACGTGGTTGATGGCTATGGATTGAACTACGTCATGCAATACGACCGGAACGGTAAGCTTATCCGGTATTTTGGCGGCAAGGGTGAAAGCGACGGCACCTTCGATTGCTGCCATGGCATTGTCGTCGATCGTCGCAATTCGGCTAATCCATCGCTGCTTATCACCGACCGGCGGCATAACGCGTTAAAGCGGTTCTCGATGGATGGAACCTATAAATCAACCATCTCATTGCCGGGATCTTACATTTGCCGTCCGGTTATTCATGGCGATAATATCTACGGTGCTGTTTTCCGCAGTACGTCCGACGCCTATCCGGATTCAGGCTACATAACCATTCTGGATAAATCAGATCGAGTTGTTTCGACACCGGGCGGATCAGAGCCGATATATCAGAATGGCAAACTGGGCGAACAGCGCAAAGACCGTAGTAATTCGCCTTTCCTACATCCACACGATGTGCTAGTTGATGGGGATGAGAACATCTACGTCGCACAGTGGAATTCCAAAAAGACATATCCAATTAAGCTGGAACGCGTCGCCTGAGCATTGTTTTGCTGACTATGAATGAGTTGATTTTAGCGCAGGCCAACGCTACGCAGGTGTCAGACGGTGTATTGTTTCTGGGCCGGTTTCATCCGCTTATCGTTCACTTACCGATTGGTTTTTTATTGATTGCGGGTCTCCTCGAACTGGACCGACTGACCCGGCGTAATTCAGTTAGCCCGCACACCATTACGCTGATTTTATTCTGGTCGGCGGTTAGCGCGACGCTGGCCTGTGTATTTGGATATATGCTGTCGTTGGGTGGGGGGTATGACACTCAAACGCTGAGTTCGCACCAGTGGCAGGGTATTGCGGTGGCCGTTTTTGCCTGGCTTGCCTGGGCTGTTAAATCCGAGAATTTGGGCCGGATTCTTCCGTTTGCCCAGCTGCTGTATCTTCCTGCATTGGGTATAGCGATGGTGCTACTATTGTCGGCAGGGCATTTAGGGGGTAATCTAACGCATGGTTCTGATTTCCTGACCCAATATGCACCGGGTCCAATTCGGACGTTGGCAGGCCTGCCACCTAAGCAACTAGCCCTGAAATTTGAGCCGATTACCGATGTTAATCAGGCAAAGGTGTATCAGCAAATCATTAATCCGATTCTGCAAACGCGTTGTGTGCAATGCCATAATGCTGACAAATCGAAAGCAAAGCTACGGCTCGATACGCCCGAAATGATTCAGAAAGGCTACGAAGATGGCCCTGTACTGGTGGCAGGTAAGGGTAGTACCAGTGAACTGGTGAAGGTCTGTTTGCTGCCGCTGGAAGACGATCACCACATGCCGCCCAAAGGTAAAAATCAATTGACTGAAGGTCAGGTAGCTTTGTTAACCTGGTGGATCGATCAAGGCGCTACATTCGACAAAAAAGTTTCGGATCTCAAAGTAAACGACGCAATTCGGCCAGTGCTGGCGTCGATGGGCGGTGGAGGACCTATTGAGGCAGGTAACACAACTGTAGAAACCTCATCTGTACCTGAATCGCCGGTGTTAACTATGAAAATGCCAGCGGCTGACCCGAAAACAGTCGAAGAACTAAAAAGGGCGGGGTTGCTAGTGCTGCCGCTCTCGAAGGAGCAAAATCAGTTGGAGGTTAGCGCCGTTAATGCCCGGTCATTTAATGATGTGCAGGCGGCTTTGCTCCCGAAAGTTAGTAAACAGCTTGTCTGGTTGAAACTGGGTGACACTCAGATTTCGGACGCTACGCTGGCTCAGGTAGCCAAATTGCCAAATCTGCAAAAACTGCATTTAGAGCAAACAAAGATCACCGACGCAGGATTAAAACAACTAAAATCACTGTCGAATCTGGAATACCTAAATCTCTACGGAACAGCTATTACAGATGCGGGTCTAACTGAACTAGCTAGTCTAAAAAACCTGAAAACGCTCTACCTCTGGCAGACTAAAGTAACAGCGCAGGGAATAGCTAGTTTGAAACAAACTCTGCCGAAACTGGAAATTGTTGGCGGCCTTAATGAACAAACTATTGCTCAACTGGCAACTGCGACGGCAACGGCAGCAGAATCGAAAGAGAAGAAGTAAGTTTCATAAAAATCTGTTTAGGTCACCCATTTAGTTCTGCTTAAAATCGCATCCTATCCTGGTTTTGTCCTTAACTTTGAACTCAAATGGGTAACATAGCTGTTAGCCTAATAAGCCATTCAATCGGGATTTTTCCTTAACTTGTTCCCTCAAATTTCTTCATAATCAATTTGTTCGTCTGTATGCCACGTTGGTCTGACATACGATTTCGAGCCGTTTTGCTCATTGCAACGGCAAGTCTCTTTGGCGCATCGGTTTGGCTGACAGCCTGCCAAACTTCGGTTGATAAACCGGCTGATATAGTGGCCGCTGAGGCTAATCTTCCCGAAAAAGTTGATTATAACCTGCACGTCAAACCGATTCTCTCGGACCGATGCTTTGCCTGCCACGGCCCTGATAAAGCGAAACAGCAGGCCGGTCTGCGACTAGATACACCAGAAGGCGCTTACGAAGCGCTGGCGAAAAGTGGTCATACGGCTATCGTGCCGGGTAATCTGGCCAAAAGCGAACTGGTTAGTCGGATCATCAGCACCGATCCCGAAGAAATGATGCCGACTCCCAAGTCAAATCTGAGTCTGACGGCGGAGGAAAAAGCTATGCTGATTCGCTGGGTGGAGCAGGGTGCTGAATACAAGCAACACTGGTCGCTGATTGCGCCTACTTTGCCAGAAGTACCAAAAGTAAAAGATGAGCAGTGGGTGAAAAATGATATCGACCGATTTGTGTTGGCAAAAGCTGAAATGCAACGTGGTCTGGCACTCCGCCATGCACCCGAAGCTGACAAAACCACACTCCTCCGGCGTGTTACGCTTGACATAACGGGCCTACCGCCAACACCTGCTGAAGTAGACGCTTTTCTGGCCGATAAATCACCGAATGCGTACGAAAAAGTAGTTAATCGATTGCTTAATAGCCCACATTACGGTGAACGGCAGGCTGTTGAGTGGCTCGACGTGGCTCGTTATGCTGACACCGACGGTTACCAGGACGACGGTCTGCGGACCGCCTGGCCTTACCGTGACTGGGTGATTCGGGCGTTCAACCGCAACCTCTCCTTCGACCGGTTTATTACCTGGCAACTGGCGGGTGACCTATTGCCTCATCCAACCAAAGACATGCTGCTGGCGACGACCTTTAACCGGAACCATCAGCAAAGCCAGGAGGGGGGAATTGTTGATGAAGAATATCGAGTCGAATACGTTGCTGACCGCACCAATACGTTCGGGAAAGCTATGTTAGGCCTGACGGTCGAGTGTGCCCGTTGCCATGATCATAAATACGACCCCATTAGCCAGAAGGATTATTATTCATTGTTTGCCTTTTTCAACAGCAATAACGAACGCGGTCAGATTCCTTACAATGGTGAAGCGTCGCCCACTATTACTCTGACGAGTGCCGAAACCAATGCTAAACTGCAATTCATTCGTGAGCAGTTAACACCCGTCGAGCAGCGACTTAATCCTAATCGTCCTGATTATCAAAAACGATTCACCCAATGGTTAACCCAATCGGGTACACGTCCTATTTCATCAGCAGATTCCGGGTTAATTGCCCATTATTCGTTTGACGAAGCGGATCGGACTGATATTAGTGCTTACGTGAAAGAACTGAACGAGAAGCGAAAACTCGAAGAAGCCAAGCGCAAGCTAGAAGAAGAGCGAAACAAAGGGGTTAAGAAACCGGAAAAGAAAGAACCACCTAAGCGCAAAAGCAAAGAGGAACTGTGGAAAGATCCGCGCAATGCGTTTGCTAATGCTATAGATGACACATTGCCTGCTCGCCTGGGTGGTGACCCTGATAAAGTTGCTTATTCGGTGCCGGGCCGGTTTGGTAAAGCCCGCTTCCTGGGTGGCGATAGTTTTATCGATATTTCCGGAAATTTTCTCGCTTTTGAGCAAAATCAGCCTTTCTCGATTAGTAGTTGGTTTAATCTGGCTAAGTCCGGTATGGCGCTTACGCTACTTGGTAGAACCACTGGACCGATGGATGGTCAGCGGGGTTATCACCTTGATCTGCTATCCGACGGGCGGCTGAAACTGACTCTGAATCACGTTTGGCCTGCTAATGCTATCGACATTGAAACGGTGAGTAAGGTACCCGTTCATCAATGGTTTCAAGTCGCTTTTGCCTATGATGGTACTGGTCAGGCAAAAGGCCTAACGATATACCTGAACGGTCGACCAATGCCGACCAAAGTGATTACGGACCATCTAATTCACAGCATGGTGTACGGTAAGAATCGCACGCACTGGGCTCAGCACAATTTCTATGTTGGCCGGATGCATGATAATTTCTATAAAGATTTTGCCGTGGATGAATTGCGGATTTACAACCGCTGTCTGACACCCCTTGAAATGCCCCGTCTGGCTGGTCAACCGGATGCGTTAACGGCAGCTTTACGTACACCAGTTGCAAATCGTACACCTGCCCAACGGTCTGGTTTGTATACTTATTACGTTACGACACATGACTCCGTTTACCGCGCTGAATTCACGAAAGCTATGAAGCTGCGTGGTGATCGGATTACGCTATATACCGACGCTGATCAGGTAATGATTATGCAGGAACGGAAGGTACCACGCGAAACCCATCTGCTGAAAAGGGGCGCTTATGATGCCCCCGGCGAAGTGGTTACGCCCGCCGTTTTGCACAGCCTGAATCCATTATCGGAGACGATGCCGAAAAACCGGCTTGGACTGGCGCAATGGCTAATAGCGCCCGAAAATCCATTGTTTAGCCGGGTAATGGTTAACCGAATGTGGCAGCAGTATTTCGGGCAGGGTTTGGCTAAAAATAGCGATGATTTTGGCAATCAGGGTGCTTTGCCAAGCCATCCTGAATTGCTGGATTATCTGGCCGTTAAATTCCGGGAAACAGGCTGGAATGCCAAAGTCATGCACAAGCTGATTGTTATGTCGGCCACATACCGGCAGTCATCCAGCGTACCGGAGAAAGTACGTGAGGCAGACCCTGATAATGTCTTCCTAACGCGTGGACCAAGCTACCGGATGTCTGCCGAACAGGTGCGTGACAATGCATTAGCAGCCAGCGGTTTGTTGACTCAACGGATTGGTGGTCCTAGCGTATTACCTTATCAACCATCTGGTATCTGGGAAGCATTGGCTACACGGAACGCGGTGAAATATGTTCAGAATCATGGTGATACGCTGTATAGACGATCAATGTACACGATCTGGAAACGCTCGTCACCTCCGCCGATGATGCTGAATTTCGACGCGGCCGAACGACATACCTGCATCGTCAAACGTCAGAAAACCAGTACGCCTTTGCAAGCGCTCGTAACGCTGAACGACCCGCAATTTGTCGAAGCCGCCCGTGTACTAGCCCAACATGTGATGCCAACCGGAACAAATGGTATTACCTCGATTTTCAAAGCTGTGATTAGCCGCCCAGCCCGGCCTGCCGAAGTAACGCTAATGAAGCAGTTGTACGAGGAGGAGTTAGCTGATTTTAAAAAGAATCCGAAACGTGCAGTCGAGTTGTTATCGGTAGGTGAATACCCGATTGATAAGCAGTTAAATCCGGCCGAGCTAGCTGCCTGGACGGTGGTGACAAGTACAATAATGAATTTTGACGAAGCGATTGTAAAACGGTAAGGGCATAGGGTAGGAACCTCCGATAGGTCATCAACCCCATGCCCTGCGCCCAACGCTATTATGGATATTCAAGATCAAATTCACGACCAATTAAGTCGCCGGAATTTTCTGGGCCAGGCCAGCGCGGGTTTAGGGACCATTGCGTTGGCGTCGCTGCTGAATCCGACTAATTTGTTTGGGGGCACTCCAACGCCGGGTGATAATCCAGCTGTAGGAAAGCCTCATTTTGCGCCGAAAGTGAAGCGGATAATTTACCTGTTTCAAAGTGGAGCACCGTCGCAACTGGAATTGTTCGATTATAAGCCGAAACTTGAAGCGATGTGGGGACAGGATTTACCGGCTTCTGTGCGCAACGGTCAGCGACTGACAGGTATGAGCGCGGGGCAGAGTCGGTTTCCGCTAGCAGCCTCGAAATACAAATTTGCGCAGTATGGACCTGGCCGGATGTGGATTAGTGAATTACTGCCGCATACTGCCAGTATTGCTAACGATCTGACCTTTGTACGTTCACTGCATACCGAAGCGATTAACCACGATCCCGCTGTAACATTCTTCCAGACGGGCAGTCAGCAGGCTGGTCGCCCTTCGTTTGGGTCTTGGGTGAGTTATGGATTAGGTTCTGATAATCAAAATTTACCGGCCTTTGTGGTCTTGCTATCTAAGGGTCGCGATGGTGATCAGCCGCTTTACGCCAAACTCTGGAGTAATGGCTTTTTACCGTCGGTGCATCAGGGCGTCGTATTTCGCTCCGGCCCCGATCCGGTTTATTATCTCAATAATCCGCCGGGTATCGATAAGACCAGCCGCCGTCGGATGCTGGATTACCTGACGAAAATGCATCAGGAGCAATTCAAGCATGTTTTGGACCCGGAAATTAATAATCGGATGGCGCAGTACGAAATGGCTTACCGAATGCAAACTTCAGTGCCCGAAACGCTCGATATTTCAAAGGAACCCGATTATATTTTTGACCTATACGGCCCCGACAGCCGCAAGCCGGGGACATTTGCCGCCAACTGTCTGCTGGCTCGGAAACTGGTTGAGAAAGACGTCAAGTTTGTGCAGCTTTATCATCAGGGCTGGGACCAGCATGGCAACCTGCCTAATGACATCAAGATACAGGCAAAAAGTGTCGATCAGCCCTCGGCGGCTCTCATCCAGGATTTGAAACAGCGCGGTTTATTGGATGATACGCTCGTGATATGGGGAGGAGAATTTGGCCGTGGTGCCTATTCGCAGGGCAAACTCACTCGTGATAATTATGGCCGTGACCATCACCCGCGTGCTTTTTCGGTGTGGATGGCTGGGGCTGGCGTCAAAAAGGGAATGGTATATGGGGAGACAGACGATTTCGGCTATAACGTCGTGAAAGAACCCGTTCATGTTCACGACTTTCAGGCAACGATTCTACATTTACTCGGGGTTGATCACGAAAAGCTAACCTTCAAAAGTCAGGGTCGCCGGTATCGGCTGACGGATGTGCATGGAAATGTAGTGAAGCCGCTACTGGCGTAGATGCTCAATCTGCCAAAAGATAAGTTTGGTAGCTGATAATCAGTAGTATAGTATTTTACTCTTTAGTTATAGACCTAAAAGGTAACCGAAAGCCTTTTAGGTCTTCTTATTTTTGCACCATGCAGCAGCAACTTGATTCATGGATGCGGGCCATAATTCGCTGGTTTGGTTATGTGCCAAACCGGGATTTATCAGGCTGGGTACTACTTATAACAGCCGTGTTGCTCGGTCTGGTAATTGACCTTGTAGTGACGCAAGGTGTCCGATTTATTGTTCGTCGGCGACCATCTAAAACGATGGCTTTACTCAAGGTTTATGCCCGCTGGGCATTCTGGGTATTTGTACCGTCTCTGTTTTTTCTACTGGCTACGAACCTGCAATCCGAACGGTTCATCCGTCGGCATCCACTCGCCGATAAAACTGCTGAGATCCTGTTTTTAATCGCCACAACTTGGTTGCTGATGCAGGTGCTGAAAGTAGGAGAACTGCGACTTATTCAGCAGTATGACACTACACAGGATACTAATTTAGCCCACCGTAAGTTTGTAACACAGGTACGTTTTGCCCGTCGGTTTCTAAGTATTATTGTCTTTGTCATCGGCGCTTCGCTATTATTGATTACGTTTCAGGGTAGCCGAAAACTGGGACTTAGCGTACTAACTTCTGCGGGGGTTATATCGGTGCTTCTCGGTTTTGCAGCCCAGAAAACCTTGGCGAATTTGCTGGCGGGTATTCAGATTGCTTTCAACCAGCAGATACGTCTGGATGATGCGGTAGTGGTTGAAAAGGAATGGGGACGCATCGAGGAAATTAACCTGACAACGGTAATTGTCAGGCTTTGGGACCGTCGGCGGCTGATTTTGCCGATTACCTATTTTGTCGAGACGCCTTACGAAAACTGGACGCGCTCAGATGCGTCGATTATTGGTGCCGTTTTTCTGTATCTGGATTATAACGTGCCGATCGACAAGGTTCGGGCGAAAGCGCGTGAAATTGCTGAAAACGATCCTCTTTGGACAGGGGAAAGTTTTGCTGTTCAGGTAACCGACACCCAACCAACCTGCATTGTTGTCCGGATATTAATATCCGCTCCTGATGCGCCCTCGGCTTTTGATTTGCGCTGTCATATGCGGGAGCAACTCATCGCTTTCCTTCGCGATGAGTACCCGCAAAGCCTACCTCAAACACGCTTAAGGCTGGCTGAGGAACTGAAGAAGAATGAGGGATGATAGCATAGTGGCCGATGCGAAGCGGTTATTTTTGTATAATCATTCATCATTGCTCTTCCCAGCCAAACGACCGCTCGATGGCTTTTTGCCAACCACGCATGAGTCGCTTTCGCTGAGCGTCGTCCATAGCTGATTCGTATGTATGGGCGACGCCCCAATTCTGACGTAGATCGTCCAGGTTTTGCCAGTAACCGACGGCTAATCCGGCTGCATAAGCGGCTCCGAGAGCGGTTGTTTCAGTCATGCGTGGGCAAATGACGGGTCCATTTAGTACATCCGCCTGAAACTGCATGAGCAGCGAATTAACAACCATACCGCCATCAACCCGCAACGAGCTTAACGAGACGCCCGCATCCTGTTCCATCGCCCGAACTACATCTACAGTCTGATAGGCTGTCGCTTCCAGTACTGCACGGGCTAAGTGTCCCTTATTAACGAAGCGCGTCAGACCGGCGATTACTCCGCGTGCATCCGCCTTCCAGTGTGGCGCATATAGGCCAGAGAATGCAGGTACGAAATACGCACCACCGTTATCATCTACAGACCGGGCAAGCGTCTCAATATCAGTGCTTTTTTTGATGATGCCGAGGTTATCCCGTAGCCATTGTACCAACGCGCCAGTAATGGCTACGCTACCTTCCAGCGCGTACTTAACAGGTTCATTTTGAAACTGATAAGCAACCGTTGTTAGCAATCCACAGGTAGATGGGCGTAGCTCGGTACCGGTGTTCATCAGCAGAAAGCAGCCCGTACCATATGTGTTTTTAGCTTGCCCAGGTTCATAACAGGTCTGCCCAACCAGGGCCGCCTGCTGATCGCCCAGAATACCCGCTACCGGAACGCCCGGTAATACTTCCGATGTGACAGTTCCGTAGACTTCGCTGCTCGGCCGGATTTGGGGTAACATTGCTTTGGGAACCGTGAACGCATTGAGCAGATTATCGTCCCAATTGAGCGTCCGGAGGTTCATCAATTGCGTTCGGCTGGCATTGGTCACATCAGTAAGATGCAGGCCGCCATTTGGGCCACCTGTTAGATTCCAGACAACGAATGTGTCCATATTACCGAAAAGCGCATCGCCCCGTTCGGCTTCGGCCCTCAAACCTGGTACATTATCAAGCAGCCACTTGAGTTTCAGGCCGCTGAAATAAGTTGCGAGTGGTAGACCTGTTTGCTCACGAAAACGATCCTGGCCGCCATCCGCCGAATAACTGGCAACCAAATCAGCGGTGCGCATATCCTGCCAGACAATGGCGTTGTAATAGGGTTTACCCGTCCGACGATTCCAGACAACCGTAGTTTCACGCTGGTTCGTAATGCCCACGGCCGCAATATCCTGCACCGATAACTTGGCCTTAATACGCGCCAGCGCCACCACTTCCAACGTGTTACGCCAGATTTCTTCGGGATCATGCTCGACCCAGCCGGGCTGCGGATAAATCTGTTTATGTTCTTTCTGAGCCAGCGATACAATTTGACCCTGACGGTCAAAAACAATGCATCGTGTGCTGGTCGTACCCTGGTCGATGGCAGCTACGTAGGTGGGCATAGGGAAAGTATATAGAAAATTTACAACGCAAACCACTGAATCAACAGCCCGCCAATAATTGCTCCTACCAATGGTCCAGCTACTGGAATCCAGGCGTAGCCCCAGTCAGATGAACCTTTACCGGAGATAGGCAGAAACGCATGAGCTAGTCGTGGCCCTAAATCACGGGCAGGATTTATTGCGTAGCCGGTAGTGCCACCGAGTGAAAGCCCAATACTCCAGACCAGAATACCGACCAGATAAGGACCAACCCCAATGGCTAGTTCGCCCAGATTTTTGGATGAAATACCTGCTAGGCCAAGAATCAGGACAATGGTTGCTAGTGTTTCGCTGAGAAAATTGGCGCCCGTGTTACGGATTGCCGGGTCGGTTGCAAAACAAGCCAGTTTTGCAGCTGGGTCAGGTGTGGCTGCCCAATGTGGTAAGTAATTCAGCCAAACCAGGGTGGAGCCGAGAAAAGCGCCTATTAGTTGCGCGACGATGTAAGGCACCAGATGTCCATAGTCGCCAGTGGCAACTGCAAAGGCAACGGTTACAGCCGGATTCAGGTGGGCATCGATACTGCCGAAGGATTTAGCGACAAAAACACCCATGGTTACAGCAAATGCCCAGCCTGCGGTGATGACAATCCAGCCGGCCGACTCTCCCTTAGTCTGCCGAAGTACGACGTTGGCTACGACACCATTACCCAATAGCAGTAGCACCATAGTGCCAATCAATTCACCCAGAAAAGGAGAGGTAGGCATAATCAGTTATCAGTGAACAACCAGCAGCGAACAGTAAATAGCCAACAGTAAACAGTTCACAGCATTGGTTGTTTTCCCGATAACTGCTGCTGATTACTGCTGGCTGTTTACTGCTCACTGATAGCTGTAATCAAGGTTTAGGAATAGTTTGTGCGAATTAAGTCATATTTTTGGTAATCATCTAAATAGCGCGGCCTCATCGTTTATGAAAAGCATCATTTTTAGCCAAACCGGCAAGCCAACTGATATTCTTAAACCCACCGACGTTCCTATGCCCGAACCGGGTGCGAATGAAGTTCGGGTGAAAGTAATTGCCAGTCCAATCAATCCGTCCGACATTATGTTCGTTCAGAATTTGTACGGCATTCGGCCACAGCTGCCGTCGGGAGCGGGTTTTGAGGGGGTAGGCGTTATCGATGCGGTTGGCGAAGGTGTTCAGTTGAAGACCGGCACACGGGTTAGTTTTACGAGCGTTGGTACCTGGTCAGAATATGCTATTGCGCACCAGCGAAGTCTGATTCCGGTGCCAAAGGAAGTATCGGATGATGTGGCCGCTCAATTATTTGTAAATCCGTTCACGGCTCACGCTCTGGTAGAGGAGTCTGGCGTAGGGGAAGGCGGCTGGCTGATGATCACGGCGGCTGGTTCAGCGTTTGGTAAACTGGTTATCCAGTTGTGTAAGACGCGGGGCATTCGTACCATCGGTACTGTTCGGCATGACGAACACCGTGAGGAATTAAAATCACTCGGGTTAACCGAGGTTGTTAATACCGAAACAGAAAGTTTGTCTGCTCAAGTGAAGCAGATTACGGACGGAAACGGTGTTGCCTGTGTGCTGGATGCTGTTGGTGGACATACGGCAACTGAGGCCATGAAATGCCTGGCAAAAGGCGGTACTATGATTATTTATGGCCTGCTGAGTTTGCAGGATCCTAGCCTCAACGCTGGACTAATGATTTTCCGGGAGCTGACCGTTAAAGGTTTCTGGCTAACTGACTGGATACGCCGGGTCGATAGCCAGACTCGTCAGCGAGTCGCTCAGGAAGTCATTCGTTTTCTAACGTCAGATCAGACTCAATTGCCTGTCGAAGCTGCTTACTCGCTCGATCAAATTCTTGAAGCCGTAGAACATTCTAACCGGCCAGGCCGGTGGGGCAAGATTCTAGTAAAGCCATGATCCTGTAAATGGCCTGTTATCTCTCCGGGCGCTGTTGAGCGCCCGGAGAGATAATAAAGCAAAGGCTAAGGATGAGCTGAAGTTTCAGAGACAAAACCCCAGGTGCCCGCCAAGCTCCCAGCTCCTACACCGGCGGCTCCAAAGCCGGCTCCGTAAATAGGCTGCGAAAAGAAATAGGCGTCTGAAGTTATACCCCAGGGTGATGCGCTGATATACATACCACCGTACGTAAATCCAAAAGCCCCTGCGCCGGAATACGTAATGCGGCCTGCAGCTCCGTTTAAGTCATAAGAATTAAACGCCCGCAGACCACAAACAAATGGTGTAGATCGGTAAAGCTGAGTCCAAGGTGATGATATAACCCCAAGGTCTGCTGGATTAACCACACCTGAGGCATTGCCGCCAATTCCTATACCAGCTCCGGAAAATGAATAAATACCACTTACGCCAGCTGTCCGGCTGTAGTAGATGAACAAGAAAGCCCCACCTGCTACGCCAGCACCACCGGCGGCCTGCCCGACGCAACACACCTGCCAATCAGTCGTTTTTGTAAGCCATCCCATTGTTGTAAAGCGTTTTAGTTACCTCTTTAGTCGGCAGTTGCGGTAACTAAGGAAACAACAGAGGGTGGGCAAAGCATTTTGCGGGGGACTTATTTGACTGTGCCTGACACCGGCACTATCTTGGCTGATAAATCCGGCGTTTTCATATCCTTGTCGAAAGGAAATATAGGGTGCTGGATGCGTTTGTAAGGCAGGCGGAATAAATCCTGATCGACACCACCGGGCGTGAGTGCCATAATCCAGTCTTTCTGCATCTCGTAGAGTTCAGGCTGGAGATAACCAATTTTGACGACCACAATATCGGCTGTGCGCCCATTAAGCCCTAGCCGTTTGAAATCTTTTTCCTCATGATAGGGCTTGCGTTTCTGCGTCACAATTACGCTGACACTGCCTACTTTCACAACGACCTCTACCTCAGCGTCTTTATCGCCGTATTCAATCGCTGTTATAGTTCCTTTGAGTAATACTGGTGGGGCAAAACGCGCATCGACAGCGGCTCCGGCTGTACCTTCTATTGGCTTACCAACACCAGCAGCAATAGCTTTCTTCACAAACTCAGGACCAGGAATCGACGCATAAATCAGGGATGGCCCGTCGGCTTTTTTGAATTCGGGTCGCTTCAAAATTTCGGTGATCGTCCAGGTTACGTCACCTGCTCCGCCAGCCGTTGGGTTGTCGCCCGTATCGCTGATGTAAAAGGGGTGTTTCTGGCTGGCTATGGCTTTATTTAATGACTCATCCAGCGTCCCAACCGGCGCTACAAATCCAAACTGCGAGCGCACATCCCAGAAATGCTTAGCTAGTTTTTCGGCCGCTTGAGTCACTTTGGTTTTATCGTCCCCGGTTACCATCACGGCGGCATGATTACGGGGTTCGTCGGCCCAGGCGTAACCAATCCAGATACCCCCGTCAACAACGCCCTCCTGGTTATCAACCAGCGAAGGAATGTTGGCGTAAAGGCTCTTACCCGGCTCAATACGCGTACTTGTTTTCTCGCCCGGTAGTAAAATCGGCACGGTAATCAGAGCTTTGTAAGCGGGTTTACCTTTGCCACTTTTGAGTCGCTCGATCAGGTTAACTACGGCCCGCTCTTTGGTTTGCATGGCGTCTTCGTGCGGAGCCATGCGGTAACAGGTCATCAGATCAGTATTCTGCGCCAGTCGCTGTGAAACGTTGCCGTGCAAATCCATCGAAGTAGAAACCAGGGGCTTAAACCCAATTACTTGTCGAATTCGAGTAAGTAAATCGCCTTCCGGATCATCGAGCCCCTGCACGCTCATAGCGCCGTGAATGTCGAAATACAAGCCGTCATACGGAGCGTATTTTTTGAGAGAATCCAACATTTTGTGCACTAACGATTCGTAGGCTTCACGCGTTACGATGCCTCCTGGCAGCGATTTTCCTACAACGGTCGGTACCCACCGCACCTGTTTGCGCAGGGGAGCGGTGCCCATCAGAAACGGGTAAGCATTAAATACCTCGCCACTATAGCGTGCATGAAAAGCAGGCTCGTGTGTAACGGCAGGTGAAAATGTACTGGATTCGATTCCTAAGCCCGCAATAGCAATGCGGGGCATGGTATTATCGGTTGATTGAGCAACGCTGAATGCAGTCAGCGATAAACAGGCAGTAAGTGTTAAGAGGAAGTGCTTCATGCCCACAAGTTAACGCATTAGGGGCTATAGGCCAACGTTTTCGTGCGTTTCAGCTGGCTATTCTGATTCCTATTTCGTTAGCTTACGGCTCTTTCTATATACATAAAAGGCTCTCTGATGGAATTATTGGCAGGCTATAAACAATAAAATTTATCACTCGTCAAACGCCTGTTTTTTGCTGGCTTAATTATTGACAGTTAGGCTATTAGATTGTTTAAGTTCTTGTATTCTTTTTAAACGCTGGTCCCTATGGGACTGGCGTTTTTGTTGCCTTTCGCTTCGTATAGAGTCAAAACAATACAGCCTAACCCATAAATGGAAAAGCCCCGCGTAGCCGACAGATCGTCATGGCTGGCGGGGCTTTAATGGTTACGAGTATGATTTAAGCATACCGTCAATCGAGATTTCGATTTGTAAAACACCTGTTAGTTATCACCTAATTCAATTGGAACCGCAATTTGCTGCAAGGCTCCTACCGGAATCAGTTGATAAACAAGCTGCTGGCTTCGGGTAAACCAGAAACAATTAGCTTCCTGATACGTCCCTGATACGCTGGGCTGAACAGAGTGAACCGTCATCAGCGGGTGTCGACTGGAGCGCAGCCGCACCCGGCAGCCGGCAACGATGCTGGCTGTCGTATCAAGAGCTTGCTCGACTTGTTCAAACAGATCTGGACTAGGCAAACAATCGAACCAATGAAAGAAGCGGATAGCTTCTTCCGAATCAGCCCATAAACAGATCAGTTCAGAGTCCGTCAGGACACCAATAGTCATAACAGGCCCATCGGATTTGAGCCGGACGATATCACCCGCCTTAAGCGCACTTGGTTGGATTGTCATAGAAAAGGAAACGGTAGTGCTGTTCCAAAGCTAAGCAAAGCCAACACCGTGCCAAGTGCTAACTATTATTTCAAGTTTTATAGACTTAAGGCTGAATTAAACCCTAATCGACCGACTTGAGTACCTTAACGGGCAATACCTTACTCATCGGCATCTGCGCTGAATTAAACCAGACGCATTCGGCTTCAAGGTATTGGTAAACGCTGTTCTTGCGCACCGCGTTTACCGTCATAACGGGCGCGGAGCTTGAACGGAGTTGCACCCGCTGTCCAGGCTGCACGGACGTTTGTTGATCTGTTGGGGCTGGTTCCTGACGTTCCAGAATAAGGGGATTAGGTAGAAAGCCTTGCATATCGAAAACACGAATGGCTTCTTCCTGGTCAGCCCAGAAACATTTTAATTCATCCCGGTCGATAAAGCCGATGGTCATCAGAGGGCTACTGGATTTCAGACGGACGACGTCGCCCGCGGTCAAATTAATCTTGGAGGCTTGCATGTGGCGGTTAGGTTCCTGTAAGGAATCTTTATAACAAACTGTTTCAGTACGTTATAAAGTGATACGCAATATAATGCTCAGTACGGAATGGAATACTCCGCCAAGCAAGTAAACAAGTGGTTAAACCCGTTATATTCTATTTAACGGCCTATTTTGGGTTTCAACTGGGCTATATACTGTTATAAACCGGTTAATGCTTAGGCTGCATTACGCCGGAAGGGACTATATTGTAGTTTATATAAATCCATTATTTATATACTAAATGAATATTAGTACTATCATTTTAGAACAAGTTCTAAACTAATTTTGAGCTGATTTGTCGCTTCGATAAGTCTTATATAAGTTGGCCACCTATCACCAAATAGGCCAAAAAAGCCCCACCCGAAGTTCTAAGTGGGGCTACGAATCGGTAGAGAAGACTATTGGGATGTTGGAAAAACGAGTACTTCGCTAAAATTTTATTTCCTGCGTTAGATACGTTTCCCGATTGTCGCCGTTGATTCGGACGGTTGCTGTCAGGGGTTTAGCGTTCCAATTAAGGGTAATCAAACTGTAGTTAAGTTTGGACACAATGGGACCAACGCGATACCGATTGGCTTCTTCATGGGGAGCCGAAACATGGGTAAGGCCGCTGCTGGTAATGTCGTATAAATCGTAGCCCAAACCCGGTATGGTCACTTTCGAGAGTTCTGCCATGTGACGGTCTCCGCTGATAAGCATAGCGCCTTTGGGTTTTGTTTTTCCGATTAGGTCCAGTAAACGCTGGCGGGCGGTGGGGAAATTTCCCCATTTTTCGTACACGTGCTCTTCTGGCAGAACTTGAATACCACTACCAATAATATGCACGTCAGCATCAGAATTCGTTAACTGTTGCTCCAGCCATTTCCACTGGGTTTCTCCCAGAATATCGCCTGAGGGATCGGGTACGTTAACTTTATTCTCCTTCTTGAGTGGATCGCGGAAATAACGGGCATCCAGCAGAATCACTTTTACGCGCTGGCCTTTCGGACCGTATTCATGCATCGAATAAGCACCTTCCTGTTTGCGTAGCGGACTATCGGCTGGCTCGTCCAGAAAATCCAGCATAACCTGCTGACTCTCTTTACGCTTTGGATACTCTTTGCCTCCGTCATTTACGCCATAATCATGGTCGTCCCAAACGCCAACAACGGGTGTTGACTGACGTAATTGCTGATAGACTGGGTTTGATTTCTGAAGGTTGTATTTAGCCCGCAACGTGTCCATATTCTCTGAATCGCCGTAGATGTTGTCGCCCAGCCAAATCCAGAGGTCAGGTTTTTGCGCCACAATATCATCCCACAGTGGCTGTGGCAAACTCTGCCGGCTACATGACCCAAAGGCAATAGTTGTCAGCGACTTCTGTTGAGATGCGGAGGAGGTCTGTTTAGGGACTCGGCATCCGGTTAGGATTATCAGGCTAAATAGAACGTAGGTGAGAGGTTTCATTGGATAGCTTTATTTTAACGATTTGTCAAATGTAAAAAAGCCTGCTCATTTCAAGACTGTCTTCAAGAATTGTTAATTTTACTCCCCTGACACGCAGCATCACATATCACTGACCTTCGCCGAAAAGCTCTGCCAATCTCCGGCAGATTAGTTCGGCATGCGCTGCCCAAATAGGGCAGCATCTAACCCATTGCGTCCGATGGGCTCTAGGTCATTTTTCACTGCTTAATTTTTTATACTGATGAAATACCATCGTTTCATCACGAGCTTCCTTTGCGCAGCTCTAATCTCGTCGTGTTCAAAGACGACCAGTCAATTGATATCAAACAAAAGATTTAATATGAACCAGGAAATAACAACCAAATCTATTATCCGTGATTTCTACCGCCGGGCGATTGCTCAGGGCGATATTGCATTTGCGGAGGAAATTATAGCCGACGACTACATCCAGCACAGCCCGACGGTTAAACCGGGTAAAGCGGGACTGCTGGAAGCAATTCAGGCCATGAAACAAATGCCCAAACCGACAACTCCAGCATCACCGCCGTTTATGCGATTGATTGCCGAGGGGGATTATGTTGTTACAAATATGAGTTTCGATTGGAGTGGCAAACGGAAAGCCGTTATCGACCTATTTCGCTTTCAGAATGGGCAAGTTGCCGAGCATTGGGACGTCATGCAAGATCAAACAGAAACGACGGTAAACGGCAACGAACTAATAGATGGCCCTATGCCTATTGACGATAATAGGTCAATAGCAGAGAATAAGGAATTGATAAGGAAGTTTTATCAGGATGTGCTGATTAATAGGCAAGTAGAAGCATTACCAGATTTTGCAGCTCTTGATTTGATTCAGCATAAGCCTGACATTGCTAATGGTTTGTCTGGATTATGGAATTATTTGCAACTGAAACCAGATGAATTTACAATTGAGAAAGTGCATCGGCTGATTGCTGAAGGTGATTTTGTTGTCGTTCAATCAGAGGGAAAACGGGCCCAAAAGTTGACCATGTTTTATGATGTTTTTCGATTGAAAGATGGGAAGATTGTAGAGCAGTGGGGTTTGTAATGCGAGTAGAAACTTGCCATACAAATACATTGTAAAACACGAGCGGCCAGGTGGTGTCAGTTACTCATAACTGACACCACCTGGCCGCTCGTGTTTTTAGGTCTACGATTAATCTTCGGCTACGTGGTCGCTGCCCTGCGAACCCGATGAGCCTGTGTTGTAAAGCTGGTTGAACAACATCTTGAAGGTGCCCTGCGACTGAGCGCGGAATGTGATTTCTGGCCCGAAGGCGTAGAACTTACCCGATCCTACCGGCGCCATAAACGCGGCCACACCATCCTGCAAGTAAGATTGGCCCCAAGCCCAGCCACTGCGCAACGGCTTAGCCGTATCGAACCAGGCTAGCGGAGTTACTATTCCTTTGGCGATTGCTTCGGGCGCTAATTTGAAGACCGGGCTGGCGTCGAAATAAACGTCTGTCTGATGGCCAAGGCCCCAGGTTGCGTGTTGTGTCGAATCGAGGGTAACGCGCAAAACACTGCCTGGAATATAGAATTTCTCACCTGGTAGTGGCCGTTCCGTGCCTGAATTAGTCATTTCGGTAAGGGCGCTCTTAACCGGTAAGCCGAGGTGATAAGCCAGGTTAGTGCTGGTGCCGATCGTAACGACTGCACCACCGGCTTCCATGAATGACTTTAACTGCGGAATCGATTTGGCAGCCGTAATCCGGCCCAGCCGACCACGGTATTCAGCCGGTGTCGTTTCTTCTTTCGGCTCCCGGTCGTTTTCCCGGAAAATATCGGTTTCCTGACCGTGAAGGGGTGGAATCGCGCGGGTTACGAACACGATTACATCATACTTTTTCTTCAAGTCGCCAGCGTCGATATCCTGCGGGTAAATGACTTTCATGGGGAAGTGATACTGTTCCATTAACCAGCGCACCCAACCTGATGGCATCGATCCACCATAGGTATCCCACAAGGCAATTTTCATCGGTGACACTTTGATCATGGACGCCGTTGGCTTTTTCGCTAATCCCGTCACTTCCAGATCAAGGTCTTTGGCCGACTTATCCAGCAACGATTTGGCTTTGGCTGAAGCTGGTACGTAGAAAGCACCGGATTCAATTGCCGATTTAGCGCCCGAACCGTTTGGTAACCGGAATACATCCACGCCAGCAGCTAATAGATCGTTTACTGCAATAAATGAGTTGTTCGCCTTGGCGCTCAGTACATAACCCGCGCTTGGGGCACCGTTTATATGCCCTTCGGGCGACTGTAATTCACCATACGGTAGTTTCTTGAACGGTCCGTCGAAGCTATCCAGAACCCGATCAAATTTGACATTCATTAAGTAAGCGAGTGTCCAGCCTGCTGCGTCATAAGGACGTACTGGTGGGCCACCTGGATACTGGAAATCGTTGGGGTGATCCTGTGGCTCAAACATATCCAATACGTGCGGCCGGAAGGATTGATCGGTCTTAACTACATACGAACCAGCCGGATATTTTTTGCCTGCTACCGTAAAGTCCGACGTTGCCTGCTGAATCTGAATACCAGTCCGGCTGAGCGCATTGATGAATTTTACCGCCGTTGCAAAATCCGGCTGATTCATCGGAATGATATAGCCACGAGGATCGCGCAGGGTGGGATTGTGCATAACGGTGTCATAATACTTCAGCGGCATTCCACCTCCGCGTGGCAACATGCCATACTGCGCCAGGGCTGCGTTGGTAGGAGGAGCCACCTTTTTGGGGTCGGTCTGAAAGGCCTGTGTAATCGCATCAATCTTCTTCGGCGATAGACCCCAGGTGTCTTTGCTGCCACGGTCGATGGAGTTTTTGCCCATTCGGTAGATGTTAAACAACAGTTCATCACGGTAACGAGCGGCATAATTAAGTACGGCGTAGTTCAGCGACAGCGAGTAGTCAATGGACTGCTTGAAGTGCCACTTCTGGGGTGTAACCGGAAAAGGCGTATTTCCGTTAGGAATTAGATACTTCGTAACAACCGGAATGTCTTCAGGCGTTGGTCCACCGATAATTTCGGTTAGCAGACCAATCATGTTGTGGAAGTGCGTTGTCGTACGTAGGCCACCGTTGTACCAGGTCGAGAAAACTGAACCGCCCAACCGGGTGAAACCGGGTTTATCTTCAACATTCAGGCGGTTAATCATGGCCGCGCCCAAAGCGTCGATACCCGTAACCATCAGCGGATCGAACACGTAGTTAAATGGATCGCGATAAGGAGGGCCCGCCAGCACCGATCCGGCCGGACCACGCTGGTGGTGATTATACATAATTTGCGGAATCCACTCGACAAATAGCTGACGGCCAATGTTTTGTGTTTCCTTCATATTAAGCATGAAGAAGTCGCGGTTATTGTCGTGGCCGACGTATTTCTGATACAGCCGGGGCAGGTTATCCAGTGACCGTTTTTCAGCCTTCGATTCACGCATGTACCAGTTGGAAACCAGTTCCTGACCGTCGGGATTGGCGTGGGTAAGCAGAATAACGTCCTGATCCAGAATTCGCATCGTTTCTGCGTCTTTGCGACTTACCAGTTGCCAGATCGTTTCGATAAGCTGGTGCGTACCAACCGTTTCTGTAGCGTGAAGACCACCATCAATCCAGACAACCGCTTTCCCTTCACTTGCTAGTGTACGAGCTTGCTCGTCACTTAACCCTTCGGCGCGGGCCAGCTTCTGGGAGATTTCTTTGTAACGGTCTAATTTTTTGAGGTTCTCTGGCGACGAAACGATCAGCATTAGTTGGTGCCGACCTTCTTCGGTCATACCGATATCCACCAGTTTTATCCGATCAGAAGCCGCGGCTAATTTCCGGAAATAGGCTTCGGTCTGCGTGTATGTCGCGAGCTGATAATCGTCGCCAATGTTGAAGCCAAAATGCTCCTTTGGCGAGGGTAAGGTCTGGGCTAGTGCCGTACGCAGACCCACCAGTAACATCACAAAAAGTGAGTAAAGAGGATAACGCATTTTTTAGTTTGAGGTTAATTGAAGATTAGATTGCCATACAGACTATAAAAAACAGCAGGTATAAAGATTAAAACATATTGTAAATTTCAATCCTAGCCTAAAATTATATAGGATTTTAGCAATCAGACTAACTTTAGATCGATTTATATCGGGAAAAAGCAATAATAAATTTGGTGAGGGCGTTTTGTGAAATTTTATCGATGATGCGTCCTATTTGATAAAGTAGGTAGAATAGATTGTAACGGTGTTATCTCTAAGTGCAAGAGGCTGAGGAAGGACTACCCAGAAATGTTACGGTTTATTTAACCAGCGTTTTGTAGACACTCAATAGGTGGTCCGTCTGAATGACATCGATGCCTGACTGGGCGGCTTTAGTGTACTGCTCTGGTGTATCAGCAGCATCGAGTAAATCGATAAAAACGCGGATGCCGTGCTGATGGATCTGTTTAATGACTGGTTCCGAGAAAGCAGACCAGCTTAGGTCAAATGCGTACGGATGCAATTTCTCTATTTTACTGGCTAACGCGTCGGCTTGCTTCAGCGAAGGCATCAGCTTTGCGATTGGTGATACCTTTTGGAGAGCTAATAGGTAATCGTCAGAGCCATAAAATACCGAACCGGTTAACAGGTCGTATTTTGTCAGGATGGCTACCAGCGGTTCGGGAGCTACGGCTTTACAATCGACGTACAAATTCGTTTTTATCATATGCTGCGCATTCCATGCCGCAAGCAACTGGCAGACTTCCTCCAGCGTCGGGATTTGTTCGGTTTGGAAAGTTGGGCCGAAGCCTTTAGCCGCCGATAACTTTTTCAGGTCTGCCAGCGTCTGCGCACTTACTGGTCCCATGCCGTTGGTTGTGCGGTCAAGTGATCCATCATGCAAAATGACAAGCTGATTGTCTTTTGTTGTCCGTACATCGATCTCGATGTAATCAACCTGCAATCGGAGCGCTTCCCGGAACGTAGCCAGTGTATTTTCGGGCGCTACATCTGAACTACCCCGGTGCGCCGAAACACCAATTTTATACCGTTTAGCCAGCATCGTTCGATAATTATTCATGGAATCGAAAGCCGTCGATTGGCTATAAGCGACGGTTTGGACGAGAAGGTAACAGAGGGTGTAATAAATAACTTTATCAGCCCATGACTTTAGTCGTGGGTAAACTGATGTAAATGGATTATCTGCTAACCGTTTAAACGGTTTTTTCATACAGCTAAATAATCAGCGAAGTAGCTTGCTCCTGGCTCTGACTGTCACCAGTAGCTTCTTTAATGATGGATAAATCGTGGCGAAGGCGCTGGCTGAATAAAGCGATGTCGAAACTATGTACGACGATATTGACCCCTTCGGCAATCCACCGTATCTGGCGTTCAGGTTCCAGCGAGAAATGAATGCCGATGGCTAGCCCGTGCTGGCGAGTTTTCTGAATGATCGTGCGCACAGCTTCTTCAAAAACGGGATGGTCGTATTGTTCAGGCAGACCTAAACTCACTGATAAATCGTGCGGACCGATAAACACGGCATCCAACCCCGGCACTGATAATAGCGCATCGAGATGATTTAACGCTGGTACACTTTCGATATTGGCAATGGAAAGGTGATCAACATTATAAGCAGCAATGTAGGCCTCCATTTCTGGCGAAAGCGTGTCTTCTCCACTTAAGTAGCGTGCTAATTTCTCACCTTTTAACGGACGGTATTTGGTCGCCCCGATTAGCGCCTGTACCTGATCTACTGATTCGAGGTAGGGAGCTACAACGCCTATGGCCCCTCCATCAATGGCCTGACAGGCTAGATAAGGGTCAGGGCTTGGAATCCGGACAATTGGGGTGATTCCATAAGCTCGAAACTGCTGACAGAGCTTAGCCAGTTCGGATCGATCCAGCGGAATATGTTCGGTATCTAAAAAAACAAAGTCAAGGCCAATCTGCTTAACGGCTTTTGGCCACATGGGCGCTGTTGAGGTGATGCAGGTTCCGTAAACGTTCTGACCGTTTTTAAGCTTCTGACGAAGACTATAATTGGTTGAGCCACTCATCTGAATTGAAAAACAACCGCAGGAGAAAATAACACGTTGTGTGTAATACTGATTAGGGCGTTGTTCAGGCTATCGGTTTATACGGTTTATTAGAGCCATTTGGCCAGACTAGCAAACAAAACCCTCCTCTGTTGTCAGAGGAGGGTTGAAAGAAACAGAAGAATGGTGGTGGATATGAATTTGATAATGAATTACTTGGTAACGGTAATGTCGATGTATGTGCCATCACTGTAAGTAGCCCGGACCATTAGTTTCCCGTTACCACCTTTCGCTACGATGTCGTCGCCGTTGACCAGATTTATTTCATTGTTACCCGTATCCATGACCTTGAGGTTGGTTACCGTCCCTTGTAAAAACGGCTCGTTGGTTTTTGAATGGATGTCGAGCTGCATGGTAACAGTCGTGGCTGATTCCCGGATTATGTTTACGCCCCCTGCTAGTTGTGTCTGGCTGGCGGGGTAGGTTTTACCGTCCTCCGTTACGGAAGTAAAGGTGTATTTACCCACAACTTTGGCCGACAGTTCGGCAGGCATTGGATCGGTGCCTTTTTTACAGCCAGTTACGAGAATGGTACATAAAAAGACAATCAATAGGGCGAATGTAGATAAAGAAGATTTCATGATTAATTCGTATTTGTTGTTGGTTAAAAGAGAATGATTTTGCCGGTTCGTCCGGCTTGGTGATTCAAAGTTGACGCTTCAACCGAGCGATTTAAACCCTGTACTGCATCAACTGGTAAAAGAGAGCCATGAATCGGTAAATCAACCAGATTAATCGGTTGAGCGAATTCTAGAAAATAGTTCATTGTTTACATAATCAGCGATTTGTTTCGTGCTGACTGTTTAAAATTCCAGCTTTCTGATAGTCCGAATGGATGGCTAATCCGTATTAGAAGAACAGTTTTAGTTGATATGGTATGAATCAGACAGCTCGGCCAGAGACTCTGGCGATCGATGGTGGCGATAGAACCGTTAGCGCTGACTTTCCCTGGCCAATCTACGACGAACGGGAAGTGCAGGCTGTAGCCAACATTGTGCGTAGTGGACAATGGGGTAACCCAGATTGCGCTGGAGCCGTGGCCGAATTCGAACAGCAGTTTGCTGAATACTGCGGTAGTAAATATGCCATTAGTTGCGTCAATGGCTCGGTATCGCTTCGGCTGGCATTAATTGCCTGTGGCGTCCGGCCTGGCGATGAGGTTATTGTGCCACCCTATACGTTCATTGCTACTGCATCGGTCGTGCTGGAGGCTAATTGCGTCCCTATTTTTGTTGACATTGATCCTGATACCTATAATCTTGATCCAAAAGGTATTGAGGCCGCCATCACCGAACGTACCAAAGCCATCATTCCGGTGCATTTTGCAGGACTTCCCGGCGATATGGATGCGATTATGGCCATCGCCCGACGGCACAGTCTGCGGGTTATTGAGGATGCCGCTCATGGCCACGGAGCCGAATATAAAGGCCGCAAACTCGGTTCGATTGGCGATGCAGGGAGTTTCAGTTTTCAATCGTCCAAAAATCTGACATCTGGCGAAGGAGGCATGGTCATTACCAACGACGATGCGCTGTACGAAACGATGAATTCTCTGCGCAATGTAGGGAGACTCCCACACGGTCAGTGGTACGATCATTTTAATCCAGGCTGTAATTATCGAATTACCCAACTGCAAGCGGTTTTGCTCAGTGAACAGCTGAAACGTCTTTGGGTACAGACTCGTACCCGCAATGAAAATGGCCTGTATCTAGATAGCCTACTGGCCAATCTGGATGGCATCACTCCGCTTAGCCGTGGGTCGGTTGAGATTCTTCATGCCTATCACCTGTATATTTTCAAGTACGACAAAACCAGGTTTAATCAGCTGCCAAAACGGGAATTCGTAGCGATGTTATCCGCTGAAGGAGTGCCCTGTTCGGCGGGTTACCCGCATCCGCTGTATAAACAACCGGTCTTTCAGCAAAAAAACTGGATGTGTTACGCCATTCCCGACTCGGTCGATTATACGCAAGTGAATTGCCCCGTTGCCGAGCGGGCCTGCGCCGACGAAGCCGTCTGGATTTTTCAGCAGGCTATGCTGGGTACCCGCACCGATATGAAGTCATTTGCTGAAGCTATCCGTAAAATTCAACGCGCCGTTACCCAATAAATGGCGAATGAGCAAGTTTTTAGCCCACTGCTTCAACTGTGGGTAAGCGTGTATAAAGATCCCAAATGCGTTAACCGCTTTAGCGGTTTTCAATTCCTAAACTAATGGAACGCCAGCCAAACGGTTAGGCAATTACCCTTTCCTGATGAATCCGAAACGTATTTTCTTCCTGCTTTGCTTATGTGTCAGCCTGCTGGTAGTCTTGGTTGTACCAGTAATGGCTCAGTCGATTAACCTTCAGCGGGCCGTTATGTTGGTGTCCTCTTCGGTACCGATGCCTATGCGCGAAACGGCTCCACGAATGTTGAGCGAGGAAATTGCGAAACGAACCGGGAGTACGTTAAAGAACAGCTCCGGCTGGTCTAAGTCGAATTTGGTTAGCGTAGCTTTTGTGCTGTCATCGGATAAAGAACTACAGGGTGTTGCCGTGCCGGCTGCTTCCAGTTCCGAACGACCTGAGTTAAAGCCAGAGGGATTTCGAGTAATCAGCGATGTTAGCCCGAAGGGAACGACGCTCTGGATTATCGGTGCCGATGCCCGCGGTATTTTGTTTGGTACGAGCTGGGTGCTTCGTAATCTGAACATGGATAAAAAACGGCTGGACTTACCGGGACCGGTCAATGTGGCGTCGGCACCGACTTATCCAATACGGGGGCATCAGTTAGGGTACCGAACAACGGCCAATTCGTACGATGCCTGGACCGTTGCGCAGTTTGATCAGTATATCCGTGAGTTAGCGATTTTCGGAACCAATGCGATTGAGGGAATTCCGTTTCATGAAGAAGAAAAACCGAGTCCGCATTTTAAGATTTCAGCGTCAGAAATGCGGGTGAGAATGAGCGAGATCTGCCAGAAATATGATCTGGATTATTGGGTTTGGACGCCTGCTACCTTTGCCCTTACCGATGCCGCTAAACGCAAAGCCGAACTCGACCTACACGAGTCTTTTTACAAAGCCTGCCCTCGTCTCGACCATATTTTCGTGCCGGGCGGTGATCCGGGCGATAATCACCCGCGGGAGGTTATGCCGTTTCTGAAAGATCTACATACATTGCTGATTAAATACCATCCTAAGGCCAAAGTCTGGCTTTCGTTGCAAGGTTTTAACGTGGAACAGATCGATTATTTCTACGATTATCTGACGCGCGAAAAACCCAGTTGGTTCGCGGGCGTTGTGCACGGACCGAGCAGCCCAAACCTTGCTGAAACCCGCTACCGATTACCCAAACAGTACCAGATCCGACAATATCCTGATATTACGCACAATGTTCGCTGCGAATTTCCGGTGTCGCACTGGGACCAGGCTTATGCACTAACGCTGGGCCGTGAAGCTCCGAACCCCCGGCCTTATTTCTACGCTAAAGCGCAGGCAGCCTTAGCGCCGTTTACCGATGGCTTCGTATCGTATTCAGATGGTTGTCACGACGATGTTAATAAAGTGATCTGGAGTATGCGCGGCTGGGACCCTGATATGGATATTCACCAGATTCTGGCGGAGTACGGGCGCTTTCTCTTCGGGCCGAATTTAGCTGAAGCGACTGCTGATGGTATTGCTGCGCTGGAACAAAACTGGCAGGGACCGTTGGCCGAGAATGGGGGTGTAGAAGCCACATATGCCTTCTGGAAAAAATTGGAGACTGACAATCCAACTCTACATGGTAACTGGCGTTGGCAACTTTTCCTGCTCCGCGCTTATTATGACACCTACACGCGCCGACGACTGCTCTATGAACAGGGACTTGAAAAACAGTCGAATGAAATATTGGCCCGTGCCGACGCTGTTGGACCTGAAACGGCGATGAGCCAGGCCCTTGATTTAATAAATCGAGCCGATAAGCAATCGGTTTCTCCCGAATTACGCAGTAAAATAGAATCACTGTGCACTGATCTGTTTGCCTCGATTGGCTTACAGACCAGTATGCCGAAATATAAAGCCAGAGGATACGAGCGCGGCTGTGTACTGGACTTCGTCGATTATCCGCTGAATAACCGCTGGTGGCTAACCGATGAATTGGTTAAGGTAAAGGCCTTGAAAACGAAGGGTGAGCAGGTAGCTCGCTTAAAGGAGATTGGTGCCTGGGAGTCACCCGGTAAGGGGAGTTTTTATGACGATGTATCAAGTGTCAGCAAAGGGCCACGGGTTAAAACCATCTCCGACGATGCTACCGATATTGCCTGGTGGCAAAATGGATTTAGCCGCGCCCGGTTATCCTCCCAAACCTTTCAGCGTTGCCCTGCGCTGGATTATGATAACCTCGACCCGGGCGCTCGCTACATCGTTCGGGTAGTTGGATTCGGTGAAGCTCTGTTGCGTGTCGATGGGCAGCGGTTAGAGCCTACACTCTATAACCGTGAAGCCGATACAGTGAAAGAATGGATTGTGCCACTGTCGGCCACGCAGGACGGTCGCATCAGCGTTACGTTCGACCAGCCCGAAGAATCGCACCTGAACTGGCGGCAAAACTCCCGCATTTCGGACATTTGGCTATTGAAAGAAACAGTAAAAGACTGACGAGTCGAAACGTATTTGGGTTTATTACGTCTAAGGGTTGATATTGGAGTAAGAGACCTGATGATGCCTTATGGAAAGCCATTCTGGAAGATGTCTTTGATGGTTTTCTACGTTTCTTCTTTGCTGACGCCGATCAATTATTTGACCTGAACAAAGGATTCGAGTACCTCGATAAAGAACTTGAGCAGCTATTCCCGCCCGAGCAGGATTCCTACAAACTCCGTTACGTTGACAAACTGGTAAAAGTATTTGTCCGGCAGAGAGGTAAACCGGTCGAGCAGTGGATACTTATTCACATTGAAGTCCAGGGTTATAGAGACGCTCATTTTGCCCATCGCATGTTTCAATACTACTCGCGTATTTTTGATAAGTATCAGAAATCCATTACCGCTTTCGCCATTTTTACCGACAGTCAGAAAGGTTATCAGCCTGACCGATTTGAGCAGTCGTATCTGGGTACGCAGTTGAGTTACCGCTACAATACCTATAAAATACTGGATCAGAAGGAGACTGATTTATTAACCAGTAATAATCCTTTCGCCTTGGTCGTGCTAATGGCAAAAGCTGCCCTGAAAGCGCAGCAACTAACTGAGGAGAAATTATTGGAATTGAAAGTAACGATTGCTAAAGCCTTGCTAAGCCGTCGAATAGACAAGCAGAAAGTGCGGAGTTTACTGAATTTTCTGCGCTACTATGTACGCTTGGAAAACCCCGCAGCGAATAATAAATTTGAAGAAGAGATTAACGTAATCACACAAACCAGCCGAACAATGGGCATTGAGGAATTTTTGCTGGATAGGGCTAAGAAGGAAGGAATTAAAGAAGGTGTCGAACAAGGCAAACGAGAGTTTGTAGAGAATTTACTGACGAAAACAAGCTTCTCTATCAAACAGGTTGCGGACATCGCTAGTGTACCGGTCGCTTTTGTCAGAAAGGTTAAAAAAGATAGGTCGTTGGAATCTGGCAGTAATGATATTGTCTAAGCCTACTGCCGAAAACTACTTACCTATTACTTCTTCGGCAGATAAACATTCACCGCTGGATGCATAGTGTACAGCCGATAAGCTGAACCGTCGGATACCAGTATGCCACTGGAGCAATTATTGCCTAGAATCGGGTTCTTACTGTATTTTTTCCAGTGAATCAAATCGGTTGACACCGCCACGTTAGTAGACCATTCGTGCCAGTCCTTGTAGGCCGATGCGTGATAATAGGCGTAATAGCGTCCTTTGTACTTGATAATCTGATTCATAGCAACGGCATACTGATCGTATGATTCAGGGCCTTTCTCAAGTACTGGTTCATCCTGAACATTGGTCCAGATTTTCAAATCTTTCGATGTCGCCAGCCAGACGGCCTGATCCTTACGTTCGTAAAACAGGTACCAGATTCCGTTCTCTTTCCAGATCGTAGGCGTTCCATAAGGCCCTTTACTTAAGGGTGTCCCGTTCATATAACGTATGTCGAGCGGACCGCGCTCTTCCCAGTGAATCCGGTCGGTAGAAACTAGTAGGTGCGCAATGTCGTCCTGACCTTCGGCAAACATACAATACGTACCATCGGATTTAATGACAGACATATCCTCCACCCAATTTGCCGTATGAATCGGATTGCCGGGGTAGCGTGTCCAGCGCAATCCATCAGTCGATGTGGCATAGCCCAAAAACTTACCCTGATCCTTGCCAGCTTTGTAACCTGTATACCAGAGATGATAGGTGTTACCTTCATGTAAAATGTAGCCACGTTCCCGGATTTTTTCGTCCCAGGTTGTCGTATTGGTACCGCTGAAAACCGGATTGTGTTCATACGGCGTAAATTGAACGAGTTCATTCGGGAACTCGGGATCGGCGGTATGACTTACGGCTTTTTTGGGCGAATTATACCCCATAAGCAAACCTAAAGCGAGAAGGAGATAGACGTATTTCATTGTTTCTTAGAGAACAACTCTCCTCATTTTCCGGCCAGATACCGATGACGATATTCGAGAGGTGTACAGCCTTTTATTTGTTTGAATTGTCGGGCAATGTTTTTGGTGTCGTTTAGCCCCAAGTCCATCGCAATCTCGAAAACGGCCTGGTCGGTTTCCAGTAATTTCTTTGAAAATTTCTCAATACGCAGGTTCTGAATGTACTTATAAATCGGGTACCCGACCACCTGCTGGAACCGCATCTCCAGCGATCGTCTGGATAGTGGCACCTGCTTCACTACTTCATCGACCTGTAAATTCTTATCAATATTCTGGTGAATGTATTTCAGCGACGATGCAATGTATCCATCATGAGTTGCGTAAATGTCGGTCGATTGGCGGGTGATGATCTGCGTGGGTTCAACTATTATATCGTAAAAGTCGGTTATCTCCCGGCGAATCAATTGGTCCAGCAAGTGAGCAGCATCATAGCCTCCCTTCTCCGCGTCCTGCACGATACTTGAGAGGGGAGGGTCGGAAAGTTCACAGAGCGTTTCGTCATTATCGACACCTAGCACGGCTACTTCTTCGGGAATGCGAATGCGCGAGTGACGGCAGGTTTCGGTGATGTGCTGTCCCATGCGGTCGTCGCAGGTCAGAATGGCAATAGGCTTCGGTAGCGACGATAGCCACTTACTTAGCGAGCTGGGTTTGTAATACCATAGATCGCTGGAACTGTACTCTTCGTGTTCAAAATAATGTACGGTACAGCCTGATCGGGATACCCGCTCGTCGAACCCTTCGGCCCGCTCCCGTGACCAGACGATATGTTTGAAGCCGTAAAACGCAAAATGCCGGAAGCCTTTCCGCAGGAAGTAATCGGCGGCCATAGCGCCAGTGGCCCGGTGTGCACCGGTGATGTTCGGAATCTCGGTAAAGCGTTCTTTGAAATCCTGGGCAATAACCGGAATCCCAGCCTCAACTATTTTCTCGACACTGCTGTCGTTGTAAAGCTGCCCAATAATACCATCGGCTCCCCAGTCGCGGGCCCAGTTCAAAATACCATCGACACCCAGCGTTTCACGATGAAAAAGGGGCATCTGGCAGAATACCCACGGACCATATTCGCGGGCGTATTTGGATATGCCTTTTAGCAAACTTCGGCTATAGTCCTCGGCAAAGTCAATGAGTAGAATGATCTTATGCATGATTAAAGAGCGAAAGAGTGAAAACTGCTTTGTTAACCCACATCGGTTGTGGCGCTCTTTCGCTCCGCTCCGGTGGCCCGGTTTCTTCTTTCGCTCTTTACTTTTATTGTTGCGTTAGTAATCAGGGGTTTGGCCCAGACGCCAATGCTGAAAATGTAACCCAGCGTCAGCAGCATCACCAACATGGCCCAGCGCAGGCCAACCCATTCGGCCAGGCCACCAATAATGAGCGGAACCAGCGCTCCTCCTACGATTCCGGTACACAAGATACCTGAAAAGGTGCCATGGTGCTGTGGGACGGAGTTAAGTGCGAGCGAAAAAATAATCGACCACATTACTGACGCGAAAAAACCAGTGCCCGGTAACGCATAAAGCGCCCAATCTTTCGGGCCGAACAATCCCAGAAGCAGGGAGATAATTGCGCCCAGCGTGAACACCATCAGCACCTTACGGCTGTCAGCTACTTTCAACAGCACTAGTCCCAGTACACAACCAACCGTCATTAGGCCCCAGAAATAAGCGACTGCAGTAGCGCCTGTAGTAGCCGGATCGACGCCGTGGTAGAGTTGGAGAAATTTGGAAATCCAGTTAGCAATGCCTTGTTCAGTGCCGACATAAGCAAAAATACCCGCGAAGAATAGTAATACCGTCTTGTTCCGGAGTAATTCCACTAACGTTCCGCCTACTTCGATTCGCTCGTCGTCCTTGAGCTCAACCGCCGGAAAGCCAATCATCGCCACTACCATAATCATCAGCAGCGTCGTTAGAGCAAAGATCCAATAGAGAGAAACCCACTCGAAATGGACCGGCACCACCCGGTTAAGCCATTGAATCCAGAACGATGTATTATCGGTGTGGATGTTCAGTACAAAATAACTGTATAGCAGCGGGCTGAAAAACGATGCGGCCCCCGAAAAAAGCTGAGCCAGTACCGAATTAAAGGCAAAATGTTCCTCGCCACCGGCCACCCGAAGCAGGGGGTTAATGGCCACCTGCAACATAGCCATCCCGACGCCAATGGAAAATAACGAGCCTAAGGCCACTGAAAATGTTGGTACCAGCGCAAACAGCAACGACCCCAGAAACGCTAGTAGAAAAGCACCGATCAACACCGGCTTTTCACGATATTTCTCGACCAGGATCCCAGACGGAATCGACACACCGTAAGCCACAAAAAAGGCAAACGGTAGAAAGCCCGCCAGTCCGATGCTCAGCCCAAAACTCTCAACAAGATCCGGGATAATTGGACCTAGAATATTGGTCAGAAAAGAAATCACAAAGAAGATCAGCAGAATCAGGATGACAATCAGCGTGTTTCGTTTCATAGGAAATAGGTTTTGAGCAAAAGGGTTAGGGCATAGGGTAAGCAATAGATAATAATCAGGTAATTAATATTATTCCAAAACTCTGTGCCTGGCACCATGAACCAGAGCAGCCGCCCCCAATAACGCAATATTCTCGTTCTGCGACTGGAAAATCTTGAGTCGCCGAAGCGTGACTGGAAAAGCAAAATCGGCCATGCTCTCGAACATGGTTTGCCTGAAAAATGGATAAGCTTTAGCTATGGAACCACCCAGGATAATGACTTCGGGGTCGTAGGTGTATAGCACTACTTTAACCGCATTACCGAAGTGTTTACCAAATTCAGCCCAGAGTTTCAGCGCATTTTTAGCTCCTAGTAGTGCAGCCTGATTAGCTTCTCTGGCCGTTGTAGCATGAATGGATTGGAAAAAATCACCCGCTGCATACGATTCGATATTTTTATCCAGATAAGGCAATAACCCAATTTCACCCGCTCCGCAATTGCTGCCTATATAAAGCTGATTATCGACGATAATGCCGGAGCCCAGGCCTGTACCAATGGCCATGCCCACCGCCGACCGATACCCCTGAGCTAGTCCAAACTGGTGTTCGCCGAGGATAAAGCAATTCACGTCATTATTAACAAAAACCGGAATGTCGAACTCTTTTTCCAGAATATCGCGCAGGGCTACTTCTTCCCAGGATGGGATATTGGCCACATTGTAAACAACGCCCTGCTCCACATCAACCACCGACGGAACGCCAATACCAATGCTACTAACCGACGAATTTATGAGTGGCCGGATAAGGTCCATTAATTGCGTCAGCGTTGCGGAAAGAGAATTTTTTTCCTGTAATACTTTGCTCTTTTGAGCCAGAATCATTCCATTATCGACCAGCCCGGCTCGCACATTTGTTCCGCCTAAATCAACGCCAATAGTCATGTTGGATAATAGTTTGGTTATTTAACCATCGCCGACCGGCTCGACCGGCCAGCAGAATCAAAACTCTTTAGTTTCGCCGTTCCAGCAACCTTCACCGGATTTTTATAGGTAGGGGACTGGACCGTCGGCTCTGAGCCGTCGGTTGTGTAGTGAATAGCCAAGCCCGGTAATTCGACATTGGCTTTCAGCATCCCATTTTCGATGACCGCACCCGGCAGCGGCAATCGGTAGTTGTAACCACCGTTGATACGAGCTAGTCGGGGTAAATCTTTCTGTGCCAGCGTATTGGCAAATATGTTCCAACCAGTGCTGATCGCTTTTTCACGGATCTGTCCATTATCAATTGTTTCCCACGGTCGCTCTGGTGCCCAGGCGCTTTCAGCAAAACCCAGCAATTTGGGTAGAATATCGTATTCGGCCATCTCACGACCTTTAACGGTTTCGCTCCAGAGTTGCGATTCGACACCCCGAATGTTTTTTCGGGCTTCGGGTTTCATCCGTTCCAGACCGGCAAAGGTAAGTGGTTTACCCATGGATGTTTTGTACGTCGTTTTGAACATATCGTATGGTGCAAACGTCCAGTTTGCCCGCGTATCGACGTAACCCGCCCAGTATAGACCCGGCTCCTGTGGATCGTTGTTATACGACATGTCGAAATAGAAATTCGATACGTTGCACAAGACAACCGGATAACCCGCATTGGCCAGTCGGTTTCCCAGATCAACGTCAAATAGATTATTCCAGACATAAGGAACGACACCTTTGTCGACAAATTCGGGGTTAATAACCAGTTTCCCACCAGGTGATTTTACCAGGACTGCCTCTTCCCAGGCATGCACTTCCAGTTTACGCTTCGCCAATCGTTCCTGAAGCTTCCTAAAGAAATAAGCGTGCAAATTCTTCGGATCCTTAATCGACGGATTTTCCCTTAATACTTTATCCGCAATGGGCGATTTGGTCCAAACGCCATCGGGTACTTCGTCGCCACCGGCGTGCATCACATCCATAGGCAGACCCGCTTCCTTATACATTTTAGTAATCTCGTCTACAACTTTTTCGTAGAAATGGTAAGTCGATTCACGGCCAACACTTACTACGTTATCTGTATAACCCTGCGCCGACAAATAGACTGATTTATCAGCGGGATCAATAAGCCGGTACTCATTTGCTTCCTGTTCCTTACCTTCTTTCATCAGTCGTTGGTAACGAGCTTCCATTGCCTTAATAGCGGCCCGTGCATGGCCCGGCAAATTCAGTTCTGGAATGACTTTGATATGGCGTTGGGCCGCGTATTTCAGGATTTCGATGAAGTCAGCTTTGGTGTAGTAGCCACTGCCGTACTTACCTTCATCATAAGCTTTGGGCCCTGAGCCATAAGCTGGATGTAGCACCGGCGCTTCTTTACCATAAGTGTGTTCTCGTTGTGCGCCAACTTTGGTTAGTTCGGGAAGTCCATCAATTTCGAGCCGCCAGCCTTCGTCCTCGGTGGTGTAAAACAGGAAATGATTTACCTTATAAAAGGCCAGCAAATCCAGCAGACGCAGGATGGTTTCTTTCGTCTGGAAATTCCGGCTTACGTCCAGGTGCATCCCTCGAAACTCGAACCGAGGTGCATCCTCGATCTGTATGTAATTCAGTGCAAAGTCAGCTGTAGGGTTCAAATAGGCTTCAGTAGGTATGAGCGCCAGTAAGCTCTGAATACCGTAAAACACACCGGCAGCATCACTACCCGTAATAGAAACGCCCTTCCCGTCGATTGTCAGCCGGTACGCTTCTTTACTAATGCCATTGATGCTAACCGGCCCCGTTTTTAGAAAAATACCGTTCGCGGTTGGCGTGCCAGTGCTGACGGAAAATTCTTTACTGGTCAGCGCTTTTAGCTTCTGACTCAGCAGATGGGCTTCATTTTCAAGACCCTTATCGGCATAAATCGTTAGTGACGAATTGAAAGCCAGGGTTCCCGATTGTGTGGTCAGTTTAACGGGCGAGGGAATGATTTTCTGGAGTTGACTGGCTGGTAGGAGAGAGGCTGTCAGATTGGATCGGTAAGTGTTCTCAGGTGTTGGTAACGAATATAAATCACTAGTGCCACGCAGCATTTGCTCTTTTCGGGTAAATGGCTTGACGGTATAGCTCTCCGTGGTAATCTGAACGATAGATTCTTCCTTACCCTCCTTGTCGTAATAAACGACATATAATCCCAACGGTGCGTCAGTCACTTTGGTAACGGCTTCAGTGCCCTCATAGCGAACTTCGGTGGTTGCGCCCGGTTTCAGGCTGAATCCTTTGGCTGGAACGAGCTTATACCAGTCACCATTGATGTGCTGAACCGTAGCTGGCTGAGGTATTTTTGATGGCAAAATAGGCCGGGGCGACATATTGAAAAACAGCGTCCAGTTCGCGTCGGTCAATTCCTTATCGCCTTTGTTGGAAATTATAAAACGAGCTTCGAACCCATCCTTGACTGGTGTGAAATTACTGACCAGTTCCCAGGAAACGCTTAGCTCCCGGCCGTAACTAGTTTCGGCTTGATCTGCCTGCCGACAGCCACTTATGCCAAGAATAATGAGGGAACAAAAGAAAGCGTAAAAACCAGTACGCATAAATCTTCGGATTTAGTAGCCTTAATAGTACTCCAATCAGTACTAAAGATACCATTGCCAGAACCGGGCTTTTTCACTTTTTTGATGATACAGCAACCGAGCCGACTTATTTCGTTAGATGCCTTGCGTGGGTTTACCATCGCGGCTATGATCGTTGCTAACTTTCCGGGAAGCGAAGCGTATGTGTACTTTACGTTACGGCATACTAAATGGAATGGGCTGTCATTCACGGATCTTATTGCACCAACATTTCTGTTTGTTGTGGGCGTTTCAATTGCACTGGCTTATTCCAAAAAGTTGGCTGATAAGGGCCCCAAAGGCGAATTATACCAGAAAATCCTGATTCGGTCGCTGAAAATTTTCGCCGTGGGCATGTTCCTGAATCTGATGCCTGATTTTGACTTTTCGGCCGTACGCTGGACCGGTACGTTGCACCGGATCGCCATAGTGTTTTTGGTCTGCGGGATTCTTTTTCTGAACACCAATTGGAAACAGCAGGCCTGGATCGCTGCCATTATCCTGGTTACTTACTGGCTGGCTATGACGCTAATTCCTACGCCGGACATGGGCTACGTTATCCTAGAGCCAGGTCAAAATCTGGCGGCCTGGCTGGACCGAAAATACCTACCTGGCCGAATGTGGCAGGGCACTTGGGACCCAGAAGGCATTCTCAGTACCTTTCCGTCATTTGTGACGACCATTACAGGGATGCTGGCTGGCCGTTGGATGCTCACCAATGCCAGTTCGACCGAAAAAGTATCGGGTTTAATGACAGCTGGACTCTTTACAGCAGCAGTTGGCTATTTCTGGGGACTAACATTTCCGATTAACGAAAATCTCTGGACCAGTTCGTTCGTGCTCGTTACGTCGGGGTTTGCAGCTATGTTGCTGGGGGCGGTTTATTATCTGGTCGATGTACATGACTACACGGGAGGCATCAAGCCAGGGGTTATCTTCGGCGCTAACGCTATTACGGTTTATGTGCTGGCCGACATTTTTGCGCTCGTTTTTTATCGGTTCAAGTTCGGCGGTCTGTCGCTGAACGAGCAAATAGTAAATGGCCTGATTAATATCGGCGTACAGCCCGAACTGGCTAGTTTAGTGTACGCCTTGTTTTTTATTGGAGTCAATTTCCTTCCCGCTTATTGGCTGTATAAGCAGAAGATTTTTATTAAGCTATGAGAAAGTTATACTACGTTTTCCTTATCGTATTTGCTTACCCAAAGACCATAGGCAGATAAGAAGCAGAAAAATATAAAAAGGTATTGACCTACATTCCAATATTTGTCAAAAAGTGCTGCTGAAACTTTATCATTATCCTGATACCAGTATCCACTAAACAGCATTATAAAAAATGTACCAGCAGAATATATTAATAAGCCGGAAGTAAACCAGAACATAGTGTGCTTAACAATATTTTTTACCCGCATATCAGTCAATAGTTTATTGAAATAAGCGAGTGAAATAACAATAGAAAATGCCCTAAATACAGAGAGGCTAGTTGAGGAAACAGCAGAACTTTTATAAGAAGTGATTGTAATGATAGTACAGACAACTGTAAATACTACTATTGATTTTTTATGGAACTCTTTATCAAAATTATGATAATAGATTATTCCTATTAGTAGTGTTGCAATAATCGCTTCCAGATTTTGTACATATAAGGTGTTAGGAATTAAAAACATGTGTATGAGCGAATAGGTATCTTTGACGAAGAAAAAAATAAACAGATACCATATATATTTTAAATGTATACTCAGATTTTTTAGTCTAAAACAACCTATTATGATAGGAAGACCACTGCTTAAATGAGAAATAAAATCAAGCGGGTAGTCATTAATAAATAGCAATAGCCTTTCTATCATAGATATAATAAGTCAGTTTATCTTGGACAATGCTGTGGACAGGTGTAACCATCACCCGCTACCATTTCTCCATCACCATTTTCATCATCCTTACCACCTTCCAATCTCTTGGGAACTGGTAAATCTCTGCCTTTACCATCTACCGCTGTCAACAGAACACGAGGTTTAAGCTGGCCCTGGCCGGACTTGGTGAGTTTGCCGTTTTCATCTTCCCACCGCTCGCCATATGTAACCCGCAGGCCTACGCATCCTGGCAGGTCCAGCAGTTTCTTTATGATATCAAGGCCCAGAAACTCTGACCGTGTAAACTCACTGTCTTTCTGGCCACAGGCAAGCTTAGCCTGGCGATGGGCTTCTTTAAAAGACTTAACTTCATCGGACTTGAGAAAGCGGCCTGCTCTCTCTGTAAATACGTTCTCACTCATGCGGAAAGAGGGTTAAAGTGATATAAAATAAGAGGCTGAAGAATGGATATAAACGGAAAGCATTCCTCTAACCTACGACAAGTATGATTTTCTTGCAACCATACTTAAAACTATTCTTATAGGGTTAACTGGTTGATTATTAGGAATATAATCCAGAAAATACATTTGCCAATGCGTAGAAATACGTATCAGATTACGGACTTTTGCCTAATTAATTGTTTGCCTTAAAACCGGTGTTTCTGCGCTGAAACGGTGTTTGTGGATACATTACCTTTGTAAGGTTATGGTTCGCCACAACTATAAGTGGTAGCAGTCATTAAAGATTTTCGCATTTTATCCGCTTAGGTGGACTGATCATAGGTTAGGTTACGAGATAGCTGACAATCAATTGATTGTCAGCTATTTTAATAAATTAATCCCCAGAAAGCTTTTCTGATCCTTAGCTAAGCTCATCAACAGTAGTCGCAGCTATCTTTATATACACAGAAAACGCCGAAGCAAATACCTCGACGTTTCTCTAAAGCCTGATTTAGGACTCTCTATTATTTCAGTAAATTCAACAAGTATTGACCATAGCCGCTTTTAACCAGCGGTTTAGCAACTTCGCTTAGCTGCTCACCCGTAATAAATTCCATACGGTAAGCAATCTCTTCGGGGCAGCCGATCTTCAGTCCCTGGCGTTCTTCGATTACATGTACAAACTGTCCGGCCTGCATCAGCGATTCAAACGTACCCGTATCTAACCAGGCTGTACCCCGATCCAGAACCCCTACTTTTAGTTTACCCCGCTCCAGGTATACCCGATTCACATCGGTAATTTCCAGTTCGCCCCGGGGAGATGGCTTGATGTTTTTAGCAATTTCAACTACCTCATTATCATAGAAGTATAAGCCAGGTACTGCATAATTTGACTTAGGCTTTTCGGGCTTCTCTTCAATCGATAGTACGTTGAAGTCTTTATCGAACTCAACCACGCCGTAACGCTCAGGATCATGTACCTGATAGGCGTACACCACACCTCCATCAGGATCGTTATTGGCTTGCAACAGTTTTGACAAACCCGAGCCGTAGAAAATGTTATCGCCCAGTACCAGCGCCACTTTGTCGTTGCCGATAAACTCTTCGCCGATGATAAAGGCCTGCGCCAGCCCGTCTGGACTAGGTTGTGTGGCGTAAGTAAACTCACAGCCCAATCGTTTTCCATCGCCGAGTAGTTTCTCGAAATGCGGCAGATCGTGGGGAGTTGAGATAATAAGAATCTCACGAATGCCCGCCAACATCAGAATTGACAGCGGATAATAAATCATCGGCTTGTCGTAGACCGGCATTAATTGTTTGGAAACCGCCAGCGTGAGCGGATGAAGACGAGTACCGGAGCCCCCGGCGAGGATAATTCCTTTCATGGTATTGCATGGGGCATAGGGCATGGGGTGATAGCCTAGGGTAATTTATAGTCTTACCCTCTGCCCTTACCCATACCCCTCTGCTTATCGATTTGCGTACATTCCCTGATAATAACTTTGGTAAGCGCCTGAGGTGACATTGTCCAGCCAATCCTGATTAGTCAGGAACCAATCGACAGTTTTCTCCAGACCTTCTTCGAACTGAAGCGATGGCTGCCAGCCTAAATCGTTCATGATTTTATTGGCGTCGATGGCGTAGCGCAGATCATGGCCAGCGCGGTCGGTGACGTAGGTAATCAGGCCAGCGGATGTACCTTCTGGCCGACCGAGTTTGCGATCCATAATCCGGCAAAGCAGGTTAACCAGATCAATGTTTTTCCACTCGTTGAAACCACCAATGTTATACGTTTCGCCCAGCTTACCCGTATGAAAAACCGTATCGATGGCCCGAGCGTGATCGACTACAAACAGCCAGTCACGGACGTTTTCACCTTTGCCATAAACGGGTAAGGGTTTGTTCGTCTGAATATTATGAATCATTAGTGGAATCAGTTTTTCCGGGAAATGATTCGGGCCGTAGTTATTAGAGCAGTTCGAGAGCACGACCGGCAGTTTGTAGGTGTTTCCGTAGGCCCGAACAAAATGATCGGAAGCGGCTTTCGAGGCCGAATACGGCGACTGCGGATCGTAGGAAGTTTCTTCTGTAAAAAACTCTTCGGGATTGTGCAGTGAGCCGTACACTTCGTCCGTCGAGACGTGGTAGAATCGCTTACCCTCAAAACTAGCTCCCTCCGCTGACCAGCTGTTTTTGGCGGCATTTAGCAGATTCACCGTTCCAACTACGTTGGTCATGACAAACGACATCGGGTCGGTAATCGAGCGGTCGACGTGCGACTCAGCCGCCAGGTGAATAACACCGTCGAACGCCATTTCCGAAAACATATCTTCCAGAAATTTCGCGTCGGTAATATCGCCCTTAATAAATGTATAATTCGGTTCGTGTTCGATGTCGGTCAGGTTAGCCAGATTACCGGCATAGGTTAGCGCATCGAGATTATAAATCTGATATTCAGGATATTTTGTAACGAACAATCGAACAACGTGTGACCCAATAAAGCCAGCCCCGCCAGTAATGAGAAGTTTCATTTTGTATAATTATAGAGTTATAGAGTTCTAAAGTTGTATAGTTATAAAGTCATAAAGTTGCACGCTTATCCGATGACTTTATAACTATACGACTTTAGAACCAATCTTCTGCTGCCAGCGCCAGGCGTTCCGCAGCGATTCGGCTAACGAACGACTAGCTTTCCAGTCAAGTTCGCGGTTAGCTTTCGTAACGTCAGCGTATACTTTTTCAACGTCGCCCGGCCGGCGTGGTCCTATGGTATAATTTAAAGTAACGCCCGTTTCCTGCTCGAACGTCTTAATGATATTCAGCACCGTTTCGCCCCGGCCAGTCCCGACGTTAATCACATCATAACTAGCCTCATCAGTAGCGTCATGCAGCTTACGAAGCGCTTGAACATGCGCTTCTGCCAAATCCATTATATCGATATAATCCCGAATACAGGTACCGTCAGGTGTATCATAATCATCACCGTAAACCGTCAGGCTCTGGCGAATACCAGCAGCCGTTTGGGTAATAAATGGCACCAGATTAGCCGGAACTCCTAATGGTAACTCACCGATTTCCGCTGACGGATGGGCACCAATCGGGTTAAAATACCGCAGAGCGAGCGCCCGAATAGGGGTTTTCGCATAAACGACATCCCGGATGATATCTTCGCCAATTGCCTTCGTATTGCCGTAGGGCGATTGCGCCGGAAGCCGAGGTGTTTCTTCTGTTACAGGTAGATGCTCGGGCTGGCCGTAGACTGTGCAGGATGACGAAAATACCAGATTCTTAATGCCATACTGTGGCATTAACTCCAGTAATAACATCAAAGAGTCCAGGTTATTACGGTAGTATTTCAGGGGCTGAGCTACCGACTCGCCAACAGCCTTATGAGCCGCAAAATGAATGATACCCGCCGGATTTTCTTTCTGGAAGATATCGTTCATCGCTTCGACGTCGTTGCAGTCAACCAAATAGCAGGCTACCTCGTGACCAAGAATCGTCTTCAAACCGGTCAATACAGAGGGCTCTGAATTGGAAAAGTCGTCAACGATAACCGGCTCAAAACCAGCCCCAATCAGTGCTACGACCGTGTGCGAACCAATGAAACCAGCCCCGCCGGTCACCAGGATTTTGGGGGAATTACGTGTGGAAGCCAAGCTGTTTTTTATAAAAATTTTGTTGCTACATTAGCATAGCAACCCGAAAAACCAGACAAAAGTAGTATATTCAGGAGGTTTCCGAAAACAGTTTTTATTGTGGGGTAACTCAGTAAAGTAACAGAAGCGAATGAATGACAATGAATTAAAAGCCCTGATCTCGCTCCTAGACGACGATGACCCGGAAGTTGTTGAGCACGTTGAGCAGCAGATTCGGCAAATGGGGGGACAGATGATTCCGCTTCTGGAAACGGAATGGGAAGGCAGTTTTAATCCGGCACTACAAAAACGGATTGAAGAAATTATTCATGATTTACAGTACGAATCGGTATTGGACCGCATGCGTGACTGGAAAAACGGCGGGGCAATGGATTTGCTCGAAGGCTTATGGATCGTGGCTACGTATCAATATCCTGACCTGTCGCTTCCCAAACTTAGGCAGGAAGTCGAGCAATTGTTCTACGATGTCTGGGTTGATTTTAAACCGGATATGCATCCTGACGAACAGGTCAAGGCGATGAACAGTGCTTTTTTTGCTAAACTGAAATTTGCGCCTAACACCAAGCATTTTCACTCGCCCGCCAATTCGATGATTAATCAAGTACTGGAAACGCGCCGGGGTAATCCGATTACCCTTTGCGTACTATATATGCTCATTGCCCGGCGTCTGAACCTGCCCGTTTATGGAGTAAACCTCCCGAATCTATTTGTTCTGACTTATAAAAATAATAGCGGAGTTCAGTTCTATATCAATGTCTTTAACCGGGGGTTGGTCTTTACAACTAAAGATATCGATCAATATATTGACCAACTGAATCTTAAGCGATTAGATTCGTTCTATCAGCCTTGCACGAACGCAGATATTGTCCGTCGAGTGCTTCGTAATTTAACGCTGGCTTTCGAAAAAAATGGAGATACAGATCGCGTTAAGGAAGTTGAACAAATTTTGAACACTGTCCGCGATGACGGTGACGGTCTGCCGCTATCGGATTATACACAACGGTAAGATTAATAGTCTAATGATAGTTCAGGAGCCAGTTATGTCAAGGAATGATGTGACTGGCTTTTTTTAATAGCTTTCTTCTATTTGTAACCTTTTGTCTCGACCTAGGTTATTTGTGAAAATTTAGTTTTGAACATAATGAATAAACTGGTTAGCAGGCTATTGATAGCGCGAAAGGCACATTGGGCGGCTATTATGTCGGTATTACCATTATTCGGTTATCCACAGCAAACGCCACTTAAAGACAATACTTCACATAAAAACGCGCAAGCGCTCGAACCCCGGAAACGGCTAGTTACCTGGTCTTATTTGCGCGCGATGACTGTCAATAACCAGAATCCGACTATCATTCAATTTCTGAAAGAACATAACCAACTCGTTTCCAAAGAAATGGATTGGGCCGTTTTTACGGGAAAATGTAATCCTTACGATAATAGCTGTGGCGAAAAAGAATATGATGATGGAGCTAAAACAGCAGCCTGGCGGGTTGATCTTCCGGTTTATCTCGACGACCAACCTGTCTTTGTGTCCTTTGTTGTTATTTACGCTAAGGGTTCCCACGAACCAATTGCGCAGGGTGTTCAAGTCTATGGCATTAAAGCTTCTACAAGCTCAAATTACGCTCAGCCAGCCGCGTCATACGATAAGTCTACAGGAGAGTTGAATTTAATCGGTGATCTTACTAACCGTGCTTTAGCAGTAGTTGGTAACCGACAGCTTAAGGCTGAATCTAGTGGGTTTGGTTCGTTAAAAGGTAATGCAATACATGCGTCTCTAACCCCAAAGTCGAGCCCTTCGTCCACTATCTATGAATCGACGGTTATCTATTTAAATGTCAAAGTAAAAGTAGCCAATGCCATCGGCGAAGGTGTATTACAATTTAACGGTGCGAAAGGCCCTGCTTTCCATTATTCCATAACCCCCATATAATCTTTGCAGGATCTATAACTTCTTAAATTTCAAGACTGTAAAAACCTGTTGGCCGGCAGGCTTGTAAAAATACTTGAACACATTTTTCTCGTCGCAGGTCATAGTTAACTGTTCAAACCCTTTTTGATCTTGTGGATCAAGCACTTTCTGATCTGTTAGGTAAACACGGTAGGCAACACATCCATCCATACTAAACTCTTGGTTTACAAAAACGCTTCTGTAAGTGAGGCTATCACCGGCTTGTTCATTCACAATAGCCTGAACAACAACTGAAACCGAATCAGCTGATACCTGTTTAACAATTAGTTGTAGCGTTTTCCCTTGAATTGGAAAAAGCGTTGAGGTAGTTTGCGCTTTATAGACACCTTCAATGGTTTGTGCTGGCTGGGGGAGATTTAATGTGTTTTTTGTACAGGCAATAAAGCCCGTTGCCCCAGCAAGCAATAAGTAGCTAAGCAATCTAAGTTTGTTCATGGCCAAAGGATAGTTACTCGTTTAGCCTAAAAACGAAAAATTGCTTGCTTCCACTATATGGTTGATCGCTATCAGTTTAATTTATTATTATGTAGTCAGTGGTAAGGGTAACTAACAGATAGAGAAATGATTATCTATTTCATTTTGTAGTGATTGCGAATCATACGCTCGTAGATTCCAGTTGGCAACAAGCGTTTTAACACAACAGAGAATTTTTCAAGCGGTTTCCCAACTCGATAAAATCGCTCAACCTGTGGCGACTGAATGATTTTCTCAACTAAAGGTCCAAACACAGCTGGTTCAATGCCCTCGCTAACGCTTTCGTCGATTAAGTCGTAGGTTCGGTCAAAGTTTTCTTTGTATACGCTATCAGCTGGCAGTGACACTTTCAATCTGTTTTTGTTAATATCCGTCTTGGTACCACCCGGCTGGATATAACAAGCCTGAATTCCGAAAGAGGCTAATTCTAGTCGCAATGCTTCTGTTAACCGATCAACAGCGGCTTTGCTGGCACTATAGGCTCCTCGGTAAGGTAATCCTGCTTCCGCAGCAATCGAACTAACGTTTATAATTAACCCAGACTTTTGTTGACGCATGGTCGGCAATACTGCCTGAATGGTTCGGATAACACCAACAACATTTGTATCAAACACGCGCTGAACATCGTCAATCGGCAACGATTCGACGGGAGCTGCAATACCCAGTCCTGCATTGTTGATTAACACATCCAGCCGCCCTTGTTCCTGTACAATACGCGCAACGGCTTTGTCAATGCTTTCCGCACTACGCACATCCATGTCGATGGTGCGAAAGGGCTTGGTTTGGCCTTCAATGGAACGCGATGTACCATATACGATATGACCTTGCCGAACCAGATAGGTAGCGATGTGTTCGCCTAAGCCAGTTGATGCCCCCGTAATCAATATAACTTTTGCCATGATATCTAATGAAAATGCCTGTTTTTTAGGCAATCGCGAAATTAAGGGTTAGCTGGGTAAAACAATGATAACACTCAGTAGGCGACTGCTAACAATCCCGGCCCAGCTTTCAGGCACTGGATTATTACCGGGCTAACGCTTGCCTGTGCATCCGGCTCAGGCAGACGAACGTGGCCAATCAGATGCTCGGCACCATCGGCAAAAGGCTCGACATGCAAATGCTCGCGAAAGGTTAATTTCCGTTTGCCGTAGAGTTTGTATAAAGCCTCTTTAGCACACCAATAGACGGCCAATCTAGCTGGGTTGCCCGCGGCATCGGTCAACTCATCTTCCGACAAAACACGTGGCACTACTCGCTTGAATTGTTCCCGAATTGGTTCAATGTCAATACCTACTGGTTTGGTTTTGTGAAGTACAACCGCGGCCCATCCCTGTGTGTGTGACAGTGAAATATGACAGGGTGAATCAATCAGGTGAGGTTTACCAAATTCATCTTTTTGCAACCCAGTATACACTATACCCTCAGCTTCGGCCAGTTGGCGAATAGCTACCCGGCACGCCAGCCACTCCACCCGTTGAACTGAGTGGCTAATGGTCGCTAATTCATCCAGTTCCGGTGGGGTTAGTAATACTTGAGTCAGCAACGTCGATTCATCGTCCGTAATTGGGCGCAGGTTAACGGTGCAGTCATTGTCGATGGGTAGAGTCACGCGGCAAGTAGGTGTCGGTTTGCAAAATTCGGAAGCTATGTCGGAAAAAGAAAGGTTTGTTACCTTTGATAAGGGTTATTCATATGGGTCTGTGATTGTAGAAAAAATTGATACGTTTGGCGGCCACCGCGACAGTGTATATGCGCTGGAACGCGGTTTGACTGATAAAGAATTCTTTTCGGCCGGTGGCGACGGGCTTGTAGTGCAATGGCAGCTTGATAGACCTGATCGAGGAAGTCTGGTTGCTAATGTACCCGCATCCGTTTACGCGCTCGCGCTGCACCCGACCAGCAACTGGCTATGGGTGGGGCAGAATTACGAAGGTATTCACCTAATTGACACTACTCAGAAACAGGAAGTTGGTTCTATTAAGCTGTCATCGGCAGCTATTTTCGATATAAAATTCTATAAGCAGGACGCTTTTGTTGCCCTTTCAGACGGTGTTGTTGTCGTATTGGATGCTGACCAGTTAGCTGTGCGCAAACATATAAAAGCAACTACGCAATCAGCACGTTGTCTGGCTGTTAATCCAGTCGAGCGGGAGCTAGCTGTGGGATATAGTGATAATACGATACGCCTGTTCGATCTGGAAACGTATACGCTTAAGCGAACTATTCCAGCGCATACGAATTCAGTATTCACAGTTGCGTATTCGCCGGACTTCCGATTCATGTTCAGTGCTGGTCGCGACGCGCATGTAAAGATTTGGGATGTTGAGGCAGATTACCGTTTAGAAAATGACATTGTAGCGCATATGTTTGCTATTAATAACCTGACATTCAGTCCAAGTGGGTCTTTATTGGCAACGGCTAGTATGGATAAATCCATCAAAATTTGGGATGCCGAAACACACCGTTTACTGAAAGTGGTAGACCGGGCTCGTCATGCTGGACATGGGACATCCGTCAATAAACTACTTTGGACTAACCACAATCAACATCTTTTATCAGCAAGCGATGATCGAACAATTTCGGTATGGAAATTGAGCTAATAATCATACGTTTACTGGAAAAAGGGCCTTTTTCCGCCTGATTTTTGTAAAATCGGTAATATGGCTGTTACTTCACCTTTAGCTGATAAGTTAATACTTACAAAACCCTAAGCGCACCAATGAAAATTACGCCCATCGAAATCCGGCAGCACACATTTGAAAAGGGGTTGCGCGGCTATAAACCCGAAGACGTTGACGCTTTTCTGGTTTCGTTATCTCAGGAATGGGAACGCGTAACCGGCGAATATAAAATGCTGAAAATGCAGCTTGAACTAGCTGAGAAAGAGTTAGGTAAGCTGAAAGAAGTAGAAATGACCCTGTTTCGGACGCTTAAAACGGCCGAAGATACCAGTACACAAATTACCGATCAGGCCACAAAAGCCGGTGAGAAATATATAGCGGATTCGCAGCAAAAAGCCGATGAAATTCTGGCCGAAGCTCGCAAACGTGCCGCGCTGATGGTGCAGGATGCTGAAAATAAATCCCGCTTTCTGAAAGATACCATCTTAAACGACCTGCGTTCGCTGGAACACGATTTCAAAGCGCTGGAAGGGTATAAGGAAAATTTAGGGGTTCAGATTCGTACGCTGGCTAGTAACGCCGTCGATAGTATTGATCGCTTCGAGAAGAAGTTTGCCCGGCAAAACCTGAAAGGTAAGCTAGATGAAGCGACGAATCAGCTTGAAACTGAGCTGAAAGCGTACGATGACCAAAAAAGCCCCGAAAATGGCGCCATTGAACCAGCAGCGTCGACCGATAATCCAGCCACCGATTTACCGGCATTAATTGAACGGGAAGCATCAATCCCCGAAGCTATTCCGGAAGATAAAGACTTGGTTGAGAAGCTCGATGAGGCCATTGACCAGTCAACACCAGCTACTTCTGACGAGGTTGAGAAAACCACTGAATCCGTAATGGCTGAGGTTAATATGTCGGATGTAGAACCACAACCTGACACGGTTGCTGAGGAATCGCAGGAAAAGAAAGGCGGTTCATTTTTTGATCAAATCTAAGCAAAGCGGATTACTTGCTTTGTCAGATTATTTTACTTGCTGAATGGGAACAATTGCCTTAGAAGGGCTGGAGTTTTTCTCCTACCACGGCTTCTACGCTGAGGAACAGAAAATTGGAAATAAATATTCGGTAGATATTGTCGTAACAACCGACTTTTCGGAAGCGGCCTACCGCGATCGCTTAAGCGCTACCGTCAATTACGAAGATCTTTACCGGATTACGGCGGGGGTTATGCAGCGGTCGGCCCGGCTTCTTGAACACATCGCCCACCAGATTATTCAGGATATACGCGCCAAATACCCTGATTTACTATCGATTGAAGTCAGCGTTTCAAAATTCAATCCACCCATCGGGGGCGTCTGCCACCGGGCGAAGATTACGTTGAAAGGGTGATTAAACGCTTAATGTACCATGAATAATTCACCTTCAAAGCGTTATTCATGGTACATTAAGCATCTCCATTAACTAAACTGCCCCCTGCAAACCAGCGAACGAAATGCCCATGTGCGAGGCATCGTACACGCATTTGCCGTTGCGGATGAGCAACACCTGTGGAGATTCGTGCATAACGCCAAATTCCTGCGATATTTTATTGGAAATCGGCCGGTTAGCGAGTAAGTCCAGGTAATAGGGCTTTACGCCAAGCTGATCATTCCAATTACGCTCCATCCGACTGAGCGCCATGGCGCTAATCGAACAGGACGTACTATGCTTAAAAATCAATACGGGCTGACTTGCCGATTCTTCTTTAATTTGAGTTAGTTGAGCGTCGCTCGTTAACTTATTCCAGTTCATTGACAAAAACCTAAGTTCCAGGATAATAGAATCATTTTTGCCTATATAAAGTTCGCTACTCTGCCGAACGGATAGTTAGCTTTTCGGCCATTTCAGGGGATATAGCTTCCGAGTAAGTCCCATAGGCATCCACCAGCGTTCCACGTTCACCGTTCTTCGACTCGATAGCGTATAGAACTGTCTCATCTTCAGGGTCTGACATTCCTTCGTAGCGGTAAACCGCTACAATATTGAAATCGGCCGGATGCAGTTCGAGATTATCCTGTTGACAAGTCAGCCGGTCCTCTTTCAGGTTATAATCTCGCGTGAAGCCTTCCTGACGGAGACCATCGAGCGCTTCGGTGAGTGTATCGTATGCTTGCATAGTTTGACTGGTTTACTCGTGAGTGTGTAGCTTTGCTTTGTGTTCACAAAATAGCAGATAAAAGATAGACGAATCGCCAATTCATTCGCTCGTCTTATTTCTTGTGACAGTTTGATAAGATAACTAACCCTGTTTCGGCTTGTTTTCACGACTCTATACTACCGGCATTATTGCCTATCAAACCCTGCTTCGGCTGATAGCTCCACTTAACCCTAAAGCTCGTAAATGGGTAGAAGGCCGTCGCGACTGGGTAAGTCAATTAACCAATTTACTGGCTGATAATCAGTCGGGCGAGAAGGCTCCGATTGCTTGGTTCCACGCGGCTTCGTTAGGCGAGTTTGAGCAGGGACGACCGGTTATGGAAGCATTTCGACAGCGATATCCTGACCATAAAATTCTGCTCACCTTCTTTTCGCCGTCTGGCTATGAAGTACGAAAGAACTACGCTGGTGCTGATTACATTGTTTACCTACCTGCTGATACACCTGCAAATGCTCGTCAGTTCGTTGAGCTGGTTAAGCCCCAACTTGCTTTTTTTATTAAGTATGAATTCTGGTATAACTATCTGCACACGTTGAAAGCGGTCGATGTGCCAACTATATCCTTCTCCGCCATCTTCCGACCGAATCAGCTTTTCTTTAAGCCCTGGGCAACGTTTTATCAAAACCTGCTCGGTTATTTTGATCACATATTGGTACAGAATCAGGAGTCAGTTGATTTGCTGAAAAGTGTTGGTGTTACTAATGTCACGCTGGCAGGCGATACGCGTTTCGACCGGGTGGCGCAGGTAGCGGCTTCAAAAAAAGAAATCCCAATTGCGCATGCATTCAAAAATAGTCAGCCGTTGCTGGTAGTTGGCAGTGCCTGGCAACCGGATATGGACGTACTGATTCCATTCCTTAATGCTTTCGACAAGCCGTTGAAAGTCATCATTGCTCCGCATGATATTCATGATGAAGAAATCGAGCGCTGGCAGGGTCAATTAACCAGGCCATCCGTGCGTTTTTCGCGAACGACCGAAACCGACGTCGCTACCGCTAATATTTTGTTTATTGATAACGTCGGTATGCTGTCGTCACTTTATCAATACGGAGAGTTTGCGTACATCGGCGGGGCTTTTGGGAAAGGGCTTCATAACATTCTCGAAGCTGCTACGTTTGGCATGCCGCTATTTTTCGGGCCGAAGTATGCGAAGTTTCAAGAAGCGATCGATTTGATTGCCGAAGGTGCTGCGTTTTCAATTACCGATACGCCAACTTTTACGGCGGCTTTTCTGAAACAGTACGAAAATCCTGCCGAAGCCGCCCGCATCAGTCGCCAATACATCCAGCGGAACATTGGTGCAACGGCAAAGGTTATGCAGGTGGTTAATAGATTAATGAGTGAAAGAGCGAAAGAGTGAAAGAGCGGTCTATACACGCCAGGTTTTCCCTCTGCCGTACTTTACACTCTTTCACTCTTTCACTCTTTCACTCATTGCAACAAGGATTAGTTATTCGCTCGACCGGCTCCTGGTACGACATTCGCGATGCGGACGGTCATATTTTTCAGGGCAGGCTAAAAGGAAAGTTTAAAATAAAGGGGATGAAGGTAACCAACCCAATTGCGGTTGGCGACCGGGTGACGTTTGATGTGGAAGACGAAATTGAGAACACGGCCATTATTACTGACATTGCTCCCCGCGAAAACTACATTATTCGCCAGTCGGTCCACAAAACCGCGCATGGACATATTTTAGCGGCCAATCTCGATCAGGCTGTGCTGCTGGCCACACTAACGCTACCGCGCACGTCACTGGGTTTCATCGACAGGTTTCTGGTTACGGCCGAAGCCTTTCGCATTCCGACCACCGTAGTTTTTAATAAAACCGATATCCTGAACGAAGAAGGGTTAGCCTATCAGCAGGAAATCATGGACATGTACGAGCGGATTGGTTACAGTTGTCTGGCTACGTCGGCGACGGAAGGCGAAGGCGTCGATGCGTTCCGGCAATTGCTCGATCACAAAATAACGCTTCTGTCCGGGCACTCGGGTGTAGGTAAATCGTCGCTGGTTAACGCTATCGCCCCCGACCTGAATCTGCGGACTAATGAGGTGTCAACCTTTGCCAATAAAGGCGTTCATACCACGACGTTTGCGGAGATGTTCGAGCTGGCACCGGAAACGTTCATCATTGATACTCCGGGCATCAAAGAGTTGGGGCTAATCGACACCGAGAAGAAAGAAATAGGCCATTATTTCCCCGAAATGCGCGATCGACTAAATCAATGCCGTTTTCATAACTGTTTGCATATTAATGAGCCCGGTTGCGCCATTAAAGACGCCGTTGCTGAAGGAGAAATCGCTGAAAGCCGTTACCTAAGCTATTTGAGCATGATGGAAGGCGGGGATAACCGGAGGTGAATGATAAGCTGAATCAATATCATTCCTCATTTAAATTACCCCTTCTTCTGTTAGAATAGCAGCAACGTTCATGGTTATACCATCAAGCACTGGGATGGTGGCGTCCCACTTCAGTGTAAGCCAGTTTTCACCTTGAGTAGCCACAAAAATTTTCCGGGACTTGGAGGTAATCCAAATGACACGCTCCGTTCCGAAATCGAGCATAGCCTGCGTTTTTTCGTAGATATAATCCTGTTCCTTTGCCGGGAACGCTTCAGTATCGATTTTGATATCGACTTCGACCACAACCTTCGGCGCTACGTCGAAGAATTTGCCCTTAATCGTTACTTTTTCTTTCTCGTAAATAGCGATGTCGTTAGAGAGATTATCGCCTAACTGAATATGCAAACCGGGCTCATTTGTAAATAGCCAGTATGCTTTGCGATTAATAGAACTTCCCAGATACAAGTGTAAAGCAGACACAATAATTGCCTGTAAATCGCTGCAACCCATTATTTCGCCCGGTGTTTTTCGGCCTCCAATTACTTCCTTATAACCCTTTCGATAGAGAGGACGTCCATTGAGCGTTTCGTAAATTAAGTAGGAAGGAATTTGCTGCGAGGTCTCAAGCGCCTGCGTAGTTGCTTCGGTAACCATAGCCTTACAATTTGTTACAATACTACGGAAATAACCATCAATTTGTCATAGCAGCCAGCAAATCAGCCTGGGTAATGATGTGAATTTGCTCAGCTTCGTCACGGACGAGCAGGGCTTTGTTATCCCGGTCAATTAATGACGACAGCGCATCAACTGTGTTATCCAGCCCAACGAATTTGAATGGTTTATCCATTACCTCGCTGACCGAACGATCTTTCACAGTGGGATCTTCGATGAGTTTATTCAACACAGTAGAATCGGTCAGGCTCCCCACGATTTGACCGCTCTCGTCAGTGACCGGAATCTGCGAAATGCTGTTCTGATTCAGTACGTTAATGGCCTGACTAACTGATACACCAGCGCCGATAGTGGTTAGCTGAGACCTGCCGTTTTTGTGATGGATAATATCACGAGCCGTTTTGAAAGCGCGATCTTCCAGAAAACCGTGGTCCTTCATCCAGGTATCGTTGTAAATCTTGGCGAGGTAGCGTGTACCGTGATCAGGCAGTAGAATCACCAGTACATCGTCGTCGGTGAGGTTATCTTTTGCCCACTCCAGCGCGCCGTGTACCGCCGTTCCGCACGACCAGCCAACGAACAGCCCTTCTTCGCGCGACAGCCGACGAGCCATGATAGCCGCGTCCTTATCAGTCACTTTCACAAAATGGTCGATCACGCTAAAATCAACGTTTTGCGGGAGAATGTCTTCGCCAATGCCTTCGGTTAGGTATGGGTAGATTTCGCGTTCGTCGAACTGGCCGGTTTCTTTGTATTTCTTGAATACCGAGCCGTAGGTATCCAATCCAACAGAAACCAGAGCCGGATTCTGTTCTTTCAAAAATTTCGAGGTGCCGCAGATAGTGCCGCCCGTTCCGACACCCGCTGCAAAGTGCGTGATTTGGCCGTCGGTATCGCGCCAGATTTCCGGGCCAGTGGTATCGTAATGAGCCGCCGTATTAGCCAGATTATCGTATTGGTTTGGGTAAAGTGAGTTCGGAATATCACGGTTAAGTTTTTTCGCTACGGAATAATACGACCGTGGATCGTCAGGAGCGACGTTTGTTGGACAAACGACAACCTCCGCGCCAACTGCCCGCAGAATATCAATCTTCTCCTTTGACTGTTTATCGGCCATCGTGAAAATGCACTTGTAGCCTTTACCGATAGCCGCCAAGGCTAGCCCCATTCCGGTGTTACCGCTGGTGCCTTCGATAATAGTACCGCCTGGCTTGAGTGCACCGCGTGCTTCAGCATCTTCGATCATCCGAATGGCGATGCGATCCTTCACCGAATTGCCCGGATTGAAATATTCGACCTTGACCAGAATTGTACCCCGAATGCCTTTCGTGACTTTGTTAAGCTTCACCAAGGGCGTATTGCCAATAGTATCAATGATGGAATTATAATACTTCATAACGGTTATGCTGGATTTAGATCTAGTGGTTAGCTGCGATGCTATAGAATAAACGATTGAATCTGATAGTTCGTTTGGCCGATTTGACTGTTTGCTAGACCTCGGCTAGAAAAAACTTCCAACAGCTTATAATCACGTTTGGGCTATTCATCACCTGTTTTAGCTAGTTCATCCAAATTGCTATGGGTGAACGTTTTAGTCCGCTATACCTTTGAACCATTCTTTCAAACGAACACCATACACAAACACAAACAACAAAGACTAAGATCATGAAAACGCTTGCCCAATCCCTTTTCGCTACTTTGCTTTTAAGCACCACTACATTTGCGTCACCTGCACCCACCACACCAACCAACGCGATCAAACCGCTGGAAATTACCACAACGACCAGCTCATACAAAGTAGCGGTTTATCCGTCGTCGGTAGCTGTTGCTAAGCTGAATGTTGTCGTTGAACGCCAACCTGGTCAGTCGATGATTGTCAGCCTGAAAAATAGCGAAGGCGCTGTAATCGGTACACAACTGATCGGTAAGAAACAAGGAACGTTCCGCTTCCAGTTCGATCTGGCTGATCTTCAGGATGGTAATTATGTAGTTGAAGTTGTTTCTGGCAACGACAAAACTGTCCGTCCGGTTACGCTGAGTACGCAACCTGCTCAACAAGCTGCGCGTACCATCGCCTTGAATTAATAAGTGCTGCTGTTAATCAAACCGTCATGGTCGCAAGGCCGTGGCGGTTTGGTGTTTTTTAAAGTCGAGACAGAAATTCTTTGACTTGATTGTGGAAGTGTTTGAAGCTGCGAGACTGTTTAGCTAGTTTGTCAAAATCGCTTATTGACAATTGCGAAGTCGGTACGCAAGATAAGGATTTAACGACCCATTTCGGTAGCACGCATTAACACGGTATTGTCAGGGTCAATGACGACCGAAGCGGGTTTGGCAGTTAGTGGTACGGTAAATGTTTGCGTTTGGCCCGTCATGGTCAGGCGGGCGGTACGACTAACCTCACGGCCGTTACTGCCCCGCATACTGAATGTAAGAGGTATAACAAACAATGAACCAGTTCGCTGCGCTTGTCGAACATCGATTTCTAGTTCTTTCTTCGCATCATCGTAACGGGAACCCCACACCAGTTCAGGGTAACCGGGCTGATAAAGCCACTGCTGAAAGAATTGCCCTAATTTTTTACCCGACGCGCTTTCCATGACGGCCTGCAAATCTGAAGTCTGTGCGTTGCGATTTCTGAATCGCTCGTAATAAGCCCGAATGCCTTTCCAGAACGTTTCGTCGCCGAGTTCGTGACGAAGCATGTGTAGGACCCAGCCGCCTTTCTGATACGAATTTGGGTTCAGCAAATCCATCAGATTAGTCGTGGTTGAATCGACAATGGTGCCTTTGGGTTTGAGCGCTGTGTAGCGAAAAATCTGGTTCTTGTTCTGATTCAGCACGGCGTTGAGCGTGTCTTTTCCGTAAGCGTGTTCGAGGTAAAGGCCAGAGAAATACGTAGCAAACCCCTCACTTAACCATAGTTGCGACCAGTCGGATTCAGTAGCTGAGTTACCAAACCACTGGTGGGCTATCTCGTGGGCTAACAGCGCTTCCACGTCGGAATCTTTCCGGCCGACAATTATTTTTTCGTTATAAAAAATACAACTGGCATTCTCCATCCCACCAAACACCGTTGTTGATTCTACATTCGCCAGTTTCTCGTAGGAGTAGGGGCCAATCCGGTCGATGAAGAATTGCAGGATTTCCTTTGCCGGTCGGTAATCGATAAAGCCTTTCTGACTATCGTTTGGGTACAGCCAGCTTTGCACCGGCACGCCACTCACCGAACCCACTTCTTCCACCGAAAACTTAGCTGCGCCGATCACCATAACTTTCGTCGGGATGGGCGTATTTTCCTGCCAGCGCGTGATTTTTCGGGGAGATCTACCACCGTTCGGAACAGAGCTCTCACCCATAAACTTACCGTTAGCAATGACCCGGTAAGTAGCGGGGGCATTAACGGTAAACGTACAGGTCGCTTTGTCGGACGGGTGGTCTACAACTGGCAAATAATTTCGAGCATTGTTTGGCCAATTATCTCCGAAAAATGTGCGTTCACCAAATTTATTACGACTGATAATCAACCCTCTAGCTGGTGTGCCATCATAACGAATAACAACTTCGGTTAGCTGATTAGGGCCAGCTGGCAGGTTGATAAATACCCGATCGTTTCGCTGACTGAATGGGGCGGCTTTTCCATCGGATAACCGAACGCTGCGCACGTGCATGCCCATCGATTCGTCAGTTTTTCGGGTCGTATCAGCCTTATTGCCGACAAGATCAAACCAGACGGTCTGGCGGTCGTCGGAGCGGGTAAAGCGGATAGTCGCTTCGCCCTGAATCTGGTTGGTGGAATCGCTTAGCGTAAGCGAAAATGCGTAATGCTGTACATCAACGCCGGGTTGGGTGTATCGAGCCAGGTTACTGACTGACTGCGTCCAGGCAGCCGTCGTCAGGCAAAGCAGCAGACTAGCTAAAAAGCTTTTTTCTCTCATTCGTTTTACGCTGTTCGTTCCTGACACAGCTCGATCAAAACACCATTGGTGCCTTTTGGATGCAGGAAACACACTAATTTATTATCGGCGCCGGGCTTAGGAATCTCGTTCAGGACTGTAAATCCTTCAGCTTTCAGACGGGCAATTTCGGCTACGATATCATCCACTTCAAAAGCGATATGATGAATCCCTTCTCCTTTCTTTTCCAGAAACTTCGCAATCGGGCTGTCGGAATTCGTCGCTTCGAGCAGTTCGATTTTCGTTTGGTTAACGCGAAAAAATGACGTGGTGACGCCTTCTGTTTCAACCGTTTCAGCTTTATAGGGCGCTACGTTAAGCAGTTTGGAGAACAGCTCATTTGATGCTGCGATATTCCGCACAGCAATGCCAATATGTTCGACGTTGGTAAGCATAAGCGCGTAAAGAACTTTTCTGTTTTGCCGAAAGTTATAGAGAAAGCATTGATATGCGTCAAATTCGACTTGATTACAACTATGGTTACTGTTTCAGAAATAGCTAAAAATAAAATTGTTGAACTGCGTCAAAAAGACGGTTTAGCTGAAAATACGGCTATCCGGGTAGCTGTTGAAGGTGGCGGTTGCTCTGGATTGATGTATGATTTGCAATTCGATGCGACACAGCAACCGACTGACCATGTCGTTGAAGATAAAGGCATTAAAATTCTGGTCGATCGCAAAAGTCTGCTGTATCTGGCTGGTACCGAACTCGATTTCTCTGACGGTCTGAATGGCAAAGGATTCCAGTTTAAAAACCCCAACGCAACCCGGACCTGTGGTTGCGGAGAGAGCTTTGCTGTCTAAACCGAGATTACGTTGATTTAAGAATTTACAGGATATTTTAGGAAGCCGCTTTATGCAAGCGGCTTTTTCATTTATGTGCCTTGTAATCAAGATTATTAGATATTTACCCTAAAATCACAATCAAATAATGGACGCGAAGCCCGTCAGTTATTCCCGCACCACGCTTACCGAGTTAATGATTCCGTCGTACGCCAATTTTGGTGGGCGGGTCCACGGCGGAATTTTACTTTCATTGATGGATAAGGTGGCTTACGCCTGCGCAGCCAAACATGCGGGGCACTATTGCGTAACGGTGTCGGTCGATGGGGTTAATTTTCGGCAACCGGTTGAGGTGGGCGAATTGGTATCGTTGCTGGCGTCGGTGAATTACGTGGGCCGAACGTCGCTGGTTGTAGGTATAAAGGTCATTTCTGAAAATGTCAGATTCGGAACCGTCAAGCACACGAATACCAGCTATTTTACAATGGTCGCTAAAGACGACAATGACCGCCCGACAGAAGTGCCTCCGCTTTTGCTCGAAACACCTGACGATGTTCGTCGTTTTCTGGAAGCGATGAAACGCAAGGAACTTCGGGCCTCCTACAGTGAACACTTCGACAATGCCAAAACGCGGATGCTGCTGGATGAAAATGTGGAGAAGCTAAAAAGCGAGCGTTGCCAGTTAACGGATGATTTAGAAAGAAGCTTATAATTTTTGTCCTTCCGACGTCAGAAGCAATCTTAAGGTCGCCAGTTAAAAACTCAAGATTGCTTCTGACGTCGGAAGGACAATCATCACAGTTCAGACCGCACCAGTTTAGCGCCAGCCACCATATTCGTTAACTTCTGCTTTGCGGCCCATCGGGCGGTCTGGCTTAGGCCGCAGTCGGGTGCAACGGCCAATTTCTCGGCCGGTACGTAAGGCAGGCATTTACGGATGCGCTCAGCGACATCTTCGGGCGTTTCGATATAATAACTCTTCACGTCGATTACCCCTACAGCCACGTCAAACTTTTCGGCGAATCGCTCGAGCAGGTTTACTTCGGCAAAGTTTAGGATGGTCATTTCGGAGTGGAGTTCATCGACGGTCATGTCCAGAAAGTCGGGAAGCATGGGCGCAATCGTTTTTTTACCCACCGAGCGACCCTTATAATTACCAAAGCATAGGTGCATCGACAGCCGGGTTTTGCCCACGCCCGGTGCTACCGTCCGGTTAAAGATATCGACAAACCGTTTTGTATCTTCACGATAGGCGTAGCATGACATCGATGGCTCATCGACGCAGATTTCCGGTACACCAAGTGCCACTAAATTTTCGATCTCTTTATTGACGAGCGGCAAAAGGGCCTCCGTCACTTCCCAACGATCTTTATACAGGCTGCCGGGCAGCAACCGCCCGCTTAGCGTATAAGGTCCTGGAATAGAAACTTTCAGCCTTTGCCCTTCTGGGGCTAGCCTTTTCAGGCGTAGATATTCCTCAACTACGCCAAGACCTTTGGGAGCTGTCAGCGGTTCAACGATGTTGTGTTTGCCTCGCTGGTCGTGAGCGGGTGGGCCAAATCGCCGGAGTTCGGTTTCGTTATTCTGAATACCATTAATGTAACCGTAGAACGACAGATTGAAGTCGAAACGGGTTTGCTCACCATCGGTGATTACATCCAGCCCGGCCGCCACCTGATCATGCACCGACGCAATGACCGCGTCTTCAATCATCTCGGCTATGTCGGCTGGGCCAAATTGCGCCAGGTGTTGGCTGGAAAATTCGAGCCAGCCCGGAAAAGGCATCGAGCCAACGGCGGTAGTTTTAATGGGAGTAGGCTGCATGTTTCAGTTAGCAATGATTAATGAGTAAACAAGTGAATAGGGATACCATACAAGACTTATGATAAACCGCTGTCTGTGTATTACTACCGGTTCATACAAACCGGTATTCCCACCATAGAATATTTTCCTGACGGTCGAATAGATTGAAGCCGTTCTTTATCAACACCTTTTGCGACGCTACATTTTCTGCGTCCGTATCAGCAGCAATGCGTTCGACACCCGGCTGCTGACCGACCCATTTCATAAGGCCACTTACCATTTCACTCATATATCCCTGTCGCTGCAATTTCGAATACGTCCCGTAGCCAATCTCGACGGTTCCGGTTTCGTCGGGTTCGCCCTTGAATTTGGCCTCGGCTACAATTTGATTTTTCTCTCTGTCGATGGCAATCCACAGGGTATGATAAAGCGGGTCTAGCGAGGGGTCTTGTAAGCGCGGAATGGTGAAGTAAGTGAGAATGCTATGCACAGGTTCGGTTAATTCCCGATGCCCGCGCTGGAGCCCCATTTCAGCTTCCAGTTGGTATGTATCAGCCACGTGTAACTGTAGCTGGCTTAGGGTCAGTGGAATAATTGTCAGACGAGCCGTTTCGATCATGACTGTTCAGGTGTTTCACTTACATAACTAGGCATGCCAACCTGAGCGTAAAGTTTTGCTAACCGGTGAGCGTGTTCATCGTAAGCCGATTCGAATAAGTCAACGGCTCGTTCGGCGCCAACCACGACTCCTGCGCTTAGAACTTTTGGAGGACGTCCGGCTTCAGTTAATAATCGAGCCACTTCGGCTTTGATGCAGTTAACGATTGTCGCGCCACCAATCGTACTGCCAGGTGACACTGGTGTATCCAGGCCCGGCACGGTTATCATCGCATCACCGACGGGAGCGCCGGTATCCAGAATAAGGTCCGCGAAGTTGGTTAGCTTTTTGCCGTCAGCCCGTTTGCTGGTACTTTGTTCGGCATGTTCTTTCGTAATGAGCGCTACTACGCGTACCCTCTGTTTCTGAAATAATTCGGCCATCTCAATCGGCACAACGTTGCATCCTGACGAGGAGATTATCAGCGCCGAATCCTGTTCAGACAGCGCATAATTCCGCAAAATCCGGTCGGCCAAGCCGGGTACGTTTTCCAGAAACATGGCCTGCCGTTGCCCGTTAGCCCCAACCACCAAATTGTGAAACGTCAGCGAGAGTTCGACGATAGGGTTAAAACCGGGAAACGAACCATAGCGTGGCCACATTTCCTCCACCATAATTCGGCTGTGTCCTGACCCGAAAACATGAACCATGCGTCCGGCCAAAATGGTATCGGCAAACCAGCGAGCCGCCTGCTGGATCTGCTCCGTCTGCGCTTCGACCGTGTCGAGAATCTGACGGCATTTTTTAAGATATTCCTGAGTCATAATTCTGACGAGATAGCGAAACTAGCGGCTCCGATGGCTCCGGCCATATCACCAAATTGCGCGATTTTAATTGGGGTTGTTTGCCCACCTGGTCGCCATTCGTAATGCTCCATAAATCGGGCAAGTGGTTCTAATAGATCATTTTCTGCCTGGGTTATACCTCCACCCAGCACGACTAAATCGGGCGAAAAGCAGTTGATTAGCGAACCAAGTCCAATTGCCAGCTTCCGAACCGACGACAGCCAAACCCACTGCGCGAAGTAATCACCGCGCTTGTAAGCCTCAAGCAGTTCGTAAGTCGAAGCAAATTGCCCTAATGAACGCTTGGCTATGGTTGAGTTACCGATTGCATCTTCCAGGCTACCGGGCATTCCCGTTACGTCGCCGTCACCCTCCGCGTTTACCGTGATGTGTCCAACGTGGCCCGCTTTCTGAAAAGCTCCTTGATAAAGTTTTCCGTCAATCAGAACACCACCGCCGACACCCGTGCCAAGCGTGAGCATCACTACATTTTTTTGTCTTTTCGCCACACCAAACCGGCTTTCGGCCAGCATAGCTGCATGGGCATCATTGACAACATAAACGCTGGTGTTCAGAAAGTCACCCCAATGAAATCCTTCGAGTCCTGCTAATCGTCCGGGCATGAAGGCAATGTATTGATTGGTGGCGTTTGGTAGCCCCGGCGCTGATAATCCTACCGCCTTTACCGATGCTGTTGACGCATTTTGTAGCTCAGTAACGGTTTCGGCTACAGCCTGCTTCCAGTGAGCGTCACCCCGGTCTTTGTCGCTCAGCGTAGGGTGGTACAACTGTTTGAGAATCTCGCCCGTATCGATATCCATCAACACAGCTTTAATCCACGTTCCGCCTAAATCAACACCAATTGCGTTCATAATTGCCCTTCGCTGACACTCCAGCCACCATCGACCGTTAGCACCTGCCCCGTCGTAAATGCAGAATAATCCGACATAAAATAGACCGCTGCTCCATCTAAATCGTCAGGCTGCCCGATACGTCCACCGTCGAGCGGCTGCTTCGTTTTCACAAAAGCCATAATATTTTCATCCTGAGCGGCCCGTTGCGCCATTGGCGTTTCGACTAGAGCCGGGACCAGCGCATTAACGCGAATGTTAGCCGAGGCATAATAAGCCGCCACCGATTTGGTAAAGCCAATTACAGCCGATTTTACAGCGGCATAAGCGTGCGTAGCGAAATAAGCCGGTGATGGACTTGCCCCCAACACCGATCCCATATTCAGAATCGTGCCGCTCGACTGCTGTGCCCGAAAAGCCCGGACAGCAGCCTGATTCGACAGCATCAGCGACGTTAAATTCAGGTTGACTGTATAATTCCAGCCATCGAGTGTAATGTCGTGGAGTGGGCCGTCGCCGAAGCGCCGACCACTGCCGCCAGCCACATGGAATAAGCCATCAAAGCCACCAAAAATCTGCTGACAGAGAGCAATTGCTTTGGATGCCGTTTGTGGGTCCGACGCATCACCGGACATTGCCAGCCCATTGCCATCGAGCAGTTGTTCGGCGGTGGCGCAGCTTTCGGCATTACGACCCACCACAACTACCTGCGCTCCTTCGCGTACGAATGCCTGTGCCGCCGATAACCCCATGCCCGTCGTGCCGCCGATGACGACAATTTTTTTAGCTTCTAACCACATTCTGAAAAGACTTCGTATGTATCGTTCTGCGGTACAAGTTAGATGACTTCTTTCAAAGCCCTATTTTTATTTGACAACACATTGATAATGCCTAATTTACCTTCATGAACTACTTAAATCGACTCTTCGACTTCAGCGGCATTTCCTGGTTCAAAGATTTACTGTTACCCATTTTTATTACTATGGTTGGGGTCTATCTCGGCCTATTGGTGAACGATTGGCAGGAATCAAAGAAAGACGATCAACTCAAAAATCAGATGATTACGGCTATTCATCAGGAAATTCGGGAAAACAAAGATAGCCTGACCAAAGCAACGACCTATCACCAGCTTTTGCACGATTCGTTAATGCACTGGCGAACGGCAAGGCTATCCCAGGCCGAACTCCTGAACCGAGGGTCAAGACTGTTTCGGGGTATCAATCCAGCTTTTCTAAAAAGTGCAGCTTTTCAATCGGCAACCACGACAGGGGCGGCTCAACTACTGCCTTACCGACTTTATCACAAGATCAACGCCGTTTATACACTTCAGCAAAAACTGGATGACCTGAACCGAATTTTTCTTACCGAACTGATTCACACCGTTACGGCTGGGGATGCAAATAGCGATTACCGAACGTTCCGGATCATTACAGTTTACTTGGCCGACGCCCTATACGCCGAGAAAAACTTACTCAGCGAGCACAACCAATTACTCAGTATGATCAAACCGAGCCTGCCCAAGCAGCCCTGAAATTGGTGCTTACGCCAGATCCCGCTCGATAATCTTGCCAGTAGCTTTCTCTTTTAAAATCAGCTTGTTGCGCCCGTCGTGGGTCATTTCCTGCTTGATCAGATAATGGTCAGCATCGTAATCAGTTAAGGTGGTTTCCTGTGTTAAGCCTTCCCGGCCGCGCCAAACAGGCAGGTTTACCGGCTCCCACTGCTTCGTCTCGGCGGATTTATAGGCCGCGTCCAGGACTGCATTTACCACGTAGCCATCGTAAAACGTTTCGGCAGCTTCGCGCCCTTCTTCGACGGCTCTGAACATATCCGTAAACATGTGATTGTAACCCAGATCGTTCACTTCATCGCCGACAGGAAATAGCCAGCCCGTGTTTGATTCGGCTTTTTCAGCAACATAATCAGCGCCTTTACCGGTCGTGAACATCTCGAAACCCGTTCGGAGGAAGCTATTGATCCAGATGGTGCCTTCGGTGCCCATCACCTCGTCGCGCAAGTCCATGCCGCCCCGGAATGTCCAGCTTACTTCAAACTGACCGATGGCACCATTTTCGTACTTCACAAGCGCGATAGCGTGGTCTTCGGCATCGATGGGTTTGACCTGCGTAGCAGCCCAGCACATAACTTCAACCGGTTTTACATCCTTACCGATGAAATTTCGGGCAATTTCGACACAGTGACACCCCAGATCGAGCATACAGCCACCCCCGGCCTGCTCCTTGTCCCAGAACCAGTTGGAGTGCGGACCAGGGTGCGTTTCGCGGGATTTTGCCCACAAGATTCGGCCCAGCGCTCCGTTTTTAACGCTGTCCAGTGCTTTTAGAAATTTGGGGGTATAACAAAGGTCTTCGAGATAACCACCGAAAATACCGGCTTCTTCCACCAGTTTCATCATGTGCAATGCTTCCTCCGCCGTGCGGCCCAGCGGCTTGGTGCAGACCACATTTTTTTTGTGTTTGGCACACAGTTCAACGGCGGGCGCGTGCAGGTTGTTCGGTAAAGCGATGCACACCATATTGACATCAGGGTGCGCAATCACTTCTTCCATATCGGTCGACAAAAACGAACAACCGTAATCGTCGGCAAATTTCTGGGCGGTTTCCTGACGGCGGGCGTAAATCGCAACCACTTTGTCGCGGCTGCGCTGGCCCTGAAGCGAATCGGCGTAAAAGCGACCAATGAAGCCGCCACCGAGCATGGCAATTTTTTGCATGTGAGCTAGTTTGTTAAGTTTCCAACAGGATTCACAAGATTTACATGATAAAAATTACTACGACTATTTTATCATGTAAATCTTGTGAATCCTGTCGGAAAGAACTTGTTTGTGGTTAAAAGCAAAATACGCTTAAATCTCATGCCCGACTTTTTCGACATCCGCACGATTTTCTTCATCGTCTGGGATTATCCCATGAGCTATCTGGAGTTCTTTGGGGCCGGCAGCGGAGCGGTGGCGGTTTGGCTTTCGGCGCGAGCCCATGTCTGGAGCTGGCCTATCGGAGCCGCCAGCGTCCTGCTGTTTTTCTTTCTTTTCTATCAGATTCAACTCTACCCCGATATGTTTCTGCAAATCTTTTTCTTCGTCACGAATTTGCAGGGCTGGTGGCGGTGGACACACCCAAAGCAGGGCGAAGCCGATCAGCATCAGGAGTTACGTATTAGCCGAATCCCGACCCGTCAACTGGTTATCTGGACACTATCGGGCGTTGTAGCTACGTTGGTGTTGGGCACATTTGCCAGCAATCTGCACGAGTGGTTTCCGCTTCTGTTCAGTAAACCAAGTGCCTTCCCTTATCTGGATTCATTCACTACGGTGATGAGCGTTGTCGCTACCTTTTTAATGATTGAAAAGCGAGTCGAGTGCTGGTACGTGTGGCTATTGGTTGATGTTATCCTAACGTACATGTATTTCGTGAAAGGCGTAAAACTAATTGGGATTGAGTATTTTGTTTTCTGTTTCATTGCCGCGCTGGGTGCATGGAACTGGACAAAAGAATACCGCAATTATCCGGCCCAGCAGGGTGTTTCTTAGTTGTTGACAAACCTATTATTTAGGTTAATACCTTACAACGGGCACCGGCTTTTGCGGGTCAATCTCAACATAACCGACTTACGTAATGATGAAATACTATCTATTCCTTCTTTCGCTATTAGCCGTACTAGCCTGTTCGAAATCAGATAATGCCGCGCCAGCCAACAGATTGGTGGGAACTTGGCAATTAACTACGTATTGCAAACCCACGAGCATTTCGGCCTGCACAACCGTTACGGTGCCAACGAACAAGAGCGTATTCGTTACGTTCGGTACTGACGGGAAGTACACAGAATTCTACGAAAATACGATCCCTGCCGATTATGCATTTTTGGGTTGCGGCAGCGGTGATTACCAGCTGGAAGGTTCCGGCGTACGGATCAGAGCTATCTGTATGTCGGCAAGTCAAGGAAAGTTAATGAAGGTGGTTTCTGTTAATGATAAGCAGTTGGTCCTTAATCCCTTTGACACGGGTGAGTATCTGTTTGTCAGGAAGTAAACGAGCGCTTAATACTCTATCTTAAGTATGATAACTGGGCTGGTTTTCGGTAAATTCATGCCGGTTCATAACGGCCATCTGGCGCTCATTGAGTTTGCCCGTCAGCAGTGCGACCGACTGATTGTGTCCATGACTATCTCGCCCGAGGATGTTATCTCGCCTGAACTCCGACTCCGCTGGCTGATTGAATTATTATCTCCCTACCCAACCATCGAGGTAGTTGCCGAACGAAATGATTTCCACGACCCAACCTTATCGCTCTGGGAAGCAACTAAACTGTGGGCAACCTTTATTAAACGCCGTTTCCCGAACGTGGGCGTCTTTTTTTCATCAGAAGAATACGGTGCTCCGCTAGCTTATCATTCGGGTTTGCAGCACATCTCCTTCGATCCGACCCGGCAGACGGTTCCGGTTTCTGCTACATTGATTCGGCAGCAACCCGCCCGCTATTGGGACCACCTGCCTAAAATTGTTCAGCCGTATTTTGTGAAAAAAATATGCCTTTATGGGCCCGAAAGCGTAGGAAAAACAACGTTAGCCGAACAATTAGCTGCCCAATACCAAACCGTTTTCGTGCCCGAAATGGCCCGCAGTTTAATTACATCTAATAATTTAACTGCCGACGACTTTATTCGGATTGGCCATGCTCAAACAGAAGCTGTTTCAGATACTCAACAGCGTGCTAACCGGATTCTATTCTGTGACACTGATGTAATTACGACGCAGATATACGCTACTTTATATCTACACGATATTCCGCCTATTTTAGTCGAATTGGAAGGCCAAATCCATTATGATGCTTACTTGTTGTTAACTCCCGATATACCGTGGATTGTGGATAATTTACGCGATCAGGGTCACCGACGAAATGAGATGTTTGACCGTTTTCGCTATGAGCTTGATCGCAGAAAATTAGCTTATCAACTTATCAGTGGCTCCTATGTTGAACGCTTTGTTTTAGCTCAAAACACAGTGGAGCAGGTGTTAAGTGACAACTAAATAGATTTTGTAAAATAGGACGTTTCCTATACTATTATTTATAAAGCAAAATACATAAATTAGAATTTTTCAAAGAAAAACAAGCCATAAGGTGCTGATAATTATGATATTACTTATTTTGTATTATAACTTTGTATTGGAAACCAAACAGTAGATATATATGGCAATTGCCAAACAATTCCTCAAAAGCAAGCCTATTGCTAAAGTAACGTTCGAGTTGTCGGCCGAAGCCGTCAACGGTGCTAAATCGGTCGCCCTGGCCGGTGAATTCAATGGATGGGACGCTACAACTCAGGTCCTGAAGAAGCAGAAAGATGGTTCGTATAAAACGACGGTAGAATTGCCGGTTGGTGGTGAGTATCAATATCGCTATGTGCTGGATGGCACGACATGGGAAAACGATTGGGCAGCTGACAAGTACGTTGCCAGCGGTGTATCGAGCGAAGAAAATTCGGTAGTCGTACTCTAAGAAAGATTTTAGCTAGTTGCGAAAAAGGGTAAACAGGCCTGATATTATGCGGCCCGCTTACCCTTTTATCTTTATGAGGTCTTGGTTAACTACACCGTAAAGCTATCCGCATCGAGATAAGCTTTCACCAGCGCAACTTCACCCTCTTTGCCCTGCTGCGATTTACCGTGCTCCATACCGAAAATAAATTCCTTGTTTTCGGCTTTCTGTTTTTGATAAATATGCTTGAACACGTTCCGGTAGTTGATTTCGCCCGTAGTCGGTTCGTTGCGACCGGGATTATCACCAATCTGGAAGTAGCCGATTTCGCTCCAGCACCAGTCGATGTGCGGAATGATGTGTCCCTCGTTTTTCTGCATGTGATAAATATCGAACAGAATCTTGCACGACGGACTGTTAACTGCCCGACAGATTTCGTACGTCTGGTCGGAGGTACGCAGAAATAAATTGGGAGTGTCGCTAAGGGGTTCCAATACCATTGTTAAGCCGGCTGGTGCCAGAATGTCGGCCCCTCGGCGGAGCGCATCAATGACGTGCCCCGTCTGAATACCAATTGGCAATTTTCGTTCAAAATCGCCCGGTACCACTGTCGTGAATTTCGTGTTGACACGCTTGGCTGTTTCAACGGCTTTGCGGCAACCGTTCAGGAAAATATCGATGTACTCGGGCTTACCAGCCGCCAGCGTGTTCTGACCATTGCCGCCTTTGTCGAGTACAAACACGCCTAGCGTCATACCCAACCGGCTCATTTCCTGGGCAATTTTCTCCTGCGTGGCCACGTCACGGCCCATCATACCGTTATCTTCAAGTGCCGTAAAGCCCAGGTCAGCCATAAACTTTAGCTGATCAATCAGGTCTTTGCCGGCGCTGTTTTCAAACATGCCGAAGTGGGGTGCATATTTGAGCTTGAAGTTATTTTTCGCCAGAAAAGCGGGTTGTGAATGCCAGTTTTCGGCGAATGATTCGGCCGAAGCTGCGGCACCAGTTAGGCCCAAGCCAGCCGCGCCAAAAGTAGATTTAACGAAGTTACGTCGTTGCATAAGTGTCTTGAATTGCATTAGCAGCCCAGCGCAATTCTATTTCTTTTTCAGTGTTGCTAAATACTCTACTAGATCAACCAGGTCCTGCGTGCTCATGGCCTCCTGAAGACCTGATGGCATCATGGATGAATCTATTTGCTTCATCGACACGACATCGGCCATTTTGTAATTCTGCACTACTCCACCGGGGAATTTCAATTGTAGATCAGTTTCAGTTTTGCTGGACACAATGCCGGTCATGGTGCTACCGTCTTTAAATTTCACTTCCCAGCCTTCGTAGCCAAAGCTAATCCCTGCATCGGGGTGCAAAATAGCCAGATATTGACCTTCTTTCGGCAATTTAGATCCGATTTCTGACAGTTTCGGTCCGAAATCCATGCCTTCTCCGTTAATCTGGTGGCAGGTTGAACAGTTCGTTTTGAAAATCGCAACGCCTTTCGCAGCATTACCTTTCATGGCCAGCAAATCAGGAATAGTCGGCAGCTTTTTACCGCCGGAGCTTTGCCCACCATCAAGGTAAGAAGCGGCCTCCTGCCGAATTTTTTTGCGCCAGTCACCGCTGACGCCTTGGGCAGCTGATTTGATGTAATCGCCTTTGATATCACCGGACTTGAGGAGCGCCACTACTACATCCGCCCCTTCCATGCTACCTCCGAGCGAGCGCATCGCTTCTTTCCTCAACGCCGTCGGGCGGTTATCGTCCAGTGCGACTTTTTTCAGAATCTCAATCGACTCTTTCGTACCAACCCGCCGTAAGGCCATCATCATATTTGTAGCAGCTTCAGGATTCGCCGAGCCTTCACCCTTGCCATCAATGACTTCCCAAATTAGCGGCCCTCCTTTCTGCTTAAGTAGTTGCCGAGCTGCATCCCGACCCATCGGGTCCAGCGCTTTCTGAACCGCCAGTTGCTTTAGATTTTCGTTCTCTGATGCCAGTTCATACCGGCCGACCAGTTCAATATATTCAGGCGTACCGTAAGTCTCTTTCATTAGCTTCGTCAGTGCAGCCGTTGCTACGGACGAACTTTTGACAAATTCAGGATCGAGGTGCCGCAGGGCGAGTTTTGTAACGTCTGCGGCCGGCGCTCCGGTTGAACCGCTATTGGCTTGCAGGATGCCCAGCAACGCCGTTGATTTTTCGTTAGCCCCCGGATTGAAATCAAATGCCCGATAGTAGCGTAGCCGTTGGCTCAAATCGACTGATGGATCAGCGGCCAGTTTAGCCAGCAGCGGCACCGATTCTTTCGTTCGTGCCCGCCACACGATGTCGCGGCCACCAGCGTTGGCAATCGGATCGCCGTTCATTTGCTTCAACCAGGCAGTGTAGTAGCTATCCCAGTTACCATCGGCACCAATACCGAGCGCTTCCAGATACCAACGGTCCTGGCCATCGTGTTTGCTGGCCAGCTGCGCCCACAAGCCCGGTGCATCAGGAGATTTACTTAAACGAAGGGCAATGGCACACTCCCGGCGCACCTGCGCATCGGGGTCATTAACGAGTTGTTTTATGTACGGGATAACGTCGCCTTGCAATTCACGAGCAGCTCGCAGGCCAGTAATTCGCATATCAGAATTGGAGCTTTTCAGCGCCGTTTCGATGTACTTAGTTCCATTGCTCAGTTTGCTTAATAACCAAAGCGCCCGAGCCTGCATCCGTGGGTTTGGGGATGTTTTGTAAAGATTTGCCAGCGCCTTTTCTGCTTTCGGACCCATCTCGCGTAACTTCATCCAGCTTGCGTATCGAATGGCCATGCTTGGACTCTGAAGCGCTTCGATAGCCCCTTCGGTTGTGGTCAGGTCCACTTTCGGCATGGTGTAGGGCGAGTTCGGTGGTGCTACGCGATACACCCGTCCCCGGTTCTGGTCACCCGCCTGGTGACCACCTACGCCGGGATCGTACCAGTCAGCAATGATTAGCGAACCGTCGGGCGCTACGCAGATGTCAGCGGGCCGGAACCACTGATCACGAGCGCCCTCCAGCACGTTGACGATCTGAGCTTTGTAGCCCGCGCCATCTTTCTGCACTGGATACGACCGCACGACGTTCGGCCCCGCATCACAGTGAATAACCTGATTCTGGAACACTTCGGGGAGAAGCTTTCCTTCATAAACAATAATACCCGTTGGTGAGCCCGCGCCTGTTTGCAGCAAATTTGGTACAACACCGGGGTCGTTCAGATGCCAGTGACGCCGGGGAATTTCGGGTTCGATGTTTTCCCGATTAGCCTGCCAGCCTGCGCCGGTTAGCTCGTCGGTATAGCCATAATTACCGCCTTCCATGACGTAATTAATTCGGACGCCTTTGTTACCGTCATCGTCATTATCCGACTGCCAGAGCGTACCGTACGAATCGACCGCGACCTCGTAGTTATTGCGGAAATTTTGACCCAGTAATTCTACATTTTTACCATCGGGATCGCAGCGAAATACCATTCCCTGTTTGAAATTCTGCTTATTAATGGCCTTTCCTGTGGTAATGTCTATAACGGGTTTGCCATCTTTATCGAGCAGTTGCTCGCCTGCGTTACCGAAGTTAAAATACCATTTACCATCCGGCCCGAACACAAATGTGTGCATGCCGTGGTCGTGCTGCTCTCCGCCAATTCCGGTAAAGAGCAGTTCTTTTTTATCAGCTTTATCGTCGCCGTTCTCGTCGGTTAGCACCCATACGTTCGGACTATCTGACACGATGACTTTATTGCCCTGCACCCAAATACCCAAGGGAGATTCAATACTAGGGTCCTGATAAAACACTTTTGTCACGTCGGCCTTTCCGTCGCCGTTGGTATCTTCCAGGATTACAATCCGGTCACCTTCCTTGCGGGTTGGGTTACCGTTAATCGCTGGCCGGTAGTTATATGCTTCGCAGACCCACACGCGACCTCTAGCATCCACATCAATGTCGGTGGGATTGGTCAGCATCGGTTCGGCAGCAAATAGAGTTGCCTCTAGCCCCGGTGCTACGTTAAGGCTACCAACGGCATACTTGGGATCGTGCTTATCGTCGTCGTTTAGGCTTGCAAATAAGCTTGTCAGGTAAGAATCTGAAGCTTTGTTGAGATTACGATTCTGGTAGGCGCCTATAAACACACCACCTAATAGCAATCCAGCCGCGGATAGAAGCATTGTCCGTCGGGCACGTGCCGGGGATTTACGCGATGGCTGAGGGTTCATAACTTAATCGGCTATTGTTGAGGTAACTAATCCGTCCAGATCATAAATACGTTATCTGGTTATTTATACCCATCCGAAGCCCTTTTTTTGCAGTCCATTTTATCTTTATTTAATACCAAATTCTGAATACTTTACGTACCATTGCATTGCCCTATTGGCATCTCACCTAATTTCTCTGTATATCATGGGATTCATCTATTCAATTATTCTCGGTGGCGTAGCCGGATACATCGCCAGCCGAATCATGGACAGCCATCACGGCGCCATTGTCAATATTTTGCTCGGCATTTTCGGGGGACTGGTTGGTGGTTTTATTGCGAAACGACTCGGTAATGATCCCGATAATGATGGTCTGCTCATGAATTTGCTTATCTCCGTATTTGGGGCTATCGTGCTGATCTTCATAGGACGTCTATTCTAACGAAGTCCTATTTCTGGCTAATATTAGTAGAAAAAGAGCTTTTCACAGGCGAGAGGTCGGCGCAAAAGGATCCTTTTGCGCCGACCTCTCGCCTGATTGGTAGTTGATAAATTCGCTTACTTAGAGTAGCCTAAAGCTAACTAGCCAGAGTACTTATTAGTATTGCTCATCCTTACGTGAGCGAGCCTAAATTTCGCTGTATGTCGCGTTTTTGCCTATCGTTTCTTTACCTTCTAGTAGCGTTTTCCAGCTGGGCACAGGTTCATAAAGATTATACGCCAACTGCTTTTCCTGACCGGCTAATCCTGGGTTGGCAGGAGTCACCAGCTACTTCCCAATCCGTCAACTGGCGGACTGATTCGACCGTCACGAATGCCGTCGGTGCTATTGCCGAAGCCGACCCCTCGCCCGATTTTGTCGGCCGGGCCACTGTTGTTCCGGCCAATACCGAACGTATAGTCCTCGACGGAAAAACTATACTGTATCATTCAGTTCATTTTAAGGCTCTCAAACCGGCTACAAAATACAGCTATCGGGTTGGCGACGGCACGCATTGGAGCGAATGGTTTCAGTTTAAAACGGCGCAAAATGGGCCCGCACCGTTTTCTTTTTTATATTTCGGAGATGCGCAGAACGATATCCGATCACTCTGGTCGCGGGCCATTCGTGGTGCTTATTCAACCTTGCCAACTGTAAACCTGATGATTCACGCGGGCGATCTGATTACTACTTCGAATGCTGACTGGCAGTGGGCTGAGTGGTTCGAAGCGGGTGGCTGGATTAATGGTATGGTACCAACACTGGCGACGCCGGGTAACCACGAATATTTCAAGGATGAAAGCGGCAAAGCGCGCGTTTCCCGGCATTGGCGGCCTTCGTTTGTGCTGCCCGAAAATGGTCCGAAAGGATTGGAGGAAACTGCTTACTTTTTCGATTATCAGGAAACGCGGTTTATCTCGCTGAATTCACAAGCTGCGTTGCTTGATTCGACAGTGATGAATAATCAAGCCACCTGGCTGGTACAGGTGTTGAGTAATAATCCGAATCGCTGGACAGTAGTCACGCACCATCATCCGATCTACTCAACGGCTAAAGGGCGCGACAACAACGAATGGCGCGAAAAAATGGAACCGATCTACAAAAAGTACGGCGTCGATCTGGTCTTACAAGGGCATGACCATACCTACGGTCGTGGCCTGAATATGCCGCTGGGCAAAGGCCGGAAGCACCCCGACGGTCCTATTTACGTGGTATCGGTGAGCGGCCCTAAAATGTATGATCTCGGCTTGCAAAACTGGATGGACCGTGCTGCTTCGAATACGCAGTTGTACCAGACGGTAACAATCAATAGAGATAAGTTATCCTACCAGTCGTATACTGTAACGGGTGAAAAATATGATTCATTTGAGCTGATTAAGAGCGGCAAAGGGCAGAACACGCTAGTTGATCAGGCACCAGCGCTAGCTCCCGAACGGCTCGAACTTCCGGCTGAGTACCTAAAACGATATAAACCTGAACAAATGGAGGAATACCGCAATCGCTTTCAGGAATACAAAGCCCGCAAGCAGGCAAAAAAAGATTAACATAAGCACGTAACTTCTTTAACCAACCTATGCAAACTACTACATCAACGACAGCCGCTGAACCGGCCATTGCCCAGCCTGCTCCCGTTAAACGACTTCTGTCGCTCGATACCCTGCGCGGTTTCGATATGTTCTGGATTATGGGCGGTGAAGAAATCTTTCACGCGCTGGCCAAAACCACTGGTTGGGCGTGGGCGGTGGTTTTAGCCGATCAGTTTACCCACCCCGACTGGAATGGTTTCCGGGCTTACGACCTGATTTTTCCCTTGTTTCTATTTATGGCGGGCGTATCGACGCCATTTTCCATCGGGTCTCGCCTGGACAAAGGCGATGACAAAGCAGTTATTGCCCGGAAGATCATTACACGTGGGCTCATTCTTGTAGTGCTGGGTATTATTTACAACAATGGGCTGTTCGTTAAATCCTTCGAAGACACGCGTTTCGCGAGCGTGCTGGGCCGGATTGGCTTGGCGGGTATGTTCGCCCAACTCATCTACTTGTATTCGCGTCCACGTACACAGTACATCTGGTTTATTGGACTACTTTTGGGCTATTGGGCCTTCATGATGCTCTTTCCGGTGCCTGGTTGCGGAGCTGGTCTACTAACAATGGAATGCAACCCAGCCAGCTATATCGATCAACTAATTTTACCAGGTCGTCTGTATAAAAAAATCCATGATCCAGAGGGTCTATTTTCAACGTTACCAGCCATCTGTAACGCCCTGCTCGGCATTTTCGCGGGTATGTATCTTCGCACATCCGGCCTAACGGGCAACAAAAAAGCGCTGCACCTGCTAGCCGTTGGAGCCGGGTTTGTCGTTCTTGCCTGCCTCTGGAATTTCGTTTTTCCAATTAACAAAAACCTGTGGACCAGCTCGTTCGTCTGCGTTACCGGCGGTTTAAGTCTAATGCTATTGGCTATATTTTATTGGATTATCGATGTCAAAAACAGTAAGGGCTGGACATTCTTTTTTACCGTTATTGGTATGAACTCCATCCTGATTTACATGGCGGGCGAGTTCATTGATTTCGAATATGCAGCCAAATTTTTCTTCAGTGGACTGCTCAAGCTATTCTCATCGGAAGCTGTTCAGGCGGTTGGTGGTGTACTGGCGTTTTTAGCTGTTAAATGGGCATTTTTGTACTTCATGTACAAGAAGAAAACATTTCTGCGGGTTTGATCGAGTCTCAACATTAGCCGCATTCAAGTAAAGCTGTTAAGCGCTTTCTCCCATCAATTGTATGATCGCCGTTCGTAATTTGACTAAACAATACAGTGATCATAAGGCGGTCGATGATGTGTCGTTCGATGTGCAAGCGGGTGAAACCCTGATCTTGTTGGGGACCAGTGGCTCCGGAAAAACCACTACCCTGAAGATGATCAATCGGCTGATTGAGCCCACTTCAGGGACTATAACCATCAACGGGGTAGTTACCAGCCAGCGTAGTCCGCATGAATTACGCCGGGAGATCGGCTATGTGATTCAGGAGACAGGCTTATTTCCGCATTACACGATTGCTGACAATATAGCCCTTATTCCCCGCTTGCTTAAATGGGATGAATCGCGGATACGAACGCGTGTTCACGAACTGATGGGTAGACTTCGGCTGCCTGAATCTTCCCTAAATGCTTATCCCAGCCAGTTGAGCGGAGGCCAGCGCCAGCGCGTCGGGCTGGCTAGGGCGTTGGCAGCACAACCGTCGATCTTGTTAATGGACGAGCCCCTGGGAGCGCTTGATCCCGTGACCCGTAACCATATTCGCCGGGAGTTCCGGCAGTTGGACGAGTTCCGACAAAAAACGATTGTAATGGTAACCCATGACGTTCAGGAGGCTTTCGAATTGGGCGATCGGGTGGGATTGATGGACGGTGGAAAAATGCAGCAGATTGGTACGCACCAGGACTTATTGCTTAGGCCTGTTAACGAGTTTGTACGTCAATTTTTCGCTGATCAGTGGTTACCCTTACAACTGCATATGTTTTCCCTACACGATCTGGCGCCTTATCTGCCTCATGAAAACACCAATTCGCACGAGACCCTGTTCTTACCTGCTTCAACCCGATTAGCCGATGCACTTGGGCATTTATCTGGTTCAAAACCAATCGCCTTTCAGGTAGAAGACCATTATGTTACAGTAAATCTAACCACGATTTGGTCAGCGCTGAGCCAACTCTTCCAGAGCCAATCTACTAGTTAAAGTTCTGGTATTCAATAATACTTACGTGTCGGTAGTATAGAAGCCATTGGTAAATACATTAGGTATACGAATCACCTTCGATCTGAAACTATATTCATGAATCTGTAACAAATCGTTGACCGCTTACTCAATAGTATAGACTAAATCATTGACATTCAGTAAGGATTGGCCAAATTTACCTTGATTAGTTAGTGGTAGAAATGGGCTCTGGTTTCATGATTGCTGTAGGTACGGCTGTATTGTTAATGATGGCGGTGTTCATCATCATCTTTGTGGCGTACTACCAGCAGAAGCAATCCAGACAGCAACTGGCGCTGAAAGAATTACAGGCGCAGCACCGGCGCCAGTTAATGGAGGCTACGCTGAGAGGGCAGGAGGAAGAACGTAAACGGCTGGCCGAAGATCTGCATGATGGTATCGGCACGATGTTGTCGGTTACAAAAATGACGCTAAATCAACTGGAGCGTCAGTTAGGAGGGGTGGGGCCTGTTGAGCTACAGTTTCAGAAAACTCGCTCCATGCTCGATGAAACGATGACCAACGTTCGGCGCATCAGCCGCGATCTGGTGCCTACTACGCTCGAACGTTTCGGCCTGTTGCCCGCGCTGGAAGAACTTGTTGACCGGGCTTCTAATGATGATCTGGAAATTCAGCTGGATTGCCCGGAATTCGTGGCGGCACTTACGCCCGATTTCAGTTTGATGTTGTACCGGATTGCACAGGAGTTAATCAATAATGCAATTCGGCATGCCCGCGCCCGACACATTGTTATTCAGTTAGTTTCCTTTGAGGACGAAATCAGAATGTCGGTTGTGGACGATGGCATAGGTTTCGATTTCGATGCCATCATGGAAAATAGGCAGAGTGGATTGGGGCTTCGCAATATTGAAAGCCGCTTGAGTGTGGTGAGTGGCCATGCTACATTCGATGTAGCACCTGGTCGTGGTTCGCAGATTCATGTGCAGGTTCGACTGCACGACGAGCATCCTGTTGATTTATTGAGTTAATTTGTTTGCGGAATGTTTGTCGTTAACGACAAATACCGTAGACCTTCCTCAAACGCTTCTTCCTCTATGCGAAAAATTAAACTAGCCCTTTGCGATGACCATAACCTGTTCCGTTTCGGGATGGCCACTATTCTCGGTCAGGTGCAGGATTTCGACCTAATTTTAGAGGCCGCCAACGGCAAAGACCTATTAGATAAAATCGCCCGAAAAACGCCGGACGTAATCTTACTCGATCTGCAAATGCCGGTTATGGACGGCACCGTTACCGCCGATCATCTCCGTGAAAATTATCCGCTCGTTAAAATAGTCGTGTTAACAATGCACGATGAGGATCGCATGGTACTTCACCTGCTCGAAAAAGGAGTTAGTGGCTATCTGCTAAAAGACGCTGAACCAGGCGAAGTTGAGAAAGCCATTCGCAAAGTGATGGACGAGGGCGTCTATCTAAATGATTTCGTATCGAGGGCGATGCACCGGAAGATGACGAATAAAAAGGAAGTTGATAAGCCTGTCAATTCGTTTTATAACAGTAAAATTCTGCTTTCTGAGCGCGAAAAAGAAGTACTGAAATTGATCTGCGAGGGACTGTCGACGAACGAAATCAGTGAAAAAATATTCTTAAGTCCCCGCACCGTCGAAGGACACCGACTACGTATTCTCGAAAAAACCGGCACCAAAAACACCGCTGGTATGGTTGCCTACGCGTTTAAAAACAATCTAGTGTAACAGTGAACAGTTGTCAGTGAGCAGCCAACAGTTTGTAAATTGAGTAACTGTTGGCTGCTCACTGACAACTGTTCACTGTCAAAGGCTTCCCGTGCGTCCGCCATCTACAGGAACGTTAATGCCGTTGATAGAAGCGGCTGCGGGCGTACATAAAAACGCGACGGCTGCGCCTACTTCTTCGGGTGTGACGAACCGCCCAGTTGGAATTTCACTCTGCATCTTAGCCGCCATTTCTTCATCTGTTATGCCCGCTGCTTTGGCACGAGTGCCCAGTAAACTTTCAAGTCGGGCGGTCTGTGTGTAGCCGGGTAATACATTATTGACCGTAATCCCGAATTGGGCAATTTCCAGCGATAAGGTTTTGGCCCATTGTGCCACTGCTCCCCGGATGGTATTCGACACGCCCAACCCTACGATTGGTTGCTTAACCGATGTCGAGATAATATTGACAATCCGCCCATAACCAGCCCGTTTCATGGCCGGTACTATAGCCTGAACCAGGACCTGATTATTCAGCAGGTGATTATGAAATGCCTGTACAAATTCGTCTGCCTTAGCATCAATCAGCGGTCCGCCCTTTGGCCCGCCGGTGTTGTTGATTAGAATATGTAAGTCAGGAAATTGAGCGAGATGCTTGTTAATAGCGGTCGACACGGCATCCGGCTGGCTAAAGTCAGCTACTAAGTAGCGGTGTATTTGCCCTTTTGATATATCTAACGAAGCCTGCGTTTCATAAAGTGATTCTTCATTACGCGCCATGAGTATTACGTTGGCACCCAGCAAAGCCAGTTCGACAGCCGTAGCACGGCCAATGCCCTGCGTACTGCCACAAACCAGTGCGGTTTTTTGGGTCAAATCAAGATTCATAAAAGATAGCGTATTTGTTTGGTCTATGTAAGCTATATGTTTAGGGCCAATAATTGTTTAGATAGTATTCTGAATTCTTTACCAATCATCCAGACAAACCCGGCCGCAAACGACTAAAAAAACCACTGGCGTAGTTTTGCGTTAATAGATTGTTAGTTTTGACCAACTTTGAATCCAATAACCACCTTTTGCATCTCAAAAGATCATGTCAAAGACGTTAATTATCGTAATAGTTGTGGCCCTGATTCTGGGTATGTACGGCTGTAGTTCCTATAACGGTCTGGTTCAGAATGATACCAACGTACAGGAAAAATGGTCGCAGGTTCAAACGCAATACCAGCGCCGGTCCGACCTGATTCCAAACTTAGTGCGGACGGTACAGGGAGCCGCGAATTTCGAGAAAAGTACCTTGACTGCTGTTATTCAGGCGCGGGCCAATGCCACTGGCATTAAGCTAAACGCTGATCAATTGACTCCCGAAAACATACAGAAATTTCAGGCAGCTCAGGATCAGTTAAGTGGTTCGCTGTCGCGGTTATTAGCTGTTGCCGAGAGTTATCCGCAGCTGAAGGCCACCCAGAATTTTTCGGAATTACAGGCGCAGCTGGAAGGTACGGAAAACCGCATTGCCGTATCTCGGAATGATTTTAATGGAGCCGTGAAGGTTTACAACCAGTCGGTGCGTTCATTCCCGAATAATATTTTCGCTGGAATTTTTGGCTTCCCTGTGAAAGGCTTCTTCGAAGCATCGCAGGCGGCACAGAGCGCTCCAACCGTACAATTTTAAGTTGTATAGTTTTAACGTTGTACAGTTATAGAGTTCAATTAGGGGAACTTTATAACTGTACGACTCTATAACTCTATAACTTTTCTGATATGACGAACCCCTTCACTTCCGACGAGCAAAAGCGCATCGTGGAGGCCATCCAACAGGCCGAAAAAGCCACTTCGGGTGAAATTCGGGTGCATGTAGAGCCACACTGTGCCAACCCTGATCCGGTAGCGCGGGCTATTGAGGTTTTTGCCCGGTTGGGTATGCACCAGACGAAGGACCAGAATGGCGTCCTGTTCTATCTGGCGCACGCTGACCGGAAATTTGCCGTCATTGGCGATAAAGGCATCGACGCAAAAGTACCCGCCAACTTCTGGGAAGGCGTTAAAGTGTTACTGCGGAGCCATTTTGCGATGGGTAATTATGCAGAAGGACTTAGCCAGGGCATTGCACAGGCCGGCCAGCAACTGAAGCAGTATTTTCCGTACGCCAGCGACGACATTAACGAACTTGCCGACGATATTTCGTTTGACTGATTACTGCCGTGAACGTATTTTCTTTGATTCTGAGTGTTGCCCGAACGTTGCGTGTCGGATTATTTCTGTTTCTACTGATACCAATTAGTTTATGGGCTCAGGACACGGCAACCGATGCTAATAATGTTATCCCCGATAAGCCCAATCCGCCCCGGTTGGTAAATGACTTTGTAGGTGCATTAAGTAGCAGCGAGCGCAGTCAACTTGAACAGAAACTGCGGGCATACAACGATTCTACATCGACGCAGATTACAATCGTCATCGTTAAAACTACAGAGCCGTACCCCATTGGCGATTTTGCGTTTCAGGTAGGCCGGAAATGGGGTGTTGGGCAGCAAGGCAAGAACAATGGACTAGTCCTTGCCTGGGCAACGGAGACTCGCAAAATATACATCGCCACTGGCTATGGTATGGAGGGATCTATTCCCGATGCCATCGCTAAGCGAATCATTTCAAACACGATTGCTCCGGCCTTTAAACAGGGGCAGTATTATCGGGGACTAGATGAAGCCACTACTGAAATTATTCAACGGGCAAGTGGTGAATATAAAGGTGAGCCCGACTCAACCGCAGAAGATAATCCTGGCGTAGGATTGATCGTTGCGATTATCATTTTCATTATCCTTATCGTCGTTATCTCCCGCCGAAATCGGGGAGGAGGTAACAATCGAAACCGGGGTGGTGGCTGGGGTGGTCCCGTTTTCTTTCCAACCTCCACATTCTCTGGCTGGGGGAGTTCTGGCGGTGGTGGCAGCAGTGGTGGTGGATTTGGCGGCTTTGGGGGCGGTAGTTTTGGCGGAGGTGGCGCTGGTGGTGACTATTAATGGCCAACTCAAATTGTCATACTACCAATTGATGGCTCAGAATAAGCCGTTTAACCAAAAAAGGTTTCTACTATCTCCTGGCGTAGCTATTTTTGGGTGTTATCCATCCAACCGCTATGTTGCCGGTCTTTACCCGTTATCTATTTTTCTTCTTTTTTTTCTCATTTTATTCCGTTGCCCAGACTAATCCAGTCGCTCCAAACACGGCACAATCGGATATTGTACAGCCAGATACTATCCGAACAGATGAATTGGCTTCACCCGGTAATGAGCAGTCGGCAGGAGGGAAATCCGTTATTTTTGCGCCCTTAAAAAAGCGTCGGGAGGTTCGGGCAATTGAAATTAACGATCGCCTGAAAATTGATGGCCGATTAGACGAAGCGGACTGGCAACGGAGTAAGCTTGCTCGTAAGTTCGTACAGGTCGATCCACACCAGGGACGCCGGGCTGGCTTTGATACCGAAGTGCGTGTGTTATATAACCGGCATTTCCTATACATAGCGGCCATTAATTATGATTCATTGGGTCAACGCGGTCTACGAGTGCCCAACTTCAAACGCGATTTTTCGTTCAACGCCCATGATTTGTTCGGGGTCGTAATCGACGGTTTCAACGACCGCCGAAATGCGATGACGCTGGCTACTAATCCATATGGCACCCAGCGCGATCTTCTCTCGTTCGATGATGTGTTATCTGACATTGACTGGGACGGCCTTTGGAAAGTACGTACCACGCGCACGGACTCTGGTTGGGTTGCTGAGATGCAGATTCCCTGGCAGACTTTGCGCTATGCTCACTCGACCGATTCAACACAATCGTGGGGCATTAATTTCTACCGTAACCGACGATCAGCCAATGAAATATCGGCCTGGTCTCCTTACCCAAGAGCGTTTACGGCGGGGCGGGTCGATTATGCGGGGTTGATTACAGGCTTAAAACCACCGCCACCATCGACTAATCTCCGGATTCAGCCCTATGTATTAATCAGCGATGATCGATATAACGGGACAGAAGTAGGCTATGGTCAGCGTGCAAAAATCAAGCTGGGTGGTGATGCCAAATGGGCTATCAATCCTAACACAGTTCTTGATTTGACGTTTAACACTGACTTTGCTCAGGCTGATGTCGATCGGCAGGTCAATAACCTGACTCGTTTTTCGGTGCTGTTTCCGGAGCGACGGGCGTTCTTTCTGGAAAATGCTAGTTTGTTCAGCGCCGGTTTGCCGGGTAACGATGGCACAGGTGAAGGGGGTAATATGGTAATTCAGCCATTTTTTAGCCGGACTATTGGACTGGCGATACTTCCCGATGGTACCAGCGCACCCGTGCCGATTGACGCGGGTGCCCGACTGGTTTACCGATCACTGAATCGTAATTATGGAGGAATGCTTATCCGGCAGCGGGGTATTCCTGGTAGCCCAACTACTGACTTTGCTGTTGGACGTTATGTTGAAAATGTAGGTAAACAAAATCGAATTGGCGCGCTGGTTGCCGTCAAAAACATTCATGCTACGGATAGCACTATCGGTCGACAAAATAGCACAGTCGCGCTTGATGGTTTTTTCCGGCTAAGCCAATCGTTGTCCTATAACGCCATGGCTATCGGCACGTTTAACTCGGGTGGTGGCCAGGGATTTTCGGCCTACAGCAAATTCTATTATCGGACGAATCAGGCAGTGGCTTGGTTTACTCAGTCAATTGTAACGGCTGGTTTTAATCCGGAAATGGGCTTTGTCTCTCGGAGCGACGTTATCGCCAACACACCTGGTATTTACTTAGTTAACCGGGCTAAATGGTTACCAAAATGGGTTCGTAATTTCGAGCCGGGTTTTTTTGTAGAACTCTATCACAAGCTGTCAACCGGCTATTTGCAGGAAGCCCAATACAATTTTAACCCCGTCTGGCTAACGTTTCAAAATGGTGGTTTTCTGGGATTGTTCGCGAATCCCGTTTTTCAGCGTTTGGACGACGGTGATTATCGACCACTTGGCTTACCCATTTCATCGGGTAAATACCGCTATACGCGATTCTCGACTATGTTCGGTACTGACCCTTCGCGTAAAATATCGTTCCAAGCTAATGTTGAAACCGGCAAATATTATGACGGTAATTTGTTGTACGGACGTGCTTCAATGTTATTGGCGCCAATTCCCCATGCATCGTTCACATTTAGTGCTGAAGCAAATGATTTTAGAAATGTTGGGGGCTATACAGGCACGGTTAGCTTATATAGTGTTGAGAGCCGGATGGCGGTTAATCCTCGATTACAACTGATTAGCTTCTTTCAACGCAATACTTACACCGACAAAAACGTCTGGAATATTCGGCTGGCCTGGGAGTTTCAGCCACTCTCTTTCCTGTATGTCGTCTATAACAAAGGCAATTACGCTGGTTCACTCCGGATAATAGACCGTCAGCAAGAGCAACACATCATTGGGAAATTATCGTATGTGAAGCAGTTTTAGTTCAGACAACTTGTTTTTCAATCAACAGAATAAACAGGTGAATCACTTTAATATGGATTTCCTGGATGCGGTCAGCATAACCGAAGTGAGGAACCCGAATTTCAACGTCTGCTTTCCCGGCGAGTTTACCACCGTCTTTACCCGTTAACAGCACAACCTTCATGCCTTTTTGTCGGGCCGCTTCCACCGCTTTTACAACATTAGCCGAATTGCCGCTCGTACTTAATCCGAGCAGCACGTCGCCCTCATTACCTAACCCTTCGATAAAGCGAGAAAAAACGAACTCGTAGCCATAATCATTACTCACGCAGGAAATGTGGCTTACGTCGGAAATGGCAATAGCAGCTAACGATCGCCGGTCATTGCGGTAACGGCCAGAAAGTTCTTCGGCAAAATGCATGGCATCACAATGGGAGCCACCGTTGCCACAGGAGATGATTTTATGACCGCTTTTAAGCGCATCGGCCATTAGAATAGACGCTTGTTCAATAGCCGAAAGATGATCCGGATTGCTCAAAAAAGTATCTAAAACCGATTGAGCTTCCGTTAATTCCTGGCGGATAATATCGAGCATTAATGAAGTAGTAAAGTTGTAGCGTTATAGAGTTGTAGGGTTATAAAGTTATTGGTACTCCAAACTTTATAACCCTACAACTCTACAACTTTTTAAAAGACCCAGTTTCGGTAGGGTAGATTCCAGCGAAGGGCAAAGCTAAGCGTTTGATCGGTATAGCTGTTTGAACGGTTTTGGCTATCCTGGAAACGGTACATATAACGACCTTCCAGAAAAATGTTGTGCCGAATCATGTATGATGCCCGCACATCTGCATACGTAACGACGGTTTTGCGACCCTGTCCAATATAATTACCCTCATCCCGAAATCGGCCATTATAGTCTTTCAAAATATTGCCGCCGTAGTTACGGTCGGGAGCTGTATCAGCACCATACATCATCAATCCAAAAATGCCATTCCCCGACCAGCGTTTTTGTTGGTAGCGGACAATCCCCAACCCTTCTATGAAATTAGCCCCTAGTGGATGGGCTAGCGGTTGGCTATAATGGGCATAATTCGTTTGGCCCGCACTGACTGTTGATGAGGCTTCATGCGAATATGTATAAGGCCGGGCCAGATTCATTTCGGCCTGCAAATCAAGGTTTGCTACATCGAATGCGTCGATGTACTTAGCCCCAACCTGAATGGCGAATTTGTTAGTCCAATCTCCTTTGCCAGCCAGCAACGGTCTCAGCCGAAACTCATCGAGCATAAACTGGCTGTAGACCAGAAAATGTGACAAAAAATTAGCCTTAAAGTCGATACCAATGAACGCATTATCCGCACTACCCTGAGCCGATTCGACGTAACGGTAGAGAATGATCGGGTTTAGATAACCAATGTCCAGTCGGTCCCGGCTAAATACTTCAGCTTCAAAGACACCAACATTAAAATGATCGTTGATATTGATGCTTAAATGGTGCATGGCCGCAAATTTGGGTGGAATGAGCTTATCACCCTGTGCTAAAGGCGCCTGCGTATTCAGCAGGTTCATAAACAGATTTGTGTACTGAATCCGGCTGCCTAGTTTAGTCGATAATTTCAGGAATAAATAAGGAGGGCTGTTGTCCGAAAGTAGTAATGAGCGAAAGCCATTGCCAAAAAAATTGCGGTCGTGTCCGAATTGGATATTTATAACTTTCAACGCATCGAACGTAATATAGCCGCGCGCTGACAGAAAATCCACACCGTTTGACCGGTAGTTTTTCGTAAAACTCTCACCCGGCGCCGATGCAGTTGCACCGGGTTCACGACTGTACGTCAGACCATATTGCCGGATGTATTCAGGATAAATAGCCTGATTATCGGAGAAATAGGTGTAGAACCCTAGTTTACGACCGATAGTACCTCGTATTTCCAGACCACGGGTGTTCACAAAAAGCGCCTGATTTGTGTTTGCTTCTCCCGTCGTGTGCGGAGCATTGTCGCCACCGAAACCGATGTAAAATACGGGATTTACGTGCAAATCGACATCGGGAGTGCGCAGATTATAAAAGTCCGCTTTTTTGTGATAAAAATATTTCAGGAGTGGTTGCTGACTATCGCCCTGACCTGTTGGCGGCAGTAAATGCCGGGTAAATGGGTCAGGCTTTGCCGTATCAACCGGGGTTACCCATTCCCAACTATCATCGCGCAGATAGTCGAAATTAAAGTAATCTGTGTCGGACATTCCGCGGCCGGGGTGAGCTGCCAGACTATCAGTTAACTGAATAATACTCTGCCGATTATACGGCTTTACACTGCTGTGAAAACCTTCAGCCCAACGGTTCTGACGAATTTCGAACCGGTCAATGATGTGGTAGTAATCCGCATTAAGCGGTACAAACGGACTCTGAGCCTGAGCGGATAACGCAAGTAAAAAAAAACAGAAAACGTAACCGTTGCTGCGCATGTAAATTCTATGACTATCGGCCATGCTATATGGTATTCTGCGAATGAATAGGCCGAATGAGCCGGTTAAATTAGGTAATTGGTTTGGATATACGCCAACCTTGCGGCTAATTTACGGCGAAGAACCCTCTCACTATGTTTGTTTTTGCGCAGCAACCTTCGTTGGCTAATCAGTTTATCACCGAGCTTCGTGACGTTTCAATTCAGCAGGACCGACTGCGGTTTCGTCGAAATCTGGAGCGTCTGGGAGAAATAATGGCTTACGAAATATCCAAAACGCTGATCTATCAAACAGCTTCTGTACAGACACCGCTGGGCACTGCCAAAACGCAGGTTCTTCGCCAACACCCAACGTTAGCTACAATTTTGCGGGCTGGGTTACCGTTTCATCAGGGCTTTGCAAATTATTTTGATCAGGCCGATAATGCGTTTGCCGGTGCTTTTCGAGGCTATATACCCGGCGAAAATGATGAATTCGAAATTGCGATGGATTATATCGTAAGCCCGGACTTAAGCGGTAAAGTGCTGATTATTTCTGATCCTATGCTGGCTACGGGTCGATCCCTAGAGAAAGTGTACCACGCCCTATTGCGGTATGGAATACCCGCCCAAACGCACATTGCTGCTGTATTAGCTAGCCCGGAAGGAATTCGGCATGTACAACAACAATTGCCTCAGTGCCGACTATGGCTGGGCGCTATTGACGACCATCTTAACGAGCATTACTACATTGTTCCCGGTTTGGGCGACGCCGGCGATCTGGCGTTTGGAGAGAAAGTATAAAAAAAGTCATCAGTCGATGATCATCAGCTAGGTAAACTACTAGCAACTGATAACCAGCAACTAACGACTAATAATTAACTGAGCTTATCGTAAATCCACTACTTCAACGCCGGGGTACTTCGATTTATCAAATACGAAATACGAATCCGGAGCATTGACGTTAGGGGTAAATTTTGTGATGGTATAAGATGTGCGTTTACCATCTTTATTTACAATGAGCCAGTTACGGACAGATTTATCAGCTTTGTCGACCGAAATCTGTACGGTAGCAATCGCGCTCTTAGGGCGATTCGGTGTGAGTTCGATAACTTCAAGGGTGCGGCCGCCCTGTTTCTGTTCTTTCAGAAATTTATAGTTGAAACCGCGTTTGTAAATGGTGTAAATCTGGGTTGGATTTAATTCACCAGTCGCGCTGGCGTCGTAATCCTGCACGTTAACTTCATTCGATTCCTTGATATAGGTCGACATCGTTTTGCCATCCGTAAATATTTCCTGACCGCCTAGTAAGAGTCGGAACTTCTCGTTCTTCACGGTTAAATCACCTTTGTAGGAATCTTTTCCGCTGGCATACGTAAATGCAGCCTGATATGATTTCAGCGATTTATATTGTTTGCTCATGGCGTCCAGAATTTCCTGAGCACGTTTGTCTTTCTGAGCCAGGGCGGGCAGAGTTATCATAATTGCCAGCCCCAGTATCCAGGCTATTTTCTTCATTTTCATTAAGATTGCTTGCACAATAGGTTGTACACAAAACGGTTTTCGTAACTGTTTTGTATGGTGATTAGACCAGAAAAGGCCGGAAAAGTTTGAGGTAGATTAAAAATAAAACACGTTAATCACCTTTCAGTCGCTTCAGTATGTCCTCTAGCACCTGCAAGTCCGTTACTAATACATCACGGGCTTTGCTACCTTCGAAGGATCCAACGATTTTAGCGGCTTCCAACTGGTCGATTAGGCGGCCAGCGCGGTTATAACCCAGTTTAAGTTTGCGCTGAATCAACGAAGTGCTGCCCTGCTGGTGAATAACAATCAATCGGGCCGCTTCGTCGAACATGGGGTCACGTTGGCCTAAATCTACGTCTTTATCATCGGCTGAGCCACCGTCGTCGCCAACAAATTCGGGTAGCGCATAGGCATCGTCATACCCCCGTTGATTACCCACGAATTCGCAGATTTCTTCAATTTCGTTTGTATCTACGAATGGGCACTGTAGCCGAATAATATCAGAATTGGACGATAATAGCATGTCGCCCATACCAACCAATTGTTCGGCTCCTCCTGTATCAAGGATAGTTCGGGAATCAATTTTCGAGGTTACCTTAAAGGATAACCGTGCTGGGAAGTTCGCTTTAATCAGACCGGTGATGACGTTAACCGATGGCCGCTGCGTAGCAACTACCAGGTGAATACCGATGGCTCGTGCTAACTGTGCCAGACGAGCAATAGGCTGCTCAACTTCTTTCCCGGCGGTCATCATCAGATCAGCTAACTCGTCGATAATCAGTACAATATAAGGCAGGAAACGGTGCCCTTTTTCGGGGTTTAACCGTCGCTTAACGAATTTCGCGTTGTACTCTTTCAGGTTTCGACACCCGCCGTCTTTAAGTAGATTATAACGGGCATCCATCTCGATACACAGCGAATTCAGTGTGTTAACGACCTTTTTTGTGTCGGTGATTATGGGCTCATCCGTATCGGGAAGCTTAGCTAGAAAATGCCGTTCCAGCTTATTAAACAGGGTCAGTTCCACCTTTTTAGGGTCGACCAGCACAAGTTTTAACTGCGACGGGTGTTTTTTGTAGATAAGTGATGTTAAGAGAACATTCAACCCAACAGATTTACCCTGACCAGTTGCCCCGGCCATGAGCAAGTGTGGCATTTTAGCCAAATCAGCCACATAGATTTCATTAGAGATCGTTTTCCCAAGCACCACCGGTAAATCGAACTTGCTGTTGCTAAATACATCGCTCGTTATCACCGACCGCATTGATACCATTTCCCGATTCTTGTTGGGTACTTCAATACCAATGGTGCCCATACCTGGCATCGGCGCAATAATCCGAATACCTAAGGCCGATAAACTTAAGGCAATATCGTCTTCGAGGCTTTTAATTTTGGAAATACGAACCCCCTTAGCCGGGATAATCTCGTAAAGCGTGACGGTTGGTCCAATAGACGCCTGAATCGAATCGATTTCAATGCCGAAGTTGCGCAGCGTCGTTTCAATACGCTCTTTATTGGCCGTTAACTCATCATCCGAAACCTGTGCCTTACGATTATTCTGATAATCAGTCAGCAGATTGGTAGTCGGGTACTGATACTGGGGCAGATCTAAAGTTGGGTCGTATAGCCCATGTATCGCCACCAGATCGTCGTCTTCAAACGGATCAGGCTCAAAAGTTGGTGCGGGCGTCGCGCTCAGCTCCTCTTCCGATGGTTCAGATTCGCTTACAGCATCACGATTTTTAATAGTCAGGGTAACACCAGTCGTTTTGGCAATAACGTCAGGCTCAGGCATTGGAGCTTCCTGTTCAGGAATAACTTCATCTACAGGTGCTGATTTAAACGAGTTAATAGGTGATGGCTCGTTCCCCTCCGGAGCTATAGATTGGTCGTCATCGTCGTCGTCTGTGTCTAGTTCACTTTCTTCGTAGGTCTGTAGCGGATCACTAAAACCACTAACTCGCTTCGGTTTTTTTGGTCGGTCTGAGCTAGTTATTGTCGGTAAACTTAACCGGCGCACATCGAAGAAATAGATAACAAAGAAGAAAAGAAGGAACAAGATAAACGCCAGATTACCCCAGCCAAATAAGCTATAAAGTGCCATGTTTGTCTCGTAACCGATGCCACCGCACCAGACGCTGGCCGTTTCAGCCGAGTCAGTAACGAGAACAATGTAGCCGATAAATAAGCTACTCCAGACAGCTGTAAATAACAGAGCGGTTGTAGTACGGCTTAGAGGCAGCGGTTCCTGACTAAATGTTAATTTATAGCCCGCTAGAAAGACGATAATTGGAATAGCCAACGCGCCAACGCCGAACCAGCGAAAGACAAATACATGGGCTACATAAGCCCCTACCAAACCTACCCAGTTGCGGGTTTCAGCGCCCGATTCGGCCAGCGGCTGTGATAGAGCAGCCCCAACAACGCTTTGGTCAGATGGGCCGTTTATCAGATAGGATATAAAAGCCACGAATAAACCTAACGCCAGCCCCATCAGTAACATGCCAAGGGTAATGGTTGACCGTTGGTCGGTGAACCAGCGATCGAAGGCGGCTCCCCAGTTGAACGAAGGTTGCCGGGGACTACCGTTCGCTGCGCCACCGTCGCGATTTGGGCGCGGACGAGGTTCGTTTCGGGCAGCAGGCTGGCGGACTGTATTCTGGCGTGGTGACGTGGTTGGCTGTGCCATACGTTGGGTTAGAGCTATGCGGTAGGTAAATTTGCTACTTTTTAACGAAAAATTTTGCAGAAGCTGCGTAGAATTCCAGCCAGAGGACTAGTGAAATGAGATAGAAGAGAAGAATGTCAAGGGCTAACTACCGTATAATCAATGTTACTTCATTTGGTTCATCTAAGTAATCCTTTATTGATTCGCTTAGCTAATGCCGGACCTTCGTAAATAAAACTCGTATATACCTGTACTAGACTGGCACCTGCGTTAAGTTTCTCCTGTGCGTCTTCCGCCGAAAAAATTCCGCCTACACCAATAATCGGAAATGTTCCGTTTGATTGCTGATGAAGATAGCGAATAACTTCAGTGGATCGGTTTCGCAGCGGTTGGCCACTTACGCCACCAGCGCCCAGTTGTGCAACGGCAGCTGGATCGGTCACCAAGTTATTACGGCTGATGGTTGTGTTGGTGGCAATAACACCCGCAATACCGGTTTCAGCAACAATGGCGATAATGTCATCGAGTTGCCCATCGGTTAAATCGGGGGCAATTTTTAGCAGGATTGGCTTAGAAGCAGATTGCTGACGATTTTCTTGTTGTAATGCCGTTAGTAATTGGGTTAATGGTCTACGCTCCTGTAAATCGCGAAGGCCGGGCGTGTTTGGCGAACTAACGTTAACAACGAAATAATCGACGGCGTCGAACAATTCACGAAAAGCGATTAGGTAATCATTCAGCGCATTCTCGTTAGGGGTATCTTTATTCTTGCCAATGTTACCGCCCACAATGACCCGACGCGTTCCACGATTTTGAGCAAATTGGCGCAAGCGGCCTGCTGCCGGTCCAACCCCCTTGTTATTGAACCCCATACGGTTAATTAGAGCCTGGTCAGCTTTCAGTCGAAATAGCCGCGGGCGGGGATTACCGGGCTGAGGGCGGGGCGTAACCGTACCGATTTCAACAAAGCCAAATCCCAAGTCGCTTAGTTCGCTTACCAGTTCAGCATTTTTATCGAAACCAGCCGCTATTCCGACCGGATTGGGAAACGTTAACCCAAAAACGGTTCGGCTTAAACGCCTGTCTTCCAATATGTATATTTTTCGGCAAATGGCTGATACGCCAGGAATCGCAAAACCAAATTTGAGCAGTGAAGTAACAAAATGGTGAATGGCTTCAGCGTCAAAACGGAACAGAAGGGGTAAAATCAGGCGCTTGTACATGCCGCAAAGATACGCCGGAACCTGTGCCAACGCGAGGGCAATTAGCCAAATAAACCAGAGGATAGATAACGGTCACCCCGGTCGCAAATGATACAGACAATGATTCCGGACTCCAGTTCCTGCGCCAACTGAACAGCCGCATGAACGGCACCCCCGCTGCTCATTCCCGCAAAAACGCCTTCCACATTCGCTAGTTTCCGCGTCATGGTTGTGGCTTCATCAGTCGATACTTCCATTACACGGTCGACGCGTTGCGGCTCAAAAATTTTAGGTAAGTATTCAACTGGCCATTTTCGGATGCCCGGAATCGAGGAGCCATCTGTGGGCTGGCAGCCAACAATTTGTACAGCCGGATTCTGCTCTTTCAGGTAACGCGATATGCCCATGATTGTCCCGGTAGTGCCCATCGACGAAACGAAATGTGTGATTTGTCCATCTGTATCGCGCCAGATTTCGGGACCTGTTGTGCGGTAATGAGCTAGGTAGTTATCGGGATTAGCAAACTGATTGAGCATCAGATAATCTCCTTTTTTTACTTGTTCCTCAGCGTAGTCGCGGGCGCTTTCCATTGTTTCAGTCAGAATGACTTTCGCTCCGAACGCTTCCATTGTTAACACCCGCTCACGCGTGGAATTTTCGGGCATAATCAACTCAATAGCAACGTCATACAGACGGGCAATCATTGCCAGTGCAATGCCTGTATTGCCGCTGGTAGCTTCAACAAGCGTCATGCCCGGTTTGAGTTCTCCCCGAGCCAGTGCCCCTTGAATCATGCTGGCGGCTGCGCGGTCTTTAACACTACCTCCCGGATTGTTGCCTTCAAGCTTGCCGTATATAGTAACGTTAGGATTTGGATTCAGGCGATTAAGTTCAACGAGTGGCGTGTTTCCGACCAGATCAAGCAGAGTTGGCATGCTAATATGTATAAACGTGTTTATGGGTTGTCAAGGTTAAAGCGTATTAATAAGTTCGCAAAGCAACCCTGGTTAGCAGAAATTAGAAAGTTACCATTTTTTCAATTACAAATTGGAAAGTGTATTTTTCTACAGGAATATTAATTTTTTAGGTTAGCTAATGACTTGATTATGAATTTTGTGTATAATTGTCAGTAAAGTAGGGTCATAAGTAGTTTTACCTTACTTTTACTTTTACCCATTATAAAATCTATCCATATGAAATCAACTTTATTAGCCAAACCTCTCACATCAGTACACTTAGAACAGCTTGCCGATCAGTTTGCCATGCCCGACTTAACTCTTCCATTCTGGGGAGGACGGAGAAAAATGCCGATGCACCGTATTGTACGTCTGGAAGGAGAGGGAAATTATACCTTATTCCACTTTGCCGATGGAAGTCAATTAATGGTGTCGCTTACACTGAAAAAAATGGAGACCCGATTATCGCCTAAACTCTTTGTTCGGCTCCATAAGAAGAACATTATCAATTTACTCTATCTGGAAAGTATTCAGCCTGACCGCCAGCAGATTAGCGCCTGGCTCAGCAATGGCGATCGGGTAGAAGTTTCACGTCGGAAAGCCAGCCGTTTCATTAAACTGGCAAAAGGTTTTCAGCAGGAATTGCTGACGCTTGATGAAAAGCCACTGGCTGCGGTTATGGCAGCGTAATAGTATTGAGCCGGACCGCCTTTGCGGCCCGGCTCAAAATTTTCTTATTTTTTTGCTTTCGCTAATTCTTCTTCCCGCAGCGGGCGACGAAGCACTTTGCCTACATTTGACTTAGGCAATTCATTCCGGAATTCAATCAGGCGAGGAACTTTGTAGGGTGTCAGGTTTTCACGGCAGAAAGCCTTAATGTCGTCGGCCGTCAGATTCGGATCTTTTTTAACCACAAATACCTTAACCACTTCGGTTGATTTTTCGTCGGGAACGCCGATGCAGGCGACTTCCAGCACACCGGGACATTGCGCAACTATATCCTCAATTTCATTCGGATAAACGTTGAAGCCTGATACGAGAATCATTTCTTTTTTGCGATCAACGATTTTGAAAAAGCCATCTTCGTTCATTACACCCACATCGCCGGTTTTAAACCAATCGCCTATCATCGCTTTGGCTGTTTCGTCGGGGCGGTTGTAATATCCTTTAAATACCTGCGGCCCCCGTGCAACAATTTCGCCCGGTTCGCCAACGGGCGCATCGGTACCGTCATCCAGAACAGTTTTCATGTCAGTACTGGGCCAGGGGATACCGATAGTGCCAACGCGCACGGTGCCATCAACAGGATTGGAACAAAGCACAGGCGAGGTTTCGGTAAGTCCATACCCTTCGCAGGGCGTATTGCCCGTCAACTTTTTCCAGCGTTCGGCCACCGCGGTTTGTAAGGCCATTCCTCCTGCCGACGTAACTTTTAGATGGCTGAAATCAACTTCGCCAATACGAGGGTGATTAAGCAGGCCATTGTAAAGCGTGTTAACGCCGGTAAAAGCCGTAATTTTATATTTCTTTAGATCGTCGATAAAGGCATTCAGATCACGCGGATTTGTGATCAATAAGTTCATTGAGCCACTTTTTAAAGCAGCTAAAGCATTGGTCGTCAACGCGTAAACATGATATAATGGCAAAGCCGCCACAATAATGCCTCCACCATCAGGAATGCCAGCGGGTTTCATCCAATAGTGCTGACACTCGACGTTGGAAATAATGTTGCGATGGGTGAGCATGGCCCCTTTCGATACACCTGTTGTACCGCCAGTGTATTGTATAAAAGCCAGATCAGTATTCTTGACTGCTACAGGTTGAAATGGTTGTTTACTTCCTCGGCTCAAGGCATCACTGAAAGAAATTGCCTTCGGCAAGGAATACGACGGTACTAACTTCTTGACATACTTGACAACGGCGTTGACGATTTGCTTTTTTGGAAAACCCAGCAGATCACCTAATTGGGTTACAATAATGTGCTGAATATCAGTATTGCCCAGAATCTTTTCCAGATTGCTGGCAAAATTGCTCAGAATGACAATAGCCTTAGCCCCCGAATCTTTAAACTGATGCTGCATTTCGCGGGGTGTATAAAGCGGATTGGTATTGACAACCGCTAAGCCTGCTCGTAATGCGCCAAACATGGCCACCGGATATTGCAGGGTATTAGGCATCTGAATAGCAATCCGATCACCTGGTTTAAGCCCTAAATCGTGTTGTAAAAACGACGCAAACTGCTCTGATAAGTCATACAGCTCTCCGAACGTAATCTGCTTACCCATGCAGGCATAGGCGGGTCGGTCCGTGAATTTTTGGCAACCTTCCTCTAGCATAGCCGCCAGCGACGGATAAGCATCAGGGTTAATTTCTGTTGGAACGCCTTTGGGATAAAAGCGTCGCCAGGGGTATGCGTCAAGGGTTGATTTAGTTTCCATGTTAAGTGTATAGGACGTAGTACAGAAGTAATCTCGCAGCGATTAATTGCTGACCGGAAAGCACACTTACAGCCGCGAACGAAGCACAGGCCGCAGGTCAATGAGTTTACGTTTATCTCTTCATTATCGTTATGATAAACGCAAAAATCATTGATGTATGCAACAAAACTAAGGAAATTGTTCTATGGAATCGCATCCCCTGACGGCTGCTCCAGGCTAGGATGTCAAGAATTACTGAACGGATTGATTAAGCCCGATAGGCGTTGTTTTCCGGTTGAGGTTTGGCCGCTTTGTTATAGGCTGGCTCATACCGAATTATGGCTAACTATGATAATGGCCCGTAGCCTTATTATGTGAACTTACAACCGGCTAGTCGGCCAGTAATTGGATTTTATTCTTGTCCGTGCAACGGCACTCGTCGCTCTGGCGTATTGGGAGGTACTTAATGTTTGTTAGGTTAAAGCAAAGACCGGGCCGGTTGAGTCCGGCCTTTGTATTTTTAGTACCTATAGTTTACGCGACTAAATTACGGTTAACCCGCCTGTTGCGTATAGATCGCCATTGCCTTATCAATTACCTCGTCGTCTACGCCATCCACCGTCAGTTCATTGTCATTTTCTACGTTGCTGACAACGGTAACTGTATCCATATTCAATGTTGGATCAACAGAAAGAAGCGCAGCTCTGAAGTGCTCTTCAATCTGACGGTTCAATGCATCATTGATTTCGTGAGAGAGCTGATTGGCTAATTCAAGGTCTTTTTCGTTATTCTCCATGATATAGGTTGAGTTAGTCATTAACTGTACTGCGCAAAATAAAGGAAAAAACGCGGCTGATACCCAGTATTGACGAAAAACAAAAGCCCGACTATATTTTCGATAGTCAGGCTTCGGGGAAATATATCTGAAAAGGTAGGGTAATCGAGGCTAGGCAATCTGATAGGCTTCCTCGTTTACCGTCGGGGTTTCATGGTCTAGTATATCCAGTACGGCCTTGGCAAAGCAAACTTTATCCGATTTTCGATAACGTTCTGGCGTCTGAATACCCGAAGGAGCCTTAAAATTTCTACTTACTTGCTGGCAGGCAGTCCACATTTCAGGGTTAAGCCTGATTTTGTATTGACGTATCGGTGTGTCGGCGCCAAACCAAAGATTGATTACATTATTGATAGTCAGTCTCATGATGGTACTCTACTACTTCGGGTGCAACATTACGAAATATTTAATTATTAAGCTATTAAATTGCACCTTTTAATGATAACTTAACGTTTAGTTTGTTCTAAACGCCTTTCTACAGAAAATAGTTTATATCCGAAACGAAAAGTAATAAATTCAATAATCAGGCTATTTTTCGCCATTTCCGCCTATTTTGAGCTTATTAGCGGGGTTGCTCTAAATTGTAAAGCCAGCTGTATAAACTGCCGGTCTGAGAAATAATTATTAACCGGTTATAGATTTCCCCCTATCCATAGTGCCAACTGACTGACTTCTGTTTAAGTAAATTATCATTGTGTTAAGAGGGAGCGGATAGGCTGGGAGAGACTCACTTGCAAAGTACTTTAATCAATCCAGAGGCTTTGTAGTTTATAGCACAAACATGACCAATCATGATTGCTGACTACACTGAAGCCGCTGTATGCCATGTCGATGATCTTGTCGACGGACAATTAAAAGAAGTTCGCGTGGGCGATACCGATGTATTGTTAGCTCGCGTCGATGGCCAGTTTCATGCGCTTTACCCCAAATGCGCCCACTATCAAGCTCCTTTAGTAAAAGGGGTGCTTAACGGTCATCGACTTATTTGTCCCTGGCATAACGCCTGTTTCGACGTTAGAGATGGACATAGGCTCGAAGCCCCCGCCTTAAACGGACTGCCCACCCACGAAGTACGGATTGAAAATGGGCAGGTGTTTGTCCGGCTTACCACGGATAAGCAAAGCCTGGAAAATCCAATGGTTGCTCCGGACGAGGCTAATCCGGAAACCTACGTTATTGTTGGCGGGGGTGGAGCAGGGGCTTTTGCCGCTGAAGGATTGCGAGAAGGTGGTTTTACGGGTAAAATTATTATGCTAACCCAAAGCCAGGAAAGCCCTTACGACCGACCAAACTGTTCCAAAGATTACCTGCAAGGTAAAGCACCGGATGAATGGATGCCATTGCGGGCGGACGAGTTTTATCAGGATTATGGGATCGAAGTTCGTACGAATCAGCACGTTACGGCAATTGATTCCACTGCCAAGAAAATTGAGCTGGCTTCTGGCGAAACACTTACGTATGATAAAGCGCTAGTATGTTCTGGTGGTAAGCCAAATACCTTACCTAATATTGATTCCAATTTAGAAGGCGTGTATTTACTTCGGAGTCTGCACGATAGTCAGCATCTGCGCGAAATGGGTAAGAAAGGTGGCCGAGTGGTAATTGTTGGCAGCTCATTTATTGGTATAGAAGGAGCAATGAGTCTACGTAAACTGGGCAGTGAAGTAGATATAGTTGGAATGGATAAGGTACCTTTTGAAAAAGTCTTGGGTGAACGAATTGGCCGAGTTATGCAGGGCTGGCATGAGAAAGAAGGCGTTCGATTTCATCTTGGGCGGAAAGTTGATCGCTTGGAAGGCGACGGACAGGTTAGCGCTGTTGTGCTCGATAATGGCGAACGATTACCTGCCGATTTTGTGCTATTAGGCTTAGGAGTAAAACCGCAAACTGACTTTCTGCAAGGGATTCCGCTGGAAAAAGATGGTGGTATCAAAACGGATGAACACCTGAAGATTACGGACGATCTATACGCTGCTGGCGATATTGCCCATTACCCAACTGTCGATGGACAACAACGCATTGAACACTGGAAAGTAGCTGGTTTGCAAGGGCACGTTGCTGGGTTAAATATGGCCGGAAAGGAAGTGGCCTATCGAGCCGTGCCGTTTTTCTGGACTAATCAGCTCGGTAAGCGGGTCAATTATGTCGGACATACCACAAAAATTGATGATATCATCTACGATGGCCAACCCGAAAAAGACGAAGCCTTTCTGGCGCTCTACATACAGGATGGCCAAATTAAAGCCGCTGCCGGTCTGAAGCGCGATCAGGATATCAGTGCTATTCGGGAATTGATGCAGGAAGGCCGGATGCCATTACCGGAGGCTGTTCGCCGGGGTCTCAATTGGGTAGAGTACCTGAAAAAAGTCTGATTCCGCCGAAACCTCGTTACATTTGTAGCCTGACCGCGTAATCCCTCGGTTTGGTTATGACGCATCAACTTGTACTTAAAAAACCACTTGCTTTCTTCGACCTTGAAACGACTGGTATCAACATTGCCAAAGATCGGATCATTGATATTTGTGTTGTTAAAGCCCTGCCGGGTGGCGGAGTAGCCACCAAAACCCAGCGGGTTAATCCAGGAATGCCCATTCCGCTGGAATCAAGTCTGATTCATGGTATTTATGATGATGATGTAAAAGATGCTCCTCCATTTAAATCGGTAGCCCGGACGGTGGCGCAGTTTATGGAAGGCTGCGACCTGGCAGGTTTTAATTGTAATCGATTCGATGTGCCGCTGTTGGTCGAAGAATTTTTGCGGGCAAACGTCGATTTTGAGATTAAAAATCGGCGGTTGGTCGATGCGCAACGAATTTTTCACCTCATGGAGCCGCGTAATCTGTCGGCAGCCTACAAATTTTATTGCAACAAAGAATTAATCGGCGCTCACGGTGCCGAGGTCGATACCATTGCCACGTTGGAAGTTCTCAACTCACAGGTACAACGGTATATGGGCATGGTTGCCAGAGCTGATAGTGGTGAAGATGTGGTCTTTGAAAATGACGTAGACATGCTGCATAGCCTGACTGCCAACAAAAACATTGACCTCGCTGGCCGAATGGTTATCAATGAAAAAGGCGAAGAAGTCTTCAACTTTGGTAAGCATAAGGGGATACCCATTCTGGAGGTGCTAAAAAAAGAGCCTTCTTTTTACGATTGGATATTGAAAGGTGAATTTCCGCTTGATACCAAACGACGACTGACCGAAATCCGGCTTCGTATGTTCAGCAACGGACTTGGCAAAAAATAGTGATTTTGAAGTAAGTAGCGACCCTATCTGACTTTAAAGCTATTGAATAGGCTTTATTCCCAACTCCCCATAGGCTTCTTAATTTGAGCAAGCGCGAATAATAGTTACCTTTACGGCACTTTTTATTAACCGGCAACTCATGCAACCCACGCAGGACGTCCTTATTCCGGAAGTTATTGAGCAAATACCGCTTACGTATTACCTAATTCTCAGCACCGCGCTGTTCGTTATCGGCATCATTGGCGTCCTTACCCGGCGCAACGCCATCATCATCTTCATGTCCATCGAGTTGATGCTTAACGCCGTCAACCTGCTGCTCATTGCTTTCTCATCTTATCGATCAGATGGTTCGGGACAAGTATTTGTCTTTTTTATAATGGCCGTTGCCGCTGCTGAAGTAGCGGTTGGGCTGGCTATTATTGTTATGATTTATCGAAATACCCGTTCCATCGACGTGGGACTGCTTAATAAACTGAAATGGTAAAATGAGTCGATAGCTGATAGTCGTTAGTCAATAGTGAAATATGGACACTTATGACTAATGAGTATGGGCTGTTAACTGACGCCTGTCGACTAATGAAAACAGAATTACTCTGCGCGTTAATTCCTCTCTTTCCGCTCATTGGTTTTTTAATCAATGGCCTGGGTTTCCGGCGGGTACCCAACGGTCTGGTTGGTGTTGTGGCAACTGTGGCTGTAGCAGCATCGTTCATACTATCGATCTATTTGTTTAGCGCGTTTCGAGCCGGCGATGGTCAGCCCATTATCGCTACCCTTTTCGATTGGATTAGCGTTGGCGATCTTCACATTAACTTCTCGTTCCAGATCGATCAGTTATCCCTGTTGATGCTGCTGGTGGTAACGGGCGTTGGATCATTGATTCACCTGTATAGCATTGGCTATATGCATCACGATGAGGGATTTGGTAAGTTCATGGCTTTCCTGAACCTCTTCATTTTCTTTATGCTACTGCTGGTGATGGGGTCTAACTATGTCATTATGTTTATTGGCTGGGAAGGCGTTGGACTCTGTTCGTATTTGCTGATTGGCTTCTGGAATAAGAATACGAGTTACAATAACGCAGCTCGCAAAGCCTTCGTTATGAACCGAATCGGTGACTTAGGTTTTCTGCTCGGCATATTCATGCTGATCAATACCTTCGGTACGGTTGAATACGTAGACATTTTCAAGCAAGCCGCCAGCCTGTCGATGGGCGACACGACTGTTCTGGCGATTACACTGCTACTGTTTGTTGGGGCGATGGGGAAATCGGCACAGATTCCGCTCTACACCTGGTTACCCGACGCGATGGCTGGTCCAACCCCTGTGTCGGCCCTGATTCACGCGGCTACGATGGTAACTGCCGGTATTTACATGGTCGTTCGATCGAATGTCCTCTACACACTGGCTCCGCTGACGCTCGAAATTATTGGTGGTATTGCTATTGCCACGGCTTTGCTGGCTGCTTCCATCGGCCTGCTGCAAAACGACATTAAGAAGGTACTGGCTTACTCGACTGTTTCGCAACTGGGGTATATGTTCCTGGGGCTAAGCGCCACGGCCTATACGGCAGGTATGTTCCACGTTATTACCCACGCTTTTTTCAAAGCGCTGCTGTTCCTGGGCGCTGGTAGCGTCATCCACGCCATGTCCGACGAGCAGGATATTCGTAAGATGGGTGGTTTGCGGAAAGCCTTGCCAGTTACATTCATCACGTTTCTGATTGGTACCTGGGCCATTTCGGGGATACCGCCGTTAGCTGGTTTCTTCTCGAAAGATGAAATTCTGGCTCACGTTTTTGAACATAACAAATTGCTCTGGGCGCTTGGCGTTCTGGGTTCCGGTCTGACTTCTTTCTACATGTTCCGGCTCTTGTTCCTGACCTTCTTCGGCGAATTCCGGGGAACTGAGGAACAGCGCCATCACCTCCATGAATCACCTGCTACCATGACGGCGCCGTTGGTGGTTCTAGCCATTCTGTCAGCTGTTGGTGGCTTACTCAACTTTCCGGGTTCCGGCTGGCTTGGCGATTTCATGGCGCCCTTGTTTGAAGGTTCGCGGCAAGTAAATCCCGAAGCTTTTGCCGAATCGACGGTAGAACACACGACCGAGTACATTTTGATGGCTGTTTCGGCTGGTGTCGCGCTGCTGTCATTTGGTCTGGCGTACGTAATGTACATCAGCCGAGGGGCGGTTCCAGCACCAGATTCTGCTGATCGGCCATTACCTGAACAGGTTGTTTATAACAAATATTACGTCGACGAGCTATACGAAACCATTATCGTTCGGCCTATTCGTGGCTTAGGTGATGCGTTTTACAGCTTCGGCGAGGGACTGGTTGACGGTATCGTAAATGGTGTTGCCTGGCTCGTACGCCAAAGTGCCGCCCAATTGCGACTGTTGCAAAACGGCTCCATTGGTTTCTATGTCCTGGCAATGGTGGTTAGCATCGTCCTCATTTTTGCCCTGCGATTCTTTATTCGTTTTTAATAAAGCTTTACAACTTCTGGTTTTCCTGCCTGATTAACAGACGCAGTAATAAGCCGAAACCTTGTTCAATATGCTTACACTATTCCTTATTCTTTTTCCGGTAGTAGCAGCTACACTTCTGCTATTCATTCGGAGCGAAGGAGTAAAACAGGCAGCGCTGATTGCTGCTTTAATTGAGTTGGTTGCCGCAGGGTATGCCTTTTTCAGTTTTCGACCAGATGCCACGTCCCAATTCGGCTTTGATTACGCCTGGATTGCACCGTTAGGCATTCGATTCAGCGCTGGTATCGATGGAATTAGTGTCCTGCTGGTATTACTGACAGGTTTTTTGGTTCCGTTTATCGTGTTATCAACGTTTAACCGGACCTACGCCCGACCCTCTGCATTTTACGCACTGATGTTGTATATGCAGGCGGCTTTGATGGGTGTATTTACGGCCCGCGACGGTTTCCTATTTTATCTTTTCTTCGAGGCTGCACTGATTCCGATTTATTTTCTAGCGGCCATGTGGGGCGGGGCAAACCGTATCCCGGTTACCTTCAAGTTTTTTGTGTACACCATCTTCGGTAGCTTATTTATGTTGGTGGCGTTGGTATATCTGTATTATCAGACGCCTGCTGGCGCGGGTGCTCCACACTCGGCCGCCATTGCTGATTTTTATAAACTACACTTAACACCTTCGGCCCAAAGCTGGGTTTTCTGGGCGTTTTTTATTGCGTTTGCCATTAAAATGCCGGTATTCCCATTTCATACTTGGCAACCTGATACTTATGTAGAAGCGCCAACACCAGCAACCATGCTATTAGCTGGTATTATGCTTAAAATGGGGGTATACGGTCTGATTCGATTTATTCTGCCCATTGTACCAATTGGCGTCGAAACTTGGGGGAAAACGGCTATTATCTTATCGGTAATAGGTATTGTATACGGTGCTATAATCGCTATTCGCCAGCGCGATATGAAGCGACTGATTGCCTATTCATCCTTCTCACACGTAGGGTTAATGGCCGCCGGAATTTTCTCACAAACGGAAACCGGTATGCAGGGTGCGCTGATTCAGATGCTAGCACACGGGGTTAATGTAGTAGGTCTGTTTTTCGCGGCCGATGTGATTTATTCCCGCACTAACACCCGTCAACTCGACCAACTCGGTGGCATTACCCGTGAGACTCCTCTCCTGACCGTTTTCTTCATGATTATGCTGTTAGGTAGTGTAGCGCTACCATTGACGAACGGGTTTATTGGCGAATTCTTGCTGTTACACGGTGTTTTTACCTACAATCATTACCTGGGTTTAGCAGCTGGATTTACGATTATTTTCGGAGCTGTTTATATGCTGCGCATGTTCCAGAAAAGCATGTTTGGCCCAACTTCATCACGGACCGAATCCTTTGCTGATCTGACCAGTTCAGAGAGTCTGGTATTTCTGCCGTTGGTAGTAATGGTACTTTGGATGGGCGTTTACCCGCACACATTCCTGAAAGCAACGGAACCGGCAGTCGCCAGTTTGATGAAATATATTGGTACTACGGGAATCAGTTTAAAATAAGTCATTAGTCATCAGTTGATAGGACTTTGATCGTACCTATCGACCATCGACTAACCACTATCGACTAGCAAAATATGTTACCCATCGTTCTTTTATCGGTTTTTGCCCTCGCTCTACTATTCCTTGGGTTTTTGAAATCGAAGGCTGTACTCCTGCCGGCAACGCTGTTATTCCTGATTATAACGCTGGTCGCCAATTTTCTTGATTGGAATAAAGCTTATTTATACTTCAACAACATGCTGTTGGTGAACAATCTTGGAATGATGTTCACCGCCATTATACTTGGATCGGCCTTTATGGTTGTGACATTGTCAACCAATTTTACGCAGGATGAAAGCGCACAACCGGCGGAATATTACAGTATTATGCTGTTCTCGTTGGTAGGGGCGATCATGATGGTTGGTTTTGAAAACCTGATTATGCTGTTTGTCGGCGTTGAGATTCTGTCGGTAGCGATGTATATTCTGACTGGTAGCGATAAGCGGAATTTACGATCTAACGAAGCGGCTTTGAAGTATTTCCTGATGGGCGCTTTTGCAACGGGAATCATGCTGTTTGGTATGGCATTGCTTTACGGCGCTACGGGCTCGTTTACCATCGAAGGAATCGGTGCTTATGCTGCGCATCCGCAGGTGGGTTTGTCGCTATTGCTTTATGTCGGACTGCTCATGCTGTTAATAGGGCTGCTCTTCAAGGTATCGGCGGCCCCCTTCCATTTTTGGACTCCCGATGTGTATGATGGAGCCCCAACTGTTTTTACCGCCTTTATGTCTACTGTGGTCAAGACGGCTGGTTTTGCCGCCCTGTTTCGGCTACTATCAGTTTCCTTTAGTGGGGTCTACACATTCTGGTGGACCATTTTGGCTGTTATAACCGCCATTACGCTGGTAATCAGTAATATTACTGCTGCTTATCAGAGCAGTTTTAAGCGCATGATGGCCTACTCCAGTATCTCACATGCAGGTTATTTGCTGATTGGCTTAGCGGCTTTAGGGGCGCAAACCAAACAAGCCATTGTGTTTTACTCATTGGCTTACTCTATAGCTACAATTTCAGCATTTGGTGTACTACTGGTTGTAACACAGCAGCGGAATACACAAACGCTATCCAGCCAGGGGGTTTCAATGGAAAGTTTTGATGCGTTTAATGGCCTAGCCCGGCAAAACCCGTTGTTAGGTTTTGCTATGACCGTCTCGATGCTTTCGTTGGCAGGTATTCCGCTGACGGCAGGTTTCTGGGGTAAGTTCTACATGTTTTCCACGGCAGTTGAACGAGGACAAATCTGGTTGCTCGTAGTCGCTGTATTGATGTCCGCCGTTGGGATTTATTACTATTTCCGGGTTATCATTGCCATGTACTTCCGGGATGGTGCTACCGAACCTATTTCAGTGGCACCTTTTTACCGGTATGTATTGGTAGCAGCCACAATCCTGACGCTTGGGCTGGGTATTATGCCGGGTTTACTGCAAGGAATTTTCTAAGTAGAAGTTGGTGTGAGCAGCCCTTATGCTCAGTAAAATATCAGTAAGTCTAAACTTTGGCCTCAGTTTTGTACATTTGGTCGAATAAACAGTATAATAACTCAACGCCTAACTGCTGAGTCTCGTGAACGTGAGTAGTGTACAACAGCCAAAACCTAAAGAATTTAAGGAGTTTTTCTCGTACTTTCTGACGGCAGTGCTGGGTGCTTCTATTAATTTTGTTAGCCGGATTATCTACCGCGAATATTTTCACTTAGACTATGCAACAAGCGTTCTGTGCGGCTATCTAACGGCCACAGTATTAACGTTTATTCCAACTAAACGCTACGCTTTCTCCGCGGGGAAAACAGGTAACACGGGACGGGAAGCTGTCAAATTCCTAGTAATTGCTTTGATTGCCCTTGTTGTACAAGTGTACGTCGCCAAATTTACGCTTGACTGGATTGCTACTCCTTTACTCCCCTCCCTAAAGTATAAAATATGGCGCGAAACTGGCTCGCACCTGGTTGGTATGGGTATGAGTTTCCTGGCTAATTATTTCGGTCATAAATTTCTGACCTTCCGTAGTACAGGTATGTATAATAAGATCCGTTCACGCTCATCGAGAGAACGGGAAGAACAGATTTAAACCTCATTGATATCTTCGATAAGTGTAATTACTAATTGTATTTTTTAAAGCTCGATAAGGTCTATCTGAAAATTTAAGCTCAATAGATTGCATTAGCCAGAAAAAAGGTATATTTGCGCAACATTTATAAGATACCACTGGAAACTAATGAAAAAAGTATTTGCTCTCCTGTTCGTTGGTAGTATGCTGACTTTTGCCGCCTGCCAAAGCAAACCAAAAACCGAAGAAACTACGACTGATTCGACAGCTACCATGTCGACGGACACCACGTCGATGGCTACCGATTCTGCTTCAACGATGGCTACGGATTCTGCATCGACCATGTCGGCTGACAGCGCGAAATAATCCGATTCGTCTTCGAATGACTTTCTGAAAAAAGCTCTATTTTTATAGGGCTTTTTTTGTTTATCTTCTTTGACTGACGTTTTTGAACACTATTTCCAGACAACCGGTGTTGCTGAATACTGCCGACAGCTTTGGAAACAATACGGTTTTGACTTTCGAATCTCCAGACCTCGCCGGACACGGTTAGGTGACTTTCGGGTGTTTCCCAATGGGCAAACGCAAATCACTATAAATGCCGACCTAAATCCATACGCTTTTCTGATAACGTATGTGCATGAGGTGGCTCATGCTTATGTCCACCGGCATTATCAGCAACCAAAAGGCTTTATAATTAAGCGGAGGCCGAAAAAATTGCAACCGCACGGTAAAGAGTGGCAGAGTGCTTTTCAGCAGTTGATGCAGCCTTTGCTTACCAAAGCCGTATTTCCCGAAACAATTCTGATGCCCCTGATTAGCTACATGGCTCATCCCGCGGCTACAACATACGCCCATCCGGCTTTAATGCTAGTGCTGCGACAGGCCGATCCCCATCCAGTGCAGCAAAACGTGGCGATAAAGCGTATTCTATTGAAAGACGTGCCAGAGGGGAATTCATTTCGTTTTTCGCAAAAGACATACATACGGGGTACGCTACGACGGACGCGCGTCGTTTGTAAAGAAGTCTCATCTGGAAAATCATACGCCATCCTGGCGCACGCGTGGGTAGAAAACAGTGATTAAGTTAATGTATAATGAACAATGTATTGTGGATAATAGGATAGCGCCTGGCCAAAAGCGTTGGCTAAAACGTATCTTTTATTATTCATTGCTCATTATTCATGGTTCATTATCTATAAGTCACGCACAGACTCAGTCCGTGCTTCGCGAAGGAGTGTGGGTTAAAATTGGCGTTACTGCTTCAGGCGTCTATCGTCTCGATCAGGCGCAACTGGCTCGGCTTAATTCCGCTTTTGCCAATGCAGATCCACGGCGTTTACGGCTGTATGGAAACGGGGGGGGCATCTTACCTCAGGCTAACGCGGCTTCCCGACCAACTGATTTGACAGAAAATGCAATTCAGGTAGTCGGCGAAGCCGATGGGCGGTTTGACAGTGGGGACGCGGTCGTTTTTTTTTGCCAAAGCCCGCACACAGTCCGTTACGATTCTACGGCTCGGCGTTTCACGCACCAGCTTAATCCGTACTCGGATACTACCTTTTATTTTCTCACAATTGGGAGCGCGCAAGGTCTGCGAATGACTGAACGAGCAGTCGGTACAGTGATATCTGGTACAACCATTACCACATTCGATGATTACTTATTTCATGAGCAGGATGCTTTGAAAATACCGTCTGTGCGTTCCGGTCGGGAATGGTTAGGCGAATACTTAACTACCGATACTACAAAAACTATATCGTTCGATGTGCCGGGTTTAGTAGCAAATACGCCCATCCGACTAACGTCTTCAGTTATGGCTGGAGCTACCGTTCCAACGGCGTTCCGATTACAGGTCAATGATCAGTTGGTTGGCACGCAGGCTATGCAGTCAATCTCGGGGTATGAATATGATTATCAGGGCGTAATGCGGGCTGATACGTTTCGTACTACGTTAGCAACTGCCGCTAATTCACTCCGGTTAGCTCTTACCTTTCGGAAAAACGGCCAGTATTCAGCGCAGGGTTATCTTAACTTTCTGGCTGCCCAGGTTCGGCGCGAACTTCGACAATATGATCAGCCAGCCTGGGTACGTCGATTAAGCTCAGGTCAGTATACTATTAAACAGGTGACTAATAGCTTACGCATCTGGGATGTAACGAACCCGCTAGTTCCTACTGTCCAAACCTATACGCTTTCAACGGCGCAGGAGGCTACCTGGTCAGCTACGCGGATGTGCGATTATTTCTTGTTTACAGACGCACAGATGCTGTCTCCTGTATCGTTAAGGCCGCTAGATAACCAAAACATTCACGCACAGCTTGCGCCCGATTTAATCATTATTACACCGGCAACCTGGCGTGATCAGGCCGAACGATTAGCTAGTTTTCGTCGGGATAATGATAAGCTGGATGTGCTGGTTGTAACGACACAGCAGGTATATAATGAGTTCGGATCAGGTCTGGCTGACCCAACTGCCATTCGGGACATGGCTCGGTATTTTTATCAGAAACAACCAGCTAAACTTCGTTATCTGCTACTCTTCGGCGATGCGACTTACGATTACCGCAACATAGCTGGCATGGTTAGCCCGGCTCAACTGGCGAACATGGTGCCGGTTTATGAGAGCCGCGAATCGTTGCATCCTGTAACAAGCTATTCATCCGATGATTATTTTGGATTTATGGATCTAGCCGAAGGGGAGTGGCCGGAGAGTACTGGTGGTGATTATCTCATGGATATAGGCGTGGGGCGGTTGCCGATTAAGTCAGTAGATGAAGCCCAAACGGTTGTTGATAAACTGATTCGCTATAGCTCGGATCCGTCGGTAGCAGGCGACTGGCAAAGTCGGGTAATGCTGGTGGCGGATGACGGTGATTATAACATTCACCAGAATGATGCAAACCAATTGGCAACTGATATTGAAACAATAGCACCAGCCTACCGGCCCCAACGTGTGTTTCTGGACTCATATCCTCAGGAAAATACTGCCGATGGTCAGAAAGCGCCCGTTGTGAACCAGCTCATTAATCAGGCCGTAGCTGATGGGCGACTGATTATTAATTACAGTGGTCATGGAGGGGTGATAGGTTTGGCTGATGAGCAGATTGTAACCTTGCAGGACATTCTTTCCTGGAAAAATCGGAGACTTCCTTTGTTTGTAACGGCTACCTGTCAGTTTGGACGTTACGACGATCCGAACGTAGTTTCTGGAGCCGAATTGACATTGTTAAGCCGGACAGGGGGAGGCATAGGTTTGTTGACGACAACCCGACCCGTCTATGCGAACACAAATCGACTGCTGAACGAAGCTTTTTATAAGGCGGTTTTCACACCGATTAATGGTCAAATGCCTCGTTTGGGCGATGTAATGCGGATTACAAAGAATAATAGCCTGAGCGGATCGCTTAATCGAAACTTTGCGCTGCTGGGAGATCCATCCATGAGGCTGGCTTATCCACAGGCTAAAGCAACGGTTACAGGCGTAAATGGACGAACTGTGACGGCTAATAGAGTTGATACGTTACACGCGCTGCAAACCGTAGAGTTAACGGGTGAGATTCAGAAGCTTAATCAGCGAGTCCCCGACTTTTCGGGGACTCTCCAGGTAACACTTTATGATAAGGCGACTACGCAGTATACACTCGGCTCTGAAGTAAATAGCCCTAAAATGCCTTATCAGTCCTATACCAGTCCAATTTTCACGGGCCAGGTACCCGTCAGCCAAGGTCGTTTTGTCGTGCGGTTTACCATGCCTAAAGATATTAATTATACGGTTGGCCGTGGTAAACTTTATTTATATGCCATTCGTACCGACAGTTTGAGTGATGCTTCCGGAAGCTATGATAGTCTGCGAGTTGGCGGAAGTGTTATTGTCGATAGCGTTGACACCCAGCCACCTGTTGTAAATCTTTCCGCAGTGGGAGGCATAACCGAAGGAGATATAGTACGGGTAGCGGGACCGGATATTACACTTCGAATTGGTCTGACCGACAATCGTGGTATTAATATTGCACGATCGGGTTTAGGCCATGAGCTTACCGCTCAACTTGGCGATCAGTCGCCGGTGGTATTAAATGACTACTATATTGCTACTGGCGTTGGTGGTCGGCAGGGACAGGTTCAATATACCTTCCGAAATGTATCAACGGGAACGTATACGATTCGAGTTAAAGCCTGGGATATTAACAATAATTCAGGGGAGGGCACGTTGACCATAGTAGTTTCAGAGCGACCGGGGCTGGCTTTGCGTGCGTTACGCGCTAGTCCAAATCCGGTAACCGATCAAACTAAGCTAACCGCTGAATTGAACCGGTCAGGCGAACCTCTCGACTGGACATGGAGCATTTATGATCTAAATGGACGGTTATGGAGTCAGCAATCTGGTCAATGTACGGACTGCGATGCGGCACTGGAAATTGGCAATTGGAACGGATTATCCAATACGAGTCAGCCACTGCCCAACGGTCTATACATGGCTAGAGTCCAGGTTCGTTCGGCTGCGGACGGTACGGTTGCTAATGGAACGGCCCGTTTGATTTTGTTAAAATGATTATTTCGGTTAACCGAGCTGTTTTTTTCTAATCCAACGATTCATTGTAATTTTGAGCGCACACGATCGCCACCCTCACTTCAACCTGTTGCTGTCGTTGACTAACACTCTTTGTATGAAGCGCAATTTTTCCCGTGTTCTTCTCGGCGTAAGTAGTTTCCTTCCACTTATTGTATCGGCCCAATCTAAAGTTAACCTGAATGGCCAGCCGCTCAATGTTCCTACCTCGTCGGTTCCTTTTCTGAATTTTACACCCGATGCCCGTTCTGGTGCTTTAGGGGAAGCCGGAGTTGCTCTGGGTGATGCCGATGCCAACGCTATTTTCTGGAATCCGTCGAAGCTGATATTCGCTAAACAGGATAAAGGCGCATCGATTTCGTATACCCCTTGGCTGCGTAATCTGATCGGTGATATGTACTACACCTATCTGAGCGGCTATTCAAAACTGGGTAAAAACTCAGTAATTGGTGGGTCATTAATGTATTTTGACCTGGGTACGGTTGATTTTACCACGGCAACGGGCGTGGCAGCGGGTACGTTTAATTCTCGCGAATACGCGATTACGGCCACATATGCGCAACGCCTTTCGCAGAATTTCTCGCTGGCCGTTGACCTGAAATACCTGAACTCGAATCTGGCTTCCGGTGGTTCCAACGTAGGGCTAAAGCCGGGCGCAACAGCAGCAGCGGATATTAGTGCTTACTACCGCACCGAATACCGGGATAATGCCAGTGGTAAAGGCATCGGCTGGGCCTTTGGGGGGATGATTTCTAACCTGGGTGGCCGGATTAACTACGGCGGCCTGGAGCGTTATTTCATTCCTACAAACCTACGGTTAGGTGCTGGTTTGACGTTGTATGCTGATCGCTACAATAAGTTCAACTTTGTGGTCGACTTCAATAAACTGATGGTGCCCACACCAAATGTGGTTAACGGTGTAAATCTCAATGCTAATAAAAATTACTTCAACTCTGTTTTCGGATCCTTTGCTGATGCGCCCGGAGGCTTTGCCGAAGAGTTGAAAGAGATTACGATTTCATCAGGTATTGAATACTGGTATAATGACCAGTTTGCAGCCCGCGTTGGTTACTTCAACGAGTCTAATGAAAAAGGCGGCCGGAAATACGTAACGACGGGTCTTGGTCTTCGCCTACAGCAGCGCTTTGGCGTTGATTTCTCTTATCTGATTCCCATCAAACAGGGTAACCCACTGGCGGATACCTTCCGGATTTCGTTGCTGATTAACTTTAATCGGGGCGATAATGTCGTCGGTGACGATGAAGTATCAAACGACGACTCCAATTAAATTGGTGAGAGAGCGAAAGAGTGAAAGAGCGAAAGCCAGCCGGTAGATCGCTCTTTCACTCTTTCGCTCTTTCGCTCTTTTTCAGATGACCCTCGATAGAACTCATTCGCCTGCTTTTCAGGCAATTCAGGACGTAAGGCTTCCTCTTGTTGAATCCCAGCGCTTAGATAATGGTATCCCGCTACACATAATTGCAGTAGCACAACAACCGGTCATGCGCCTAGAATGCGTATTTGATGCTGGTATCTGGTATGAACAGGTGCCCGGTAGTGCCTTCTTCGCTACAAAAATGCTGTCGGAAGGAACGGCAACGCGCACTTCTGCTCAGATAAGCGAATATATCGACCGATATGGTGCCTTTCTGGAGTTGAATAGTGGGCCTGACCGCGCCAGTCTAGTTGTGCATTGCCTGACCAAGTTTCTGCCCAATGTATTGCCGCTTATAGGCGAAATGCTGCGGGAGCCGACGTTTCCGCAAAAAGAGTTGGACGAACTCCGCAACATCACGCTTCAAAATCTGCGGGTCAATTACGAAAAGAACGCTTACCTGGCCGGTATGCTGTTTCGGGAAAAGCTTTTTGGTTATGACCACCCATATGGTCGTACCCAGCGTCCGGAAGCTGTAGAGCAATTAACCCGGACGGATGTCGTAAGTTTCTACGAGCGAATAATCCGCAACCGGCCGTTTCAGATTATTCTGGCTGGCCATGTAACGGAAAATGAAGTATTGCTCATTAATAAGGAATTAGGCCAGCTTTTCATCCAAACTGATACCTTACCGTTGGTTGCGTATCAGATTCCTGAAAGCAATACTGCTCCAACGTTAGCCGAAAAACCAGCCAGTATTCAATCGTCTATACGCCTAGGGCGTCAGCTCTTCACGCGGGCGCATCCTGACTTTTTTAAGATGCTGGTCACCAATGAAATTTTTGGCGGATATTTCGGCTCTCGGTTGATGAAGAATATTCGGGAAGAGAAAGGGTTTACCTATGGCATTTCATCTAATATGCCTTCTTTCCGGCGCGATGGTTATTTTCTGATTGGCACCGATGTAAACAAAGAAAATACCCAGCAAACCATCGACGAGATCCACAAGGAAATCCGCGTTCTGCAAACGGAACCAGTCCCAACCGACGAACTGGAAACGGTAAAGAATTTCATGGCAGGTGAATTTGTAGGCTCGTTAAACACACCCTTCGAAATCGCTGATCGATACAAAGTTATCCTTCTGGATGGTATGCCTGCCGATTTTCTGACTACATACATACAGCATTTACGAGCGGTAACATCAGATAACATTCTAGAAATGGCGCAGCATTATTTAAACCCAGAAAGTCTACTGGAAGTGGTTGTAGGGGGGAAATAAAACGAACTTTTGAAATCAATTTATTAGCCAAGTTGTTTTATGGAACAAGCAGGCCAGATTTCAAAATTGATAAATTGGTAACAATGGCTTAATTTTGGCATTCTATAACTGATTGACCTGCCAATTTGATTCAATAAGTCTTTATCCAACAGTCGTTTTACTTTCAACCAGTTTAATGAACGTCTTCCTGATTTGCATCACCACGGTAGTAGCTTATTTATTAGGATCGATCCCAACCGCAGTCTGGTATAGCCAGGCATTTTTTGGACTTGATATTCGTGAACACGGAAGTGGTAATGCTGGAGCTACAAACACATTTCGCGTGTTAGGCAAACGAGCCGGAACGATTGTGATGCTGGTTGACGTACTCAAGGGTTATACAGCGGCTATTTTATCAACGCTTCTATGGTACGCCGATGTCATTACAGAAACTGAAATACTAACGTTTAAAATTGTATTTGGGCTGGTAGCCGTAATTGGGCACCTTTATCCAATTTTTGCCAACTTCAGAGGAGGTAAAGGCGTTGCAACGCTGCTTGGTATGGTGTTGGCCACGCACCCCGAAATGGCAGCCGTTTGCATTGGTATTTTCCTGCTGGTTGTCATTGCTTCTCAATACGTTTCACTGGGATCAATTTTGGCCGCTTTAGCCTTTCCAGTGCTGTTGTTACTCCAAATTTTTGGTCAGAAAGAAAACCCGTTACTGATCGGTTTCGGCTTCGTTATTTTCCTGTTAGTTGTTTTGACGCACCAGAAAAACATCAGTCGTTTACTGCGCGGTCAGGAAAATCGCACGATACTGATTCGACTACGGAAGAAGTCCTAGTCCGTAGAACATTTCCATATACTAATTGACGCCCCGTCGTTGCGCAAAAAGTGCGTAACTTCGGGGCGAAAATTTTTAGAGCGAACACTCGTTAATCAACAGCCTTCAGTCAATAGTACTGCTGGTAATTGATGACTAATGACTTCGAATACCAATTAGTATGACTACCTATCTCGAGACTAATAAGCAGCGGTTCCTGGATGAATTACTTGACCTGTTGCGTATTCCTTCTGTTTCTGCCGATTCTAAATTTAAAGGCGATGTGCGTCGGGCGGCCGAATTTGTCAGAGATAAACTGACGGCGGCTGGTCTGGATAAAGCTACTTTGTTTGAAACGGCGGGCCATCCAGTTGTTTATGCTGAAAAAATAGTTGATCCGGCCAAGCCAACCGTGCTGGTATACGGTCACTATGATGTGCAACCTGCCGATCCGTATGAACTTTGGCAATCACCTCCGTTTGAGCCGACGATTCGGAATGAGCGGATTTATGCGCGTGGTGCCTGCGATGATAAAGGCCAGTTCTACATGCACATCAAGGCTATCGAAGCAATGGTTGCTACGGATGGGCTTCCCTGTAATGTGAAGGTAATGATCGAAGGGGAGGAGGAAGTCGGCTCGGATAATCTGGGTATTTTTGTGGCCCAAAATCGCGATATGCTCAAAGCCGATGTAATCCTGATTTCGGATACGAGTATTATTTCGAACGAAACCCCGTCGTTGGAAACAGGGCTGCGTGGGCTGTCATACGTTGAGGTGGAAGTAACCGGTCCCAACCGTGATTTGCATTCGGGCGTGTATGGCGGTGGCGTAGCGAATCCGATCAATGTGCTGTGCGAAATGATTGCTTCGTTACATGACGAAAATGGTCGTATTGTCATTCCTGGTTTTTATGACGAAGTCATTGAACTAAGTGCCGATGAGCGGGCTGAGTTGGCCAAAGCGCCATTCGATCTGGAAGAATACAAACGCGACCTGTCTATTGATGACGTGATGGGCGAAGCAGGTTACTCGACAAACGAACGCACATCAATTCGACCAACACTGGATGTTAATGGCATCTGGGGAGGCTACACAGGCGAAGGGGCGAAAACCGTGTTACCATCGAAGGCATCGGCAAAAATCAGCATGCGGCTTGTACCGAATCAGACGCCGGATGAGATTACCAGCTTATTTACTAAACATTTTACCGCTATTGCACCGGCTGGCGTGACGGTTAAGGTTACCCCGCACCATGGTGGAATGCCTTATGTAACTCCTGTTGATTCAATTGAATTTGAAGCCGCCAGTAAAGCGTTTGAAGATGCCTGGGGGAAAAAGCCGATTCCGACGCGGGGCGGGGGCAGTATTCCTATTACGGCTTTATTCGAGCAAGAATTGGGTGTTAAGTCAATTCTGATGGGATTCGGCTTAGACAGTGACGCGCTTCACTCTCCTAACGAAAGTTACGGTTTGTTCAATTTCTACAAGGGTATTGAAACGATTCCGTACTTCTATAAACACTACGCAGCTCTCAAGCAATAATGTGATTGGACAGGAGTACCTTCCGTAACCCCATAATCCCCTTGTCTTTATGAAAAAAAAGCTGTCCATTCTTCTCCTGAGTTGTCTTGCAGGGCCATTCGCATTGGCGCAACAGCCAACGGCTCCAGCATCTCGTACGTTGACGCCTGCGGAGCAGCGACAAAAGGAGAAAATAGCGCGCGAAGTGGAGCGAGAACGACAAATTCGGGCGGAATGGCTTCAGAAACAGCGTGAATATGAGGCTAAACAAGCTGATAAAGAACGGCTGAAAGCTGCTAAAAAGGCTGAAAAAGAGCGTGAACAACAGGCTCGCGAAACACCTAAGACACAGCCTGTAACCGAAACTCCAGCGGCTACGCCTACGTCAGCGCCCACCAATCAACCCACAGAATCACCCTCAGTGACCCCAGTTGCTGAGCCAGCCCGCAAAGAAAGGAAGAAGAAGCAGGAGACTACCACGACCACTCCGAGAACCTTATCTACTGCGTCAACCCCCGCTGATACGCCACCACCTGCCTCTTCATTACCAGCGCCAAATCGCCCAGAGCGGGTCCGGCGCCAAAAAGCGACGTCTGCCACACCAGCTCCAGATTCAGCTGCGACAGCGTCAGGCGTTAGCTCAGCAGCGGCTACCAGCCCAACATCTAGTAGGCCGAGTGGAGAGTTTTTACCCAAAGGGCATTTATTTGAGCCGATTCTATTAGATCCGCTGGAGGCTCAGACGTATGGGAGTGTGTTACCAACCTACTGGACCGAAGGGAAAAAATACGCCGGAAGTATCGTGCCTTTTGCATTTGGATTTGCTAAACCGTTTTACCGACACACATCAGCGGCTGATCGTTCAGAGGAATGGGTACTGGATTTGGCGTCGTTTACGCAATTTGAAGCTTTTTATGATTATAAGGCCGATCGGGCCCGGCGACAAATCATGAATAATGACTACAAAATCAGTATTATCTATAATATTCGTCGCGGGGAAAATAACTATCGGATTCGGGTCTATCATCTATCGTCTCATTTAGGAGATGATTATATTTACCGGAATCAGATAACCGCGCCTTCGCCTAACTCCGTTAACTACGAACAGTTGGACTTTACCTATAGCCGTACTGTCAATAACTGGCGGCTTTATGGTGGCGCCGGCATAACCCTACGTAAGTCTGAAGAACGTAAATTGCTCAGCGCTCAGTTGGGAACATTCTATAAAAAGCCCTCAACGAAGGCGGCACGACTAGTAGGGGGAGTAGATGTTAAGTTCTTTCAGCAAACCGACTTTCGGCCGGGTATTCATGGGGGTATTGGAATTGAGTTAGGCCATACCCAAAATAACCTGACTTTTCTGTTTGAAGGCTATTCCGGTTTTCGCCCATACAGCCAATTCGAAAATCAACAGACCTCCTGGATGGGTATTGGTCTGTATTTAAACCCATTTTGATCAATGGGCGGTACAACTGAGGTAGTTAACCTTACTTCGTATCGCATTGAGTGTAACTTGTATATCATTACATGGATTTATCTGCATTAACAGCTATTTCGCCTATTGATGGCCGGTATCGGTCCCAGGTTGAAGCGCTGGCTCCTTATTTTTCGGAACTCGGCCTGATTCGTTACCGTGTTCGTATTGAAATCGAGTATTTTATTGCGCTTTGCGAATGGCCTATTCCGCAACTAGCGACGGTTGACGCAACGCAGTTCCCAATGCTGCGATCGTTGTATAAGAATTTTACGGAAGTCGACGCCCTACGTATCAAAGAGATTGAGAAAACGACGAATCATGATGTTAAGGCAGTTGAATATTTCATCAAGGAAAAGCTGAAAGGGTCGTCTATAGAGCCATTTCTGGAGTTTGTCCATTTCGGGCTAACGTCGCAGGATATTAACAATACCGCTATTCCTTTGCTATTAAGTGACGCGCTCGATACTGAAATTTTACCTGCTTATCGAGCCGTATATATTCGATTACAACAATTGGCACAGCAATGGGCCGATGTACCAATGCTGGCTCGGACGCATGGACAGCCAGCGTCGCCAACGCGCCTGGGTAAAGAATTACAGGTGTTTGTGGAGCGGATTGAAAAGCAGTTAAGTATCCAGGAGGCTATTCCAACAGCAGCGAAGTTTGGTGGAGCCACGGGTAATTTTAATGCGCACGCAGTGGCCTATCCCCATGAAAACTGGAAAAAATTCGGTGACAAATTTGTGGAAGGGTTAGGGATGGTACGTAGTCAGTTTACTACGCAGATTGAGCATTACGACATGCTGGCGGCCAATCTTGATGCGTTCAAACGCTTGAATACCATTCTGATTGACCTTGACCGAGATATCTGGGCCTATGTGTCGATGAATTATTTTAAGCAAAAACTGAAAGAAGGGGAGGTCGGCTCGTCGGCAATGCCGCATAAGGTCAATCCGATTGATTTTGAAAACTCGGAGGGTAATCTGGGAATCGCCAATGCGCTATTTGAGCACCTTTCGGCTAAATTACCTATCTCCCGACTTCAGCGTGACCTTACCGATTCAACTGTACTGCGTAGCCTGGGTGTACCGTTTGCACACTCGGTTATTTCGCTGAAATCGCTGCTGAAAGGCTTAAATAAACTTGAGCTGAATCCAGCTGCTCTCCATGCTGATCTGGAAGATAACTGGGCTGTTGTTGCTGAAGGTATTCAGACAATTCTCCGGCGCGAAGGCTATCCACAGCCTTACGAAGCACTCAAGGCGCTCACCCGTACGAACCAGAAGATTACGGAGCAAGCTATTGGCCAATTTATCAACGAACTAAATGTGTCTGATTCCATAAAAGATGAGCTAAGAGCTATTACCCCGTTCAGTTATACAGGTATTTAAAAGGAGTCAGGAACGATAATGTTTTTATTAGATATTACTGGCCGCTGCAATGTATTTAGCTGGCTTTGGTGAAACGTGGCTAAAAAAATAGTATATAGATAACTAATAAGATTTTATTTTTGAGCAATATACAAGCTTATATACCCATAATAACCTGTTGACATGTATGTTGACTCAGAATACGAAAGAAGCCTTTCTCGCTTTACTTTTTGGTTTAGGATTAGGTATAATACTGGTAGAACTTTGTGCACAGGCCTTTTACTTTATCGTTGTTAAAAAACAATTCGATGCCGTAAAAAACTCGGCCTATTTTTATCTTCAGAAATCGACAGATCAGCGGCTGGGTTATGAGCTCAGACCGTCAATGACGATTAACAGAGATAACAAACTTCTGAGAATAAATAAGTTTGGGATAAGAGCAACATCCGATACAACGCAGAAGAAAAAATACCGGGTTGGCTTGCTAGGGGATTCCGTTGTTTTTGGAATTAATCAGACGCAGGACAGCACGCTAAGTAAATTGATTGAGGATATCAGACAGGATAGTATAGAGGTCTGCAATTTGGGTGTGCCAGGATATGCAACTCCACAAATAGTGGTTCAATTAGCTAAATACGAGCCAATCTATCATTTTGATGAAATAGTGTATTTGCTAAACCTGAACGATTTTACGCTGCGAAATACGATGTATGAAGGCGCTGATAATGGAGTTTACCGCTACTTCAATCCGCCTACTTTTAAATCATTATGGCTGTTTCGAAAATTAATTTATCGAATTAAGAAAAAAGGCGAAACTATCTTCGATACTGCTTATTATAACTGGGTATTTGATGGTACTAAAGACGAAATTTTTAACTCTATTCTCGATTTAAAAAAGAGTGCTGGCGCTAAATTCAGCGTTGTTATTTTGCCATCAGGCGCTGCTTATAAAAACGGTCAATATGAATTAACTGACATGGTTAATGAAATTGGGCAGTTTTTAAAAGATCACGCCATTCCCTATAGTAGCCCCGTCAACGAATATAGTCAAAATACGGCTGCTTTACTGGATGAAACGGATCACTTAACACTAAAAGGTAATGAAATAATGGCTAAAGATATTTCGGTGATGCTTCTGAAATAATTAAATGATGAGCTGGATTCGAAGCCAATAAGCGCTATAAACAAACAACCCTCAGCGGGAATCCTGCTGAGGGTTGTTTGTTTTACGCTGTGTATTACCGCACTATCGGGATTGAATTTGATGGCTGAGGTAACTAGTGTGATACTGCCGAAGCAGCGCATCGAGTTGATAACCAACCCGATATCGCGTACCTATATTAGCTTCACCGTTGTAGGTATACTCCCAGCGGAATTCTTCGGAAGTACGCAGCCGGGCGCGTTGAGACTGAGCAATCTTGCCTGGCGGTATGGGAATAGCAAAATTAAAGCCGGCCGTTGAACCAAGCGAGGTTTTAGTGGCATAAAGCCCGACTTCCACCGAATAGAACTGCCGGATTACATCAAATCGGAAGCCCTGATCCTGGTAAAGAAACTGACCTCCCGATAGCTTTAATGTTAAGTCCTTCGACATAACTCGGTAGGCTATGTCAGCCATTACCATAATTTTTCGTAATGGTTCGTAATAAATTCCTTTTGCAGGAAAGTAATATTGTCCTGTCAGGCTTGATTCAACACCAAACGACCAGGATTTGGTCAGGTCAGCGAAGCGATATTGCAGGTTTGCACCGTACTGATTATTATAAAATGAACCAACCGATACGCTCAAATAATTTCGTCGATCAAGCGCCAGAAACTGATTTAGAAAAATAGGCGCTGGCCGAATGTTCATGGGCTGATTATCGTAATTATTGACGATGGGGAATAATACCCCAAAATTCAGAACCAAGCCCCGTGTCAGGTAAAGTTGGGTTTGCAACAATACATTCGTTTTTGTCTGAAACGGATCAGTCTTGTTACCAAATAAAGTGGTGATTTCGGGATGAAGCCGAAAGTCAATTTTGTACTGACGGGGGCCGTAAGGAACAGTACGATATATAGCTTGCCGCTGTTTGGGTGTGAGCAATGTTGTCTGAAAGGTCGAGTCGAGCCGGTAGCCCGCAACTGGTATACCTTGAAAGAATGGTACAAATTCGACTGATCGGGGGCTATTTAACGTTTGCTTTAATTCGAGTAAACCAATAGCAGGATTCCGATAAAGTCGCTGTTCGTAATAAATCTGGTGGGATACACTATCAACGACCAGATTCTCGAAATTGTCAAGTACGCGTTGTTGCTGCTGACTAAAACCGGGTGTCAGGTAACCGAACGTGATGAGCCAGCTAAAGAACTTTACCAGTCGTTTTATGAACACGGAAAAAAATATTACGGTAAAAAAAGATTGGAAATAAATGCGTAGCCAGCGCTTTTCTGGCCGATAAAGTGCCAGTTATTTAGTCGCATCTTTTGGCTTCTGCCGAAGCCGCTTGGGCAATTCGAGTAGAGAAACGGAATATGAAGTTCCCACCGTGAATTGAGCCAGATCGATTAATCCCGCCTGGATTGTCCAATGCTTGAATAATGTTCCGTAAAGTCCAGCGTTGAAATGCCGGGAGTCCCACTCAACCATCGCGCCCATATTCTTTTTGTACCGAACGGCTACTCCCCCAAAAGGGCCAGACAGATATGGATTAGGGCGGTCGTTCTTATTATTCAGCTTATAATTGGCGAAAATATTGAAATCATTAAGTGTAAATTGACCGTTCTGTTGACCGCTTCGGTCGAAGTAATAAGGGCTCCCAATGCCAGCCGTAATTTCTGTACTGATATCCTTTGTTACCTGAATATTTTTAGTAGCGGCAACCGCATAGGTGATCAGGGCATTGTTATAGCCAAACGGAGCCGACAGAATAATAGCTACGGATGGCCTACGTGGTTTTTCCGTTAAAATCGCATATTTAATATCGAACTGCCGGTCGCCAATACCCCGGGCCGACTGGGGCAAATAGCCGTTCTGATTAAAAAAATTTATGTTGACTTCTAGTCGGGGAAGCAGCGCCAGGGTTGCATAATAGACGCTGGACGAAACCTGATCCGTTAATTGTAGTGCAGGCAAATTGGCATTATTATACCGTAAATCATTATTTGAGGGGTTATAATGATAGCCTATATAAAAAGTCCCTTCGGGCAGTACCCGCGCCGTCGGAATATTGATCAATCCTGGTTTTCCTGAAATATTTACCTGAGCCTTCCCAGCTAAGGGCACTATATATAAAGCGATTCCTGCACTAATGCGCAGGTATAAAGTAACTGTATTAATTAATCGGTTGATTTGTATGGATAAATGCATAGAAACTAATCAAAGTAAAAAAGCATACATAGTGATACGATTCAGTTATTAATAAATAGCTCGGCTAATTATACTATTGAATTAATTATTGGCCACTTCCTTGATTCTGAGGGCTCTCGTCATGGATATCTTTAAGGAATGCCTGCGCCTGTAGTATAGTTTTATTGAAGGTATCGTTAATGGTATTTAGGTTTGTGTCACGGTAGATCGTAATATACCTGTTCTTCGCATCAGCAGTGATCTTGCAGGCATTCGTGTCGGCTGCCTGCAACTGATAATAGATTTGAATTTGCGCAGTATACTGGGTATATAGAAAAGCCATCAGGGTAGTATATGCTGCATCACCTAATCGACTTTTATTGACGTTTAGAAAGCCAATATTTCCATTTAGGCTTTGTAATGTGTTGGCCACAAGAGAATTATATTTAGAAGGATTACTGCTCTGGCAGTTTGCCAAGTCAGTATCGGCCGTTTTTTGGGTAGAGGTATATACTGCATTGACTAACGAAAGTTGGTCTAAACGGCTGGTTTCCAAACTCTTTACCGTAGTCATAAATACATTTACTGCTTCGTTGAATGTTGCATCGTTACCAACATAAGCATAGGGTTTCACTTGGGCCTCACTAATTACTAAAGAAGCCGAAATGGGTGTAACAAATGATCCTATTAAATCTGGAAGCTTGATGGTTGTTGTCGCAGTCCCAATGTCCTGCCCAGCCACTTTAGGGAATGTGTAGGTGGCTGCATAAGGCCGCATCGTCTGATTCGAATTGACAGCCGAAACAATAGCCTGTACTGGATTGGGTAAAGTACCGACTGAAGTAAGGGTTGCTACAACCTGTGGGGTAAAACCCGCTACCAACTCATTGGCCGTTACGCCCATATTTGACAACACGCTATTTAGGTCGGAAACTACTTTTACCAGAGCCGCCGGAGTCTGACTAGTGGCGCCTAGGGTAGCAATGCCCGAATAAACTGCGTTTGTCTGAGCGGGCACCGTCACCGTGGACGCAATTACTGGAACCGACACAGGAGCAGAAGTCTGGTTAGCTGGAAGCTTCAGATCTCGCAAGGCTCCGTATCGATTTGGAACGAGCGGCCCAACATCCTGATACTGGCAGGCGACCATAATGGCAACTGTACAAAGGCTATACAGTGACCGAATAGTTAACTGCTGACAAAGTCTTCTCATAAAGGAAGGTTAGTACTTCTTTTAATCCAATAGAAATAAGCCTGAAATATGTACCGGCCGACTACTGCTTAAACATAACTGACCTAATTTGATTGGCACCGATCGGAAGACATTCATGCATTATAGGCCTTGTTTGCATCATCAATCTATAACTTAGTGCGCCACTAGCCGTTCCGGAACCTTACCCTGTAAGCTCAATAATTCTTCTTCAAATTGCTGAAGGACAGTTTCTTTACTGAGATATTGGTTGGCGTAAGTCCGCGCGTTTTGTTTGTAGTCAGTCAGGTCACTTTGAAGTGCTTGGTCAATACCGTCTATGAGCGCTTCGGCGGATTCGGGATTAATCAATATTCCCATCTGGTGGGCATGAACCGTATCGTAAAGGGTAGTACCGGGTTCGGCTGATACCAGCGCACAACCACCAGCCGCCAGAATGCTGGTCAGTTTTGACGGAAGTACCAGGTCTGAAACTGATTTTTTCTGAAGCACCAGATGGATATCAGCCGTAGCCAGCAAGGCTGACAATTTGTTATAAGGCTGTAACGGGTAAAACAAAACGTTGGTTAAGTGGGCCTTATATGTGAGCGACATTAAATGATCTCTGTCGGCACCTGAACCAACAATCAGGAATTTGATATCATTACGAGCTTTGAAGCGGGCAGCAGCCTCAATAATCAACGCTAATCCTTGCTTTTCACCCAGACTTCCTGAGTAGAGAACTACTTTATCATGTAGGCTTAATCCTAGTTCACTACGTAGTGAGTCCTGGATTGATAACGGTTTAATATAATCCTGATCAACCCAGTTTGGAAATAAAACATAACGAGGTTGTGGAACCTGCTTTGCAACCAGTTTTCGGAGCATTCCCTCACTAATCGTCGATACAACTGTACTGCGTTTCAGGATAAACTGCTCAATCTTAAAGAGAAGTCGTAAAACAGACTTATTATTTATCATACCTAACTCCTTGGCCATATCCACCTGTAGATCCTGGAGATGATACCAAAGCGGGGCTTTTCGCAGAAGGGTATAAAGCGCGGGTAATAAACCCGTCTGAAAAGGAGGAGAAACACAAATGACTACATCATAAGAATCTCCTACTAACGCCTTTATCCAATATGGTAAGCTAGACAGGGCAAATGAAAATTCATGTAGAATCCGTTTAAGCGCCGTTACCTGCTTAGGTACATAAAACGGACACCGATTTACAATAACGCCGTCAATAATCTCCGTAAACCAGCCTTTGTTTTTGTAGCTCGGATGGATTTCCCACTCCGGGTAGTAAGGCATAGCCGTTATTACTTGTACGGTATGTCCCTGTTGCGCTAACCAGGCGCCCATTTCACCTGTGTACTTACCAACGCCAGTTAGCTCCGGGGCATAGTTTATATCGTAAATCAAAATTCTCATTACAAACTCTGTAAAAATCGTTACGTTACGTGATGAAAGGTGACATCAAGTAATCAAGCATTTCAAATTTCCTCTGATGCTTCCCGAATTTTGAGGTATACTTGTGTAAAGTAAGCCATTTTGAGGATACTAAAGGCAAATCCCCGGCTACCATCGCGGAATCCGCCCATTAAAATAAAACTGCCAAAAAAATAAGCAGGGCCGAGTAAGGGAGTGCGCATAAGGCCGTATTTTATGCGTTGCATCCACGACCACTGTTCTACCTTCTGGGTGTCAGCAGTTAGTTTCAAAAAACGAGCTGCTTCCCAACTCGAATACTCGTTATGTTTGATAACGTAGTAGGATATATCCCGTAAATCCCGATGATCAATTTTGCTTTCGATTCGGCCGATTTTCCCATTAAGCACTGGATGCTCATGAACCTCCATATCAAGCTGGCTCCAGTTATCTTCGTCAATCTTCTCGTATTCACCAGCACCTACCTGGAATAAAGCTAATTTGTGAAGAAAGTAACCGCCTTTGTTTTTTTTGCCTAAAAAGTAGACCGTATACCGCAACCAATAGCCTACATTATCGCTGTCTCGTTGCAGCGCTTCCGTTAATTCTGCTTTAAACTCATCGGTCAGAAGCTCGTCTGCATCCAGAAACATAACCCACTTTGTTGTGGGTGTGTGATTACGCAGATACCAGTTGCGTTTCTTGGGGAATTTTCCATTCCAGGTAAAATTCACCACCTCTGCTCCGTGAGCACTGGCAATTTCCGCCGTTCGATCCGTACTATTCGAATCAATGATTACTACCTGACGTGCCAGATCAGGGCCAATGGCCGCGAGGCAGTTAGGTAAATTCTTCTCTTCGTTTCGAACTGGAATCGCGATTGTTAAATCAAGCGGCATGAAAATACTAGTATAGATTCGGGCGCTCTTTAAGTGGTTTACAGGGATGCCCCGCGCAAACCATCCAGGCTGGCATGTCAGTCGTTACTACCGCCCGGGCGCCGATGATGCATCCATCGTTGATCGTAACGCCGGGGTGCACAAACGCCTGTGCGGCAATCCAGACATGATCTCCAATGTGAATTGGTTTTGCCACAAGCGGAAAACCAGGATGAGTGTAGTCGTGGGTTCCGGCGCAGATATACGCTCCCTGTGAAAGGACTGTCCGGCGACCAATGGTGATTTTATCCAACGAATACAAGGTAACATCACTGGCAATACCACTCTCATCGCCTATAACCAGATTCCAGGGAGCCCAGATGCTAGTGCCCGGATACACATGAACCCCCTTACCTATCTTTGCCCCGAAACACCGTAATAAAAAAGCCCGCCAGGCATGAAACGGTCGGGGTGAGAAACGAAAGAACAGAAAGGCAACCAGGTTCCACAAAAGCCTCAATAAGCGATTCTTCAGCGAAAATGAGGGGCCAGTAAAGGTATCCTGATTATGCATTTACAAGCTAGCCTCATACTGATGCTTACTTACCACAGCATTGAGCATGGCATTTGCTGAATGCATAATATGAAACTTTTTTTCAAAAGTAAGCTGAGCATTCTGCTGCATTCGCTCCCGATTGTCTGGTTGTAGATCCATCCAACGGGTAAGTAGTTGAATAGTGCCTTCTACAGAGTCTTCAGCAACGAATCCACAACCATTATCGCTGATGGCAGGCCAAATATTTACTTTATCTGAAATCAGAACGGGTTTGCCACAGGCCAATGCTTCAACCACGGCAATACCAAAATTCTCCTGATGACTAGGTAATATAAACGCGTCGCATCCATACAAAGCCCCCCACTTAGCATCCCCGGAAAGCATCCCCGGAAAAATAAACAGGCCGTTTAGCTCAGGACGCTGGCTTATCATTTGTTTAATCTGCTGACCATATGGGCTATCCAGGCCCGGTCCGGCAATAACTAGCCTTGGTAATGGTTTATCTATGCCGGATCCAATCAACTGAGAATACGCTTCAACTAATAGGTCAAGGCCTTTTTTGTAATTAATTCGGCTTAGAAAAAGGAGATATGGTGTTGTTGCTACCTCAGGGCACTGCTCCAGAAATGCCTTCCGCATAGCTGGTAAGGCCGGAGGGGGGGCGGAGATGCCATAGTTAATCGTAATTTCCTGTTTGGGTCGATACGGTTGAAAAGTTCCACGGGCTTCCTGTCGTTCCAGATCGGTAGTAAAAAGCAGACCGGAAGCATGCTGAACGACTCGATTTTCGATCAATTTCCAGTAAATCCAGTTGCGTAACGCTTTCAACTTTCGCCCTTCTGCCTGCTGAAAATAAGGATCGAGCATGCCATGGGGCATCATAAAATAAGGTATCTGTCCCTTATTCGACACTGCAACTTTCCAAACGGCATAGCTGGAAAACAACCAGAGGCCGTGCACTAGTATAGCATCAAACCGGACCATATTGTCCCGGAGCCAGGGTATAAGTTTACTACTGAACTGCCAGGGACCCTTAGCAGCCGCTAAGGCATGAATTGTGAGTAATTCGTTTTTCAGGAAACCGTCTGACGGATCGTTTAGGCAAACCACCTCGTTGTAAACGCCCAGCTTTTCCAGTTCAGGAACCAGGCTTCGGATAGCTTCGCTGGTTCCACCGGTTTGGGGATTCATGCTGGAAATCACATGCAGCAGTTTCATAGCTGTGAGTGGAAGGTGGTATTAATACACAAATCCACTTTGACGGGTGAAGTATTTAGCCGTTTTAGGGATTGGACTTATTGCTTTGGCCGGAACTCCGCCGTAAAGCATATTTTCCTCACTATACGCTTTGTTCAATAACGATTTTGCCCCAAGTACTGAATAATCCGGTAAATGAGAACCGCCCAAAACGACCACATTAGTTCCGACGAATGTGTACGCACCAATGTGGATTGGCTCACAGTCTTGCCGATTATCGAGTATATTGATAGAATGCGTAAGAAACTGAGAACGATATCCGGCGATGGTCGAAAAACGTCCTATTTCTATGCGATGCGTACAATCCAGATGATGATATTTTGTAATAGCTGCTGATTCACCCAATTGCAACTCCGGTTTACGATCTGTCCGATGCTGAAAGTGCTCCGACGAACTATTAGTAGGAAAACCAGTAATCCAATTACCGCGTCCGATGGTTGATTTTTCACCCATTTCAACGCGATCGAGATGAATTGCCACCGTAAAATGATCGATGTGGCTACCTGCTTTCATAACCAGTTTGCGAGGGAAAATCCAGGCCAGGCCAATGCGAGCGTTAGGATGAATCTCGTAGCCGAACCATCGGTTGAGCGCCTTTCTCCGTAAAGGCCAAGGTAATAGACAGATCAGGATTTTTAAAAGCATGTTAACTTATACCGAGGAGTATTGCTCACTATGAAGTTTCAGATATGCTTTTATCATCCGATTGAGTTCGAAGCGCTTACAGTTGGCAAACCCACGCTGAATGATATCCATTCGAAGGGCATTATCTTGTAAAGTCATAAAAGCCTTTGCAAAGGCCTGAGGTTTAGTCGGATCGGCATGCAGAGCGGCTCCGCCACTCACTTCAGGCATTGGCTCAATGTTACTGGCGATTACCGGTGCGCCACAGGCCTGTGCTTCGATAACAGGCCAGCCAAACCCTTCAGAAAATGAAGGAAACACAAGCGCGGAGCAGCTACTATACAAGGCGACGAGAGTAACATGACTTGGATTTGTAACGGATATAACTCGTTCCTGTAAGCCAAGCGATCGGGCATGTTGCATCAGCTCAGGCTCAATCGCTTGGCCTGCATAACAAATACGTCCTGTCCATTGAGTACCTAATTCCGCGGCCATGTCGAGTAATAGCTTACGGTTTTTACGGGGCAGTGCGGAGCCCACACAAAGCAGGAAGGATTCATTGACATCAATACCAACTGATTGTAGTAAAGGTGCTCTTTCTGCCCACTCCATAGGCCTAAAGTCAGCATTAAAACTGACGTGGATTACTTCCCAGATTTTATCAACGGGGGCCTGAGCTGCTACCAGTTCATAAAGATGTCTGAGCGTGTTGTCAGAATCTGCTCCTAATCGTTTGGCTTTTCTAAGATGACTCAGAATCCAGCGTTGCAGAATCTTACCGGCGCCAGAAGCTGGGCAATAAGCATCCGCATACCCTAAAGCGCCACGAATTGCTAATACATCGTGACAGGTAATTACGGTACGATCTGCGGGTAAATAGTTTAGATAAGGTGCATTAGAGTGATCGCAAATGTGAAAATGTACACTAGGGCTTTTCAAAGCCTTGTTCTGCAAACGCCAGCGTAATTGGATTGGAAATACGATCCACTTGTCTATGTAAGCTAACCATTTTCCTATTCCTGATATAGTTGATCTTGACCGAGCACTAAAATAAGCCTTTGGTTGCCAAATCTCAGCTGTATGACCTGCCTCCCGAAAGCCTGTATGGAGTATTTGGGCAAACCGGTTCATACTCTCCTGCTTGTCGGATAAGAAGTTACCAATTAAGATCAGATGCATCTCCTTGATTCCCAAAACAGTTTAAGCTATTATAAAGTCTGTTTCCGACTTGCTTTGGGGTACTTCTAACGAAGCAATCATTAACCCGCTAATCAATATGCAGAATCCCAATGAAGTAGGCTGCGCCCAACTCTCGGTAGGCAAACTAACCGCGCCAAAACTGAGTAAAAGCCAGGGCAATAAATTTCCACGCTGTAAATGCTGATAAGCAAGCAAAGCAATTCGGGTTGTTAAACCTATACGCATGAAGATGACAAATAGACCCAGCAGGGCACCGAGTTCGCCAATGGTTCTGGCCCACTCTTCCTCAGAAATAAGAAAGCTTCGGTCGCCGGATAGTAATTGAGCGCCTACATTCGTACCCATACCTAATCCATATCCCCAGAAAGGCTGTTCTGAAGCGTTGTTAATGGAATCGATCAGACTACCCAGAAAACGATTTAACAGTGTACCTTCTACTCCGCCCTCAACTGCACTTGCGGCCTCAAAACGGGAGGTAAAGGCCATGATTGATGTTTGAAAGAAGCTTATCTGACTTAGTAGCAGCACCCCTATCCCTATACCTACAGCACTGAGTAGCATACGCCCGAGGTAGCCTGGTTTTCTGGATATAGCAAAAGCCGTGAAAAGCACACTGATAGCTATATGGTAGAACGCTCCTCGGCTAATTGATAAAGGAATAGCCGCCAATAGAGCTATAGTAGCACAAATGAGTATTAAACGATTGATTTTCTCAGGATTTAGTAAGAAATATAAAATAAAGCAGACGTTGAAGCTAAAAAAGAGTGTATTGCCATTCGTAAAGGAAAATGTTCCTGGTGGTCTAAAATAGCCTAATGCACCGCTAAAACCAGCCCCTGCTCTATCGGCCCCAACGCCTTGGTTTACCCAGGCCGATTGAGGACTAAAGAATTGCAGGGCAATCAGTATGGTCATGAAGATAGAGATCAACACTGTTACCCGTCCCATTTTTAGCACATCCTCAGCCGTAAAAACGCGCCCAATAATGAATATAAGCGGAAAGTGCAGCAACATAATCCGAGCACCGTAAATCGCTACCGGCCAACTGTTATGACCTACAAGGATCGCTGTAAACATCCCCAGCATGCCAATTAGTGCCATGCCGATTGAGTAAGCATTTAGCGGAAGACGATGATGAGTCCAGGCGTATATAATGATCCATAAAGCAAGTGGATCTCGAATAATAAGTAGGGGAGCTGCTAAGCCGGGTAAAAACCATTTTCGCAGGGCACCTTCGAAAATGAGTAATAGAAAATACGCCCAGATGCCGTGCTTAAGCGCCTGATCCTGCCTGGCGAGCTGACGACGCCAGGTTGTCTGGGCCACTTCAGGATCAATTAACCAAGCAGGAGTAGTATCTGTTGATGGCATCCGATGGACTAGCGTAGTAAATCAATAATGGCTTCCACGATGGTTGTCTGGTAATTTTCCCATGTATACTGGGCTGCGTGTCGCTGTGCCAGACGTCCCATCTCTGGAATGACCGCTCGGTTATCAAGCAGCCAGATTAGCTTTTCCGCAATACGCTCTGGTGATCGAATAGGAACCAGAAAACCAGTTTTGCCCTCAATAATTAAATCGTCTCCACCCGTATTCGGCGTGATAATAAGCGGTAATCCCTGACTCATGGCTTCCTGTAGTACCAGTGCACGGCCTTCCACGATAGAAGGCAAGCAAAACACATCGCAGGAACGCATCAATTCCAATACCTGATTATGGGGGCGGCCAGGTTCATAGGTAAAGGCTGGAAGCTCGGCCCGATAAAACTCAATAGGTGCTTGTAGAGATCCTAAAATAACGAGTTCGATTTCGGGCCGATTAATGAGCTTAATAGCTGCAAACAAATCAGCAAGCCCTTTTCGTTGCCCCATCGATCCCACGAATAGTACCCGTAACGGGCCCGATGGTTTAGATTGACTAAGACTTACTGAATGGACATCTAGTGTTGCAGGTGACCCAAATGGAGCAGTTATCCGTTTCTTTTGCTTTGCCCAGGCAGGCAGCAAATCCGCCACAAACTGACTTGGTGTAATGACCAGATCTGCTAACTGAAGTTCCTGCCGCTTTCGCTCCAGTTTTTGGGCTGAATCAGTAATACCACCCCCTAAGGTATCGGCCCACGCGGGTAAGCGCAGGGCTTCTTCCATCATGAGTTGCCGACCAGTTTCCCAGTAAGCAATGGGCAAATCATAAATGCACGCTAGACCCAGCTGTTTGGCAGCTTTAAATGTTTCCAGCGCCCCATCTTCATAAGCATATACAGCCTTCGCTCCACGTTTTACTGCTTCTGCTAAACTGGTAGCAACCTGTTGATCAAGGTGACGATATACCGCGTCAACCGAAAATAAACCAATTTCATGCTTGGTCAAGGCAGAAATGCCCAACTTTAACCCTAGAAAGCGGCCCAGTTCAAGCCACGGCGATAACCGGGTGTAGGATTTAAGAGCTGTATCGAAACGTCGTCGGCGAAGTTCTGATAACAGGCCAATACCACCGATGCGATCCAGAAAATCACCCGGAAACGTACCAATCGTGGTGTGAAATTCAGTTAGTAAGCCCGCTTCTACGAGACCGCGACCTACCGCCCGAACGTTGCTGTTTCCTGTAGGGTGGCTTAATACAACCATTAGGCCTTTTGAGAGACAACTGCTTCTGTTAATATATCCAGATATTGTTTGACCACTGTTTTGCTCTGGTTTTTGGCCAAATGATCAGCAGCAGCAGCCCGTAATTGATTGCATAAAGCGTCATCTGTAAGTAACTGCACCATATGATTGGCCAGGTCGGCTACTTCTCCCCGTTTAAACACTAAACCAGCACTACCAACAGCTTCGGGTAAGCCTCCCCCATCTGAAACAATGGGTATACAGCCACAGGCCATTCCTTCCAACGCTACAATGCCGTATGGCTCTTTCCAGGCGGAGGGTACTAGCAAGTATCGATATTTGTTTAGACAGCGTGCTAACTCTTCTCCTCGTAAACTGCCTGTAAATAAGACACTTTTACCTACCCCCAACTTATTAGATAGGGTTTCCAATGCCACTCGTTCAGGGCCCTCCCCAATAATGGTTAATGTCGGTTTAAATTTTCCGTTACGCTCAGCATCTGTTACGATTTGATGTAACGCTTTTATGGCCGCATCAGCCCCTTTATCCGACACCAACCGTCCTAGAAAAACGAAATCCTCAGTTTTAGTAACTCCTGGAATACGCCTGAATGTATTGGCATCGTAAGGATTGGGAATAACAACACTGTCAGGAAAACAAACGTTGCGAATAGCGTTACTACAGGCAATAACTTTGTAAGCTCGTTTCAGCCACTTTACTTTTACCCAATCCTGCGCGCTCGAAGTACCATCCGTTCGGGAAATCCAGGTTTGTAAGGATGTAACGAGAGGACGCCTGACAAAAACATTAGGCCAGGAAAGTCTTAAGCTAGGGTTATTCTCAAAAACTACATCAGCCCAATTATGCTCTCTAAATAAGGTATTTACATCTGGGTTTCTGACAACAACAAACGGAAATTGTTTATGCGTATTATCAACGGACCAAGTGAGTACACGGACGTTATGTCCATGATTTACGAGTTCATGGCTGAACATTTCAGTAAGCGTTTCAATACCACCAATCGCTGGGTAGAAATAATGTGATAATACTAAGATATTCAAATGCCTAAGCTGATATTACTTAATCAAAATGACGTCTGTTAGAAATTAAATTTTATGAATAAGTAGTATCAATACGTGTCCATTAAACTTTTTACAAACTGCTTGGCAATTTCAGATAAGCTACTAGTATAATTAATTGTTTTTTCAGTTAATAACCATTTTTCTAAATTACCCTGTTGATATTCTAAAATTTCTGAAGAATAGCGTTCTAAACTGATATTTTCTGGTGATTGCCAGGGTTTTGCCACGCAAATTACAGGTAAGCCATGTTCAAGCATTGCGGCCACAGAACCACTTTTTTCTATGAGAGAAAATACAGTCGTGGAAATTCCAATTGTTGCATTTTGTAAAGCGGCTGAAATACGTTCAGGTGATTGCTCACCAAGTAAATCAACTGAAAATCCAGCTGATCGCCAAGTATCAGCCCATCGTTTCTGCTCTTCTCCCGCACGTCCAATAATAGTTAATGACAGTTGTGTTTTATTACGTTGAGTAAATGATAAGCTCTCCTGTACAAATTCTTCAACAGGAGACTCTGGGTGGATAGAACCAAACAGAACGAATTTAATTTCTTTATTTAAATCTATATTTGATATATTAATGTTAGCTAATGTATATACAGGTATATTAGAAAAAAGTGGAAGCAAATCAGCTTGCGTACCGATTTTAGCAAGCTGCATCTGATAAAGCTTCGACTGAGTATGAACGATAAATGGACGAAGTTTCCATAATAAATTTTGAATTAATTGTTGCTGAAGTCGGCCCCACAAAAAAAGCTTTATCGATGCGTTGACATGCATCCCTACCCATAATTCGTGAAACATAATGTGCCATCGTCTACCTTCACCTAGTTGACTTAACCATTTACTCAACCTAAATGGTAAGCCTTTCCTTTGAAACCCAAAAGCCACAAACTGAAGGCTTAACCAGTCAGGGTTAAACTTGTCAATCCAGACTTTTGCCTGTTTAAAACGAACTTCTATAGGTAAATTTGATGGAAGTCGAAGAACAGTTAATATATTGCCCTCTACATCTTGTGTACCAAAAAATTCCGTAGAAATATGAGGATCATTTAATGCTATAATACTGACTTGATGGTGTTGATAAATTAATTCACCAGCCAACCTTCTGGTATAATCACCTACTCCATCACGGCCAGACTCAAGTGAACTACATAAAAAAATAATCCTCAAAATACCTTATCTGTTTTTTATCGTTACCTTAACATAAAATTTTTAAAGCCTTATTTAAAGATAGATAAAATATAGAAAGCAGAGCAAGCTTTTAGTATTAAAAAAACCTAAAGGATTTGCGAACTTTTAGTCTTCATCCAAAACCAAGATTGTTTATAACTACGACCTTCGTCTGATACTTCCTTTAATAACTGACTGTTTAATTCGAGCCTGGACGTATTATTTAGAAAATTCTTGATCCATTCTTCTCTATCTGTAGCCGTAACTTCTTCAATAATATGAGTGTCTTTGAATCTGTTATAAATTAATTTTTTAGTGTCAATATTATCAGACAACTCGTGCAATTCTACTAATATATCAATACAATTTAAAGTATTACATTTAGTAGGGTCAAGTAATTCTCGTTCATAACCTTCAATATCCGAAATTAAAAGAGTTTTACCAGATGCCTTTTCTTTAATGTCATTAAATGAACAATATTTTCCTAATATAATTCTATCTTCTAAATTGTTCATTCTTGCTAGTCTATGCAATTGCGTTCTTGATATATAGTCAACATCAAAAGCAAAAACCTGAACTTTAGGTAATCTAAAAGCCAATCCTGCTGCATAGTACCCTTCTGCACAGCCTACATCAATTATAGTCTTATAGTTAGTACTGACTATTTCTTCTATGATCGGCGACAATTCAAACTCATATGATCCTAGCCACTTGGGCATAATTGGGCCCCATACAATTTCATTAATATATTTTAAACCTTTAAATGGTCCACTTAGTACATATACTGTTGATTGTTTATAAACTCTATCTTTAAAACTTTCTTGAACTTTCTGAAACCGATTTTTAAAAAGCCTTCTATTATTTAAAGTTTGTAGTAATGATAAAAAATTGGGAGCTACTTTATTTAATATTTTTTTTAAATTAGCCTTCATAACGAACAAAAAATAACAAACTGGACTGGCTTGAATACTTAACTTTTGAACTTGTAATTAAATATAATAATCTAGTTCTCCTGCCAAAATTGCTTTTTAAGCGTACAAAAATTAAACTTTGACCGAGCTAACTCTTTTGCTTTCAGTGATAACTCTATATTCTGAGATTGTAATGATAATACTGTCTTTATCAGATCATCTGCTTCTAATGTTGTGCAAATAGCAGCGGCTTCTGAATCTTGTAATAAATGGCAGGCGGCACTATCATCAGGCCCATGATAAAGAATAGCACCAGACGCTCCTAAATAACTTACCATTTTTGTTGATAAACTATAAAGATAAAAATCAGGAATACTAAATTTTATTGGTAAATATAAAATTTGAGCAGAATCAAGTTCAATTTTTAATTCCTCATCACTAATAAAATTATTTCGATACTCAACAGTAAAGCTCCTATTTTGTAAAAAGCTTATAGCCGACGTACCACGCAGGATTAAGTTTATTGTGAAACCTTGTTTCACTAATAAATCTAAAGCGTCGGCTAATACAGCAAAAAGAGGCAAATACTCTATGTGAAGCAATCCAACAAAATAAATTGTTAATGAGGATGTATTTGAGCCGATAGGTGAGCTTAGTTCATTTGCTAATACGCCATCTGTTATAATCTCAAAATCTTTTCGTCCAAATAATCGCTGATACTCTTGGCCTAGCTCCTGAGATATTACTAATCGTCTATCTGCTATATTCCAAAGTTTTTTAGTATCATCAATTGAGCTTTCTACTGTAGAGAAGTGATCGTGAAAAGATACCCATAATGATTTGCCAGATAAAAAACTTTCCTCACATATAGCACAGGAAAAAGGTCCATGGTTTACTATGTGAATAGCATCATAGGAGACACTTGAAGCTGCTTCTTGAATATGAGCCACTGTACGGTTATAAAATACGTTATGCCGTAACCATGTGCTGTAACTGCGTAATCGCCATCTCATCCACCACTGCCAGGTAGGAAATGCAGGAATAATTATTTCCCTAATTATTCCTTGTTTATAATTATTTAAGTTAGATAATACTACTAAGCTAGTAATATCTTTTTCATGATCTTCATAAAAACGCCTAAGTACACGACTACCGCCACTGTTTGCATAAAGTGGAAATGGTTGAAATGAGAGAATTTTCATTAAATAGTAAAAAACTTAATTAGGCACTATAGGTGCTAATAAATAACTTTCCGTGTACACATTACTTAGTGATAAATGCTGCAGATTATTGATTTCTACTATTTGTGGTAAGCTATATATTGTGTAGTTTATTTCTTTTATGAAATTTAATAAATCTTCATTCCTAAGCGAGAATGCTTTAAAATTGTCTGGTTGCCATTCGATCAATATATAAGGCCTGTTCTGTGCTATGCATTTTTTTGCTCCATATAGAGCTAGCATATCAGCACCTTCTAAATCAGACTTGATGAAGCTAACCTCAGGCTTATTTAACTCTTCCCAGAGCTCATCTAGGGTGACAGCATCTACATCGATTTTGTTCTCCCAATTTGTTCTGTTTGTATCTGCTAGGCTGTCATATACACCACCACTTTTATTAGAAACATTAAGCGATACTTTTCCTTTTTTATCAGAAATAGCTTTATTTATTAGTTTCCAATTGTTAAAATTGCTTCCTTCTTTTGTTTTATTTAGCAACGAGAAGGTATGCGGTGATGCTTCCACTGAAACAACTGTAACATCTTTCTTCATAGAAAGGATAGGTATAGCCATCAACCCGATGTTAGCCCCTAAATCAAAGTAGCAAGTACTGTCGCGCACATTGTTTAGAATAATTTCTAAATTATCCTTTTCATAGGTGCCTCTATAAATAAAATAAGAAAATACTAATGACCCTTTATCAAAAAATACGGTTGTATCAAAATACTTAAACTTTCCTATCATCTCATGATAAGACTTGACTACTGTTCCTCGAAGAAAGCGTTTTAACATGTTTATAATTTTAAATTGCTTTTAATCTTACACTGCTTATTTTGAAAAAACTATATATATTGTTCAATAAAATTTGACCAGTAGCAGTAAAAATAGTAAGTAATAACACACCGTCTAAAGTAGAAACATCAACAAGCATAATACTTGTAATAATAATTAAAGTTATAATTGGAAGCGATATAAATGGCTGAAGCACCCAGCCACGTGCTGCACATAACATAAAAGCACAACTAGAAATAAAATTCAAAGCGCTCCCAGCTGTAATTAGAAATAATTCATTTTTTAAATTAATATATCTCGGCCCTAGAACCCACAATATTTGATCAGAAAACAACCATACTAAAATAACTAATACTATCAATAGGCTAATTATTAACAAATTTATTAGTAAATAAGAATTTAATAGCTTACGAAAATCATCATTAATGCGCGAAAACCTAGGAACAATTAAAGTCGAAAATACAACAGTTATAATATTAAACAATATTGCTAACCGTCCTAAAGCACCTGCTTGGGCAAGAGCATTAGTTGAACTATATATAGAAATTAGCCATATTGTGATTTGACCAGAAAAACAATAATAGATAGCACCTGGTAATACTTTCTTTACAATAATAAGTATTTCTGTACGTACATTTTTATCTGGGTTTTGTTTATGATCTGTATAAACTGCAACTAAATTAGCTATGCGTTTATTAGCCCATATTTGCGGTATGCCGGCAGCAAGAATCGCTAAAAAAGAATAAGGAAAAACAAAAATTGTTAAACAAGCGAGTAATAATCGCCCAATATTTACTAAAACCTGAATTTTTTGTAATGCCTTTATTTCCTGTAGAAGTTTAGGCACTATTTCGAGTAATGTACTTGAGATTGTTGTAAGAAAGGCTGGAATGATAGAAATAATAATGAGTACCGACATTAACCAGCTGGCATCATGTTTATGGAGTAAGAATAAAAGTATTGGCGCGGCTATCAATAAACTACCCACTGCAAACTTTTTTCTTAAATCAAGGCCAGTTGCCAGAACAGCGCCTAATTTCTCTCGATCCTGCCAGACCTTACCTCCCTGAGACATTACACCCGTAGAAATTCCTCCATCTGCAAGTACTGTCATTGCGCCTAACATTGTATTAGCAAGCGTATATAAGGCGTATTCCTGCGTGGGAAGTAGCCGAATAATAAGGATGCTGCTTATTAGACTTATGGCTTGTACAGCTACTTGTGCACTACCAGTAATAACGATGAGTTTTCCCCATTCAACTATTTTAATATAGTTTATTTTATACTGTTGCAAGGGCAGCATGGTTTATGTATGGCTTCGCCCTCTCAGTCCCATAAAGAACCTAAATCTGCCATTTATTTAATAGTACTACTAATTCAACAGGTTCTAGTCGACTTATTTAAGCCGAAAGAAGCGTCTTCGATTGATCTATACTTACAACCAGTTGCAGCGAATCTAAAACGATGGTAACAATCTTACCCTGTTGGCGAATTACTTGCCCGGATGCATCAGCTAATTGCCCGGAAGCAATTTTGAGCCGGTCACCCGGTTCAAATTTTTCAACGTGAATTAGATTGTGATCTATTTCGTTAAGCATTATTTTAATTGCATCTATCTCTGAGTCGCGGACAATGGCTGGTTGTTTTAGCCAGAATAAATACCGCACAACGCCGGGTGTTCCGAACACAAGAGCCCGATCTTTTTCTTCCAATTGAACAAAGCAATACGATCGAAATAGAGGCTCTTCAACCGTTTTAATTCGATCAGACCATTTTCGTTTCGTTTTGATCAATGGGCAGTACACATCAATGCCTTTCTCCCTTAATTTTTCAGCGACGAGTTTCTCGTTTCGAGATTTCGTATAAAGAACAAACCATGGCATAATCGTAGCAGTTGAGTACAGTAACGTTGAATTGGTAGTTGGCTGAACAATGAAATTAATTACTTTTTCGCTTTAGCATTGCCATACCCGTAGTTATATCCATAACCATAGCCATAGCCGTATTCCTGGCTACTGCGGTAATCAATTCCATTAAATACTACGTTCAGTGACTTGAACTTCTGACTGGTTCTTAAGCCTTTAATTAGGCGTAATTGTGTTCGGGGTGTATACTCATGCCGCACTATATAAAAGGCTGAATCGGCATAAGGACCCAGTAAGGTAGCATCGACGACCAAACCAATCGGAGGGGTATCCAGAATAATATAATCGAATTGCTTACGGAGTTCATTGATCAGAACACCAATGCGTTTGTTCGATAATAATTCGGATGGGTTAGGTGGAATAGGACCAGAGGAAATAAGATAAAGATTTGGATTAATATCAGTTGGTCTGATCAGATCACCAATCTCGCCCTGGCCAATTAAATAGCTCGACAAGCCGCGACCTCTGTCCCTTGAACCACTTAGATAAGCCGATATTTTTGGTTTACGTAGGTCTAATTCCAGAATAACCACTCGTTTATCAAGTAGCGCTAAGCTTGATGCCAGATTAATACTGACGAAACTTTTTCCCTCGCCACTAATCGATGACGTAATTAGAATAACCTGGCTACTGTCGGAGTCAGTGCCACCAGCTGCATACTGTAGATTAGCCCGGAGTATCTTGAACTGTTCCGCAATGACACTATTACTTTTCAGATCGATGATGTTATTAGTCATGTTTTTGGGCTTTTTCATAATTTCCCCAAAAACGGCTAACCCCGTTTCGTTCTCGATTTCTTTCCGCGATTGGATCCTATCATTAAGCACTCCCTGAACGGTAATGAGTCCAATAGGGATCAGCAAACCGGCTAAAAAGGCAACCAAATAAATATTGATTTTATTGGGTTTGATGGGGTAAGGTAAGCTGTAGGGGTCATCCACAACCCGGCTATCGGTTACTGTAGAGGCATACGAAATGGCCGTTTCTTCTTTTTTCTGCAGGAGTAATAAGTACAGGCTTTCTTTAATACCCTGCTGCCGTTTAATCGAAACAAATTCCCGTTCCTTGCGCGGAATGGTCCGAATAGATGACTCAAATCGACGGTTAACCTGCTGTAGGCTAGTGCGAGTGACCAATAAATTCTGGCGCTGATTGGCTACATTATCCCGAATGGCAGCTTTGGTATTGCTGACCTGCGCATTAATCGTTTGCAGAAAAGGATTGTCAGGCTGCGTAGTGCGGGCGTATTTCTCCTGCTGTGTTACTAAGTCATTCAATTTTTCCAGCAAGCCAACCAGAACAGGGTCACTGATGGCAAGGGCAGACGGGGCTATTACGCCCTGACTGCTTTTGAGGTAAGCCTCAACACCATCCAATACTTTGAGCTGGATGTTAACTTCGTTAAGTTTCGTATCGTTTTCCTTAGCGGCTTCTAAAAATAAATTTCCTTCCGCGCTTAAATCCGTTATACCCTGTGTAGTCTTATAGGCTTCAACATTTTTCTCAACATCGCCCAATTCTCCTGAAACTAGCCGAAGTCGCTCATCGATGAAGTGAAGGGTGTTGGTTGCTTCGCGGTTCTTATCGGCTAAGGCCAAATAGGCATAAGATTCCAAGAGTTTATTTAAAATAGCTTTTCCTTTTGCCGGTAGAGCGGCTTCGAGCGTTAAGCGTAAGACCGTGCTTTTCTGATTCAGCATGTCTACTTTTATCGCTTGCTTATAGTTCTGAACCACAGCCTCCCGATCATAAAAAGCAACCTTAATTAACCGGTTATCAGGTCGATAAAGCGAATCGTTCAGAAAAACCCGGAAGCTGCCATAATCACTCTTTACATTCTGGCTAAACGTAAACACGCCTTTTTTCTGACCGTCCTGGTCCTGGAGTTCGTATTGTTGCTTGTTCAGAATGTTAATAAAAATTGGCTCCTGATAGGCCAGTGGCGATAAGTCGCCGGGGTGCATCCAGATAGGGGAGGTGCCGTATATTTCCTCTTCGCTCCGTATGGCTCCCTTTCGGAAGTAAGCAACGGTCAGATTAAGATCGTCAACCACACGTTGCATCAGGGTCCGAGACTTAAGGACTTCGATTTCGTTCTCTACGATCTTATTGCCCCGGTCGGCTTCAAGGGCCTTCAGGATGTCGTCGGTTTCGGCATTACCTGATTGATTTTTAATCATCAGTACAGCACTTACCTGATAAATAGGCGTTGCGTAGCGCAGATAGGCAAATGCGGCACCTAAAAAAATGATCAGCGAAATAACAAACCAATACCAGTGGCGCAGGTATTTGATAAAGAATAAGCGTAGATTGAAAGGCGTTTCTTTAGTCTCCCAAAATGTATTTGTAATATCTGTCATTGAGTCACGGTCGCATTAAATACTTTGTTCCTATCTCTCCTATGCGGTACAAACGTGAAAAAAAGCTATCCCACTCTTGTAAGTAGATTCCTGACATTAGCGTAGCAAAACACTCAAGAGCACTACAACCGTTGAGCTGATTCCTAAGACAAGAGGCAATATTTGAATGGTTCGGTCGGTTGATGTTAGTTTACCTGCACGTGCTTCGACATACAAGACGTCATTATTTTGAATGAAATAATAGGGGGAATTCAGCACATCACGGGAGGTAAGATCGATTTTGATAACTTCCCGTTTTTGATTGGCTGTTCGAATAAGCATCACATTTTCCCGTCGGCCATAAGCAGTCAGATCACCCGCCATACCAATAACCTCTGGTATAGTCGTATGATTATCAAGTAGATTATAAACGCCTGGACGCCCTACTTCGCCCAGAACGGTAAATTTGTGATTTAATAATCGAACATTCACCGTCGGTTCTTTCAAATACTTATTCAGCTTTTCTTTAAGGAGGTTACCCGCTTCTTCAAGCGTAAGACCTGCTAGTTTTACATTTCCAACTAGGGGTATAGAAATATTGCCAGCCGGGTCAACCAGATAACCAAGCGGTTGTTGCCCGGCAACGCCAACGCTAGCACCCGGAAAGCTACTGGTCGTAATTGGATGTATATTCGAAAAGTTAAATAACACATTTGACTCTTCACTCAGGCTGGTAACTATTACTGCCAGAATATCATCTGTCTGGATTGTTAGAGCAGTAGGGGTAATTAAAGGTAAGGTTGCGTAACGGGTAGTGTCCTGCGCGCCCTTTCCCTGAAAATAGGTTATAGATTTAGTTGAAACGCAGGAATAAAACAGTGATATAAACAGCAGTGAACCTATAAATCTATACGGATAAGTAGATTGAAAAACTTTATTTACAAATCTCGTCATATAATTATACAGTTCTGGCCATTTTTTAGCCTACAAAGTTAATACAGGATTGGCCTGCCGCAACAAACAATTTGCATCTGGCCAGCCGCTGGTGACTAAAGTGTAACTAGGCGGCATTGACTACAAAAAATGGCCAAAGTGATCCCATTACCAGCGGTTTCACTTTTTAATTCATAAAACTTTATAGAACAGGTAGGAAAAGTAGTCTTCTGCAGATAGTTGAAGCTCGAAAGTGTAACGGGTTTTCTGACTATGCTCGGTAATAAACTTGTTAGTAAGACAGCCCCGTGATCTCAGAGTTAAATCGAAAACGAAACCAGCGATTTCTTGACAGCCGACAGCCTTACCAGGCATTAATATCCCCTTTGAATGTTAGCTTGAGTGTGTAGAGAACAATCTTTATATCAAGCAGGAAACTCTGGCGAGAGATATAAAAATGATCGTAGCGAATACGGTGTCCCATTTTTTGTGTTTCTCCCACTTCTCCACGCGCCCCTCTGATCTGAGCCAGTCCAGTAATGCCAGGTCGCATCCAATAGCGTTCCCGGTAAGCTGCAGAAGCCCAATGTTGCGCATCATGCCATACTGCATGAGGACGTGGTCCCACGATTGTCATATCACCAATTAAGACATTTAAGAACTGAGGCATTTCATCCAGGTTCGTTTTTCGCAGAAAACGTCCTATTGGCGTAACCCGTGCGTCGTCGCGAGATGTCTGACGGAATTCCCCCTTTGGTGTATGCGAATGAAGCATAGTGCGAAACTTTAGGCAGAAAAACGGTCTGCCTTTACGTCCAGATCGGCTTTGCACGAACAGGAACGGTCCTGGTGATTCGCATAGGATTAATGAGCCAATCAGCGGTATCATCCAGGATAGCACAAAAATGGTTACCAGGCTGGCTATGACTATATCTACTAGCCGTTTGCCCAGCGCGAGATACAGAGAATGCCGTGGTAATGAAACAACCTCCTGTTCATCTGTCCATTGCAAATAGATTCTGGGTGAATTAAACCCCTTGAGGGAGGGGTCCCAATATATTTTTTCGTCTACAACGGGAACGTCAGTATCAACCGGTGGGTAGTCTTCCTTCCAGTCATTGGGGACAAGCTTCGTATCATTAAATTCAAGAAGAGGATAGACTCGATTCATAAAAATCTAGAAAAGCTAAATTAAACAGTAGGCGCAGCAAGCGTTAGTTTCTTCAGGCCCATCATTCGTTATACTTTACCCACCAACCTTTTAGGACATGCGCCTACCATCTACTATTTATGCAAAAAAAACGTATTCTAACAATGGTACACTATATAGTGATTATGTTTATTAAACGGTGTATTTATTAACGTTGAACAAACACGTATAAACAGATAGCTACAATTTTTAGATTACGAGTCAAAGTTAAGTAATAGTTCTGTTAAAATTACTCTCTCTGGATTGCTGGTGTTAAATCTTGGCTATCTTCCGACCATAAAGACTGTAACAGCCTCTAATTTCCTTCTTTTATTAGGTAGAATGCTCTTTTTAACCGGTTTTATTCCTGATGATGAGCACTTAGTCCTACCATATAGACTATGAAGTGAAGGTGGGTGTACGATGATACGTAATTCGCTGAAACTGAGTATTATTTACATAATATATACGGTATAGAGGCTATTTGTAGATAAATAGGATTGATTTGTAAGAAAAAGTAGCAAATAGTATACCCAACTAAAAGATCTATTCGATCAATAATGTCTATTATTGTAATAGTACAATTAGGTGATTTTAATTTTTTCTTCTAACCTACTGGTTCATACCGCTTTTTGGCTTCTTGAAAAATAAGTAAGTAATCTTAGCCAGACCCAATTATTCAGGAAACTCTACCTAACTTGCTGCCTGAAAAATATAATTTTACCATTGTTTTATGCAACAAAAAATACGCCGTGAGGATGCGCTTGCCTATCACGCAAAAGGGCGCCCCGGTAAATTAGAAGTCATTCCAACCAAAGACCATAGTACACAAGCCGATTTGTCATTGGCTTATTCACCGGGTGTGGCCGAACCCTGTCTGGCTATTGCTGAAAACCGCGAGGATGTTTATAAATATACGGCCAAGGGAAACTTAGTTGCAGTTATTAGCAATGGAACGGCGGTGCTGGGGCTGGGCGATATTGGGCCCGAAGCCAGCAAACCCGTGATGGAAGGTAAGGGACTGCTATTTAAAATTTATGCTGATATTGATGTCTTTGATATTGAGTTAGATACTAAAAATGTTGACGAATTCGTCAGAATGGTAAAGATTCTGGAGCCGACCTTCGGAGGGGTTAATCTGGAAGATATTAAGGCACCAGAATGCTTTGCTATTGAAGAGCGACTCAAAGCAGAGTTGAACATTCCTATCATGCATGATGATCAGCATGGTACGGCCATTATCTCAGCGGCTGCCCTACTCAATGCACTTGAGTTAGTTAATAAGAATATAAAAGAGGTTAAGATTCTGGTCAATGGAGCAGGGGCGTCGGCTATTTCCTGTTCCAAGCTTTACATTGCTCTCGGTGCATCAGTTGACAATACTGTGATGTGCGATAGTAAAGGTGTGATCCGAGCCGATCGGACGGATCTTGATGAACGCAAACGACTCTTTGCAACTTCTCGCGATTTACACACCCTCGAAGAAGCATTTGTAGGTGCTGATGTATTTATCGGGTTATCGAGAGGAAACACCGTTAATCAGGCGATGGTCCGCTCAATGGCTGATAATCCGATTGTATTTGCAATGGCCAACCCTACCCCTGAGATTAGTTACGAAGAAGCGATGGCCGCTCGCCAGGATATTATTATGGCAACGGGACGCTCTGATTATCCTAATCAGGTAAATAATGTTTTGGGCTTTCCGTACATATTCCGGGGTGCGCTCGATGTGCGGGCTACGGAAATCAACGAAGCTATGAAATTGGCGGCTGTTCATGCGCTGGCTGACATGGCAAAGAAACCCGTTCCCGATTTAGTTAACATGGCTTATGGAACGGATAACTTGATGTTTAGTCGGGAGTACATTATTCCTAAACCGGTAGACCCCCGGTTGCTGGAATCAGTCGCGCCAGCGGTTGCGCGAGCCGCAATGGAGTCAGGCGTCGCGAAAGAACCTATTACAGACTGGGAGGCTTATGAGAGCCAGTTAGCCCGGCGGTTAGGACAGGATACTCGCATTTCGCGCGTCATTAACAACAAGGCCCGTACGGATCCGAAACGGGTAGTTTTTGCCGATGCCGAAAATTTGAAAGTACTAAAAGCGGCTCAGCAGGTGCGAGATGCGGGAATTGCGTACCCAATTCTGCTTGGCGAAACGGAGATGATTCAAGCCATGATTGAGCAGAATAATCTGGATCTGGCCGACATTCCGATTATCGATCCGCGGTCTCCTGAACAGCAGACGCTTATCGAACAATTCGGCGAATCGTTCTACCAGAAACGACATCGTAAAGGGGTCAGCGCGGCCGAGGCTCGTAAGCGAATGCTTTCGCGTAATTACTTCGGTGCTATGATGGTTGAAACAGGCCAAGCCGATGCCCTGATCTCGGGTCTAACGCAGAATTACCCCGACACCATCCGCCCGGCTTTACAGGTTATTGGTAAACAATCGGGTGTTCAGAAAGTGGCTGGTATGTACATTCTGCTGACTAATCGCGGACCACTGTTTTTCTCCGACACTACTGTTAATGTTAATCCCACTGCTGATGACATTGTTGAGATTGCCGAACTGACGGCCCGCACTGTGGAGCGCTTTAATATTAAGCCTCGGTTGGCCTTGGTGACCTATTCTAACTTTGGTAGTGCCAAAGGCGAAGACGCCGAAAAAATGCAGCAAGCCACTGAAATCCTTCAGCAGAAGCACCCCGATATGGTGGTGGATGGTTCTATGCAGGCACACTTAGCGTTTAATACGGACCTGCTGCGCCAGAATTATCCGCTCAGCAAACTGGTTGATGAGGGCGCTAATACACTAATTTTTCCGAACCTGTCAGCGGCTAATATTGCCTACAACCTGATGCGGGAAGCGGCTGGGCCTCGTTCGGTGGGATTTGATGCCATTGGTCCGATTTTGCTGGGTATGCGCAAACCGGTTTATGTATTGCAACTTGGTTCTTCCGAGCGCGAAATTGTTAATATGGTAGCCATCGCTGTAGTGGAAGCGCAGGGTAAATAATGAGAAAATTCTATTTGCTCAAGCTAATTGTAGTCTGGTTGTTACTCCTGAGTGAAGTTGTTCAAGGGCAACGAACAATGGTGGCAACTGGTCAGCAGGCAAAGCCCTGGACATATTGGTGGTGGATGGGTAGCGCGGTTAATGAACCGGATATTACACATCAGCTAGAGCAATTCGCAAAGGCAGGACTGGGCGGAGTGCACATCATTCCAATTTATGGCGTCAAAGGATATGAGTCCCAATTTATTCCTTTTCTAAGCGATCGTTGGCTGGATGTATTTGCACATACGGTCCGTGAAGGGAAGCGGCTGGGAGTCGGTGTTGACCTGACGACGGGTACCGGCTGGCCTTTTGGTGGCCCAAATATATCGGATGATATGGTCGCTAAAGCCTGGAAACTCGACAATGGAACGTTAACGGCAGTGCCTACTGGCCAGCAGGTAAAGCGTCCGGCACCGGGCGGGGCTGGTTCCGTAATTGACTACTTTAGCAGCAATGCAGTTCGGGATTACCTACGCAAATTTGACTCTACGCTGGTCCGTTCAGCCGCGCGACCTCGCGCTGTGTACAACGATTCTTATGAAGTATATGGGGCTAACTGGACCGCGAATTTTTTAGCTGAATTTAAAAATCGGCGCGGTTATGAGCTAACGAGTCAACTGACTGCTTTTCTGGATACTACTCAGACTCAACAGAATCGCCCACCCGCAACGATTCTGGTCCAGCAGGATTTCCATCAAACATTATCCGAGCTGCTGCTGAGTGGTTTTGCCAAAACGTGGGGTAGTTGGGCGCAACATGTTGGCTATCTCACACGGAATCAGGCGCACGGCTCACCGGGTAACCTGATTGATTTGTATGCACAGGCCGATATTCCTGAAACGGAATCGTTTGGGTCGAGTCGGTTTCCGATTCCTGGATTGCGTGTTGATACCAATTATGAGGTTGATCGCTTTGGGACACCACATCCATTAGCCATGAAATTTGCTTCATCGGCGGCTAATCTAATGGGTAAACCGTTGGTCAGTTCAGAAACGGGTACCTGGCTGGCTAATCATTTTCAGGTATCGCTGTCGCAGATAAAACCCCAGGTTGATGAGTTGTTTGCATCGGGCATTAATCACATTTTTTACCACGGCATACCCTATTCGCCACCGGCTGAACCCTGGCCTGGCTGGCAGTTTTATGCCTCAACCAACTACAGTCCTTCATCGCATTTCTGGCCGTATCTACCTCTGCTAAATAGCTACATCGAACGTTGCCAGACGCGCTTACAGGCTAGTAAACCAGATAATGACATCCTGCTGTATTTTCCAATCCATGATTTATGGGCAACGCGGGCTAAATCGGCTGGAGGTATTCATCAATTGGAAGTGCACCATGTTGATCAGTGGTTATTGCCTCAACCGTTTGGGCAACTAGGGGAGCATCTGCTTCATCAAGGCTATTCATTTGACTGTATATCAGACGAATTGCTCAACGGCTTACGGATTGATAAACAGGGTATCCATAGTGCTGATGGCGCAACTTACCGGGCCATTCTGGTTCCTCGAACGACTTACATTCCGGAAAAGGCAATGTATGCCCTAAACCGACTGGCGAGAGAAGGAGCCCACATTGTATTTGAAAGCCAGTTTCCTCAGCAGGCTACCGGCTTTTATCGGCATGAACCACGATCAGAAGAAGTAAAGCAACTTGGTGATAAACTCCGGCAGCAAGCTACTGTAAAGGTCAGTACTGATGTATTTAATACGTTAGATAGCTTAGGCGTCCGGGCTGAATCGTGGGCAGCCGAAGGACTGTCATTTCTGCGAAAACGGCAGGGTAATACGACGCAATATTTTATAACTAACTTAAGTAATCAGTTTCGTCAGAACTGGATCCGGCTTTCGGCGACTGGCCGAATAAGTCGATATGATCCTCTCACAAATCGAGCTGAAATCTTGCCAGTCCGGAAGAATAAAACAAAGCACAATGAGGTGTTTTTAGCACTGGCACCGGGGCAATCCTGTTTCTTGGATGTGAGTCCGGGAACGGCTGCTGTGGCTAATGCGAATTATCAGAAAAAAGCTACTGATTATTCCAAGGCAAAACCTATTCCGCTAAAAAAACCGTGGCAAGTTCAATTTCTAAGCGGACGTCCGGCATTAACAAATGCAGCTACGCTGCCAGCACTTACCTCCTGGACAACACTGTCTGATTCGGCAGGTTATTATTGGGGAACAGCCCGTTATAGTACAACTTTCGATTTGCCTGCTGGTGCGTCAGCTAACTCCTTTCGACTTGACCTTGGTGATGTGCGGGAAGTAGCCACCGTGCGGCTAAATGGTCAGCCATTGGGTACAGTCTGGTGCTTGCCGTTTCAGCTAATAATACCGGCTAGTCAAGTAAAACCACGCGGCAATAAGTTAGAGGTTGAGGTGACTAATCTATCGGCTAATTATATGCGGCTCTATGATCGGCTACATCCAGAATGGAAGAAGTTTTATGATATTAATATTGTAGACATTCGTTACAAGCCTTTTGATGCAACGCACTGGGAAACTGTGCCTTCTGGCTTGCTAGGGCCAGTTACCTTAACGCCAGACAGTTCGCTTCGTTGATTGTCGAAATCTTACTCAGCGTGTCTTGAGATAGAGATCTTCGACCTCCTTACGGGCCCAGGGCGTTTTGCGCAAAAACGCTAGACTCGACTTAATACTCGGATTGCTCGTGAAGCAGTTGATGCGAATGAGTTGTCCAAGCTTAGGCCAGCCGTACTGATCGACCAGTTCGTTAAGTACCATTTCGAGCGTTTTGCCGTGTAAAGGATTGTTAGGCTGCGTATTCATAAGGGCCTAAAGTAAGCAAATGTATTTATGACTAAAAAGATACCCATAACGCAGAGTATGGTAATTCGATAATCGTACAATACAAAAGGGAACGTCATTTTATGAACATTCCCTTTTGTATTTCAATTGACTACAGGCCGGCTACTCATTATTGCCCGGATTGCGCATACCCCGAGCCCCTCGTTCATCCTTCATTTTTTCCTTCATCTCCTGATACTTTTTATATTGATCAGCGGATAAGGTTGTTTTCATACTGGCATCGAATTCGTCGCTATTGGCTTTCATTGCCTTCATGCGGTCTTCGCGACTGGTGCTGGAATTACTCATATTCGCACTCATGCTTTGGGCTTGTTTGAGCGCAGCATCGTGTACCTTTTGTTTCGTAGCATCATCAAGATTAAGCTCCTTGGCTAATCGATCAGCTTGCCGGTTCGCCATCGTTTCTGGATCAGGGCGATTGCGGCCCATGCGTGCCTGCGGTTGGTTTTCCGATACAGGCTCAGTCGTCGTTTGCGCGAATGTAGCTGTAGTGCCCAGTATCATTAACAGGGCAGCCAGTGTTAAGTTGAATTTCATATGTGTATAACGTTTTAGTAAGTTACGTGCTTAAGACAGGGAGCGTGGCAATAGGTTTATCGGGAATCCATATTTTTGAGATTATAGTAAAAAATGAATAGGTAAGTGGCTACAACCAAAACGTGGCTTTCGTTACTTTGTAGAGCTATTATATCCTGACCCATTATGGCAAAAAATACCTTTCGCCAGCCCGAACGAATTGCCAAACAGAAAAAGGCGCGTCGGAAGCTTCGGCTGGCTTCGTGGCTTAATGACTTTATTGGCTTGGATCGGCTGTTTGGCGAAGACAATGCCTGGCCCATTCGCCACATCGACCGTATTCTGTGGGTTACCCTCCTACTTATTATTTATATTGGTCTGAACCACAATGCCGAACGACTAGTACGGCGGATTCAGCGTACTAAAACGCAGGTCGATGAATTGCGGTCGCAGGCGACTGTTATGCAGGCCGACTACGACAAGAGCGGTAAGCAGTCTGAAATCAGTAAGCGCGTTGTAGACCTGGGTCTTAGCGATAATCAAACTCCACCCCACAAAATCGTCGTTAAATCCGATGAACATTAAACAGGACATCATTGAACGGGCGAATCACGTCTTTTATGTTGTGATCATTCTGGCGCTTGGCGTAGTTACGCGGCTGGTATACGTACAATATCTGCAAACGTTTAAAGGTAAATTCTGGCGGGAACGCGTCGACGCAACCCTTATTCAGCGCGATACGATTCGGGCGATGCGAGGCAACATCTACGCCAACGACGGACGACTACTGGCAACCTCGCTACCAACCTACGTCGTTGGACTAGATCCGACAATGGCTAAGCAAGACTATTTTAACAAAAAAATAGATTCACTGGGACTCCTCATGTCCCGCATTTACCGCGACCGGTCGGCTCGTGATTATGTGGATATGATCACTGCCGCTCGCGAACGTAAGCGCCGTTACGTGTTACTGAATCGTCGGCGGGTTACGTTTCAGGAGCGGCAATACATGCTAAAGTGGCCGTTTTTTCGATCGACGCCCAAAGTGGCAGCCCGGGGTGGCGTATTACGACCTTATTATCAGCGTTATCATCCATTCGACCGGATGGCCGAGCGGACAATTGGTAATCTCGATGCTCGAACGGGTCGGGGGTTAATTGGTCTGGAAGCTAGTTTTCAGCCCGCGCTGGCCGGTAAAAATGCCGTTGGTTTGGTTGAGGTATTATCAGGGGGCGTTCGCAAACCGGTTAGCGATGGACCAGATATGAAACCCGAGCCTGGCATGGACCTGTATACGACCATTGATGTTAACTTTCAGGACATAGCCGAAACCGCATTGCATTCGGCGCTCGAAAAATACAATGCAGCCAAAGGGTGCGTCATTGTCATGGAGGTAGGAACGGGCGAGATTCGGGCCATCGCTAACTTAACCAGACGGGGCGATAAGTATGTTGAAAATTTCAATCACGCACTGGCAGGTCGCACGGATCCAGGGTCTACATTTAAGCTGGCTACAATGATGGCACTTATGGAGGAGAAAGCCATTAATCTGAATCAGATGGTGGCAACCGGTGGTGGATCAATGACTTATCATGGTTTGGGAATTCATGATGCCAAACGGGGTGGCTCCGGTACAATTACGGCCCGGCAGGTTTTTGAGAAGTCATCAAACGTTGGTATTCATCTACTGATGCGAAATTACTTTTATAGCCGTCCTGATCTATATTGTCAATACTTGCGTCGGTTCCATCTGACTCAGCCAACAGGTATTCACATGAAGGGTGAAGCTATTCCAGTAGTACGTAACCCCGAGATGAAAGGCTGGAGTAAAGTATCGCTGACCTCTATGTCATACGGCTACGAAATGCAGATAACTCCTCTCCAGATGCTGGCTTTCTACAACGCTGTGGCTAATGACGGCCGATGGGTACGGCCTGTGATTGTGAAACAGGTTAAACTGGCTGATGAAATCATTGAAGATAATAAACCGTATGTGTTGCCAGAACCAATCTGTACTAAAGAAACAATTCGAAAAGCAAAGGACTTGTTGCGAGGAGTCGTTGTGAATGGCACAGCTAAGCACATTAATAATGAGCATTATGCCATCGCTGGTAAAACGGGTACGGCCCAGAAAATTATAAACGGACAGTATCAGGTTGGGAAATATTATACCTCGTTCATCGGTTATTTCCCTGCCGATAAGCCCAAATACAGCATGATTACTGTTGTAGATACTCCACAGGGCGATAATATCGATTTACTATATGCGGGCGCTGTGGCAGCACCGGTTTTCAAAGAAGTGGCCGACCGGATTGTAGCTTACGACATTCAAATGCACGCACCAATGCGGTCGGGTGGTCGCCAATCGCTTCCAGCTACGAGCCTAATGGCAGGTTATGCCGATGACTTGCACACCATTGGCTCAACGCTGCACACCGACAGTGAACCGTCCACAGAAGGCTGGGTGGAGGCCGAACCAAATGGTCGCTGGAAAGCCCGTCCAACCCGACCTAATCAGGTACCGGATGTACGAGGATTAACGTTACGCGATGCTTTATTCCTGCTCGAAAATCGGGGTTTCCGGGTGTCAGTCGAAGGTAAGGGGAAAGTGAAGGAACAGTCCGTTTCACCGGGTGTAGCGACCGAAAAAGGAATCGGAAAGGCTATTACACTAACGCTGGGATAGGTTTTGCTGAAGTTCCAGCTCTTAAAAAATTAGGTAGTCCGAACTGCAACTCGTTTTTTTGCAGCCGACAAGCGGACACTCCGTTTGGTATATCGGTATGCAGCTTAAAGACCTTTTCTATAAAATTCCGCTGCTGGCTACGTCGGGTGATATGGATACTGACGTAACGAGCCTAATTATGGACTCGCGCAAAGCGGGCGCTGGTAGTTTGTTCGTAGCCGTGCGCGGTACTGTCACTGATGGACACCAATTCATCGAAACGGCTATTCAGCAGGGAGCAGCGGCTATAGTTTGCGAAGAACTACCAGACCAGACCAACCCGACAGTTGCTTACATTCGAGTACAGGATTCGGCCCGAACGCTGGGCCTAATGGCGGCTAACTATTACGGCCAGCCCTCGCAGAAACTTAAGCTCGTTGGCGTTACAGGAACTAACGGCAAAACGTCTGTCGCGACACTTCTTTTCCGGTTGTTTCGGGCTTTAGGCTATCGATGCGGTCTACTTTCGACCGTTCAAAATCAAATCGACGACGACATTATTCCGGCTACGCATACAACTCCAGATGTAGTTACAATCAATCAGCTGCTAACCAGAATGTTGAACCACGGTTGTACACACGTGTTCATGGAAGTCAGTTCTCACTCGGTAGTACAGGAGCGCATTGCTGGATTAATTTTCGCTGGCGGAATATTTACCAACATTACCCACGACCATCTCGATTTTCACGGCACGTTTGACAATTACATCCGGGCAAAAAAAGGCTTTTTCGACCAGCTACCGGCATCAGCCTTCGCATTAACCAACGTGGATGATAAGCGTGGGCTGGTTATGCTTCAAAATACAGCGGCTCGTAAAGAGAGTTATTCGTTACAAACCCTGGCCACTTTTAAAGGTAAATTGCTAGCTGATAGCCTATTTGGACTGAATATGCTGGTTGATGATAAGGAGGTCTGGTTTAAGCTCATCGGTCGGTTCAATGCCTATAATCTGCTGAGTGTTTATGGCGCGGCTATTTTGCTGGGCGAAGAGCCGGCTGATGTGTTAACTGTTTTATCTGGCCTTACCCCTCCGCCCGGTCGTTTTGAGCAAGTTGTCTCGGATGATAAAATTGTGGGCATTGTCGATTATGCCCACACGCCCGATGCGCTGCTAAACGTGCTGGAAACTATTAACGATCTAAGGCAGACTGATGAACAAGACCAGCAACCACAGATCATTACGGTGGTTGGCTGCGGTGGTAATCGCGATGCAGCCAAGCGGCCCATTATGGCTGAAATCGCCTGCCGGTTCAGTAACCGGGTTATTTTAACTTCCGATAATCCGCGCAATGAGGACCCAATAGCCATTCTGGAACAGATGCAGGCTGGCGTGCCGCCAATTGACTATAAAAAAACCGTTATTATTGAAGACCGGCACGAAGCTATTCGTAAGGCAGTTTCGTTGGCACGACCGCATGACATTATTTTAGTAGCAGGCAAGGGGCACGAAACATATCAGGAAATAAAAGGTATCAAGTATGACTTCGATGACCAGGTCGTCCTGCGTGAGTCTTTTGCAGACCGCGGAAATCAGTAACTTTGGCCGGATTAAAGAGTGAATGAGTGAAAGGGCGAAAAATTTGCTCGCGCCAACCTTTCGCCCTTTCACTCATTCACTCTTTCGCTCTTTAAAAATGCTCTATTACCTCTTCCAGTTTCTCGACGAACGCTACAATATCCCTGGAGCCGGGGTTTTTCAATATATTTCATTCCGTGCGCTCGGTGCCGTTATTACCTCCTTGTTGGTGGCGGCTGTTTTTGGCCGGCGGATTATTGATAAACTGAGAGATCTTCAAATTGGCGAATCTATCCGCGATTTGGGGCTGGAAGGACAAATGCAGAAACGGGGTACCCCAACAATGGGCGGGTTTATCATTCTGGCTTCATTGCTTATCCCGGCATTGCTGTTCGCTAAACTCTCCAATGTCTATATCGTGTTGGCTCTTGTGTCTACAGTTTGGACGGGATTGATTGGCTTTCTGGATGATTACATTAAAGTGTTTCGTAAGAATAAAGAAGGTCTGCAAGGTCGCTTTAAGGTAGTAGGGCAGGTTGGGCTAGGGCTAATTGTAGGACTGACGCTATCATTTAATGAATATGTTAAAATTCGTAAATACGCCCCCCGCCTGCTAAATACTTCCAACGTTCCTGATGTATACACCGATATTAAATCAAGCCTAACAACAGTGCCATTTGTCAAGAACATTGACTTGGACTATAGTTCGCTTTTATTCGGATTTCTACCCGATAGCTATACCTGGATTGTTTATACGCTAGTCTGTATTTTCATTATTACCGCCGTTTCAAACGGGGCTAATATCACCGATGGTATTGACGGGCTTGCAGCTGGTACTTCTGTTGTTATTGGCTTAACGCTTGGTATATTAGCCTGGTTATCAAGTAATAAGATCGCTTCGCAGTACTTAACCATCATGTATATCCCTAATTCGGGAGAGATGGTAATTTTCTGCGCGGCTTTTGTAGGAGCATGTGTTGGGTTCTTATGGTACAATTCTTATCCTGCGCAGGTCTTTATGGGCGATACCGGCAGTCTTATGTTAGGAGGAGTTATTGCTGTACTTTTTTTGGCAATTAGAAAGGAATTGATGATTCCGCTGGTCTGCGGTATCTTCCTGGTTGAGAATTTATCGGTAATTGTGCAGGTTAGTTATTTCAAATATACAAAACAGAAATACGGCGAAGGTAGGCGTGTTTTTCTGATGTCGCCATTACACCACCATTTCCAGAAGAAAGGTTATCACGAAGCTAAAATCGTGACGCGCTTCTGGATTATTGGTATTATGCTGGCTGTGCTGGCTCTGGCAACGCTGAAGCTGCGGTAAAGGAAATCTGTGCACCCCCTTGTTTTTCAGGCTTATACCAGCTATATTTGCACTCCCGTTTTGAAGCGGGAGTGCTTTTTTGTAAGCAAGTAATTAGAAATCAACCAATTAGTCTCCATACAAGTGAATACGCTCAGTTACAAAACCATCTCTGCCAACAAAGAAACGGTGCAGAAGGAGTGGGTTGTGGTTGACGCTCAGGGCGAAGTGCTCGGTCGGCTGGCCAGCCAAATCGCTTTCCTGATTCGCGGCAAACACAAAACCAACTTCACCCCGCACGTTGATTGCGGAGATAATGTGATTGTCATCAACGCCGACAAGGTGCGCCTGACGGGTGATAAGATGACCGACAAAGTTTATGTGCGCCACACCGGTTATCCCGGCGGTCAGCGCTTCACTACGCCCCGGCAGCTGCTTGAAAAGCACCCTGAGCGTATCATCGAACATGCCGTGAAAGGTATGTTGCCGAAGAACCGGCTGGGTCGGCGGTTGTACACCAACCTGTACGTTTACGCTGGCGAACAGCATCCGCACGAAGCGCAACAACCTAAAGCCGTTAAATTCTAGTCATAATGGATCGTATTAACACCATTGGTCGCCGTAAAACTGCCATCTCCCGCGTGTATATGTCGGCTGGCAGCGGAGCCATCTCGGTAAACGGAAAAGATTACAAACAGTACTTTCCAACCGAAGTTCTGCAAATTATTCTGAACCAGCCTTTTGCTACCATCAACGGCGTAGGCGGTTATGATGTGAAGGTTAACGTTCGGGGCGGTGGCGTATCGGGCCAGGCCGAAGCAACCCGCATGGCAATTGCCCGTGCACTGGTTGAACTGAACGCTGAGTTTCGTCCGGCCCTCAAAAAAGAAGGTTTCCTGACACGGGATTCGCGTATGGTTGAACGGAAAAAGTATGGTCGCCGGAAGGCTCGCCGTCGGTTCCAGTTCTCGAAACGCTAATTGGCAACGGGTACTGGGTCAGTGGCAACGGGTATTTACCCAATGCACCATCCCCTTATCCCTATGCATATTGTCCAGACTGCGCTTAGATGATGCCGATGCGCGGTGCTGCGTATTAATTAATTACTCATTTATATTGTTCATTTTCGGAAATGGCACAAATTGAATATAAAGACCTCCTCGACGCTGGTGTGCATTTTGGCCACCTTACGCGTAAGTGGGACCCCCGGATGGCTCCGTATATCTTCATGGAGAAAAACGGCATCCACATTATTGACCTTAATAAAACGCTGGCTTCTTTAGATGAAGCCTGCAAAGCGATCAAAGGTATCGTTCGGTCGGGCCGGAAAGTGATGTTTGTGGCTACCAAAAAACAGGCGCAGGAAATTGTTTCGGAAGAAGCACGTCGCCTGAAAATGCCATACGTTACCGATCGTTGGCAGGGTGGTATGTTAACCAACTTTGCTACGATTCGTAAATCGCTGAAGAAACTGCAAACGCTGGATAAAATGCTGAAAGACGAGGAGACCGTCAAAAGCATTGCGAAGCGGGAGCGGTTGATCCGGACTCGTGATAAAGAAAAGCTCGAGCGCGTATTGGGCGGTATTGCCGACCTGACCCGTCTGCCGGCTGCTCTGTTCGTCGTTGACGTAAAACGGGAACACATTGCCGTTGCTGAGGCACATCGGTTAGGTATCCCCGTATTTGCAATGTGCGATACCAATTCGAACCCTGAAGAAGTTGATTTTGCTATTCCAGCTAATGACGATGCCTATAAGTCTATTTCGCTGATTACATTGGCGATTGGAAAGGCAATCGAAGAAGGGCTGATGGAGCGCAAGCAGGATAAAGACGATCAGCGCATTCAGGAGGAAGAAGAAGCAAAACGTAATCAGGATCTGGCCCAGGCTCGCGCCGAAGGTGAAAGCCAGCCAGAAGCTGTATCAGCACCTGCTGCCGTTGCTGAAGACGAGCAGGAAGGATAGAAGGAGTTATAAGGTTGTATGGTTATAGAGTTATAAAGTTTTGCGACGAATTAACTTTACAACATTTCAACCTAATGACTCAATAACTCAAAAAAATAGCCCGTAGCCAGCCGCTATGGGCTATTCCATTTCAACAAGCAACTTAGTCATTACCAAATAATTTTTGGCAACTTAGTTAGATAACCACCCTTTATTATGGCAATTACTGCTGCTGACGTAAACAAACTTCGTCAAGAGACCGGAGCCGGGATGATGGACTGTAAAAAAGCCCTTACCGAAGCTGATGGCGATTTTGAAAAAGCTAAAGAAATTCTGCGCAAGCAAGGGCAGAAAATAGCAGATAAGCGTGCTGACAATGCAACTGCAGAAGGCGTTGTATTGGCCCACGTTAGTGAAGATGGTAAAACTGGGAAAGTAATCGCATTGGCTTGCGAAACGGAACCTGTTTCTAAAGTAGCCGATTTCCAGAATCTGGCGATGGCGGTTATAAGCACTGCTGTGGCTACGCACGCTACCGATAAAGCTGCCTTACTGGCCACACCTCAAGCTGATGGTCGCTCGCTTCAGGACCATATCACGGACCTGATGGGTAAAATCGGTGAGAAAATTGATGTCTCTTCGTTTGAGACTGTTTCGGGCGATAAAGTCGTTTCTTACATCCACTCCAATGGTAAATTGGGTGTATTGGTTGGTCTGACCAATACTAATGGTACCGATGTAACAGAAGTAGGTCGCGACATTGCGATGCAGATTGCTGCTATGAAGCCTGTTGCGCTTGATAAAGACGGCGTTGACGCGACTATTGTAGAGCGCGAGATCGAAATCGGTAAAGAGCAGGCTCGTCAGGAAGGTAAGCCTGAGGCTATGCTCGAAAAAATCGCACTGGGTAAACTGAATAAATTTTACAAAGAAAATACGCTGTTGAACCAGGAATTTGTAAAAGACAATTCGGTAACTATTGCGCAGCTACTAGAGAAGACTAGTAAAGGTTTAACTGTATCTAGTTTCAAGCGAGTTGCAATTGGTTAACTAGTTCAGATAATTACTATTTAGTAAATACCCGGCTTATAGGTCGGGTATTTTTCATTTTTAAAGGACCTGAAGTCACTTTTTATCATTCCTGACAACTAGTATGATATTTTTATTTTACCTTGTATACATTATTAGCGAGATTGTTGAGGAAGCAATAAGATAAGTTTTCGAAAAGAGGTAATTACGTTGAATTAGCATTAAGACTTTATGAATCAATGGCCTGAGAATTGCTTAGCTATGAGTAAAGCTCGTTGAGTCTATACTGGATAAATACTGATAATTAAAGAGACTTTATGTGTTTGGTTGGCAACTTTTAGACTATATGCTGTTACTTTTTTACACTTGTCAGGTCTAAACAGGCCATTACCACATCAAATGGAACAGTATTCGGACGAGGAGTTGGTTAGGTTGTATGTCGAAACGCAGCAAAACAAATACTTTGAGCGCTTGTACGAACGGTATTGCGATAAGGTTTACCGGAAGTGCTTATCATTTGTAAAAGACCCAGTACGGGCAGAAGACCTTACCCACGATATTTTTTTGAAATTAGTTGTCAAGCTTGGCAGCTTCCGGGAGCAGTCAAAATTTTCGACCTGGCTTTATTCGATTACCTATAATCACTGTACCGACCAGATACGGTCTCCGCATCTATATAAGGAGGTATATGTCGATGATGCTTGGGAGCGATTGGATCTAGGGGCTGATGATGGTCTGTCTGAATTGGCCGAAATGGAAGCGCAGCAACTGGAAAAAGCCCTGAAGCAATTGGCACCCGATGAGCAAGCCATGTTGCTGATGAAGTACCAGGATGACGTCAGTATTCGCGAAATAGCTGATATCAACGGGATGACCGAGAGCGCTGTTAAGATGCGGCTGAAACGCTCACGAGACAAGCTTCGCAAGTATTATCTGGAGGGAGCGGTGTTCTGGCTACTGATGGCTCTTAAAGTTGCTTTATCTATTCGTTGGCTATTTCGATAACTGATCGCCCGTGGAAGCCTCAAATCCATTTAAGCAACTGGAGCCGGATGATATCTGCCCTCCGCGCCTGAAAAACGAGCTCATTTCAGAAATCGATTTAATCCGGAATACGACAACCGTAATAGACCTCTACATAGGCGATCTATTTAGCTTACTATCCGTATTGGCCAGTCCACCGCACATTCCCACCCCCAATTCACAAACTGAATTATGAAACAGCTTCCCGAACTTACCGAAATACTACGGAGTACTTTTCAGAGCCTAATCGATCAATTTGTCGATTTTGTACCACGCCTGCTATTTGCAATTGTCATTCTAATCATTGGCTTCAGCGTTGCCCGGCTAACTGCCCTTATCGTATTGCGGGTGCTAGGCCGGGTAGGTTTCGACAAAATCGGTAATCGCCTGAACGAGATTAATGTAATCAAACAGCTTAAAACCGAGGTTAAACTGAGTGAAATTCTGGCCAAGGTTCTCTATTACTTTATCCTGCTGGTTTTCATTAAAGCCGCTACGGAGAAACTGGGCGTTGCTGCCATCACTGAAATGGTAGCGTCACTAATAAATTTTATCCCTAAACTGATTGCAGCAGCTATTATGCTTCAGGTGGGAATCTTACTTTCGGATGGTCTCCGGGCGGCTGTGCTGAATGTATGCCAATCGTTTAATATTGCTTCCGGTCGGCTGCTAAGCATGATTGTGTTTATCTTCTTCGTAATCATCACCATCATTAGTGCGCTAGGACAGGCGGGTATTAACACTGAACTTCTCGAATCAAGCTTTAACTTGGTTATTGGTGGGGTTATTTTCGCTTTTGCCATTGGCTATGGCGTGGCATCTCGGGATATAATGGCGAATATTTTGTCGTCTTTTTACTCAAAGAATAAGTACCACGAAGGCCAGATTATTCAAATTGATGATGTGAAAGGGGAAATTATCAAGATTGATACCTTATCCTTAACACTTCGCACAGGCGAAACCACTACCGTATTCCCCTTACAGGCGCTTCAAATAAAGAAAGTTGAAGTCTTCGACAAACCTATTATTTTGTAAAGTACTAGTCAGATCGATTGGTTAATTATTATCTGTACCCGCTTTATGAAAAAAAGTATCCTGCTGAGTTTGCTCATCGGTTGGCTTTGCGTAATTAAAACTACAGCTCAGGATTCAACCCGAGTTACCACAAATTTTAAGGATACAGTTGCTGTCAAGCCGGATACGTCCTATTGGCAAGGAGCCTTTAATGGTGGGATTAATTTTAACCAGGCTTCATTCAGCAACTGGTCGGGAGGAGGGGTTAACTCGGTGGCGTTAGGCGCGGTCATATCCGCCCGCGCTCTGTATGAGAAAGGAAAAACGTCATGGGATAATACGGCCGATCTTCAGTTAGGCTATGTTACGCAATTAGGCACTACGCGCAAGGCAGCCGATCAAATTATTCTCATTTCAGTACTGGGAAAGAAAATTGCGCCGAAATGGGATCTCTTTCTTTCCGGAACGTTCATTACGTTTTTTGCACCTGGCTATCGCTATGATAAACTGACTGCAGATCGCAGTCGACTGTTGGTATCCAATTTTTTCGCTCCAGCGCAGTTAACGTTTGCAGTGGGAGTGGCTTACAAGCCCAATGACTGGTTTGCACTCCGAATTAGTCCGGTAGCTCCGCGCTTTACGTTTCTGGCCGATGATGCGGTTCGGGTACGAGAGCAGGCCGATGGTACGTTTGTTCCCGATCCTACCCAGAAAGCCTACGGTGTTGAACCTGGTAAACACTCCCGTATCGAATGGCTGGCTTTTCAGTTACAGACAGTTCTGAACCGGAATCTGACGGACAATATCGCCATTAATGCTCGTTATCAATTGTTTACCCAATACAGTCAACTGGATAATATTAATCATCGGCTTGATCTGATTTTAACGGCTAAAATCAACCGCTATCTAAGCACAACCTTTGGCCTGATCGCGCTTTATAACAAAGACTTTAACTCGAGCCTACAGCTTCAGCAAACGCTGGCCATTGGACTTGTTTATAATGTCAGTTCATTCCGTAAGAAAGAACCAGCTAAGCCCGCTTCAACTGATGGAGCAACGGGCCGATTTTGATTTACGTTTGATATTGTTTAGCTTAAGCGCGTTAATATCCAACTTGTTAACCTAAATAATCAAACGCTATGCTACGTGAATTTCGAACGTTTATTGCCCAGGGTAATGTGCTTGATCTAGCAGTCGGTATTATTATCGGGGCTGCTTTTGGTAAAATCACTACGTCATTGGTCGAAGACATTATCAATCCGGTCCTGGGCCTGCTAATCGGAGGAATTGACTTTAGTCAGATGAAAATCGTGCTCAAAGAAGCGGTTGGAACAACGCCTGAAGTCGCCATTCGTTATGGTAACTTTTTGAATCAGGTTATTCAGTTTTTAGTCATTGCCTGGGTCGTTTTTCTGATTGTAAAAGCAGCTAACCGCGCCAGATTTTCAAATTCATTACCTCCTAAAGAATAATCGCCATTCAGAAAAATACCCGAAAAGCCCTGGCCGACTGCCGGGGCTTCTTCATTTATGCGTTATTTTGCCGCTAGTACGAAGCAATTATGTCGGGGAAAAAAATAGTTATTCTGGGAGGAGGAGAAAGTGGGGTGGGAGCAGCCCTGCTGGCGCAGGCCAAAGGGTTCGATGTATTTCTGTCGGATCGGGGCAGCCTGAAAGAAACCTATCGGTCAACGCTCAAAACTGCCGGAATACCATTTGAAGAAGGGCAGCATACGGAAGAGCAGATCTTGTCTGCATCCGAAGTAGTAAAAAGTCCCGGTATTCCAGGTACGGTGCCATTGGTGCAGAAACTTCGGGCGCAAGGAACGCCGGTCATTTCCGAAATCGAATTTGCTGCTCGTTATACAGATGCTAAACTGATTGGCATCACGGGTAGTAACGGTAAAACAACCACTACCTTACTTATTTATCATTTGCTCAAAACGGCCGGTTTGAACGTCGGCTTGGCCGGTAATGTTGGCGACAGCTTTGCGGAGCAGGTAATTACAGGTACGTTCGACTACTACGTATTGGAACTCAGTAGTTTTCAATTGGATGATATGTACGATACGCACCTCGATATTAGTGTGCTGCTCAACATTACCCCCGACCATCTTGACCGCTACGATTATAATTTCCAGAATTACGTAGATTCAAAATTCCGGATTATTCAGAACGCTCGTTCGGGCGACGATTTCATTTACTTCGCAGAGAGTAGCCCAATTACAACTGAACTAGCTAAACGGAACCCTGCTATCAATCGGTTACCGATTTCGCTAGAGACGACCGTATCGCCTGGTGGTTACCTGGCTGATGGACTATTGACGGTAACTAATAAAGGTCGTTCACTGGCGGTATCTCAGTCAGATACACCTCTTCGTGGGCCGCACAATGCCATTAATATGCTGGCGGCCATGCTGGTTGCTCAGTCAGTAGACATATCAGATGAAGCGATTATAGAAGGATTGAAAACCTTCCAAAATGCGGCTCACCGGCTCGAACCAGCTGGAACTGTACAAGGTGTTCAGTTTATCAACGACTCGAAAGCCACGAATGTCGATTCGGTTTTTTATGCCTTATCAAGTATGGATTCACCTACTATTTGGATTGCAGGGGGACAGGATAAAGGCAACGATTATTCGCAGCTTGACGACTTAGTGCGTCGAAAAGTAAAGGCTTTAATTTGTTTGGGCGTAGATAATCATAAATTAGTGGATTATTTCGGACAAAAAATCCCGATTATCTACGAAACTCAACAGATTGGCGATGCAGTCAGAAAAGGACTTGAATTGGGGCAACCGGGCAATACAGTTCTGTTATCACCTGCCTGTGCCAGTTTTGATCTGTTCAAAAATTACGAAGATAGAGGTAATCAATTCAAAGAAGCGGTTCAAAAACTTAATGATGAATTATGATAACATACATCAGCTTTCACTCATTATTCATCGCTCATCATTCATAATTTATCATTAAATAACGTGGCCCTACGCGACTGGATTCGAACACATCTGAAAGGGGATCGCCAGATCTGGTGGATCGTCCTGTATTTGTCTATCATGAGCGTCCTGGTTGTATATAGTGCAACCGGCACGAAAGCTTTTCGCGAGCTTGATGGAAACACGGAGGTGTTCCTGCTTAAGCACGGTACGCTCTTACTCATCGGCGTTGCCTGCACCTATTTTGCTCATCGGATTAATTACGTCTACTACGCACGGCTGGCAAAATTTGGCTTGTGGTTATCCATTCCCCTGCTATTATGGGCCTATTTCAAGGGTACTAATCTTAATGACGCATCCCGGTGGGTAACTATTCCTATCATCAATCAGACGTTTCAGCCATCTGACTTAGCTAAACTGTCTCTTATTTCCAGTCTTGCCGCTATGTTGGCGAAACGGCAGAAATTCATGAATGATCCCAGCATGCTGCTGAACATGATTGTGTGGATTGCCCTGATTTGCTCACTGATTATCCTCTCAAATACATCGACGGCCTTATTGCTGGGCGCTACCTGTTTTCTGCTGATGTACATTGGGCGGGTACCGGTGCGCTATCTAGGCTACATGATCGTGGCCTGTATTCTGTTCGGAGGGATCGCCCTAGCGGCCGGGCAACGTTTAGGCACTGCCGTGAATCGAGTGAAAAGTTTTATGAATTCGGATACGCTCCATTACCAGAGCGAACAGTCGTACATCGCTATTGCAAACGGCGGTCTAACGGGACAGGGGCCGGGTAATAGCCATCAACGTAATACACTTCCCAACCCATTTTCCGATTTCATTTACGCCATCATTGTCGAAGAATACGGGCTTTTGTTAGGTGGAATCCCGGTAGTACTTGCCTATCTATGGTTTTTGTGGCGAGGTATGAAAACACTCCAAAAATCGACCCGTCCGTTTGGGGGGCTATTGTCGGCAGGGCTAACGTTTAGTATTGTCTTTCAGGCATTTGCCAGTATTTGCGTAGCTATTGGTCTGGCACCCGTAACGGGTCAGCCCTTGCCTTTACTAAGCATGGGGGGGACATCACTTATATTCACCGGATTAGCTATCGGTATTGTACTTAGCGTTAGTCGGGAAGAAGCAGACGAGAGTAAGATTTAGATTTACGGTCTAGCGAAAGCTAAATACCATAGATCAAAAATTATAAACGGAATGAAAGTTATTATCAGCGGGGGCGGAACCGGTGGGCACATCTATCCAGCTATTGCCATTGCCAATGAACTAAAGGCCATGGACTCAAGTACTGAGATTCTGTTCGTTGGTGCTGAGGGGAAAATGGAAATGGAGAAAGTGCCACGGGCTGGCTATACGATTGTTGGCTTGCCGGTGGTGGGTATCAAACGTGAGTTGACGTTAGCTAATCTGGGGTTTCCTTTTAAGCTGGGCCGGAGTTTATTACGTGCTCGGCAAATCGTTCGCGATTTCCAGCCTGATGCGGCTGTAGGCGTGGGCGGTTATGCCAGTGGCCCATTGCTGCTGGCCGCTGCTATGAAAGGAATTCCGACCTTAATCCAGGAACAGAATTCGTACGCTGGTCTGACCAACAAAGCCTTAGCACGCTGGGCAAAGCGCATTTGCGTAGCCTATCCTGGTATGGAGGCTTTCTTCCCGGCAGCCAAACTCAAGTTGACCGGTAATCCGGTAAGAAGTGATATTCAGTTAGCCGATCAGCAAGTCGAAGCAGGTAGGAAATTGTTTGGTTTGGAAGAGGCTCGACCTACGTTGCTGATTATTGGTGGCAGTCAGGGTGCACGGACAATTAATGAAAGTATCGAAGCGGGCTTAACGCGTTTTGTCGATGCTGGTATTCAGGTAATCTGGCAAACAGGACCCACCTTTATTGAAAAGGCGCGAGCAGCTGCTGCAGCGGTCGGATCACCATTAATTAAAGCGTACGATTTTATTTACGACATGGATAAAGCGTATGCCGTAGCTGATGTGGTTGTATCCAGAGCAGGTGCTTTATCAGTTTCGGAACTGTGTCTAGTCGGGCGTCCGGCTATTTTGGTGCCTTTTCCGGCTGCCTCCGAAGATCATCAGACCCGAAACGCAATGAGTCTGGTAGAGCATCAGGCGGCCTTGCTGGTTGTCGATCGAACTGCCCGCGAAGAACTTATTACGGCAGCACTGGCTTTGCTGGCCAATCCAGCCCAGCAGCAACAATTGAGCCATGAAATAAAAAAACTGGCTAAACCCAATGCCGCCCGCGATATTGCAGAGGAGGTAATGAGATTAACAAAATGAGCTTAGATCAATTCAAATACATTTATTTTCTGGGGATCGGTGGTATAGGAATGAGCGCATTGGCGCGCTGGTTTCGCGTAAACGGCTATGAGGTGGCTGGTTACGACAAAACATCCACCGCCTTAACAGAGGCATTACAGTCGGAAGCAATGGCTATCCACTTCACCGAAGATGTGGAGAAGATACCCGCTCATTTTCGGGCAAATCCATCCGAAACGCTCATTATCTATACGCCAGCTGTACCAAAAACGCATGCGGAATATGTGTACTTAACTGAAAACGGCTTTACACTACAGAAACGCTCGCAGGTATTAGGGCTGCTGGCTGGGCAAATGACTACGGTCGGGGTGGCTGGTACGCATGGAAAAACGACAACATCGTCGATGCTGGCGCATATCCTACGTAATTCGGGCGTTAACTGTGCCGCTTTTCTAGGAGGTATTACGAATAATTACGGTACCAATTTTTTGCTAAATGAACCTACTGACGATTTAAGTTCAGTAGTGTGCGTGGTGGAAGCCGACGAATTTGACCGTTCCTTCCTGACGCTCTTTCCACAGTATGCCATCGTTACCTCCACGGACCCGGATCATCTGGATATTTATGGGGCGCATGAGGCCGTCCTTGAATCATTTAGAACATTCGTTAGCCAGATTGATTCCGACGGCATGCTGTTCATGAAAAAGGGGCTATCGTTGGGAAACAGTACCAAAGCGGCCGTCTGGATGTATTCGCTGTATGAAGGCGATTATTTTAGCAAGAATGTTCGGATTGAACAGGCTGCTTTCGTATTTGATCTTGTCCACCCGTATGGGGTTATTGAGGATATTCGGTTAACGGTTCCAGGCTTTCATAATGTTGAGAATGCAGTGGCGGCTGGGGCTGCTGCGTTGCAAATAGGTGTGTCGCCAAAGGCTGTTCGGGAAGCCCTGAACAGCTACTTAGGTGTACATCGACGCTTTGAATACATCCTCAAATCTGATTCGGCCATATTTATTGATGATTATGCGCACCATCCGGCGGAGGTAAAAGCATTTTTGTCGTCGGTGAAGGCACTATATCCAGATCGGGAATTAACGGCCATTTTTCAACCGCATTTGTTCAGCCGCACGCGCGATTTTGCTGACGGATTTGCGGAAAGCCTCTCGTTGGCCGATCAGGTTATCCTGCTGGATATTTATCCGGCCCGTGAATTACCCATTGAGGGCGTTACCTCTGAGTTGATTTTGCAGAACGTAAAATCGAAAAAGGCTCAGAAATGCACCAAAGATGAACTGCCCGACGTTGTGCGGAACATGAAGCCGTCATTACTGGTTACCATCGGCGCGGGTGATGTTGATCAATTAATCCCTACCTTGAAAAAAATACTTGAGTACCAATAAATAAAAATATCGGATAAACACCTTAGCTTATTTACAGATGTTTTCTACCTTTAAATCATCCAGAAAATGGCTACTGGTCACAGGGGGGCTTCTGTGCTTGTTCAGTCTTATTGCTTTCACGGAAATAAGACATGGACAGAAGCTTGTCGGGTCCGTAATTATTCATCTCGATCAGATTGATGGGCATAGTTTTCTGACCCGTCGGGATGTGATGGGTTATTTGACCAATGAAGGTGCTGATCCAATTTTGGGCAAAAATTATGCCGAGGTTGACCTTCAACGGTTAGAAACGCGGTTAAAACAACACGGTTTAGTAAAAAATTGTCAGGTTTCTCGTGACTTATCTGGTAATTTGCTTGTCATTATAGAACAACCTCGACCTTTGGCGCGATTAGTATCAGGGGGAGACGCTATTCGGACCGTATCGGGGCAGTATGTCAGTGAAGAAGGTCGGTTTTTTCCGATTTCAATGAATTACTCGACCCGTGTACCGATCCTGACTGGCGATTACTTTGTTCAGAACCGTTCGCTGGCCAGTGAGCGAAACCGACCACTGCTGGCATTATTACAGTACGTTCATAACGATCCGTTCTGGCGGGCGCAGATCGCTGAAATATCGGTAGGAGAACGAGGAGAAGTAACTATGTGGCCGCAGGTAGGTAAGCACCAGATTGAGCTTGGACCACCTACGGATCTGGATGCCAAGTTTAAGAAGTTAAAATTAGCCTATACGAACGTTTTACCGGCTAAAGGGTGGGATCGCTACAGCCGGATTAATGTTCAGTACCGAAATCAAATAGTTTGCGAATGACAACAACGGGTATGGACGATAAAATTGTGGTTGGTCTGGATATTGGTAGTACCAAGGTATGTGCCGTTGCCGGACGATTGATCCGTAATAACAAGGAGCAGGAAACGCTTGAGGTATTAGGCGTTGGTGAAACGAATCTGACCGATGGCGTGGCCAAAGGCTCCGTCGTGAACGTCAATAACACCGTGAACGCCATCAAACGGGCCGTGTCCGATGCGTCTAACCAGTCGAATCTAAATATTCATCTGGTTAACGTCAGTTTCAGCGGGTCGCATGTTACTTCGGTAAAATCGAGCGGAAGTATCACTCGTTCGTCAGCGGGTGATGAGGTGCAAACCGAGGATATCGATCACCTGCTGAACGATATGTACCGGACGTCCATTCCTGCCGATAAAGAGATTATTCACGTACTGCCGATGGATTTCGTGGTTGATAATGAGACGAACGTTAATCAGCCAGTTGGTCGTAATGGAGTGAAATTAGGGGCTGATTTTCAATTGATTACGGCGCAGGCTAATGCGGCTCGTAACATTCGGAAATGTATTTCCCGGAATAATCTGGCGCAGGATACCATGATGCTATCGGCGCTGGCGTCGGGGCTGGCTGTGTTAACCGATGAAGAAAAATACGCTGGTGTCGCGCTGGTTGATATTGGTGGAGGTACCACCGAAATGGCCATTTATTACCGGAATGTATTACGTCATGTTGCTGTATTTCCATGGGCAGGAAATAGCCTAACGTCTGATATTCAGGCGGGCTGTAAAATCCTGCCTAATCAGGCTGAATTACTGAAACGGAAATTTGGTAGTGCTAATCCGGGAGATTATAACCTAACACAAGTTGTAGCAGTGCCAGGTTTAAGCAATCGTCGGCCCAAGGATGTGTTACTGAAAAATGTAGCTGTTATTATTGAAGACCGGTTGCGTGAAATTGCTGCCCTAGTGCAAGCCGAAATTATTCGGTCAGGTTACGAAGGTAAGCTATTGGGTGGCATGGTGTTAACAGGCGGTTCGGCATTGATTCCGGGCGTAGAACATATTTTTGGTCGCGTAACGGGTGTTGATGAGGTGCGTGTTGGCTTTCCTGAACATCTCGAACCAAATGGTCGCGCCGATCTGGTTGGCGATCCGGCTTATGCCACGGCCGTCGGTCTGGTATGGGCAGGCTATAAGACAATTGATAATCGTATCTCATTTATCAGCGATCCGAACCGAGCCCACAAGGAAGAAGAACCAATAAACGGTTCAGGCAACAGATCACCATATCCACCGATTGGAGGAGGGGGTAAGCCAGTCAAAACACCCGAGCCCGTTGAGCCACCTAAAAAAGGTTGGTTTGACAAACTTCTGGAAGCGTTTCAGTCTCCTCGTGGCAGCGAAACTGATTCGTACTAGCAGGTACAGGAAACCGGTTCATTGTGGACCGGTTTAATGGCAATTATAGAGTTTAGAGTCACGAAATACACCACACGTACCCACACAATGCTTAGTCAGGGCTACAGATTTGAAATACCAGACGATAACCAGGTAATTATCAAGGTTGTCGGCGTCGGCGGCATGGGCGGTAATGCCGTTAAGCACATGTTTAACCAGAAAATGAAGGATGTCAATTTTGCGGTGTGCAACACCGACCGACAGGCCCTCATGGTTAATCCTGTGCCTACGAAACTGCAATTAGGCGATGGTCTGGGAGCCGGTACCGAAGCTAAAGCTGGTGAAGATGCTGCCCGCGCCAGTATCGAAGAAATTCGTAACCTGCTGGCTCCTCCCACGAAAATGGTCTTTATTACGGCGGGTATGGGCGGAGGAACCGGTACAGGAGCGGCTCCTGTAGTAGCCGAAGTAGCCCGCGAAATGGGACTGCTGACGGTGGCTGTTGTAACGGCACCTTATTGGTACGAAGGAACGGATAAAAAAGAACAGGCTCGTATCGGGATTGAACGGTTAAAAAATAGCTGCGACACTGTACTGGTTGTTCTGAACGATAAACTAGCCGAGTTATATAGTGATTTGCCCTGGACGGATGCGTACGCCCACGCTGATGATGTATTGGCTAACGCGGTAAAGAGTATTGCCGAAATTATCACGACGCAGGGCGATATTAACGCTGACTTTGCCGACGTTAAAAAAGTACTTGAGCAGGCAGGTCAGTCGGTAATGGGATCGGCCGAGGCTGCCGGTGAAGACCGGGCGATACAGGCCATTGAAGCGGCTCTAAACTCGCCCTTACTTAATGATCACGACATTCGGGGTGCTAAGCGGATTCTGTTGACTATATCGTCCAGTAAGGATCATGCCATGCTCCTGAAAGAGCAGATGTCTATTTCGGAGCATGTTGCCAAACGGATTCAGGCTGAAGCCCGCATGTTCAAATTCGGAGCTATTACGGATAATGACCTAGAGGACAAACTGCGGGTAACCATAATTGCTGCCGGTTTCGATTCGAAGGATTCGGTACTCGGTTTACCTATGAACGGCCCATTGTCAGGTGCCGAACCGGTTGACGTAATAAAAGAGGAAGAGCCGGTGGATGAACAATCCCCTGATGTAGAAGAACCAGCACCAGCCATTGACGAATTGGTGCCTGTTGATGCTGATGGCGATGACATTGAGCCTGAGACGGTTCCTTTTAGCCCGAAACCTAACGGTAAAGAAACACCGACGAGTATTAACGGTACCTATATTCTTAAGCCTGAGCCACCGGTTATAAAAGAGCCCTTTCCCTTCGAAGAGCCTGAGTCGGATGTACTACTGGTTGAGGATGAAGAACGTCCCGATGATTCAGATTTGATTAAGCGTACTGTAGACGTGTTTATCAAAGGCCAATATCTGGCGGCTGATCTGGACCGGCCTACCTTTGAGCGGAATAAAACGATGCTTTATACATTGCCTCTTCTCTCTGAGAATGAGTTCGTACGCTCAAACCTGAATGACTAAATAGAGGACCATTCATTACAGAAACGTATTAAGGCAGAGATTCCCCAGGATCTCTGCTTTTTTTATCCGATGGAAGCAACCTATACCAATGTTAAAAACGCATTACTGGTTCTAGCCCAACCTGAACGGGCTGTTTTAGTTGCTCGGTTCTTTAAAACGGGACCAGGCCAGTATGGCGAAGGCGATCAGTTTCTGGGTCTGTCGATGCCGCAACAACACGTGATTGCTAAACAGTATCGTAGTCTGGCAATTGACGAAGTGCAAAAACTAGTTCGCGATCCTTTCCATGAATGCCGAATGACGGGGCTGCTCATTTGGGTGCAGCAGACCAAAAAAGGAAGCGCTATCCAACGAGCAAAAATCCTGGAATATTATCTGGCTAACCGTCAGTACATCAATAACTGGGATCTGATAGATGTTACCTGCCCACACATCGTTGGGCGTTATCTTGTTCAAGGCGACCGTTCTATACTCTATGAACTTGCTCAGGAGAAAAATCTGTGGAGCCCACGTATGGCTATGGTGTCAACACTAGCGCTAATTCGGCTGGGACAGTTTGCTGATACCTTCGCCATTGCTGAACTGTTAATGCCTCATAAGCACGATCTGATTCATAAGGCGGTAGGCTGGATGCTTCGGGAAGTAGGTAAGCGTAATCCCGATGCGCTGGAGGAGTTTCTGCACGATCATGTTCAGCTAATGCCCCGAACAGCGCTGCGGTATGCCATCGAACGCTTCGACCCGACGCGCCGAAAGTACTATCTGACCTTATAAAAACAGTTCGAGGTTTGAAGTTGACTGCTTCAAACCTCGAACTATAAAGTCAAACTAAAATGCCTACCGCGCTAATTTATTGAGCTTACCCGATGCCTGCATCGTGTTCATTTTCTTCATCATTTTGCGCATCTCATCGAACTGTTTCAGCAGGTTGTTCACTTGCTGAATGCTGGTACCACTACCAGTAGCAATGCGTTTTTTGCGGCTTCCGTCGATGATGTCAGGACGGGAACGCTCCTTCGGTGTCATGGAACTGATAATGGCTTCGATGGGCTTAAAGGAATCATTATCGATGTCAAGGTCCTTAATCATCTTACCCATTCCCGGAATCATGCCGAGCAAATCCTTGACATTACCCATCTTTTTAATCTGCTGCAATTGCGACAGGAAATCGTCAAAGTCGAACTGATTCTTGCGCATCTTGGCGTTGATCCGCTTGGCTTCTTCTTCATCGAAAGCTTGCTGCGCCCGTTCTACCAGCGAAATCACGTCACCCATACCCAGAATCCGGCTTGCCATCCGATCGGGGTAGAACACATCGAGCGCTTCCATTTTCTCGCCCGTGCTGATGAATTTGATCGGCTTATTAACGACCGTTTTGATCGAAAGAGCTGCTCCACCTCTGGCATCACCATCGAGTTTGGTTAATACAACGCCATCAAAGTTAAGCCGTTCGTTGAAGGTTTTGGCCGTATTAACCGCATCCTGCCCAGTCATCGAATCGACTACGAACAGTGTTTCAGTTGGATTAATCGCACGTTTAACCGCTTCGATTTCCTGCATCATTGCTTCGTCAACGGCCAGACGGCCGGCGGTATCGACGATCACGACTTTCTTGCCGGTTTTACGGGCCTGGTCGATAGCGTTTTTCGCAATGGCAACAGCATCTTTATTCTCTGGCTCCGAATAGACGTCAACCCCAACCTGCTCGCCCAGTACTTTCAACTGATCAATAGCCGCTGGGCGGTAGATGTCGGCTGCTACGAGCAGAACATTTCGCCCCTGCTTTTTCAGATACGCTGATAGCTTTCCGGAGAACGTCGTTTTTCCTGAGCCTTGTAATCCAGCGATCAGAATAACCGCTGGGTCGCCTTTGATATTAATTCCCTGTGCTTCGCCCCCCATCAACTCGGTCAGTTCTTCCTGCACGATCTTGACGAATAACTGACCCGGCTCGACGGAAATCAATACTTTACGGTCAAGGGCTTTATCGCGAATGCGGTCCGTAATTTCTTTGGCAACTTTGTAGTTTACGTCAGCATCGGTTAGCGCCCGACGTACCTCTTTTATTGTAGCGGCAACGTTAATTTCGGTAATACGGCCCTGCCCTTTGAGGGTCTTTATAGCCTTATTAAGTTTATCCTGAAGGTTCTCGAACATAGTCTCTTATAAACGATAAGGCAAAGATAACAGTTTCCGTCAGGCAAAGCTTGTCGCTAATCCATAAGGCTACACCAGATTATACCAAGTTAAAAATATTTTTTACTCCTATCGCTCACAATATATTTTTGGCCCGGTAGTTGTAAGAGAAAATAATAGTTGGCTTAGATCAAATTTTAATTCAATTCTATGAGGTAATTGTACTAGTCTACGTTATATTTGTAACAAGTGGTTATATATCCATGCGTTTCGGAGATAACAACGCTTTAGCCTTTAATCAGTACTTACCTCATGAGAAAAACTCCGATTGCTAACTCCGACCGCAGCGTGACCGCAAAATGGCTGGCTCCCGCTTTGTTAACCACTGGCTTATTTACGATCACAACTACGCTAAGTACCGCCCATCCTGTGCAGGCCGTTCTGATGGCAACGGCCAAACCAACTGTTGAGTCAACATCAGTAGATGGCAGCGTCACAACGAGGTCTGTGCTGGTTCGCAATACAACGGCTAAAGCTGACCCGAGAACCTCAACAACGACAACAACATCAACTGCGTCAAAAAACACTGACAAAAAAACGATTGGCCGGTGCTGGAGCCGCCTGATGAATATGGTGCGTGAGGTACGAGAAGCACATCATAACAAGAAAAAATAATTACCAACCTTATATACAAAGCGGCCCGCCAGGTTGATCAACCTGGCGGGCCGCTTTGTATTTGTGATGCAGATATTTATAATACTGAGTAATGAATTTTTTATATTATTTTTAGATATATTGTATTTATTATAGATTTTTGAAAATTATTTAGGGATTTACCTTGTCTTTTTGACTATACATAAACTTTCTTTTAGCGTTCAATGAGTGCAACTATACCTGATGCAGAATTAGTCTATTTTCTCAAAGCTGATGATCAAAAGGCTTTTGAGGAAATATACAATCGCTACTGGTATAAGTTGTTCTGCGTAGCTTACCACGAAACCGGAAGTCGTGAAGATGCCGAGGAGTTAGTGCATGATTTGTTCGAAAGTCTCTGGAACCGTCGGCATCAGGCCATTATCCAGCATCTGAGTTCGTATCTAGTGGTATCCATTAAGCATCTGGTAACTAATTACATTAAGTCGAAAATTACGCAGCGCCGATATCAGGAATATCTGATTCTTCACGCATTACAACAGGCTGAGTCGACTGACGAAACAGTATGCTTCTCTGATTTATCGAAAGCGGTAGAGGAGGTAATGAAAAAATTGCCAGAGAAAACCTGTGAGGTATTCAAACTGAGCCGGTTCGAGAATCAACCCGTAAAAAGTATAGCCCGGCAACTTAACCTGTCTGAGAAAGCCGTTGAATATCACATTACTAAGTCGCTTCGGGTGTTACAGGAACAACTCAAAGTGTATCAATCAGACAATTAATCCGGAGAAAACACACCATCGTATGAGCCAATACGATTTCGATAAACTGGTAGAAAAATATCTGGCGGGCGAAGCAAGTCCGGAAGAGGAAAAGCTGATGCGTGAATGGTCGGAGCACATGCTCGACCGAACCCGTATTAGCTTAAGCCATTCGGAAAAACAGGCAATTAAAACACGTATCTGGAATCGTATTGCTGTTCATACGCTCCGCCGATCACCGTTTTGGGTACGGTATGGATGGGCAGGCGTCAGTGCAGTTGCGGCTTCGATTCTGCTACTGATTACGGTGGGTATTTTCTTCCGGAGTGGTTCGTTTTCAACTACTCTAAGCAGAACAATGGTTGCCAAAAAAGGTCAGCAAAAAAGTAAAGACGACCGCATACATTTAGAAAACTGGACGGATACAACGCGGAGATTTACGCTTACCGATGGGAGTCTTGTTGTGTTGAAACCGAAAAGCAGCCTGAGCTACGCAAAAACCTTTGGGGCTAAAACCCGGCAAGTTTATTTGCAGGGTGAGGCTTTTTTTGATATTAAGCACGATTCATCCCGCCCCTTTATGGTTCATACCGGCGACTTAGTGACGCAGGTATTGGGTACCAGTTTTACTGTAAAATCTTACGAGGAGGCCCGAGATATTGAAGTGATGGTCACACGAGGGCGGGTTTCGGTCTACGAAGCATCAGCAAAAACACCACAGGGGCGCGATGGCGTTATCCTTATCCCAAATCAGAAGATTACGTTTGACAAGGTTTCCCAGAAGATTACGCCGGGACTTATCGAAGCACCTCGAATGATTCTGCCACCTGAAAGCAAGACAAGTTTTGTTTTCGACCGCACCCCGTTAAGCCAGGTACTGAACTCGCTTCGAAAAGCTTACGGGATTGATTTCATTGTTGAAAATCAGGCTCTTAATCGCTGTGCATTTACAGGGGATATTAACGAACTACCTCTTTACATACAACTTGATCTGGTCTGTAAATCGCTGAACGCCAGTTATGAACGCCGAGGGACTACACTTTTTATTCAGGGTGAAGGCTGTTCGGAATAAGTAAAGAAACCTTAATAAATCGGCGGTAGAGTTAACGAAACCGTAATACAGGTAACTCTAATTTTGCAGCCGCTAAATAAACCAGTCGGTCTATCAACTGTATTGGAAACGCTTACTAATCCATTATTATGAATCCCTTATTATTATGACGAAAAGGCTATACCTAAAACAGGTGTTATTGAATGCCATGAAGACAACGGTCATACAGTTATTGCTGTTCGTTCTCTTCTACGGGTTGTCGTTCGCTCGCGATATCCGCGCTCAGGAGGTGCTGAACAAAGAAGTAACGCTGAAAATGGAATCGACCGAAGTATGGAAAATCCTGAACCGGCTCGAAAAGCAGGCTGACGTTAAGTTTGTCTATAGCACGAACAGCATCCGGTCCGATCAGAAAATGTCCGTCAACGTTGCGAATGGCAAACTCTCGAAAGTACTAGACGATCTTCTGACACCGCTGCGTATTTCATACGAGGTAGTTGGCTCACGTATTCTGCTCCGTAAAAAAGCTGTTGAACATTCTTCATTTGTCTTACCAACCATTAATCCGCTCGCTGTCCCAACCGCAACCATCGCTGATCAGACCGTAACGGGAACGGTCAGTGACGAAAAAGGTGAAGTCTTGCCGGGTGTTAGCGTAGTCGTAAAAGGCACGCAACGCGGTACGACAACCGATGCAAAAGGACAGTACCGGATTAATGTACCAGATGGAAAATCTACGTTGATTTTTTCCTTTGTCGGTTACCTGTCGCAGGAAATCGTAGTAGGTAATCAAAGCCTGCTGAGTGTAATGCTTAAAACGGATTCCAAATCGCTGGAAGAGGTGGTTGTGGTTGGTTATGGCACCCAGAAGAAAGTGAACCTGACCGGTGCGGTGGATCAGGTGACCAGCGAAGTACTTGAAAATCGCTCGCTGCCGAACCTAAGTCAGGGACTGCAAGGGACAATTCCGAACCTGAACTTAACAATGGGTGATGGTAAGCCTATTCAATCACCGACCTACAACATTCGAGGCACCACATCTATTGGCCAGGGTGGCAGTGCACTGGTGCTGATCGATGGCGTCGAAGGCGACCCTAGCCGGTTGAATCCAAATGACGTAGCCACCGTATCGGTACTAAAGGATGCGGCTTCAGCGGCTATTTACGGAGCGCGGGGTGCTTTTGGTGTAGTATTAATTACGACGAAAAGCCCAACGAAAGACCGAACCAGTGTAACGTATTCGGTCAATCATTCGATTAAAAGTCCAACATCGGTTCCGAAATTCGTGACGAATGGCTATACGTTCGCCAAGATGTTTAACGAAGGCTGGTCGGCCTGGAACGACTATGCGCAGACGCCCCAAAATATTAACAAGACCGTCAAATTCTCAGCAGCTTATCTCGCCGAACTGGAACGCCGGAACAACGATCCCAGCTTGCCGAAAACGGTAGTCGATCCCACAACTGGTGAGTATGTGTATTACGAGAATACCGACTGGTACGGCGAACTATACAAAAAAAGTACCAGCGCTACTGAACATAACCTATCGTTTTCGGGCAGCAGCGGAAAGGCTGATTTCTACGTAACCGGCCGCTATTATACCCAGGATGGCATTTTTCGATACAATTCGGACGACTACAAAATCTTGAGCCTGCGGGCCAAGGGCTCGATTCAACTGTATCCGTGGTTGAAGATTACAAACAACGCCGATTTCTCATCGATGAAATACCACAACCCACTAAACGTTGGCGAAGGTGGTGGTATCTGGCGGAATATTTCGGACGAAGGCCATAACGTAGCCCCGATGTTTAACCCCGATGGTACGCTGAGCTATTCGGCAGCTTACACGGTGGGGGATTTCTGGTACGGCAAAAACGGGATCAACATGGACCGGCGTGTGTTCCGGAATACGGTTGACTTTGCCACGCAGTTTTTCAACGATCAATTTCGGGTTAAGGGCAACTTTACCTTTCAGACTACCGATAACAATGAATACCGTACGCGCGTGCCAGTACCCTACAGCCGTAAACCGGGGGTGATCGAGTACGTTGGCACCAACTACAACGATCTTCAGAATATTTACCGGGAAACGATGTACACGGCAACCAACTTATATGCCGAGTATGAGCCCAAGTTTAGCCCTAACCACTACGTAAAAGTACTGGCGGGGTATAACTTCGAAAACTCGAATTTTCGCCGGCTCGAGGTCGTTCGGAACGGGCTGATTTTCGCAGATGCACAGGACCTTAACTTAGCTTTAGGCCAATCGATTACCACATCGGGTGGTATGGAAACCTGGGCAATTCTGGGTGGTTTTTACAGATTGAACTACGCTTTTAAAGACCGCTATCTGCTTGAATTGAATGGCCGCTATGATGGCTCGTCGAAATTTCCCAGTAACCAGCGGTACGCGTTCTTTCCATCGGTTTCGGCTGGTTGGCGCGTGTCGAACGAGCCATTCTGGAAAGTGTCGCCCAAAGCTATTACTGATCTGAAAATCAGAGCGTCGTATGGTTCGCTGGGCAACGGTAGCATTGCCTCGTATGCTTTCCAGGAACAATTCAATGTAACGCAGTCGGGCCGTATCCTGAACGGTGTGAAACCTCAAAAAACCAGCCAGCCAAACGTGCTTCCGGATGGCCTGACTTGGGAAACATCGACTACGTCAGATCTCGGCATCGACTTGGGTATGCTAAACAATCGACTGACGTTCACGGGCGATGCATACATTCGGAAAACAACCGGCATGTTCACCGTTGGTATGACACTGCCCGCCGTCTTCGGAACTGACGTGCCGAAAGGCAACTACGCCGATTTGACCACCAAAGGATGGGAAGCCGTGTTAACCTGGCGTGACAAATTCTCGGTAGCCAGCAAACCATTTAACTACGAAGTTCGGCTGACAATGGCTGATTACCAGGCAACGATCGACAGCTATAATAATCCGAACAAGCGGCTTAGCACCGATAACTCGACTTATTACGTCGGGCAAAAACTGGGTGAAATCTGGGGGTATGAAACAGCTGGATTTTTCACCTCAAGTGATGACATTAAGGCCTCTCCCAATCAAAATCTGTTCAAGGCGTCTAACACGGGACAACTATTACCGGGTGACATCAAATTTAGAGATCTGAATGGCGACGGGGTTATTAATTACGGTGACAATACAGTTAGTAATCCAGGAGACCGGCGCATTATTGGTAACTCTACGCCACGCTATACCTACGGCGTTATGCTTGGTGCCGACTGGAACAACTTCTTTCTATCCGCTTTCTTTCAGGGTGTGGGTAAACAGGATTGGTGGCCGGGAACCGAAGCTAGCATTTTCTGGGGGCAATATAACCGGCCCTATAACAAACTTCCTGAGTGGCAGCTCGGTAACATCTGGTCGGCTGATAATCCGAATGCGTACCTACCTCGCTACCGTGGTTATGTAGCGCAGAACGGTTCTGGCGAGCTGGCGCAGGCTCAGACGAGGTATCTGCAAAATGCGGCTTATCTGCGGATGAAAAATATCCAGATTGGATACAACCTGCCCCGCACGCTGATTCGGAAAGTAGGCATGAACGCAGCCCGAATATTTGTGTCAGGCGAAAACCTGCTGACCTGGTCACCCCTCTATAAACTAACCCGCGATATCGATATTGAAAACATTGGCCGGTCAGACGCTGTACTGAATCCACCATCCAGCACGAGCCCTGATCCGAATAACAACAGTAGCGGCAACGGAAATAATTATCCGATTCTGAAAAGCTTTACGATGGGTTTGTCGGCTACTTTCTAACCTAAAATTTGAATCATCATGAATACACGATATAGCTGGCTTTTCCTGATCGGTCTTTTGCTAATAGGATGCAAAGACCTGGAACAAGTCCCCCAATCGACGGCTTCTAAAGGAGCCATATTTAGCAGCACCGCTGGCCTGGATTTATACGTCAACTCATTTTACGAAGGCACCAATACGGCTGTTTTCCCCGGTGCTAGTGACGTACACGAGGGTGACCAAATGGCCGATTATGCTGCTCGAACGCAAGTGCCCGATTTCCTGCGGCCGGGCGCTTATGGTCCTCAACAAAGCACAGGTTGGGACTGGCGGCCATTACGGAACATCAACTACTTCATTGCTAATGTTAATAGCCCCGCTATTGCGCCCGACGTACAACGGCATTATATCGGGATCGCCCGCTTTTTCAGAGCCTGGTTTTATTTCGAGAAGGTAAAGCGGTTTGGTGATGTGCCCTGGATTAATAAACCGATGGGTGTTAGTGACCCTGATCTGTATGACGCCCGCGATCCTCGGGCAATGGTTATGGACTCCGTATTAGCTGACCTTAATTATGCCTGTGACAACATTAAAACGACTGGGGATAACACCCGTAGTCTGGTGACGAAATACGTGGCTTACGGTTTCAAATCACGGGTAGCTTTGTTTGAAGGTACGTTCCGGAAATACCGCACCAGCTATAACCTGGGTAGTACGGCAGATAAATGGCTGAATGAAGCTGTAAGTGCTGCTACGAAAGTAATGACAGAAGGCGGCTTTAGTCTAAATGAGACCGGTGGCACTGACAAATCCTATCGACAGTTATTTACTAGCACCACGCCGGTTACCAACGAGATTATGCTATCGGTTATATCTGATCCGACGCTAAGCGTGTATAATGACGCCAATTGGTGGTGGACCAGCGCTACCTACGGCGCTCGGGTGAGTCTCACTCGCACCTTCGTAAACACATACCTGAACCTCGACGGAACGCCGTTTACTTCAAAGCCCGGTTATGAAACAATGACGTTTGCGCAGGAAACGAAAAATCGGGATAAACGTCTTTCGCAAACGATTCGCACGCCCGGTTATACTCGCACCAATGGGGGCGCAACGGAACCAGGACCACCGGTTTTCTCGTACACCTACACTGGTTATATGCCAATTAAGTGGTCGCTGGACGATGTTTATTACGATGGTGGTTCACGTAATATTAACTCGATTAGTATGATGCGATACGCTGAAATCCTGCTGAATTACGCCGAAGCCAAAACTGAATTGGGGACGCTAACCAACGACGACTGGGCTAAAACGGTGGGTGCTTTACGCAAACGGGCTGGTATTACAGCGGGCTTAACCACCAAACCAGCCGTAGTTGATCCGTATCTGAAAGCGAACTATTTTCCCGATATTTCAGACCCAGTTCTGCTTGAAGTTCGGCGTGAGCGGGGCATCGAATTAGCATTGGAGGGCCTTCGTTTTCCGGATATTATCCGCTGGAATCGGGGCGCATTAATGGATCAGCAATGGAATGGTTTCTACGTTCCTGCGCTTGACACGCCAATGGATTTGAACGAGGATGGCAAACCTGATGTCGTTTTCTACAAAGTGAAACCCGCTACTCAGATAGCTGGCGTGACGTATGTAAATGTTGCCGAAACGGTAAACGGAGTGGCTAATCCACAACGGCTTAAAAACGATACATACGGTGAATTGACTTGGTTGTCTAACATTACCCGGAAATGGGACGATAAATTTTATTTGTATCCCATCCCGACAAATGACCTGCTAATCAATCCAAAACTTGGTCAGAATCCAGGTTGGTAATTGTATTAATTTATACATAGAACATGACACTTATGCGATTAACCTTTTTTTTCATTCTGTGTAATCTAATAATGACACAGACCACTTTTGCTCAGAAGTCAGAGCCGATTACGGTGGCGACTTACAATCTCCGTTATAAGAATAAAAACGATGGGCCGAACATCTGGGAGAACCGGAAGGAGAATGTAAAAGCCCTCATTCGGTTTCACGATTTTGAGATTTTCGGTACGCAGGAAGGGCTGCGGGAACAGCTGAACGACATCGCTGAAATACCCGATTATGCCTTCCTGGGTGTCGGTCGTGATGACGGTAAGGAAGCGGGTGAACACTCGGCAATTTTTTACAAAAAAGATCGGTTTAAAGTCCTGCAATCGGGTAATTTCTGGCTAAGCGAAACACCTGATAAACCCGGTAAAGGCTGGGATGCCACCTGCTGCAACCGGATTAGTTCCTGGGCGAAGTTTACCGACTTGAAAACCAAAAAGGACTTCTATTTTTTCAACGTTCACTTCGATCACCAAGGCGTCGAAGCGCGTCGGCAGTCGGGGAAATTGATGGTTTCGAAAATCAAAGAAATCGCTAAATCTGAGCCGGTTATCCTGACGGGGGATTTCAACTCAACCCCAGACACAGAGCAAATACAAGCGATTAAAGGCCTGCTGAGCGATTCCCATGACGTAACGGCTACTCCTCCGTACGGTCCAGAAGGAACATTCAACAGCTTCAAGTTCGACGCGCCAATGGATAAGCGAATCGATTACATTTTTGTTAGCAAGCCGTTTTCAGTCCTGAAATACGGTGTCCTAACCGACGCCAAGGACCAGAAATATCCATCAGATCATCAGCCCGTAATGGTGAAAGTGGTGATGAAGTAATTGAACATTATAGGTTGGATACCAAAAAAGCGGAGAGATATTCCCTCCGCTTTTTTATGTGCTTAACTTTTAGATAATAGGCTCAGCATGACAAGAAAAGCCTGTTGTAGCTTGGTTACCTACTAATTTATTCTGACCGTGATGAGGATACTTTTGCCGCCGTCGATTTTTCTTTTGCCTTATCTTTTTCGAGCTGCTTCTTCACCGCTTCCCGCTGATCGTCACGGAGAGTCGGATAGGTAATGCCTAATTGCTCCAGGTAGGTTTTGCTCTTGGATGGATCGTAGTAAAACTTCTCCAGTTTCGGTTTGAACTCCGCCATGATCTTCTTATTGAGGTAGATGGCTGGCTGTTCTTTGGGCGAAATCAGCGGTTCGTATTTGATGTCCTTGGTTTGCTCATCTTTGTAATAAGCCCAGGCTTCCTTGATGAGTTCAGGCTTCAACAGCAAATCCAGAATCGTCATGGCCTCGGCTTTTGCACCGTAGACCACCCCTTTATGCGCAATTGGTGTTGCCATCGAAATGGCATTAGCCCAGTGGTGGCCCGGCAGACCCGGAATATTACTAGGATAACGTAGCACAATTGTCGGCAATGACCAGGAAATGTCGGCAATATCATCCGAACCACCGCCCATTGGCGTCATAGCCTGTCCGCCCATCATCACGACCGGAGCCGAGGACGTAGGCATTCCCATCGAATCCAGTTTCATGGCCAGCCCATTAATTTTTGGCGCTTCCAATTCAATCTGTGAAGCTCGTGCCAGCAACTGGTCTTCCTCCGACCAAGTTGGTAAGCCGACTTTTTTGATGTTATCGTAGGCGGCAGCTGCCATTACTTTGTTGGTATGCACCGGCCAGGCCGAGCCCAGAATTTCGTAGGTAAACTTGGTATCGGTCATCATGGCAGCTCCTTCCGCAATTTTTACTCCCGTTTCAAAAAGTTTTTTGATTTTTGGGTAGGTCCGTTCGCGGAAGTAATACCAGACAGCCGCTTTGGAGGGCACTACGTTGGGTTGGTCGCCACCGTCCGAAACGACGTAATGAGAGCGTTGTGTTAACTCAAGGTGTTCACGCCGGAAGTTCCAGCCGATGTTCATTAACTCCACTGCATCCAGGGCGCTCCGACCCCGCCAGGGCGCACCAGCCGCGTGAGCCGCCTGCCCTTCAAAATTGAATTTTACCGAAACTAGTCCGTTGTTGCCGTTATCTCCCCACGACACACCCAGGTTGTTGCCAACGTGGGTAAAGATGCAGGCATCGACATTCTTAAAATACCCATCCCGCACGTAAAAAGCCTTCGTGCCAACGAGTTCTTCGGCTACGCCAGGCCAGAGCATAAGCGTACCAGGAATTTTCTCCCGCTCCATTAACTTCTTCACCGCCAGCACCGCCACGATGTTGAGCGCTTGTCCTGAATTATGGCCTTCGCCGTGGCCGGGAGCTCCTTCCACAATGGGATCTTTGTAAGCCACACCGGGTTTTTGACTGGCTTTGGGAATGCAGTCGATGTCGGAGCCAATAGCGATTAAGGGTTTACCTGAGCCCCAGGTGGCTATCCAGGCCGTGGGAATGCCAGCTACACCTTTTTCCACTTTGAAGCCTTCTTTTTCAAGTAAGTTCGTCAGGTATTTAAACGACTCTTCCTCCTGAAAACCAAGCTCGGAAAAGCTGAACAGCATGTCGTTTATTTGCTGGGCCAGTACGGTGTTGGACTCAACGGAAGAAACGGCTTCCGCCTTTAGTTTATCTAGTTTGTCAATTGTTTTTGCTTTTTTAGCCTGTCCGAATAACAGTGCAGGAGCGAGCAGAAACAGGCTCAAAAGCATGGGGTAATGTTTCATGTCAATAAGAGGAATTATAGAGTTAATTAAGTTAAGAAATGATTATTTCCCTTTCGATTCTTTCTCTTTGGCTGCGGTTTTGGCAATTGCTGCCCGCTGATCGTCGCGTAAGGTTGGATACTTAATCCCCAACTGTTCCAGGTAGGTTTTATACTTGCTGGGATCGTAATAAAACTTCTCCAACTTTGGCTTAAACTCAGCCATAATTTTCTTATTCAGATAGATAGCCGGTTGTTCCTTCGAGGTAATCAGCGGTTCGTATTTCATCCCCTTGGTCTGTTCGTCGTTGTAGTAATCCCAGGCCTCTTTAATAATTTCCGGCTTCAGCAGTAAGTCCAGCAATGTCATAGCCTCGGCTTTCGCACCTACCACTATACCTTTATGCGCAATGGGGGTGGCCATCGAAATAGCATTACTCCAATGGTGACCGGGTAACCCAGGAATGTTGCTGGGATAACCCAAAACTATCGTTGGGACTGACCAGGAAATATCGGCGATATCATCCGAGCCACCAGACAGGGGTGTCATCGCCTGACTACCCATCATGACAACCGGAGCGGATGACACCGGCATCCCGATTGAATCCAGCTTTGTTGCGAGACCATTCGTTTTTGGAGCTTGAAGTTCAATCTGCGAAGCCTTTGCCAATAGTTGGTCCTCCTCAGACCAAGTTGGTAAACCCACTTTTTTGATGTTCTCGTACATGGCCGCTGCGATAGGACGATTGGTATGCACTGGCCAGGCTGACCCTAAAATTTCGTAGGTGAATTTAGTATCAGTCATCATAGCAGCTCCTTCCGCCATTTTCTTCCCCGTCTCAAAAAGCTGCTTAATCTTGGGGTAAGTCCGTTCGCGGAAATAATACCACACAGCTGCTTTAGAAGGTACCACATTAGGTTGGTCACCACCATCAGAGATGACATAGTGGGAGCGTTGAGTGAGTTCGAGGTGTTCACGCCGGAAGTTCCAGCCGATGTTCATCAGTTCCACCGCATCCAGGGCGCTCCGACCCCGCCAGGGCGCACCAGCCGCGTGAGCCGCCTGCCCTTCAAAATTGAATTTCGCTGACACTAACCCCGTCGAGCCATTATCTCCCCAACCTACGCTTAAGTTGTTGGCGACGTGGGTAAAGATGCAGGCATCCACATTCTTAAAATACCCATCCCGCACGTAAAAAGCCTTCGTGCCAAGAAGCTCTTCGGCTACGCCAGGCCAGAGCATAAGCGTACCAGGAATTTTCTCCCGCTCCATTAACTTCTTCACCGCCAGCACCGCCACGATGTTGAGCGCTTGTCCTGAATTATGGCCTTCGCCGTGGCCAGGAGCTCCTTCCACAATCGGATCTTTATAAGCCACACCGGGTTTTTGACTGGCTTTGGGAATGCAGTCGATGTCGGAACCGACGGCGATAAGGGGTTTACCTGAGCCCCAGGTGGCTATCCAGGCTGTCGGGATACCCGCAATGCCTTTCTGAATAGTAAAGCCTTCTTTTTCGAGGAGTCCGGTTAAGTAATTAAACGTTTCTTCCTCCTGAAAACCAAGTTCCGAAAAGCTGAACAGCATGTCATTGATTTGCTGCCCCATCACTTTGTTTGCTTCAACGGCTGCAACAGCTTCTGCTTTCAGTTTTTCCAGTCGGGCCGAGCCCTGGTTTTCCCCTGATTTATTAGCTTTTTTTGCCTGACCGAACAGGAGTATAGGAGCTAACAAAAGAGTAATTAAAAGATTTGTACAGTTTCTCATTGAAAATGCAAAATTTTATTAGGTTAAGTAGCATAATGACTTGATAAAGATACGGCTAATACTCGAATGTGTAAATTGTTAAAAACAAAAAGACAGCCCTATATAAGCTGCCTGCCTGTTTTTACAATCGATGTTCCTAAGATTTTAGCGTATTGATATGCTCTTTGATGGCGGCCTTGATTTTGGCAAAATTATCAGCAGAAAGGAGTTCTCTGGTTAAGGTGTTCATATCGCTCAGATGCTCGATCAAATCGCCCAACTGGTTATTAATATTACGGACTCTATCATACTCTTCAAACTGAGCCGGTGTGATGCGGTCCCGATGTTTTGTAAGCAATTTTTTCCATCCTTTTTCCTGATTTTCCCAATAATCCAGATAATCGCATTGTACAGTCGGGCTATGTAAGGCAAGGCTTTCAACACGGATCGGATAAATAACTTTCCTGAAACCTTCCTCTTCAAATCGGGCGTTGCGATAAATTTCCAATAACTCAAACATACAATAAGGCGATTTCAGATATTTATCGCTGACAGCTACAATGACGATCTGACCCGTGCCGATTCGTTTCATGAAGGCTGAAATGAGGCCTTTATAGCCTATTGCCATCTTGTCGCGCGTGACCTGATAGCCCTCATTTTTCAAGCTTTCGTATAACTCATCGACGACTTTTTCACGGCTTTCTCCAGGTTCATTTCCATCTCCCCAGGCGTACGAAAAAAAGATTTCAGTTGTGTTAAGTGGAATCGTTGCGCTGGGTGAAGGCGTCTTTGGCTTAGCACCAACTTCCTGAGTAAGCTCCGTCATCGGCGCTTTTTCGATGGGAATAGCATTCGTAACGGCTGGCTTGGCTTCGTCGGTTGCGGGACTTTTCCCTGAAGCGTTAAGATAAGCCAGCAAGTTTGGTAAGGCGTTTTTCTCTTCCTGATAAAAAAGCGCGGGCGGCAGATTTCCGATAGGATTGTTCTTTAAGAGTAGGGTACGAAGTAGTGGCCAGGCCTGAAATAATTCGACCGGGAAGTTGCGGATTTGATTGTTGCTCAGGTTGAGATGCTGGAGTTGCGAGAGTGATTCTAAAGAACTTATTTCTTTAATCTGGTTGTATCTCAAATTAAGATTAGACAGATGTCCGAGTTCTTTTAATGAGCTAATATCCAGGATGGAATTAGAACTCAGAAACAGGTTTTGCAACTGAGTGAGTCCTTTCAGCGGACTACTATCTTTCAGCAGATTATTGCTCAGAAAAAGGTTCTGAAGTTGAGTAAGCGATTCTAAAGGACGAATATCCTCAATCTGATTATAGCTTAAATTGAGCGTGTGGAGTTGAGAAAGATTCTCCAGAAACCGAATATCCTCAATCTGATTATTTTTAAGGTTCAGATTACGTAGCCGTGGAAGTTTTTCTAAAAATCGGACGTATTCAATCTGATTATAACTTAAGTCAAGACTTTGAAGATGAGGGAGTTGACTTAGTTGCAATAACGAATCGCTGCCAAGCTGATTTACTGGACCAAGATTGTGTGTTTTCGTCCATTTTCCCATGACTTTATCCCAAAAATAGGCTCCCAGATTTAATTCAACCAACCATGTTAACGAAAATAATTCGTCGGGTAAAGTGGTCAGGTCGCAGTTGCCAAGGTCTATAAAAGGGGACAGTGTCCGTTTATTGGCTTCGATTAATTGGTGTGCTAAATCGTTCATGGAAATAGGAAGGCTTGGTACACCTAAGCTACATATTTTTGGGTTTGTCAAGCAAGGTAAATCGTGTAACCGGTAAAGATGCAATACCCATGTTTGTGGGATATTCACTACTTTTGCGGCCAAGTTTCTGTATCGTTTTCAATCGTTTATAGCACAGTCAAATGGAAAAAATTAAGGTAGCAAATCCGGTTGTCGAACTGGACGGCGACGAAATGACCCGCATTATCTGGAAGTTCATTAAAGACAAGCTGATTCTGCCCTACGTTGACGTTGATATTAAATATTATGACCTTGGCATCGAATACCGCGACGAAACCAACGACCAGGTAACTATCGACGCAGCTAATGCCATCAAACAATATGGTGTCGGTATCAAGTGCGCTACCATTACGCCTGATGAAGATCGGGTTAAGGAGTTCAACCTGAAGCAAATGTGGAAGTCGCCGAACGGTACGATCCGCAATATTCTGGATGGTACGGTGTTCCGCGAACCAATCGTGATGGAAAACGTTCCGCGTCTGGTTACCAACTGGACAGCGCCTATTATCGTTGGTCGTCATGCGTTCGGTGATCAGTACCGGGCAACGGATTTTCTGGTACCGGGCGCTGGTAAACTGACCATGAAATTCGAAGGTGAAGACGGTACGGTTCAGGAATACGAAGTGTTCAACTTCAAAGGTCCGGGTGTAGCGATGGGCATGTACAACGTTGATGAATCCATCCGTGGTTTCGCTATGGCATGCTTTAATATGGCGCTGCAAAAAGGCTGGCCGCTTTACCTGTCGACGAAGAACACGATTCTGAAAAAGTACGACGGTCGGTTCAAAGATATTTTCCAGGAGATTTACGAAGGCCAGTTCAAAGCGAAAGGCGTTCATTACGAACACCGGCTTATCGATGACATGGTAGCCTCGGCGCTGAAATGGAATGGTAACTTCGTATGGGCCTGCAAAAACTACGATGGTGATGTTCAGTCAGATACGGTAGCGCAGGGCTTTGGCTCGCTCGGCCTGATGACATCAGTACTGGTTACGCCCGATGGCCAAACGATGGAAGCCGAAGCGGCTCATGGCACGGTGACGCGCCACTACCGTGAATATCAGAAAGGTAACAAAACCTCGACTAACCCAATTGCGTCTATTTATGCCTGGACGCGTGGTTTGGCTTTCCGTGGTAAACTGGATGGTAATCAGGAACTGATTGATTTCAGCAATGCGCTGGAGCAAGTATGTGTTGAAACGGTAGAGAGTGGCAAAATGACCAAAGATCTGGCATTGTCGGTATATCCAAATAATACGACGCTGGTTGCTGGTGAGCACTACCTGAACACGGAAGATTTCCTCGAAGCGCTGGATACCAATTTGAAAGCGAAGCTGTCTGCTTAATTCATACTCTAAACGGGAGCGTCTTGAATGAGACGCTCCCGTTTAGAGACAATTCCTAAATCCTATGAGATATCTACTGACTATCCTGGCATTGACGTTACTTTCTGTCACAACCTACAACCCTACTGGCGAGCCGCCTGCTAAAAAGATGAAAAGCAATTCTGTCCAGCACATCGTGCTCTTCAAATTCAAGCCCGAGACGTCGCCTGAGAAACTAAAGGAAATTCTGGCAGCTTTTGAAGCGTTGCCTTCTAAAATCAAAGAGATTAAGGGGTTTCAGTGGGGAACTAACAACAGCCCGGAAAATCATGCCCACGGTCTCACACACGCGTTTATCCTAACATTCGACTCGGAAAAAGACCGCGATGCTTATTTGCCGCATCCGGCTCATAAAGAGTTCGGAACTATAGTTGGCCCGTGGTTAGCCGACTTGACGGTAGTAGATTTTACGAACCAAGCGAAATAATAAAATCCCGGCGCTGGCCGGGATTTTCGTTTATAAACCTGTTATAAAATTTTATTTCACCGTTTCAGCAGGGACACTACCAGGTAACAACCCTTTACGTTTTAGGAGTGCATCAGTAAAACGAAGGTCGTTTTCACTGTTAAAAATGTTGAAGGGTAAGTACAAAAATTGTGCTTTAGCTAAGCCCTTGGTAACAATACGGGCGATCCAGTTGGCTTTTACGTTGGCCATGGCGTCGGCATTGTTCAGGAACAGAATATAAGCGTCTTTATCTTTAATAACGCTGTCGATCTGCGCCCATTTTAGAATGCCGCCTTCTTTCGCGTTGATGCGCATCAGAATCTGGCGGCTGTCAATTTCATAAATGTATTTCTGGAATAAGGCTTTGCTTTGCTCCATCTGCGAGATGCCCGTAATCTGCACCGCCCAGAAAAGCACGTATAAAATAGTAAGCAGTACAATAACGATATAAATCCAGTAGTTAGGGTAAACCTTTGTCAGGTTCAGCACGACATTGAGGAGAATTAACGCCAATGGCACGAAAGCCCATTTCCAATTTTCTTTTACCCACTGCCGAAGTGCAATATTGATGTACGTTTTTTGATCTAACGCGTATTTTTTAGTCTTAACAATCATGGTACCTCTGTATGAAAATGCAAAGATACAGGGATTTGGAATGCAATTGTGGAGATGTATAATTTATGATGTAATGTATTACACGTGAATCGTGCTTCATACAGTTTACATCTTATATCAGACTATTCCCTCTTGAAATGCAGCGCGTTAATGGTGAATAATTGATCGCTGCTCTGGCGCATCAGTACGTATACCGTGAAGTTCTGGCCACTGGTTTCGTAGGTGCCTGTGCTGTAGCGCATTCGGTCCGAAGCACCTTGATAGACGAACTGAAATTTGTGCGGAGGATATTTACGAAAGAACTGGCGAAGAATAAGCTTTGCATGAGTGGCTTCTACAGACGAAAAATCCACTTTTTCGGCATCGATCACTAACTCGATTGTTTTAGCAAATCGAGTTGATAATTGAGTCGCATCGCCTTGTCGTAATGATGTGCCAACGGTTTGCGTAATGTCAATAGGAGCTGGAGTGAGTGGGGAAGAAATCCAGATAAAAAAGCTAAGTAGAAAGCTAATAAACATGGGATGATCCGTTTAAAAGGGAGATATGATGGTCGGTTAGGCGAAAAACGTGCCAACCGGATTAACGAAATGGATATTTCGTTGCCTACCGGCTTTTTCCCATCTTTACGGCATCAATTTGTTTCCAGTCCGTTACATGAAAACCGGCCAGCCGACGCTTATTTTAAATAATGAGCAGATTCGCCAGAAAATCAGGCGCATTGCTTTCCAGATTTACGAAAACAATTTTGACGAATCTGCGCTAGTATTGGCTGGCATTGCGGGGGAAGGATACGTGCTGGCTCAGGCGCTGGCACACGAATTGCAGACCGTGGCTCCGTTTGCGATTGACCTGATTCAGATCAATCTGGACAAAACGCAGCCAGCGCAACCATCAGTCCAAACGGATCGCCCGGTGACTGATTTCACAGATAAAGTGATTATACTGATTGACGACGTGCTTTATACAGGCCGAACACTGGCGTTTAGTTTACAGCCGTTTCTGAGTGTGCCGGTGCGGAAATTACAGGTGGCCGTGCTGATTGACCGGAATTACCCCCGCTACCCCGTGGCTGCCGACTATAAAGGCTATGAGTTGAGTACTACGTTAACGGAACACGTTGATGTAGTGCTGAGCGATGCCGATAGGGTAGGGGTGTATTTGAGGTAAGTTAACTAGAGTCATCAGTCGATAGCCATTAGCGGCTATCGACTGACGACTGGTTTATGCTTTCGTGCTGCGAATGAGGCCTACGCCCGCAAAAAAGAAAATGGCGCCCATGATTACGTAAACGAAAGATGCTTGTGCGACGCCCCCTTTCGTGAAATCGATACCGCCGTAGATAAGGCCGATCAACCCGACTAGGGTTAGAATCATGCCGAAAATGCTTTTAACGTTCATTTGTTGAGTTTGTTAGCGTGAATGATTGCGTGTCGAATCAATAACTAACAATCGGCAATATCTTCCCTAAATATCAAGCAGTTTCTCTTTTATCTTATTCCAATAGCACCATAATATCCTCTTTTGTCAGCGACTTCATGAAGTTCTCTTCAGTGGTGATAAGGCTACCGGCGAGTTGTTGCTTAGCTCGTTGCAACGACAGAATTTTTTCTTCGACCGTATTTTTGGCGATGAATTTGTAAGTAAATACCGTTTTCTGCTGACCAATCCGGTGCGCCCGGTCAACAGCCTGCGCTTCGATGGCCGGATTCCACCACGGATCCAGAATAAACACGTAGTCGGCGGCTGTCAGGTTATGGCCTAAACCACCTGCCTTTAGCGAGATCAGGAATAGCTTTACTGAATCGTCGGTTTGAAATAATTCAACCTGGCTCTGGCGGTCGGTTGTAGACCCATCCAGGTAAGCATATTTAATATTCTTCTCTTTCAGGTATTGCCGGATAACATTTAGGTGTTTGATGAACTGGCTGAAGACCAAGACTTTGTGGTGCTCTGTCATGGCGCTTTCCAGACGCATCAGTACGTCGTCCAGCTTGCCCGAGTCGCCTTCGTAATCATCATCGACCATACGCGGGTGGTTGGCAATTTGCCGAAGTTTGGTTAAGCCCTGCAACACCACCATCTGCGATTTGGCCATACCTTCCTCTTCGATGTGTTCCAGAATCAGATTACGGTAATACGACTTCGCTTCTTCGTACTGTTTTTCCTGGTCGGGCGACATTTCGCAGTAGAGCACACTCTCGACTTTAGCAGGCAAATCTGTGGCCACCTGCGATTTATTCCGCCGGAGCATAAATGGCTTAATTAAGCTATAAAGTCGGCCTGTTTTCGTGTCATCGTGCCGCTTTTCAATGGGTATCTGAAATTCATTTCGGAAAAACGACTGACTGCCCAATAACCCCGGATTGATAAACGACATTTGCGACCAGAGGTCCATCGTGCTGTTTTCCAATGGCGTACCGGTCAGGATAAGCCGGTTTGCCGTGTTAAGCTGCATCACCGCTTTCGTAATATACGATGATGGGTTTTTGATAGCCTGCGACTCGTCAAGAATGGCGTAATTAAATCGGTATGAACTCAACAAGTCAATGTCAATCCGGACAATTCCGTAGGAAGTGAGAATCAGGTCGTAGTTATCGAACTGTGCCGTATTCTTGTCCCGGTAGGTCCCGGTATACACCATTACCCGCAGATCGGGCGTGAATTTGCGGGCTTCGAGTTCCCAGTTATAAAGCAAAGACGTCGGCATCACCAGCAAGCTGGGTTCTATTACCCCTGCTTCTTTCTGCCCCTGAAGCATGGCCAGCGTCATTACGGTTTTGCCTAAACCCATATCATCAGCCAGGCAGCCACCGAAATGGTACTGACGCAGGAAATTCATCCAATCGTAACCGGCCTGCTGATAGGGACGTAATGTGCCATTAAATCGACTCGGCAATGAAAAATGCTCGATTTCCTCAAAGGAACGCAAGCGTTCAAGTTTACGACTTATGATTGTAGTGGCCAGATTATCGCGTTCTAGTTCCTGCACTAGCGTCAGATGGTGTTTCTGCAACATCAACCGATCGGCTGATGGGTCGATGCCATCGATAGGTTCCAGGAAACCGAATAATTCGGAATACTTGGTAAACCAGGCTTCGGGGATAACAGCGACCTCTCCATTGGGTAGTGTGAACTCGTGTTTCTTGTTCAGAATGAGCGTTCGCAACTTCAGAAAAGGAATTTCAAACTCACCAAAGCGAACGTTGGCATAAATATCAAACCAGTCGCGGCCTTCCTCGATGGAAACGTTAATACTCGAATAGCCCAGAAAATAGCGTTTAGCATCCCGGGCGTGCTGCTGAAGCAAAAAACCCGCTTCCTGGAGATGGGTGCTGTGTTCCGATAACCAGGAAAAGGCTTCGGATTTTGACAGCGCCAAACGCCCTTGTCGTAAATCGAGCCCTTCGTCGCGTAGGAAAGCCAGCTTTTGTCGCTCTAGCCGCTGGTCTCGACGAATTTTGTGAAAGATATATTCGTCGCCTTGCTTCTCCAGACTCACGTTTGCCGATGATCCGAAACTATCAAACCGGAATGTAAAATCACCGTATTGAAAGCATAAATCGAAGGCAATCCGCTGGCCGGTTTCATCCTCCGCATCTACCAGATCGACGTCAGCCGCCCCGTTCTGAAACAGCGGAACCGACACTGCCCGACTCGACTGGACCACTTCCGACACTGTTAACACGGGTGTAGGCGTTAATGCTTCCGAGCGAATTTCAAACCCTTTAGCATATACGTCATACGAGGCAATTAGCTGAGTAACAAAGCGTTCGTAATATTGTTGTTCAATATTACGAGGAATAACAATATGGTTCTTTGTAAAGAAAGGTCGCAGCTTTTTGCCGTCGACTTGCTTACTGAAATGATACAACTGATGCCCAACCAATAGATAAGCCGGTTCGTCGCAGATCATCAGTGCGTCTTTAAATTGAAACTCGACGCGTACGGTTTCGCCATTTTGCTCAGTTGGATACCGGATAATTGGGAAATAATGCGTAGAGTCTTCGTTACGGATAAAATGAAAATGGACTCGGGCGGGTTCTGGTTTCCACTCGATCTGCTGCCAGGCCGGATTTCCATCATTGCCCATGATGTAAAATGGGCGGCCTTGTATCAGCGCCATGATCTGCGCTTTGATATTTTCCAGATAACCACAAATAGCGTCCTGCAAAAGCTTGTCGCCTTTCTGGGGGTCGTATATTTTCAGGAAAAAATCGACGGCGGGTAATTTCCGCGTATTGAATTTTTTGACGATGGCGTCCTGCTGAATGCTATCAATCAGCTTAACCAGCTCAAAGTCACGTTCAGTTAACCCCTGAGCAAATTCACCAACATTTTGCGTCGACAGTGTCTGATTTTGCAGCGTTAATTCGCCCCGGCTGTTACGTTGCACCACAAAAGCCTCAATGAGATAGCCCAGGAACTCATGATCCAGTAATGAATAAACAATTTGAAACGGTTGTAAAGGCGAAACTTTCATGAGGCTGTACCATTCTGCACCAACCTATTGGGATGGACCAGAACAATTAACAAAAGGTGAACAGATGGTAAAAAAATAACGTGGATGAAGCGACCGATAAAACTGAAAAAAGCTACCTAAAATAACTCATAATGAGGTGTTTACGCATATTTTCAGTTGTCGACGGTTTCAAATATACGAATCAAAACAAAATGAACAAGAAGCAAATCCTCAAAATCTGTACTGAAAAAATGATGAGGGAGAGAACCTTATTTAACGGTTATTTTGGTAGCACAATGGCGTAATTACTTCTTCTCGTAGACCAGTCCAATTGTGAATCGTAAGTCATTATGTTGACGACCAGGTACTATTAAGCTTTCGTAGGCATTAGCCAGCGTTGAGCGCAGACTGGTTGCAGAAGTGAGTTTCACCTGAACACTTACACTAGCGTTCCATCGGAGATTATACTGACCTATAGCCGGTTGGTAAAATGCCGTGTGGGTAACCGTCCATCGATCCTTTCCGAAGGAATATTCGCCATATAAACGGGTTGAGTTCCGGATGATAGAAATATCGGATAGTTCGACAAAGTCCGTTCGTTCCTGCATAAGCACATCGGTTAGGGAGATGTAAGCTCGTTTTCGATTCAGGAGCTTATAGCCCAGTCCACCCGCCACCGTCCAACGATGGTCAATCTGCCGCAGGTTACTACGCTCATACGAGCCAAATCCCAGGTAATAGAGCCGCTTTTCGTGCCGGAGGGTTGTACGAAAATCGCCGAACCACTCCCGTTCGGCCAATACACCACTTTGTTGACCATAGGTAAATGACGGATTGCTCGACAGCTTGAAATAGTCGCTTAGTTGATAATCGAGAGCGCTAGTCAGCTGGAGTAGCGTCCGACTAACGTTCCCCGACGTTATAGTCCCATCTGCCGTAAAGCGGTAACGAAAAACTGGCGAAACAGGCGTAACCGAAACGGGTTTAGCTACGACCTGGTTCGCCTTGGCACTTGAATCAGCCGGAGTCTTAACTTTCGTGCTGTCAGGATTTGGGGTAGAGGGTCTTAGTGGATCAGGCTGTTCTACAATCTGCCCGGAAACGGTAAAACAGAGGAGGAGGAAACTGGTTAGCCAGCTAATAAAACGAGTTTTTTTCACGGAATGCGTCGATGGTAAGGCCGCAACTTAGAAAAAACGATACATTTGACGGTTGACCACTTGGTCAATATTATTCTGTGACCAACTAACCATTACCTTCTTTTCATGATACGCTGGGGAATTTTAGGACCGGGCCGGATCGCCCACAAATTCGCGCAAGACCTGCTTACATTGCCTGATGCCGAACTTTATGCTGTTGCTTCATCGGATCAGCAACGGGCCGATGAATTTGCTCAACAATACGGCATTTCCCACGCCTTTGGCTCCTACGAAGGGCTATTGACTTTAGCTGATCTGGATGTGGTCTATGTGGCTACTCCCCATGTTAAGCACCATGAAAATGTAATGATGCTGCTGAAAGGCGGTATTAATGTACTCGGCGAAAAACCGTTTGCCATGAACAGTAAGCAGGTGCAGGAAATGGTCGATACGGCGCGAGAAAATAAAGTGTTTTTGATGGAAGCGCTCTGGAGCCGGTTTATGCCAGGAATCGAAAAAGCGCTGGAATTAGCCCAATCGGGAGCTATCGGAAAGGTTGTTTCGGTGAAAGCAGACTTTGGTTTTAAAGCGCCGTTCCTCCCCGAAAAACGTCTATTTAATAAATCGCTTGGTGGTGGGTCTTTACTAGATATCGGTATTTATCCATTGTTTCTGTCGTATCTGTTTCTGGGAAAACCGAAAACTATCAAGGCGTCAGCCAATTTTGGTTCTACTGGTGTCGACGAGCAATGTGGTATGGTGCTGACCTACTCCGATGGCCAATTGGCATTACTGGATTCTACCATCCTGGCTGCCACGGATTGTATTGGGCTGATTCAGGGCGAAACCGGCCAGATTCGAATCGATAGCCGTTTCCATGAAACTAAAGGCTTGACGCTTGTTCAGGAAGATAAAGACAAAACCATTTATGAGTTTAAGCGGGAAACATTTGGCTATGATTACGAAGCGAAACACGTGATGCAATGCCTAACAGAAGGCCGGACCGAAAGTCCACTCTGGTCGCTGGATGACAGCTTAAATTTAATGGCATTACTGGACGCCGTTGGCGCTGAAGCGGGGATTAAATATGATATTGAATAATCGGGGTTGCTTGTGCGGTAAAATGAATAATGTAGAATGACTAGTTGAAGAAGCCTTATCTTTGCCCATTCTGCATTTTACATTATCCATTATTCATTTTTAAAATGGATCGTTACGCCCAACGCGGAGTTTCCGCCAGTAAAGAAGACGTTCACAACGCTATCGCTCAGCTCGACAAAGGGCTTTTTCCCAAAGCATTCTGCAAAATCGTTCCTGATACGCTGGCTGGCGATCCGGATTATTGCACTATTATGCACGCCGATGGCGCAGGAACTAAGTCATCATTGGCTTATCTGTACTGGCGTGAAACAGGCGATTTGAGCGTTTGGCGGGGTATTGCGCAGGATGCCGTCGTTATGAATACAGATGACCTGATTTGCGTTGGCGCTACCGGACCTATGCTATTATCGTCAACGATTGGGCGTAACAAAAACCTGATTCCGGGTGAGGTCATTTCTGAAATTATCAGCGGCACGGAGGAGGTATTACAAATGCTGCGCGATCACGGCGTTGAGATTTACAGCACTGGGGGAGAAACCGCTGACGTAGGCGATTTGGTCCGCACCGTGATTGTTGATAGTACCGTTATCGCCCGCATGCGACGCGATCAGGTTATCAGCAACGACCGGATTCAGGCGGGTGATGTAATCGTGGGTTTAGCCTCGTTCGGGCAAGCAACTTACGAATCGACGTATAATGGCGGCATGGGTAGCAATGGTCTAACCTCCGCCCGACACGACGTATTAGCCCATTATTTAGCTGATAAATATCCTGAAAGTTTTGACCCAGCTATCGATCGCAACCTAATCTATAGTGGCTCAAAAAAATTAACTGATACTGTACAAACGGAATGGCCTACGTCGGCAGATACCATTACGGTTGGTCAACTAATTCTTTCGCCTACACGAACTTATGCTCCCGTTGCGAAGGCCTTGTTAGATGAGCTTCGGTCGCAGATTCATGGTATGGTGCATTGCTCAGGTGGAGCGCAAACGAAAGTGCTGCATTTTGTTGATAATCTGCATATTATAAAAGATAATCTGTTTCCGATTCCACCCCTGTTCCGATTAATTCAGACGGAGAGCGGCACGAGCTGGCAAGAGATGTATAAGGTCTTTAACATGGGGCACCGGCTGGAAATTTATCTATCTGAAGATCATGCACAGCAGGTCATTGACATAGCAAAATCATTTGGTATTGACGCTCAGTTAATTGGCCGGGCCGAAGCCTATGAAGGTAAACGAGTTACGATACAAAGCGAAGTAGGCGAATTCATTTACTAAAGTTACATATTGAAATTTTATATACATTGCAGACGAATTAGCTTATTTATTATAAGTGTCTGTTATGGGAGAAGTTTACAGTTACGTTTTACTGTATTTAATTTTATCGGTTCAGGTAGCTAAAGCACAGGACCTAAATTTTAAAACCACCACCCCAGTTTATTCTGGCAGTGCTCTAAGTAACAACTATACGGGAATCGGTAATCCATCCGTTGATGTATCGGTTAACGTAAGTAGTAACGGAGTTCAAACCTTTACCTTAGGTACTCCTAAACCAGTTACTAATGGCCTAGAAATCGGAGCTAATTTTTCGAATCTGAGTGATTCAAAAATAATCACTATTGAATTCAGCCAGGGCGTTAGTAACCTATCGTTTAGTATTTACGGCGTGGATGGAAATGCGAACAGTCAGGATCAGGTAACCATTATTGCCGATAAATATGGCACGTCAGTTTCGCCAGTAATTACACCATCGGCTTATGCCAGCGTATCAGGAAACACGTTATTAGGCATAGCTGACGAGACAAGCAGTAGCCATGCATCACTAGTTCAATTTGGCGACTTTGTTAAAAAACTAACTATTATCTATACAAGTGGGCCTAGCGCACCACCTAATCCCACTGCTCAGGGAATTACCATTGGGAATTTAAACTGGACTGCTCCCTTACCTATAATCCTTCTGTCCTTCACCGCCAAATCGGAAGGTGATCGCGTTCAATTGGCCTGGGCAACAGCTTCAGAACGTGACGCTGATCGGTTCATTGTCGAGCGAAGTAATGATCAACAAGAGTATATATCGATTTGTGAAGTAGCTGCTAATGGCAACACCCTCGACCGGCAAGAGTATGGTTTAACGGACTTTAGTCCGCAACTCGGCGTAAATTATTACCGCTTAAAGCAGATTAGTTCGAACGGTACAGTACAGACCTTTAATGCACGAGTATCAGCTGTTATTGAGTCCGGAGAGTCAGCGGCATCGGTTTATCCTAATCCGGCTGGCCCTGATCGAATCCACTTCCGCTTATTGAATGTTGATAACGTAACGGTTAAATTATTGACACCCGCTGGACAGCTCATTAACGGAAAACTGGAGCAGCAATCAGGTGAGGCTGACTGGATACCTGATCAGCCCTTGCTACCCGGATTACATTTACTCCAAATCAATGCAGGAGATCTAAAACGAACAGTTAAGGTGCTGGTGCACTGATATGTAGTGTGGGGGGAAGCCCACACTACTTTAGCCTAAACCAATTCTGGTTCTTCCTCCATAATCTTTTTCACCTCTACCCTTGGCGGCAATAATCGGTACAATACTGGTGTAACGATGCGTGATAACAACGTACTGGAAATCAGACCACCAATAAGTACCCAGGCTAGGGGCGAATAAAGCGGATTACCTTCCAGCGCCAACGGCATCAGTCCGCCGATAGCCGTTAAGGAGGTTAGCACGATGGGTACGAACCGCACTTCACCAGCTTCTTTGATAGCTTCGACTAAAGGCATGCCTTCTTCCCGTAGATGATTTGTGAAATCGACTAGCAGGATGGAGTTTTTGACTTCGATGCCAATTAAGGCGATCAGGCCAATAATAGCGACGAATGAGAACGGATTACCAGTTAACAATAGCGCGGCAATGGCACCAATGATACCTAACGGAATGACCGATAAGACGATAAGTGTGCTCTTAATGGTACCGAATTCGAGAATTAACACAGCCAGAAAACCGAAAATGGTAATTAGTATTATGGTGCCTAGCCCGCCAAACGACTGTTCGCGGCTTTCTAACTCCCCAGCGGCTACGTAACGAAAACCCGTTGGAAACTTCATTACGTCCAGCTTTTTGAGCACATCGGTGTAGACATTATCGACTAAATGGCCAGTTTTGACAAAGGCCGTAACTGTTACATAACGATCTTTATCATAGTGCCGAATCTGATTTGTACTGGTTTCAAATTGAAGATCAGCGACCTGACGAAGCGGTACAGCACCACCCGTAACTGTATTGACGTACAGATTATTTAATACAGATTGGTCGGTAGTTCGGCCTTTCGGCAATGTTACATTGATGGTATAATCTTCGTCGTCCTGTGGGTTTTTAAACGTGCCGACATTCAGACCCGCGATAGCTAATCGAATAGTGCGGTTAATGTCGGCAATGGACAAGCCCAGCAAACCAGCTTTTTCTTTGTTGATTTTTACCCGCAAGTCAGTTTTACGATTGGCCAGCGGATTGTTTACGTAAATCGTACCCGGCGTCTGTTTCAACACGGTTTCAACACGAGCGGCTACTTTGCGCAACGTATCTAGGTTTTCACCGAATACGCGGATAGCTACCGGCGCTTCCTGTGCGGGACCCTGCTCAAAATCTTTGACTTCAATTTTAGCATTGGGGTAGAGTGCAAACCGCTCCCGAAATTTATCGATCAGAATCCGTTTCTGGGCGGGTTCAACATCGTATAACTGCACGAAGAACTGCGAAAAATTGGCCGATTCGTTACGCTGAACAATATTGTAATAAATCCGTGGATTACCCTTTCCAACGTTCGTGGTAAAATGCTTAACGGTCGTGTCGTGCTTAAGCTGGCTTTCAACGTAACGAGCTACTCGGTTCGTCTCACTTAGGCTGGTTCCTTCCGGAGTTTCGATATTTATCAGAAACTGCGGTTTTTCAGATGCTGGAAACAGCCCAAAACCTACTTTACCCGCCAACGATAAGGCACCACCGAAAATAGCTAAGGCTACTAGTAGCGTAACCACTGGCCGCTGAAGTGCAACATTCAACAATCGGCTATACGACCCGCTAATGAGTTTTTTCAGCGCCCGCAGAAAAATATTTCCTTCGGGATTATGGTCCTGTTTCAGGATACGGCTCGATAGGAACGGTACAATAGTAAGTGATACCAACAGCGACGCTAGTACGGTAGTAACAACGGCCATCGGTAGCGACCGGATGAAATCACCAGAGCCTTCGGGTAGGAACAGCAGTGGTAAAAAAGCTAGAATCAGTGTGACTGTGCAGCCGATAACGGCCAATGTAATCTGGCTGGTAGCGCGAATAGCCGCTTCTTTTTTCGAGTAACCTTCCCGTAAATACCGCTCGATATTTTCGACCACCACGATGCTATCATCTACCAAAATTCCTAGCGCAACAATAAGCCCAACAATACTTAACTGGTTGATGCTATAGCCAAACGCATTCAGCAGAGATAAACCGATGGCCAGCGACAACGGAATCGAAATCATAACGACTACAGCCGCCCGGAAACCTAGCGGCAATAGTGTCAGCGATACCAGCAGAATTGCAATGGCAAAATCAGTAGCGAAGTGGGAAAGACGCTTACCAACGCTGGCTGCCTGGTCAAAATTTTTGACTAGCTTAATATGGGGCGGCAGTGTTTTGGCAAAGTTTTCAATAACTGGGCTTATCTGCTTACCTACTTTGTCGATGTTCTCGCCAATTTTCTGACTAGCTGTAACCAGCACGGCACGGTGACCATCCAGTCGGGTAATGTATGTTTCATCTTCCAGATTATAATCAACATCAGCAATATCACGGAGGTAGACGATTTTCTGGCCGTTACTGGAGACAATGGTATTCCGAATGTCGTCCAGCGACTGATAATCGCCCGCTGTTTTTACATTGAATTTGCGAGCACCAATCTGAAGACTGCCGCCCGGAATAGTCACGTTTTCGGCTTGCAGTGCCCCTATAACTCGGTTGCTGGGAATGCCTTGCTGAGCCATTTTCTCGATGTTGAGCGCCACCCGAATTATTCCTGCCGGATAACCCCAATCCTTCACATTTTTCAGACTTGTAATTTTCGTCAGGCGCTCCTTTAGTTCATCGGCATAATGACCTAGTTCCTTATCCGAGGCTACTTCCGACTGCAAAGCAATCTGAACAATGTTGACATCCGACGGCGAAAATTTCAGAATTTCTGTACTGAAAATATCGGCCGGTAACTCGTTTCGCAAGGCGTTAACCTCGCGTACCATTTCCTGATATTTTTCGTCGGGGTCCTGGCTATATTCGTATTCGATCCGAAACACGGCCAGTCCGTCGTCAATACTGGTAATGACGTGTTTGATATTGTCCAGCTCATTGAATCGCTTTTCGGCTGGATCAACCACAAGCTTTTCCATGTCGAGCGCGTCGGTACCGGGGTAAACCACCACAACGGCGAACTGCGGAGCTGTAAATTCAGGGTCTTCTCCCCTGGGCATATTTAGCAGAGAGTTGACGCCGAGCGCAGCTACGCCCAGAAATAGCACCAGCATAAACTGCCAGTTTTTGACGGAGAATGCAGATAAATTCATAGTGTTTTTCAACACAGAGGTCACAGAGCATTTACAGAGATAACTGAGAATTCAGTTTTATCTTCATTCTGCTCTGTGATACCTCTCTGTTATCTCTGTGTTTAAAGTTTTATTTCACAACTACGCTTGATTCTTCAGTCAGAAAGGCTGAACCCGCCGTTACGATGTCTTTTACGTCTGAAAGACCATTGGTTAATAACACCTTGTCGTTATCCAGGAAACCAATCTGAACCGGCGTTTTTCGGACATGCTTTTTATCATCGGCTAATACATATACGAATCCATCTTTGCCATTACCCTCTACGATGGCTTCAACCGGAACGACGGCATAACTGCGATTTTGCGCCGGCACGAGCGTGACTTTAGCGAACAGACCGGGTGCTAGTTTAGCCGCGCCGGGGTTAATGCGCACTTCCACTTCATAGAGTTTATTGACCGGATCGGCGGCTTGTGCTAATTCACTGACGGTACCCGCAAACGTTCGGTCCGGATAAGCGTCGAGGTTAATGCTGGCGCGATTACCAAGCTGAAGCCGCGCCCAATCCTTATCCGCTACACCTACGCGCACAACCCAATCTGAGGGGCGACTTGATGAAACCAGATAGACTAAATTACCTGCGGCAATGTATTCTCCAGCGTTGGCGATCTTGCGTGTTACTGTCCCATCTACTGTCGAGCGAATTTGGGCGTAATTGCGGTTAAACTGCGCAATGGTCAGATTCTGTTTAGCTGCATTTATACCCGTCGTAGCATTCTGAAGTTGTTCGAGGGTAGCGGCTGTATCGGCGTAGAGACTTTTAACCCGGTTGAGGTCGCGTTCAGCTTTTTCATTGGCCAATTGTGCCTGATTAACCTGCGCGTTGATTTCCGTTAAGTTCAGCGTTGCCAGAAGTTGTCCTTTCCGAACGGACTGCCCTTCTTCAACGAATAGGCGGTCGATGATACCGCCAACTTTAAACGATAACCGGGCTTCCTGAGCCGACGATACCAAGCCCGAAGCTATAACTGGTTCTGCTCGAACAACGGTACTAACAGGCGATAGCTTTATGGGTACAACTGCTTCGTCGGTAGTTGCAGAATGTTTCTCAGATGGGTTTTGTTCGGCTTTACTGCCACAAGACCAGAGGGTTATTGAAAATAAAATTGAGATAATGAATTGCGTCAGTTTCATGGTAGTATTGTTTACTTATAATTTGATTGGCCATTAAGATTTTCACTGCCCTACGGCTACCGCCCGGTCCAATGCAGCCCGTTTCACGAGTACATCCATGCGGGCGAGGGAGTGTTGAAATTGCGCCGTTAGCCGGTCGTTCTGGTAGCGGAGAAACTCAATGAGCAGCGATTGCCCGTTTCGGTATTTGCTATCGATTACCCGGAAAGTTTGGTCAGCATTGATCACCCCGCTTTGCGTAGCAGTCAGACTCTCATCGGCGGCCTGGAGATCGTAATAAGCCTGAACAACCTGTAGTTGAATCTGTCGTTGGACTTCAGTCAAGCGTGTTTGCAAAGCATCGGTTTGAATTCTAGCCTGTTGAATTTTCGAGCGCTTTTCGTAGCCGCGAAACAAATCCCATTGCAAGCCAACTTGAGCGATTACATACGCTTGATTCTGGAATGTATAGCCATATCCTTGAAAGCCTGTACTGCCACCGACGAACAGATTCGGAATTTTGGCATTAGACTCGGCTAGTTTAACAGCTGTCTGAGCTGCCTGTAGCGAACCATTTAGCTGGGTTAATTCCTGTCGGTCGTGAAGGGCTGTTTGCTGTAAATCACCCAAATTCTCTGTTGATTCAGGTAGGATTTTGGTGAGCGAAGAATCAACATCGATAGCCGTTGTTAAATCACGGTTTAGTAGGAAATTGAAAAAAGCACGAGCTGTTTCGCGGTTTTTCTCGGCTATGGCTAACTGCTGATCAACTTTACTGATCTCATAGCGCGCCGATGTAACGACCTCTCTCGTAGCGGTATTATTACTGACTAGTTTCTCGTTCAACCGGGCTAGTTCGGCTAGTACTTTCCGTGAATTCTCGAAAATACGGATGGCGTCGAGCGTTTGCAGATACTGGTAATAGGCTGTTGCTATGTTGTACCGCAGTTCATTAGACACCACACGTTTACGAGCCTCTTGCGCTGAAAGTAGTTGTTTTTGAATCAGGTAGTTATATTGAATATCTGTGTTAAAGATTGCGTATTGAAAACTGATTTTGGTGTCGTGGAAATTATTCGGCGCCAGCAACTGATTCACATTTGGAATATCGGTTGGAAAGCGGTCGGCGCCAGTAAGTTGATTCAGCGTTCGATAGGCTGGATTCAGCAAATCACCCACCGGAAATTCCAATCTCCGACCACCAGCCGCTACCGAATAAGTCGGATTAAATGCCACCCGCGGATAGAATAGTGAACGTGCCTGATTGAGTGACTCCGTAACACGGCTGATTTCGAGTGATTCCTGACGAAGAGCGAGGTTGTTAGCTAGGCCAGTCTGGATATAACTTTCCAGCATTGTCGACTTGTTCGAAACGGACTGTGCCCCCGCTGAAAAAGGGAGTAATAGTCCTAGATAGCGGATTAACTTGATTCTAAGCCTCATAACCATCTATTAATTAATGAACAGTGTTTAGTAAATGGGTAAAAAAATTATAATCCCTTTTTTATGGTGTCTATGAATAGCTCGAACACACTTTCCATGAGCGCTTTAGTACGGTCTTCGTCCTCACCAAACATGCTGAGTCGCTTGCGCAGGCGCAAAGCTGCCAGACCATGTACAGTACTCCAAATCATGAGCGTAGCTTCTTCGGCATTTGTATGATGAATTTCTCCTGCATTAATACACTCCTGAACAACTTGCTGAACAAGAGCAAAAGCCTGGTGACCATCTTCCCATACATCTTCGCGGCAGGCAAGCGTTTCGATCGGAGCCGTCATGATGAACATTAAGTCATATAACTCTGGATTTTCAATGGCAAATCGCAGATAGATTCGACCCATCTCAATCAATTTATCCATTGGATTCTCAATGGAAGCAATAGGCGCAAATTCGTCGATCAGCTTCAAAAACGCTTTCTGATGCAAGGCAAAGAACAGTTCGTTTTTGTCTTTATAGTATAGATAGATAGTAGCCGGACTGTATTCGATTTCATCCGCAATATTGCGAATGCTGACTTTCTCAAATCCATACGTTAAAAACAGCTTCTGGGCTGCCTCCAGAATCAGTTTTCGCATTTCTTCCCGTTCCCGCTCTTTCCGTTGTGCTATTCCCATGGTAATTCTTACTTATCGATGCAAACTTACTGAACACTGTTTAGTAAACAAGTGGTGTTCAAAATTTTAAATTCTTTTGAGTAAACGGTAGTAGTATGAGTAGCGTGAACGGCAGCTCGCGCTTGGAGTAGTTAATCACAGATTGCCACTCACGCTATTTTTTGAATTAATCTTTCTCATACTCTTGTTATCTAACCGATAAACATGCTGAGAACCAAAATGAAATCTCTGTCAGGATGCTTGATAACCGTGTTTATAACTGTGGTATTAACGAAATCAGTTGTGACAGGTCAAACTATAAGGAATTATAATCTAGGGGATGCTATTGCCGATTTTCGACTGAAAAGCGTAGATGGTCGTGCCGTTTCGTTGAGTGATTATCGCGCTCAGAAAGGACTGATTGTTGTTTTTACCAGCAATCACTGTCCGTTTGCCAAGGCATATGAAGACCGGCTAATTGAACTGGATCGCAAATTTGCACCGCAGGGTTTTCCGGTATTGGCGATTATGCCTAATGATCCCGCTGCATATGACGAGGATGGTTTCGAGCGTATGCAGACGCGTGCTCGGGATAAAAATTATCCGTTTAGCTATGTATTAGACGATTCGCAGGCAACAGCCCGAGCTTTCGGGGCTTCACGTACTCCCCAAGTATATATTCTTAAACAGACAGGTGGGCAGTTTATTCTTGAATATACTGGGTCAATTGACGATAATCCACAGGATATAGCAAGTGTACAGCGCCACTACGCCAGCGACGCAGTTAGCAGTTTGCTGGCAGGTCGACCCGTACAGTCGCCCATTACAAAGCCAATTGGCTGTGCGATTAAGTGGAAATAAGAGTTGACAATTGGCACAGCGTTTGCCAAACGGCTTTTAACAATCAAACTACACACAAACGATTATGAAAAAGTCCTTATTAACGCTGACTCAAATTAAGAATCTGTCCGGCACAGTGATGCTGGCGGCATCACTGGCATTTTTGCAGGCTTGTAGCTCCGACGGTAAAAAAGAATCTCGTACAGAGGATGCACTTGAAAAAACAGGTGATGCGATTGCAACCGATACGAAAGATGCTGTTGATGATGCTAAAGAAGATTTAAAAGACGCCAGCGATAAAGCGAAAGACAAATCGAATGATGCAGCCGCTGATTTTAAGGAAGAACGCGACAAAATTGTGGCTAAACTAAACGTTCAGAAGGATAAGCTGGATGCTAAGATCGATGAGTTAAAAGCGAAAGCAGATACCCAAAAAGATAAGGCAAAAGCTGAAACTGAACGGCAAAAAGCCAAATTGGAAGATGAGCGGAAAGACCTGGCTAATGATATTAATAAAGCCAAAAATAGTACGGCTGATGCCTGGCAGGATGTCAAAACTGGCTTTAAACGGGCAGGTCGTGATATTGGTGATGCCTTCGATAAAGCGGGTGATAAAATGAAGAAAGACTAATAAATAAGCTAATCAATTCATGGGAAACGGTGCCGACTTGCGGAAAGTCGGCACCGTTTTTGTTTATGGGATGTGGAATCCGCTCCCCAGTTTTGGGCTATAGATATACAGTTACTACTTGTATTCCAACGAGGAAAAGTGTTATTTTGCGGGCTAAATTGTTTGTTAAAAGCGAAATGTCTGTCATTGGTAAGATTAGAGAACGTTCAGGACTGGCCGTCGGCATAATTGCAGTCAGTCTGATTCTGTTCATTGTAGGTGGTGATTTGCTCGGCGGCCGTAGTTTGCTGTTCGGCGGAAACCAGCAGGAAGTCGGTGAAATCGCTGGCCAGTCTATTGATTATCAAGAGTTCAATGCAAAAGTGGATGAGCTTCGGGCTCAGTTTGAGCAGCAAGCTGGACGGGCTCCAGCCGAACAGGATCTGGTGCAAATCCGCGAACAGGCCTGGAATCAGATGCTGTTTGAAATCGCTTATCAGAAAGAGTTCGACAAGCTCGGTCTGAAAGTGACGCCAGAGGAGCTTGTTGATATGGTACAGGGTAACAACATTAGCCCTACTGTACGCCAGGCTTTTACTAATCCACAAACGGGTGTTTTTGACAAAAGCTCGATCATCAGTTATCTGAAGGGACTAAAAAATCTGCCTCCTCAGCAACAGGCTGCCTGGGCGAATTTTGAAAAGAACCTCAATTCTGATCGGCTTCGGGATAAATACGAAGGTCTGATGCGGATGTCGGTGTTTGCTACAACCGCCGAAGCGCAGAAGGAATATCAAGCGCAGAACTCAAAAGCGAACGTAAAATTCCTGTTTGTACCGTATTACACCATCAACGATACAACGGTAAAGGTAACCGATTCGCAGTTAGACGATTATCTAAAAAAGCATAAGGATGATTATCCTGGCACAGATAGTCGGTCGATTCAATATGTAACGTTCTCGGTTGCTCCGTCGAAAGAAGATAGCGCTACGTTATATAACGATATCAAATCGCTGGCTCGTGGGTTAGGTGCTGCACAGAATGATTCAACCTTTGCTCAGCAAAATAGCGATGTTCGGGTTCCACTTTATATGACGGCGGGCGAAATGCCTGAACAACTCCGGGCGGCTATCCCAACTTTCTCACCGGGTGGTATTTACGGTCCCTTCCGCGAAGGCAACACTTATTTCATTTACAAATACGGCGGTACAAAGAAAGATACCAGCTTTACGGCTCGGGCCAGCCATATCCTGATCCAGACGAAAGGACTGGCCGATTCAGCTAAAGCAGATGCTCGTCGTCGGGCTGAAGGTTTACTGAAGCAGATTCAGGGTGGGGCGAGCTTTGAGGCTCTGGCGCAAACCAACAGTGATGATGGCTCACGCTCGGTGGGCGGTGACCTCGGCTATTTTAAAAATAACGGCCAAATGGTAAAACCGTTTGAATCGGCAGTATTCGGTGCTACATCGGCTGGCTTAATTCCTCGCTTGATAGAGACGGAATTTGGTTACCACATTATCAAAGTAACTCAGCCTAAAACAAACCAACTGTACCGGATTGCCGCCATCGGTAAAACCATTACGCCAAGTCAAACCACGCGTGATGAAGCGCTGCGGAAAGCCGATCAGTTTGCATCAACTGTTCAGACGAAAGAAGAATTTGATGCTAAAATCAAAGAAGACAAGTCACTGGTAGTAGCTTCGGCCGAACGTATTCCGGAAGGGGCAACGCAAATCAATGCGCTGACGGGTTCGGAAGTGCGGCAGATCATTCGGTGGGCCTTCAACGACAAAACAGAACTGAACGCTGTATCAGAACCATTTGAGGTTGGCGATCAGTATGTCATTGCTGTCTTGACCAACAAAACGGATAAAGACAACGTAAAAGTTGATGATTACCGGAACGAACTAACAGCCAAAGTTCGGAATGAACTCAAAGGCGAACAGATTATCAGCAAACTAGGTAGCGCAAGTGGCACACTTGAAAGTATAGCTCAGAAATATGGAGCGGGCGCCCTGGTTGAAACAGCCGATGACGTTAATCTGGCAACCGGCTTCTTACGTAGCGCAGGCGTTGATCCAGTCGCATTGGGTAAAGCTTTTGGTCTGAAACAGGGTAAGCGTTCTAAGCCATTTGCGGGTGAAAGCGGTGTACTGGTTGTAGAGACAACGCAGTTAACTCCAGCTCCAACTATTGCAGACTACAATCTTTACAAGACACAGATTCGTCAGAACAACATGTCACGTGCTGGTTTCTACATCAACGAAGCTATTAAAGAAGCTTCCAAGATTGAAGACCGCCGGGCTAAGTTTTATTAGTAGCTTGTTTAATAAGTACTAAAAAGTACTCGCTTGATTACAAGCGAGTACTTTTTGTTTGATGACCGTGATTAGATCTGTTCTTTTAGATATGTCAGCATTTTTACCAATGCTTTTGAGCGATGGCTAATCTTATTTTTTTCTTCCATACTGAATTCGGCCAGTGCTCGGTTGGAGCCATTGGGTAGAAAAACGGGATCATAACCAAACCCACCGGTTCCTCGGGGCTCGTAAATAATCTGCCCTTCGAGGATTCCTTCAAACTGGTGTTCGACCGGAACGCCGGACCGACCGTGCAAAATCAGTGTAAATACGGTCCGAAACCGGGCTTTTCGATTAGTGTGCCCATCCAGATTAGAAAGTAGTTTCTGAATGTTTTTTGACGCATCACGGCTGCCGGAATAATACGCCGAATCAACTCCTGGCTCACCGTTTAAGGCTTCTACTTCCAGACCCGAATCGTCTGCGAAACAGGAGATACCGAAATGGGTCCAGACGTAGTCAGCTTTCTGGCGGGAGTTACCCGGAATTGTGCCGGTAGTTTCCGGAAGCTCTTCGGTACAGCCAATATCATGCAACGTCTTAAGCGTGAATTCATCCCCTAGCTTAGCTGCAACTTCGGCTAGCTTGTTTTGATTATTGGTAGCAAAGCATAGTTCCATATTGGAACAAAAAAAGCCGTTTGCAGCTACATCTGCAAACGGCTTTTGACGTAAAACAAAAAGCAACAACGCTTAGCGTCCTGGCTGAGGTTGAGGCTGTGGCATGCCTGGTTGCCCCATACCAGGTTGTCCTTTTTGAATATCCATTAGCTCAATATCGAACAGTAACACCGAGTTAGCAGGGATGCTTGGATTTCCACGCGGTCCATACGCCAAACCTGATGGAATGATAAGCGTTGCCTTTTCACCTTTGTGCATTTTCATAACACCTTCTTCCCAACCTGGAATCACCATACCAACGCCCACCTGGAACTGAGCCGGTTTGCCACCAGCTTGTGGGTTTGTACGCGAACTATCAAAAACTTTACCGTTCATCAGTTTGCCTGTATAGTGAACCTGAACCACGTCACCACGGTTAGGCGTCGGGCCTGAACCTGGTTGCGTTACTATGTAATAAACACCCGATTCAGTTTTTTGCGCTTTACCAGCCAGCCCGCTTTTCGCCAGGTAATCGCTGATGACTTTAGCGTCAATACCCTTTTGCTTTTCGAATTCAGCAGCCTGGGTCTTCTTGTATTCTTCCTCGGTCTGGACATTCATAACTTTTACGGCGATACCAATATCCGTGCCTTTCTGAACACCAGGTGGCAGCGGCTGCATGGCCCGCGTAAACAACGAGTCAGCGCTGACGTAGAATGTGGCACTATCGCCCTTTCCAAGCATGGTTAACCCTTCTTCATAAGAACCTTTGAAAGGCGGAACCTGTAGGAGCATCTGGAATGGAGCTCCCTCTTTATGAGTATCGCGCAGCACAGAATCTTTGTTATTCATCAGCGTAAGGTGCAGCGTCAGAATATCGCCAACCTTACCTTTCCGGGTTCCTTCCGATTGTTCGTGAATTTGGTACTTCAGACCGTTGTCCGTCACCTGTACGCGGTTTTTACCGCAGGCCGCTACCACAGCGACAAGTAAGGCGGCTTTCCCAAAGTTTTTAAGAGACATGAGAGATTGTGAATTGTTTATTTTGTTTGAGCTACATTTCAGGTTATAGTTCCAGACTTTTAGACGATGACCTGAAACAGAAATTAAATGGTTTCCAGCAATTGCTGGCGGTACTGAGGAAGAATAGAAATTAGCTTTTGTTCGGTTTCGGTCAGTGATAGTTTCGTGCGTCCGCCAGCTGCATTTCGGTGGCCACCTCCATTAAAATATTTACTGGCCAGATCGCGTACGGAGAAATTACCAATGGAGCGGAATGATAGTCGAATTTCGTCATTACGGTCAATCAGAATAGCAGCCATCACGACGCCGTCAACCGCCAACGCGTAATTAACCATGCCTTCAGTATCGCCCGTTTTAGACCGATATTTCTTCAATTCAGCGTCGGTCAGGGTAATGTAAGCAAACTTATATTCTGGTAATACTTTAAGTTTTTCATTCAGGATGTAGCCCAACAACCGGAATTTATCGAGCGACACGTTATCGAAAATGCGTCGGTGAATGCTGCTTACATCAATATTAAGGTCGACCAGCTCGGCAGCCATCCGATGAACATCGCCCGTCGTGTTAGAATGGCGAAATGAGCCCGTATCAGTCATCAGACCTGAATAAAGGCATTCGGCAATAGGTACGTCAATTAACTCCCTATCACCCAGCTCAACGATGAGTCGAAAGACCAACTCAGCAGTAGCCGCAGCGCTAGGGTCCCACAGCAGCAGATCGGCAAACGATTCGGGTTCAAGGTGGTGATCAATCATCACCTTGCGCGCCGAAGACTGCCTTACCATTGGAGCCAATTCTCGGATGCGTTCAAGGCTCGAAAAGTCAAGACAGAAAATCAGGTCTGCTTCGTCAAATAATTGGTTAACAGTCACTCGAACCTTTTCCTCAAAGGCGATAACTTCGTCATTACCGGGTAACCAGTTGAGATTTTGGGGATAATCAGTTGGTGTAACAACCGTTACCCGATGCCCTTTTTTACGCAGGTAAGCCGCCAGTCCCAGCGACGATCCCATAGCATCTGCATCAGGGTTCTGGTGAGTCGTGATCAGTATGGTTTGTGCAGGTCCGCCCGCTGGCTGGCCAATAACCGCACCAATCGCTTCAATATCTTGCATACAAAAATGCCGGAGCTCAATCAAAATCCAAAAGTACGAATAATTTGAATACCAGCGGGCTTACTGATGAGCGTGGCTTTTTAGATGGAAGTTAGTACTTTTGCGGCCACCTTACGAAAAACAGGTCATTAGTACCTTTCAGGCAATTACATTTCAGCTATAACGACACAGAATGGCAACGAACCGCACATTCACTATGATTAAGCCCGACGCTGTTGAAGCCGGGTATACTGGAGCGATTATCAAACAGATCGAAGAAGCAGGTTTCCGCATTGTGGCGATAAAAAAGACGCTGCTAACCAGCGAACGCGCTGGACAGTTCTATGATGTACACCGCGAACGGCCATTTTATAATGACCTTCGGGCTTATATGTCATCAGGGGCTATTATTCCGATGATTCTGGAAAAGGAGGACGCCGTTGCTGATTTCCGCAAGCTAATCGGAGCTACTAATCCAGCACAAGCCGAGGAGGGTACCATCCGCAAATTGTACGCAAAATCAATGGAAGCTAATGCTATTCACGGTTCTGATTCTGACGAAAACGCTGAAATAGAAAGTAACTTTTTCTTTTCCGGAACGGAGCAATATTAGAAAAGTCAATAGTCGTTAGTGAATAATTCAAGATTTTGTCCTGCATTATTCACTAACGACTATTAACTGAGGACTCCCAACTTCTCATAATACTTACAAAAGTCCCGTAGATTACATATTTCACACTTTGGCGAGCGGGCCAAACAAATGTAACGGCCGTGCAGAATAAGCCAATGATGCGCTTTCGGAACGTATTGTTTGGGAATATGAGCCATTAAGGCTTTTTCTACTGCTAGTGGTGTAGTAGCCGTTAATGGAGCCAACCCAAGCCGGTGCGATACCCGAAAAACGTGCGTATCGACGGCCATCGTCGGCTCGTTATAAACGACCGACAAAATAACATGGGCTGTCTTGCGGCCTACACCTGGCAACGTCTGTAATTCTTCGACTGTAGCCGGAATTTCTCCCCCAAACCGTTCCTGTAACGCTCTCGCCATTCCGACGAGGTGTTTCGCTTTATTATTCGGATAGGATACACTGCGGATATACGTAAACACTTCATCGACAGAAGCTGCTGCCAGTGATTCAACTTCCGGAAAGCGGGCAAAAAGTGCAGGCGAAATTTGATTGATGCGCTTGTCGGTACATTGCGCCGACAAAATAACTGCTACCAGCAACTCGTAAGGATTACTGAAGCTCAATTCCGTCTTCGGTTCAGGATAATGCTGGGTGAAGTAGTCAAGAAACCGTCGGAATCTTTCCTTTTTGAGCATACAAAAACATGGCGTAAGAAGAAAGGCAGAAGAAAAAAGACAAGTTGTTAATAGACAACCCTATGTCTTCGTTCTTTTGTCTTTCCTCAGACGTCTGGTAATGACAAAACCCAACTGGGACTACGAATGACGTAGCCGGGCAGGTGGGCTTGCCGGATGATTTTTGGAATAATTTAGAATTGCCTGAACCGTATTGGTCCTGGGCTGGCGTTCTATCTTATTCATCAAAGCCCTCAATTCGAGTGCTTCGAGGAAGAACGTCATCAGATCCGGTTCAGACATTAGCGCGTCTTCAATGAGCAAGTTCTCCTCTGGTGAGGTCTCCTCATAGACATACCGGATTACATCATCTTGGGTAAAGGTTTTTATCATAACTCGGTGAACGTTTGCTAAGCTGTTTGCGCAGATTAATCAGCGCATAACGCATACGTCCCAAAGCCGTGTTGATACTGACGCCGGTTGCATCGGCAATCTCTTGGAAACTCATTTCCTCGTAGTGCCGCATAATAAGCACCTGACGCTGTTGTTCCGGCAATCGCTGGATTAATTCGCGCAAGTGCTCGTGTGTTTCCTGTCGAATCTGGAGCGATTCTACCGAATCTTCCGCAAACTCAAGCGTGTTGAACACACTGCTTCCGTCCTCAAACACCACACTGGGGTAGCGTTTATCCTTTCGGAAATAGTCAATCGCCAAGTTGTGAGCAATCCGGATAATCCAGGGTAGAAATTTTCCTTCCTCGTTATATTTACCCGACTTGAGCGTGTCTACGGCTTTTATAAACGTATCCTGCATCAAATCTTCCGCCACATATTGATCTTTAACAATCAGGTATATGGTGGTGTAAATTTTCGATTTGTGCCGTTGCACTAATTTAGCAAAGGCTTTTTCATTACCACGGATATACAGGGAAATCAACTCACTGTCGTTTACCTGGGCTTTTTCCATTTTCAGTAAGACAATTAGGTAACGTAGAGCTGTGTTCCGATAGTGTATGAGGATTTGTGTTTTTTTGGAAAGTTTATTTAATCCAGCCTTAAAAATAAGGGAAAATAAGGCATATTTCCAACTAAATCGTGCAAAAAATCTGCCAAACGGTCGTTTTTCCTGGAAAAACTTTATTTCTGACGGGAAATCATGTTAAAATACCAAATTTATACAATCTTGAGCTTATTCGGAGAAATAATTGTACTTATGGTTGGACATATTGTATAGATGGCTATTTTCCTTTGAGGATTAAATGAGAAAAAAATTATTGTTATATCCGGTACGTAGGTAGTTATACAATGTAATAATACTAAGAAATTCTGAGTTTTAAAATTATCCGCTCATATTTTCGGTAATCCATTGATTTACTGTGCCAAATATTTACTTTAGAGTTTTGGATCAACTCCCTGAACGAAGCGGGAACCTAACCTATGCGATTTGCCGGGCTTGTATTGGTTATCCTAAGCTGGAGCTCAGGCTGCTGGGCGCAGTGGCGCTCAGGCCTGCCAGAATTGGATTTTGACCGACGGTCGGATAGTGAGTATATGGATAGTTTGCTAACCATAGGACGGGCATATCAGAAAAAGGTTACACAATTGCCACATACATTGCGTAATGATACATTGCGGTTAGAGAGTTTACGGTATATGGCGCTTGTTTTTAAGCAAACACGGGGAGCGCAACGCGACAGTAGTTTTTGGTATGCCCGGCATCTGGACCAGCAATCCAGAATGTACCATAATATTCTGTATCAGGTACGGGCTATGATGTTAGAGGAATACTATCTGCGTACCGTTAAGAATGACTATCCACAAGCTTTACGAATCAATCAACAAGCCTCCGAATTGTGTGTGAAACTACCGCGCGAGAGCTCTCCACGCTGGCAGGTTCAGATGAATATGGGCGATATTAATCTGCTCTTGAAGGAGTACGATAACGCTCTGGCCAGCTACCAGCTTTCCCGAACTCTGTTGGGCTACAATACGTCACTGACGCCTAAGAACCGACGGCTTCTGACCAGCCAGGCTATTACACAGATGGGGGAGATTTATGAGATAAAGGGCCAATATGATCAGGCGCTTCGGCAATATGAAGCTAGCCGGCAGATTGCTCTGGAAACCCGCTCTCAGGTAAACGTAGCTTATGCCGATGAGCGTTTAGGCGATTTCTTTACCAGCCGTCGTCGTCCTGAACAGGCCATAAAGTTGTTTAATGAAGCTTTAGTGATCTGGAACCAGTTGAATGAGCCAGCAGGTCAAGCAGCTGTCTGGGCACGATTGTCGGAATGCTATACAATGATTAACCAGCCTGCACCAGCTATAGACTTCGGGGAAAAAGCTGTTGCGATAGCTCGTGAATCGGGCTTTATCCGTATTCAGCAAATAGCTACCCGATCACTTTATCAGGCGTATCGCCTGGCTGATCAACCTGTTAAGGCGCTGTTAATGTATGAAGAACACACCCGGCTGCGCGATAGCCTAACAAATGTTCGCCGGGTTGAGGAATTATCGGTTTTACAGAAAAAATACGACATTAATCAAGTCAGAACAGCTGCCGAGAAAGAGCGATTCATCCAGCAGCAACAGGTACTGAATTTGCGTCGGCAAGCTGAATTGGACCGACTACGAGCCGAGTCGGAGCACAAACAGTTTGTAGGCGAAGCCCGAATGAGTCAACTTCAGCAACGGTTTGAAACGGAGCGCTTACGGGCTAATGCAGAGAAAAGTAAACTGGAGAATCGAACCCACATTGATGCGCTGAATCGCGATATAAAACAGGAGCAGTTAATGCGGGTTATTTTAGTGGGCGGGTTAGCCATGTTACTTGGCTTTGTCATTGTGTATTATCGGAAAAACCAGTTGATTTTTCGTCAGAAACAGGAGATTGAAAATCTGAATCGAGACCTAGAAAGCAAAGTAATTGAGCGTACATCAGCCTTGAAACGTGCGAACGATCAACTGCGGGCCAAGAATCGGGAAATTGAAGAAGCCCTGGTGCAGGGACAAACGCTGGAACGTAAGCGAATGGCGGCCGATTTACATGACAGTCTGGGAGGACTATTAGCCGCTATAAAAACCAGTTTATCGGCGCTTAACCCTAAGCACCTGGTCGATCGAGAACAGCAGATTTACCATAACCTGCTGAATATGACCAAAGAGGCTTATGCCGAAATTCGCTACCTATCGCACAATCTGCAACCCGACGAACTGGAAAAGCAGGGTTTATCCGAAGCCTTAACACGGCTGGTTACTAAGCTTAACCTGACGCAGAAAATTGCATTTCGGCTGGAGAGTGATGCTTTGCCTCGTTTGGGGAAAACTACTGAGTTTAACCTTTATTCGATCTGCATTGAATTATGCAGCAATATTATTCGTCATTCGGAAGCTACCGAAGCGGATATTTTATTCCGGCGATTCAATAATGAACTGAATATGATTGTGAAAGATAATGGCTGTGGGATGGACCCAACCGATGCAACCGGAATGGGATTACGTAACATCCAATCACGTATGGATCTCATTCATGGGCGCTACGAGGTACACTCCGGCGCGGACGAAGGAACCACGTTTATCTTCATCGTTCCAGTACCGTCGGGGCTAAAAACAGTTTAGCTAAATAGCGTCTTCTTCTACTGCAGTTTCCCTTCTACTAAAAACGTATTGCGGTCAAAATAGGGTAGCTTCTGAAAGCCCGATAACTGATAATGCTTCACCCGCCACCGGTGATTAGCTGTCTGACCACATTCCAATGTAATATGCCGCTCTGAGGAGTAGAGTGGATTATCCGTCTGTAATACTGCTTCTATGCGACGTGGCTGGCGAGTCACCGAATCCAGTTTAACCGAAAGGGAGTGAACAGTTAACTTTTCTTCGGATGGTTTCAGCGTGTACTGATACGTAAGCGAGTCAGGACGGTTAATCTGATAACTGCTGCGGAGGGCAGGCTTGTTAATATCTGCCTGCATAAATAACTCTAATTCACGGTTCCAGTTAACTTCATGAGTAGTTTGCTGATTTCGCTTTCCATTAACCAGAACAGCTTTGTTAACAGTTGGCTTTTGGGCCGAAAGGTCAGTTATCTGCTGTTTAATAAAGTCAGCAACATCGTAGTAAACATCAGGCTGGGTCTGCTGTGCGGGGTTTGTGCAACCGCTAAGCAGTAGGATAAACAAGGAAGAAAAGTAGAAAATAAAGCGCATAAACAGCGTCGAAATAACCCTCGACAGACAGGTCTTGTGCAATGACCAACACGAATTTTTACAAATCGGTTTGGGTAATCAAAATCTGAACCAAATTTGCAGTTACAATGCTATCTAAATAAATGGTTTACAGTTTACAGTTTGTGGCTTGAGGTTGCTGCTAAAGGCAAAAAATCGCTATGAACGTTGAACTTAGAACTATAAACTAATTCATTCATGGAATACGATGTTATCATGATTGGTTCGGGGCCGGGTGGTTATACCGGTGCGATTCGGTGCGCTCAGCTCGGACTGAAAACGGCGATTATTGAAAAGTATCCGGCTCTTGGCGGCACCTGTCTCAACGTCGGCTGCATTCCGTCGAAAGCCCTGCTCGACTCATCGGAGCATTACTACAATGCCGCTCACACGTTTGCTGAGCACGGCATCAAATTGGCCGATCTGCAAGTCGATCTGGCCCAAATGATTGCCCGTAAGGCAAGTGTCGTTGATCAGACGACGAAGGGTATCAATTTTCTAATGAAGAAAAATAAGATCGACGAAATCCACGGTGTTGGTTCGTTCGTTGATCCACATACGATTAAAATCGCCAAAGCGGATGGATCTGAACAGACCATCACGGGCAAAAATATCATCATTGCGACGGGCTCGAAACCAATGTCCTTTCCGTCGATGCCTATTGACAAAAAGCGCGTTATTACGTCAACCGAAGCGCTGACGCTTAAAGAAATACCGAAACATCTGATCGTTATTGGCGCTGGTGTCATCGGAGCTGAACTAGGGTCAGTATATGCCAGACTTGGCGCGAAAGTATCATTTGTGGAGTTTGCCGATTCGATGATTCCGACGATGGATAAAACGATGGGTAAAGAGCTTCAGAAAGTCGTTAAAAAACTCGGCGCTGATTTTTACTTCAATCATAAAGTGACGAAAGTAGAAAATACGGGCGATGAAGTCGTGCTTAGCGTAGAAACGCCAAAAGGTGATCAAATTACCCTTACCGGCGATTACTGTCTGGTTTCGGTTGGTCGGCGCCCGTATACAGACGGACTAAATCTGGAAGCAGCTGGCCTGAAAACTGATAATCGGGGGCGGATTGAAGTAGATGAGCATCTTCGTACGAGCGTCCCCCACATTTACGCCCTTGGCGATGTAATTCGCGGTGCTATGCTGGCGCATAAAGCCGAAGAAGAAGGTACATTCATTGCCGAAACAATCGTTGGACAGAAACCACACATCCATTATCGGCTGATTCCAGGTGTCGTCTATACATGGCCTGAAGTGGCCTCAGTAGGCTATACGGAAGAAGAAGTAAAACAGGAAGGCATTCCTTATAAAGTAGGTTCTTTTCCGTTCAAGGCGCTTGGCCGGGCACGGGCAAGTATGGACGTTGACGGGTTGGTGAAAGTACTTGCACATAAGGAAACCGATGAAATTCTGGGCGTTCATATGATTGGCGCTCGTGCAGCTGATATGATCGCGGAAGCTGTAACAGCTATGGAGTTTCGGGCTTCGGCTGAAGACGTTTCGCGGATGTCTCACGCGCACCCGACTTATACTGAAGCATTCAAAGAAGCTTGCTTAGCAGCTACAGATAACCGGGCCATTAATATGTAAGTGAGACAGTTGCAAGGATATAATTTGATCCCTGAATGCTTATTAAGCGAAATAAACCCCGTCTGCGAACGGGGTTTATTTTTTTGAAATAGCTGAGTATTATACGATATAAAAGATTACTTGAATTACTCATTTTTGTTTAAACTAATTCTAAAATAACGCTCTGTATACCAAGTTGTTAAACAATATTATGTGCCATTAGTTAGGTAAAAGTTATCAGAGTTTATTAAGTAATATACCGATCACTATAACTACCAATTGTTATGAAGAAGATAATCATTGCTGCTTCAGTATGTAGCTTACTAGCAGTAACTCAATTGACTATGGCGCAGGGCGTTCAGGCAGGAAAAGCGGTCAAAAAAGAAATGAAAGCCGACAAAAAGATGGATAAAGCCGCTGAGTACAGAAAGGAAGCAAAAACTCACGCCGGTTTGGAAATCAAAGGTGTTTCCGACCCAAAAACGAGAATAGCTAAGGCCGAAAAAAAGGAGAAAAAAGCGGAGAAGAAAGAGCTGAAAAGCGATGCTAAAGAATTGAAAGCAGTGGCTAAAGTTAAAACCAAGAAAGCGGCTGGGGTTAACTAAATATAAGAATAAACAAAAATGAAAATGGTGGATAGTAAACTTACTATCCACCATTTTCGTTGAAGAAGTAGGCTATAATACCTCTATTAACTCAATATTTGTCGCATTTCTAAATCTTGCGAATCCAGCATATCGATTGGTCTAGTGCCGTCTTTGTTCGGCGTATTTTTATCCGCACCAGCATCGAGTAATAAACGAACACATGCTATTTGATTATGTCGGTTGTGTAATACGCCAAATACGTACCCATGTACTGCCCACAGTAATGGCGTGCTTTCAAACTCGATACAGCGCTGATCAATAGCCGCCTTTTTATCAATCAATCGCTGCACCAATTTATCCTGACCGGTCCAGGCTGCCCAATGTAAGGCCGTGCCACCGTGCAAACTACGATGCGCAATCGTAGCTCCCCAGTCGATGTATAACAAGCCCACTTTCTCCGCATGTAAGCTAGCCGCAGCTACAAGGGGTGTATCCTTTCCTTCGACCAGTGCATATCCATCGACCTTAGCGCCATGCTCTAAAAATACTGTAGCTATCTCAACGGCTTCACCATCCGAATATGTACCGTTGAATACACCATCGCAGATCCGGTGGAGCGGATGCTCCTTTGTGAGGTTATGCTCATCATACGGAAGGCCTTCATTGGCTGCTTCAGGATATTGATCAAGAAATTCGCTAAGCTTGGAAAGTTCTTTGTGGGCAATGAGTGTTCGTACAGACATAAGCGTTTAAAGGCTACACTAGTTATTGCTATTGAATGAACACTATAGTACTGCCTCCCAAACGTAACCTTTTTACGTGAAGTTATTCTGACCAGAAAACTCTGTAGCAAACGAATGTTCAGAAGATATAACGTAACTATCGTAAAGCCCGCCGGATTACTTCCTCGACCGTCAAATTAGGTTCTTCTCTCAAGGCATCGTCAACGCTTTTCTCAGCAGTCGGCTTAGGAAACCCTAACGCTACCAAGGCTGCCAGCGATTCCTCCCGAATGGGATTTGCAGCTGGTTGCTGACGGTACGTTGGCCCATTAGGAACAACACCTGACCGTTTCATTTTATCCCGCAGTTCGAGGATGATACGTTGAGCTGTTTTAGCGCCAATGCCTTTGATCGCCTGTACCGCACGAACGTTCTCACCCAGAATGGCCAGCCGCAAATCGCCGGGCTGCATAGCCGAAAGCATACCTAATGCCGTATTCGGCCCAACTCCTGATACGCCGATCAAATCCAGGAATAATGCTTTTTCATCTGCTGTGGCAAAACCGTAAAGTGCCTGTGAATCCTCACGAAACAAGTGGTGAATAAACAGTTTTATCCGGTCACCACCACCGGGCAAAGCTGAATAGGTTTGAAGGGATGTATGTACGGCGTAACCTACGCCATGGACGTCGATAATCGTGTAAGTGGGTTCTTTATAAGACAGCACTCCGTCTAAGTAAGCAATCATTCGGCTTCGGAAAGGCTTGTTTTTAAAGTAGTTATACTAAAGTAAAGATACGAAAAACCCACGACTTTTGCCTTATAAAGTCATGGGTTTGGATGAACTGTTTCAGGTTCAAATTTCCCTTTACGGAACTCTAAACCTGAAACAATTTGATTAACCGACAATTAACTTCTGCCCTGGCCGAAGCGAATTGTTCTTGATATGGTTCAGCCTTTTAAGCCGATCGATGGTCAGACCATCATAGCGCTGAGCGATGTTCCAGAGTGTATCGCCGTCCTGCACACGGTGGTAGCGTGGTTTATAACGCTTCGTGGACTTAGCCAACGTCTCAGCTTTTTTGCGTCCTTTAGCTGTGCCCTGCTCCGCCAAGCGCTCAGTGCGAGTTTCGGTAACCTCTTTTAGAATAACCAGCTTCTGGCCTTTCTGAATGGATGAGGAACGTAGGTGATTCCAACGTTTCAGGTCATACAACTCAACGTTGAAACGATTGGCAATTTCTCCCAGATTATCTCCTTTTCGAACCAGATAAGTTTGCTTATGAGGCTTACGCAGAACCACCGTTTCCATGTCCTCGTCAGATTCGTCGGCCGATTCTGCAACGGCAAGTTGGGCGGTTAGTTTGGCTGATTGGTCACCGGCTTTTCCGTTCGCTGCTACCACAGTTTCAACAGTCGTTTCATCCAAACGCATGTTAGCTAGGGGATTACGGCCCGAGGCCACCCAGGCTCCTACCGAATCATTTCCGTACCGAACATCTTCAGAAGTAGCCAGCAATATATGGGGCATGGCAACCGGTAGCCGACTAGCCGAATCGAGGATAGCGCGTCGGTGACTGGTAAAATAGGAGTAACGATCACGGGGTACACGCAGCGGATACCGATTTGTGTATTCAGGCAAAATTGTTGTCACTACGGCAGGATTCATTTTCTGCAAATCAGCCAGCGCCATCGTGCTGTGTTTGGCAAATGTTTCCAGATTAAAATAACCCGTTACCTGAATCGTATCCATTGGAATCGGCGACTCAAACTGCTCGCCGAAAATGCCGTGATCGTTGGCGTAATGCATCATATACATAAACGCCACGAACTGCGGTACATAACTACGGGTTTCCTTTGGCAGCGCGTCATAAATCGTGTAGAAGGTATCACCTCCTGACCGACGCATAGCGCGTTTAACAGCTCCCGGACCGCAGTTATAAGCTGCCATTGCCAATTCCCAGTCGCCAAATATCCGGTACAGATCGCGGAGGTATTTACAGGCCGCTTCCGTGGCTTTAACGGGGTCCATCCGCTCATCGACATAATCATCCTGGTATAGTCGGAGATCACGCCCTGTGCCCGGCATAAACTGCCACAAACCAACGGCGCCAGCATGCGAAATCGCGCGTGGATTCAGTGCGGACTCAACAATTGATAGAAACTTTAATTCGTCGGGTAACTCATACTGAGCTAACATTCGCTCATACAGTGGAAAGAAAAGCGGCATCCGCTCCAGCATCAACTTGGTTGAGCTGGCTTTCCGGAACGTAAAATAATCGACATAAGCCTGAACGGCTTTGTGGTAATTTAAGGGGATGGTTTTCTGTAATTTGGTAAGTCGCTCCCGGAGTAAGCTGTCGGGTACTGTTGGTACGGCCGCGATTGTATCTTTTTTTGCAATCGTGGTGTCCGTTTGACTTAGAACAGTTTGTTTAGCTTCGGGGACTTGCGGATTAACGTGAATCGTAGTCTCAGCATAGGCTAGCGTTGTTAGCCCTAATGCTCCACTTAACAGACCCATTTTCAACAGGCTACGGCTCAGGTAGTGCATAAAAGTTTCGTTCTGCTAGGTTAGTTTATTGTATATATGATGTATGTGTAGGAAGCTTTTAAACAGGCATATATCCTACATCTACATCGTGCATTAATTAATGCTGCATTTTCTTTGCCAGGGCTATCAGGGCTCCCTCCGCGAAAGGTGGTGCCATTAGTTGCACGCCGATGGGCAAGCCATTAGCGTCGATACCATTCGGAATAGATATAGCTGGATAGCCCACCACGTTAGCCTGCACCGTAAAAATATCGGCCAAATACATTTGCAGCGGATCATCGGCCTTTTCGCCGAGCTTAAAGGCTGGTGTTGGCGTTGTGGGCGACAGTAAGAAATCATACTGCGCAAAGACACGCTCCGTTTCATCACGAATTAGCCGCCGAACCTGCTGGGCTTTGGTATAATAAGCGTCGTAATAACTGGCGCTTAAGGCAAACGTACCAAGCAAAATCCGCCGACGTACTTCGGGACCAAAGCCCTCCGTCCGACTTTTTTTGTACAACGTCAAAAGGTCCAGCCCTGATGTATTGGCTTGCGAATTACCTGAATCGGTCCGGTAACCGTAGCGAACGCCGTCAAATCGGGAAAGATTGGAAGAGGCTTCAGCTGTTGTCAGGATGTAATAGGTCGGAAGCAGGTATTTCAGTAAGGATAAATCGACCGGCTCAACCGTATGTCCGGCTGCCTGTAGTTCATTTATCTTACGCTGGGTTGCTTCACGAACAGAAGCATCTACTCCAGTACTTTCGACACCGTCGCGTAGATAAGCAATGCGCAGTGGACGATCTGGAAGCGTTGTCTGCGAATAAGCGGAAACCGGCTGGCTTGATACTGTACTATCGAACTCATCGGGGCCAGCCATGATTTCCAGCAGCAGCGCAGCATCTTCCGGATTGTTAGCAATTGGGCCGATACAATCAAATGAGGAAGCATAAGCAATTAACCCCCAGCGGCTCACGCGGCCGTAAGTGGGCTTTAGGCCGACTACACCACAAAAAGCAGCTGGCTGGCGTACTGAACCACCCGTATCGGAGCCAATGGACGCCAGACATAAACCGGCCTGCACCGCCACTGCCGAACCACCGCTCGAACCACCGGGCACCCGACTAGGGTCAGCGGCATTACGAACCGGTCCAAAAGCCGAATTTTCATTCGAGGAACCCATCGCAAACTCATCGCAGTTCTGCCGTCCGATAATGATAACATCCTCATCGATCAGGCGCTGAACCGCCGTAGCCGTAAACTGAGCGGTGAACGTATCAAGAATTTTGCTCGCTGCCCGAACACTATGTCCGGTATAACTCAGAACATCTTTAATACCTATGACCATACCTGCCAGTCGTCCGGCAGTTCCATCCGCTAATTTTTGATCAACGGTGTCGGCCTGCTGACGAGCTTCATCAGCATAAACTTCCGTAAAAACGTTAAGGTGGCGATTGGAATCGATACGGGTAAGGTACTGCTCAACTAATTGACGGCAGGAGGTGGTGCCGTTGCGAAGATCGGTCTGAACGCTGGAAAAGCTACGGTAAGGTATCACAGGAAATTGTTTATGGTTTATGGTTTACAGTGGCTGGTACAACCCTACTTCTCGCGTCAGCTACCATAACCGATAAACTTCAAACCAAAACTAATAAAAACAGACAATCAGGCGGCTCCGGACGGATGCTGCCTGATTGTCTGTTCGTAAAAAAAAGAAATTATTTCTCCGACTCCTTCAGACCTTCTTCGATATTCTCGCGAACGTCTTTGGTAGCGTCTTTGAATTCTTTGATGCCTTTACCGAGGCCCCGTGCTAGTTCAGGAATTTTCTTTGCGCCGAACAACAGGAGCAGAGCCAGGAAAATAAAAACCATTTCCTGACCGCCCAAACCCAAAATTGCATAAATGCTTGCTGAAACCATGTCTTCTAGGATTTGAATGTATGCAAAATTAAACAAACTAAATTTGATAATCTATTAAAACTAAGTGAAACTTATTCACCCAATTTTAATAATCTCGACGGGTTGAGGAGCATTTGCCTGCCCTCGAGCGGAGGTAAGTTCCCATTGCCGGAACTTTTCAATATCGTCCTTGATGCCGCTAAAAAGCCAGAACATGAGCGCAATATCGTCGGTGAACCCAACAATCGGGAGAATATCCGGCAAGAAGTCAATTGGCGAAACAAAATAAATCAGAACTGCAATAATGCGAGTGAGCGTCTTCCACGGCAGTTGCCGGTAATCGCCCGATGCGTAGGCTTTTAACAGCCGGGTAACAATACTGAGCTGCTCCCGAAAAGCAGCAATGTTTGTTCCCGTCAGGCCCCCGCTTTTTTCCATCGCCTGTCGGATCAGGTCGTACAGGTTTCTGGTATTACGGGCGTAACCCGCTGCACCAGCATTAGCGCGCTTGAAAAAAAACGAGGATAAAACCCGCGATATAAGACTTTTTTTTGCCATTGAGTTTAGTACTGCCATTTGGATGCTTACCAAACAGCAAAGCAAGTGTTGATTATTCTACAAACAGATTTACGGCCTGCTCCCACATAAACCGACGAAGCCGAGTATAAGTTTAATTCGACTATACTGGTTTGTCTTGAGCCGGGGTCGTACTTTTGTCGCTGCTTGTTAATCCTTTAATTCCCATTACCCTATGAAAGTTACTGTAGTAGGTGCTGGAGCCGTTGGAGCCACCTGCGCCGATAATATTGCCCGCCGTGAACTAGCCCACGAAGTGGTGTTGCTGGACATCAAAGAAGGCATCAGCGAAGGCAAATCACTGGATATGCTCCAGGCCTCGACGCTGCTCGACTGCGACGTTAAGCTGACGGGCTCTACTAATGATTACGAAAAAACGGCCGGTTCGGATGTGGTTGTTATCACATCGGGTCTGCCGCGCAAACCCGGCATGACTCGCGAAGACCTGATTGGCATTAACGCGGGTATCGTAAAGGGAGTAACCGAAAACATTCTGAAATATTCTCCCGAAACTATTTTCGTGATCATCTCAAACCCGATGGACACGATGACTTACCTCGCTTTGAAAGCATCAGGTTTGCCGAAAAATCGGGTTATTGGTCTGGGTGGCGCGTTGGATTCGGCCCGGTTTAAGACCTATCTATCGCTGGCGCTGAAATGCTCACCTAACGATTTACAGGCTTCAGTAATCGGTGGTCACGGTGATACGACCATGATTCCGCTGACGCGCTTAGCTACCAAAGCGGGTGTTCCGGTAAGCAATTTCCTGGATGCTGAAACGCTGAAAAAAGTAGCGGCCGATACGATGGTAGGTGGTGCTACGCTAACGGGCTTAATCGGAACGTCGGCCTGGTATGCGCCGGGTGCAGCTGGCGCCTATATGGTTGAAAGTATCCTGCGCGATCAGAAGCGTGTGATTCCATCCTGCGTATTGCTGGAAGGCGAATATGGCCAGTCGGACATTTGTCTGGGTGTGCCGGTTGTATTAGGTCGCAACGGTTGGGAGGAAATCATTGACTATAAACTGAACGACGAAGAACAGGCTGCTTTCAACAAATCGGCTGATGCGGTACGGAGCATGAATAATGTACTAAGCACGCTGAATGTTGGTGTCTAGTCATTTTACATTTTATATACATACGAAAACCGGCTATTACGGCCGGTTTTTTGTTTTACTTCCGGTTAAGTAAAAGCTAAATAAATACCTGGTACTGCAATGTCAACTGGCCGCGCCGACCGACTGGGGCAATTTGCGACGTTGCCGATGATGGTGCATAATAGGGCCGATTCTGGTAATCAAGCGTGAGCTTTCCATTATGCCCTTTGATAAGATAGTTAACCCCAGCGTTGTAAACGCCTAAGGTTTGGGTAACACGCTGGTAATTGGCAATTTGGGCTTGTATGTAAGGCATAAGCGTACCGTTACCCGATCCAAACAGGTCTTTTTTCATGAGATAACCAAACTGGCCGTAGACGACGCTGCCCGTACCGAACATCGGAAATGAGTTTCCTTGTGTGCCGCCCAGTGCGCCCGGTCGTTGCGCGGCTGTAATGTCGCTGCCGGGATTCATCGAACCGTTGAACCGTAAATAGTTAGTACCGTAATCGGTGTGGAAATAGCCGAGGTAGGCATTAATGGCAGTTCCTTTTGCTTTATTTATGGGCATATCTAGAAACGAAGCAACCGACCACAGGTTCATGTTCTGGTAGAGGGTATCGCCAGGTGCGGTTACGCGCACCATCGCGTTTTTCTGCGTAATAAATCCGGCTTCGAGGTTAACCACTTTTTTGGTGCCGAGGTAAGTGCCGGTGTTATAGCCGGGGGCTATATGCGTCTCTTTATCGAAAAATTGCCACATAAATAAGCCCTGAAACTGTTTCTCGTGGCCTTTCAGGGCAAAAATGGAATTAGGCCCATAAGTTGGCAACGCTGCCCCGTTGGTCTGAATAGGAAACGGATCGCTGATGGCTACGCGGTAATCGAGGTGACCGATCTGACCGCGGGCATATAAACTTAATTTACGGGAAAACTGGTCAGTCTGGTCAACGCTGGCCTGAGCGAATACCGGTACGTCCATACTCATAATGGAGCTAACGCTTGGTGAAGAAAAGCGAGATAACCCATTCACGATGGTTAACCCGCCCCCAATCTTCAAGTAATCCTTGTTTTTCCAAACCAGATATTCCCCTAAAGCGTCGTGGAAGAAAGCCTGAATTTTCCGGTTTGACGAAGCATTCGGGTTAAAGCCGCCGTTCAGGTAATTGAAATTGTTCATCCCGAATTGGAAGTACATAAAGACATGGTCGCTGATTTGACCATATAGCTGCATCCGGGTCCGGCGCAGACCAATCGAGAACGTATTGTCCTTTGGAACACCAATCACCGTGGTGCCGGGGTTATTCTGGTTAAATTGCAACCAAGCCTGATTCAGAAAAGTAACTTTGAAAAAGTGCGAGCCTGACTCGTTGAGGTTATATCGTAATTCGCTTTTCTCTGGTTGTGGTTTAGATACTGGAGTGGCAGATGTAATCGTATCCTTAGCTGTGGAAACGGGTTGTTGAGCCAGGGCTAAACTACTGGTTAAGACGATTAGTAAAGCAAACAGCTTATTCATCATGGACTATCTGCGTGAATAGTAAAGAAAAACGCACGACCAAAATTAGGTCGTGCGTTTCAGATGTTGGTTGAAATGTTAAAATAGAATTAAAAACAATTTACCGCAATTCCCAATCGCAGGCTGGAGCGAGCCACTCCTGACCTGTATCAATCGGCATACCATCGGGCGGGGTTTGTGGATTGGTTGGTTGAACGTCGGTAGGGTTGCCGTCTGCCCGACGAATCTGATCTAAAGCAAACAGCCGATGTGCCATAGCTTTTGGATTGGCGGCTAGTCCACCCAGTTTTGTTTTTAACTGGCTTATTTTGAACATCGCTACTGCCCGGGCCTGCGAACTAGCCTGCTGATTACTAGATAAGTCGATTAGTTTTTGCAAAAGAAGTTTGTCCGTTTGCCGCTTTATTTCAGCCTGATAACCATCGGCGGGGTCGGCTTTGTACCAGGTTGCGTTGAACAATTGGTCTATCATCGATTCCAGGCTAAGCTGCGCTGGATCGAGCGCCGATTGAGCGACTAACCGACTAACCCGCTCGCCATTGAAGAGCATCTGAAGCGTCATCCCCGCTGCGGCTTCGGGAGCGGCCATCGGGTCGAAAGAAAGTCCTGTTCGGCGTTTGAAAACTTCGCGCGGATTGGGGTCGTAGCGAAATGGCCGGGGCGGAATCATAGCCACCAATGATTTAGGAAGCGCTAGAAATGCCGGATCAATTGTAGTAAGCAAGGCATCCAGTGCCCGCTTCTGCTCTTGTGCCGAGACGGTCGACATAACGGGCTGTCCATCCCCGCGAAGGGCATTCGTATAGGTTTGGCCGCCAACTACCTTAGCTGCTGCTTCTACCTGATACCGATGGAACATGTACATCGGCACCACCACATCTTCGAGAATAGCCATTGGCGTACCGACTGGGATTTTTTTCTCCGTAAAGTTGGCCAGCGCCACCCGCCGAACATCTGCCACTCGGTTCAACTCATCGACCGCATTATTGCCATTATCCCAAAGGTGAGTTCCCGGGTGAACCGAGCCTTCTGGCCGGGCATCCTGATCGGTTAGGAAAGTCAGGCCAGTTTTGTGCATGTCGGTTACGATTTTATCCAGCGCCTGTTTCTCGTCGACACCAGCCGGGAACTGCTCATAGCCGTAACGAATACTCCATTTATCGTAAGCCCCAATATTTTTAGCGTAAGCGTCTGAGAGGTCGATATTAGCACCTTTCACTTTAGCTACCATCGTTGGGTAATCCATAACCGAAGCACGCCCGAACTGCGAACCGCCTTGGGCGCTGGCAATATAGTTATGCGGCAGGCCAAGCGTATGGCCGACTTCATGAGCTGCCAGTTGCCGCAGTCGCTCAATTGACATCTGCATCATCGGATCGGGCGAGGGAGCGGCCGCGCTGCTATAATCCCCTACCAAACCCTGCGCAATCAGGTAATCCTGCCGAACGCGCAATGAACCGAGCGTTACTTTACCTTTCAGAATTTCGCCAGTACGTGGGTCTGATATGCTACCGCCGTAACTCCAGCCGCGGGTTGAACGGTGAACCCATTGTACGAGATTATACCGAATATCCATCGGATCGGCATCAGCTGGGAGAAGTTTTACCTGAAACGCATCTTTAAAACCAGCCGCTTCAAACGCCTGATTCCACCAAGCCGTTCCTTCCATCAGCGCCGAGCGAATAGGCTCAGGTGTGCCGGGGTCAACGTAATAAACAATAGGCTTAACCGCTTCACTGACAGCCGCTGATGGATCTTTTTTTTCCAGCCGGTGCCGCGAAATATAGCGCTTCATAATCGGCTGGCTAACGGGCGTGGCGTAATCAAAATACTCGATACCGCCGTAACCAATCCGTGGGTCGAAGGCCCTGGGCTTATAGCTACCATCTAGTTTGGGCAATTCCACGAAAGAGCAATGTTGATGGATAGTGACAATTGAAGGCGTCGGCACGACTTCGCGCAGATAAGCACCAGGATTATCACCGGTCAGGGTAATGATGGTTTCAAATTCGGTGTTTTGCGGAAACGCCTTTGTGTGAGGTAAATACATCGCACTCCGAGCCGGATCGAATTTGAATGTACCCTGACGAGTACGAGTAATCGCCTGTACGGCGCTAACCAAGTCCTGCATCAAAAAAGGCGTCAGGTCTACCAATACCCGGCCGCTCTCTTCAGCTGCAACGTCGAAGCCGGCATGAACTGATTTCGCGAAAGATTCTTCAACGGCCCGGCGTTCAAGTGGGTCGTTACTGATAGCGCGGTAGGCGTAATTAGGCTCAATCATCAGTACTTTCGGGCCACTGCGCTGAAATTTGACGACGTGTTCCTGGCCTAATCGACCCCGATCAAGACCAATGTCGTTGGAGCCGACGCCCTGCGCTAAGGTTGGATAAAACAATAATTCTGTATCGAATTTATCGATTTCAAGCCAAATTTTGCCCTTTTTGGCATCCCAGTAATACGTCAGAAATCCAGGATTACGCTCCATACCATTGGTAAACGAACTGATTGTACTGGCTGTGCCAGCTCCGCTGGGATTCTGCGCGTGAAGATGATAGCTTGTGATAAAGAGAAGACTGAGAAGTGTCAGTACGCTTTTTTTCATAATAAAGAGGTTGTAGTTGACGGTCAAGTTACGGAAGTAGGGGCATTTTATTCATACGTCTTAGAGAATAGAATGTACATTTACTTAATTGATTAATTGTTAGTGTTCATGCTTGTCTTTCAATAAGTTCTGATTAATCGCCTAAATAACAACTAGTTATGCGAATAACTTCTGTCCTGATATCTGGTTTTGCCGTTTTGTTTTCAGTAAGCTCTAGCCAATTGCCGGTTTTTGGCCAGAAGCCAAGGGCAAGAGACATTGGTATCCCATTTAGCGGAACGCCCGGAAAATTTAATGCGATTACCGACGTAAAAGGCGTTGAAGTTGGTTATAGCACAATCATTTCCGGGCAGGGAAAAAACATAAGGGGTAAGGGCCCCGTCCGAACCGGCGTTACTGCGATTCTGCCGAGAGGCCGCACGAACAATCCGGTTTTCGCAAACTGGTACTCATTAAACGGCAACGGAGAAATGACCGGAACGACCTGGATTACTGAGTCAGGTTTCCTGGAAACGCCCATTATGATTACCAATACCAATAGTGTCGGTGTGGTTAGGGATGCCGTATTAAAGTGGTTTGTCAAAACGGGCTGGTATAAAGAAGATTACTGGTATACATACCCGATTGTAGCGGAAACCTACGACGGTGGCCTAAATGATATTTATGGTTTTCATGTCAAAGAAAGTAATGCCTACGAAGCCTTAGATAAGGCCAAATCAGGCAACTTGGAGGAGGGTAACGTAGGGGGAGGAACTGGTATGATGTGCCTGGGCTTTAAAGGAGGCACCGGAACATCGTCAAGAGTCGTAAAAATTAAGGATGATACCTATACAGTGGGTGTATTGGTCCAATCCAATTTTGGGGCTAAGCGTCACCTAACCATTGCGGGCGTTCCTGTCGGGGAAGAACTGAGAGACACATTAAATTATGAGATGAAAGCTCCTCCTTCCTACAAACAGGAGGGCGATGGCTCTATTATCGTGGTGGTTGCAACCGACGCGCCTTTACTACCGCATCAATTAAAGCGAATTGCCACCCGCGTTTCGCTGGGTGTAGGAACAGTTGGCGGGAAAGGTAACAACGGTTCTGGCGATATTTTTATCGCCTTCTCCACTGCGAACCCAACGGCTTTTCAGCGCGAAAAAACGGCTAAGCTGGACCAACTTCCTAATGATCAAATGAATTCCTTATTTGAGGCCACCGTCCAGGCCGTCGAAGAATCCATCATTAATGCGATGGTGGCAGCCGAAACGATGGAAGGTATCAACGGTAATAAAGCGTACGGACTGCCTCATAAACTGGTTATTGATGTGCTGAGAAAGTATAAGCGGATTAAATAGATGAAAATTTATTCAAGCAGAAAGCTAAGCGCTGAAAAGAAAAATCCCCGCAACTCATATGAAAGCTGCGGGGATAACAATTACTTCCCGTTGCTGACTTTATTCGGTTTGGCTTCGTCTAATTGCTTAATCAGTTCTTTGACGGCCGTGTCCAACTGAATGTTATGTTCGGTGTAACTTTCTCCAATTGGGCGGGTTACTGCTACGTCTACAGGTCGGGGGGCTAATTCCATATTTTTACCTGTGTTGTCCGTGATCTTGGAGAAAGGTAAGCGAATGGATGAACCATCGATTAACTGAGCCGCTGATGTGAAGATAATCCAACCCGCCGTTGGCTCTCCCACTACTTTGCCAAGTTTCAGCGAGCGGTAACCTTCCGTGAAATCTTCGGCGTCGGAAAGCGAGTGCTGATTGGTTACCAGAATCGTTGGGCGTTCGAGCGCTCGCTGGCCCAATTGAGCACGAGCGGGTGCGGCAGGCAAGCCTCGGGATGTCATGGTTAAGTAACCTTGGCGCGCAAACACATCAATGGCGTAGACGTTAACAAAGCCACCATTATTATTTCGTACATCAACCACGACGCCTTCACGAGCCTGGTTATCTGCATCCAGATCAATGTAAAGCTGATTAAGCGACTCCGCCGACATATCGAACATGTGCACATACCCTAATCGACCACCGCTGACCTTGGCCACATAGTCGCGCTGCTGTTGTACCCATTGTTTATAGAGCAGCCCTTTCTCCGTCGTTAGATTAATCGGTAAAACACTGACTTCATGCGGAGTCGCCGTAGGCGCAGAGGCAATGCCCAACGTGACCTGATGATTGATTTTGTTATTCAGTAAATGCTCCAGATTAGTATTAGCATTAATGACTGTACCATCAACTGACAACACATAATCACCGGGCTTAATCGATCCCGCCAATGCCGATGGGCCAAGTTCTACTACTTCGGTAACGAGTAGTTTGCCCGTGTTTTCGTACGTAATCCGATCGAAACGCAAGCCCAACCGTCCGGTGGTTATGTCAATTGAACTCGCTGGTCCCGACACGCCCGAGTGCGATGCGTTGAGTTCGCCAACCATTAGGCTCAGCAGCCGGCGTAGCTCGTCGGGATTACGGGCACCGGCTGCCAAAGGTTCGTAGGTTGCGCGAACTCCCTGCCAATCGACGCCATGAAATTCGGGATCGTAGAAACCTTTGTTCTGCACATCCCAGGCTTGCCGGAACACCTGTAATTTTTCAGTCGAGAAATCGATGTCCATTTCCGCCACGACGTTCAATGGCTTAGGCTCGCGTCTTTCGAGTGTAATGGACTGAATGCGGCCTTGTTCCAGGTAAAAAACTTCTTTACCATCGGCCGTAAACTGCGCATTACTTTTCTGGCCGGGGGAAATAGTAAGTTGACGAGCAATGGCCCGTTCACTACCGGTTTCGTCGAGTGAATACGTGTACAAATTCTGCCGACCGGCTATGCTGGCAACAATTAACAGTGTTTTGCCATCCTTGCTGATCGACTGCGCATCGACTTCCATACCAATAGGCAGCATGCTTAACCGTTGGCGAATACCATCGAAAACAATGGTCGTGGCGTCTTTACCAGTTCCCTTCGCTTTCGTCGGAGCCAATGCGTTAGAAGCTGCTGCCGTATTAGTAACCGTGTCGCGCGAACTGGGCTTGTCGGTTGCTGGAGATGTCGTTGCCGGACGCATGGGTCGGGGAACTTCCTCGTTAAACAAATCCCGGAACTGATCTTCGCGGAATTTAGGTAGTCGAGGAACCAGATCGACGCGGGCAATCTGAGCCGTTTCGGTCCGTTGGTTCGTTCCAAACAGAATGTATTTTCCGTCGGGGCTCCAGTTGACGTTACCGCCAAACGTGTTAGCCAGGAAGCTAACGGGATGGCTCTCACCACCAGCTACGGGAACAACCGAAACATTGCGGAACATTTTGGTACCATAGGCTGCAAACGCAATCCATTTACCATCGGGCGACCAGGCAATTGTACCCGCGCCCGCGAACGGGGCACGACCGAGATAACCTTTATAAAGCATCCGATCTTTCTTGGTACTCAGGTCCATAACCCGCAATTCCTGTCCATTCCGCAAGAATGCCACCGACTGGCCATCCGGCGACATAACCGGTGAATTGTCGTCTAATTGTGTATCGGTTAGTCGAGTTTCATCGCGGGTCGAGAAATCGTATTGGTAAAGATTAGCGGCTCCGTTGCGCGTGCTAGTGTACAGCAGCGTACGGCTATTCGGTGTCCAAACTAACTGCGACTCAACCGCGGGCGTGTTGGTGACCCGAATGGCGTCGCCACCATCTTTAGATGAAGTCGCAAAGACCTCGCCATGTGCTGTAAAGGCCACTTTTTTTCCATCAGGCGAAACGGCAAGATCGCGCAGTTGACTGGTAAGTTTTACGTGATCGACAGCAGGACCGGCGGCAGCTCCCCGCAGTTTGATGGCTACTGGAGCTGCCTGTTTGTTAGCCAAATCGTATTTCCAAATCTGAAAATCACGCTCAAATACAATAGAACGGCCATCGTGACTAATAGTGGGCCAAAGCACCCGACCACCCTTAAAGTTGGTTAACATAGCGGCCTGCCCTTTTAGTGGTTTTAACCAAAGGTTTTGATTGCCACTACGGTCCGACATGAAATAAAGCGTTTGCCCGTCCGGGCTCCAGAGCGGCCAGAGTTCCTTAGCTCCGCCTTCCGTGAGTCGTTCGTAGGCTGGTTTATCACCTTTCTTCGTACCGATTTTACAAGTCCAGATTTCGGTTTGATCCAGATGGCTGCTGCCTTTTCGCCACCACTGAGCCGCAGCAATGCCACGAGCCGAAAACGCCAGCACACTCCCGTCAGGTGATGGCATCCCAAAGAATTCACTGGCATACCGGTCAGCTGTGACGGGCATCGGTGTTCCACCACTGATCGCCACCCGATAGATGTCGTTCATGGACGAAATATCCCGGCTGGTCGATTGAAAATAAACCATCTTACCGTCGTTCGACCAGGCGTTCAGGCTTTCCGCACCATCGTCATACGTAAGCCGCCGTAACTCGCCGGTTTCCAGCGTTAGCAGGTAAATATCGCCGTTACCCGAACGGGTCGATCCAAAAGCCAGGTATTTGCCATCCGGCGAATACAGCGGACGAGTTTCATTATCGGCATGCGCTACTAACAAGCGGGCGTCACCACCAGCCGCTGGAACGGTCCAGATATCTCCGCCCGAAATAAAAGCGATTTCGCGACCATCCGGTGAGATAGTTGGTTCAGCAAACGCAAATTTTGGCGTTGGGCTGGCTGATTGAGCTAGTACAGCCGCTTCGCCACTTACCCAAAAAGAAGAGAGGAGTAGAAAAAGTCGTACGTTCTTGCGCGTAGACATAGTTTAATGAAGATGAAGTTAGTTAGTAACCCGTTTATATTTTTCAATTATGATGTGGTCGATATTAAGCTTTTCTACTTTTTCAATGCCTTTTTGAATAAGCGTATCGCCAGAAATTTTCACCACAAATTCGAACTTGTTATTCTCCCATCGCTTATCAATAAAATAGTCTAAGTTTTCAGTATAAACACTATCTACCAATGTGTAATGCCCACCACCGGCGGTGAATCCAGTCGTAACAGTATCTTTTGACGGATTAACCAAATGATTTAAAAAAGCGAAATGGGTTGGGTTAATTATTTTAATCATTTTATGCGTCGGATCGAACGTAGAAAACGTTGAATCTTTTTCTGTAGTCGTTGCCGAAACCAGCTCCCAGGTGCCAACGATGGGTAAATTACTTTCCTTTGTTTTGCATGCATTAATTGTAGCAACTGCAGCCAATAAGATAAGTAGTGTTTTAATTGTCATTCGCATAAAACTGTTGATTGGTTAAGGGGATGTAATTGATCCATATTGATTATTCAGACAGGTTAGATTAATCTTTCAGCCTGTAGAATTTAACTCATCATTTAAGTTTTCCGTAACTGTTATTGTACGTTTTTCCTTCTTTGGGATGCGTAAATTTTAAAGCTGACCAGACAGAATTTATACTTAATGCTTTGCTTTCAACAAGCCCATAATCGTAGCCTATTTCAATAACTTTTGTTATTGCCAAATCAGTACCTTTCTGACCAGATTTTGGCCAGGATACCCAAAGCGTACCCGCTGTTTTTATGTATTTTTTTAGCTTTGGAAACTGCTCATGAAGCTCCGCTTGGGTAATCGCAAAAACATGAATATAATCGAATTCTCCGCTGAGCACTGACTCAATATCAAGTTTAGGCAGATCGATCGCATCAATAGCGTCGGCAGGCGCATTAACAAATAAAGCACGAGCCCCCTGCTTTATTCCCATCTTTTCTGATACTGATTTTATCATAATCTCGATTAGTATTTATCCCCCGGATGATAGGTTTTTTCCACATGCTGTTTCACGTCCTCAGGATAAAACCACACATCTTTAAATTTCCCGGCACAGTACAGCGGAGCTTGGTCGATAAAATGCGTTTCACCTGGTTGGCTGCTTTGTCCGCCCGTCACGACTGACCGTGCTTTTACCCGATTACCAAACTCCACGACAGCAACGAAACTGTTGCCTACATAGCCATATCGTTTTTTGGTGTTAGGTGCAGTTCTGGCACCATAAGCTGCTAGTGAACCCCAGGTTGAGGGCGTAAAACCAACCGGAATGCTGGGTTTTTGATCGTCGTAAGTTTCCTGAATTTCCCCCGTCAGGCGCTGGTAGCGATTGATATCGCCCCAGGGTGTTTTCCAGGTTCCGAAATCGTTGGTTAGCTCAGTCAGAACATCGGCTAGTGCTTTCACCTTTTCCTGAGCTGATATTTTGTCGATGATAAAGGCTGTAAAATTTAGAAAGTCCATCCGCTGATTGGCTGGAACGCGACCACGAGCTAGTCGCTGTATTTTTTCGCCCCAGTGAATAGCCAGTGTGGTACCAACTGATTCGGTACCATAGCACAAATTCCAGTCTTTCAACACCTGCATCGCGTCGGCCAAGTCTTTAGTTTGGGCAATCGGGTCACTCGAAACCTGCTGATATGCTTTAACTAACGCAGGAATTAAATCATCGAAACCAGCCAGGTGTGGGTCGTTAGCAGCTGCAATTAAGGTATCAAGCGTAAAAACAGATTTCTTGCTTAACACCCGAACGGCGTTGATACCTCTGTAATTTTCGGCGTCTGGAGCCATGTATGTTGGAAACTTACTTTTCACCGGGCTGCTGCTACCCGAAACCGTGTAGGGCGTTGAATTGCAGTTTTGAATCCAGCCGCTGGCCGGATTGTGTACCTGCACCAGTTCGTCGACCGAATGCATTCCTTTCCAATCCGTTTCGGGATTGATGCCATCGACCGGCTGACTCCAATCGAACTTCCCGTCGCGTTTGGGCATGAAATTGCCATGCCAGTACGCAATGTTGCCGTCGCGGTCAGCGAAAACGGTGTTGTTAGACGCGTTGCCGTTCAGCTTCATGACCTTTTTATAGCTCGCATAACCCTTGGCTTTCGTGCGGAGATAAGACTGTTCGAGCGCATTCAAAGGCGTGTTCATCATGCTGACCGCTACCCATTTGCCATCTTTTTCCGCAACAACAGGGCCGTGCTGGGTGAAATACATCGTGAAGTCTTTGTATTGCATACCCTTATCTGTTTTATACGGTAACCGTACGGCTTGTGTCCGAATGGGTTTAAGTGCGTCGCCATGTCGATAAAACAGCGCAGCCCCTTTTTTCTCGATGGTTTCCAGGAACTCGTCCATCGAATCAGCACCGCTGGAGGTGTGCATCCAGCCACAGTATTCATTAAAGCCCTGGTAGATGAAAAATTGCCCCCAGGTAACGGCTCCGTAGGCGTTCAAACCGGTCTGACTGACCATCTGCACCTCCGAGCGGAAGTAAAAGGATGTGTGCGGATTGATTAACAGCAGCGCATTTTTGGTAGCGCTTTTGGCGGGCGCAATCGCGAAACCATTCGAGCCAACCGGCTCGCGCTCGTACTTGTCGAAATCATCAATCCAGGAGGTTGATTTGCGGTGCTCGTAAAAGTCTTTGAGCCGCTCAGTTGAAATCACGCTGATATTGCCACCGATACTTCCCTCACTGAACATAAGCGGCATCCAAGGCTGAAACCGCGTCAACAGGCGAGGTTTCACCTGAGGATGGGTGTAGAGATAATAGTTAGCTCCATCGGCAAAAGCATCCAGCAATTGCTTCATCCAGGCTGGGCTTTTTTTATAAATCGCCAGCGCCTGAGTGGAGTCCAGGAACAGTCGTGCCCGCAAATCGTGATATAAAGCGGATTCACCTTCTACTTCGGCCATGCGTCCAATAGCGTCGATGTAATTTGTTTCGACGCGGGCAAAGTCGTCTTCGCATTGAGTGAACAGAACCCCGAACACTACGTCCGCATCCGTTTTGCCGTAAATGTGTGGAATGCCCCAGGTATCACGCGTAATCGTAATCTGACCAGCCCGTTGCTGCCAGCGAGTGATCTCAGTTTTGCTGAACGGCTGGGCCTGAACGATGTATGAACACAGGCTAATAAGCAGGATAATACAGATACGGGTCGGTAGAGAATAATTCATTGATGAGGCCAAAGAGGAAAATACAGACAGATTGTATGGCAAAAATAGCCTTTCCTGATAGCATTGGATTTATAATACAGTAAAAAAGCTTTTTTATATCGATACAGGCAAAATGGGATGATATATACTATTTTTTTGCAAACAGGCAACCCTTTTGTCAAACCTGGCATTTCTGTCCTTGAAGCCAGTTTATTTAGACGGTCCTAACCATGTCGAAGCAACTTGTCGAACAGTGCCAGCGGGGGAATGCCTTTGCCCAGAAACGGCTGTTCGATCAGTATGCAAACCGATTGTTTCGGGTAAGTCTGCGTTACGTTCGGAATGAACCCGAAGCCGAAGAAGTGCTGATGAATGGATTCCTAAAAGCATTTCGTGGCATTGCTGATTTCGCCTACCGCGACGATAATGGGCTGGAAGCCTGGCTTCGGAGGATTGTGGTCAATGAGGCTTTACAATACCTGCGAGCTAACCGGCACCTGCCGCTTTTTCTGGCTGAGGAACAGGCGGAAGAACAGCCGGATTTGGTACCGCTGCCCGGCGATGGACTGGATGCAGAACGGATTTATGCGCTTATTCGAGAGTTACCACCCGGTTATCGAACAGTATTTAATCTCTATGCCATTGAAGGATATACGCACCGTGAGATTGCGGAACAGTTGCGCATCTCCGAAAACACCTCAAAATCGCAGTTGAGTAAAGCAAGAGCTTTACTACAAACCTGGCTAATCCAAAACGGCTATGAAGCAGAAACCCGACGAAATGCCTGACGAATGGGTACGGCAGACACTCAGCCGATTGCCTGATGCACCCCCGCCTGGTTCGTCATTCGACAAAGATCGGTTATGGGCCAACCTACGTCCTGAACTTCAGAAAGCACCTGCTCGCCGGAAAATTGGGTGGGTCTGGTGGGTCGCAGCGGCCTGTCTAGCCGGATTGTCGTTGAGTTGGTTTTGGAGACATCTACCGACTGACGCCCGGAATAAAGTTGTGGCACATCACGGGAATCGTAAAGCAAATATACCAAAAGTAAGTCATCCTGTTCCAAAGCCTGCTGACGAGATAGCTGTTTTGAAACCTGTAATCAATGAAAAAAAACAGCTAAAAATAAGGCTACAAGCGACTGATCATCAGTTCAAAAGACGAGTTCAGGAATCGATACCACAACTAAGGGAACTAGCTGAAGAAATACCCCACTTATCTGAACCACCAACTGTTGAAAAGGTGCCAGAACCGCCCAAACTGAAGACAGCAGTAGCTATATCGAAGCGTCGGTTTCGTGTAATTCATGAGAATGAACTGAGAGCTGAGGAAGAAACGCGTCCTAAAATTTATCATACCGAAAATTTTGTCCGGTTAGGCACTGGGCGAAGCGAGGAGCCAGTGCGGGAAGAGCGTCGTCCTGCACTCACGCTTCCCTTACCACATAAATCAAACCAATAATCATGCGTCTATTTTGTCTGATTACTGTGCTCATGCTGAGCATAGTCGGGATTGTCATGTCACAATCCACGGGTCCACGCTTACTGGAACCGGGTGCCAAACGAAAATTTATTGGTCTGAGTCATATCGAACTGGATTTAGGTCAGCGTAACACCTTACTTATCGGATTCGACCGATATGATCAGGTACAGGCTCGGCGAAACATCGACTCGGTACTGCGCCTGTTTGTAGCCGATTACCGAAAAGTGGAAGATACCACACAAAGTCCAACACGAGCCACTCACGCGCTGGTTCGGCTCGGCGAAACTGATCGGGCTTTATCCTTACGCTACACATCTGAGTTAACTACCTCGTTTCGATTTAACGATAATGATGAACCTGTGCAGGTGAAAACCCAACAGGATACACTCCAACTGGTTTGGACATCGCTAGTTTCGGCGGCAATACCCAATGACTTTAGCATTTATTTATTAGTCAATAGTCTTCATGATATAGATCGACTGTTACGCAGTGGGGGAGTTAATCAAAAATTGCAGCAGGCGCTTGAGTCGGTGCGGCAATACAAACATCATGACTTGACCAGCCCCAAAATGGCGTTCACAATGATGCAAAGTATTGATAGTAAGGCCAAATTCTTGAATCCTGGCTCGGCTAAAAATCCATACCTCAGCTTTCAACCAGGTATTGCTGTTGGCCTGATTCGCAACCAATGGGTTCCGTCTCTTAATCTCGACATTCAGTACCTTCCCAGCCGGTTTCACCAACGAGGCTATAGCATTGGATACACTTCCAACTTTTTCTTCGTACAGTCGCCGACGGATGGTCGTTTTCAATTGTTCAGAAACGACTTTGTAACCATTGGCGTAACGATTTATCGACGTAGTCAGGAAGGTCAGGCGACTTCGTTTGGCCAGCAACTGGTTTCCTTCTACATGGGATTACCAGTTTACCGCAGAGGGCCGTATTTCGATTATGATGAGGTTCGAATGGGCAGCACAGTGTACCAAAAAGGACTGTTGAAAGTGCAGGCTGAAGTGTATACGAAAGAATTTTTCCGAAATGTGCATCCAAGCGTTCGGTTGGTCGTTGGGTTCTGATTTTCATTAGTCTTATGTCTTTGTTATCAGCGGTTTATTGCGTATATTTACCTCCCCAAATTGGGCTAGACAACCATACTAATGAAGCCGGTTTCTGGGCGAACAACCGAACCCGGCCACTATAACCGCATGAAGCGAGGACGATCTAATCCGAACCAACTCCAGATTGATTTTCTGGCGACTTTCCGCCGGATGCTTGTTAGCCTTGGCAGTTCCGAAAACTTGCCCGTTAACGAGAGTTTGTTTATGCGCATGACCGATCAGTGGGAAAGCACCCGCATTATACCCGCTGACTTACTGTTTCAGAAAAGCCCCATTGAAGCCATCTCGTTCCGGCTCCAGAAAACCGACGAGCGGCTCCGTTTTCCGGATGAACTCATTGCGGGTGAAATTCGGGGAGAGCAGGGTCTAACGGGCTTTTCGGCTAAATTTCGGGATCAGGGCTGGGTAATTCTGCCGGCTGAACTATCGGCCATGTATAAGAACCTGTTTCTGAATATTCTGGCAGCTTCCATTGGGCTGGAGTATCTGTATCCATCTCGCCCTGAACTGCTGGCTGAAGCTGAACGGGTTGCCTTATCCGCTATGCTGCCCGAAGCTGAAGTGCGTAAGTTCTTTGCCCTTCGCCTGTCGAAATTCCCTGATAGTTTCCGGAGCGAAGTATCGAATTACTTTAATCTGCCATTCGATTACGTGCTGAAACGCGCCAGCCATTTGGGACTGGTATCGGAACAAGTGGTAGAAGAGGCTCGCAACGCTACGCAACCACTACGGAGTTCAGTGCTTCGTCGGCCGCAGAGCAGCCGGGCTGCATAAGGTATTTATCCATCGATTATGTTGCTGGCCCCCGGTTAGAAACCGGGGGCTAAAATTTGCCCTATCTTCCAGGCATTACCTTCACCAGTGAATCGGCCAGCAATTGAGCGGCTAATTCATTCCCTGCAATATTCCAGTGTGAATCAGCAGGTTTATAAAGTTGCTTCGTTGCTGCACCCGCCCGAAACGCATCTGTCATATCGATATACGGAATCTGATTGGCTTTCAGGCGCTGAGTTAGCTGCCGAGTTGGCGTCATAACATCGTAAGGAAGCTGGTTGGTCTTCTGGTAAAAATTTGAGATTAGCTTCTGTTGTAATGTCGAATCAACCTGTAACTCATCGGGTATAATGGCTACGATGAACTTAGCATTTTGACTTTTGCAGTAATCGCGGGTACGCACCAGCGTTGTTACCGTCTGGTCAAAGAAGCCGTTCTGTGGTATCGGTCCCGTTGCCGGAATGTGATACTGCCAGTTTTCGTACCGCTCTTTTTCAATCTGATAATAATCCTGATCCCGGAAGGTATTACAGGTATCGCAATAAGGCTGATGGCCGGCGAAATCGTTCACTTTCCAGGCTACTTTCGCGATGTAATTCAACGCCGTCAGCATGTACGAATGCCGGAAAATCCAGGCTTTCTTGACCACATCGAAGTCGTTGCCAATAAAAAAGGAAAGCAGTACTAAGTCAGGCTTGAGGTTGGCTCCTTCATTGGTCAGAATGCTGTAATAATCACCCGGATTGGTCTGCGAAATTCCCATGTTGAACAAACTGACGTGACCAAGGCTGTCATTGAGCTTCTTCTCCAGTTTAGTTAAGTAAGTGTCGCCCTGAGGAACGATACCAAATGCGAACGAATCACCTAGGCCAATAATGCGGTAGTCGCCAGATTTGGCAGTAAATTCAGTGTCGTTGAAGCCACTTGCATTAAGCTTATACCCATATAACATAACGTGGGGTTTGCCACGATACCGGTTATACGAGCTGTCATAGAAAATGTGCGAATGGGCAAAATAGTTGTAGATACGAAGGACAATTTCACCCAATAAGAACGTAGCAACGGTTAAAATGACAATGAAAATAAAATTGTAAATAAGTGCTTTAAACATTTACGGTGGTTGATTTAGGGCGGATGGATAATAAGGATTTCAGGTAGCTATTTTACTAATGGATTCACGCATGACTTGAGTGGTTGCAAGACGAAAAGTGAAAACAAAACAGATTAAACTAGTAGACATGCTATACATACGTATAGTTATACATTACTCTTGCGAAGAAACACAGTGTCAATGAAATCGACAAATTTTAGTAATTTCTTAAAATAGAGGGTATTTACTTTAGGGTAGTACTAATACATCAGGGTAGGGACTTTAATGCGCTAGACTGTGACCTAATAAATAATTTTTGAAAATAGGATTTTAGTAGGCCCAACTAGCCTTTAATGTAGAAAATTAATTCTATGGCGTAAAATTTTAGCTGTTTGTTTGGAAGTTATTCCGCTGGACTACTGTTTTGTAAAACCTATTAATTCAATAGACTATAAGTACTAATAGTCTATCTACAACCGGGAGAATAGGGAGTATTCATAAAACAACCACAGAGACTACCAAACATAGTTAGGAATGAAACACAGTCTAAAGGCAATTTTTCTGATCGGGGCTATTCTATTACCACTAATTTCGTCTGCTCAGAATGCCCCTGTCATCAATTCGACAGTATCAGGAAAAGTGATTGACGCCCGCACCAAAGAACTATTAATTGGCGCTACAGTAACCATTAAAGGGACTACCAACGGAAGCACAACCGATCTTAACGGTCAGTTCAATCTGCTTACCGGGCAGAAACTCCCGTTTACCGTTGTCATTTCTTTCGTCGGGTATCAAACGAAGGAAGTTGTCGTTAGCGATAATAACGTAGAAATTCAACTTGAAGAGGGCGCTAATCAACTGGCCGATATCGTAATTACCTCCCGGCGTCGGCAGGAATCAGCGCAGGAGGTACCTATTCCAATTTCCATTGTTGGCGGCACCCGCGCTGAAGATGCCGGTGCTTTTAATGTGAACCGGCTGAAAGAACTGGTGCCGACCGTTCAATTATATGCTTCTAACGCTCGTAATACTACGCTCAATATTCGTGGCTTAGGCTCCACGTACGGCTTAACAAACGACGGTATTGATCCGGGCGTTGGCTTTTACGTAGATGGAGTTTATTACGCTCGGCCGGCGGCTACTGCCCTGGATTTTATCGACATTGAACAGGTCGAAGTGTTGAGGGGGCCACAAGGAACCTTATACGGGAAAAACACTACAGCTGGGGCTTTTAACATTACGACGCGTCCCGCTGCTTTTACTCCAGGTGGTAGTTTTGAGTTGAGCTATGGTAACTACGGATTTATCCAGGCTAAAGGCTCACTTACCGGACCGCTAAGCAGTAAGCTGGCTGCACGGGTATCGTTTACTGGAACACAACGAAATGGCACTTTCTTTAACGTCCATACGCAACTGCCAATCAACGACATTAATAATATCGGCGTGCGGGGTCAACTCCTCTACACTCCTTCCGAAAATGTAAAGATTACGCTGATTGGCGATGTTTCTGATCAGAAACCGACCGGTTATGGATGGCCAGTAGCTGGGGTTGTCCCAACCAAACGGGCTGCTTATCGTCAATTCAACGCTATTATCGCCGATTTGAATTACAAGCTTCCCTATTCGAGCGCTTTTGAGCGGATTGTTGATCTGGATACGCCCTCAAAAGCGGATAACAACCTGGGTGGCGTATCGCTGAACGCGGATATCAAGATAGGTAATGGCACGTTAACGTCCACCACGGCCTGGCGTCACTGGAAATGGACTCCGCTGAATGACCGCGATTACATTGGGTTGCCCGTCTTTACGATTTCGTCCGGCAACTCCGTACACGATCAGTGGTCGCAGGAATTACGTTATTCGGGTAAAATTTCGTCTCGTTTGAGTGGTGTTGTTGGACTGTTTGGTCTTTGGCAGGATTTGAAATCGGATCCCGTACAAACCGAAGAAGCTGGTTCGGCCCAGTGGCGTTTTGCGCAAAGCTCCACCAGCGCTCTTTGGAAAACCCCCGGTTTGTTCGACAACTTCGGTATCCGCACGACCAACCGAATTCGGAGTACGGGTTTAGCTGCTTTCGGCCAGCTCGACTGGGCCATAACAGACAGAATCCACTTCTTACCTGGTATCCGTTATAACTACGATAAGAAAATTGCGAATTATAAACGGGAAACCTACGGCGGCCTGCAAACGACCGATCCGGCTTTAGTGGCCTTGAAAAACGCAGTGTACACGAATCAGGCGTTTGATACGGATGTATCGTCGGATAACTTCTCGGGCCAGCTTACTGTACAGTACAGAGCCGGTAGTGCGATTAATGCTTTCGCTACCTATGCGATCAGTTACAAACCCGTCGGGATTAACATTGGTGGGTTACCAACGGCCAACGGGCAGGTGTTAATTGACTTAGCTAAAGTAAAACCTGAGTTTGTTAAGCACCTCGAATTTGGACTGAAAACTAAACCATCTCCCAGTTCTGTGCTGAATCTGGTCTTTTATAATACCGAGATTAATGACTTTCAGACGCAGGTACAGACGCCTGAGCCGGGGGTAAACAGAGGCTATCTGGCCAATGCAGAGAAAGTACGGGTTATGGGTGTTGAATTGGATGGAAACATACGGGCAAGCGATCATTTAACCCTGAACGCAGCCGTTGCTTATACAGATGGTAAGTACGTAACATTCAAAAATGCACCCGTACCACTCGAAGAAACAGGTGGTGAGCAGGCCTTTAAAGACATTTCGGGGGGCGTGTTACCCGGTATTTCAAAATGGTCAGGTTCGGTAGGGGGCGAGGCAACCGCCCGCGGATCGCTCATCGGTCTGAAAGGAAATTACTTTTTCGGGGTAGATGCTTTCTATCGTTCCTCGTTCTCGTCGAGTCCATCGCCTTCGCAGTACCTGAATATTGATGGTTATTCGCTGGTAAACGGTCGGATTGGCTTCAGAGCCTCAACTGGAATTACCGTTTTCCTCTGGGGTAGAAATCTGTTCAATACCAATTACTACGAGCAGTTGTTAGCGGCTCCCGGAAGCTACGGGCAGTATGCTGGTATTGTTGGCGATCCGAGAACGTACGGTATTACGTTTCGGTACGCGTTCTAACTGTAATGCGGACTTTATCCCCCTGAAGGGGGCTTTGCTCACTTATTCTCAACCTAAGCCCCCTTCAGGGGGGTGGGGGGTAATACAGCCCGTCAGATAAGTTTTAGTAGCTGTTCTGGTTAACGTTTGGTTGACCAGAACAGCTTTCTTTATTTTACAGGTTGTTATAATGCCTGCTGCGTAGAATTTGGCTTTTTACTCACGCTTTTTGCTTTATCAACTATGTATGAAACGATATCTGTTCTTCATCCCAGCGACTCTTGTCAGTACAGTCAGTGCTTTGGCACAAACGAATCTGGCAGGGATTGTCACCAATGAACGGAACCAGCCTCTGGCCGGTGTTATCGTCAGTATTCCGGGAACAGTTTCCGGTACGTTAACACGGAAAGATGGGCATTTCACATTACCAACCCGGGAAGCGCTGCCCCTTAAACTTCGGTTGACGTATAACGGATACCGTAAGGAAGAGATCGCTGTTCGTGGATCTAATTTTCGCCGGATTGTCGTCAAGCTTTTGCAGGAAACCACTTTCGCCGAAAAAACCGTAACAGGTGCTAGCCGTGTGCCAGAATCGATTCAAAAGGCGTCGGTGACCATCGAACGGCTGGGAACTGATCAATTTCAGCAATCGCCCGCCATTAGTCCGTTCGATGCATTGCAGAATATAAAGGGCGTTGACTTAATGACCCAGAGCCTGAATTTCAAAACGGTGAATATGCGGGGCTTCGGCGCTAGTAACAATTATCGGGTCGTGCAACTGACGGATGGCATGGATAACCGCTCACCGGCATTAGGCTTTGGATTCGGTAACGTGGGTGGCCTTCCAGATCTGGACGTTGAGCGCATTGAAGTGGTACCGGGCGCATCGTCAGCATTATACGGTCCAGATGCCGAACAGGGTCTGGTGCTGACTACGAGTAAAAGCCCGTTTACCTATCAAGGACTAAGCGTACAACTAAAAGTGGGCACTAATAACGTTGGTAAGTCAGATTTTGGCCCAAAAGCCTATGGCGATTTAGCGGTTCGTTACGCCAGACAGTTTACTGATCGCTTGGCTGTTAAAGTGAACTTTCAGCGATTAAGTGGTACTGATTTCATTGCCGACGATTACAGCGACCGCTCAACCCGCGCCCGCACTAATTTTTTTGCCACTGACTCCCGTCAAAATGGTCTGGCTACTGGCATTGGGTATGCGCCGAACAATAATCCAACGACGAATTTTCAGTATGATGGCGTTAACATCTACGGTGACGACATCAACATGGGTAATGCGTATCAATTCCCGGCCAACTACGCCAATTTAGGATTGCAGAATAAGCTTGTTACGCGTACTGGCTATACCGAGCTGGACTTGCTAGGTACCGGAGGCAAAGTGGCCAACAATCGTGCTGATGCGTCGCTGCATTACAAACTAGGGAAAAATATAGAAGCGTCTGTCGGCTGGTATTACGGCAGCGGAAACTTCATCCGAACGGCCGCTTTTCGCGATTATTTTCCTGACTATCAACGTCACCAATTCAAAGCAGAGCTAAAGGGGGATAACTTTTTCCTGCGTGCTTACACCACCCGACAACAAGCCGAAGCCTGGAATCTAGGGCAAACAGGGACGGCCATCACAGCCGCCTGGAAATCGATAGGTCAGTGGGCCGCCGAGTTTGGGCAAACGTACGTTGAAAATAAAGTGACGGTTGGCCTCGCCCGAACCACCGCTGATCGGGGTCGTTATTTGCCAGGTTCGACTCAGTTTAATACGTTGCGAGATGCCTACGCCAATACATACAACACTGATTTCATTCCTGGCTCGACGGCCATTCGGGGAACCCGTTACCGCGATAATTCGACACTCTGGCATTATGAAGGAATGTACAATTTCGCTAGCTGGCTGAACGTCGCAGACGTACTGGTTGGCGGCAATATTCGGCACTACGCGCTGGCCACCGGGGGCACGGCCGTTGCCTTGAAGCCCGATGGCTCGGAATACACCATTACCGAGTACGGTGCTTATGTTCAGGTGGGCAAAGAACTAAAAATGGGCCGGACACTAACGGTGAAGCCGACTATGGTGGTTCGTTACGACAAAAATCAGTACCTCGACGGGCTGTTTACACCCCGTGCGTCAATCGTGGCAAGTTTGGGCACGCACCATCTACGGGCGTCGTGGCAGAGTGCCTTCCGGAATCCGTCGCCGGGGCAATTGTTTGGTATTCCGATGAACGGGCTTAGTGGCGAAGTCGGCGGCTTACCAATCGCTACGGAATCAATTGGTACCCGACCCGTCTATCTGGATCGGGACGTACAGGATTTCGTAGCTGGCCGCATGACAGAGGCCAAATTGCTGAACAGCGCCTATAAACCAACTCCGCTGACGACTGAGAAACTCAAAACCTGGGAGGTGGGCTACAAAACGCTGATTCGTAATAAACTATCCCTGGATGCCTATTACTTCCATAGCCAATATAACGACTTCCTTACGACGCAGACGTTCTATCAGCCGACGAATGGACAGATTTCCGGCTTAACCACGAATGCGTACCAGACACTGCAAATCAACGTCAATAGCACCAACATCATCTTTGTCAATGGCTGGGGCGTTGGGGCAGACTATGGATTGGGGCGCAGCTTTACCCTAAGCGGGAATTACACGCGCCAAATTGGTACTATAACGCTTCGGGATGCACAGGGAACCACCCTCAACGACAACGCCGGTGTGCCGATCATTAACCGCAAGATGAGTAATCCGGAAGTCGCCCAGAAAGGCCGGAATTACTTTAACTCGCCCGAAAACCGCTATAATCTCAGTCTATCTAATCCCCGCTTAACTGAGCGACTTGGCGCGGTCCTGACTTACCGCTGGACCGACCGAATGTGGTATGAGCAAGGTATTACGGGTGGGGATATATGGCTACCTTCGTGGAGCAGTCTGGATGCGCAGATATCGTATAAAGTGCCGGCCTACAAATCGGTTGTTAAGTTGGGCGGCACCAATATTCTTAATCAGTATTACGCCCAGGGCTACGGTCAGGCCCGCATCGGCGGATTATATTACGTAAGCATTACTTTCGACGAGTTAATGCGTTAGTACACTAACTGAATGAATTCATATCTCGATCATTTTTTTGGTCCACAGGCAGACTACTACGTGCGGGCAACTGAGGAGTTGCAGGAAGGAAAAGTACAGTTTAACGGAGCCGCTTTTTTTGCCGGTATTCTCTGGATGGGCTATCGGAAAATGTACCTTCAGGCCTTTATTACAGCCGCCATTATTTTGAGCGAAAGCGTTGCTGAGCATTACCTGTTTCCGGGCCGCAGCCAGACGGATAACTCATCGGCCATCGTCGCCCTGCTGATGAATGCAATTATCGGCTTTATCAGTAATCAGATGTACGTCAACTTTGCCACCCGGCAGGTGTCCCGCATCCTGACCCAACACCCAGATGCCCCGGAACCTCAACTCCTCGACGCAATCAGCCGTCGGGGCGGTGTAGCCTGGTACGGTCCGTTCGTCGTGCTGCTAACAACGGTTGTAGCTGCCGTGCTGGTACTGTCAATAGCCGAGATGCTGGGCGTGCGGATGGAGTAATATTTTTCGATCAATTCGTCTGTGGATGATGAATGGTATTAATTGGTAGAGAACTCTATTATTCAATTTATAGTAGAAGAACTACTTCACACCAGTTAACAGATAAACCTTGTAAAAAATAGCCATCGAAAAAGAAAATTTGCACAACAGAAATAGATTACGTTTTTAGTGTTTTACGCTTGTGCTATCTTATTTCTTTATTCCATGCCTTCCAACCTCTCCTCCCACGAAGACGTCAAATGGCTTCTTGACCATGACCGAACAGTTACTCTATTGCGTAAAGAAACTGCTCCACTACTCCTTACCTTTTTATATACCAGTTTTCGACAGACAAACCGCTCCGCTTACCTAAGTAATGAATTGCATACGCGGCTGAACGACCTGTTGTTCGACCTGAATGACGTAGGCAACGGTGAGTTAGAATTAACTGAGAAACGACGGTATCCTCGAACAGCTAAACAATACCTTGACGAATGGGTGAAGGATGAGTTTTTGTACCGATACTATGAGCCTAATGCAGAAGAAGCTACCTATGAACTGACACCCGCTACAGAACGCGGATTTCGCTGGTTGACCGAATTAAACCAGTCCGAATTTGTTGGTACTGAGTCGCGGTTGCTTTATATTTTCAACCTACTCAAAGAAATCGTGCAGAATACATCTGCTGACCAGGCTATCCGACTGGCGGAGCTGGAGCAGGAAAAGCGGAGAATTGAAGCTGAAATCAGTCGTGTTCGGATGGGGGATATTGACACTTACGACGCGGCTCGCATTCGAGATCGATTCAGTTTATTTGAAGATACTGCCAATCGATTACTATCTGATTTTAGACAGATTGAAGACAACTTCAGGAAATTGAATCAGAAAGTTCGCCAGGATCAAGTACGGACGAATCTATCGAAAGGGCGATTCCTAGATGACGTCTTTCGAGAACAGGATGCCATAATGGCTACGGATCAGGGACGCAGTTTTACAGCTTTCTGGGAGTTTTTGATGAATCCAACTCGGCAGGATGATTTTCAGACGATGTTGCAGCATGTGCTGGCGTTACCTGACGTACAGCGTGTTCAGCAAAATCGGCAGCTGGGACGGCTGAAGACGAATCTGGTAAACGAAGGTGATCGGGTTAAACGAATGAATGACCGGCTATTTGAGCAGCTTCGTCGTTTCCTGAGTACTAAAACGTATCAGCAGGAGCGTCGGGCCGCCGAGCTCATCCGTCAGATTGAAGAAGTAGCCCTGCTAATGCAACCAGAGCCACCTGTTGAACGGGCGTTTTATGCCATCGATGGCAAGCCGGATTATGATATCGTCTGGGAACGAAGATTATTTGAGCCAACTCAGGATACTCAACTTAGCTCAACTGAGTTACAGGAAGGCCAGCCAACGGATGGTATCTCTACAGAACGGCTCTTTGAGCAGATTTATGTAGATAGCAACGTTCTGACTGACCGAATTCGACGGCTTTTGCGTAACCGTTCGCAGGTTTCGCTACCCGATGTTATTAGTGAATACCCAATTGAAAAAGGCCTGACCGAGTTGCTGGTTTACTTCCGCATCGCCACCGTCTGGGAGCGAGACAAGAAAGCTTTCATTGACGAACAAACGCCCGAACCTGTTGCGTATGTTACTACTGACGGCACTGTGCAGTGGGCCCATATTCCGAAAACTATTTACCTGAGATAATCGTATGGAAACCACTCAATTGCCCGCGCATGCATTGCCCATATTACACCTCTTCAAAGGTATTGTTTATCGTCATCAGGAGGAGGTTTGGCGACGGCTACAACAAAATCTTTCCGATGTTAAACGGCATTTTGCAACCGTAGGATTGGAGGTTTTTGTCGACGAAGCCGAAGGATATGCTTTGCTTCGACAACTTACTTACGCCGACGAACAGATGAATTGGCCGAAGCTGTCAGAAAAGCGACAGTTGACGTATCCGGTTACATTGCTCTGCGTAATTCTTCGGAAAATGCTTCTCGAAGCCGACGCTCAGGATGGTAGCACAGGATTAGTAGTTTCGGGTCAGGATTTGAAAGAGCAACTGGCTATTTTTCTGCCGCCAACGGGCACAGACGAAACGAAATTTGTGCGGCAGTTGGATAGCTATCTGCGGCAGTTGGAGGACCTCCGTTTTTTGCGTCCGCTAAAAGGCGAAGATGACCGTTATGAGGTGAGCCGGGTGCTGAGCGCGTATATTAAAATTGAGGATTTGGAAGCGATTCTCCAGAAGATTCAGAACCACTATGCCGATTGGGCCAAAGGTCGCGAGTAAGTTCAGTCATTTCCTAACAGCACCTACCCTAAACCGCTATGACCACACAACAAACAGAACGTCTGACCGGCGCACGACTCGGTTTTCGTCTACAAAAATTAGAAGTTCGCAACTGGGGTACGTTTCACAATCAAATCTGGAAAATATGCCCCAAAGGTCAAAACTCACTTTTGACGGGTGATATTGGCTCAGGTAAATCAACCCTGGTGGATGCTTTAACGACGCTACTCGTACCGCACCAGCGTATTACGTTTAACCGAGCCGCTGGTGCCGACGGTCGCGAGCGTTCGCTAACCAGTTATGTCTTGGGTGAGTACAAGAACGTACAGAGCGAGGTAAGCGGCTCTCGTAGAGCCCAGTACTTGCGTAACGCCGACAAAGATTACAGCGTTTTATTAGCGTCCTTCGTTGACGAGACAACAGGACAAGTAATTTCATTGGCGCAAACGTTCTGGATAAAGGAAGGCAAAGTGCAAAAGTTTTTCGTGGTTGCCGAGGGTGAATTAAACATCATAGGCGACTTCGGAAATTTCGGTAGTGACATCAGTAAACTTCGTAAACGCCTGCGCGATACACCCAGTGTAGTCGTATTCGATTCATTTTCTGACTATGCCGGAAAGTTCTGTCAGTGGTTCGGTATTAGCCAGCGCGACACCGCGCTTGACCTGTTTTTCCAAACGGTTTCTATGAAATCCGTGGGTAACCTGACCGATTTCGTTAGAAATCAGATGCTTGGGCGAACGAATGTCCGAGAGCATATTACGGCGATGACTAGCGCTTTTAGCGATTTGCGACAGGCGCATGAAACGGTCTTGAAAATTCGGAATCAGATTGAGCGGCTAACCGTACTAATAACCGAAAAGCAACAATACGAACAGTACCAAACCGAATTAGGTCACCTGAGTCAATGTCGAGATGCGATACCAACATTTCTGGCCTACCTAAAAGTTGATTTATTACGGTCGGATCTGCACCGCCATAATACGCAACTCAAAACGCTAAAGCACGAACTGGAAGAGCTTGATAGGCAAATAGCTGAGCAGCAACGGGAACAGGTACGGTTGCAGGTCGCACAGCAACAGGACAAACAAGGACAGCGACTCGCCGAACTGAGCCGTGAGTTGGCCGACCTGGAAGGTCTGCGGAGTAAACAGCAGGAGCAGGCGCAAGGCTACGCGATACTGGCTGACCGACTGGGTTTACCAGAAGTGACTACGGCCACGCAGTTTTTCGAGAACCAGCAAAAGCTACCGGATCTACTGGCAAACGCTGACCAACAACATCTGAAAGCGGGACAGCAACGGGATACGCTGAAAGAAAAACAGAGCGGCATAAAGCGCCAGTTGGATGAGCTGGAAGCCGAAGTAAAGTCGCTTGAAGGCCGACGTACGAAAATTCCTCGGGAGAACATGGATCTGCGACAGCGGCTGCTGGATGGGCTTAGCCTCACCGAAGCTGACTTGCCTTTCGTGGGCGAACTGATTCAGGTCAGCGACGATGAAACAGATTGGGAAGGCGCGGTTGAACGGCGATTACGGGGTTGGGGACTGAGTCTGTTGGTATCGCATGAGCACTACGAACGATTTAGTGAATTGGTCAATCGCCGGTCACTCCGGAGCCGGTTGGTGTACCACCATATTCCGGCCAACTATATCCAGCAACGGCATGACATCAGTCCACTACGGCCGTCACTAGTCAATAAGGTGGAAATCAAAAACAACACCGATTTCTACGACTGGCTAATGGATCAGTTACTTGAACAACATGACTTGGTCTGTTGTGAATCGCTGGAGGAATTTCGGCGTGAGCCATTCGCTATTACCCGCGAAGGGCAAGTAAAAACCGGCCGGAGCCGCCACGAAAAAGACGACCGATTCGATGTTCACGACCGAAGCCGGTATATACTGGGTTGGTCGAACGTTGAAAAAATCAAGTCGCTTCGTAATCAGGTTGCTACCGTACGGGCAGAGTATCAGACGTTTGTCGGACAAATTGGCGATCTGGATACTGAACTTCGGCAGTTAAGGAAACAACAGGATACGATACGTGATCTGCAACAGCAGTTCAGTACATTTACGCAACTCGACTGGCCTTCGACCGTCCGACAGATAGACGCAAAAACCAGAGAGAAATACCAACTCGAAACCGAAGCTGATGCACTGGCAACTCTGTTAAAGCAACTGAACGCTGTAACGGAAAATTTGCAAAAACTGAGTGAGCGCAAAGAAAGCCGAAGCCGTGAAACGGGCAAGATGGAAGCGACTGTGCGCGCGACTGCAAATGATTTATATGATGTTTTTCTGACGTTGAACATTGCCAGCGAAGAGGTGTTGCAAGCGCTTTTTCCTGGTCACGACGAAATTTTGTTGGATTTTGACACTTGGCTGGCCCTAATTGACGAACAAACGATTCCTGACGACCGTCTGACTGCTGAAGTACGACAGTCATTGACTGAACTTGATGAGACTACGAACGCCGACTTAGCACGGGTAAAATACCTGGCGAATACACTACCGGGGCGAGTGGCCCAAAAGACAAAAGCCGCTCAGAACTCGTCAGACAAAGTGCAGCAATTACTGGTTAGTCTGATGAGCCGATTTCGAGCTGATTTCCAGACAGAAACCGCCGATCTGAGTGATCAAATACAGGATCTCGCCCTGTATGAAGGCTATTATAATCGCTTGCGCGACAGTGAACTAGCCCGGCACGAAGGACGCTTCCGGGAATTGCTCCAGAAAGGGACTATCCATAATGTTGCCCTGTTCAAAAACCACCTTGATGCGTACGAAAGTGAGATCGTTGAGAAAATCATGCTCATCAACGACCATTTGCGGCAGGTTAATTACAACACAGATACCTATATCGAACTAACGCGCGATAAGGTACGGGGTGGATTGGCCGAAGAAATAGAACAGTTTAAAGGCGACCTGCGAGCCTGTTTGTCAGATACACTTGGCGAAAGCACGTACAGTGAAGCAAAATACCAGCAAGTACGCCAACTGCTCGATCGTTTTGAAAATGCTACTGATGAAGACCAGCGCTGGACAGAGCGCGTGACAGACGTGCGGCAGTGGTATACGTTTGGAGCTAGTGAGCGGTCTCAGGTCGATCATACTGAGAGAGAGTTTTATAGCGATTCAGGCGGCAAGTCGGGTGGTCAGAAAGAAAAATTGGCTTATACCGTGCTGGCCTCGGCCATTGCCTATCAGTTTGGGCTGAATGAAAACCGGCCGCGAACGTTTCGTTTTGTGATGATTGACGAAGCCTTCGGTCGTGGGTCAGACGATAGTACCCGACATGGTCTGGAGCTATTTCGACAACTCAACATCCAACTGTTGATTGTTACGCCCTTGCAGAAAATTAACATCATTGAGCACTACATCAAGGCCGTACATTTTGTCTCAAACGAAACCGGTCAAAATTCGCAGGTACGCACCATTAGCAAAACCGAGTATGAGCAGGAAAAAGACCGTCTCACCAAACGTGGTCCAGTCGAATGATTACACCTGACGACATTCGCCGGAAAGTGCAACGTTGGTGGGATGATCAATCCTTTCTGCGAGCCTGGTTGGCTGGTGAACCCTACTTTCCGCGTTCAATCGGCCGTATTGGGCAGGAAGACGAAGCGGATTTACTCCTCAATTTTGCTCGTATCTCAGCTGAACAGGAGGCCTTACGCACCGGAAGCCATGACGAACGTGGGTATGGCTACAACCTGCATTGGGAAGTAAAGCAGAAACGATCGTTGGGACAAATTCGTCTGATCAACCAGATTACATTCGACACGGTAGATGACTGGTTGCGTTACATTGATCAGAAGACCAATTTTGAGCGCTTTACAGCTCTTGTGGCTCTCACGCGACAGCAGGTCCCTGAACTAGAGCCCTGGTTGCGTCAGTATCCTCTTCGGTTGCTCAATAACGGCGATGATTGGCCTAACTGGCTGGCCATCTGTCAGTTTTTCCGGGATACGTATGAACCCGACCGTTACTACGTTCGTCAACTCCCGTTGCCCGTACATACTAAATTTCTGGAAGGGCGGAGTATGTTGCTGATAAACCTACTGAGCATTGTCCGGCCAGCACTGCTCCGGCCCGAATACAAAGATTGGCGCAAACGCCTGGGTTTGCTCGTGCCCGAACCCATGATTCGGACAAGAGCATTGGACGACATATTACGCCTGGATGGGAAACATAACGATTTTGGCTTGCCCCTATCAGCTTTTGCTCGGCATATTCAACCGGCTAACCAGATTGTCATTTGCGAGAATCTGCTGAATTTTCTAACGTTTCCACCGATTTCCAATGCCGTTGCCATCTGGTCGGGTGGTGGCTTTACTATTGAATGCTTATCCGATGTAGCATGGCTGCGCGAAAAGCAAATTCTGTACTGGGGCGATTTAGACGCCCACGGTTTTCAGATACTGAATCAATGCCGCAAACATTTCCCCCAAACGCAAGCTATTCTGATGGACCAAGCTACGTTCGAAGTTCACAAATACCTCGTCGGCAAAGGCGAAACAACTCCCGTAACGGAATTGCCTTATCTGACGGATGAGGAACAGAGTCTGTTTCAACTTTTTAATTGCAACGGTTGGCGGATTGAGCAGGAAAGGTTAGGAGAGGAGTGGGTAAGAGGAACTATAGGAAGTAAAATATTTCCCTAAATTGTACAAGCGTAAATAAGTTACGTTCTTTGGTATATATGTTTGCACATTGCTATGATAAAAATATTTCTGATTCAGTTAATAGGATAATATCCACGACAATATGAAGGGTTTAGAAGAAGGGTTTGAAGCTAATCACAATAATAGACGTATTGCGGAATGTAAATCATGGTTCGCCAAATTGATACAGTCAGATCAATACGTTGGTGACATTTACTCGATTAATTATGAATCGGCACGAGTAATGATCCATGATAAATACCGTCAGCAAGTTGGTGGTATTCCGAGTTTGAGCTTTTTAATCGCATCTCGCGTGACCGGTGACACAGAATTGGATTTTAAAGGCGAGGATTCCTCATTGGTTTTGTTGCGTGTTATGGATGCGGCTGCTTTGCCTCAAGATCGTGAGGCTGAACGTATCCGAGTTGAAACGGCGCAACGGGTGAGCGGTGAAACCGGAAAAAACTGGGATAATGATGGGATTATGGATTCCAGAACCCGTGTGTTGCTGGGATACGCGGGAGTCGATTGTAGGATTATTGGAACATTTTATCTGGAAGATGACCCGAACAATGTTGAGGCCCCTCTACGGCTGAAATTTGGCAGTGATATTTCAAACTACTACCCAAATCGGGGCCTGAAAGTTTATAAGCCAAATGCTAAGGCGTTGGAAGCCATTGTGAATTACATTGATCCCCGAAATCTAGAAGAGCATATTGAGAAATACGGCAGTAGTGCCAAAGTAAAACTAGGTTGCGTTCGTTATGCTTCTACTAACCGTAGATATCAACAAGTGGATGATGTGCCTGTCCATATCTATCCGGCTGATCTGTTGTCTCAGAAAACGGCTTTGTTTGGTATGACCCGTACGGGTAAATCCAATACGACCAAGATTATTGCTAAATCAGTATTTGAACTTCGTAGACCAAAAGACGATAGCAAGCCATTACGAATCGGTCAGATAATTTTTGACCCAAATGGAGAATATGCCAATGAGAATGTACAGGATAGTAATAACGCGTTAAAAAACGTTTGGCGATTAATTCCTAATGCAACAAGGGAAGCAGAAGTAAGCACTTATGGAATCACTAAACATACTAATGATCCTGGTCGCAATTTGATGCTTCTTAATTTTCAGCTTGATGGTAATCTTCAGGCTGGTAAAGAAATTATTGATATATCACTGGCGGCCGATAGTACAAAGTATATCTCGAACTTTAGACAAATAGCTTTTGAGAAGCCCTCTGTTAGTGATGTTAGTGCTACTAAAAGGTTTAACAGGCGCGTGCTCGCTTATAGGGCGTTACTACACCAAGCGGGATTTGCAGTGTCAGCAAGCGTTTCACATAGCACTACAGGCCTATTTAGTGCAGAATTAATAAATGCTATGAACAGCAGCCAGAGTAGTAATGCGCCTGAATACAGAGCTGCGGCAAATATACTCTCCTCATCCAATCCTGCATGGGGGCAATTAGCTACAGCTTTTACAAACTTGAATACATTTATAAGTGATGCAAACAGTGGTTACAGACAATTTGATGATTGGTATATGAATACTCGTCTTGGTCGCTCAGGAGACTCATGGGCAGATGAAGACCTCAAGAAAATTATAACAATGTTTCAATATCCTAATGGAGTGAGGCAGATTGGAGCAGTGAGGGAACAACACACATCAAGTACATCATCAGATTATATTAATGACATTTACAGTGACCTGCTGGCCGGAAAATTGGTTATAATTGATCAATCAAGCGGAGATCCATTACTAAATAAGTCATCCGCATCTCGGATTATGTGGCACATATTTCGAGAGAATCAAAAATCATTTAGAGAATCTAAAAAGCCAGAAGAAATATTAGTGTACTTGGAAGAGGCTCATAATTTACTACCTGCCGGTAGCGATCTAGATCTGACAGATATTTGGGTAAGAACAGCTAAGGAAGGCTCCAAATATCGAATTGGGATGGTGTATGCGACACAGGAAGTAAGCAGTATTCAGAAAAACATTCTGAAAAATACGGCTAATTGGTTCATCAGCCATTTAAACAATACGGATGAGACGAAAGAACTCTGTAAGTACTACGATTTCGCTGATTTTGAGCCATCAATACGGCGGGCGCAGGATAAAGGTTTTTTACGAGTCAAAACATTGAGTAATCTGTTTGTCATTCCAATTCAAGTCGACAAGTTTGAAGTCTAATCCTGAACACCATGCCATTTGAAGGTGAATTTGCTCCTTATGAGCCGATGCGTCGCGTTTTGGAGAGTCAGAAAGTCGAAAATCTTCAGAAACGGTTTCGAGTACGTAGTCAGTCAAAAGCCGACATGGATGACCTGTTAAAGGCTCTTGTCTATAAAAATGATCTTATTGAAAGCGACATAGCCCCAGATCTCATCTTGGCTTTTGATGGCAGTTATCTAGCCGCTAAAGCTGAAAACGGATTTCCGGGTGCAGAATTAGGCTATGTAACTGTCGCGTCAGTATTGATTGATATGAACTTAGTTAAGGAAGCGGCTAATGAAGATATCATAGACCCTAAAAAATTTAGAGAAACGGAAAAGGCATCGTCAATAGATACAGTCTTTCCGGGATGTAATGTCGTTTTAGATGATGACTTGACTGCTAAGGCTTCTATGCGAAAAGCTCTGTTTGAGGAATTGATGAATACTGCAATTTTTTCTGAAGGAGAGACTTTATTAGAGACTTATGAAGCGCTTTTAAAAATTAAGCTAAATGCCAACAGTAAGCCTCCACGCAGTCCAATTGAAGATATTGATGAGGAAATGACTTATGGATATGGCCAATATACTTGTCCTCATACTGGCCAACCTTTGTATTCGTCGGATGCGATGCGGCTTCATGAATTAATGAATCCGGGTGGCTCGAATGGAGAGTTATACGGTCAAATTATGTCAACGTTGGAAAAGCTACTTCTCGTACACGTTCTGCGAGCTTTTGAAATTAGGAAGTGGTTACCAACTCTCAGGCGAGTTGCTATAATCATGGATGGGCCGCTGGCTGTTTTTAGTACGTCTTCATGGCTTGCTAAAGTTATTGAAATAGAAATTCGACGAATTAATGCTTTGCAAAAAGCAGTTACAGGGCAGGATATTTTGTTAATCGGTCTTGAAAAGTCAGGAACGTTTGTAAATTATTTTCAAGAAATTGATACAACAGCCGATGGTTTTTTGGGCAGATTTCCTAACCAAAGTGCTCTTTTGTTAGATGACGATTATATCAAGAAGAACATTATTTTCTCTGCAAGCAAAACAAATTATGGAGAAGATACTTATTTCGGTCGAAAGCTGTTTTACAAGACGGTGAACGGTTATAATTTAGTACCCGTCGTCGTTTCATTAAGTGATAGTGACAAAGACCTTAAAACGGCTAAACCATCACAATTTCCCCGGTTGGCCGATGTAATGACGTTGCTTGATACGTTTGTATCTAATCGCTATCCAAATTCAGTTTCTCCGCTTATTTCTGCGCATGCAGAAGCAGCTATTCCCTTGAATTTAGGCAAAAAAATCTTTGAAAATATAGCTCGTGAAATTCGCCATAACTCTGTAAGTAAATGACATACATTGATAGCATAACACATGGTTATGGAAATGCCGAAGCACGCTGGGCACGGTTTGGACCATACTATGCTATGTTTCCTCTCGAATTTGCTTTTGATGTTGTCAACCGCTTTTCTAAGCCTGGGGACTATATAATCGACCCTTTTGCGGGTCGGTGTTCTAGTATTTATGCTGGTGGTGTACTTGGACGGAATAGCTTAGGAATTGAGATCAATCCTGTAGGTTGGCTCTATGGCCGGGTAAAATTAGCTCCGGCAGAGAAAGATGACGTATTGAATCGTCTGCTTGAATTGTACGGTCAGCGATACCAGTATAAAGCTGAGGTCGAAGCGTTACCAGAATTTTATAGGATTTGCTTTTGTGATGAGGTTCTCTACTTTTTATTAGCTGCCCGGAGTCAATTAAACTGGCAGCTAAGCTCAGTAGATGCAACACTGATGTCAATTATTTTAATTTACCTACATGGTAAAATTGGAGCCGCCCTATCTAACCAAATGAGGATGACTAAATCAATGGGAATGAACTATTCCATTGATTGGTGGACTAAAAAGGCAATGACTGTGCCGCCAAATATAAACCCATGTGATTTCTTATTTAAAAAGATAGTATGGCGTTATGCAAAAGGAACTCCACAGGTTGCTGATAGCGCAGTTATATTCGGAGATAGTTCTGCTGCACTAAACGATATTGTAGAACGAGCACAAGAAAACGATATCAGATTCTCTCTTTTGTTTACGTCTCCTCCTTATCAGTCTGTGACGAACTACCATGCCGATCAATGGTTAAGACTCTGGCTTTTAGGAGATCCGCCTATACCGATATTGAAGGAAGAGAAAAACAAAGGTAGGTTCCATGATAAACAGGATTACTACAATTTACTTGATTCAGTTTTCGGGAATTGTGCGAATCTAATGGCTCCTCAAGCCACAGTTTTCGTTAGAACAGATAAACGTGATTTCACACTGAACTCAACTCTGGAAATATTACAAAATCACTTTTCTGACTACAAGTTTATCGTTGAGGACAAGCCATTTTTGAAGCAAACGCAGACAGAGTTATATGGAGATAAATCAAAAAAGCCGGGTGAGGTGGACATTATTTTGACTCGTTAATTCTAAATAGATGAGAAGGCAGTTTTTAGTAAATGATACAGAGTTCGACAAACTTCCATCAGGGCCTGATTTTGAAATCGTGCTCGAATGAGGTAAAGTTAGCTTGAGCGTTACTATAATAAGTACTGAATGCAGAATCCAATCCGCCTATGTTTGACACACTTGACTTCGCGCAGGATATTTTAGGACAGGAGGTTAAACTGGGACAGCCAAATGAGGGTTTGGGTGTACCACCATCCAATCGACAGCACTTGACCGCCATAATTTCTTATCAACGCCTTATAGATGGCTGGGATGAGGATGGAGCTATCGCCCCTACGCATCAAACGGTATTGACAGCACTCGACATTGCTCTGCTCCTTACAGCAACGGGGCAGCTTATTTATCATACATCACCTGGGCCGATCGGTGAAATTATGATTAACCTTCGTAATGGTGATAAATCGGCTGAGTTGCTAACGTACCCAAATAACCGAAATAAATTTGTTCGTATTGGCCCAAACGAAACTCCACAACAAGGGCCACTAACCCCAGACTCATTGCGGGAAACTTTACAGTGGCTTAACCGATAATTTGTAGTAAATGAACAGTACCTCCGTAGCAGATGAAGAACAGTTGTACCGAAGTATCTACCGCTCGCCTTGGCATAAATACGTTGACCCCGATGGTAGACCAACGTCAAGAAATTTTAAACTAAGGCCAAAAGATGAAGGCAAGTTATCAGTTGATGTAGCTAGCTTGACCACACCGGAAAACTCAGTTCGTGATCTGAGCAAGTTCGCGTTGGCTTCAGTTACTAATACCGACGTGCAGGCTATTGGCCTTTCAACATTCCACGATCCTTGTACAGTTGACGAGCACGGTTTTGATAATCCAGCCCACGCTTACATCTGGGGTATGGACGAAGAAGACGATATCAAACCAGCTTTGTTAGCGCAGAAAGCCTTTGTGATTCTGAAATAACTTAGAATCCACCATGCTTCATTATCACCTAACCTTAAAAGATACGTTTTTTTGAGGTTAGCTATATCCATCATTGTACACACAGAAAATGCGACCAATGATTTATCACATACTTATTCGCTATTTCAATAGTAAATTCCACTTACCGTAAACCGTATGGTTGACTAGTTAACCTCTTTGCTAAAAAACGCCTTCGCGTCAGCGTCATAATCGATGATAAACCACTCGTAGTAGAGGGTCGTTAGATAAAAGCCTTCGGGTTGGTAATCACTTATAGCAACGTATCCGGCCCCGAACAGACTATCGTCATAAGTAGTGTCTTTGAGGTAGATGACCAGTTTGGCATGGTCTTCACTTCGGAAATGATGCCAGATAGTAATGTTCGAATGGTGACTCCGGCTGACCGGCAATAGCGCCCAATGAACGTCTATCTGTATAAACTGCGGGCGAGCCGCTATGGGGTCGAAGTCTGGGTCCCAACGGAAGATCATGTCCTCCGGTAGATACGCTTTAAACTTCCATTCCCACGTTTCAGGACCTTCGTGTTTCTCAATGATTCGGTCCCAGCGGTTACGCTTGATCTTGATGCGGTCGAGTGTCTGAGATGATAAGTTTTCTATGCGCATAAATCCTTGAATATACCCTATAAAGGGATGAGATAATAGATCTGATGAATATAGAAAGGGGGTAATAAGTTATTCCGAAGCACGCAACGCCAGACGGTTCCCTTCACAATCGTTGATAAGGGCCATGTAGCCTAATTCGGTTGAGATTTGTTTTTTCGGCTGTAGAATGCGTCCGTCCAGCCGCTTGACCTGTCGAAGTGCCTGATCGATGTCGGCCACGGATATATGTAGTGTAACTCCGTTTGGAGAGGGATGATACCATTCGCCCTGACAGAGTGCTCCTGATGCTATTTCAGGCGGAAACATTGCCATAGTTAGTGCTCCCAAGTCAACGACGTGAAGTTTGATCTGAAAAACAGCTTCGTAAAACGCTTTCGCCTTGTCAAACTGATAAACAGGAATTTCAAACCATTGTATCCAATTTGTTTTCATAGCAGCTAATTAGGTTAAAGGTATAGAATAGTACTATGCAAAACATATTAGCGGACGAAATGGTTTAATGACTACCTGAAAATGCGGTGCAATTATGAAGGTGCACTACTGATATAGAATATTGTTAAACCAGACTGCCCCTCGAAAAGCAATAAATCAATATCAGCAGGTCGAGTTCTTCTTAATTTTAAATGGGAGCCTCATATCCTAAAAACCCAGGCCGTTCTCGCTTTTTAGATGCCTGCTCATAGGCATAACCCACTGCGAGTAATTGCCCTTCCTGATAAGCTCCAGCAATTAGAGAGAAACCGACAGGCAGGCCGTGAACGGTACCCATTGGAATAGTCAGGTGGGGGTAACCGGCCATGGCGGCTGGTTGGCAGAAATAGAAACCGGTATCGTAGTCGCCGTTAATGAGGTCGATGCAACCCGCCGGGCCGATGCTGATACCTGCGATGGCATCCAGCTTATGCAGCTTCAGTAACTGATCAATGCGCTGGCGCCAGCTGCGAGTTTTGGTCAGAGCTTCAGTGTATTCTTTGCTGGTTAGGTCGCCTTTGGCCTGGCTGCTTTCGAGCGTTTCCTGTTTGAAGAACGGCATGGCTTTCGCCTGATTCTGTTGGTTGAAGGTAATTACATCGGCCAGCGATTTCACCCGCGCATTCGCTTTCGAGAGGTAACGGTTCAGACCATCTTTAAACTCGTATTGTAACACCACAAATTCGGCCCCGCCAGTTTCCTGAAGCTCTTTCCGTAACTCGACTTCTATGATCGTAGCACCCTGTTTTTTGAGTATATCAATGGCCGCTTTGTATAAAGCTACTACGTCTTCGTGCCCTTCCAAAAACGATTTTTCAATGCCGATTCGCTTGCCTGATAATCCGTCTGCTTTCAGAAACTGAGTGTAATCAATTACGCTTTTGCCACGACTTTCGAGTGTAACAGCATCAGCTGGATCAACGCCTACTAGCGCTCCCAGCAAAATACCGGCATCGGTTACGGTGCGGGCCATCGGTCCGGCGGTGTCCTGCGTATGCGAGATGGGGATAATACCGCTGCGGCTAACCAAGCCCACGGTTGGCTTGAGACCAACCAATCCGCACATGGACGCAGGTGCAATAATAGAACCATCGGTTTCAGTGCCTACCGCAACGGCGCACAGATTGGCAGACGTAGCCGAGCCAGAGCCTGAACTGGAACCACTTGGATTGCGGTCAAGTACATATGGATTTAGAGTTTGACCGCCCCGGCTGCTCCAACCACTAGTGGAGCGAGTTGATCGAAAGTTGGCCCACTCACTCAGGTTAGTTTTTCCCAGAATCACCGCTCCGGCTTTCCGCAGTTGGGCCACAATAAACGCATCTTGGGGGGCTTTATGGCCTTCCAAGGCTAGCGAACCGGCTGTCGTCATCATCTGATCGCCGGTGTCGATGTTGTCCTTGATGAGCACCGGGATACCATGCATCGGTCCCCGGAGTTTGCCGGCCTTTCGTTCCTGGTCCATCGCTTTCGCCATTGTCAGCGCATCGGGGTTAATTTCGATAACTGCATTGAGACGAGGGCCTTTTTTGTCGATGGCGTCAATCCGATCCAGATAGAGTTGGGTGATCGCTTCGGATGTGTAATCGCCCAATTTCATTTTCGCCTGGAGATCACTAATGGTCAGTTCATTGAGCGCAAAATCATCCTTGAAAGGGGCGGAATCAGTTTCTGCATTTTCCGATTTTGGTGATGAGCAGGCGGCTAAGGCTGTAGCGGATACCGAAGCAACTGAGCTGGTCTTGAGGAAATTCCGGCGGTTCATGAAGTAAAATAGTGAAGTGCACAAATTAGCACTTCTTTTCGACAGGATTAACAGCCGGGCCGACGCTTCGGATTTTCAGGATACATATAGCTGCTCAAAATCCTGGAAATCTGAAGCGTCGGCCCGGCTGTTAATCCTGTCAGAAACCTTACTACGCCAGCGCTTCATGAAATAACCGCAACCGTTCGCGCATCACATAGCTGCTTACTTCGGGGTTGCGATCTCCTCGACTATTTACAGCAAAAGCGCGTACTTCTGAGGAGAGCGTAGCATATTTTTCCAGCGCCCGTAACCAGGTCGCACCATCGCGGTAAGGAGCCAATAGGATGCGTGCCTGACTTAGTGCCCGATGCTGCCGGGGTGACCAGATTGGCCGGAGCCGGTAAGCTGCTCCCTGACCGTTAAGCAAATCGGGCAGAAATTGTGGGGGCACTAGTGGCAGTAGCTCTGCTAACAAGTAAAGGCCCAGTTCGACGTTCAGCAGCCGATTGGCTACCCGACCTGGTAGTGCATGACGCCAGCGCAGGTGGGTAGCCAGTGGCTCCTGCCAGCGCAACAGGCTGGTCAGGTTGGAACGTGTGGAAAAAGAAGCGGAAGCCGACACCGTGTTCATTAGTGCGTTGTTGTTTATTGTTCGTATCAAAGTTGCAACGTGAAGAACGTAATTTTTTTACGTCCTTTCTCAATGGAGAAAATTTTTTATAAAAATTTTGTAGAATTTTCAGGAGGATAGTTGTCAAGATTGATGATAGAGCCGCCGTAGAAGTGGACGACTAAGTTTTTGTATCAGCGGGCAGAGCCTTGGCTGGCATGACAGGCAAGTGGAGCGCGATTGGCTTATAAGTAAGCCGAATAAGCATAGCAATCCCCAATAAATCTGACGAACCATTTTCATAATGCTTTGGAGCAACTGAAACTGACTACTGAGTGTCCAGCCAAGTATCATAAAGCTGTGCTAAACCGCTGGAAAACGGCTGTAAGCTGCGTCTTCGTGGTTGGAGAGAGGGTAGTTTGGTTAGCTAACCAGGGTATTGTTCCAGACTCTATTTGAGCCCCGGCTTTAAGTAAGATTTCGATAATGGATACATAGTCAACTGTAGAATTTCCATTGACGACGCACCAAAGCGCCTGCCCTAACGGAGTGCCGCCGTACATATTCCGAACGTCGAGCGGTGCATAGCGCTGAAGCAGCCACTGAGTCAAGTTGAGTTGGCCGCCAATTATTGCATGATGTAAGCCCGTTTGACCAGCGTTGTCTTGTGCATCTATCTGAACACCATGCTGAAGAAGAAAATCGGCTACGTCGATAAAGCCGTACTGGCAGGCATATAAAAATGCTTTTTCTACTTGAGCCGCTGGGTTATGCGGTACGCCCCAAAGGGGAACGTCGGACTGGAGGGGGCGGAGGCTGCCATCCTGGTTGACGAAATTCCTGACAAGATCAAGGCGACCGATACCAGCCGCAGCCACGATAGTGCACACACGAGCGCCAAGCTGAGCGAGCGTTCTGGCCGCTTCCGGATGGCCATTAGCCAGAGCGGCCATAATGGGCGGCCAACGATCGGGTGCCCCATCGACAGCAGCTCCGTGAGCCAGCAGGGTTTCGATGAGGGGAATTTGTACATTCGCTAGTCGGGGATGGATGCTCGTTGATACCAGGCAAAGCGTTGTGGCTTTTCCGTACATATCAGCCAGCGCATCGACTTTGGCCCCCATGTTAAGCAGTAGTTCGGCAATAGCAGCGGCATTAGCAGGCGATTGCTGGCGGTAACTCTCAACGCCGTTGGCGCCCACATAATGGAGCAACGTTGCCTGATGATCGCGCATCGAACGCATAGCGATCAGCTCCGAATTATCGCGAAGCCGTACGGAAAGCGTAGCCAGATCACCGGTGACGATGGCATCGACGGCTGATTCAAATTGCCAGATCGGCGAATACTTTCTGCTTACTTCCGCAGCATAATCACGAAGCTGCTGCCAGTCCGCAAAATGCTCCGTTCGCGCAATGGTAAGCCGGGCATCGTCTAGTGAAAACGCACCTGTCCGCACCTCATCCTCCGACCGGCCACGAAATGCTGGATGGTATTCCTGAATCAGCTGAATTGTTCGGCTGTCTTCTGATTGCCAATCATTTAAAAGGTTTTCTGCCCGCTCCTCATAATAATCCAGGCGAGTATCGGACGGTAAAGGCTGTGTGGGTGGCATGGGTGAACGGAGCAGAAAAGAGGAAAACGTATGAGTTGCTTCAGGCAGCGAGTCTATCAGCCAACGAAATCAGCGGGACGATGCGCCCGTGGGAAAGCAATAGACTGGAAACAAGCCGTTGTCATGGATATGCCAGCCTTGTTGCTGAGCCGCCTGACGAAGCCACGACGACACTTCGGCCCGGTGCGATTGATAACCCTGATTTCGCAGAAACTGCTGCACGAGGAGCGTCGATGTACCCCCTTCGGCTAACATTAGCGCAGTAGCGGCCTGGCAAACCGCAGCGGGTGTAATGGATTTCGAGGTTGCGTTCATAGTCTTTTTGCTTGCTAGTTAATTTACCATTTGTCGTAGCGTAATAATCCGATTCCGGAAAAAGCCGACAGTTTTCTCGCAGAATCGGCTACGGTCGGCGCTGATATCGTAGGCCTGTAATCGATCGGGGATAGTTGTGTAGGCATCCAGCAAAGCACTCCACACATTCCGTTGCTGAATGTGGCTCAACATCAGGCGTCCCCGGTTCAATAGTTTATGTTGTTTAGGTGTCCAAGTAGGGCGTTCCAGGAAAGCCGACCCATTATCGGTCAGCAGATTAGGCAGCACATCAGGAGCGGCTGTTGGCAGTAGTTGCGAGAGCAGATACAAGCCTAATTCAATGTCCAGCAATTGCCCGGCTGATAGTGTTGCGCGTTTCCGTTCGCTGGTTGGCCGACTGTTTACGGCCGATGCGGTCCAGGCAGACGGTGCGTTTAGGGCCGGAAACAACGAGGCCGAAAATCTGGCGGTACGGGTTGGGTTGGCGTTCATGATAGTGTTCATTAGTATCGTTGTTTAAAATTCACAGAACAAAGTTCTACCCGCCAAAACGTAATCTTTTTACGCTCTTCTTTTTTTGTGAAAATTTTTTTCTCTTTTTTGCGGAAGGATGGCGGGGTGCTTCGCGCCGGGATAGGCCGGATGGCTACTGGCCTATCCCAGCGCGAAGCACCCCGTGTGAAGCCCCTGCCTATATCTTATGCCCATAACCCGCTCCGCTTTTCAGCGCTACCGGTTGATTGATGAAATCATCAGTCGCTATCCACGCCAATTTTCTAAGCAGAAACTCTTTGAGGTTTGCCAGGATAAATGCGGTATCCGTTCTATCTCGTCGCTGGAGAAGGATATTCAGCGACTTCGTGAAGATCACGATGCACCTATCGCGTATGACAAACGGCGTAATGGCTATTACTACACAAACCCGCAATTTCGGCTGCTCCGGCTAATGCTTTCGCCCGACGATATGGAAGCGCTCGACTACGCCCGCGAAGTGCTGACAGCCACACAAGGCGCATCCGTAGCGGGCGAGTTATCCAATGCGCTCCAGAAGGTGCGGCAGAGTTTGGACATTATCCGGGAAGTGAAAACGGAAGGTGGCGCCGGAACGGGGTTAACGCGTCGGGTCGTTTACGTCGAAGAGCGGATTCTGGGTGGTAACCGGCATTATGTACCGGTGCTGATTCGGGCTATCAATCAGAATCGGCAAATCGAATTTCATTACCAGAAACACGAAACCGCAGATGGGGCAGCTAACCAATCTGTTGAGCCATTAAGACTACGTCGGTTGCATCCTATTCTACTCCGTGAAGTGGCCGACAGTTGGTACGTAATTGGTTACGACGAGCCCAGCGGTAAAGAGCGCACCTTCGCCCTCGACCGCATGAGCGACCTGAGCATCACCGACGAGCCTTGCGCGGTACCGCCTGATGTATTGAATAATGTAAGTGAACTGTTTGAGCACATTTACGGCATCACCGATAGTAGCGGGCCGGTTGAAGAGATTCTGCTGTCGTTTTCGCCCCTGTTCGGGCGTTATGTGAAAGCCAAGCCTATTCACCAGACGCAGGAGATTGTACGTGACACCGACGACGAGTGCGTAGTGCGTTTGCGGCTAGCCCCCAACCGCGATCTGTTGATGCACTTGCGTAGCTATGGCGAACACCTGACTGTGTTGCAGCCAACCAGTTTAGCCGAGGAAATAAAAACATCGCTTATGGCTACGTTATCCCGGTATTGATTGCCAGCTAGTTGATTCGTTATGCTCACCTTTACAACTACTCTTCAGAAATTCGGGGAAAAAGGCGATAAGACACGCTGGACCTATATTGAAATTCCTATTGCGATAACCGACGAACTCAAGCCCGGCCAAAAAACTACATTTCGGGTAAAGGGAATGCTGGATAATTACCCGATTAAGCTCGTGGCCTTGCTGCCGCTGGGTCGTTCAGTGGAACGCATTACAGACGGGCGCGAAGGTGGATTCATGATGCCCATTAATGCCGATATGCGTCGGGGCATCGGCAAAGATGATGAAGGAGCATCCGTTCGGGTTACGCTGGAAGTAGATAATGACCCGCTTCCCCAATCGGCTGATTTATTAATTTGCCTGGAAGACGACCCCGCTGCAAAGCAGTATTTTGACTCACTGGCTCCGAGCCATCAGAATTACTTTGGCAAGTGGATTGAGGACGCCAAAACCCTCGAAACTAAAACGAACCGGATTGCTCAGACGGTGCAAGGACTATCAATGCGGATGAGCTACGGAGAAATGATCCGCTATTTTAGGAAGAATAGGTAACTATCACAGATCAGCTACGTAAGCACCCATTTGCCGCACTGAATAGCACGTAATGCCGCGTGGACCAGCTTCTGCCAGTAGCTTATCAGTGAGTGGTGTTTTATTGGAATCGTCAAAAATAATATGCCGGGCTACTACACGGCCGTTGAGTTGCTCCCAGTCGTGCAACGCATTCCGGCGGATAATGAGATAATCGACAACGGCAGGCAGTTTCCAGCGTGATTTGCCAGTGAGTTTATTCACTAACAGCAACGATTTTCCTTGCCAAACCCACAGAGCGTAGTCTCGGGTCCGGTAGTAGGCCGGGCCACGCTTGGCGGGTATGTTTGGCAAGGCATCCGATTTGGCATTGACCTTGAATAAGTTCGAGACGCCCCACAGGCCGAAGGTATTTTTGAGGTAGAAATCGAAGGAGCGCGTATCGGTTGAGTCAAGGTCAGTTAGGAGTGTGCTTTGGTGCCCGGCGGTCAGGCTAACCGCCGTTCGGTGGGGCAAAAAATGGACGGCCAGACGACGTTGGTGTGCCTGTTCGTAATCGGTCCAAAGAACTTGTCCTGCCAGTAGCACCGCAGCTACGCACGTTACCCATGCATAGGTGCGGTTGCGCGTTAGCAGCAAAGCCGCTCCCGCTAGAATAAGGCCATACGTTAGCAACATCGCCGTTTGTGATAGCCACAGCCCCTCCCAGGCAGCGCCGGGTAACTGCCCCGTTTGAGTAACGGCGTAGTTAAGTAGCCAGGCCGTTTTTTGTAACAGCCAGCCTAACACGTCATTCACATACGGTATCCAGCACAGCGCCAGCGTTGCCATAGCCAGCGGTAGCAAAATTTCCGACATAATAATCACAATCGGATTAGCCAGCAGAAAATAAGTCGGGAACTGGTGGAAGTAATACACCCCAAGCGGAAAGGTAATCAACTGAGCTACCAACGCCACGGCAGTTAATTCCCAAAGTCGATTAACCCATTTATTTTGAAAGGTAAGCGATTGATAAAGTGATGATTGCCAGGCACCAATACCCGCTACAGCCAGATAGGAGAGTTGAAACCCAGCAGAAAACACCGCGTACGGGTCGAAGCAAAGAATGAAAAATGCGGATGCACCCAATGTGTTGCCCAGTAACTGCTGCCGACCGGATGCATTTGCCAGAATGACCATTGTAAACATTCCTGCGGACCGTAACACCGGGGGTGAAAAGCCCGTTACAAGAGCGTAGAACCACAGAATGATTAACTGTAGTACGGCCATTAGAATTTTCCCACGGCGTCGCTTAGCCAAAAAACTAAGCAGAAACGTCAGCACCGCGAACAGAATACCAACGTGCAAACCCGATACCGACAATACATGGACAGCCCCAGCCGCCGAATATGACCGGTAAAGCTCGGTGTCCAGATCATCCCGTACGCCCAGAATCATGGCGTTAACAATACCATATTCGGCGCGGGTACCAATCTGATGCGTGTAAACGCTATCGGCCCAACGGTTAACCCTCGTTGCTAACAGAGTAATTGGATTAGGCGGGTCAATGCTCAGTACCTGCCGCTGAAACGGGCGCAGGTATTGCTGATGTTCAATGTTGCGGTAGCCGAGATACCGTTTGTAATTGAATTCGCCTGGATTCAGTGGAGGGTCAATGGGTCGGGGCGGGCCAGACACCAGCCAGACTTCACCATACCGGGGCAGCGATTGACCAGCTTTATCCAGATAAACAATAACACGGCCACTAAGCGGTTGCCAAAGAACTTGCTGATAGGTATTGCGCCATTTTCCGCGACGGATTTCCAGTTCAACGCGGTACGTTTTCGCCCGTTCTTCAGGTTGGGCGGCTACAACACCCTCATAGGCTTGTAAGGTGTCTGACAGGTGACTAATGTGATCAGGTTGGTTATGGGCTGTGTGCTGATACGTAACAGCCCAGCCAAAAGCCAGTAGGATCAGTAGGGCACCAATACCTTGTGCCGTCTGAATCGGCTTAATCGTCCGCCGGCTATTTCGAATAAACCTATAGCCGAACAGGCCTAATCCGATTACTAGCGCACTTAGCGGTAAGAAGTACCACTCTGGAAGATAGACATACAATACAATGCCAGCGATCAGGCCACCTACGTACCGGACAAAGGGTTGCCCTTTCATTGCTTCGAGTAAGCTGAACCCGGCAACACCATTTTGTAATGCTGGATAGCGGCTTCTTCGAACATCGGCCCGACGGCTACGAAACCAAAGCTGGAGTAAAGCGGCATAGCCGTTAGCTGTGCATGGAGATAAATACTCTCAATAGGTTCGGGTTGCTGACTAAAAATGTTGTCGAGAACGGCTTGTACCAACGCTTTGCCTACGCCTTTTCCCCGAAACTGTTTCAATACGGCAAAACGCTCCATCTTAACGCCATTTGACGTCCGGCGCCAACGGGCCGTTCCAGCCGGAATCCCATCGACACGAGCCAGAAAATGCGTGCTGGTATCCTCAAACTCATCGTATTCCTCTCGCGCGTCAACACGCTGTTCGTCAACAAAAACCTGCCGCCGAATGGCAAAAGCGGTTTCCAGATCGGTAGGGTTGGATATAGGTGATACGTCAATCATACAGTTGAAACTCAGGTTATGCGTTTAGGTTTACTTTGGACGCGGGAAGTAATCAGGCGTCAGCCACCGTACGTCGAAACCCTGAATGTGCTCAAAATTTATTGAATCAGTAACCGCTTGCTCGCCATTTCGCTGTCGGTCTTAACCCGAACAATATACATGCCGGTCATTAAACCAGTGACTGGCAGAACAACCCGCGTGCTTGGCGCATCGGTGTACGTTTGGGTGCGCAACAGCCGTCCGGTTAGGTCGCAAATATCAACATTAAATGTCTGGAAGCCTTTAAGCTGAATATCCAGGGCTGGATCAGTCGTGGTAGGGTTGGGATATAGCGTAATGGTTAGCGCTTCGGTTTCCGTTAGTGGTGAGCCTACAGATTTGATTAACCTGGCCCGCCGAGGGCTTAGTTGGAGTACGGCTCGCATACGGGCTACCTGGCCGGCCGTAAACATATTCATGCAGGCATCCGGGGAATACATCAGGTAATTTTCGATTAACTCCCGCGTACGATTGCCCGAACAATTGGAGTAGATATCGTTGCAACTCGTGGTCTGATTGAGATTATCGGTCAGTGGCGTATCCGCTACGTAATCGTCGCCACAGTCGGTGTCGCCATTCGGGTGGAAAAGTCCCAGCCAGTGGCCTATTTCGTGAGTAGTCGTGCGACCAAGCGCGTACGTTGCCCGGGTTACCGTTCCCATCTGCCGACCAAAATACCGATAATCGATAATCGATCCGTCGGTAGCTTCGTTTGTTATGCTGGGTAGCCCCTTAAGCGTATCGGCCATGGTCGGAAACTGCGTGTACCCCAGATAGTTGTCTTTTAACGCCGTAACCCAGATGTTCAGGTATCGGTCACTGGGCCAGTAAGCAATCTGCGAAAGAAGCACGTCGTCGTCCCCAACCGAAAACGAGGACTTTGGGGCATAATAGGTACGAGTAATACCTGTAGTCGCTTTACCGTCCGGATCAGTCGTTGCCAGGAAGAATTCGATGCCGGCGTCGGCTCCAATTGGGCTGGTATTATATCCATTCGTACCCGCTTTTCGCCGGTAATCTTCGTTCAGAACCTGAATCTGGGAGATAATCTGAGCATCGGAGATATTAACATTATTAGCGCCCCCAATGGTATTTGATGCCGTACTGTGAACCACATGGACCACCACCGGAATGCGGTAGATGGTATTATCAGCCTGTTGTCGCGACGATTGATTCGTCTTCTGGTGCTGCTCGATCTGGCGATTAAGTTCAGTCAACTGTTGTAGCCGGGCTGGGTTGCGTTGTTGAAGTATTCGCTCGTGTTCAACCGTGCCGCACCGGTGAAGTATTTCCGACGAATCGATAGTTTGCGCCCAACTCCCGGAGGTAACCAGGCAAACAAACGAACCGGCTAGCCATTGCCAGCCGGTTCGTCGGAAATACGTCAGTCGTTTATTGACCTGCTTTCTCATACGCCGTAATAATTTCGCGAACCAGTCGGTGACGTACCACGTCGCGCCCGTCGAGTTCTACGAAGGCAATCCCTTTGATGTTTTTTAAAATATCAACCGATTCAATCAGACCTGATTTTTGCTTGTTCGGCAAATCAATCTGTGAGCGGTCACCGGTAATGATTGCCTTGGAAGCCGGCCCCATCCGCGTCAGAAACATCTTCATCTGCATGGGGGTCGTATTCTGCGCTTCATCGAGCAGAATAAACGCATTATTCAAGGTACGGCCGCGCATGTACGCCAGCGGAGCAATCTCTATAATCCGGTTCTCAGTGTAAAATTTGAGTTTCTCCGCCGGAATCATGTCGTCCAGCGCGTCGTAAATTGGGCGCAGATACGGATCGATTTTTTCCTTTAGATCACCCGGCAGAAAGCCCAGATTTTCCCCCGCTTCCACAGCGGGTCGGGTAATGATTATCTTCTTAACTTCTTTATTTTTCAGCGCACGTACAGCAATGGCAACTGCCGTATAGGTTTTACCAGTACCGGCCGGACCAACAGCAAAGACCAGATCATGCTTTTCCGCGGCTTCTACCAGACGCTTCTGATTATCGGTTTTTGCCCGGACAACGATGCCCCGATTACCGTAAACCAGTACCTCATCATCGTCGGGGGGCAGGGGCGGTAAACCAGGTCCACCAGTTACCAACTGCCCACTGTGGCTAATATAATTCTGGACATTCTCCTGAGTAATTTTCCCATATTTCTGGTAATGCTCAAGCAGTGATTCCAGAATGTCGCTGATTTTGCTGATCTCCGGCGTTGTTCCCTTGATCCGGATTTCGTTACCGCGTGAAATAATTTTGCTCATCGGGAAGGCCGCAGCCACTTCTTTGATGGTATGGTTCTCCACGCCCAGGAAATCGATCAGCGAAACATTGTCGAGGGTGATGACTTTTTCGACCAAATGATAAATAACGTTTAAATGTGATTCCGAAAAATAAGCGATTTCTCTGCTTATACAACGCAAGGGAACAAAAATTTATTCGTTTCCTGACTACTATCACCCGTTAAAAGTTTAGGACAAAAAGCAGTAACAATTTGGTAATATTTACTTATCTTGCTGATCTACAGTTTGTCCTGACTGTTCCACCGCTCGTCTGGTCGTTTCGATTCCATGTACGCACGTAACTTGCCTTACCGTTGCTTAAAAAACCGAAAAATTTTTCGGCACGATAGCGTCAACATTACCAGAATGTTACGGGTATTATGGAATTTGTCAGGCCTATACGTCAGACTAGTCGGAGTTGCCTTATGGGCGATTGATTGCGTAAACTTGCAATACAATCATGGAGAATAACCCACGCCCCAATCAACATCTTCGCAAACCATCGGCCTTTGCCGGAGGTCGTCAGCAGGCAAGTAACCATTGGCTCGACACGGGTCTTGGCAAGCTTCCTCCCCAAGCGCTTGATCTGGAAGAAGCCGTATTGGGGGCACTCATGATTGAAAAAGATGCGCTGTCGTCAGTTGTCGATATCCTTAAACCCGAAACGTTTTACAAGGAAGCGCACCAGCGTATCTACAACGCCATCCTGACACTGTTTGCTAACTCCGATCCCATTGATCTACTAACAGTTACGCAACAACTCCGCAAAACTGGTGAAATAGAATTAGTAGGCGGTGGAGGCTTTGTTTCGGAGTTAACCTTTCGGGTTAACTCGGCGGCTAACATTGAGTACCACGCTCGGGTGGTATCGGAGCAGGCGCTCAAACGGGCGTTAATTGCCATGTCGTCGTCGATTCTGCGCGATGCTTACGAGGATACGACCGATGTGTTTGAGCTCCTCGACCGCACGGAGCAATCACTCTTCAAGATTTCGGAATCGAACATCAAGAAGAACTACGCCGATATGAGTACTATCGTTCGGATGGCGCTGAACGAACTTGAAACCAAGAAGAATCAGGAAGGCTTAACCGGCGTTCCATCCGGCTTCACCCACCTCGACCGCGTTACCTCCGGCTGGCAACCTACCGAATTGATTATTTTGGCAGCTAGGCCAGCCATGGGGAAAACCGCGTTCGTAGTGTCGGCCCTCCGCAATGCCGCTGTTGATCACGGAAAACCGGTGGCGATTTTCTCGCTGGAGATGTCGTCTGTACAGTTAGTAAACCGTCTTATTTCGGCCGAAGCGGAGATCGATTCCGAGAAAATCCGGAAAGGAACGCTGGCTCCGCACGAGTGGACACAGTTGCACCACAAAATTCAGCGCCTGACTGAAGCACCTATTTTCATTGACGATACACCCGCATTGTCTATTCTGGAATTGCGGGCTAAGTGCCGCCGTCTGAAAGCGCAGCACGATATCCAGATGGTCGTTATCGATTACCTCCAGTTGATGTCTGGCGACACGTCTGGCCGAGGAGGAGGGAACCGCGAACAGGAAATTGCGTCGATTTCGCGGGCGCTGAAGAACCTGGCGAAAGAATTAAATGTGCCGGTTATTGCCCTTTCGCAGTTGAGCCGGGCCGTGGAGACACGCGGTGGTGATAAGAAACCACAGCTGTCTGACCTTCGTGAATCGGGATCTATCGAGCAGGATGCTGATATGGTGTGCTTCCTGTATCGTCCTGAGTACTATAATATTACACAGGATGAAAACGGTAATTCGACGGCGGGTATTGGTGAGGTAATTATCGCTAAAAACCGAAGCGGTTCGCTCGATACAATCCAACTGCGGTTCATTAACAAGTTCACTAAATTCTGCGATCTGGATTCTTATTTTGACCCTATTCCATCGCAGGGATTTGCGCCGGACGTCAATGGCTTAAGCAGCTTTGACAATCCGCAGCCTTCGGCGGGTAGCGTTTTCAAAAGTAAGGCCAATGACCGGTCGAATTTTGATAACCCATCCAACTTCGGTAATGTTGATCCGAACCAGGGAACGCCGTTTTAAATAATACTGCACAATTAATTCAGCTAAATTTCTGTATCAACCTCTAACTCAATAAAAAAAGCGTGAAATCAATTGGATTGCTTGCCTGCCTATTTATTTGTTTCACGGTCGTTGCCCAAGCGCAGAAGTTGAGAGGGCTTGATAAAAGTCCGATGGACATGGCGTATTATCCCGACGATTTTGCCCATGATCGCAAGTTTGCTCCTGCGAAAGTAGGCGATAAAGGGTATGCTCGGGTGATTTACAGCCGTCCTGCTAAAAATGGTCGGGAAGTATTCGGAAAACTGATCCCCTATGGTAAGGTATGGCGGGTTGGGGCTAATGAGGCCACGGAAATAAAATTTCTTACGGATGCCACCGTACAAGGAAAGAAGATTAAAGCAGGCGTGTATTCGTTTTACGCAATTCCGAATGAGACGGAATGGATGCTTATCTTTAGTTCTGATCTGGACCAGTGGGGCGCGTATAGCTATAAGCCAGAACTAGACGTGTTACGGGTAACCGCGCCAGTTAAAAAGCCGGAAGAAACGGTTGAAAACCTGACGATTCAATTTAAAAAATCGGGCGATAACGTCAAGGAATCGATTATGATGATTGCCTGGGATAATACCCTGGTTGAAGTTCCGGTAACGTTTTAAAACAGTAACGCGGGCATCCTGTCCGCGTTACTGTTTTAAAACGTTATGTTAAAAATTCGGTTTCAGCAGATACTTGCTATAAAATTCATCAATCACCTGAATTGCTTCAGTGGGTGTGTCGACTACATTGATCAGCTTCATATCTTCGGGATTAATGTTGTGCTCCTCGCCTAGCATGACGTTGGTAATCCAGTCTACTAATCCCTGCCAGTAGGATCGCCCGACGAGCACGATGGGGAAGCGAGCGATTTTCCGGGTTTGAATTAGGGTCATAGCTTCGAACAGCTCATCGAGCGTGCCCATGCCGCCGGGCATCACAACAAAGCCCTGCGCGTATTTGACGAACATGACCTTCCGGACAAAGAAAAAATCAAAATTGATGCTCTTATCAGGGTCAATATAGATGTTGCTATGCTGCTCGAAAGGGAGTTTGATATTTAGGCCGACGGACTTCCCGCCTTCTTCAAATGCACCTTTATTCCCGGCTTCCATAATACCCGGTCCACCGCCTGTGATGACGCCGTAGCCGTGTCGCACCAGTTTGGCTGCGATTTCTTCAGTCATTTTATAGTATGGACTGTCGGGTTTAGTGCGGGCTGAACCGAAAATAGAGACGCAAGGGCCAATTTTAGCCAGTTTGTCGAAGCCTTCCACAAACTCAGCCATTACTTTAAAGATGACCCACGAATCTGCTGTCTTAATTTCATTCCAGTCATGATCCTGAAAAGCTTCTTTGATGCGTTGTTCGTCGGGGGTCAGGAGTAACTCGTCGCGCTTGGGTAAATCGTGGGCAATGCGTTCGGTGCTCTGCGTTTCAGAGCGGTGAACATTTTCTTTTGTTTCTTCCATGTATGTACTTAAAAAAGGTAGTGGGCGCGGGCCGGACTCACTCTGTTGATGTTTAAACTAATCCCAATATGGTCAAAAACGTTTCCTGTGTTCCTGAAAGCGTTTTTTAGACCGGAGTATCATAACGAATAGATGGGCAAAAACGTTTCGGCTCGCTTATAACTTTCTCGCTATGAGGGTAGATAATGCAACAATATAGCTGATTGACAAAAATCATTGCCTAAAGCTGGTTCTTTTGGGCAATTCACTATGGTTGCAACGGAAGCCTATCGTAATTTTCGCCGGTAAATCAGTATTACAATCACCGCAGTTTCCTCTCTAGTTTATGAAAAGATTTATCTGGGCTTTATGCATTACATTTGTTAGTTACATCCCAGTCGCAAAAAGCCAGACACTGAGTCCGCTTTCCGGTACAATTACCGACCAACAGGCACGCGGTGTTAGTGGCGCTTATGTCCATCTGTTAAACACGACTCTGGGCGCTCCAACCGATAATCAGGGTAAATTCAGTATTCCAAACGTGCCTTCTGGCCAATACACGTTGACTGTCAGTGCGCTGGGATTTGCTACGATCAATAAATCGATTAACATCACCGCCGATAATCCAGCAATAACGATTACACTTACCGAATCCACCCAACGATTAGACGAGGTAACCGTGTCGGCCCAAAAGGTAGAAGAAGATCCACAAAAACTGCCATTCAGCGTATCAACGTTATCGTCGAGGCAGGTTCAGGATTACCGTTTGTGGACAAGCCGAGACCTTACCGCCCTGATTCCCAATCTGTATGCGGCTAATCCCGGCGACGGCCGAAACGTAACATCCATCCGGGGAATTGCGACGACATCCTATGATCCAACAGTGGCGACGTATGTAGATGGTGTCAATCAGTTTAGTTTAGATACATACATAGCCCAATTGCTTGATATTGAGCGGATCGAAGTATTGCGTGGCCCACAAGGAACCTTATATGGCCGGAACGCGATGGGCGGTGTTATCAACATCATTACGAAACAACCGGACAACAAAACGAGGGGATTTGTCGAACTTAATTACGGCAATTACGGACAACAGCGGTATAGTGCTGGCTTACGAACGCCCTTGATAAAAGACCGGCTGTTTCTTGGTGTTTCGGCCTTGTATGGACAACAGGATGGTTTTTATCAGAATGTATTCAATCAGTCTAAATTCGACCGGGCGAGTTACGTTATGGGGAATTATTATTTGAAATTCCTGGCTAGTTCACGTTGGGCGCTGACACTCAATGTAAAGCATAATACGAATCATAATGACGGCGCTTTTCCCTTGGCATCCAGCCCGCAGGATGCATTTGCGGTCCCATTTACAGTGAATCAGAATGCCGTTGGTCGTTTGATTGATCAGGTTTTCAACACCTCTTTATCCGTAAATTATGCCGGGAAAGCCTTCACATTTACGTCGCAAACCGCCTATCAGTCCAACTATCGCTACTATACGCAACCGCTCGATGGTGATTTTTCGTCTATCGACGGAGTTGCGATTGTCGACGATTACGGCAAAAAATGGAATAATGTACGGGTAGCTACGCAGGAATTCAGATTTACTTCCCCGGCCAGTTCAACGTCTCGATTTAGCTGGATTGCAGGTACATATGGATTCTATCAGGATAATCCGGTGCGGCAGGGAACGCATTTCGGGAACGATGCCGCGTTGGTGGGGGCGCCATTTACAAACTTCACCAGCATCAACACTAATACAGGAAAGAGCTTTGGCTTGGCGGTTTATGGTCAGGGAACGTATGCGATCACGTCCCGGCTGAAACTAACCCTGGGCCTCCGGTATGATTATGAACACAAAAAGCAGTCTATACTGGGTGAGTTTCAGCCGGATGGCGATGTTGCCGTGGTCACTCAACCCGATACTTCGACGAATGCCAAATTCAAGGCCATCTCACCAAAAGCCAGCCTGTCTTATCAGTTGGCTGATAATCATCAGCTATACGTTACCTATAGCCGTGGCTATCGGGCAGGTGGCATCACGCAACTTTCATCCGATCCGTCGCAGCCACCGCTATATGCTTACAAACCCGAATACAGCAACAATTTTGAAATTGGGCTGAAAAACACGTTTTGGGATAATCAACTGCGGTTGAATATAGCGGCTTTCTACACCCAAGTTCAAGATGCCCAGGTGCCCACGTTAATTCTGCCCGATGCCATAACCATAACCCGAAATGCGGGTCAATTAACCAGTAAGGGAGTTGAGCTGGAACTACAGGCAACACCTGCAAAAGGACTGGAAGTAATGTATCAGCTGGGGTATACGGACGCTACCTATGGATCACTCAATCTGGCCTCAAACGGGGAAACGGTTAACCTAAAAGGTAATCGCCAAATTTTCACGCCAGATATCACCTCCATGCTGGCGGTTCAATACGGTTACAGCTTAGGCGGTGCGCAACAATTCAGATTGATTGCCCGTGGAGAGTTAAGTTACGTGGGGAAACAGTATTTCGATTTGACCAATCAGATTTCGCAGCGGGGATACGGTTTGTTAAATGCCCGCTTAGGTATTTCTTCCCGCCATGCGGAACTGTTTTTCTGGGGGCGTAATCTGAGCAATAACACGTTTATAGACTATGCTTATAATTTTGGGGCAACTCACTTAGGCAATCCGCGAACATACGGCACTACGCTACGAGTTAATTTTTAAAGGTGGACTAAAAGTTAACCCCCAAAAGATCTTCGAGACCTTTTGGGGGTTAACTTTTCTAAACCAGAAACTTTACTTCCGTCGACTTTCCAGGAAGGCCTCAATCCGATCCATAGCTACGTTCATTTCATCAACAGTTGGCAGGCAGACAATCCGGAAGTGGTCGTTATGTACGTAGTTAAACCCATTGCCCGACACAACCAGTACTTTCTGTTCGGTCAGCAGATTCAGAACAAAATCGTCGTCGTTATCCAGATGAAACTGGGTGAGGTCGATCTTTGGGAAAATATATAAAGCGCCTTTAGGCTTTACACAGGTCACGCCCGGAATAGCCGTCATCCGCTCGTAAGCCAGCATAATTTGCCGATGCAGCCGCCCGGTAGGCATCACTAAGTCATTGATACTCTGATAGCCACCCAGCGCGGTCTGAATCGCATACTGCGTCGGAACATTGGCGCAGAGCCGCATACTGGCCAGCAATGTTAATCCTTCGATATACGATTTAGCGCGTTGTCGGGCACCACTCAGGATCATCCAGCCCCCCCTGAAACCAGCCGCCCGGTAGTTTTTCGACAGCCCACCCATCGTAATACAGAGGGTGTCGTTAATCATTTTGGAGATTGGATAATGCACAGCTCCGTCGTATAGAATCCGGTCGTAAATCTCGTCGGAAAATACGATAAGCTTGTGCCGCTCAGCAACACGGGCGATGCCCTCCAACACTGATTTATCGTAAACTGCGCCGGTCGGATTATTGGGGTTAATAACCACAATAGCCCGTGTGCGGGGCGTAATTTTCCGTTCAAGATCGCTCAGGTCGGGGTTCCAGTCGGACGCTTCATCGCAGATATAGTGTACTGGTTTACCTCCACAGAACGCCACCGAAGCTGTCCAGAGCGGATAATCGGGAGAGGGAACCAGCACTTCGTCGCCTTCATTCAGCAGCGCCTGCATCGACAGCATAATCAGCTCGCTGACGCCATTGCCAATATAAATATCATTGATTGTGATACCGGGCAAACCGATGTTCTGCGTATGGTGCATGACTGCCTTCCGGGCCGCAAACAGCCCCCGCGAGTCGGAATAGCCCTGCGCATTGCGGATATTCAGGATTATATCGTGTACAATTTCGTCAGGCGCGTCGAAGCCGAACGTTGCCGGATTGCCGATGTTCAGGCTAATGATTTTATAGCCCTGACTCTCCAGTTCAAGGGATTTCTCGTAAATAGGGCCTCGGATGTCGTACTTTAAATGCGTAAGTCGATCACTCTTAAGGATTTCCATTGCTGGCACTTCTACGTCTTCAACGTCAATATAATCCACTTCCATGCCGCAAAAGTACGTAACTGTTAGGTAAATTATTGGATAATTGATAAATGGAATTGGGCTATTGAAACAATTTTTCGACAGGATTTACAGGATAAAACAAGATTTTTGATACTACTATAATTTTATTTATCCTGTAAATCCTGTCGAAAGAAGACCTAACTCTGACGGGCTTGTTCCACTTTTTTCTCGACTGGAATTTTGCTGACTTCACGTTCACGTTCCGTCTGCTCCACATATACAGCGTAGTCAGCGGGCTCAATTTTAAGACCAAAATGATTGGCATAAGCCAAGGTAAACTCAGCGCCAAAATACAGAATGGCCGCTGTATAATATATCCAGGTCAGAATAACGATTAGCGAACCAGCAGCGCCGTAAGTCGAACTGGTGCTGGTTGTTTCGATATATAAACCAATGAGGTAACGGCCCAGCATAAAGAGTAAAGCCGTAAAAAAAGCGCCCCAACGCACATCTTTCCAGGAGATCTTGGCGTCGGGCAATACTTTAAAAATGGTCCCGAACAGCACCGCTACAACCCCCGTGCTAATAGCAAAGTTGATTCCGCTGATCAAATACACACCGAGGCCTGGAATGTAGCGCGTCAGTACATCACTAAGCGCCAGTATCAATCCATTGATAATCAAGGAAACTAATAATAGAAAGCCAAGGCTGAGAATTAACGATGATGAGAGTAGTCGATCTTTAACTAGCTTGAGCCAGCCCCGTTTAGGTTTAGCCTTAACTCGCCAGATCATATTTACTGAATCCTGAATTTCAACGAAGATACTACTGGCGCCAATCAGCAGGGTAACAATACCGAATACCAGCGCCGTGTTGGTTTTACCTGATAACTGGACGTTTTTGATCATATCCTGAATCTGCTTGGCGGCCTCATTACCCACCAGGCCGTTAATCTGGGAAAAAATCTGCCCTTGAATGGCTTCCTCACCCAGAAAGATGCTAAGCAGAGACATAACCAGCACCAGCAACGGAGCCAGCGAAAAAACAGTGTAATAAGCCAGCGCTGCGCTCAGTTTCAGGCAGCGATCATCTAGAAAGCCGTTGAACGAATCCTTGATTACTATCCAGGCATTGGTGACAAATGCTTTAAATCCTTTCTTTTTCATAACGTTTCAAAGCTATCTACTCCATTCGTACGTAATCGATTGAATAGCTGTCAGTAGCCGTACAGACCTAACTAAAACAGGAAACAGGTTGTTGAGAAAAACCTATCGCGGATTTATAATGGGAGAAGCACTTTTCGACAAAAACAAAGCGAAATGGAATCAGATCTAAGCATCTGATTCCATTTCGCTTAACTGTCGAGTATATGGCGCTTACCGAACGTCTGCTATCTACCCAGTACGTTATAAACTATCTGTTGAATTGGGTTCGGCTGGACGCTGGTCAGCACGAGGGCTGAGCTGACTAGGGTTACTGCGTCGGAAATTATCCCTGCCGGGGCCATAACCATGAGCATCACCACGTCCGTAGCCGTCGCAGCCTCGATAACCACCGTAACCGTGCCAGTGATGGCCAAATCCATAGCCGCCATACGGGCCGAATCGGTGAGGACCTACGAAAGCCATCAGACTTCCGAACGTGAGGGCTGCGGTCAGTACCACAACCCAGGGGTTGAATCGTCTTCTCATTATCCTGACTGTTTACTGATTATCTGTTTTTGGAGTTGATTTGGGATCATCATAGTCCCAATGACCTTGATAGCGTTGCTTGAACTGATTGTATTCCTCATCGCTCATCTGGCGAATCCGGTCAGCAAAGGCGGGCATACGACTGTGTCCCCACGGCCCCCATCCCCGACCAAATCGACGCCTACCAAAGAGACGGAATAAGGCACCAATGATGAGCAGGAAGAACGCCAGACGAATCAGAAAGAAAGGCATTATAAACAACGCCAGACCGATCAGCAGGCCGGCAGCGATGGATTTTAAAAGAATATTGTTCATGGTCTTTATTGTTTGTATACAAAGGATGACGCACGAACGAAGAAATTACTTTAACAGAATCAGAAAAATTTTTGTGAGAAAATGAATGTAGTAAACAATTTAGCCTATGACTGAAGTCGTAAGCTGATAGTAAATAGCCCCTATTTAAGTATACAGTTATTTTGATAATAACTATTTAATTGGATTGCCCAGAGTAATGTGAGTTTTTATTATCTTTGATTTTCACTCTGCCAAAAAATACTGTCGATTATGGAAGCTATCATCGAACAAGTATCCGATTACGAATTACAGCGCGGTAAACCCATGCCCACCCTGAATCATTCAATTATACAAGGCAATTTGACTTTTGTCTTGAAACTTCATTATCGTGATCAGTATTCTGTCCTACCTGAAATCAACCTGACGATGCCAACACGGCCTGATACGGTTCCTGACATCGCCATTTATCCTAAAATGCAAACCGACTTTCTACACGACATTTCATCCATGACTGAGATGCCGCTGACGGTCATCGAAATTGTTTCTCCCTCGCAGTCTGACGCCGATATCATTGCTAAATTCGAACGGTATTTCGCTGCGGGTGTCCAATCATGCTGGCTAGTGATGCCAGTTTTCAAAGCTATCTCGGTTTATTCCAGCCTAGCTCAATATAAATTCTTCACCGACGATACGACTCTAAACGATCCGACTACGGGGATTGAACTTGCATTAAACGAAGTGTTTGCGTAATAGCAAAGGGGTAAGGGGTTGGGGCACAGGGCCAATAATCAAACTTACCCTATGCCCCAACCCCTTACCCCTCAGCTTATTCACTCCGCAAGCTCTTCACCGGATTTACCAGCGCAGCTTTGATGCTTTGGAAACTGACGGTAATCAGGGCGATTAGCATAGCGCCCACCAGCGCAATCAGGAAGTACCACCACGCTAGTTCGATACGGTAAGCATATTTTTCGAGCCAGCCGCTGAGGAAATACCAGCCCAGCGGGAACGCAATGAAGGCTGCCAGCAGCACCAATATTATAAATTCCTTCGATAGCATACCGACCAGATTAGTGACGCTGGCTCCTAACACTTTTCGGACACCGATTTCTTTCGTTCGTTGCTCCGCCGTGAAAGCTGCCAGCCCGAACAATCCTAAGCAGGAGATAAAAATCGCTAGAAACGCAAAGTAGCTCGATAATTTGCCAATCGTGTTTTCGGCTTTGTACCGATCGGCGAACTCCTGATCAGTAAATAAATACTTGAACGGGAAATGCGAGTTAAATTTCTTATAAACCGCTTCCATACTCGCCACGGCCTGCTTGGTTTCGCCTGCCTGCGTCCGCACCAGCACAGTGCCCCAGTTTCGGGTCGTGTCATTACCGCGCTGTAGGTGTAGAATCAGGGGTTCGATGGCTGAGTGCAGCGAATTAAAGTGGAAATCTTTCATCAGACCAACGATTTTCCCTTTCCGACCCCACATTGTCAGCTCCTTACCAACCGGGTCTTTATAGCCGATTTTCCGGGCCGATGCTTCGTTAATGATATAATTGCTGGTATCGGTTGAGAAATCTTTGGAGAAATCACGGCCGCCGATGAGTTTGATTCCCATCGTTTTGATGTAATCGTACGAAACGGCATTCTGACTGAACAACATTAACTGCGTAGTGTCTTTACCTGGCCACCGAACGCCTTGGGTCGAGCTGCCTACTTCTAGTGGGTCCGATTGGGCGCAGGTAACCGATTTGATGCCGGGCTGATGTTCCAACTCTTGCTGGAACGTTGGGAAATTTCGTTGCAAGTCGCCTTCCAACGGCATGTATAGCAGGTTTTCACGGTTGTAGCCCAGGTTCTTGTTCTGGATAAACTGAATTTGCCGGTACACAACCAGCGTCCCCAGAATCAGCATGATCGACAATCCAAACTGAAGTACTACCAGCCCCTTGCGGAAATAAGCCGCGCTCGGTCTGAACTTCAGCCCCCCTTTCAGGATAATCACTGGATTAAGCGATGACATAAACAGAGCTGGATAACTACCGGAAAGTAAACCGGTAATAACTGATAAGCCAACGAGTATGAGCAGGAAGGTTGGATCGGAAAAATCAAGCGACAGTTTTTTATCAGTTACGTCGTTGAAAACGGGTAGAATCAGCAGTACGATCAGAATCGAAAATGCTAGCGATAAGAGTGTAATAAGCATGGATTCGCCCAAGAATTGGCCCATCAGGCTGTTTCTGTAGGCGCCAACTACCTTCCGAACGCCCACTTCCCGCGCCCGTTTTACCGAGCGAGCCGTCGCCAGATTCATAAAATTAATGCAGGCAATGAGCAGAATAAAAACGGCCACAATGGAGAAGATTCGTACGTACTCGATCCGTCCACCGTTCTGATGGCCACCTTCCCAATTCGAGTAGAGGTAAGATTCGCCGTAGTTTTGCAGAAACAACTCGACGTTGCTGTCTTTATTCTTGGTTTTGATGTAGTTCTTGATCTTGGCGTTCACCTTATCGACTGATACGTTTGGCGCCAGCATCACATAGCAACGCGGTCCATTATTCCCCCATTCCTTAGCCCATTTGTTGGTTTTCAGCCAACGGTCGTAACTCATCAAAAAATCGAATTTCAGGGAAGAAGCTTCTGGGATATCGGCCAGTATACCGGTCACCATCACGTCATCTTTGTTGTCGACCCGAATGATTTTACCCATCGGGTCCTGCCCTTTGAAGTATTTATCGGCCAGCTTCTGCGAGATAACCACTCCGTCAGGGCGCTTTAGGGCGGTCTTCGAATCGCCTTCCTTGAGCGGAAACGAAAACATCGTCAGGAAATCGCCCTGAACATAACGTCCTTTTTCTTTCTCAAAGGTATTGCCAACCGTAAACAGTGGAGCCTCTTCCCAAAGCATCTGGCTCGCCATCTGAACTTCAGGAATGTCTTTGACTATGTTTTCGGCCAGAATCCCCGGCGATGATGCAAAGGTGTTGATAACGCCCACGTAATACTGGTTTTCCATAACCCGGTAGAGCCGGCTGTCGTTCTTGTGGAAACGGTCCATGTGGCGCTCGTCCTGCACCCAGATCATAATCAGCAGACTACAGGCCATACCTAAGGCGAGTCCTAGAATGTTGATGAAGGAGAACGTCTTGTTTTTCCAGATGTTTCTCCAGGCGATTTTGAGGTAATTTGAGAGCATAGGAATTAGGGTTTTTAGCTAGGGGTAAGGGGTTGGGGCATAGGGTAAAACTGGGTATTTCAACCCTATGCTCCAACCCCTTACCTCGATACTATTCAGAACGAAGTGATTTTACAGGATTCATTAATGCGGCCCGGATGGCCTGGTAACTTACGGTTAGAAGGGTAATGATAGCCGCCCCCAGGCCAGACGCGATAAAAATCATCCACGAAATAGTGGTACGGTAATCGTATTGCTGAAGCCAGCCATCCAGAAAATACCAGGCAATGGGTGTGGCGATTAGGAACGCGATAATCACCAGGCGCACGAAATCTTTAGAGAGTAATCCCCACAGACTAAACACCGAAGCGCCCAGCACCTTCCGAACGCCAATCTCTTTGATGCGTTGCTCAGCAACAAATGAAGCTAAACCAAACAGTCCTAGGCAACTAATAAAAATGGCGAGTACGGCAAACACTCGCGCCAGTTTACCTACGCGCTCTTCGGACCGGAATTTGGCATCATATTCGTCGTCGGTGAATTTGAAGTCGAAAGGCGTGTCAGAATCGTATTTTTTGAATGTAGTTTTTATTTTTTGAAGCGCATCCTCAACGGGTACATTAGGCTTGAGCTTGATATTGATAACATTAGCCCAATCGTAACGCACCAGAAAAATAGTTGGCTTGATGGGCGTATAAGGTGATTCCATAACCATGTCCTTTACGACGCCGACTACCTGCATTGGTTTCCCATTGTAGCGAATTATTTTACCAACAATATTTTTCAAGCCGGTCAACTTAACGGCGGCCTCGTTCAAAATAAATGCAGAGGTGTCGGTCGAGAAATCTTTCGAAAAATCGCGGCCTTCCAGCACTTGCCAGCCAATGCTTTTCCCGAACTGGTGCGTGCAGGCCACAATCCCAAACAGCGGCAGCGACTTTGGGTCTTTGCCTTCCCATTCGAACCCAATCTGATTGGACCAGACGCCGGTGGTTGGGCTGGATGACTGGCTCATTTCGTAGACGACGCCCGTTTTTAATAAATCGTCCCGTAGCGGATCATATTTTCCTGACGTTCCCGGACTCGTATAGGATTGTAATAAGCTCGACCGATCGTAGCCAACGGGCCGGTTTTTGGCGTGCTGGATTTGTCGGAATACGATAATGGTGCCAATGATGAGCGTGATGGACACCGTGAACTGAACCACCACCAGCACCTTGCGCGGAATAGCCGCCCAACGGCCGACCCGGAACGTTCCTTTTAGTACGCTTAGCGGATTGAACGACGATAAATACAAAGCTGGGTAACTGCCCGCTAAGAAGCCCGTCAGGAGCGAAAAACTAATGAGCAGCAGCCAGAAAATCGGATTTGCATACGGGATGCTTACCTGCTTGCCCGCTATATCATTAAAGGGAGATAAAGCAATGAGCACAAGCAGTAACGCGATAAGCAGCGCGAAGAAAACTACCAGCATCGACTCGCTCAGAAATTGTGTGATTAACTGTTGCCGGAGCGAACCAACAGCTTTTCGGATGCCTACTTCCCGAGCGCGTTTTTCGGAGCGGGCCGTTGAGAGGTTCATGAAATTGATGCAGGCCAGCAGCAACACGAACACCCCGATCAGGCTAAACAGCCAGACGAACTGAATGCCTCCACCAATGTTTTTTCCGTCTTTAAAGTCGGAATACAGATGCCAGTTGCGCATGGGGTGCAGAAAATATTCTGGCTTCTCGCTCACCGCTGCATGGCTTTTCTCAACGTCACGAATTTTAGCCGATACCTTATCCATATCAGCCTTATCAGCGATTTGGGCAAACGCCTGAAATGAGTGATTACCCCACTGTTGCAGCGATTCTTTCACCCAGTTCTCACTAGCCAGATAAGCACTCCAGGGTAAGTAAAAATTAGACTGATAGAACTCCGAGTTATAAGGTAAATCTTCAAAAATGCCCGTTACTCTGACGCTGTTTTTGGCGTCCATTTTAAGCATTTTGCCCAGTGGATCAACGTCACCGAACAGCGTCTTGGCAGTTGATTCCGAGAGCAGAATAGAGGCTGGTTCTTTGAGCGCCGTGGCATAGTCGCCCTTCAGCATATGGAGCGAAAGCATCTCCGGCAATGCGGGCTCCACATACATGCCTTCTTTATTAATCTTTTTATCTCCGTTCACCAGCAGATGCCCGTAGTTCCAGGAGGCTAGCGACACCGCTTTAAAATCAGTGGGGTATTTGTTCTTGATCTCCGTAGCCGATGGCAGTGACACCGCCCGGCTGCTACCCGTAGTGCCGTTGAACGTCTGGTTAATGTAGAGCTGAGCCAGTTGGTCGTAATTCTTGTGGAACTTGTTAAACGATAATTCGTCGTAAATCCACAGGCCAATCAGCATAGCCACCGCCATGCCTACCGCGAGTCCAATAATATTGATGGCTGAGAATGCCTTGTTTTTAGCCAGGTTACGGAGCGCAATTTTAAAATAATTTCGTAGCATAGAGGTAAGGGCAGAGGTGATTGAGTATATGGGTAGGGGGCAGAGTAACGGGTAAAAGTTGATTATAATTTACCCGTTACCCTACCTCCTATACCCTTTACCAAATAAGGATGCGACCGAATGCCTAAACGCTGCTTTAACCGAATGAAAATTTATAGTTATCCGTCAGATTGCTAAACAGCCTCTGAACAGCGAATACAAAAAAATCGCTACCAGAAATCAGGTTCCGGTAGCGATCCATCATGTTCAACTACGAAAAAAGTGTTTTACTGTTCGCCTACTTCGGGCGTGGCAATTTTAGCTAAGTCTTTATTGTCGGGAAACAACATCATGCCTTTTTTAAGCCATTCGGCCCGGGCTGCTTCGTCTTTGGTAACCAGCTCGTTGTAGGAAATCAGGTACTTAAAGGCCAGTAACAGGTCCTTCTTATACCGGTTCCGCTCTTCTTCCTTGTCGGCGGTCATGTTGATAAACTGCTCGAAATACGGCTTCGCTTTCCCGTTGCGGACTGCTTCTTCGGGCGGATAGGCGTAGTAGTTAGCCTTGGCTCGGTATAATACCGTTGGCGCGTAATCGGGCGAACCTTTCTGGGCTAATGCTAGGGCAGAATCGGCCAGTGCAAAGCGGACCGTATCACGCACCAGCTTGCCAGAGCTATCGCGCTGGAAGCCGAGCGTATAGTTACTCATGCCATAACGAAATAGATCCTGCACATCAGCTTTGAATCCGTGCTTAGCAGCCGAATCGAGCGTGGCTACGGCTTCGGGATGCTTTTTAGCACGGTAGTAATACTTGGCGATGTCGCTGTAAAGGTTATCCGTCGTATCAAACGGAGCCGCTTTTTCCAGGTAAACCACGCCCAGCGAATCGTCGCTGGTGCTATCGGTAGCCATATACGCCCGACCCAGGTACTTGTAATCGTCAGGCATGGCTTTTTCCGGCGCCTTTTGCAGAAACATCGTGATGTTATCGATGGCTTTCTCCGGCTGTTTCAGTGATGAAAATGCCCAACCTTCAATTCGGTAGACAATCGGGTTCTGAGCCAGCGCTGTTCGATTACTATCGATCAGGTTTACAGCTCGCTGGTAGTCTTTGGCCAGAAAATGAAACTGAGCCTGCCGCAACAGCGTCTCCTGTCGTCGATCTTTCGCTACGGATACGTACTGATCCAGGTAGTTAGCCGCTTCCTTGTAGCGATTAACCAGGAAATACAGTTCCGCTAACTGGTTGTAGGCCGGACCGTAATTTGGGTTAGCCTCGATGGCTTTTTTGTAATTTTCGACGGCTAGATTCAGGTTTCGGCCCTGCCAATAGATATCACCAATACGCTGGTAAACGCGCGAGGCATTCATGCCCAGTTCGAGCGCACTTTCGTAGCGTGATACGGCCGTGCCGGCGTCTTTATTTAGATAATGCGCATCGCCCAGCGCGAGTTGAATAGCCGAATTTTTCTTGTCGCGGTCAGCGGCACGGTTCAGGTAATCAATAGCCTTGGCGGCATTAACGACTTTTGGATAAACCGGTTTGATGGAGCCATTGCCGGGCGTCAGATAACCCGTGTAAGCTTCTCCGATGCGGAATAAAATCTCGGCATTTTTGCCCTTACTTTTATCAATTACCTCAGCTAGCTTCGGCTCGGCGTTGGCCATATCCTGCTGAACCAGATAGGTTATCGCAGAACCGGTTTGGTTTAGCGGTACTCGTTTCTCATCCAGTGGAATACCCTTAAAAAACCAGATACGAGCAGAATCAGGTTTACCCGCGCGAAGGTAACCGTAACCGGCCTCAAAATAACTCTGCATGGATGGGGTTTGCTCGGCGTTCCGACGCAGCAGCTGCGTGGCTTCGGCGAACTGCCCCTGATTCATGAGCGTGGCGGCATCGGGCGTGGGCGTTTGCGCCAGAGCGACGCTGGCCAATCCCGAAAGTAATATGGTTAGTTGCGTGTTCATGCTGTGTTTAGGTTAGACTTTTCAGCTACTTACGTGATGTCGTCTGAAGAAGCATAGGCAAACTACAGCACAGATATAAGAGCGGACTTAAAGACTGCTTAGAATTGGCTTAGAGCTTAGAATCTGCTTAGAATTCAGGACACTATCAATCATTGGTCAGCGGCAAGTGTTGTAAAGGTTATACGTATATAAATACTGAACTTCGTTAAGGAATGACCGTTAGACCTTCCCGATATGCTCAGGTGCTGGCCTGGCTCGATCAACACCTAATCAGGCGGGTGTATACTGAGCGTGTACGCCGAGTTATTCTTCAGAGTTTACCATTCTGGGTGGCCTCATTGCTGACGGGGCTGATTGCCGTTGGGTACGAAGAGCTTTTTGTATGGGCTGAGCAAACCAGCTTGCGCTGGCTGAGTGGCCAGTCGTGGCTAGGCTTTGTGCTCACGCCGGTGGCTTTCGTATTGGCCTGGATATTGGTAAAAAAACTGGCACCCGCAGCCCGAGGAAGTGGTATTCCGCAGGTGATGGCCGGCATTGAATTATCGACACCAGCCACGCATGGTCGTACGGCTTATCTATTGAGTTTACGTGTTGCCATCGTCAAAGTGCTGAGTAGCGTAGTACTGCTGCTCGGTGGGGGCGTCATTGGACGGGAAGGGCCAACGATTCAGATTTCAGCAGCAATTTTCAGGGCTATTAACCGACTGCAACCGGCGGGCTGGCCGCAGTTGTCGCGCCAGATAGCGCTTGTTACGGGTGGTGCTGCCGGATTAGCCGCAGCGTTTAACACCCCTCTGGGCGGTATTGTCTTTGTCGTTGAAGAACTCACGCAAACGCACATTACCCGCTTCCGAACGGCGGTTTTCACCGCCGTGATTATTGCCGGGATGACCGCACAGGCCATCCTGGGGCCTTATCTGTATCTGGGCTATCCCAAAGTGACCGCATCGACAGGCTGGTTTCTGGGAATTGTCGTGTTTACGGCCATGCTTTGCGGATTAGCCGGGGCCTTATTCGCTAAAACGCTGTTGTGGATAAATGCTTACCGTCGGCGGTTTCGGACGATGGCTGAGCAAACGGGTTGGGTGATTGGTTGCGGCCTTTTACTGGCCGGATTGACATTTTGGGTCGGAGCTGATGCCATTGGAACGGGTAAGCCGATTATTAACCGACTGTTGTTCCAGAACGATCACCTAACGCCCTGGTATTTGTTTCCGGTACGGTTCATGGGCATGGCGCTCAGTTACAGCAGTGGAGCCGCCGGGGGCGTATTTGCTACTTCACTGAGCGCCGGAGCTATCCTCGGTGATGGACTTGCCCGGTTGGCTCACGTTACCTCAAGCGCTACGAATCTGGTTATACTGGTCAGCATGGTTAGCTTCCTGACGGGGGTTGTACGTTCGCCGTTTACGGCAGCCATTCTTGTGCTGGAGATGACAGATCGGCATTCGGCTATTTTTCAACTGCTGCTGGGTGGCCTTATGGCGCAGGGAGCGGCTTCGCTGGTTGATCCGGTATCATTCTATGAGCATTTGAAAGCCGGGTTTGTACGGGAAACCCTGGCACAACCTGTACCTACAGAACGACCTGTCCAACAGCCAGACAGTCAAGATGATAAAGTTGTGCCTCAACCATAACAAGGCCTACGTAAATGGTTATCAATATACCTTAATGTATGATTGTCGACGACCAGAATAACCCTCATACTAAAAAACCTAGCTGGTTTTCCGAGCTTGTAGCTACCCTACGGGAGCGCTTCAGTCTAGAAGAAGACAAGGAAGATGAAGCTGACGTTATCCAGTCGGTTACTCGGGGTATTGAGTTTCGGGGCATTAACCTGTGGACGTTAATCTTTGCCATTTTCATAGCTTCTATCGGCTTAAATATTAATTCGCCAGCTGTCATTACGGGCGCATTTCTTATTTCCCCGCTTATGGGCCCCATCATGGGTATTGGTATGGGGGTTGGAATTAATGATCTGGCGATGATTACGCGCGCCCTAAAAAACTTAGGGATTGCCGTATTTATTAGCCTGTTAGCTTCAACGATCTATTTCTTACTAAGCCCATTGCACCTGGCTCAATCCGAATTGATGGCTCGTACGTCGCCCACCGTTTGGGACGCTCTTGTCGCTTTTTTTGGTGGATTGGCAGGCATTGTGGCTGGTTCGCGCCGGGAAAAAGTAACGAATGTCATTCCGGGTGTTGCCATAGCTACTGCTCTTATGCCTCCTCTGTGTACGGCTGGTTATGGCATTGCCACCGGTAATCTGTACTATTTCGCGGGCGCCTTTTACTTATTTCTCATTAATGGGATCTGTATCAGCCTGGCCACGTTTTTGATCGTGCGCTTTTTAGGCTATCAACAGAAAGAGTATTCAACCCCGGAAACAGAACGGCGCGTGCGTCAAACGATTTGGATAGCGGTGCTAATCGCTATTGTTCCCAGTACGTATCTGGGCTATCAGATTGTCCGTAAAACAATTTTTGAACAGTCGGCCAAGCGTTTTGTGGCAACCGAATGTAATTTTCAGTCCCGACAGGTGATTAAATACGACGCTCATTTTAATCGTCGGCAAAGCACACTGGAACTCTCGCTGGTTGGCGAACCTCTTCCTAAAGATTCGATCAATTGGCTACGTGCCAAAATGCCGGTTTACGGCCTTGAGAACGCCAATCTTGTTGTGAAACAAGGAAGTTTTAAAGATACGGAGATCGATGTAGATGCGCTGAAAACGACACTAGCCGATCAGGTCATTCAGTACAGCCAGGCAACCATTGTCCGAAAAGATCAAACTATCGATTCGCTACGCAGGTACATTGATTTAACCCAGACCTCACGGCTGCCAGTGGCCGACCTGCGCAATGAGCTCAAAATTCTCATGCCTGATGTGCAAACGTTTACAGCCGCGCGATCGCTGGTGATGAACGCCACTAGTAATAAACCGGATACGGTAATGCTGGTTTACGCCCGCTTTTCCAGGAAACATACCCCCGCCGAAAAACGACGGATTGAACGCTGGTTACAAAGTCGTACCAAAAGCAAGAAGATTAAGCTGCTGGTGGAATAATCAACGCAACAACGCTGGAATATCAACTAACCAGGCGATCAGCAATGTGAGCAGAAAAACGGCGCTCATGAACAGGACCAGCCAGTCGGGCTTGGCGGATGAATCGTCGTAAGGGTCAGTCCACGGATTGAGCTGTTTATGCGAAGCCACGTGGTTCTTTGAAAAAAGCGATGCACACCAGTGAATCAGTTTGTCATACATCATAACTAAAATGTCCGAATGGGACGTTTGGAAAGCTACCAAAAGTGACTCGTTCGGATTAATAATCGCTGAAAAACTCCTTAGAATCTCCTTAGAGAATCTTGGAATAAACATGATACTGACCAAAAGAAAGCCCGGTCGTCAAGTGACACCGGGCTTTACTAACTCAACTCTATTTCTCGTCAAATTAAGGCTTAACGACTTTGAGGCTATGCCGTTGAGCGGGCGTATTGCTGTCGGCATCTGCCGTGGCCTGAAGGATATATAACCCACTGGGCTGACCGCTCAAATTCCACTCGATGGGTTGGTCGGCTTCGGCTTGCTCCCAGCGCTGTTGCTGAATAAGGCGACCGCTCAGGTCCCGCAATTCGGCTACCATTGTCCGGCCGGTGGCTCCGGCTACTGTTGCACGTAACTGTTCTCCGCTGATAGGATTACCCAGGAGCGTAACCCGAAGTTCTACTTCTTCAGCGCCTACCCGAGCGTAGATATTACAACTCAGATCGACAGTAAATTTAAACGGTCCGTATAGTGCTACTGAGCCATTGGCATCAGTTACCCGCATGTAATAATTGGCAGTTACCTGTTGATTAACCAGACTTAAGCTGCTGGTGCTTGTCCCTTTTACTTGAGCCGGATTTTCTACAAGACGAGCCGAATTCATGCTGTTACGATACCACTCATACTTAACTGGATTACCGCTGACAACCACGTTAATTCCACCGCTTCCGTTGCGGCAAACGGTCATGCTGGACGCTCCCGTCACCAGCGACTGAGCAGTAGCCGAACAACCACCGGCAGCTGTAACAGTAACAGAATACAGACCCGGTCGGGTAACCTTTGCCGTGGTGCTGCTAGAACCGCCCTGCTGAGTAGCGCCTGAACTAAAGGCATAATTAACCCCGCCGGTGGCCGCTAGCGTAACCACTGAATTGTTATCAGTCAGCATACCTGTGTTGCTCAGACTGGCTACCGGCAGGCTATTGATGGTAATACATACGGATTGACAGACTGAAGCTTCGCTAGAACCCGAACGAACAATCCGGCGGAAATAAGTTGTCTGATTAAGAGCGGATGGGTCGTAGTGCTGTACCGTTGCTCCGTTGATGTCGGAAAAGCTCTGGTTATCTGTTGAACTCTGCCATTGATACGTGTAAGCGCCAGTACCACCCGTCGGCGAGCTACCCATGATGGCTGTCGGATCGCCACTGCCGCAGAAAGAATTCTGCGTCGGGCTATTGATTCCATTGTTGCCGATGGCTGCACCCGCAGGCGAGTTAACGATTACTTTCAGGGTAAACGTCTTGGTAGCAGCCGGAGAACCATTATCCGTCGCCGTAAACGTTACGTTGGTGATTCCAACATTACAAGCGCTACCTGTGACCGTAAACGTTGCCGTCGGATAAGGCGAGTTATTGGCATTAACGGAGTTGCTGGCACTGCAAAGACCACTCAGGTTAGCGCTTACGTTAACGTTTTGATTGGTTTCGGGCCCCGAAAACTGAAGGGTTACCGTACGACTTTCGCCCTGGTTAAGCGTGATCGTATTATCGGCAGGCATACCAGATACAACGGGTGAAAGATTGCCCTGACCGTGTACTTCGCTGGACAAACACTGGTTATCGAGCCAGTTTATACCGCCCGGATCACCAGCGCCGGATCCGTTTGGAGCCTGGTTGCTGTTCAGGTTGAAACGACCTACCTGGATGTAATCGATGTTGTTACCCCGGTTTACGCCTACGGTTGCAGGCTTTCCGCCAAAGCCATCAACTCCGCCCGACGTTGAATAACTGCCCGTAGTCCATTGCATATCACCGTACGAAAGCAGAATGTCATTACCCGAAAAGCCAGGCGCCGTATTAGCCTTGATAACTAGTTGGAACGTATTGGTTTTGCTATTTCCTCCGCCCCAGTAGCCAACCTGGTCCCAGGTTACGACCAGTCGGTCGCCGTAGACTTTATAGCTGACATTACCTGTAGACCGGGTATCTACATCAGCCCAAAAGGCCGCAACCATTGGCTGACCAGTTGGAAAGCCAGAAGCATTAAACTCTGAGTATGGTCCCGTAAACGTGATGTTTCCGTTATTGTTAATGTAGACTTGGTTATAAATCGAGCCAAATAGCGAGAAGTCCCAACCTAGGTTAATTGGACCAACAGAGTTATCGTCTTCGTGTATCATTGTCGCCCAACCGTCGGTCCCATCATGATAAAACGGTTCAAAGCACGCTGGTAAGTTGTTCGTTGTCGTTGGCGCGAGATTGCGGACAGGCGGCTGATAATTAGGCGTACCGGCCTGTTTGCGGCTGGTATAATCGGGGTCCGTATCCGTTGGGCTCCAATTGCGTGCCTGCGGCTGATCGCGAGGGGGCGTCTGCGCTTGCGCAGTACTCACGGTTAAGAACAGGATGGCCGTCGCTAACCAGATAAGAAACATTGGTCGAACTGTCGGAGACCAACCCGAAATAGTTTGGTGCAGATGTGCTGTCATGTGAATTGACTTTGGTTAAAAAGAGGTTGCGCTGGTTGGTGGCTATCGGGTAGCGCTCCAACAAGGCTGAGCCAAATCTAGACAGTAAGGGTAGGGTATGGCGATGGGTTTCCGCCGGATTGAGTCAGTCCCCGTTATGAATTGCGTAAAAAGTAGACTGAACTGACGGAGTAAAGTAGAAGAAAGAATGAGCTAGTGAAGCCGAATTATGATAGATTAGTTAATTCGGATTTGATATTTTGCAGGAGTTGCTCAGGAAAATTATACTTCGATGAACAGCATGAAAAGCCTGACTTTTGTTGAGTCAGGCTTTTTTATGTCTAATTTACGGAGAGACAAATGCCATCTTTAAAACTCGTACCGAATACATAGAGCATGACCCATCGCTTGTTGGAATAAGGGCCTAGAATTGGTACGAAATCGATACAGTAGTTCATATAGTCAATGGGTAAATAAGTAAATAGTTGTTAAGATTAGCTGTCTACAAACGCCGTGATGTTGGCAAAATCAACAATCCCTTGACGGTTTTGTCACTGTTTAATGAGAAAACGGTGCTGTAGATCAAATACTTATATTTTTCTGACTCTAATAAATTTCCTTAGTCACATTTAATCAGAACGCCCGGTGGTCAATTGACCACCGGGCGTTCTGATTAGCGACTTATTGTGATTAACAACTTATGGTTTGATCACCTTGAGTTGATGGCGTTGAGCGGGTACTGAATCAGTTGTTTCGGTAGCGGCTTGTAACAAATAGACTCCGCTAGCTTGCCCAGTTAGATTCCAGTCTATCTCCTGCTCACTGTTGGCCTGTGACCACTGCTGGGTGCGAATTGGGCGACCACTTAAGTCTATCAACTGAACCGTGAGAGCTTTGCCCGCTGCACCCACTACATTGGCCCGAAGTTGATTGTCAGTTAAGGGATTACCTAGCAAAGAGATTTTTAGCTCCACTTCTTCTGTTCCCACACGAGCGTAGATGTTGCAGCCGAGGTTGACGGTGAACTTAAACGGTCCATATACGATGGCCGAGCCATTAGCATCAGTTACCCGTACATAATAGTTTGCCGTTACCTGTTGGTTAACCAGCGACAGGCTCGCGGTCGAAGTACCCCGCACCTGAGCCGGATTTTCAGTTAGTCGGGCAGAGTTAATCGAGTTGCGATACCACTCATACTTAACCGGAGTACCACTGACAACTACATTGATTACACCACTTCCGTTGCGGCAAGAGCTTTGGCTGGTAGCCCCGGTGACAGTCGTGGAAGCTGAAGCCGTGCAGCCGTTTTGAGTAACGGTAACTGAGTAAGGACCAGGCGCATTGACCGTAGCCGTGTTACCCGATTGGCCACCCTGTTGGTTGGCTCCAGCACTAAAGGCATAAGTAGTGCCCCCTCCGGCCATTAAGGTGACAGTTGGGGTGTTGTCAGTAATGGAGCCGGTAAACGTTAACGTGGCAATTGGCAGGGGCTTGACGATCACATTTTGGGAAGAAGTATTAGTGCAACCATTCACCGTTACGGAATAGCTCACTGTACCGCCCACACCTGCATTGACTGGGGTAAAAATATTGCCCGCTATACCTGGTCCACTAAAAGTGCCTCCTGGGGTGGTTGCTGTTAAGGTGACAGCCGCATCATTAGCACAGTAGCTGCTGGCCAGCCCAGTGAAGCCTGCATCGGGTAGGGGCTTAACAGTCACAGTCTGAGAAGACGTATTGGAACAACCATCTACCGTAACCGAATAGCTCACCGTGCCACCCAGGCCTGCGTTGGCTGGGGTAAAGAGAGTACCTGAAACACCAGGCCCGCTGAAAGTGCCTCCTGGAGTGGTAGCTGTTAAGGTAACGGCCACATCGTTGGCACAGTAACTACTTGCAAGACCCGAGAAACCCGCGTCGGGCAGGGGCTTAACGTAGACGGTAGCTGATGCGGTAGCTGAACACACTCCACTGGTAGCCGTCACTGTATAAACAGTATTGATGGTAGGGGAGACAGTGATGGAGGCTCCGCTCTGGTTATCACTCCAGGCATAGCTGTCGCCCCCGGAGGCAACTAAGTTGGTGGAAGTGCCTGTACAGATAGATATGGAGAGGGGGTTGATGCTGGCAATGAGATCACAGAATTGATAGGCTTTCACCAAGCCTGTAAGAAAATTGAGATTCAACTGAGTTGAACCCAGCGCTACTATTTTTCCATTCGCAGAGAGAGCCACTGAACTACCCGCTAGATCACCATCCGCATCGCCGGATAATGCATTACCTTGTTGAGTCCAGGCTCCGCTTGCTAATTTGTATACCTTCACCTGACCGCGAAGCGTATTGACTCCTGGCGCTCCTACGGCCACTGTCAGCCCATCCGAAGAAAGGTCTACCGATGTTCCTACCCGATTACCGGCATCGCCGTTAAGGGCATTACCCTGCTGCGTCCAGGCTCCACTGGTTAGTTTGTAAATCTTTACTTGGCCTGGGGCTAGAGCCGTGGTACCTGGCGCGCCTACAGCCACTGTCAGCCCATCCGAGGAGAGAGCCACTGAGGCTCCTGCCTGGTTCGCAGCGGCATCGCCGTTGATAGCACCATCCTGTTGGGTCCAGGTTCCACTTATCAATTTATATACTCTTACCTGACCACGAGCAAAATTGACTCCTGGCGCTCCTACGGCCACTGTCAGCCCATCCGAAGAAAGGTCTACCGATGTTCCTACCCGATTACCGGCATCGCCGTTAAGGGCATTACCCTGCTGCGTCCAGGCTCCACTGGTTAGTTTGTAAATCTTTACTTGGCCTGGGGCTAGAGCCGTGGTACCTGGCGCGCCTACAGCCACTGTCAGCCCATCCGAGGAGAGAGCCACTGAGGCTCCTGCCTGGTTCGCAGCGGCATCGCCGTTGATAGCACCATCCTGTTGGGTCCAGGTTCCACTTATCAATTTATATACTCTTACCTGACCACGAGCAAAATTGACTCCTGGTGCTCCTACAGCTACTGTCAGCCCATCCGAGGAGAGGGCCACTGAGGCTCCTACCTGGTTACCAACGGCGTCGCCCGAAATAGCATTACCCTGCAGCGTCCAGGCTCCGCTTACTACTTTGTAGATCTTTACCTGACCGCGAGCCCCATTGGTGCCTGGTGCGCCTATGGCCATCGTCTGCCCATCTGATGAGAGAGCGACTGAGCTTCCTGCAAAGGCACCAGCCACATCGCCAGGAATTGAACTGCCCACTTGAGTCCATTGGGCTTGAGTAATTTGGGAAGCTACAAGTACTAAAAGGGCTCCCCATAAGCCTGTTTTTAGCGTACTTGAAGAGAATGAATAGATAACCCGCCAAAATGCATTCGGTAGTTTTGTTTTCATGTTGTGTTAGGGTTTATGTAAATAAGAAGAGGAAATATCTGTACCTCATATTGAGATGATAGTATGTCAAAAATGAGTCTTCCTTTATATATTTCAAATGAATATTTCTTATACGGTATATCTTTATAGTATACTTAAGTATTTTATAGTATATTACTAATAGGTATAAATGTAATTTAGTGTAAAAAAAGTTAAATAATTTAGTTATACTGATATAGATTTCAATTGCTTGGGAAATGACTTATAAATCTCAACCTTAGATATACGATACTGATCTATGATAACTGGTGGAAAGCTTAAAGGCCACTGGTCTTTGACACCTGCTGCAAACAGACTGCCAAAGACCAGTGGCCTACTCGTAAGAATTAATCTAGTTGCCTGAACAGGGCTATAAGACCTGATTAACTATATAGCGCTTCCCCTTTTTTTAGTTGATGGAGCAGTAGAGTATTCGGTCGCTTTGGTAGTGCCCTTTATCCGATAGACTCCTGGTTAAAAACTTCCTGAATCAACATCGTGAATAAACTGGATAACCCCGTTCATAAAAACCTGCTGATCATCCCAATTCGGGTGCGCTGGCCATCATGTTAGCAACCAATACCCCCTTTAAGTGCTTTTGATATTTCAGGGCATATTCCATGGCTAGAAGGCCACCCCACGAATTACCCAAAATATAGAAATTGCTGCTGTCGGCTCCGATGGCCTGACGCACCTGCTCGACTTCTTCCACAAAGCGCTCGGTCGTCCAGAGGCTGTTGTCTTTGGGTTGATCGCTGTAGTAGGAACCTAACTGGTCGTACTCATAAAATTCAAAGCCTTCGCGCCCAAAAAACGTCTCGAAACATTCCATGTACTCATGGGTCGAGGCTGGTCCACCGTGCAATAATAGGACTTTGATTTTTGGGTTATTACCAAACCGTTTCGTCCAGACTTTGAACTCGCCCAACGGCGTTTTTATCGGAATCAATTTTACTCCTCCCGCTTCGGGTGAATCACCGTAGTTATTAAAATAATCGGTGACAGAAGCAGATGTGGAGGACTCTTTTTGACCGCAGGAAAATAATAAGCAAATGATTAAAACAAAGGCGAGTAGACGCATAGGTTTGTTTATAAAAGAATGGTGCTGATATGCCGAGGGCACTGTCCTCAGTCAAGGTAGGTGCTAAATAAGCTACTCAAGTTTTGCCATACCTTTTATGGGTCGGTAAGGCATTTTGAAAAAATCGCCAACCGTCTGATTGAACAAGTCTTTATACCGAACGAGGGTTGAATGACCGGAGTTAGGTAAAATCCAGAGATACGATTGCGGAATAGCCTCAGCGATTGCCAACGTATGCTTCGGCAGGATCACATCATTATCGCCACCAATCACCAGCGTTGGACATTTGACTTTTTTTAGATCGGTCGTTGAGATGTGCGGCTGGACGACCATCAGGTTAAGCAATTTCTTCTGAGCCTTAACCGCCGGTGTTTGTGTTACCTTAGCCAGGCTGTCGTTGTTGGCAGAAATCCACTGAAAAAGACCAGGCTCAATGGCGGTCGTATCAGGCCACAGATTTGCTCCTGTTATTGCCAGTCTTTTTACTTTTTCGGGATGTCGCATGGCCAGCAACAACCCATCTATACCGCCGTCGCTCCAGCCGATAACGTAGCAGGAATCTACATGAAGAGTAGTCAAGAGTTCGTTGAAATCGTCGGCCATCATCTCATAGCTAAGCGAGTCGCTGGGGTCAACTGATTTGCCCTGCGCGCGACTATCGGCTGCAATTACCTGGTAGTTTTTGGCGAAATAGGGGATCTGATTTTTGAAGTTTTCAATGGAGCCCCCGTTACCATGAATCAGCAATAAAGGCTTTCCCGTTCCGTAGATTTCATAATACATCCTGAATCCCCGGATGGTAGCGTATTTTCCTTGTTTGGTATTGTTACCATACATCGTGCTACTAGATGAAGCAAGCGGTAAGGTTGATTGAGCAAAGGTTGGCAGTATCAGTAAGAAGGCAAATAAAGAAAGGAGAAGGTATTTCGCTAGGTTCATGGTTAAGTAGGCCCTATTTGTTTCAGGGAGACAATATACTCAACTCGGTGAACCTTACGACATTTGAATCGGAATGTTTATCATCCCATAAGGTATGACTTTGCATAAATTAACCGCTGACCGAACCTGTATCAGTCCATTGCTAAAGCAGGTTTGGTCAGCGGTACTTTCTTTCAATTTAGATATGGGTTAGACTGATTTGGAAATGCTTTTTCTACTGATTAATTACCTCCAAACTGTGCCGAAAATTTAGTAATAGCGTAAGGAGAGTGGATAGAATCGGAAAGCAGTGTAAAAGAGAACGTAGTTGTTTTGATTTCATACGACTTGATAAGAAAGTCTGATTAGTAAGACGATTCTTTCAAGCGATTCCTACGGGTAATCTCCCTTTTTGTTAACAATAAATTACCAAGCTGCCATTTTGATGGCGCTTAAATAGTTAATTCAATGTTAGTGAGACGCTTTTAGTGTCTAACTCTATTGGTGAGAATACCTTTTGAATTACATAACGGTTTCCGGCGCTGGCGTCTGAGATGTAACCGGCTTTTTCACGGCTATCAGCGTGATAATTGCCGACAGGAGCAAGGAGCCCGCCATGAAGAGATAGGAAGCGCCAAAGCCACCGGTTGTACCGTTTAGGTAGCCAACAAGATAAGACCCTAAGAACGAGCCAAGAGCGCCGAAACTATTAATCAGAGCCATTGCACCACCCGCTACGTTTTTCGGCAAAATTTCCGGAATAATGGCGAAGAATGGACCATAAGGAGCATACATAGCACCCCCGGCCAGGATAAGCAGCGCAAACGATAACCAGAAATTGTCGACACCAACTGCGTAAGAACCGTAAAAGGCAATAGCTCCTAGTAACAGAAACGGCCAGACAAATGCTTTGCGGTCCAGGGTTTTATCCGAATAATACGAAGCGCCTAACATGCCGATAATAGCTAGCAAATACGGTACTGCCGATAGCCAACCGGTTTTAACAATTGTCATATTAGGAGCCGCATTCAGGATAGACGGCAACCACATGACAAATCCGTAGACGCCAATGCTCCACAGGGCGTATTGTAAACTCAATAGAATAACTACTTTTGATTTAAAGGCTTCACCGTAGTTTTTGACGGGTTTAATACCCTGTTGTTCCTGTTGAAGCTGATCGGCAACAGCTTGTTTTTCAGCTTCCGATAACCACTTGGCATCCTGTGGTTTATCGTCCACCAGTTGCCACCAGAAAAACGCCCAGATAATGGCCGGTAGCCCTTCAATCACAAACATCCAGCGCCAGCCTACGGCCTGAATCAAATAGCCCGATAGCACCGACATCCACAGAATCGTAGCTGGATTGCCCAGAATCAAAAACGTATTGGCCTGCGAGCGTTCGGCTTTGGTAAACCAGCGACTCAAGAACAACAGCATAGAAGGCATAACGGCGCTTTCGACTACGCCGAGCATAAATCGGATAACAATTAGCGCGTTCACATTGCTAATCAAGCCGGTTGCTGTAGCTAATCCACCCCAAAGGAGCAACGACCAGAAAATCAGTTTTTTAGCGCTCTTCTTTTCTGCATATACCGCCCCTGGCACCTGAAAGAAAAAATAGCCCAAAAAGAAAAGCGATCCCAGCAAAGACGACATGGCAGGGGTAATGTGCAGATCGGCGGCCAGTCCACTGGCGGCTCCAAAACCGAAATTGGCTCGGTCTAAATACGCCAGGCTGTACGTGATAAAAGCAATGGGAAGGAGTCGATACCAGCGGGCTTTAGCAATGGGTTCGTTCATGGAGGAGGGCGAGCGGGTTGGTGATCCGCCGATTTGATTGAGCTGTGAACTACAAAAATAGCAGGTTCCGCCGGCTCTGTACTAATTCAGGAGGCATCCTTCGGGCGATTTTCCAAAACAATCACTCTTTCACCCATTTATGACCGCTTTCGGTAAACAGTCCAATAACCCTCAACAAAAAAGCAGGCCAACATCGTCAGCCTGCTTTCCGATTCTATCTACATAATTAAAATTTTTTCTCCGGTATTTCTAAAAAAATCCCCGGCGCAAGTTGCCCCGGGAATTCTAGTCTACTAACCTATGAGAATGTAAAACGTACTCTTCTTTTAGTGCCCGCTCAGCGGGAACAGATAACCTATGGATAGCATCAAATTTTGTGGTGATGTTTTCGTGCCGTCATCCTGACTACGCATCAGATAGCTGTATCGACCCTCGAGTAACAACGAACCCGGGCCGGCTTTAAGCGCCACACCAACTCCTCCCGCCACGCCAAATGCAAAGCGCCCCTGCTGGCTCAAATCCATTGCCTGCGAATCTGACTGTCCGGCCTCCTGAGCCGAAACGGTTCCACTTGCCGCGTAGCTGAAGACAGGCCCCGCGTTCACAAAGAACTTTAAGTCGGGCCGCTGCCCAAAAGTGGCTTTTAGCAGGATGGGCATCTCAACCACATTGTATTTGACTTGCAGATAATCAGAGCCTTGTGTTAGCTTAATGCCGTACTGGCTAAATAAGAGTTCAGGTTGTACGGAGAACATAGGGCCACCAATGTTCAGTACGGCTCCACCGTGGAAGCCAATTATCCGTGCCGTCTGAACGCCTGTTCCAGCTTCCGACGCGTCAACACCACCGATAGTGCCTGAATTCCCGCCTAACCGTAAGCCAAACTGAATCCGGCTTTCTTTAGCTTTAACGGGGGTAACACGAGCAACTGGTCGGCTGGTGTATACGGTTTGCTGAGAACTTGTCGGGGCCTGAGTAATAACAGGCTGGGTTGGGGCAACTGATTTTTTTGGAGCAGCGGTTCTCGTTGAAACCGGCCGGGCTGCGCTGGTTCGAGTTGCTGATCCGGCAGATTTACGCGCTGCTGGTCGAGATTGAGCCAGCAGGCTGAAAGGCAGCAAAATCAATGCGATAAGTGTGGAATAGTATTTCATTGTTCAATGTCTTTGTTGTTTACGGGATCAAAATTGGCGGGTTCGGTCAGGGAATAGAATAGAGAATTGGCCGAACTGGTATTTCGGCTGTATGAACTGAACAAAAAGGATTTTGAGTGACACAAACCGATGCCAAGACAAGAAAGGTAAAGCGGTAGATAGCGCTGATAATTACTGACAATCGTGTACATTAGTAGACTGATAGCCAACAGCTAGAGCGGGCAAAGTAATCCTGTATGCAGGAAGCCGTTTTCGATACCTTAAACCCTACACCAGCCTTTATGAAATTAGCCGAGGAAATAATACTATACCAGTTTGCGCAGGGCGTCCATCCAGTGGCCGATCTTGTAAAGCGCTTTAGCCAATTGGATGAGGGAGAAAAAATGCGCCATTTTCTCGAACTGAATTCGATTATCAGAAAGTTAAAGTCAACAGAAGATGATTTTCAGCAAGCCTTATCGGATAATTCATTAGCGGAGGGCGATCTTCCTGCCGTTTTTTTCAAGGATAATCGATTGAAGGTTGGGGTGTATAATATGTCGAACCTTCAGGAGGGTGACTACGAGAAAGCCTATACGTTTCTGCTCTACCTACTCAAAACTGCCTATCAGCGACAGGCTGCCCTGAAAGACCCGACTGATTGGCGTTATTGGGATTTGTCGAATCCGGAAGTTGTACAGAATATACAGACAAGGCATCAGGAGGCTGTAGAGGCTGTTTACGCAAATCCTAGCTATCGGAGTGAGTTTGCCAGTATCGCTAAGCTATGGCACGAACGGTATGAGTCTCGGAAACCGAAAAGCCAGGAACCAGTTCCTGAGCGACAGACTCATTTTACGTACATGAGTTATGAAGAGATGATAAGCGAATCGATTAACGTGTTTAATGACAAGCAGACGTTTGGCATTGACGTGCTACGTCATTCGTTAGAAAAAGCGCTGGCGAAACAGTATCTGGTTAATAAAGAAGAAGCTAATAGAGTTATCTGGGAAGTAATCGAACGTCACCTACGCGAAACCTATAATACAGACCTTTTTTAAGTAGATGAACAAAAAACGGTGGCTACTATACGGACTGCTGGGCGGTCTCTTAATCATGTTCACGTTCGTATTCTACGTCTATTATGAATACCTGGGCGAAGACCCAGAACCAGATACGGAACATGCAGCCAATCCAATCATCAAAAAACGGCTGAATGCGGTCGTACTTCGCACGGAGTCAATAAATGCTGATAATGACCCAAAGCTTGAAGTAGCCTATTCAGACTTAGATTCTAAGGAATCCGCTAGTTTCACGGTCAACGAGGAATACAACCAAAGCATACATGTCGGCGACACCGTCACCAAAGACAAGTGGGATAAAGTTTTATTCGTCTATCAGAAAAGCGGGGGCGTTGAAACCGTGCCGATTGATTGAGTAGGCTTGGTTATTATGCAGCTGTATTTTGACTGAATTAAAATGCCTTCGAAAAATCAGGACTGAACTCTGCAGGTGATGCAGCCGCTGAAAAACCTTACTGATCCATGCCAACACGACCAACTACTTAATACGCTGATTACCCTACACCGGTCATTAGACTGAGTCGAGAGCATGGCCGCCGGAGCGGATGGCAATTTAAATTGTTAGGGGAATCGAGGTAGTATGAAGCTAGGAACTATGGCTTTGGTCTTATGAAAACGGGCATTCTACGCGACGATTCCGCCACTAGTCATCCTTTGACTTCGTTGTAAAAACGTATCCGTATTCTGCTGTTTTGTATAAGTGCCGCTGGTGGTCAGCAGGGTAATTTTGCCTCATCAAAAAAGAAGAGGTAATGGCTAAGACAATTTTTATTACGGGGGCATCCCGCGGATTTGGACGAATTTGGGCGGAAGCTTTTTTGGAGCGGGGTGACCAGGTTGTGGTTACCTCAAGAAAGGGCAGTGGACTAAGCGAGTTGGTAGAAAAGTATGGCAGCGCTGTGCTGCCGCTGGAACTGGATATCACAGACCGGGCAGCCTGCTTTGGGGCACTGGAAAAGGCAAAAACTCACTTTGGTCGGGTGGATGTGGTGATCAATAATGCAGCAATGGGTGTCGTTGGCATGGTGGAAGAACTCGGTGAGCCGGAGGTAAGGGACATTATCGAAGCGAACCTGTTTGGTACCCTATGGATCACTCAGGCGTCCCTGCCTATCCTAAGAGCACAGGGCAGCGGCCATATTCTGCAACTATCCAGTGCGCTGGGCATCTATACGTTTCCTGCAGCGGGTATTTATAGCGCCAGTAAGTTTGCGGTGGAAGGTTTCAGTGAATCTCTTTACCTGGAAACCAAAGACCTAGGGATTCATGTAACGATTGTGGAGCCAAATGGATTTGCTACCGACTTTGGTACAACCATGATTCAAAGTAAGCCCATTCCAGCCTACGACCCGGTACGGACCGCGCTGCTTTCAAATCCAGCCATGATTGAAAGCGACACCTACGGCGATCCAAAAGCCACGGCGGCAGCTATCCTGAAACTAGTGGATGCAACAAATCCTCCGCTGCGCTTGTTCCTGGGCAAAAAAGCGTTCCCGCTAGCCAAGGCGGCTTATCAGCAGCGGCTGGCTAGCTGGGAAGAGTGGAATGAAGTGGCTACCGCAGCCCACGGCCTCTAGTGGTCTATAAGTCGTCCGTTTATAATCGTCAGCTCACGCCAGGCGTGAGCTGATCTTAATATTACATACGATGCATTTTAAAAGCCTGAGTGATGTACATCGCTGCAATAAGTATCCTGGGCCGGAAAATCCATTGCTGACGCTGTTTACCTGTAACCCATTGCGGAGCGTATTCAGCTATGAAGTGACGACGGATTTCTATATTATTGCCTTGAAACAACTTCGCTCGGGGGAAATCCGTTACGGCCGGACACGCTATGACCACGAGAGCGGATCCATGTATTTTTTGAAACCACAGCAGGCCATCCAGATGAAGGACATCGCCTTGGAAAGTGATGGTTTCGAGATCTGGTTTCATGCCGATTATCTAAGTGGTCATCCGCTGCATACGGCCATTAAGAAGTACAGCTATTTCAATTACGAGCTCAATGAGGCACTCCATCTATCCCCCAAGGAGCAGCAAACGATCTGGGAGCTTTACTGGAAAATAGAAACCGAGTATACAAACAACCAGGATGAGTTCACCCGGGATATTATCCTGGGTCATATTGAATCGATCCTCAACTATTCCCAGCGCTTTTATAAACGACAGTTCCTAAACCGCAGTATCGGGTCGGGGACAACGGCTACGAAGTTCAATGCCGTTTTATCAGCGTACTTTGAGCAAGGAATGCTACAGGAAAAAGGATTGCCCACGGTGGCTGTGTTGGCGGATGAGCTGCACATGTCGGCACGGTACCTGAGCGATCTGCTGAAGCAGGAAACGGGGAAAACCGCCCTGGAACTCATCCACATCGCTCTGGTCTCCGAGGCCAAGAATCTGCTCAATAGCGACGATTATACGGTGGCGGAGGCCGCCTATCGGCTTGGTTTTGAAAACCCACCTTACTTCTCCCGCTTATTCAAGAAACAGACCGGGATCAGTCCCAATCATTACAAAAAGCATTATTTGAATTAAATACAACTCTTAGTGAAGTGCAGTGTGTATGTTCTATGATTGGGCCGCCTGGCCGGTCCCGCAACGGTGGTGAGGCATCCCGATCGTGTCGGCGCGGTACCACTAGCTAGCCAGATGCTACGGAGTCCATTGATCTAAACCGCTGAAATCTCCAAATTAATCGCCATACGGTTGATTTTCATAACATCTCATGTTGTGGTTAGACTACTTTAACAAAATGCCTTATGGAAGTAGCAGTGAAATGTGGATAGGTGCCAGTAGTAACTTAAAATGCCAGCAAGGTTCAAAAAGGTAGAAGATTAGGCTAAAAAGGCCACAAAAAAGCCCGATAAATAATATTTATCGGGCACCTTGTCATATTTTGACACATTTCGCAGAGAGAGAGGGATTCGAACCCCCGGACCTGTTACAGTCTTCGGTTTTCAAGACCGACGCAATCGACCACTCTGCCATCTCTCTGTACGGGTGCAAATATACGAACGTTCGGAGATTTGTCAACCTATGCCAGACCATTTTCGGGCAAAAAGTCTAATTTTGGCGAAGTTTAAAGAGTGCAAGCGCGAAAGAGTGAACGAGCGGAAATCGACCGCCTTCTCTAACCGCTCTTTCGCTCTTTCACTCTTTCGCTCTTTAGTAATGGATTCAACCGAAACGCTCCCCACGCTCGAAACCGCCCGTAAGCTGGGCCTGCTCCCCGACGAATTCGACCGCATTGCGCAGATTCTGGGTCGCCGACCGAATTTCACCGAATTGAGTATTTTCTCGGTCATGTGGTCGGAACACTGTTCTTATAAAAACTCCATTGTCTGGCTTAAAACGCTGCCCCGCGATTCGGACCGGATGCTGGCCAAAGCGGGTGAGGAAAACGCCGGACTGGTCGATATTGGCGACGGGTTAGCCTGTTCGTTCAAAATTGAGTCGCACAATCACCCGTCGGCGCTGGAACCATACCAGGGCGCAGCTACGGGTGTGGGTGGTATTAACCGCGATATCTTTACGATGGGTGCCCGGCCTATCGCGCAACTTAACTCGCTGCGTTTCGGGGATTTGACCCTGCCCAAAACCAAGCGGTTGCTGCGGGGCGTAGTGAAAGGCATCGGCGATTACGGCAACGCGTTCGGCATTCCGACTGTAGGCGGTGAGCTGTATTTCGATGAATGTTATAATACCAATCCGCTCGTAAATGCCTTCTCGGCGGGGATTGTCGAAGTCGGTAATGTAGCGAAAGCAACGTCCTACGGCGTGGGCAATCCAGTGTTTATTGTTGGTTCAGCGACGGGTAAAGATGGTATTCACGGCGCTACTTTCGCATCGGAAGATATAACAGCTGCCTCGACGGACAAACTGCCTGCTGTGCAGGTCGGCGACCCGTTCATGGAGAAATTGCTGCTCGAAGCCACGCTCGAAATCATCGCGACGGGTTATGTGATCGGAATTCAGGATATGGGTGCGGCTGGTATCATCTGCTCAACCTCTGAAATGAGCGCAAAAGGCGAACACGGCATGATTATCGACCTTGATAAAGTACCGACTCGCCAGCCGAATATGGCCCCGTTTGAGATTCTCCTGTCGGAGTCGCAGGAGCGGATGTTAGTGGTTATTGAAAAAGGGAAAGAAAGCGTTATTCAGGGCATTTTCGATAAGTGGGATCTGAACTGCGCCCAAATCGGCGAGGTAACCGACACACAACGGCTACATTTCTACCGCTACGGCGAACTCGTTGCCGATGTGCCAGCTTTTGATCTTGTGCTGGGCGGTGGTGCTCCACAATATCAGCGCGAATACAAAGAACCAGCCTATATTCAGGAGTACGCCAAATTCGACCCGTCGGATGTTGACGATATCGAAACCGACGAAATCCGGGCTGTTGCTGAGCATTTGCTGACGCACCCAAATATCTGCTCGCGTCGTTGGGTTTATGAGCAATATGACTCAATGGTCGGTACGGCGAACCGCAGCACTAACGCACCTTCCGATGCGGCCGTGGTTCGGGTTAAGGGACCGGGTCTACCCGCTACCGATAAATCTATTGTAATTACCGTAGACTGCAATAGCCGCTACGTGAACGCTAATCCGCGGCAAGGCGCTATGATCGCCGTGGCTGAAGCTGCTCGTAATATCGTTTGTTCGGGTGGGGAGCCGCTGGCCGTGACCAACAATTTGAATTTCGGTAATCCATACGTGCCTGAAGTTTACTGGCAGTTTGTGGAAGCCGTGCAGGGCATGGGCGAAGCTTGCCGTCGGTTCAGCACACCAGTGACGGGTGGTAACGTTAGTTTCTATAACCAAAGCTCCGATGATGGGCCGGTCTTCCCAACGCCAACGATTGGTATGCTAGGGTTAATGGACCATCCTAATAACCGCATGACGCTGAACTTCAAGAACGAAGGCGACCTAATTTATCTAGTCGGTCCGTCAACTAGCGACATTGCATCGTCGGAATACTTGTATTCGTTTAGAGGTATTAAAGCCTCGCCCGCGCCGAATTTTGATTTCGAGACGGAGTGGCGGGTTCAGGAAAGCATCCGAACCATGATCCGTAATGGCTGGTTGCAATCGGCACATGACGTGTCGGACGGTGGCCTATTTGTTACACTAGCTGAATCGGCGATGGCTGGTAGCAAAGGCTTTCAGATTGAGACCGATACTCGGCACCGCACCGACGCATTCCTGTTCGGCGAAAGCCAAAGCCGGGTTGTTGTTTCGGTAGCGCCTGAGCACCAAAAACATGTGTATGGATACCTGGAAGACAGCGTACTACCGTTCCGATATCTGGGTACAGTAACGGCCGGTGGGTATGTTATTGATGATACATCAATCATGACTGAAGCAGAAGCGAAAGGGCTGTATGATAACGCGTTGGGTGATATTATGAAGTAAGCTTTGTAAAATCCGAAGCTGTTTAAACCTTCACTGGATTTTCTGTCCTGCTGACCGGTCCGCCGGTGCGGCAGGACAGAAAATTGATCCATCAAATACATACTACAAATGCCCAATGATTTAGCCGCTCTAACCCGCGAGATCTGTACGATTGCCACCGACGCGGGCACTTTTCTACTTCAGGAACAACGGCAGTTTAAGCGTGAAGCCATTGAGTACAAAGGACTAAATAACCTGGTTTCTTACGTCGATAAAGAAACGGAGAAACAATTGGTTGAGCGATTGAATAAATTATTGCCCGAAGCTGGGTTTATCACCGAAGAAGAAACAACCGGGCAAGCCACCGATCAAAGTGCACTGAACTGGATCATCGACCCGCTCGATGGAACGGCCAATTTTATTCACGGGCTGCCTGTTTTTGCCGTTAGTATTGGGCTAGCGGAGGGAAAAACGCCCATCGCGGGGGTGGTATATGACCCCAGTCGCGATGAGTGTTTTTCAGCTTGGCAGGGTGGAGGAGCTTACTGCAATGCTAGTAAAATTTCTGTATCGCCGACTACTCAACTCGGTGAAAGTATGGTAGGCAATGCCATAAAAGTGTCGCCCGCTACGCAGTTGGGTGAGAGCCTGATCGCTACCGGTTTTCCCTATTACCGCTTCGAGCAGATGCAGCCTTACCTACAAATTCTGGAGTCGCTGATGCAGCAAACGCACGGTCTGCGCCGGATGGGTTCGGCGGCTATCGATCTGTCGTATGTGGCTTGTGGGCGGTTCGAGGCTTTTTACGAGTATAATCTTCATGCCTGGGATATGGCGGCCGGTGTGCTGCTGGTGCGGGAAGCGGGCGGCATCGTTACCGATTTTGAGGGAGGTGATGAGTTTCTGTTCCGGGGTGATATTGTGGCTGGTTGTGGTATTCATCCTGAACTGATGCGCGTGATTCATGAGTACTGGGGAAAGCCTATTTAGCTATAATTAATCAGGACCGGTCCGTTCCCATTCTAAAAACCGGACGGTGTAAACAGAACAGCGAAGGGTTAGTTTGCGTCAGAAACGCTTTATAGAAAAATATGCAGGACCAGAATATAGAAACGCTCCGCTACCCCATTGGTGATTTTGTATACGGAAAGACATTCTCCGCTGAGGATACGCAACAGCACATTGCTGAAATAGCTGAACTGCCCATCAAACTAACCGAACTCGTTGGTAAATGGGGCGACGACCGGCTGGATACACCCTACCGACCGGGCGGCTGGACGATTCGGCAATTAGTTCACCACATAGCTGATAGTCACATCAATGTGTACGTGCGTACTAAACTTACCCTTACGGAAGATAATCCGACGATTAAGCCTTATGAAGAAGGTGAATGGGCTAAATTACCAGATAGTCAGCTCGACATTGCACCGTCGCTGGTCATTCTCCGCAATCTGCATGTCAGGTGGGTGGCTATACTCGAATCGTTGACGGACGACCTGCTACGGACGTATTATCACCCCGGTAGCCAACGGACGTTTGAACTTCAGGAAGTTATTGCCTTGTATGCCTGGCACGGCGAACACCATTATCAACATGCCTATCGGCTCGCTGAACGGAACGGATGGACTGAAAAAAATGTATGAATAATGATGAATTAAGAATGATAAATGCAGCTGTGCAAAATCATTATTTATAATTCATTTATCATTCCTAATCGTGCAGGAACTCATCATTTTTCTGGTTTTTGCCGCTGCGGTGGGCTATATGGGCTTCCGGGTTTATCGGAGCTTATTTAAGAAACAGACCGGTTGCAGCAAGGGCTGTGGCTGCGATACAGCGTCAAAAACCACCCAGTTTCGCTAAGTAGAAAATACTATAAAAATAGTGCGCTAACATTTTGGCGAGCCGATGGTTTTTGTAGAGCAATGAATGCTCAACGAATCATCGGCTTTTTTATACTTCTCATTTTCGTAGCCGGGCTGGATGCCTGTAAACGCGTTCGACCGAGTGCGCCACCGGCTAGTGAAGAATTTGAACCCGCCATTCCCGATCCGGTGTCGTATGTGGCTGGTAACTTGACGTTTAACATCCGTGATCTGGAACGAAAAGTCAATAGAGCCTTATCGACCACGCTAGTTTCTGAAGAAACTTTCGAAGGAAAAAAAGGGGAAGCCTGGCGGTTACGAGTAGAACGAACGGGCCCGATTGATATTCGCTACGAGAACCGGCGGGTTTATTTTTCAGCCCCGCTTCAGGTGTGGTATACTAATCCTATTGGCCTTCGTAAGAGTAAAAACCGTGAAAGCAAGCCCCTATGTGCGCTCGCTGTTAATTTCAATAGCCCTGTTTCGGTAGGTCCCAACTGGCGGTTGCTTACGAAAGTTAAGTTCGCAGATTACTACTGGACGCAGAAACCAACCGTCCGGCTGTTGGGTATAAAAATCAGTGTACAAAATATCGCCGAAAAAATTCTGGATAAGCGTCGCGCTGATATTGAGAAAGCGATTGACGAAGCCGTTCACCGAGGGCTTAGGCTCGACAAACAGGTAAGTAAAATCTGGCGGGATATGCAGAAGCCCTTGCGTATCAGTAAAGTACCTGAAAATATCTGGTTGCTTCCCAAACCATTTAGCATCGCGGCTGCCCCGGTTTATGGTAATGCTCGTCATATCACAGTACCGATTCAGATTGCGTTTCGAGTAGGTACACGACTGGGGGCAATGCCCGTTGTTGACACGCTGGAACGATTGCCACGGCTGTTACAACGTCGGGCTTTGCCAGATTCCTCCCGGCTACGGGTACTGGCGCTCATCCCTTATACCGATATCAATCAGGTGCTGGCCCAAACGCTAGCCAAAGAAAAACTGGACCTTGTTGGTGGACGGCTGAAAATCAAAAATGCAACTGTTTATGGAAATGGCCGGCAAATAATTCTGCAAACTGAGGTAGGTGGCTCTGTTAAAGGGACGCTGTATTTTCATGGTCAACCGGTTTACGATACCCTCTCCAATACACTTCGTGTGAAGAATCTGGATTTTGATGTAGATACCAAAGAAAAACTGTTCGCCACCGCCGACTGGTTGCTGCACGATCACCTGCGCGACACGCTTCAGACGGCGGTAAAAATTCCCCTCCGCCAACCAATTTCGACTATACCTGAAAAAATAGAAACAGCCTTTGCAAAGGGTAAAGTAGGTAAGAAAACCGCACTTGATCTTGACGCTTTTCGGCTCATACCGCAACGTATTGTCGTTCGCCCTGATGGCGTTCAAGTCCTTATTAAGGTCGACTCGAAGCTGTGGGTAAAAGTGAAAAAGTTGTGACTATTGACTAACCGCCGGTTTCCAGCGCCAGAGGTAGCGGCTGGCTGTAGTGCGGTAGGGGCGCCACGGCTCGGCAATCTCTACTAACACCTTGTAGAGCGCTTTTCCGGTTAAGCCCGCCGTTTGTTCGGGGTAAGCCAACAGCATCCGCTGTCGGATAATCAGATCATCAATCGGGAGAATGTCTGGCCGATTAAGGACAAACATCAGCAGCATTTCTACCGTCCAGCGTCCAACGCCCTTTATCGCTATCAAATACTGTACGATTTCCTCATCGGTCATAGCATTGAGATGTGCATGATCTATTGGACTGATCAACGAAAATTCCGCTACGCTTTGCAGGTATTTAATCTTTTGAAACGACAGTCCCGCGCTGCGAAGCTCATCGGTAGTTTTGAGCAATAGTTGATCAGCGTGGGGATAATTATCCGGAAAAAGCGCCCTGAATCGGGTAAAAATGGCATCGGCGGCTTTTGTCGAAATCTGCTGCGATACGATGCTTTCCAGTAACGCTATATAAACATCCTTGGCGTAATCAGTAAAGATTTTTGGAGCTGGCGTTCCGGTAATAATTCGGGCCATAATGGGGTCCTGAGCCAAATGGGTCAGGATAGGATCATCAGTAAGTTGCATTGGAAATTAAAACGAAAAAGCACATTTCGATCGTCCTGAACCGGACGAATACTTGTCCATAATCGGACATTTATTCTCTGCTCATTTTACAAAAAAAGCGGCTCTGATGCAACTAAGCCGCTTTTTTATTTTCTGGCCGATCATTTGCTCAGCAAAAATAGAAGTAATTCTTAGCCATGAAACGAAGCTACTTAGGCGAGTTCGAAGAGATTGTCCTGCTGACCGTTGCTGTCATGGAAGGACAAGCGTACGGGGTTGCCATTACGCACGAAATCATCGAGCAGACCGGTCGCTCGGTGCGGCTCAATCAGATTCACGCAGCGCTGGAACGGCTGGAAGATAAAGGTATGGTGAAATCGGAAATGGGTGAACCCACCGCCGAACGAGGTGGTCGGCGCAAACGCCTGTTTAGTGTGACGGCTTATGGTCGGCGGACGTTGCAGGAAATTCAGGAAGTACGGGTCAGTTTCTGGGATCGGTTGCTAAGCCCCCTCAAACCAGCGACTAGTCTATAGCATAGGACATGGGGGTAAGGACAGAGGGTAACCTCAACCGAAAAGCTCATCCCTTACTCTTAAACCTTATCCCCATGTCCTATGCAACCTCCGCGCTTGGCCGATCGATTACTTCGCTTCTTTCTGTCTTCTGATCGGCTGGAGGAAGTGCAGGGCGATTTGCATGAGGAGTTTGCCTGGCAGGTTGGTCGGGTAGGGGCGTGTCAGGCGCGTTGGCGCTATTGGTGGGATGTGATCGGATTCATTAAATCCTTCGCGACGAGAAGAGAAACAAAAGGGTATTTAACAACTCATTCCATACGTCCAATGATGATTCGAAATTATTTCAAAATTGCGTTTCGTAGTCTGGCGAAAAACAAGGTGAATTCCTTCATCAATATCGGCGGATTGGCTGTGGGGATGGCCGTTGCCCTGCTGATTGGCTTATGGGTGTACGATGAGTTAACGTTCAATACGTATCACAAAAACCACAATCGAATTGCCCGGGTTGTGCACCAACGTGTCGTAAACGGCGAAATTCTGACGACTCAGGGTATTCCAGTTCCAGTGGCGAAAGAATTACAGAATCAATACGGTACCGACTTCAAACACGTAACACTTTCGTCCTGGAACACCCGACATATTCTGACGTTTGGTGATACCAAGTTCACTAAAATGGGGGCTTTTATGACGCCCGAAGCCCCTGAACTCTTGTCGTTGAAAATGCTCAAAGGTTCTCCGTCAGGGTTGCAGGAGGCATCATCCATTTTATTGTCAGAATCAGTAGCAAAAGCGCTCTTCGGCTCGGTTTATCCGCTGGATAAACTGGTCAAAATTGATAACAAACTAGACGTTAAAGTAACTGGAATTTATGAGGACCTGCCCTATAATTCTGAGTTTCAGGACCTTCGGTTTATTGCTCCCTGGGATCTATATGTAGTGTCGACTGATTGGGTGAAAAAAGCGGTCGAAGAGAATGAATGGGGACAGAATTCGTTTCAAGCCTTCGTACAACTTGCCGAGAATGCTGATCCGGCAGCTGTTTCTGAAAAAATCCGGCTTATCAAGCAACAGAAAGGCAATAAAGACGAACTTAAGTTTAAGCCTGAAATACATCTGTATCCAATGAATCGGTGGCATTTGCATACCGACTGGATTAACGGTATCAATGAGGGCGGGCGGATTCAGTTTGTATGGTTATTCAGTTGCACAGGTCTGTTTGTACTACTGCTGGCCTGCATTAATTTCATGAATTTGAGTACGGCTCGCTCCGAAAAACGCGCTAAAGAAGTCGGTATCCGAAAAGCCATTGGTTCGCTCCGTCGGCAGTTGATTGGTCAGTTTCTGAGCGAATCTTATTTAGTCGTTGCCTTTGCCTTTGTGCTTGCTTTACTGATAACGCAGCTTGCGGTTCCTTTCTTCAACGACGTTGCCGATAAGAAAATAATGATGCCGTGGGGTCGTCCATTTTTCTGGGCAGCCGGAGCTAGTTTTTGTCTGCTAACAGGCTTGCTGGCGGGTAGTTATCCTGCGTTTTACCTGTCATCGTTTCAGCCGATCAAAGTACTTAAAGGAAGTGTGTCTAGCTTTCGATTTGGGCGGATGGCTGGCCTTCCCCGAAAGGTTTTGGTAGTAATGCAGTTTACCGTTTCGATTACCCTAATTGTCGGAACGGTCGTCGTGTATCGGCAGATCCTTCACGCAGAAAACCGACCGATTGGCTACAACCGAGAGGGGCTGATAATGATGCACGTTAGCACGTCAGATATTCATGACCACTTTGATGCGGTTCAGGATGAGTTAATCAAAACGGGTGCCGTATTGGCACTGGCCGAATCTATGAGTCCGGCTACCGATGTCTGGTCGAATAACACTGGGTTCAATTGGAAGGGTAAGGATCCCGCTTTACAAACCGACTTTGCGACCATTGGCATTTCGCATGATTTTGGCAAAACGGTCGGCTGGAAATTTACGGATGGTCGAGATTTTTCCAGAGTGTTTCCAAGCGATTCGTCGGGGTTTGTTCTCAATGAAGCGGCTGTCAAGTTTATGGGTTTAAAGCAACCAATTAGCCAGATCGTTCAGTGGGGCGACCGCAGTTTCAAGGTCATTGGCGTCGTGAAAGATATGCTGATGATGTCGCCCTACGAGCCGGTTAAACAGACTATTTATTTCATTCCAAAACGGTCGGGCAATTTCGTCACCATACGAATTAATCCTGCATCCAGCGCCCGCGAAGCGTTGCAGCACATCGAAGCTGTTTTCAAAAAATACAGCCCATCATCGCCGTTCAACTACGACTTTGTTGATCAGGAATACGCCATGAAGTTTGCCGCCGAAGAACGTATCGGTAAGCTGGCTTCGGTCTTCGCGACGCTGGCCATTTTAATTTCCTGTCTGGGCCTGTTTGGGTTGGCGTCTTTTATCGCTGAGCAACGGACTAAAGAGATTGGCGTTCGGAAAGTATTAGGTGCTTCGGTACTGAATCTGTGGGGATTACTGTCAAAAGATTTTGTCGTGTTGGTGATTATCGCTATCGGAATCGCTACACCCATCGCGTATTATTTTTTGAACAACTGGCTCCAGAAATACGAGTATCGAACCGATATGCCCTGGTGGATTTTTGCCGCCACAGGCGCAGGTGCTTTGCTCATTACGTTACTGACTGTCAGTTTTCAAAGCATTAAAGCCGCGCTGGTGAATCCAGTGAAAAGTTTACGAAGCGAGTAAGTTTTAGATAGATGTTGTGCGAAAGATTTTGCTAAAAGGAATATCAATCTCCGTCACAGGATCTTTAATGATCCCGTCTGTAAATGTCCATTTTCCACCATCGGGCGTACGAATGAAAACGGTTTGTAAAAGCGGGACAATAATCCAGATCGATTTAACGCCAGCTGGAAAATATATGGTATTGACTTTATCAGTAATCTCACTTAATGCTTGTTTAGGCGATAAAACCTCAATGGCAATTATGGGAGGTTCAGTGAAGAAAATTATGTCGCTGTTCCAATCCTCCGGCAAATTCGGAAAAACAGAAATGTCAGGTTTTACGGGCTTGCCATTCAGCTTTAACTCTAATTCTGGAAACGTATCATAGTCGTTATCAAATTGTTCAAAATGGGCACTAATTCGCTGGATAGTACGGGAGTGATTAAGGGACATAATGTCTTCCGATTGATAGTCTTCGATCAAATCATGATAAGGCGTTTCCATAGTATATCGAGCGTTTTCGGGATAAAGTCAAAGATAGACAAAATTAGATGAACCCTATTCCTCTCCCACCCCGCCTAGCTGACCAACTCCTCCGCTTCTTTCTATCTCCTGATCGGCTGGAGGAAGTACAGGGCGATTTGCACGAGGAGTTTGCTTGGCAGGTCCGCCGGATGGGAAAACGCCGGGCGCGGTGGCGCTACTGGTGGGATGTGTTGGGCTTCTTGAAATCATTTGCTCTGAAACGAAAAACTGAACCGTATTCTACAACTACTTTGCTGAACCCGAACATGTTACGAAACTATTTCAGAACGGCCTGGCGGAATCTGGTCAACCACAAAGGCTATTCCGCCATCAATATTGGTGGGTTATCGGTCGGGATGGCCGTTGCAATGCTAATTGGGTTGTGGGTATATGATGAATTGTCATACAATACGTACCATAAAAACTACGATCAGATTGCACAGGTTGTGGAAAATCAAACCCTGGAACAAGGAATTCAGACCTATAGAGCGCTACCCTTGCCACTAAGTCAGGAACTCCGAACCAAGTACGCAAGTGATTTCAAGTCGGTAGTGGCTTCGTCTGAATTCAACCAGATTCTTGCTTATGACGACAAAAAAATCACGCGCTTCGGCAGCTTTGCTGAAGCCGATTTTCCGGAAATGATGACTCTGTCCATGCTCCGGGGGGCACGGCAGGGCATACAAAGTCCTAACACTGTTCTGCTCTCAGCATCGACAGCGAAAGCGCTGTTCGGTGATATTGACCCACTTCGGAAAACCATTAAGATTGGCAACCGATACACGGTTCAGGTATCGGGTGTATTCGAGGATTTGCCTCGCAATACTACGTTTAAAGATCTGGCATTTATCGCACCAATCGGTTTACTTTTCGAACCAGGGGAAGGAATGGGTGACTGGCGGAGTAGCTCGTTCGCCATTTTTGCACAACTACATCCAAACCGTGATTTTAAGGTCGTATCGACGAAGATCAAGGATGTATTTGGCAAGCACATAACGGACAAAACCCAGTCGTCGCTCTTCCTGCATCCGATGGATGACTGGTACCTGCGCTCAGAATTTAAAAACGGGGTCAACGCGGGAGGACGGATTCAGTTTGTGTGGTTATTTAGCTGTATTGGCGTATTTGTGCTATTGCTGGCCTGTATCAATTTCATGAATCTGAGCACAGCCCGGTCACAAAAACGCGCCAAAGAAGTCGGTATACGGAAAGCGATCGGGTCGTTACGTAGTCAAATTATTGGCCAGTTTTTTAGCGAATCGTTTCTGGTTGTAGGGCTATCGTTTGTGCTGGCGCTTGGCCTGGTTCAGCTAACACTGCCCTATTTTAATGCTGTGGCAGACAAAACCACAACCATACTTTGGGCCGATCCGCGTTTCTGGATAATCTGTCTCGGATTCAGTCTCTTAACCGGTTTTGTTGCAGGTAGTTACCCCGCTCTGTTCCTATCATCGTTTCAGCCAATTAAAGTACTAAAGGGTACATTTGTATTAGGTCGTCTGGCAGCCATTCCGCGCAAGGTGCTTGTCGTGGTGCAGTTTACCGTTTCGGTTACCCTGATTATCGGTACCATTATTGTGTTTCGTCAGATTCAATTTGCCAAAAATAGACCCGTAGGTTATAGCCGCGAGGGGTTGATTAACATCACGATGAATACGCCGGAAATTCAGGGGCGGTATGATGCTATTCGGGCTGAGCTAATGGCAACTGGCGTCGTTGCTGACATGGCAGAATCGTCGAGTCCAATGACTAATATCTGGTCGGGGGCTAATAATCTGGAATGGCGGGGCAAAGATCCGGCTCGAACCGCAGCCTTCGGTACGATCTCGATTACACCCGAATTTGGAAATGTAGTAGGTTGGAAAATCAAGGAAGGCCGCTCGTTTTCAAGGCAACTTACCAGTGATTCACTCACGTTCATGTTTAACGAAGCGGCCATTAAACTTATGGGCCTTAAGCAGCCAATTGGCGAAACCATCCGCTGGCACGGCAAAGATTGGAAAGTGATTGGCGTCGTAAAAGATATGATCATGACGTCGCCGTTTGAGCCTGTAACGCCCACCGTTTTCATGATGAATACGGCTGAACGACCGTTGAACATCATTCACATCAAACTGAATCCCTCGATAAGTGCCCAGGCCGCATTAGGCAAGCTGGAAACCGTTTTCAAACGGCTTAATCCGGCCGCACCGTTTGAATATCAGTTTGCCGATCAGGAGTATGCCAAAAAATTTGCGGCCGAAGAGCGCATCGGCCGACTAGCGAGCTTCTTTGCTATACTGACCATTTTCATCAGTTGCTTAGGCATCTTCGGGTTAGCCTCATTTATTGCCGAACAGCGTACTAAGGAAATTGGCGTTCGAAAGGTGTTGGGTGCTTCGGTGTTCAATTTGTGGGGCCTTTTGTCCCGCGATTTTATTGTACTTGTATTCATTGCCTGCTTCGTGGCCAGCCCAATTGCTTATTACTATCTGAATAGCTGGTTGCAGCATTACGAATACCGAACCGACATCGCATGGTGGATTTTTGTCGCGGCTGGCTTCGGAGCCTTAGTCATTACATTATTGACGGTCAGCTTCCAAAGTATTAAAGCTGCGTTAGTGAACCCGGTGAAATCACTCCGTAGCGAATAGCAAAGGGGTTGGGGCTAAGGGTAACCTAACAAAAGCTCATCCCTTACCCTTAAACCCTCTTCCCTTATCCCCATGCCCTATGCAACACACCCCACCCCGCCTAGCTGACCAACTCCTGCGCTTCTTTCTATCCGAAACTAGACTGGAAGAGGTGCAAGGTGATTTGCAGGAGGAGTATGCCTATCAGGTCCGACGGGTAGGGGAGCGCCGGGCGCGCTGGCGCTACTGGTGGGATATACTGGGATTTATTAAACCCTTTTCGAGTAAACGACAAACAGAGTATTCAGCAACCTCTTCAATGAACCTGACTATGCTACGGAATTATGTCAAAATCGCTTTTCGAAATCTTGCCAAGAGCAAGTCGTTCTCGGCGATCAATACCCTCGGCCTTGCATTAGGCATGGCCTGTACACTGCTGATTCTACTCTGGATTCAGGATGAGCGTAGCATCGATGCATTTCATGCGAATAAAAACCAGTTGTATCGGATTTACATGCGTGAGTTTTTTAGCGGAAAAATGCAGGGTGTCATCTGGACACCAGGACCGCTGGCGGCTGAATTAAAAAAGGGTATCCCTGAAATTCAATTCGCAACCGCTTACGAATGGCCGAGCCCTCAAACCTTTTCGGTTGGCAGTAAAGTCAACAAACAGGTGACCAATACAGCAGGGCCTGATTTCTTCAAGATGTTTAGCTTCAAACTCTTGCAGGGCACATCTGAAGCCGCGCTTAAAGGCCCGAACAGCCTGGCGATCTCCCGAAGTATGGCCGACGTATTTTTTGGAAGTCCCGAAGCCGCCATTGGCAAGTCCATCCGTTTTGATAATCGGAAAGATTTGCTGGTAACGGCTGTTTTTGAAAACCTGCCGAAAAACAGTACCCTACAGTTCGACTGTCTGCGAAATTGGGATGGGTATGTCGCGGATGGAAATGATTGGGCGAAAGGTTGGGGAAGTACCGATCCGCTTACGTTTTTCATGCTTCGTCCGGATGCCGATCCGGTCAAAGTGGAAGCCAAAATGAAGCACATGCTAGACAAGTTCAATCGCGATGAAGGCAAGCCATCTCATACGGAGCTGGCTATGCAGCCTTTCCACGAATATTACCTGAACAGCAATTTCAAAAACGCCCAGATCGATGGTGGGCGGATCGAATACGTACGATTATTTGGCCTCGTTGCGGTGTTTATCTTACTGATTGCCTGCGTTAATTTTATGAATCTGGCGACAGCTCGTTCAGCCAAACGAGCGAAAGAAGTGGGCGTTCGGAAAGTTGTTGGGGCGATGCGTTCTCTGCTCATTGGGCAGTTCGTTGGCGAAGCGATGCTGCTGACGGTATTCTCCGTTTTTCTGGCGATTTTACTAGTGAGTCTGGTATTGCCTGCCTTTAACACACTCACAGGTAAACAAATAATACTTCCTATTAGTGAACCAGCTTTTTGGGGAGGAATAGTGGGATTAACCCTGTTGACCGGATTCATTGCCGGCAGTTATCCCGCCTTTTTCCTGTCGTCGCTGAACCCGATTCGAATTTTGAAAGGAACCCTGAAGTTCGATACGAAATCAACCTGGCTACGTCAGGGATTGGTCGTCTTTCAGTTCTCGCTTTCCATTATACTCATTGTCGGGATGATTATTATTTATCGACAGGTTGACTACACACAGACTAAAAACTTAGGCTATGATCGCGAAAACCTTATTTACTTCTCGCTGGAAGGTGATCTGGGCAAGAATTACGATGTCCTGAAATCGGAGCTTGGACAGCTTCCGGGAGTAAAAGACGTATCATACATGACTGCCGACCCGGCGTCTAACGGGGCAGGCACCGAAGGCATTAGCTGGCTCGGCAGCGATCCGAATGATAAAGTTCGGTTTACGCCCGTTGGAGTCGGCTATGATTTTGCCAAAACCATGCACATCCAGCTCCAGGAAGGCCGGGATTTCTCCAAAGAATTTCCTGCCGACTCTACCCGCTTTCTGATCAACGAAGCAGCTCTGAAGATCATTGGTTATAAACAACCGATTGGAAAACCTATTACGTGGGGCAATCAGAAAGGAACCATCGTCGGCGTGGTAAAAGACTTTCATTTCCAGTCCCTTCACACAGCTATTCGGCCACTTATTGGTTATCTCCGAACAAGCCGTTTAGCTGGTAATGTCAATGCTATTGTACGAATTGAGTCCGGGAAAATAACGGAAACCCTCGCTCAGATTGAACGTATCTGCAAACAGTTGAATCCAAATTATCCGTTTACATACACTTTTACCGATCAGCAATACGCCCGTCAATACCAGAGCGAGCAGATAGTCAGTAAGCTCTCTAACTACTTTGCGTTTCTGGCTATTTTTATTTCCTGCTTAGGATTATTCGGCCTCGCTACGTTCACCGCTGAGCAACGTACCAAAGAAATCGGTGTCAGGAAAGTATTGGGAGCATCAGTGACGAGCATTATTCGTCTACTGTCGAAAGATTTTCTCAAACTGGTTGCCATTGCCATCGTACTGGCATCGCCCGTTGCGTGGTGGGCTATGAATCAGTGGTTGCAGGGCTTTGCCTACAAAATTGATATCGATTGGTGGGTTTTCGTACTAGCCGGTCTTGTATCGGTTGTAATCGCCCTGCTGACGGTCAGTTTCCAAAGTATCAAAGCCGCGTTAGTGAACCCGGTGAAATCACTCCGTAGCGAATAGCAAAGGGGTAAGGGCTAATCTAACCCCTTACCCTATAACCCTCTGCCATTATCCCCATGCCCTATGCAACACACCCCACCCCGCCTAGCTGACCGACTCCTGCGCTTCTTTCTATCCGAAACTAGACTGGAAGAGGTGCAAGGTGATTTGCAGGAGGAGTATGCCTATCAGGTTCGACGGGTAGGGGCGCGCCGGGCGCGCTGGCGCTACTGGTGGGATGTACTGGGATTTATTAAACCCTTTTCGAGTAAACGACAAATTAATTCGTATTCAACATCATCTCTGTTAAGCTCGACTATGTTACGTAACTATATAAAAATTGCGCTACGTGCGCTCTGGCGCAGTAAAGGCTATGCTGCCATCAATGTGTTTGGCCTTTCGGTGGCGTTTTGCGTCTGTACGTTTTTAGTCCAGATGGTGTATCGCCAACTTTCGTTCGATTCTTTTCATCAGGATGGCGACCGGATTTTTCAGGTTTACAGGTTTGTCAACGACCCGGAAAAGGCCTCCCGCTCGGGCGGAATGCCGATGCCGTTGACGCCTGCATTAAAGGCTGAGTATCCGGAGGTAGAAGCTGCAACCCGATTTCTGGATGGAAGCAGTTTGATTGATTATAAGGGAAAGTTCGTCGAAAAAAATGTGAAGTATGTCGATGCCGATTTCCTGAACGTGTTCTCATTTCCTATGATCAAGGGCGATCGGTCGCTGGCACTACGTGACTTAAGCAGCTTGGTTATCAGCGAAAGTACGGCCAAGGCTGTTTTTGGGACCGAAAATCCGATTGGAAAAACGTTACGTCTGGGAAGCAATGGCAATCAAAAAGGGTACATCGTAACGGGCGTTCTAGCCGATTCACCTGACAATTCATCGGTTCAGTACGATGCCTTGGCTCGCATCGAAAATTCATCGGGTTATCAGAACTCAAAAAATCAATGGGACGCTTTTTCGCACTTTGCCTATGTTAAGCTGGCACCAAACGCAACGCAGGCAGCTCTTGAAAATCGGCTCAAACCGTTTGCACAAAAGTATTTTTCGGATGATCTGGAGAAACTGAAAAAACAGGGCGCCCAACCCGACGAGCGCGGAGATCTGGTTGCTATTCGACTTCAAAAACTCGCCAATGTTCATTTCGACCGGGAAATTGCTAATTCTGGAGCACCCATTGCCATAGTTTATGCCTTGCTGGGCATTGCCATCTTTATTCTGCTGATTGCGAGTATTAATTTTATTAATCTCAGCATTGCCCGGTCGTTCACTCGAGCCCGGGAGGTTGGCGTTCGGAAGTCGTTAGGAGCGCTAAAAAAGCAGTTGTTTGCCCAGATATGGGGAGAATCGGCACTACTCTGCCTGGCGGGTTTTCTGACTGGTACGTTACTGGCCTTTCTTCTGGTGCCGGCTTTCAATGCCTTTTTTAATGCGAAAATTGATATGTCTTATCTGCTCCAGCCAGGAGCACTTGCGGGTATTTTAGGTATGTTTTTACTGGTAACACTTGTCGCGGGTGGGTATCCATCCTGGCAAATGACCAAAGTCAATACCGTAGAAGTATTAAAAGGCAAAATTACTGTGAAACGGCCAGGTTTCCTGCGCAACTCGCTGATTGTAACGCAGTTTACCATATCCTGCCTGCTCACCTGCTGTACTATCTTCGCCCTTCAGCAAGTTGATTACCTGCGAACAAAGCCATTAGGTTTCGAGAAAGAGCAGATAATTAGTATTCCAGTGGGTAATAAATATAGCGGTCGGCAATTGGTGCAGCGTCTACGTAACAAACTCACGAACGACCCGTCGGTGCTGGCCATTTCGGGCTCCGGTGTAAACCTGGGCCGGGGTAAAGATGGCGGTATATCAAGGGGTGTACTCGGGTTTACGTATAAGGAAAAAGAAATTTCGTCTGACTGGCTCTTAGTCGATTACGATTACCTTAAAGCTTTAGATATCAAATTGTTATCTGGGCGCGAATTTAGTCCCGCTTATCCTTCTGATTCACTGGATCGGGTCGTCATTACAGAGGCAATGGCTAAACAGCTTGGCGAAAAAGACCCTGTTGGTAAGTTTTTCCAGACCGATACGGCCGGGGCAAAAATCCAGATTATCGGCCTTATCCCCGACTATCATCTCTATTCGCTTCAGCAGAAGCCGAAGGCCATTACGATGCACATTTCTGCCTCAGAACCCATCAACTACATTTTCGTTCGGGTCTCTCCGCAGAGTCTTAACAGTTCGATGGAAAAGCTGAAACATTTGTGGGCCGGAATAGCGCCCGGAGCCGAATTTAAGGGGTCATTTGTAGATGAAAATATCGATGCCTTATACCGAAATGAGGAGTCGATGACAATGATGTTCAGCTTTGCATCCGGCATTGCTATTCTCCTGTCGTGTCTGGGTTTGTTCGCCGTGGCACTTATGGCCATTGAGCAGCGAACCAAAGAAATTGGCGTTCGCAAAGTATTGGGTGCCAGTATTCCCGGCATCATTCTGTTGCTCTCACGTGATTTTGTCAAGCTGGTGCTTGCTGCTCTGGTCATCGCGTTGCCGTTAACCTGGCTCCTAATGCAGCAGTGGCTTGCCGAATACCCTTATCGAATTGAGTTAAGTTTCTGGGTTTTTGCGCTAGTAGGTATATGTGCCATTGCGGTCGCGTTGGCAACGATCAGTTTCCACAGCATTAAAGCTGCATTGATGAATCCGGTGAAATCACTCCGTAGTGAATAAAAGAGGACAAAAACAAAGCAATACCACTATGCTACGTAATTATCTCAAAGTCGCTTTTCGAAATCTTTCCAGACATAAAGGCTATTCCGCTATCAATATTGGTGGGCTGGCAGTCGGGATGGCCGTTGCTATGCTGATTGGCCTGTGGATTTACGATGAGCTATCGTACAATACCCATCATGAAAACTATGACCGCATTGCGCAGGTCATGCAGCAACAAACTTCTAACGGGCATATTTTTACCCAGAAAGCCATTCCGGCCCCGCTGGACGCTGAATTACGTAGTAAGTACGGCAGTAATTTCAAGCATCTGGCCATGGCTACCTGGCCGGATAGTCGCATTCTATCATACGGCGATAAGAAAATCACACGCCCGGGTAATTACATGGGCGTCGAAATACCCGAAATCCTGTCGCTGCACATGCTGAAAGGCAGCCGAAATGGCTTAAAAGAAAAGGCCTCTATTTTGCTGTCGGCCACAACGGCGAAGTCGCTCTTTGGTGAGACCGATCCGATGGGGAAACTTATCAATATCGATGGTAAAGCGGATGTTCGCGTAACGGGCGTTTATGAAGACCTGCCGTTCAACACCGAGTTTCATGAGCTTACGTTTATTGCTCCCTGGGAGTTGTACGAAGCTACGCAGCCTTGGGTAAAAGCAGCTCGTGAGAAGCAGGAATGGGGTAATAACTCGTTTCAACTGTATGTCCAGATCGCCGATAACACGGATATGGAAGCGGTGAGCGCCCACATTAAAAACGCCAAGCTAAACAACGTACCTGCCGACGAGAAAAAATACAAATCAGCGATGTTTTTACACCCCATGAGCGAATGGCGGTTGTATTCTGATTGGGAAGAAGGAATCAAAACCGGAGGTTACATTCAGTACGTTCGGTTGTTTGCTATCGTGGGCGTGTTTGTGCTGCTGCTGGCCTGTATCAACTTCATGAACCTGAGTACGGCCCGCTCCGAAAAACGCGCCAAAGAAGTGGGCATTCGGAAAGCCGTTGGGTCGGTGCGAAGTCAGCTTATCAACCAGTTTTTCAGCGAGTCGTTTATAGTGGTTGTCTTTGCATTCGCTGGTGCTATACTTCTCATTCTGGCGCTTCTACCTTGGTTCAACGAGGTAGCCGATAAGCAGATAGCGTTCCCTTGGACCCAAGTCCCATTCTGGTTAACCAGTCTTGGATTTATTCTGATTACCGGTTTGCTGGCGGGCAGTTACCCCGCTTTTTATCTTTCGTCGTTCCAGCCGATTAAAGTCTTAAAGGGACACGGTCCGACGATTCGGTTTAAAGTGGGGAATCTGGCGGCCATTCCGCGTAAAGTGCTGGTTGTGGTGCAGTTTACAGTTTCCGTTACGTTAATTATCGGCACCATTATCGTCTACCGACAAATTCAGCACACCAAAAATCGACCCATTGGCTATGATAACAATGGGCTCGTGATGGTTCAGATGCTGTCGCCTGCTTTCTACGGCAAATACGATCTTCTGAAAACCGAGCTCAAAAACGCGGGTGTTATTCAGGAAATGGCCGAATCATCCAGTCCGTTAACGGGCGTTTGGTCTAACAATGGTGGTTTTAGCTGGCAAGGTAAAGATCCCTCACTCGATACTGATTTCTCGACCATTTGGGTTACGCACGATTTTGGTAAAACAGTCGGCTGGCAATTTAAGGAAGGCCGGGATTTCTCCAGGAAATTTACTACCGACTCGTCGGCTGTTGTAGTTAATGAAGCGGCCGTCAAATTCATGGGAATTAAGAATCCGCTTGGCACGGTTGTAAAATGGGGAGATGAGAGTGGTACTAGTAAGCCTAAATATTTCAAGATTATCGGGGTAATCAAAGATGTACTGGCGGAATCACCTTACGAACCCGTGAAGCAGGCTATGTACTTCATGGATTATGAAAACGTCAACTGGATGATGTTCAAACTTAACCCAAGTCGGAGTGCAAGTGCGTCCGTTGCTATTATCGAATCTGTCTTTAAGAAACACATTCCTTCTGCTCCGTTCGAATACGAATTTGCCGATGAAGAATTCGGTAAAAAGTTTGCCAGCGAAGAGCGTATCGGTAAACTGGCGGGTGGTTTTGCGGTGCTGGCCATTTTAATTTCCTGCCTGGGTCTGTTCGGGTTGGCTTCGTTCACGGCCGAGCAACGGACCAAAGAAATTGGCGTCCGGAAAGTGTTGGGGGCTTCAGTGATTAACCTCTGGACATTACTTTCCCGGGATTTCATCGTGCTGGTAATTATTTCCTGTCTCATTGCTTCGCCAATCGCCTACTATTATTTGAACGACTGGCTGGATAGTTATAAATACCGCACTGAAATATCCTGGTGGATTTTTGCCGCCACAGGTGTAGGGGCTTTACTGATTACCTTACTGACCGTGAGTTTCCAAAGCATCAAAGCCGCATTAATGAACCCAGTGCGCTCGCTACGGTCTGAATAGAGCAGGGGTAAGGGGTTGGGACATAGGGTAAAACCGGCATCTACCCTAACCCCTACCCTTATGCCTATGTGCTAACCACTTACCCCATTGCCCTATGCAACCGCCCCGTTTAGCTGACCGCTTACTCCAATTTTTCTGTACTCCTCATCGATTGGAAGAGGTGCAGGGCGATTTACACGAGGAATTTGCCTGGCAGCTCCGGCGAGTGGGCCAGCGCCGGGCGCGCTGGCGCTATTGGTGGGATGTGATCGGATTTTTGAAATCCTTTGCCATTGAACGGCAACCTGATACGTATTCGACAACCTATTTAATGAACCCAATTATGTTACGGAATTATTTTAGAACAGCCTGGCGAAATCTAGTTAAGAACCGCTTCTATTCGCTTATTAATATGACGGGGCTGACCGCTGGTCTGGCAGTTGGTATCCTGATTCTTCTTTGGGTGCAGGACGAGCTTAGCTTTGACCGTTTTCATCGGCAGGCTAATCAGATATATCGACTCGAAAACTGGGCGGGTACTGGTAGCAGTCGGCAAATCTGGCAGTCGACCGTAGCGCCCATTGCGGAGATGGGAAAGAAAGAACTGCCTGGGATCAAAGACGCCGTTCGGTTATCTTATAACGGGATGTTTAACCTGTTTAAGTATAAGGATAAAACGGTCAACGAACAGAATACAACGTTCGCTGATCCGACCCTGTTTTCAATGTTCGACTTCCCACTGATTCAGGGCAATCCAGCCAATCCATTTCCTGATAACCACTCGATTGTACTGACGGAAAAAACCGCCCGACGGTACTTTGGAACTGAAAACCCGATCGGGAAAATCCTGGTCAGTGACAATAATACATCATTCAAAGTTAGCGGTATTGTTCAGGACTTTCCGAAGAACTCGAGTATTCAGAGAGATATGGTACTGCCTATTTCGCTGCTATTCGACAAAATGTATGAGGGGCGAACGGATGGGAAAAACAAGGATAATGATTTCTCGCAGTTTAATTATGATACCTATTTCCTGCTGCAACCTGGCGCATCGACCAGTAGCTTAACGGATAAACTGCGGAATATTCACCTGCGCAACAAACCTGACGATACAGACCTAACCTACCTGCTGCAACCGCTTCCTGATATGCACCTCTACAGAGCCGATGGTTCGGAAGGGGGTATTGAGACCGTGCGTATGTTTTCGATCATCGCCGGGTTAATTCTGGTCATTGCCTGCATCAATTACGTCAATCTTTCCACGGCCCGGTCGATGCTGCGCTCTAAAGAAGTAAGCATGCGTAAAATCGTTGGTGCGGCCAAGGGTCAGCTGTTTATGCAGTTTGTCATTGAAACGGCGCTGCTCTTTACATTGGCGGCTATTCTGGCTATTGGCCTGATGTACATACTATTGCCAGCTTACAATCAGCTGTCGCGGAAAGAGCTGGTTATCGATTTTGCCGACTACCGGCTCTGGCAAATTATTGGTCTGACCATTCTCGGAACGCTGATTGCATCAAGTATTTATCCGGCCGTTTTGCTGTCGTCATTTGAGCCACTTAAAGCGCTGAAAGGAAAAGTATCAGCGCGGCTGAGCGAGGCTGTTTTTCGTAAAGTACTGGTGGTGACGCAGTTTGCTGTTTCGGTTATTCTGATTGCCAGTACGTTCATTATCAGCAATCAAATGCGTTACATCCGCTCCAAGGAACTGGGTTACGATAAAGCCCATGTGTTCGGTTTCTTCATGCGGGATGAGATGCGTAGCCATTATGATGCCGTGAAAGCAAATCTGTTAAATCAGCCTGGGGTGGCGGCTGTAACGCGTGCTAGCTCTAACATTGTGCAGATTGGTGCCCAAACCGGCGATAACGAATGGGATGGAAAAGAGAAAGGCGAAACGATGTTTGTGCGGCCTGTAGCCATTGATAAAGATTTCATTCCCTTCTTCAAAATGCAACTCGCGCAGGGTGCCAATTTCACGGGTGCCGTAGCCGATTCAGTACATTTTATCCTGAACGAAACTGCCGTTAAGCGGGCTCGTATTCAGAATCCGATTGGCAAACCATTCCGGCTCTGGAAAACGAAAGGGGTTATAACAGGCGTAGTAAAAGATTTTCATTTTGCGTCGATGCGGCAGAAAATCGAACCGGCCGTTTTCTACTACAACCCGAACCAGATGTGGGCTCTGTACGTCAAAACAACCGGTCAGGGCGCTACGCAAGCGGTTGCCGCAACCGAACGGGCTTACAAACAATACAACGCTGACTTCCCATTCGAATACACGTTCCTGGACGATTCATTCAACAACCTGTACCAGTCGGAGCAGCAAACGGCCTTACTGTTCAACGTGTTTGCTACTATTGCCATTCTCATCTCCTGCCTGGGTCTATTCGGATTGGCAACTTACACAGCGCAGGTACGTACGCGCGAGATTGGCGTTCGGAAAGTGCTGGGAGCCAGCGTAACGGGTATTATTCAACTATTAGCTAAAGACTTTGTGAAGCTGGTGATTATCGCCATTGTTATTGCCACGCCAATTGCCTGGTACGCCATGAGTCTGTGGCTACAGGACTTCGCTTACCGGATTGACGTGCCGTGGTGGGTGTTCCTGCTGGCGGGGGTATTAGCGTTGGCTGTTGCCCTGCTAACGGTCAGTTTCCAGAGTGTAAAAGCTGCGTTAATGAATCCAGTGAAATCACTTCGTAGTGAATAGCACAGAGGTAAGGGGTTAGGGCACAGGGTAAAAGTAACCCAAACGCCCACCCCTGACCCTCTGCCCTAACGCCCAGGTCCTATGCAACCCACGCCCCCCCGTTTCGCTGACCGCTTGCTCCGCTTCGTCTGTGCTCCTCATCGATTGGAAGAGGTGCAGGGCGATTTACACGAGGAATTTGCCTGGCAACTCCGGCGAGTGGGCCAGCGCCGGGCGCGCTGGCGCTACTGGTGGGACGTGATCGGATTTTTGAAACCGACCTTTTCGAGTAAACGACAACCCAATGAATTTATAAAAACTCCTTTCCTTAACCTGACTATGTTCCGAAACTATGTTGCCATCGCCCTGCGCCAACTTTGGAAAAATCAATTGTTTAGTGGATTGAACATCATTGGTTTGACCGTCGGTTTGGCAGTTAGTACGTTCATTGCGCTCTACGTCTGGCATGAATTTCACTACGACCGTTTTCAACCCTTTGCCGATCGCACCTACCGGATTATGTCGGTAGCAAAATACGGCGCGGATGAGGTTGCGTTTCCGCAATTGCATGAATCATTTGGTCAGGCAGTAAAACGCCAGATTCCTGAGGTAGAGCAAGTTGTTCGCTGGACAGATGGACTGGGTGATGTGGTACTTCAGTCCGACCCAGATCACCGATTTAAAGAAGGACGTATTGGCTTTGCCGATCCATCGCTATTATCCGTGATGGGATTCCAACTGCTTCAGGGTGACCCCAAAACGGCTCTTGACGAACCCGGACGTATCGTGTTAACCCGTCAATTGGCCGAGAAATACTTCGGTAACCAAAATCCAATTGGCAAAACTCTCCTGTTTGACAAACACTTTCCGCTTACTGTATCTGGGGTGTTGACCGATTTGCCGACGAATTCTGTGATCGGATTTAATGGGCTGGTGTCGCTGAGTTCTATGCCCACGCTGAGCGCCCGACACCAGGAAATATATAAAGGGGCTGGATTTCTAAGTACGTTCGTAGTCTTGCGCCCTGAAGCAACTAAGAAACTGGTTGAACAGAAAATAGACAAAGTAAAGGCTGGTATTCAGTTTGTTAATATTTCGTCCAAATTCATTCTAGAACCCCTGTCCTCACTGCATTTGGACAGCCGGACCGCTTCGAAAAGTGCACGGCAGTCGTTGTACATATTGCTAACGATTGCGCTGGTGATTCTAGCGCTGGCCATTATTAATTATGTCAGTTTGACCACGGCTCGAGCAACCAAACGAACGCGCGAAGTCGGTATTCGCAAAGCTATTGGTGGGCAACGTCGGGAGTTAATCGGACAGTTTTTTCTAGAATCGTTTCTGACAACAACCCTGGCTTTTGGTCTGTCGCTGGCGTTACTCCAGGCTCTTTTTCCGTGGGCTAATCAGACCCTTAAGCTGACGATGGATAATCGGGTATTGTCGCAGGGGCCGTACTGGGGCCTGATGGCTGCTTTATGGGTAAGCTGTTCGTTGTTGGCAGGGACTTATCCGGCTCTGTTATTGTCCGGTTTTCGCCCGGCGCAGGTCCTGAAAGGAGGAACAAATGTGCGATACGGGGGTGCTGGTTTGCGGCAAGTCTTCACGACGGTTCAATTTACGGTTTGCATTGGACTACTGATTTGTACGGTCGTGCTCTTTACCCAAATGCGCTTTCTGCGTACGCGCGATCTGGGGATCAATCGGGCCCAGGTGGTGGCTATGTACATCGATGGCGAGATGAAGGCTCAGTTTCCGGCTCTGCGTGATGCTGTTCGGCAGTGGGCTGGACCGAGCAACGTAGCTATAACGAATACAAAGTTGTTCACGAACAACATCATGACGTATTTCCTGAAAACCCAGAAAACCAAAAAAGACTTGATGGTTAATGCCCTAATGGTTGATAAATCTTTTTTTGATATGATGGGTGTCCGCTGGCAATATGCTCCTGATGGCTGGGATAGTGGACCTATCACTAAAGAGGTGAGGGCTTATAACCAAACGGTTATGAAAGAGGCTAACATTCGGGGTAATCCATTTCAGCAAGTCGCTCCCTTTAAAAATGAACCTGTTGGTGGTGTTGTGGCCGATTTTCATGTACGAAGCCTCCACGGACCAGTTTCGCCTATGTTGCTAACGGTAGTGAGCGATACAAGCCGCGCTATTGTCGCTGGCGGGGGGTATTTACTTGTCCGTTTACAGCCCAATACCAAAGTTCCGGAAGCACTTGATCAGCTAAAGAAATTGTATAGCCAAAGTGGGTCTGCTGCTCCTTTTGATTACTACTTCCTGGATGATGCCTACAATGAGTTATACGACAAAGAAGAACGGTTAGCCCGTTTGTTCAATGGATTTACAGCGCTTACCATGCTGGTTGCCTGCCTGGGTTTACTGGGATTGATGACTTTCTCAGTCGAAGTTCGAGCTAAAGAAATTGGCGTTCGAAAAGTACTGGGAGCCTCCGTCTCTGGAATTGTCGGCCTGTTGTCCAGAGATTTTCTTAAACTGATGGGCATTGCCATCCTGATTGCTTCGCCAATTGCCTGGTGGAGTATGAACAAATGGCTTCAGGATTTCGCCTACAAGATTAATATCGAGTGGTGGGTATTTGCGCTAGCTAGTGGGTTGGTGGTAGTGATTGCCTTACTAACTGTCAGTTTCCAGAGCGTAAAAGCTGCGCTGACGAATCCAGTGAAGAGTTTGCGGAGTGAATAAGCAAAGGGGTAAGGGCAGACGTTTGAATCGATATTATCCTCTGCCCTTACCCCCACGCCCTACTCCAACTTATACGTTAGCGAAACTAACCCTGTTGAATAGGTTTTCGAGTCCGTAAGCGTTAGCTTAATACGGTCGTGGAGATTGATAAACAACGGCTTTCCAGCGCCAAGGAGAATTGGATGTACCGATAGAAATAATTCATCCACCAAGCCTGCATTCATAAACGAACTCGTTAGATCAGCGCCACCGAAAAGCCAGAAGTCTTTACCCGGCTGTTGTTTCAGGTCCGCTACTTTTGTTTGCCAGTCGCCGTTAATCAACTCCGCTCCCTCGTTAACTTCGGTAAGTGCGTTCGAGAAGACGTATTTTTTGTATTCCGCAAATTGATAATCGCTGGCCGCTTCGTCGGGATTGTTCATCAATTGGTAGCTTTTTCGGCCGATAAAAATTGAGTCGATGCGTTCCAGAAACGCGTTCAAGCCGTAATCCTGATCGGTGAAACACCAGTCGTATTCGCCTTTAGGCCCTTCGATATAGCCATCCAGACTGACGGCAAGCCCTAAAATTACCTTACGCATGTTGTTGTTCGTTCTGTTTCGGCAAAGTTGCGACCAAGCAATCTATCGTAATTGTAAAAAACGGACATCAACATAAAATGTAGTTCGCTGAAAGCAACTGGCGCGGGGTTAACCCTGAATAATCGCGGCAGGTATGAATAAAATGCGCCTGATCGTAATAACCACTTTCGTGTGCAATTTGAGTCAGGTTATAATCGGAGTCGTTTTTCAATTGCATCAGCGCTTGTTTAAACGCCGTTATTCGAGAAAACTCTTTGGGCGATACGCCGATACACTGATTAAATCGACGCGCCAACTGCCGATTACTAATACCCACATGCCCGGCTAATGCTTCCAGCGACAGTTGCCCATTTGCCCGCGTAATCTGATCGATGCAATACCCAACGCCCGAATCATACGGCCCGGCTTTCGACAATTGTCTGATCAGATACTGTTGAATAAGCTGAACCCGTTGCCTCATTGTTGGGACCTCATCAACACCCTGCTGCAAGTCACCGGCACTAATCCCCCAAACATCGCCCAGATCAATAGCCTGATTAGCAACAGCCTGCATTGACATGGGAAAGAACGAGTAGGCACCGCCAATCGAAAAGCAAACCGATATAAACGATACCTTGTCCCGCGTCTGCACGTCCATAAACTGATTCATTCGGGACGTAACGAAGCTCCGTCCGGCATGAGCTATCTTTCCAGATGAAGAAGCTATTGTTTGCGGTTCGCCGATATTCACGAAAAGCTCCACACAGGCATCGGGCAATACCCGAACAGAGTCAAATGCAGCCGCTGGCCTGTCGCTTTCCATCGAGCAAATCATCTTGACGAAAGGCTTTAGCACCGGGGCAATATCATACAGTTCGTAGCGCATTACTCAAAGATACGTATCTAACTACTTACCGGCATTCTCTGTCCGATTTACGGACAATTATTGTCCAGAATCGGACAATTGACTTTAAGCTGTTTTTATGAAAAATGCCCTTAGGAGCTGAAATGCTCCGTTTTCTGTAGTTGGCACCGCATTTGTTCGGCATTATCGTATAAAATACCAAACCATGAAAAGGGCCTTTCTGGGAGAGTTTGAAGAAGTGGTATTATTAACCGTAGCCGTCCTTGACGAAGGTGCTTATGGTGTAAATATCACGCAGGAAATAGAACAAAAAACCGGGCGCGCGGTCGGATTCAGCACAGTGCATACAACGCTTCAACGACTGGAAGAAAAAGGGTTTCTATCCTCGCAGATGGGCGGGGCTACGGCGGAACGGGGCGGACGACGGAAACGGTTTTTTACCGTTACATCGGCTGGCCGAAGAGCCTTGCAGGAAGTCAAACAGGTACGCATGGAGCTCTGGAACGCTCTACCTCCGCAAACGCTGCAACTAATGGGCGGGTAATGTAGCAAAAGGCATAGGGTAATTCCGGTTTTCAACTCGTTGCCCTCACCTAAGTCTCATGTCATCACTCCAAACCCCACTGCCCTATGCTACCGCCCCGTTTTGCTACCTGGTTGCTGAAAACGTTCGGTCATCCTGATACGTCGGAAGAAGTAGAGGGAGACTTGCTGGAGCTGTATGCCTATTGGGCCGAGACGGTGGGCAAACGGAAAGCAAATTGGCGTTACTACCTGAATGCGTTGAAGTTATTGCGGCCACTGGCTGTCCAGAAATCAGCACCCCAATACGTGTCACCCTCTTTTCTAAGTGCTACTATGTTTCGTAATTATTTGAAAATTGCCTGGCGCAACCTCGTTCTGCACAAAGCCTTTACCGCCATTAATATCATTGGTTTGGCGGTCGGTTTGGCTACTTGCCTGATGATTGTGCTATTCATCACGCACGAATTGAGCTACGACCGCTACCACGCTAAAGCGGAACGTACATACCGCATGCTTATTCATGGGAAAATTGGCGGGAAAGAACTCAAGGCGGCTTACGTAAGCGTTCCGGCAGGGCCAGCGCTGTTACACGATTATGCCGGTATAGAAAAAATGACCCGGCTTAAACAGGAAGGCACTTTTGTTGTAAAACGCGGCCATGAGCAATTTAAAGAAGAACATGTAGCCTTTGCCGACTCTAATTTTTTCGATGTCTTTTCTATACCGCTGTTAAAAGGAAATCAGAAAACCGCACTGACCGAACCTAATACAGTTGTCATCACCGAAACCATTGCCCACAAATATTTTGGCCAACAAGATCCTATTGGTCAGACGTTAACGCTGGGAACGCAAGGGCTTGTCCGGGTAACGGGCGTTTGTGCTGATGTGCCCTCCAACACGCATTTTCACTTCGACATCTTCGCTTCGTTGTCCTCGATAAAGCTACGTGATACCTGGTTGTCTAGTGGCATCCTGACATACATTGTTCTACAACCGGGTTACTCAATCGACCAGATTCAAGCGAAAATGCCTGAGTTGGTAAACAAATATGTTGGCACCGAAATCAAGCAATTAGTAGGTATGAGCTTGGCCGAATTCAACAAAAAAGGTGACAGCTTTGGCTTTGAATTCCAGCCCATTACGGATATCCATCTTCACTCCAACATGGAAGCGGAAATTGAGCCAAACAGCGACATTAAGTACGTTTATATTTTCTCTATCATCGCTGTATTTATTCTGCTTGTAGCCTGTATCAACTTCATGAACTTATCGACGGCTGGATCGGCTGGGCGGGCTAAGGAAGTGGGTATACGCAAAGTGTTAGGTTCGCTCCAGCAGCAGTTGATTGGTCAGTTTCTGAGTGAGTCGGTGCTGGTTACCTTCATCGCGCTGATTATTGCCGTTTTCATTGTTATTAGCGCACTACCGGGTTTCAATCAGTTATCTGGTAAACAATTCACATTCAACGCACTCACTGCTGGCTGGATGATTCCGGGGATGTTAGCTGCCTGCCTGATAATTGGCTTACTGGCTGGCAGTTATCCTGCCTTTTTCCTGGCTGCTTTTAGGCCGGTGAGCGTGCTGAAAGGCCGTTTGCAAATGGGCGCTCGAAGTGGATGGCTCCGAAATACACTGGTAACCGTTCAGTTTATGGTGTCAATCGGGATGATTATCGGTACGCTGGTCGTTTATCAGCAACTCAATTTCATCCAGAATAAGAAAGTTGGTTTCGACAAAGATCAGGTATTAGTCCTGCACGATACGTACACACTCGGCAAGAAATCCAGCAGTTTCAGAGCCGAACTGGCGAAACTATCGCAGGTTCGCAACGCAACGCAGGCAGGTTTCATACCGGCGGGTGCGTCAAACAGTGGTACAGACGGATTCACACCCGATAACGGCGATCCAGCAGCGACGACGTATCGGGAACAAAGTTACAGTATCGACGAGAATTACCTGTCAACCTTAGGTATTGCCCTGTCACAGGGACGTAATTTCTCGAAAGCTTTTCCATCGGACAGTGCGGCAATTCTGATAAACGAAGCTGCCGTTAAACGCTTTGGCTGGAAAAAGCCAATTGGTCAACGACTCTGGACCACCGGGAATGGAAGCCCCGAAACGCACCGACTCTATACGGTGGTTGGTGTTGTGAAAGACTTTCATTACGAGTCGATGCATCAGCATATTGCGCCGTTGATTATGTTTTACGGTGGCGACAATTATCAGATGGCGATACGTGTCGCGACTACCGACATGCCCAGTCTACTTAAAACGCTGGAAGGTCTCTGGAAAGCTCAGACTGATACGCCTTTCTCGTATTCATTCCTGAATGAACGTTTCAACCGAATTTACGAGTCCGAGCAGCGCATAGGTCAGCTGTTCAGCATTTTCGCAAGCCTCGCGGTTCTTATTTCTTGTCTGGGATTGTTCGGTTTAGCCATGTTTACGGCGCAACAACGGACCAAAGAAATTGGAGTCCGGAAAGTGCTTGGCGCATCGGTTACCAGTGTCGTAACGCTGCTATCGAAAGACTTTATGAAACCGGTACTCATTGCTATTCTGATTGCATCGCCCCTTGCGTGGTACGCGATGGATCGATGGCTACAGGATTTCGCTTACCGCATCAATATTCCCTGGTGGATCTTCGCGCTGGCGGGTGTTCTGTCCATTAGCATCGCGCTTATCACCGTGAGTTTTCAAAGTGTGAAAGCTGCCCTGACGAATCCGATCAAAAGTTTACGAAGTGAATAAACACTTAAATGACAATACTGATAGTCAACCAATTCCCCATAGCGGGAAATACTATGCCGAAGGTGATTCTATTGCCTTAAACATAACCTATCAGGGATCGAAATTATACGCCAGATTAAAACGGGCAAAAAAATAGCTACTTCCGCCAGAACTCCAACCCCTTACCCCTCTGCCTACCCCATGCACCCACCCCGTTTTGCTACCTGGTTACTGAAGACCTTCGGCCATCCTGATACGTCGGAAGAGGTGCAGGGTGATTTGCTGGAGCTATACGACCATTGGGTGGAGACAGTTGGTGAGCGCAAGGCGGATTGGCGGTATAGTTTGAGTGCAGTGAAATTGTTGCGACCGCTGGCCAAGTCGAAAAGGTCGAAAGAGTACCCATCCAACTTCTTTATTAATCCTACGATGATAGGCAATTATTTGAAAATCGCTCAGCGAAACCTGACCCAAAACAAAGGGTATTCGGCCCTTACTATTTTTGGTCTGGGACTTGGCTTGGCCGTTAGCCTGCTCAGTATTCTTTATGTGATCGATGAATTGAGCTACGACCGCTTCAACAGCAAGGCCGACCGCATTTATCGCATCAATAGCGACATTATGTACTCCGGGAAAGCAGTGAAGGGTGCCGTTGCACCGACGCCAATGGGACAGACGCTGAAGCGAGATTTTCCTGAAGTTGAAGCCGCAACTCGTTTGGGGAAATACGGTAGTCATCTGGTAAAAAACGACCAGAACACAATCCGGGAACAACGTATATTGTATGCTGATTCGACTGTTTTCGATGTGTTTACGCTTCCGATGATGGCGGGAAATTCGAAAAAAGCATTGGCAGAACCGCAGTCGGTAGTGATCACGCAAAGTATGGCGCAGAAGTACTTTGGTACGTCCAATGCGCTGAATCGCCTGCTTACGTTCGACATGGACGATGTCCGGCGTGTAACAGGGATTATTGCCGATATTCCGGCTCAGTCACACTTTCAGGCCGATTTTCTACTGCCTTTGCATGAAACGAAGGACGCTAAGGCGAATAAATGGGGAAATCATATTTTTAATACGTATCTGTTGCTTAAGCCAGGAACGGACCCGAATTCTGTCGAAGCTAAATTCGAGCAGATTCTCCAGACGTATATGGATCCAGCGTTACGTCAGTTTTTCCAAACGACGCTGGCCGAAACTCGCAAAGTAGGGAACAACTTCAAGTACTCGTTAATGCCCCTGCTGGACATTCACCTGTATTCTGACCGAGAGGGAGATTTATTACCTAATAACAGTATCGAATACGTCTATTTATTCCTGATGATTGCTTCGGCCATCCTGCTGATTGCGGTCTTTAACTTCATCAATCTAACAACGGCTCGATCCGCCAAGCGATCCAGGGAGGTAGGAGTACGTAAAGTAATGGGTTCCAATCGACTTAATCTGATGGCTCAGTTTCTGTCCGAATCCCTGTTGTTTACGTTTCTGGCGTTGTTGGTCGGGATTGGGTTAGTCTATATATTACTGCCGAGTTTCAATACCCTTGCCGCAAAGCAGTTGTCGATTTCGCAGCTTATTGACGTATCGTCAATTGGCTATCTCTTATTGGGAACGGGCTTTGTTGGCGTACTCGCAGGGCTTTATCCGGCCTTTTATCTGTCTTCGTTTCAGCCCATTAAAGCGCTAAAAGGCAAGCTCTGGGTAGCCCCGCAGCGTCAGAGTCTCCGGAGTTATCTAGTGGTTTTTCAATTTGCCTTATCCGTCCTGCTGATTATTGGTACGATGCTTATCCACCAGCAGCTTCATTATATCCAGACGAAAAAGATAGGCTTTAACAAAGACCAGGTAATTATTGTAAAAACGGGCCAAACGGCTGAATCGGATATTCTCACGTTTAAGAATGAAGTGCTACGTAACCCGGCTATAAAAATGGGAACCGTGAGTGGTTTTCTGCCCGTAACGTCTACCCGTTGGAACGATATGTGGTACCCTGCCGGAACAACCGATCAAAAACAGTCGGTGAATATGCAGGAGTGGACGGTCGATCCGAATTACATACCAACGCTGGATATCAAGGTAGTACATGGCCGGAATTTTATGCAGGGCCGAGTTACCGATAGCACTGCTGTAGTCATTAACGAAAGCGCGGCCAAACGCTTAGGCTATCAACAGCCCATTGGGAAAACCATCCACAAAACGGGTGGAGAGCAACTAACAATTATTGGCGTCGTGCAGGATTTTCATTACGAGTCGCTGCGGACAAACATTGAGCCAGTCGCACTTGTCATAAATACCGCCCTGCTGGGAAATAATGCCCAAAAGGCATTTTTAGAAGCAGTCTCCTTTCGGTTTAATACTACTGAAATCTCCTCGACACTAGCATCAATTGAGAAAACCTGGAAGCAGATTGCCCCCGGGCGGCCGCTTGAATACAGCTTCTTAAGTGATGAGTTCGATGCGATGTACCGTACCGAACAACGCATTGAGCAGCTATTTACGGCGTTTGCTATGGTCGCCATTTTGATTGCCTGCTTTGGACTTTTCGGACTGAGCGCGTTTGCGGCCGAACAACGGACCAAAGAAATCGGTGTTCGGAAAGTCATGGGTGCGTCAGTCGCGAGTATCATGACGTTACTCGCCAAAGATTTTCTGAAACTAGTCCTGATTGCTATCGTGATAGCTTCCCCCATCGCCTGGTACGCCATGAATCGATGGTTGCAGGATTTCGCTTACAAAATCGACATTCAATGGTGGGTATTCGCGCTGGCAGGGCTACTGTCCATTGGTATTGCCTTAATAACCGTGAGTTTCCAAAGTATCAAAGCTGCGTTGGTGAATCCCGTTCGCTCGCTACGCTCGGAATAGGGTAGGAGCGGAGGGCGCGGGGCATAGGGTAAAAAAATAACTATTTTCCTGACCTATACCCTATGCCCCCGCCCTCTTCACCGTGCCCAACCCCCTTAGCCCCATGCAACATACCCCACCCCGTTTTGCTACCTGGCTACTGAAAACGTTTGGCCATCCTGATACTTCGGAAGAGGTGCAGGGTGATTTGCTGGAATTGTATACCCACTGGGTAGAGACGGTGGGGCAACGCAGCGCTAATTGGCGGTATAGTTTGAGTGCAGTGAAATTGTTGCGGCCATTAGCCAAATCCAACATAGAAAAAGAATATCCTTTACCTTTTTTATTAAGTCATGCTATGATACGCAACTATATAAAAATCGCCTGGCGAAATATCAAACATGCCAAAGCGTTCGCGCTCATCAATGGTTCTGGTTTAGCCCTGGGAATTGCCTGCGCGTTGCTGGTATTTATGGTCATTTTACACGAAACCAGTTACGACCAGCAGCAAACCAAAAGAGATCGAATATACCGGGTTGAAACAGTCAACACGAGTGATCCAAATCCGCATCCCGGCACCTACACCGAACTGAGCGTTGTACTACCAAACGAAGCGCCTGAATTCGAAACCATAGTGCCCGTTATGAATCAATGGCAACGTGGTTTATCGATACCGCTTACCGGCGAAATTTTCAAAGAGAAAGTCGTTTTTATCGGCCAGGGTATTTTTCATTTACTTGATTATCAATGGATCGCAGGCGATGCGCGAACCGCACTTTCGCAACCTAATCAGGTAGTAATCACGGAGTCGTACGCCAACAAATTTTTTGGCGCCACGAACATCTTGGGAAAGACCATTCGCTACGAAAACAAGCAGGATTTGCAGGTAGTGGGCGTGCTGAAAGATCACACCCAAACCACGAATTTCCCGTTCGACGTACTGGTTTCTTTTCCTACTCTTAAGCGTGTAGACCCTGGGTACGATTCACACGGATGGGACGGTTTTGGGGATAACTTCCAGCTTTATACTCTTCTGAAACCTGGATTTATACCCGAACAATTGACGAAACGGTTTCATGCCATACAGGTTAAATACCAGAAAGACCCGGAGACGATTGAGCACCAACATTTTGCACTGAATCCCTTGTCGGACATTCACTATTCGTTCAATTTCAGTGGTCGTCAGGCGAATCCGAAACTTCTCCGAATGCTGGCCCTGATTGGGGCATTTGTGCTTCTGATTGCCTGCATCAACTTCATCAACCTGACTACGGCGCAAGCGCTCAAACGGGCGAAAGAAATTGGCGTTCGGAAAGCGGTGGGCAGTAATCGCTTGTCGTTGATCTATCAGTTCCTGACCGAAGCGGGTCTGATCACATTTCTGTCTGCTTTATTGGCGGTTTTACTGGCCTGGCTAAGCCTCCCGTCTATTGCCACGATGATGGGATTACCACTAACCTCAGCCGACTTACTGAGCTGGAAAGTTGGCGTATTTTTAGTTGGGTTGGCGGGTATAACCAGCTTCCTGGCTGGAGCGTATCCTGCCTTTCGTTTATCCGGAATGCCACCTATCTGGGCGTTAAAAAATAATAAACTTCCCAGCGGTGAACGTAGCGTTGCCTTGCGTAAAGGGCTTGTTGTTGTGCAGTTTACTATCTCCATGATACTGATTAGCAGTGCCTTGCTTATTAATCGGCAATTATCTTTTTTCCAGAATGCTGATCTTGGATTTAATAAAGCAGCCATCATTACGGTTGGATTACCTAGTAATGAACCTGAAAAACTGCAAACGCTACGTGCTCAACTGATGGAATCGCCCCAGATCAAAGACGTCAGTTTCTCCTTCAACAGTGCCTCCGCCGAAAGCAACTGGATGCAGGGAATGCAATACCGAAAAGGAGCCAACCCCATCGAAATCAAGACCCAAATGAAAATGGGTGATTCGCATTATCTGGACACATACGGCATTCAGTTATTAGCTGGCGAGAAGCTTAAAGATACTGACACATCGTCGGCCGCATTTAAAGTCCTTGCCAACGAGATTTTCCTGAATCGAATGGGCATAAGCCGCCCGGAAGACGCTGTTGGCCAGAAGGTGTATTATGGTGATGGCGCTCAGTTTGCGACCATTGTTGGCGTTGTCAAAAACTTCCACGTCAATTCGCTACATCAGAAAATCGACCCGACGATCATGCAGGTCGTACCAAACAACTTTTATCAGGTCGGTATCAAACTCCAAAGCGAAGCACCAACTGTCCAGGCGATTCAAACGGCTTTAACCACGGTTGAAAAATCCTGGAAAGCTACGTTCCCAAATCAGTTGTTTACGTATGATTTTCTGGATAAAACCCTGGCGGATGCCTATAAGAACGAAACTCGCACAGCTCAGCTCATCGAAACCTCTACCTTGATTGCCATTCTGATTGCCTGTCTGGGTTTGTTTGGTCTGGCGGCCTTTATGGCTGAGCAACGTACAAAGGAGATCGGTGTCCGGAAAGTGTTGGGCGCATCGGTAGCCAGTATCATCACACTCATGACCAAAGACTTCCTGAAGCTGGTCCTGATTGCTATGCTGATTGCCTCGCCTATTGCCTGGTATGCGATTAGTCAATGGCTGCAAAATTTTGAGTTTAAAACCGAAATCAGTTGGTGGGTATTCGCGTTGACCGGCCTGCTTATGGCTGCCATCGCTATGCTCACAGTGGGTTACCAGAGTACCAAAGCCGCGTTGATGAATCCAGTGAAGAGTTTGCGGAGCGAGTAGGATAGAGCGTAGGGGTAAGGGCATAAGGAGTAAATACTAAAGACCCCTTTGCCCTTACCCCCAAGCCCTATGCTCTTGTCCGCCAGCGTACGAATTTTGTCCGATTCTGGACAATTGTAGAGGTGATTATTAATCTAAAAAAGGCCATTTCTGCGAGGAGATGGCCTTTTTTATTTCTGGCCGATCATTTGATATACCGAAATGGAGGAAATGGCCGATTAACTCAACAGTTTAAAATTTTGGTCTATGCGACGAAGCGATTTAGGTGAATTTGAGGAGGTGGTTTTGCTGGCTGTAGCTGCGCTTTCGCCCAAAGCCTATTCGGTAGTCATTGCCGAAGAACTCGAACGCGAAACGGGTACTTCGGTCAGTACGGGAGCGGTTCATGCGGCCCTTCAGCGGCTTGAACAGAAAGGCTACCTACGTTCGGAGATGGGCGAGGCAACTGCCGAGCGGGGTGGCCGCCGGAAACGAATCTTTACCGTAACGGCTCTGGGCGGTCGCGTCTTGAGCGACGTTCGTGCGGTTCGGAACCGACTGTGGGACCGAATCATACCCAATATTCGACTGGAATGGAGCTAAATAGCAGAGGGCATAGAGTTTTGGGCAAAGGGTAAAACCAGCGCCTATTCATATGCCCCACGCCCTTACCCCTATGCCCAACCCCATGCCTCCTCCCCGCCTAGCTGACCGCCTGCTAAATTGGTTCTGCGCTCCTCACTTACGGGAGGAAGTGCTAGGCGATTTGCATGAACGATATACCTTGCGGGTAAGGCAAGTAGGGGAGGGCAAAGCCCGACGGCATTACTGGCTGGATGTATTAGCCTATGTACGACCTGAATTTATAAAGCGACAACCTCAAGAATATCCCAATCCAAGAACTACTGATATGCTACGAAATTATCTGAAAATTGCCTGGCGGAATCTGATGCTGAATAAAGCATTTACCGCCATCAACATTCTGGGGCTGGCCATTGGGCTGACTAGCTTTATGTTCATTGCCGTATTCGTATACAACGAATTGAGCTATGACACGTACCCGGCCAAGGCTAGCAATCTTTATCGCGTTCAGCTTTCCGTGGTTGGTAATGGCAATGTGGAAGTTTACCCTAATGTCGATGTGGCTGTTGGTGAGGGTATTCAACGTACGTTTCCCGAAGTAAAAGCATCGACAAGGTTTGGGCTTACCACTGACTATGTTCAATATCAGGACAAGCAATTTAAAGAAGCTCATCTTGCCTTTGCCGATTCCAATTTCCTGCAACTGTTTTCTATTCCGCTCATTAAAGGCAATGCAGTAACAGCCTTAGTAGCGCCCAATAGCCTTGTTATTTCGAAAGAATTTGCCCAAAAATATTTTGGCAACGAAGACCCAATTGGAAAATCACTGGCGGTTGGTACGCAACGAGAAGCCTTTACCATAACGGGCCTAATTGATAAAGTGCCCGATAATTCGCATTTCCATGCGGATGCCTTTATGAGTTTATCGACCCGACATATTACCAATCCAACCTGGAGCAATCTTGGCTTTTTCACGTACTTGGAGTTAGCCGATAAAGCTGATCCGAAAAAACTGGAAACAAAATTTCCGCAACTCGTTGCCAAATACGTAGTGCCAGAAGTGCAGCGGGACATGGGCGTTAGTTTAGCCGAAGCACAGAAATCAGTCGAGACATTCCGTTTCTTATTACAGCCACTTACCGACATCCATTTGTATTCGAATACCAAATACGAAATGGAACCCAATGGCGACATTCAATACGTTTATATTTTCTCGGCTTTAGCGTTGTTTATCTTGCTATTAGCCTGCATCAACTTCACCAATCTATCGACGGCGCAGGCCGCAAAACGATCTCGAGAAGTAGGCATTCGGAAAGTAATGGGGTCGATTAAAAATCAACTGGTCTTCCAGTTTCTGACCGAATCTGTATTACTGACATTCTTTGCAATGGTATGTGCTTATGTCTTGATAATCTTACTGTTGCCCTACTTTAACCAGATTGCCAATAAGTCCATTAGCTTCTCATTTTTTCTAAATTATCAGGCAATTCTTGCACTGTTTCTGGTCAGTCTTTTATCAGGCATAATTGCTGGTATTTACCCCGCTTTTTTCCTATCATCATTCAGTATTATTAGAACCTTAAAAGGGGCATTTTTTAGCAAAGGCTCGCAGAAAAAGTCATTGCATAGTGGATTAATTGTATTCCAATTTTCCATTTCGACCATCCTCCTGATTGCCACGATTGTTGTTTACAGGCAGCTAGATTATATGCAGAATAAAAAACTGGGCTACGAAAAAGACCAGGTTATTGCCCTGCCCGATACTCGTCTGCTAAACGATAAACAGCTGGCATTTAAAGATCAGCTGTTGCAGAACCCTCATGTCGTTTCTGCGAGCCTGTCGAGGTTTGTACCGGGTGGCATTATGATGGATGGAACGCAGATTTATCCTAAAAATGAGACATCGAACGGGGTTGAAATTCATACTAATATCTATCATGTTGACTATGATTACCTGCGTACGTTAGGTATTAAGATTGTGCAGGGGCGGAATTTCTCAAGAGACTTCCCGACGGACTCAATTTCTGGTGTACTTATTAATGAATCGGCGGTGCGGGAGTTAGGCTGGAAAGGAGTTGATCCAATCGGTCGATCTGTCGTTCGATCAGGGAATCATGAGTTCAAAGTTATTGGCGTCGTTAAGGATTTTAACTATGTTTCGGTGAAGCAAAAAGTGGCCCCGCTTATGCTGATGATGGGCAGAAATGCTGGTGGAATCGTCGTGAAAATTAAAACTACCGATGTGCCTGACTTTCTGGCTGATCTAAAACAGCAATGGGCGTCTTTCAATCCGGGTGGCCCACTGGAATTTCATTTTCTGGACGATCAGTTTGCGAGCTTCTACGCCAGTGAGCAGCGTACCCAGCAATTATTTTCAGTGTTTGCTGCACTCGCTATTATTATCGCCAGCCTTGGGTTGTTTGCGCTTTCAGCCTTCGTGATCGAGCAACGTACCAAAGAAATCGGTATCCGTAAAGTGATGGGCGCATCAGTGCCCGGTATTGTGCAACTGCTGGTCAAAGATTTTGTCCGACTGGTGCTGATTGCCGTTTTGATTGCCGCACCAATTGCCTGGTATGCCATGCATAAATGGTTACAGGATTTCGCCTATCGCATCGACGTCGAATGGTGGATGGTCGGCCTTTCGGGGTTTATGGCCCTCTCTATTGCCTTACTGACCGTCAGTTTCCGAAGTGTAAAAGCGGCTTTGGTGAATCCTGTGAAATCGCTACGTAGTGAATAGCAAAGGGATGAGGGGCTAGGACATAGGGTAAAACTATACTAGCACTTATCCCTTGACCCAATGCCCTTACCCCTCTGTTCTATGTCACTCACCCCACCCCGCTTTGCTGACCGACTGCTGACCTGGTTCTGCGCTTCGCATTTGCGGGAAGAGGTGCTGGGTGATTTGCATGAACGCTATGCCTTGCGAGTGAAGCAGTTAGGTATGTCGCGCGCTCGGCAACGCTACTGGCTGGATGTACTAGCGTATCTAAGACCTGAGTTTATCCGACGAAAACCAGAAGAATTTCCCCAACCAACAAATACGACTATGCTACGGAATTATTTGAAAATCGCCTGGCGCAACCTGATACGGGAAACGAGTTATGCATTTCTCAATATGGCCGGGCTGGCGGTTGGGATGGCCGCTTCTACGCTCATTTTTCTGTGGATTCAAAGTGAGCTTACCTACGATCGCTTTTATAGCAAAACGGATCGAATTTTTCAGGTTTACAACCAGGATGTATTTAGCGGAAACCCGATGGTTTGGGGATCAACACCCCTGCCGCTGGCACCCGCTTTAAAACAGAATTATCCGGATGTTGAAGATGCGACCCGCTATCGACCCACTACATTGTTGCTAACAACAGGTGATAAGAAATTAAACGTAGAGGGCGCTTTTGCCGATCCATCCTTCCTGAATTTATTTGATTTTGCCCTCCTTGCAGGTAATCGAGGAAAGGCACTTTCGGAAAATAATGGGATCGTTATCACGAAATCCTTAGCTGAAAGACTGTTTGGGACAAGTAATGCCATAGGCAAAACGCTTCAGATTGATCATAAGGATAGCTTTTCGGTGACGGGTGTTCTTGATGACTTGCCTAACAATACCCAGTTTAGTAACCTATCGTTTCTGCTCCCCTGGACCTATTTTGTGGTACCTGGTTGGGATTCAGATGGCTGGGTTTCGAATAATAATTACACGTATGTGCTTTTAAAAGACAAGGTCAATCCGGCGGCCGTTAATGAAAAGATCAAACGCGTTACAGCGGAGCACCTCAAAGGCCTTGTTGAGGATGTATCTCATCGACAGATTTTCCTTCATCCGGCCAGTAAATGGCACTTGTACTCCAAACAGGAGAATGGTCAACTGATTGACGGAAAGATCGTTAATGTCCGACTATTTGGACTGATTGCGGCCCTTATTCTGCTAATTGCCGCTGTTAACTTTATTAATTTAACCACTGCTCGAAGCGAAAAACGAGCCAAAGAAGTCGGTATACGAAAGGTAGCCGGTGCGCAGAAAGTGTCGCTGATTTTTCAATTTATCAGCGAATCGCTACTGCTTACCTTTTTTGCGGGCTTGTTTGCTTTGCTGATCGTTATGCTATTTATCCCGACGTTCAACAATCTGACAGGCAAGCAACTGTCGCTGGATTTAGGCACGATTAATTTCTGGCTTGGTGCTATTTTGTTCGTTCTGCTCACGGGTTTGCTGGCAGGTAGTTACCCCGCTTTTTTCCTGGCCAACTTTCAACCAGTTAAGGTAATGAAAGGGGCGCATCGATCGGCACATGAGGTTTTCTCACTGCGGAAAGGTTTAGTAATCACGCAATTCACCTTCGCCATTGTGCTGATTATAGGCACACTGGTCGTTAAAGAACAAATACGTTACGCCCAAGATCGGGAAAACGGTTATGACCAGAATAATCTCCTGTTTATGAGTATGTCAGGAGATTTGGCAAAGCACTATGGCTCATTTCAACAGGAACTGATCCAAAATGGCGCGGCTGTATCGGCCAGCAAATCACTTGGTCCTATTACAGCTATTAATTCCCGACAATGGGGCGTCTCGTGGTCCGGCAGTACAAAAGCTGATAAAGATATTGAGTTTGATCGCTTTGGTGCCGATGAAGATTTCCTGAAAACAACAGGCACAAAATTGCTCGCGGGCCGAGATGTTAACGTGCTGGAATACCCAACGGATTCAACGGCCGTTTTGCTGAACGAAACGGCTGTAAAAACAATGCAGTTGAAAAATCCGATTGGATCGAGTATCCGGTTCGATTCTCACGATTGGCATGTAGTCGGCGTTGTGAAAGATTTCATTTTTGCCTCACCCTACGAACCGATCAATCCAGTTCTGATTCATGGCCCTGCCGGATCAATCTCACTCGACTGGATAAGCATTCGATTAAATCCTGCGAACACTACGGCCCAAAATCTGGAGATCACTGAAAAGCTTGCTAAGAAATACAATCCTAACTACCCATTCGAATACACGTTTGCCGACGAGTCCTATAAAGCCAAGTTTGCCGACGAGCAACGTACCGGTTCACTGATCAGTCTATTTACGGGGTTAACCATAATCATTTCCTGCCTGGGGCTATTTGGATTAGCGGCTTATACTGCCCAACAACGGACCAAAGAAATTGGCGTTCGAAAAGTGCTCGGTGCTACTGTAGGTAGTATTGTTGGCTTATTGACCAAAGATTTTATTCAGTTAATAGGGGTTGCTTTTGTCATTGGCGGCCCCATCGGTTGGTACGTCATGGAGAAATGGTTGCAGGACTACAACTACCGTATAGCCATCGGGGCAGGTGTGTTTCTACTGACTTTAGCATTGGCTATTCTGATTGTAACCCTAACCGTTAGTTATCAGGCCATCAAAGCCGCGTTAGTCAATCCGGTGAAATCGTTACGTAGTGAATAGCCTAAGGCATAGGGTAAAACTATACTAGCCCGTATCCCTTACCCCAATGCCCTTACCCTGCTGCCCCAACCCCCATGTCTTATGCCACTCACCCCACCCCGCCTGGCTGACCGATTGCTGACCTGGTTCTGCGCTCCGCATCTGGTGGAAGAGGTGCTGGGCGATTTGCATGAGCGCTATGCCTTGCGGGTGAAGCAATCAGGTGAATCCAGGGCTCAACGACGCTATTGGCTGGATGTACTAGCTTATATGAGACCGGAATTTATTCGACGTGAACAATCTGAATACCCAAACCCTACTAATGCTGCCATGATACGTAATTACCTCAAAATCACGCTCCGGACGTTACGTCGGAACAAGCTTTACACCACCCTGAACGTAGCAGGTCTTACGTTTGGCGTAACGTGCTTTTTGCTGATTGGACTTTATCTGTTCGATGAGTTGACGTTCGATCAGCAGCACAGCAATTCGAGTCGAATTTACCGGGCTATTCAACATAGAAAAACCCCCACAGAAGACCTCACTATTGCTGCATCGAGCTTTAAAGTGTCAGAAGAGTCGCGGAAAAGTATCGGTGAGATCGAGAACACGGCTCGCATTGTCCGTACCGGGCGAGCCAATCTGACGAATCCTGAAAACAAAAATACGTTTCAGGAAACCGTGACATACGCGAATAACGGACTACTGGAAATGTTTGATTTCGAGACCGTTGATGGCAATAGTAAGTTGGCCCTGAACGAACCTAACTCGATTATTATTGTCGAAGAATTTGCTCAACGACTATTTAATACAACCCAGGTGGTTGGCAAAAACCTCAGTCTGGAGTTTATGGACAAACCGCTGAAGATTACGGCTGTTTTAAAAAATCATCCTCGCAACTCAAGCTTTGATTTCAACGCAATCATTTCAGAAGCAACACTCATTCACGACGACGATTTTCTCCAATGGACCTCCAAATGGGAATCCCAAAATTTCATGACGTTTTTCCTGTTGAAAGAAAAGGTCAATCCAGACGTAGCGGCTACTAAAATAACCCAGTTGCTTAATGCGAATGCGAAACTGGATGTGGGCACATCGATGAGTTACAGCCTGCAACCGTTAGCCGATATCCATTTGTATTCGGAAAACATTGTGGATGGCGCCCGTAATTCGAATGTGGCCGAGATAGGCAAAGGAGTTTTGCTGTATATCAAAGTGTTTGCGGTGGTCGCGCTTTTCGTACTATTGATTGCCTGCATCAACTACATGAATCTGACGACAGCCAGAGCCTCAAACCGATCAAAAGAAATCGGTGTGCGCAAAGCTAATGGTGCGTTTCAGAGCCATCTTGTTAAGCAATTCCTAACCGAATCGATGGTTGTCACAACGATTTCTTTCCTGTTAGCTATTATCGTTGCGAATCTCTTATTACCAGCTTTCAACGAATTCACGGGTAAACAACTCTCGCTCGGATTCAGTACGGATTATCGACTCTGGCTTTATGCATTACTTGCACTTGTGATTGTTGGTTTATTGTCAGGTAGTTATCCCTCGTTTTTGCTGTCGAGATTCAGCTTATTGTCATTGCTGAAAAATCTTAAACTCCAGAATAAGGGCGATTTGTCGTTGCGGAAAGGGCTGGTTGTGTTTCAGTTTACGATTTCGGTGGTGATGATTATTGCGACCATCGTACTGTTTCAACAAATCCGGTTCGCCAACAATAAAGACTTGGGTTTCAATAAAGAACTGTTGCTGGTCGTCGACATTAATTCCGCGAAAATTAGAAGCGGAGCGGAAACCATTAAAACGGAGTTTAGTAAAATCCCGACAGTAAAGAATGTATCGACAACGTCGCGAGTACCTGGCGAATGGAAGTCCATTCCGACTGTTCATATAAGACCAGAAGGCGCTTCAGAGGAACATCAAATATCGTACCTACTGGGCGTTGATGAAAACTTTGCCAAGACGTTCGAGGTGCAGGTATTGAAGGGGCGGAATTTCATGAATGCGAGCGATTCGGCATCCGTTATTCTCAATGAAACAGCCGCCAAACTTTTGAATATTAAAGACGTATCAGGACAACTGGTTGAAATTCCCGAACGTGCGATGGGCGGAAGTTACAGTCCACTTCGCAATAATCAGACCTTTCATGCTCGGGTTGTCGGCATTGTCAAGGACTTTCATTTTCAGTCCTTACGAGAAAAAATAGGACCCATGGTGCTGGCCTATCAAAATAATCCAGTCCATAGCATCGACTATTTTACCTCCCGTGTAGAGGGTAAGGATATTCCGGCAACCCTGGCGAAAATGAATGAAGTATTGACTAAAATTGATCCTACGCATTTACTCGAATATCATTTTCTGGATGAACAACTAGCTCGTTTCTATCTTGAAGATCGACGTCGCGAAACGCTGTTGATCTGGGTAGCAATGGCCACCATTTTCATCGCTTGCATGGGCCTCTTTGGTTTAGCTACGTATGCTGCCGAGCAACGGATTAAGGAAATAGGTGTTCGGAAGGTGTTGGGTGCCAGCGTTTTCAATCTGACCGCCTTACTATCTAGAGATTTTCTAAAGTTGGTGCTGATTGCCAACGGTATTGCCTTCCCCTTAGCGTGGTGGGCCACTAATCAATGGTTGGCTGAATTCGCGTATCACATTTCCGTTGAATGGTGGGTATTTGTCGTCGCAGGAATTCTGGCCCTCGCTATTGCATTGACTACCGTCAGCTACCAGGCCATCAAGGCCGCGTTAGTCAATCCGGTGAAATCGCTGCGTAGTGAATAATATAGAGTGGAGGGCCATTTCTTCTAGTTTCATTAACAAAGTCGAGTTCAGTTTTGCTAAATCGATTCTTTCTCGGGCAATCTGTTCTGCTGACGGTACTTCTGGTAGGTGCCCATGCTGACCAATATAAGAAGCATGTCGATATACAATGTCCGAGCATAGTTTGAAAAACCTATCGGTAGTAAACCGGTTATTATAATCTGAAGACAGTTCAGTTTACCGACAAGCGTACAAGCCACTTTTAAGCGCCGGATCGTAAACTCTACTGCCAATACTCAACAGGTTATAATCAACGTTATGGATACGAAAGTTGTCAAAAAAGCCGCCCGGATTTTATTAGGCGCTAATTTAATTGTTGCCGGCATAGGCCACTTAACATTTGCCCGGAAAGGATTCAGAGCACAAGTGCCGAATTGGGTTCCGTTAAAAAAAGATGATACCGTTGTCTATTCCGGTTATGCCGAAATTGCACTGGGTAGCAGCCTGGTATTTACCGATGAAGAACACCAGCAAGCGGTAGGCAAAGTAGCAGCTGCTTTCTTCACGGCTGTTTTTCCTGGTAATATTGCGCAGTACGTTCACGACCGGAGCGCGTTAGGACTTGATTCAGATCGGAAACGATTTATTCGGTTATTTTTCCAGCCTGTACTAATTTACTGGGCGCTAAAGAGCACAGATGCAGTATAAAAGCTGGAAGTGTCAGTCTGAACCCGGTAGCATGAACTATCGGGTTTGCTTTTTCAGTACCCGTAACGATTCAGCCGCCTTTCATGCGTGTTGAGTATTGAATTTATCCTCCTCAGCCAGTAAGCGTTTTCACTGCCGTTTATTTCAATCAGTTTTGTCGTGTTCCTAGTCTGCTATGTTGCTTTCAGATGATCGCCGACAACAGGGCGATTGCTATTCATCAACACCGTTTGCCTGGGCATAAATAAACACGACTCAACTCACTAAACAGCAGGTAAATAGTCAACTATTCTCATGAAATGCACCATCTTCCAGATACTCAGCGCCTGGCTCTTTTGGGGCGTATTGTCAGCGGCAGCTTACGGCAATCCCGGAACGCTTCCAGCGGCAACAAACCGATTGTTCTATCTTCAGCGGAGCAAAGATGCTAATGCAGTTATCTACCAGGCCAATTTTCTGACGGGGCAGCGGCTATCGCCACAGAAGCCGGTGGATGTGTACTGGATACGGTATGCCGAGCAGGGCCAGCGGGAAGAGTTATCAGCGCTGCAATGGCAAATGGCGTATGGTTATCAGCATCAGGTCAGCGCCACTAATCCTGATGCCTACGAAATTCGACTCAACGCGTATCCAAAGCGACCATTACAGATCGTCTCGCAGCAGGGTAAACCGGTAGCGCTCATGCGCATAAACGGGCAACAGGCTTGCCTGCAAAAAATATTCGTTCAACTAGCCTCTTCGTTTCGTCTGGTACCCAAAGTTGCTTACATTGAGTTATATGGCGTTGATACCAATACCGGGCAGCCTGTCTATGAACGTATTGCGCCCTGATAAACTACATCCTTACCGGGTTTATGCAAAAGCGCGTCAAATTTGATTTCGAACTGTACTTTACCAACGGAGGCAGCCTGAAAGGGGAAGACTTCCGACTCGACATTGCCGAGGACGATATTACTGACAGCGCCCTCGCTGACTATATTATTGCTGATTTACGTCTGTTGATGGTTGGGCCGGTCAGGATCATGAATAAGGAGATTCTGACAGAAGCGCACAAGCGGAAACCTATTGATGAGAGCGACAAACGGCAGCAACTTATTGACCTTAGTCACACCATCGAAGATGGGCTGATTACGTACAAAGGTTTACCGGCTCCTATCATTTGCGATTTCCTCAGCCGGGAGGCTTCTCGCGAGTTGTACGAGCCAGGAACGGAATTTCAGATCGGGAAGATTGAGATGGTAACCAATACGGGAACCTACCTGGATTGCCCGTTTCACCGCTTTGCCGACGGAGACGACTTGTCACAGGTTGGGCTGGAAGCATTTACGGATCTGGAAGCAATCGTCATGCGGGTACCTTACACCGAAACGCTGGCTATAACACCCGACTGCTTAACAAACCAGGAAATCCGTAACCGGGCGGTGCTGATTCATACCGGTTGGGACGCTCATTGGAACACAGAACGGTATTATACCAATCACCCATTTCTAACGGCCGAAGCCGCTATATATCTCCGAGACTGTGGCGCTAAGTTAGTAGGCATCGATTCGCACAACATCGACGACACGGCTGGCCGAAGTCGACCCGTTCATACGACTTTATTAAGTGCTAACATTCTGATTGTAGAGCACTTGTGCAATCTGTCGGCCGTGCCTGAGGATGGATTTACGTTCAGCGCCATTCCGCCTAAATTCAAAGGTGTGGGTACGTTTCCGGTGCGAGCGCTGGCTAAAATCCGGTAGATTGAAACAGGGTGGTGCCGGATTTGAGAACGCCAGCGGGGGATTATCCGACACCACATAGATAACTAATTGAACGATGGCTATTGCTTAATCGAATTGGCTGAATCAGGTTTAGCCTGCATGTCTTTGGGAGCGCCCGGTCGCCAGCCACCAACTTCTTTCTGCATATCGGCTTTTTTGGACTGATAAAGCGTCCATTGTTCTGGCGTTAGGATGGCTTTGAGCTTATCTTCCTTTTCTTCGTTCAGCATCATCATCATGTCCTGAATCTGCTTGCGGGTATCTGGGCCTGGTTTTCCACTTGGACCAACAATGTCTTTAATTGCATCCTGCTGCTGACTGGCGTATTCGTTATTCAGCGTTTTAACAGCTTTCAACTGGTCTTTTGTCAACGACAGATTTTCCTTTAGCCATTTCGTTTCTTTCTGCGCCAGATCGCCCGCGATGTTCGGAATAGATGCGCGGGGCGACGTGGTCATACCCTGGCTGAAGTTGCCACCCATACGACGGCCCATGCTTCCTCCGCCATAACCACCGTAACCGCCGTACTGGCTGAAACCGGGAAGACTAGCTAAAAGACTGACGATTAGGCAGCACAGACCGATAAGTACCTTTTTCATGTTGTCGTTACGAATTGAATATAAGTGGTTGTCACTTTAATTATTTAGTCAAAGTTCGGTAAAATACAGGAAGTTACCACGCTTTAGGAAGCGAAGAAATGCTAAACTTTTTCACTAAACCCACCGTTCTCTTTATACATGGAAACGCTCGAAAAAATCCGTAAAGCATATACTGAGTATGTGCTGGAAAACGGTAAACAACCTATCTCCGTCTTTCAGTTTGCCAAGAAACTAAAACTCACCGAGGCTGACTTCTACACGCACTATACGTCATTTGATGCCATCGAAGCCGACATTTGGTTGACGTTTTTCAACGAAGCAAAAATTACCGTCGATACCGACCCAACTTCCCAGAATTATTCGGTTCGCGAGAAGTTACTCGCCTTTTATTACACCTGGATTGAGCTACTGAAAGCACAGCGCAGTTTTGTCGTGTATAGTTTTGGGCGGTTGCGCGAGGGTGGCACGGGGCATGTGACGCGAGGCACAGGCAAAGACTTGCGATCAATTCAGAATGCAAACATCCTACGGCCGTTTAAAGAATCGTTTTTCGACCATGCCCGCGATTTATTGGCCGAAGGTCGCGAAAGTAAGGAAGTAGAGCCGCGCCCGTTCATCACCGACCGTTACCCTGATGCGTTATGGGGTCAAACGCTTTATCTGCTCGATTTCTGGGTGCGCGACGTAAGCAAGAACTTTGAGAAAACCGACACGGCCATCGAAAAATCCGTCAACACTGCCTTCGACCTGATCGGTCGGTCGCCGTTAGACACCCTCTTCGACTTCGCCAAGTTTATGTACCAAAATAAATGAGCGAAAGAGTAAATGAGTGAAAGGGCGAAACAGCCGGATGGTATTCACTCCGCACCGGCGCCCGATTTCATTCTTTCGTTCTTTCACTCAATAAGCTATGAAAACCCAAACTTCCGTTCCTACCACTAAAGTTGCCCGTGCCAGCCAGTTTGTGAAGGCCGGAGTGAAAGTAGGTGGGAACTATATCAAGCATTACAGCAAAAAGCTGCTCGATCCTGAGTTGTCGAAAGAGGAACTGCACAGAGACAACGCAGCTGATATTTATGAGGCCTTGAGCGAACTCAAGGGATCGGCGCTTAAAATGGCGCAGATGCTGAGTATGGATCGAGGCTTGTTGCCAGTGGCTTACACGGACAAGTTTACGATGGCACAGTATTCGGCACCGCCGTTATCAGGGCCATTAGTCGTCAAGACGTTTAAGACCTACTTCGGAAAATCACCGGCGCAACTGTTCGACAAGTTCGATATGGAAGCCGTTAATGCCGCCAGTATTGGACAAGTGCATCAGGCCTGGAAAGCTGGCAAAAAGCTGGCTGTAAAAGTTCAGTATCCAGGTGTTGCCGATGCCGTTAGTTCTGATTTGAAAATTGCCAAACCGTTAGCTGTTCGGCTACTTAGCTTAAACGAGCGTGATATAGATCGCTACATGGGCGAAGTCGAATCGAAGCTGCTGGAAGAGACAGATTATGAACTGGAATTAAAGCGGTCGATTGAGATTTCGGAAGCTTGCGCCCATATCAAGGACTTGGTATTTCCGAAATATTATCCTGAATTCTCGTCGAAGCGAATCCTGACGATGGACTGGCTCGATGGCCTGCATCTGAAAGAATTTTTGGCCACAAATCCGTCGCAGGACGTTCGGGATCAGATTGGGCAGGCGTTATGGGATTTTTATGACTTCCAGATCCACACGCTCCGGCAGGTTCACGCCGATCCGCACCCCGGTAACTTCCTGATGCGGGCCGACGGTACGATGGGCGTTATCGACTTTGGCTGCGTGAAAGTCATTCCAGATTTCTACTACGATAACTATTTTCGGCTTATTAACCCAGATACGCTCGACGACGCTGAATTAACCAACCAGGTTTTTGAAAATCTGGAATTCTTAACGCCAACTGATTCGCCAAAAGAGCGCGTGTTTTTCTCGGATTTGTTCAAGGAAATGACGCTGATGCTAGCCGAACCCTTTGCCGTTGACGAATTTGACTTTGGCGATGATGCTTATTTCAGCAAAGTATATGCGTTTGCTGAGGGATTAACCAATGTGCCAGAGTTGAAAAACTCGAAGGTAGCGCGAGGCTCACAGGATGGACTCTATGTTAACCGAACCTATTATGGCCTTTATGCGATGCTCAATGAACTTAAGGCTAAAGTCGTAACAACCCGTCCGGAATGGCTACGGCCGAAAAAATTGGCAGTTTGATAAAATTCAGAAAACGATTTCAACCATTAAATGAGGATATATTTACTATTAGCCCACGGTTTGAAACCGTGGGCTAATAGATTAAGGTAATGAAAGTAATCGTTTCAACGATTTACTTTTCACTTGTTGTATTTTCTGCCGATTGATAAATCTGCGCCACAATCTCCTGTAAAATGGCCCCTTGTTCGGCGGTACAAACGTTTGACGGTTTGCCAGCGCAAGCGTCCAGAAAAGCTGCCGTATTTTTCAACTGTATATCAACGTCTTCCAAATAGGGAAATTGAACATCGGCCAGTTCACCTGCCAATTCGGTATAAAGCGAAAAGGGAAAGAGTTTTGCTCCTCCTTTGCTGCCGAAAACTTCCAGATTCCGCTCCTTCTCGGCCTGCATATTTAACGCAAATGACGCCGAAAGTATAATCGACGCCTTATTGGGAAATGACAGATAAGCCATGGCTCCGTCTTCCACCTCAAACGTTTCCGGTTTCCAGTCACCCATTAGCCCTTTGCCGCCCGCTTTACCGATAAAATCGTAGGTGTTGCCCACAACCTGCGTCGGCACGGCGTAGTCGAGCGCATACAAAGCCAAATCAAGAACATGTACGCCGAGGTCGATCAAAGCGCCACCACCTTGCATGGATTTGTTCGTAAAATAACCCCAACCCGGAATCCCCCGCCGACGTAAAAAATTAGCTTTGATATGATAAATATCGCCCAGTAGTCCATCAGTCTTACAGCGCATTAGTAAAGACCATTCGCTGGCTTGTCGAAGCTGAAAATTATAGGCAAGAACCAACCCTTTTTGAGCCGCTAAATCGGCCATTTCACGGGCCTGGGAAGCGTTCATAGCGGGCGGCTTCTCACAAAAAACATGGCAATTCTGTTCCAGTGCTTCCATCGTTTGCGGGTAGTGAAGGTTGTTCGGCGTGCAAATCACCACTACATCAGGAGCACATTGGCGGTAGAGTTCAGCCGTATTGGCAAAGGCGGCCGAGATATTGTGCTTATCGGCTAACGCACGGGCTTTAGTGAGGTCACGGCTGCAAACGGCGACAATTTCTACCTGATCGCATAGTTGCTTAAGGGCGGGAATATGGTTGGAATCAGCAATATTGCCTCCGCCAATGATGGCTGCTTTGAATTTGGACATACAATTGGTGAGTAAGCGAACGGACTTGCCAACTTACTGAAATAACCTGATCTCACTCCTACGCTTAATGAAGATTTTATTAGCCCCCGACAAATTCAAAGGCTCCCTAACGGCATCAGCAGTTTGCCAGGCCATGTCGGAGGGAATTTTGTTAGCTGATCCAACAGCAGAAATTATAGCGGTACCCGTTGCCGATGGGGGAGAGGGCACCGCCGAAGTGTTGACTCAGGCCACGGCCGGAACCTGGCATACGCTTACCGTTCAGGATCCATTAGACCGTCCAATTGAAGCGGGTTTTGGGGTTTCGGGTGATGGCAAAACGGCTTTTATCGAAATGGCTCAGGCATCAGGACTTCGTTTGTTGACTGCTTCGGAACTAGACCCATTTCAGGCCAGTACATTTGGTACGGGACAACTCATCGAGCAGGCTATTGCGCAGGGTGTTGAACACATTGTGCTGGGTATCGGTGGTAGTGCAACCAACGATGCGGGTACTGGTATGGCTGCTGCCCTAGGCTGGCAATTTCTTGATGGCTCAGGGAAACCACTTCGTCCATGTGGTGGTAACCTAGCAAAAATTCAGAATATCCTTCCTCCCGAAAATCGCTGGAGTGGAACGGTTGAAGTAGCCTGTGATGTAACGAATCCCCTAATTGGTCCCCAGGGAGCCACGTATATTTATGGTCCGCAGAAGGGTGCAAAACCCGAAGATTTGCCTGTACTTGACGCTGGTATGGCTAACTGGGCAAAAATAGTGAATCAGCAGTTTGGTCTTGAACTGACCACCATGCCGGGGGCAGGTGCTGCTGGTGGGCTTGGTGCTGGAGCCGTGCTGTTTTTAAATGGTAAGTTAACAGAAGGTGTTAATTTAGTGATCAGCCATACCAAACTGGCTCAAAAACTAACTGGTGTTGACCTGGTCATGACTGGCGAGGGCCGCATAGATAACCAAACCTTACAGGGTAAACTGATTGCAGGCATCGTGCGGCTGGCGCAGGAAAAGCATATTCCAGTAATTGCGCTTTGCGGCTCCTTACAACTCACACCCAACGAACTGAAGGAGTTGGGCCTAACGAGTGCCTTCTCCGTTGTTCCTGGCCCGGTTAGTCTGGCCGATGCCATCGCCAACGCGGCTGATTACTTAAAGCAGACGATGTTTCAGGTAATGCGGTTGCTAGGGAAACATTAGGAAATTTTTTGCTTAACGCTTTCTACAAATTCAACGGATACTCCGACGATGTCAGCAATTTGTTCTGAGCTTAAAGACATTTTGGCAAGTAAGTTTCTTACAATGCGCTCCTCCGCCTTTTCTTCACCTATGTCAAGACCAACCATGTATGCTGCGTCCCTCTCCATGCTTACAAATTTAGCGATGCTGTCCATAGCAAGGTCTTTTAAATTCTGTTCTAAATTACGCAACTGCGCTAATACCCGCAACTGTCTGAAATACCTCCTTAACGGAAAATCTCCAACCGCCGTTTCCTCAATACGTCGAATGATTTGTTCTAATACCTTTTCCGGGCTGTTGCCTTTAAAATCAGCTAGAATGCCTAAAACAACTTCCTCAGGTCGCTCCGAGCTTAGAAAAATTGTATAATCCAAATCAGCAAACCAAATAAGCGGGAAGTTGAACTTCATGTGCCTACTGTCCAAGTAAGCTGCCATGTGTGGTCTGGATTCACCCAGATAAATGACAAACTGTTCAACGGGTAGTTCGTATTTACGCTCGAGCATGACGTAATATTCAGCCATTCGATAAATCATTTTTGGTTCATCAGCTACTTGAAACTCGATCTGTAAAATAAAAATATAACCTTGATCATTATTGATCCGTGAATTAGTCTGTAATGAAGCCCACTTCTTTTTTCCTGAACAATGCCCTCATCAACATCGGGTCTTCTCTCAACCCTTTGACTTGCTCAAGAATCGCGGCTGTCAGCTCTTCCAGA